>Ga0180217_1000005_pt1 | contig 445021 bp, 163 predicted proteins | sample eDN3rd37CBELigOP_FD_128521 | JGI IMG/M metagenome (GOLD analysis project Ga0180217, IMG submission 128521) | Enriched Organic Plus compost microbial communities from Emeryville, California, USA - eDNA 3rd pass 37_C BE-Lig OP (version 2) (version 2) ...
CATTAGCAACCATCAACGCATATCGTATCAAGAAGTGAGTTGCTTCAGAGGTGGATAAGATTAACGCAATTTGCCGCGAAGACTGTGGTTCTACAATAAACGCTAGAATAGGGACATTACGCTTCTGTATGTTAGGTAGCACGTGGGCCAATATCCAGGAACTAAAGTCCTGTCCATCATGCGCTTGCTAGTCAATGCATTGTGTTGGACACCAATGAAGCCTCACACCAAAATGACCGTTTCACCGGATCGACATGAGCCCCGGCAGCACCGGCGGCACAAACTATTACAGACGAGTTCGCCTATTTCTCGCTAAGCAATGGCGATAACGGATATAGCTGGAATGCACGCTGCACGGCATCATCATCGACAATGCCAACTTCGCCTTTCTCTGCTGCGATCTTCAGCTCCTGGCTGTTGGTAATCCCAGTGGCTTCGTCAGACAGGAAAAGCAGGCTCTCCACACGTGCCTGCTTCACATCAGCATCAGGAAGTTGTGACAAATACGTTGGGAGCAACCTAACAAGTTCGGAGCACAACTTATCTATGGCAATATTTGGTCGCTCTTCCCGCGCCATCACAAGGCCTCGCACTCCAAAGAGATTTCTTATCACGCAAGCGCATATGTGTATGCGGCTATCTAATGCTTGAAAAGAAAGCGGTGCATGCCAATAATGAAAGGTAGCACAGGTCACATGTCTCATACGCATTTGTGAATAAGTACGGATTTCATGATATCATACCTATCATGATGTATTGATCTGACCTCCGAGGATGGGACTATCCGCATGTCGTGAAGACTGAGACACTCACGAACCGAATGGAATTGAGTCCGGTTGACAGGGCCATATTTGATAGGTTGACTGATGCCTGCCTCAAATGCAAGCATGTCCGCATGGTTTGTGACTCTCTTGTCTTACGGAGATCAATCCCCATAGCTCGCACATGCGCTCCAAGACCTGCGGCCTTCGCTTGGTAAGAGTATATATGGTTAGAATCTCTTGACGTAACCAACTATGCCCACCAGCCAATCGGCCGACCAACTAACACCCTCATCGTCAAAATGCGGTCAAACAAACGTTTGTTGATTGATTATGTACAGTGATGACCAACAACGGCTTACTCCAATGATTGGGAGTCCGGGAAAGCAACCGCTTATATCCAAGCCTTACTCAAGCTTCATGGGATGAGTTTCGTCATAATACCATGGGTTGGGCCGCGTATTGGGTGTCTCAGACTCGTCCCGTTCGCTTACATCGTGGAAGTCGATTAGGCTGACCAAGCCGTATCGATCCCATGCATGAACCACAAGCTGGCGAGGGGTCTAGAAAGAGTTGGTGGAGCGCGAATGGGAGGGAATCGAATTAGTAGGTGAGGATATTTCAGATATTGTACGACCGCTACGCAGCAACGTCTCAAGCTATGAATGTACACTCGCTATACGCGGACGAAAGCTGCATGTTCCGGAACAAGACAAAGGTACGTACCTGGTTTGTAAACAGTGCTTCGCACCGAAACTTGTACTCAATGCCCGTGCTGGACTTCATCATGACCTCACCAAACTTTGTGCACTTAGTGTACTTAGGTCCAGTTGTCATATTATCGTTGAGGGCCTTGAAGATTTCACCACTGACACGGTGCAGAGCAGCGACCAGTTTTGCATTGGGTCCACTTGGGTTGACCGGGACTCTTTTCCAGGCTCCATTAGTGCCCAAGGTGGGTGCGCCGGCCTTGCGAGCGCGATCAAGATCTTGTTCTTCGGAAGGCTTCGCGTTGCCTTCGAGCTGAATCTTGTGCTGGCTATCCAACATGATTTCAATCTCCTGCTCCAAAAGAGTCGTGGTTTCATCCTCGAACGATGCATAGGCCTGCACTTCAACTGCAAGGCTATCCTCACTGTTGGAAGCAACAAGGCTACTTATACCACTGCTTGGCTGTGTCAGGTAGAGGAGGAACAAGATGCACACGAGTGCCACGAGCACTGGGTGCTGCATGGCTAATCGTCTCATTGAACTGAGCACAAGGGGTCGTTCAAGAGCAGGATACAACAAGTCAGACTACGAGCCGGTCGAGGCGCTGATAAGCAATGGAGTGGGGCTGGCTGTCACCGCAACGACGCTTTAGGCCAAACTAAGACAACGATACTCCGCGAATCGCACTAGACCGTGTTCTCTACGCTTTCAAGGGCTGGGGTGGAGTGGTTTTGAAGCCGGTTTTGGCGAGAGTGAGTTGACGTAGACGATATATTCCAGGCGGCTTAGAGGAAAAATTCACACGGGTTGGAGTAGAGCTCATGCTCATGCACATTCCCTATGGCAAAGTCCCGAAATTTGGCCAAATGCGGTGGACTCTGGTGTTGCTTTTTGCTACCCGCTCAGTTTGCGCACGACCTTGTCGACACTCAGGTATTGCACAGAGTCATCCCCCTGTGTAATCAATAGTGCAATAGATTTCGCTTCTTTTAGCACCAGCCACTTCAGTGCCGAGCATCCAGCTCGTGCGCTTCAAGCACTCAGACAGTGTCAATTTTATGTGTTCTTCTCCCAAATCGCCAAGATCAGGTGGATGACTTCAACGTTCGTTCCGATTCTGGGTGGATAGAATCATTCAGAAACGGCTGATTTCCTCGAGAAGGACATCTCGCGTTGGACATGAGTACTGAGTCTGCAAATTGAGAACTTGTTGGAAAGACGTGGGATACTTCACTTTGACGTCGGAGTACATGTTGCAGACCCCAGGATGCACCCAAACTCGCGCCACTCACGAAATCCTCTGTTGGACTGGAGAAGAAGATAGACTGCACGCGTGCGCGGACCCGCCGCATGACACTAGGCACACTTTGAACTCAACCGGATTTGTTACCTCCCTGTAATTCCCTATAGCTCTAGCCCTATTACTAACTCTGGCCTCAGTCCAAGCTCTCCCGCCACGTCGATTCCCCCTCCCTCACTGGAATCTGACTACAGACACTGACAGGCGAGGTCAGGCGGAGAAGAAGAAAAGACACGCATAGTGGTTGAGAGGCTCTCTCACTGACAAATCGCCCGACCTGCTCGTAGGAAGCATCTCTCGCCTCTCCCAGCTCTGCCCCATCACCATCACACCACGACAAACCGAAACAACTCTAATTTAAGCCAGCCATGAGCACACAAACCGCCAACACCATCCAAGCTACGACTGGGACAGTAAGGGCTACAAGTAGCCAGGTCGATCTTGGGCCAGCCGCATGGGCAAGGAAGCATAAGCCACTAAAGAAGTACACATACCAAGCCCGTCCCACTCCGTTTGCCACAGATCGGAGCGATGACTCTTTCCCTACCGCGGCATGCAGCTCGACTTCGCCCTATCAGCCTAAGCTTGGAAACCCAATCGAGGATGCACGCACTCACACCGCGATTCGGGTGTACCCGCAGCTCAAGAATGTCGAATCAAAAGACTCGCCAGATGGATATCAACGCGTCACACGCAGGAGGCAGTTCCCTGATCGAGTTAATGTGAAGTCAAACGAAGACATCTGGAACATGCCACCTCACAAGCGTATTGTATTTCAGCATATCGTTGCGAAACAGCAGGCACGTGTTGGCCAGGCTCCATTTGCAACTGATCTTCTAGCAACACCGATTCCTATGAGCCAGCCTCTCTCTCAACTAGAAGCACAGCAGCAAGCACAGGCCACGAAGCGGCCCAACCAGCGTATGACTACGTCAATACGAGCAGAGGGTGGCTTCCTCGCAGGATCAGATGCTGGCTCAGAGCGCCAGGGAGCAATTCTTGAACGAAGACGCCAAATTGATGCAAGACGTAGATGTCTTTCTGGCTCCGAGGGTGTTCGTGCAATGGGGTCCAGTGTCAGTGAAGTCCTCAATGAGACTCGGGCAGAATGTTCTTCGCAGCAGAGCGCAAGCTCAAACACTCGCAGTCCTAACCCTAGGTTGTATAATCCATCCGTAAGTCGTCGACTCGACTTTGGGTTTGGTCCTGAGTAAGGTAACGTAACCCTTCCCACGGTTCCTCGGCATACGCTCTGTCCCATTCATCCTCTGCTCAAAGACTAGGCTGATGCTTTCATGCGTCCAAGCGAATCCACATTGCAAAAACTCTATTTCCTTGAGCATTTGTTCAACAGCTATCCCCCACCAACACCTGCCTCGGTGTCGCTTCCTTACATAGTTTGCCACAAACCCCCGACATATTGATCAACGTACTCACACTTAGCAAGCCAGCTCACTTGTTTATACGCAAGAACGATCATCCTACGTCGATTGATGTATTTAACTACCAGTATAACTCACCATTCACTCGGTGGAAGACATAATCGAGTGGTCCTATTCGGAGCAATCCTTGTGTTAATTTCACCGTCCAGACATTCTTCTTACGACCTTTGCCCCTTGGTTTTTTCACCTCCTCGTAGAAGCAAATACACTCATCCTCTGTAATACCCTGCTCACGGTTCTGCCTTCGTTTGACTTCGCTCTCGTCTTCATCCTGGGAGTCTAACTCTTCGTCTTCGAGTCTCTCCTCCTCTGTTCGGCCTACATATGTTGCAGACGTAGTGGGAGGTAGCGTTGGGGCAACCGAATTGAAGCGCTTCTCTTGCTGCTGAAGGGTGCGGATTTGTTCAATATAGTCTGTGGTCGAAGACAAGCGAGCGGCGGTGTCGATCTCGCCATCGGCACTACTACTTTGCAATCGCACTCGCTTCGTCACGTGTTCGCCGCTTGCTTCGCCCTCTTCTTCTTCTTCCTCTTCTTCTTCTTCCCACTCAACCTCTGTCTTGACCTTGTGCGTTGAATCAGTTCCTGAACTTGGAACCAGCGTCGCGAGATGCCCAGTTGTGAAGTGTGCTTTGTTTTCCGTTGAGACATCAGTAGTACTGCCGCTTTCGCCGCCAAAGGTCGTCGGTCCATCTGCACTGTCGTCAGCAGGCATGAGCGATGCGAGTAAACTTGGTCCATCATCTGCGAGCCCACTGGTTGGGATCGTCCCTACGTTCGAAGTTTCCACGGATGCAGCTGTGCTTGCGGCCGGAGAAGGAGCCAGTTGTGTCGTAGTTGAACTCGAACCAAAACCTTTCCATGCAGGTGCTGCAGAGCTCGGGGCTAACGGACTAGTGGATGTCAACTGCGGAGCAGTTGCGCCAGTAGCACTCAATACAACGGGGGCGCCAGGTCCTTGAGGTGTTAGATTCCATGATTCAAGCGCATGGTATTGCAGCCTGGTGTTGATTGTAGTCGAGGACGCCAGAGTGGGCCTAATTTCAACCCCTGTGCTGCCTAGCGACTGTTGAATCGTCGTGTAGTTGGGATCATTTCGACGCCTGAGTTCGGATGCCAATCGCCAGCAGTCGCTTCGCAGAGCATAGACGGGATCACGATCCGGGCTTGTTGCTGGCTCTTCTGTGGATGCACCACGTAGCAGGTTTTGTACCCATTCCTAGAAGTCAAACACGAGCACGAGCAAGCGAAGGGGTAGAAGTGCAGAGTGTTGTGTGAGCATTTGCGCCAATGTCGACATAGCGGAAGTGGGCAAACGCCTTACGCAAGCAGACTGTTAGGATCAGTCAAAGAAACCAGAAAGGGTTACTTACTTGCTCAAGCCGCTTCATCGTCGCGGCGTCAATCGAGTTGCGCTTCTGAACGTCTTCCATCACATCCATGATGACCTGCTGGAACATCACGAATGCGGCGAGACCCACGTCGTTGTTCATTGTTGAGCCGAACACACCGAAGATCGGTCAATGCTACGGCGAAGTATTACTTAATTTGGATGCTACGGATACGTACTAATGCGCTGGTTCCCAAAATGCAGTTCGAGAGCGCGAATCTTGAGTTTGCAGCTTTGTAACTGGATTTCTCCGAAGATCTCACGGTACGCAAGACTAGAAGTATGCACTCGCACAGATCTATCCTTGCTGTATAGTACTATGCGATTATGCACGCGAGTCTTCTGCACGGTGTGACCCAGCACGTCGCTTGCACTGTCTTACAAATGTGTTCTTGGACACAAAAAAGGCCGGCCTCGGGTGGATGGGATCTCTGAATTTTTCGATCTTTGCTCTTTGGGTCTGTCTATTCTTCTCTCTCAGGGGGTATCAAGAGGTATCAAGAGGTATCAAGAGGTATCAGGAGAGAAGTCTTGGGAGTCATTGGGCGACGGTAGGTATTTCTACACCCTCTTCCTGGTTTTCTGGCTTCAAGGCATGCACGTGTCGCCGACACGTTGTCGATTCAGGAGGAAATGAAATGTTCCATCGTCGCCATTGTTGGGATAGACGCAGGATTTGCTACAATACATGCTCTCCGCTTTTCGGCCACGATGGAGGGTTGCTGTATTAAGTAACATTTGCTGGAAACTCATGCTGGTGCAAGTTCAGGACTGGTGCTTTCCTCTCTGCTCTTGGTGCCACACAAAGCAACGAGTCATTCAATACCAAATGGAATTGCCTTGATTTGGCGCCTTAGAGAGGCGAAGCTGACAAATTGATTTTGCCACACTCACGCCGGCCGAAGGTTCCATCGTATCATCACGATCGAGGAGAGGACGCAGGTGCTTGATGCTGCTCGCGAGTACGGTCACTCGGAGGATAAGGATGAATACTTGGTCGAATAGCCTCAGATGGAGGTGCCAACTGTATTTCTAGTGCTTGCTGGGTGGTCCACTGCCTGCAAATCAGATGGTCCTATCATCTCAACATCGATCAGAACCTAACAACGAACAGCCAGGATAAACCTTCCTCATGTGTTCCATTCATGGCCGCGCTGTAGACACGTTAAAGAGCTACGTACGATCATGTTTAATGGGGCGGTAACATTCTTTCACGATGATATATCGGTGGAATCAGTGAAAACGCTATATTCCTAGTAAAGCCAGCTCTTGACTGCTCTTATCCATACCGTTACAGAGCTTGGATGTTAGGATACTGGGGGGAGAAATTACGGGGATATGCGGAGCTTTATGGGGCTGATAGGCGTGAAATAATGGTTTCCAGTCAATATACCTCTGAGACACGAGCTGGTTTTGCAGACTTACATCCGCCTGTGGCATACGACCCGCATCTCTCTTCTTTTCTACTCTGCTCGACTTCGGCTTGGAATGACTGCATCCACCAGCCACGGGCCAAAAAACGGTCACCAGCTGCAGATAATCAACGAACTGAAATAGGCCGACCACACGAGTGCTTATCGGATTAAATAAGAGATAATCGTATAGAACGCAGGGCTGAAGAGATATACCTTGCGAAAGCCCTGATAGACCCAACATCATATCCCCAAAGTTGGCCCAAGCAAGTCACACTCTTGAGTCATGCTCAAACGACCGCCGACACGGATAGACATCGGGCCCGACGACGCCTATGAGCTCGACATGGCGCGTGCTCAGACACAGACCAGGCCACAGAATCAGCTCGCAAATGGTTACCTTGATCGTGCAGCGCAGTCCCTCGGTACGCGTGCGAACGAAGCACCTGCTGGTCGGCCGCTTACTCAATCCTCTCGGCCCGGCGCGGGCTTTGGCGCCTCTACCACCACCACCACCAGCAGCGCCGCTATGGGAACAGGTAGCTTATCGACGTCTACGCCGGCAGGACGCGGCTAAGTCGGCTAAGTCGTGCGGCTTTCATGGTGGTGTTCGAAATGGCCGCGCTAGAATATAGACTCATCACATCATTCAAGGTCAATACCAACGTCATCCTGGTTCATCATTTCTGGTTGGTGGAGTCGGAACGCGATGTTCTCTATGGTGACGCACCGCAGTGTTAGATGGGAAATTCGCTCTACTCTTTCCGCTTAAGTTTGGTGCATGCCTCTGACGCTCATTCGCTCACAAACTCTGCCTATGCCTACTTGGCCAGGTAGGTATTTCATTATCGCGCTGCTAACTGAAGACTCTCAATACTTTTGTGCTGTATTTGTAGCTTTTGCACTAAGGAATAGAAAACATTCCTCAGATTACTCAGGGTTCGAAGCCTTGAACATGGATGGTGGGATTTGGAAACCAGGCAGATGATCTGCATTCTGGTAAATGAACTCCAACAACTTAGTTTGCACCGTGTGACGAGTTGTCATGTGCATGTTAGTGACTGCCTGACCAATGATAGACTGTACCTCATCCGCCAATCGAGCCAGTTCGGTTGCGTCGCTTCCACCTTCTGTAGAGGAAGAGGAGGAAGGAGATTCTTTCGCAGTAGCCGGACTCGAGGCGGATGATTGGCCCTTGGTATACACCTCCTTCGCCTTATTCTCGAGAGTAGTTTGGGCCTTGACGATGCTGCTGATCAGCATTTCAAAGTGACCAATGAGATCTCGTCGACCCGGTACCGGCGTGTCCTTCGGTTCTCGAGCGAGGTAATCAGCCAGTGCAGCAGATGTCGCGCTGCGGAGCTCACCGAATGCCTCATGCTGGATGACAGCTGCCCAAGGCTGGGTGAGCTCTGAGATAAGGTCCTTGACCTGATCCCTGCGATACCGTTGGAGGATATTGTTGAGGTAGGTGGCGGGGAGGCCCACGATCCTAGCCAAGTCGTACGTTGGAATTGAAGTGGGACCAATGTACACGAATGATTTGACCTGCTGGGTGACGCCATCGATCACCAGGCGGCATACCCGACCACGATCATTAGTGAGCAATGCAATATCATCAACATAGGAATCTTGCGTAAGCGAATCAGACCTCTTATTGGCACCTACACCGCTAGTGGCAAGCGAAGCAGCCTGAGTAATACGTGCATACACGAGACCACCAGGAAGCTCAGCTGTGATAGTCTTGGGCTTCGTTCCCAGAGCAGGCAGCTTACTGCGGAGCAGGCCCGCTGCGTGCATTCGTCGCGCGCGGTTATAGTCTTGCCAGAAGTTGTTCAGCTTTTCTCGGAGTGCACCAGTGGGGGCCTGCGTGGGGTTCAAATCTGTGCCTGGAGGAATCCCATGCTTGGCGCACAACTCGCGTCGGAAGGCCACTTCCGCAAGCTCAATAGATTGTTGATCCATGCCTTCATCCAAATCACTCCATCCGTTTGTTCGGGAATTCACAACCAAAGTCTCGCCAGTCGGATTAGGAAGCAACGATCGTTCGTCTGGGACGATCATGCTCGCCTCAATAGCACGCAATACAGATTGAGCCAATGCATGACCGACTTCACGAGAATCGAATTGCGACATGGGTGGCGTTGCGCCGTATCGCTTCGAGAAGCGACAAATTGGGCCCGCCGCAAAGTGAGGTGTGAAGGTAGGTGGCCGAGCCAATAACCCACCACCAAGCGACGACGCCCCGACAGCTGTCGATGCAATCGAGAAATGATGATTGACGACCAAGCGACCGTCCTGGACAAAGGAGTTCTCAAGGAATGCCTGAACCATTCGAGGATCGATGTCAGGTTCAGAGGTTGTGAGGACGCACTGACATTCGAGAGTGAAGAAGAATGACTGCGTCGAGTACAGTGATCCGGTTGATGCGGCTGTGTCGAGACTCGATGTCGACGACTCGCCTCCCAGTCTTGAGGTTGAGGCCGCGCCACTTGCGTTCCCAACAGTTAAGAGACTGGATGTACTTGATCGGTGGTGTAGTTTACCAAGTGATGGATTTGACTCAGCAGGACCGACTCCACCGTTGATGTTGGCACCTTCCTGATCAGGAAGGCGCTCCAGTACAATCTCATTGAGCTGACCGTTTTCATCTACACGAACAGCAGCCAGTCTCGTGCGAGGCATGACTTGAATTCCAAGCTCGTCGATCATAACTCGAAGCAGCTGACTAGCAACGACTCGGTCACCGTCACACCAGCTTGCTGCCGCCGCACCATCTTCATGGATCCAAAGAATCGAAGACGGTTTGATACCAAGTTTCAACATGCCCTGGATTGCGGTGAGGGCTTGCAAGGTGCAGCCTACTACGGCGATAAAGCGAGGACGCTGGCGCAGGATGTGGCGTGCGAAGGCTTGAGCAGCCGCCTCGGTTGGGATAGTCCAAAGACCTTGGGATCGTCCGACGCAGATGGGCCCAGCAGGTCGTGCGGGTTGTGACTTGCTTGTTTCTGCGCTTGAATCCTTACCTGCGGCAGCCCCAGTTGTGTTTCCTCCGTTTCCAGCAGCTGCCGATCCATTGCTGGTTTGTGCGACAGGAGCATTAGCAAGTGCGTTGGAAAGCATCGGCAAGAGAAGCTCCTGTGCGGTCTTGAAGTCTTCACCACGGATCAGAACGTCCACATCAACGCCAAGGCGGCGAGCAGTGCAATCTTGCAAACCTGTACCAATCACAAGAAAATCGTATGGAAGCAGGCGACCGCTGCTGAGAATGATCTCCTGAGCACTGGCATCTAGTGATACCAGTGCTTCGTGCAGCACAAGGATACGCGAATCCAATGCAAGCTTCGCCAAGTGAGTGCTTGAGAATGAGAGCGACCAAGGAAGGAAGCTATCTCCGTGAATGGTATCTGACTTTTCATTCGTTTCAATCTCCTGTGCTTGCGGGTCCTCACCTAGCGGAAGCGCCAGTACCGAAGCATCATCTAGATCCACGGATTTGTTTGCACTCTTAACTCCTGGAGGAGCTCGTCGTCCGTATGGGAGACCATCGGGACTCACAAGGGTCAGCGAGGAGCAGTGCACGTCGGGGTTCAGCGCGAGTGCTTCGAGGAAGCCCAAACTAGTGTCGCTTGCACCAACAACAACAATTCTTGCATTGATGCGCGCCTTGGGCATAGCCAGCAGTCGCCTCGTTGCTACATGAAGCGCAAACCGTGAGTTGGCGAAAACCCGGCTATCCACTTGAGGGATCTCATCACCACTGCCCTTGAGAAGTGCTGCAGGCGCTGGTGACGGCACCTGACGTGGTCGAGTCTGCACAAAGACTTCCAAAGGGCGAATGTCGCATACGTTGGGTGCATCTGCCGGGACTCGGAGGAGGAGGATATCTTTGTGGAAGAGACGCATAATCTCTTGGCACACCAGACCCGTCGAGCGAGCAAAGAGTGGGTTGATCACGAGCGCAACCAATTCAGCAGCGATGGGACCTGTAGCGGCAAACGGAATTGATTTGGGAGTGCTATCTCGATCGAACGCAGAGCGGCCTACATGACGATCGTGGTTCCACTGGATTAGAGGACCCATTGCAACCAATTCGCCAATGGAATAGCCCGAAGCCAGGGAATTTAGAACACTCTGATCAATGGCTGTCACAATGGCAAAACCAATAACAGGCGATTCAGGATGGTCACCCGCTCGAATGGTGAACGATGCAAGCTTTCTTCGCTTGGGCCGTGCAGTCTTGTACTCAAGTCGCTCTTCAGCACTGATTTGCTCCACATCAGCAAGATCTTTGGTCTGGTGCTCTGTTCGGTTCGAGGCTAAACCACTCTTGGGCTTAGGCAGCTGAGCAAATCGACGTCGTACTTGTTTCCTCTGTTCCTTCTCTTGGTAGAATAACGATCGCTGCAGCTTCTCATCTAGGAGCGCAGCCTCGACTTGTGCCAAAAGACCGGCCGCACGTGAGCCAGGGACAATGCCCGCAGCATCAAGCAATGCTGAAAGTGAGAAGCAGAGTGGCTCCAGCTTCGCAATTGCTGCTGGATCACCCTGCTCCTGAGCATACTTGTAGTACTGAACTAATTGATTGCGCAGGTCAATCAACTGTTGGCTAGCTGGAATGCTACTTGACTTCGCACCCACCACAGACGAACTAGGTGAGGTGTAAGATAGCATGCGCGCAAAATCGAAGACATCGAATACTTCACTCCATCCCACCGTGATACGTGGCTTGATCGCATTACGATGAATGATGTACAGTGTGTGATTCAAGGTTGAGGATGGCTTGGGTGGCACAGGAACAAAGTATTTTAGAAGACCTCGCTCAGGCGACGTGTGGGGTTGAGTCAGAACGCAGTACTCGATGTGAGGGAAGTGCGCAAAGATTGGCGCGATAAGGTCGATGGCACGCGGCTCGTAGGCTTCGTCAATGCAGTACAAAGTAATTGCAACTGCATTCGGTGCCCACGGATCGGCCTGTGCCTCTGCGAGCGAAGTCAGTTGCTCACTACCGGACTCTCCCTCTTCCTCGCTCTCGCTGTCAGCATCGTCTTCATTCAATGTGGGTTGGCCTACCATCTGTTGCTGCTGCGGACCAGGGTGATTTGCCGCGTTCGCTGCTGGTTTTGGCTGGCCGTCTTGAGCACCCTTCAGTACCTCCTGCAGTCGGCGAGTGGCCTCGGGGATTCCATCTGGGCCAACATATGCTGTTCGCACGGCGGCTTCTAGGAATGCAATCAATCTCGGGAAGGCAGACGGAAGAGCGCCTGTGAGGAGTTCTGATACCTTGGAGATCGTTTCAACGAACAGTGTTCGAGACCAGGGTCTTGCCTGCTGCTGGGATTGGGGCTGTTCCGAGTCGTGGGCCGGGATGGCCATGATCTCAGACAGATAGTCCAACGCTGCATTGATTTTTGGATTGCTCGTGATGATAGGCTCTTGGAAGGCAGTTAACACAGACTGAGCAGAGGTTTCAGCTGCTCGTGCAGTCTGACTGGCACGATATCCGAATCCACCGTTATCCTTCGCCGCTTTAACAACTTCATACATGGGAGGTGCCGAGTATGGAACCACAATCAAACGCTTGCTGGGAGCGTCATTCTGCGTTGAAGGTGCAGCCTGTTGCAAGTGGACACGAGGGCCAGATTGTGCGACACCGTGTTCGGTAAACGTGCGCTGTAAGAAATTTGACGCAACAAATTGCTCAATGAGTGCAATGAGAGCCGAATAGAGGTTGTCGCGCACAGTGTGGCCCGCAGCGCCTGATTGCCCCTTAGCGGTACCTGAGGCATCGAGCCAAACGGAATCAGCACTACCGGTGACACTTCCAATCTCCTCAGCAGCACCTGCACCGATCAATGCAGCTGGACTTGCTAACTCCGCAGGATTTGCGGTCGCCGCGGCGCGTGTAGCAGCGAGTGCAATCGCTTGGGCACGATCGAGCTTCAGTCGGAATCGTACTAGTTGCTGGGTATCGGCTTGAGATGGAACAACACTTGGCCAAAGACCATCGCCTTGCTTGCCTCCAGCTGCATCGGATGAAGCATTCGTGGTTGTCACATTCACCGAGTCAACCGAAAGTGCAGCGAGTGCAAACAGGTTTGAGCCATCCACAGCGTCAAGGACCTTCAACACATCAGCGTCCGACATTGCGGTCAAATCAAGAGGGATATCAGACGAATCCAGACCAGGAAGGATACCCTTGGGTTGTGCTGAGCCAGCAGTAGTCGCATACGGGTCACATGCGAGTGCTGCCAAACCAACAAGTTCGCGGAATGTGGCACCACCAAAGGCTTCTACAAAGCGGTAATAAAGCTCATCCATACGTCGCTGGAGGGTAGTGGTGGATTCGGGTGCAGCTGTTTGTTGGGATGCAGCACCCTGACTGGATTGAGACTGGGAAGAACTGCTTGAATTAGCAACGTTTGCGATGCCAGCGGCCTCAGGATTCTTCAAAAGGTAGTCATATGGGCTCAGATCGAAACATGCATTTAACAGCTTTACGTCGACTAAATCTGTTACGGAGACGATACCCACAGCATCACCGCTACGGCCTTGTGCGCGAACATTTGTTGTCGAAGCATTTAGTGATCCGTCTTTGGAAGCACCTCCTGCGTCTGCCACTAGTACAACATTGTGATCATTTTGGTTCTCGATAACCGATGCGAGGAAAAACTCTCCATAAATCTGCGTCAGTACTTCAGTTTGCTCGTTCAGAATGGGAACGATATCGTCGTGGTCTTCTACGCGAGCACGCCGAGTCTGCACTGGAGGGATGAACGCAGACCTGCTGCAGTAAAATGTGCGGGGTCCGAAGTACTGTTGAGACTTGGGCTCAAGTGGGCGGAAGCGCTCGACGACTGGGGAAGCAACGACAGCCTCGAGTGGAACGAGCGCGAGGACAGCCTCGACATGAGGCAGAGTAGCGAAAGCCGTGTGGAGGATTTGGTCACCTAAGTATACTGGATCGACGCTGGCATCCATAACAAGCGCTACCATCCACGCGGTCGTGATCGCGGTGGAGATTTCTGGCGTTACAACAAACGTTTCGTTCAACCAGTTGGGCCATTGGTCTTGTGAGAGGAGACCAATTTGAAGACTTGGGGGAGGGGCATCGAGGAAGGCTGCAAAACCCACAGGTTGCTGCTGAGCCTCATCATGCACCACCACAGCGAGAATCGAAGCCTCAATCAGGTGCGCGAAGGAAAACGCACCGAACTGTGTTGTAAAGTCCTGGCGGGTTCGCGACGCGAGCTGTACGAGGCTCTCCACATCATTCTGTGTGGCTCTCCGCACCCCGAGCCGAGGATGGCTGGCCATTGTGTGGTTTCTGGGTGTTCGACAAGTTGTTGGCCGGAAATAGGGACGCCACGGAGGTGGCTACAAGACAAAGGCGCGGTGATCCACCTTGGCTTCGACGAGGAGCAGTAGTTGCGGGGTGCACGGCGATCTTCAAGCGTCCCGAGTTGCACCCAATCGAGACTATAAGGGATGGGGGGCGATTTCGTGGGTGTTAGAGCTGCCACAGGGTAGGCAAAGGCCTGACAGAATGAGACAGATTGGACGAATGGGTGTGTGATACGGTTTTCTTCTACACTCTACCACAAGTCTGCGACCGCACCTCAAAACCACTGCAAGCACCAAAGTAACGGACACTAGTTGGGAAAGCGAGGCAATGGGGTCGAAGTTCAGAGAGTGCGCAGGACTGCCCGGGCGTGAGTGCATATATACAAGGTGTCACACACAGCCATATAACATTCCACTCGACATACCAACCACCAACCCCGCTTTTGCGTGTTTTACCATTTTAGCTTTTTGTTCGACTTTGACTATTTCAGCACCCCCGGTGCTAGAAAAGGCCAGACTTCGAGTCTGGAGTTTGAACGGTGGCACGGTTGCGCTGCCACACCTGCTACATCGAGATGCGCATAAAACACATACATAGGAGCACTATACTACTGGCCTTGACTACATGTGGTGACACATCGGTTCTACTCGCTTGAAGGCGGAACATACTCCCCCTCGAAATCCAGTCGTGTGGCCAAGCGGTACAGAGACCTAGACAGGCACTGAGATACCAGGCTATTAGGCTTAGATCCACGATTATTCACCAATTCGAAGAACTATGGGATGGACAATACAATGATGTTTACTTCAATTTAATGCTTATAATTATCTAAGCAAAGTGTGCGTGGGTTACGTGGTGTGCATGCATCTTGGGAGCGTTGCCAGTCTGAGCACGTCTCTCGAGTGATTAGTGCAATAATGAATAAAGTCTGAGGCGGAAACGCGGGCCGGCAGTTATTGTGGTGGCTATAGATGCAATCATCAGGGGACAAGCGTAAGCATCAGGTACGTGTTACTTTCATAATCTGACCGAACTTGTCCTGATGGTCGCCTTGACACCGTGGCTTTAGGGATACAATGACCAATGCCATGTCCTTACACGCAGTTCGGTTGGCTGGAACCTTGCTGGGCCATGGCGTCGGTGTGAATGCTCCCTTTAGCCAGGGTGCATCCAAGCGCAACAACTTCGACAAGTATGAAACACCTCATGTTGATCTTGCTTCACATACCTTTCGGTTGTGCGAGATGACACATGATCAATCTCAACGCGGTGCGAGCACCTATGTGAAGTTTTGGACCAAACGATGAACCAGAAAGACCATACAAATGGCTGAGAAGAGTGCGAACAAGAAAGCAAGAGAGTAAGTTGAAGTGAAGGTAAGGAATGGGGGTGGGCGGATTTGGATGAAATGAAGGAATGGGACACATTAGATTGCTCTCTTCTTCCGTATTACATACAACTTCCAACACTTGGTTCTGCTAGTATCGTACCACATCCGCAGTGCTACGTCGTAAATTGTCTGAGGGCTCAGAATGCTTTGTACTGTCTCTGCTGAATGAGTTCACTCGCTGCTACTGTCGCACTCGCTGCTTGTAGTGCTGCCGCCACTGACGGACGCTTACTGCTCGACGCTAATCTCACTATGCTGCTAAACTTCTTGCCGCATTATAATCATGCTTGGACGACACATTCCGATCGTCCGAACTCGTTCTTTTTGTCTATGGACCTTGTGGTTATGGTTGTGTTGCTACTGGCATTCTTCCTACTCGTCGTCGTCTTCTTCTACTAATATTACGACTGCCTCGCCCTCGTCCTCTGAGGACGAAGCAGCCAGCAGACTTGAAACTAACACAGAGCCTCAACAAGCCGATGATCGACGTAACGTAACGTAACGTAACGTAGTGTAACGTAACGTGACGCTATTTTACCTCTCGGTTATCGTTTAGTTTCTGTCAATTGTTGGAAGAAGCTTAGCAGCATCCTGCGTTCTTATCACCAGATGGACGCTGGTCAACCACCACACGAGGTGCAGTTGGCCTAGGCCTATCTGAGTTGGGGTTCATTTGTGATACAGTAGCCTTGATGTCTGCAGCCATGGCAGTGAATGCTCGGTCGACGTTGGTGGCGGTCTTGGCCGAAGTCTCAATAAAGGGAATACCAACGCGCTCGGCGAACTGCTTACCAGTCTCGTAGTCAACCTGACGACGAGAGGTCTGGTCACACTTGTTACCTACAAGCAGCTTGTTGACGTTCTCGCAGGCGTAACGGTCGATCTCAGCGAGCCAGGTCTTGACGTTGTTGAAGGATTCGATCTCGCAAACGTCGTACACGACAATAATACCGTGTGCACCGCGGTAGTAAGACGAGGTGATAGTGCGGAAGCGCTCCTGACCAGCCGTATCCCAGATCTGAAGCTTGATAGTCTTACCGTCGAGCTCGATTGTGCGGATCTTGAAGTCGACACCGATGGTTGAGATGTAGCTCTCGGTGTAGGATTGGTCTGCGAAACGGAGAAGGAGACAGGACTTGCCGACACCTGAATCGCCGATTAGGAGCAGTTTGAAGAGGTAATCATATTCCGTGACCGACATCTCTTGCAGTGGGTGCTATCGGCTTACGCTGTAGACCGATCGAACAAAGTGTCTAGAATAGCAACAGCAGTATAGTAAGAATAAGGTGGTAGTTGTGAGACAGGTTCAATGCATGTTGCGGCCATCCATTAATCGTGTGGTATCCTCTCCGTTACATCAATTCCCGGGGGCTCCGCTCCTCATTGCCTTCCCAGTCCCAATCCCAGCCTACGCCACACGCATTCCCAAAGCCTCCTACATCACTACCATGCACCAAAGTCAAAGTCTCGCACCCAAGATGCAAGCAAGTGGTATGGAGCCTTGCGGGTGTGAGTTCCTTCCTTCCTCCAGTCACTACCAGTGGCTCTCTCCTGCTCATCTTCTCACGCTACCATGACGCGTCACGACTGGGCGCTTCTCGCAGTGTGTCGCCCGATACGATCCGCTCGTTTCAACACCATACCAGTTCGCCTATGGTGTCTCCTTGCTCGATTCGTCTCGTATTCCATGTGGGTGATCGTCATAGTAACTCATATGCCAATGGTCGAGGCCGGGCTAGGCAGCCACGCCATGGCGACAGCGCTGGGTGGGAGTGGTACACGACAAGCATCCTGACACACTTCGCGGGGGTATAATGCACACCCACCTGGGTGCATTCACCCCGGAGCACATATACCACTCCTGAGTTTCGTCATTCGATGACGAATCGGGAGTTGGGAATCGTGGGTTTGGGCCGGGATCTGCAGAGTGCTAGGCATGTCACAGCGTGCTTCACGCGCCCACACGCACGGGACACAAGTATTTAAGTATATTCAGGTTGCCCCGGCGCGCAGGCGCGGTAAATCACGCATGTAATGGCTTTCGAGCGCAAGGCCAACGCGGGTCGTGACGTATTTTGGGGTGTGTTTTCAGGTTGAATACCCATGGTATGGAGCGGAATATACCATCCAGACAATGCAACATGAAAGTATCTTTTCTTTTTCATGACCACTAGCGCAGTATATCCACTCATTACTCCTCAAATTCCCCAAAAACATGCTCCGATTTTGAATCCTATTTCCTCTTATTTTTCCACTTGATCGATCAACGCGGCCGGACACGGGGGCGCCCAATTACTTCCGGTCGGTCTCGGGAGGAAGTTTTGGAGAAGTGTCCTCATCAGTCAGGCTATGATGCACACACACCAATTTCGACTGCAGAGCAACGGACGGTGGGACCGCGAGAGTTCCCTCACCCCGGGTCCCGGACAACCCGAAGGGAGAGAAGGGAGAATGGAAAAATGAGGACTGGGAACAGAGTTGAAAAGTGTCCAAAAGCGCGGGTTATGCACCATGCCTTGGTTTGAGAGTGTGTGGAATCGATAAAAAACTCGCTTGCAATCCAGATACACATACCGCATACGTGGTATAATAACCTCAGCAGGTACATTTTTATACGAAACTTGACATTCCACCTCCCTCGCGAAACTCCGAACCCCAAACCGAACACCGGCTGGAACAGGCTTTCGAGGCCTGCTCGCGCGATTCAGCCCGACAACCCCGGCTGAATTGGAGCTCAATCGGTTTGCACCAACGTGATCTACCCCCACACGCGCGTTCCGGGCTAATCCGCATGACACATGTGTGGTTTGCGCGTAGGAAGGCAGGTCACGATACAGCCGGACTAGTGATGACTCGAAGCAGTACATAGTGCTGGATCGTGGTGAGGGTGGGTGCGAACGGCTCGGTGAGTGAGTGAGCGAGTGCGAGCTTGAATGTTGCGATATTTTACAGAGTTACCGACGTGTTTGGTGTGGTGTGGTCTGCTGCTACATATATGTCACTCACTCTCCGCCTCGTCCTGGCTCATTCTCACAGTCCTGACAACGACCCCTCTCTCCTACCTTACCAATCGCAGCTCCCTCCAAATGTCTTCCGCAGCCAGCAACGCACTCAAGCGCTTCGCTCCCCTCCTTGACCGTGTGCTCGTCGAGCGTATCGTCTTGAAGCCCAAGAGCTCGGTCCTCATCCCTGAATCGGCTCTCCCCAAGAACAACGAGGCTGTTGTCCTCGCCGTTGGCCCTGGCTTCCGCAACAAGGACGGTACCTTCACCCCCACCGGTCTCAAGGCTGGTGACCGCGTCTACCTCCCTGAGTACGGTGGCCAGAAGCTCGTCTTCGATGACAAGGAGGTCTTCCTCTTCCGAGCAGACGACATCCTCGGCGTGCTCAAGGATGAGAAGAGCAACTAAGACGATCACGGTGCTGGAACCAGGACGTCCCGCAGTTGCTGCGCTCGTTAAACACTGTCCATACCACTACTGAAGATTACTACTGACTAGTACCGCTACACTACTAGGCCGCTCTGCACGCGTTTGGACCGTCGGTACAGCAGCTCTCCGCTGCTCCTGGCCGAGCTATGCCTTCGCCTCACTGGGCAGCCTACAGCTTGGCTTCGCGTCTTAAGGAGGAGATGACTTCGTTCTCTCTCTATTTATTCCTAAACTTATTTCTAGCCTCCTGCTAGCTTTTCGGTACGTGAGGCACAAGCAGAGGCCCCATCGTCCCTCCCTGGATGAAGTAGCGTAGCGCTGCTCTAGTGTGGCTTAAGCGGCCCACGCTTCGCATTGCTTGCCTGCTCACCACTTGGTCTCTTTCACACCGAGTGCCAAGTGCGTTCCATTTCCTCCATTCGCGTGTGTTCGGCTCGTAAAATAGACCCACAGACTCGTGTTCCGTGACAATAAACGATTGCTCTTCCATGTACATTCGAGCAGAAACGCATGCCAGCGGTCTTGCGTGGCTCGCTACATACTAACTACTAAGCATACGACATGTACGACCGGTCATCTGGTCTCGTTCAATGACTCACCCAGTGCTGGCCGCAGGACCGACTCCTCCACACCCACCCTGGAGTGGCTACGGATTTGAATTCGCCTCGGAAAATGCAGGCCAGGACGGATAGATCTCGACTCTGTCCTTCCACACTGAGGAAGGGTGGCAAACTGAGGGTCTTGTGGTTAGAGTGTGCATTCTAGCGGTTTCATGGTGTGAAGAGGGTGGTCCTAAGGTATAGTTTTCTGCTTAATTACCAATAACCCCACTAGGAGTACCGATAGAGTCGTCCAAGAAGTTGATCCTAGGCAGTCTCGCCCATTCGGAGACGGAAAACCGAGTTGTTCTGACGACCGCTTTGCAGGGCCGCGTGTAATCCCCCCGTACACTGCTCTCACGAGTTCTCCCGTCATAACAATCTGCTTCATACCCTAGATTTCCCTAGATCCTTCCCTGGATCGTGCAAGCATCGGACCCGCCGCTCAAAGTCTCGATTCTAGACTTGTTTCCGCCGTCTGGAGTCGTGCAAGCGCGTAGGCAGCGGATCTGGACGTGAAGCCGCTAGGCAACACCACGGCCTCCTCATTGTTATATTAGTATCGCCACAGGACCTCAGTTTGTGAGGTTATGGCGACGAATCCGGAGCGAACTGTCGATTTGCCACTGTCGTTAGAACGTAGTGATTTGTTTCTGTCAAGCTCACACGACACCGACGATAAACAGGCTGCCTCCAGATAGTCAAGCCATCTGCCAAACCAGCTGCGAAGCCTTGGGCTCTCTCATCACGTGTTGAAACGATTCGCCGTAGCGGACTCTCTCCTTCTCGCCTCGTGACGAAGTCCATCCCTGGACCCAACGTAAGAACACGAAGATCGGACACATCTCATACGGTGAATTAGTTTTCGGTAAGGTGACATCGTTCTATTACAGCCGATCCAAACGACGACGACGACGATCGCAACGCCTACTACTCCCGCGGTCTTCCGCACAAACCAGACTCGCACCTCCAAGACGAGCCGAGCTCTACCTCCTGCAAGAGAGCTGTGCTCTGTTTTGAATGTCCTATAACCCCGAATTAAGCGACTATTCGGGAGATCCGTATGGACGACGACAGCAACAGCGAGCACAGCCGCAACCGCAGCAACCCCAATACCATGCACATTATCAGCAGCAGCTTCAGCAAGTGCAAGCCGCGCAGGCCGCTCAACAGCAGCAAGCACACTACACATATCACAGCACCGGCGGCTACGCACATTCAGGTGCACCGGCGCAGGCTGCTCCCGTTGTAGCTGGACAAGAAAGTCCAGTCATCGGAGACTATGTTCTCGGACGAAGCTTAGGTAATGGTACCTTTTGCAAGGTGGTCCTAGGCTTTCACCGATACACAGGTAGAAAGGTAGCTGTGAAGATTCTAAATAAGCGAAAACTTCGCAAAATGTCCATGGGTGACAAGGTTCGAACGGAAGTGCACATCTTACGTCAAATCCAGCACCCCCATATCATTCGTTTGTTTGAGGTCATTGAGACGCAAACAGACATTTATCTCATTATGGAGTACGTTGCCGGTGGTGAATTTTTTGATTATATTGTATCCCGAGGTAGGCTTTCCGAAGCAGAGGCTCGATCAATGTTTCAACAGATCGTAACAGCAGTTGAATACTGTCACTCTCACATGGTGGTTCATCGAGATCTCAAGCCCGAGAACCTGCTGCTGGATGATCACAACAGGATCAAGGTCGTAGACTTTGGTTTGTCGGCAATGCTTCATGATGGTCTATTCTTGAAAACATCATGCGGATCTCCAAACTATGCTGCTCCCGAGGTGATTTCTGGTAATTTATACGCGGGACCTGAAGTGGACGTATGGTCTTGTGGCGTGATTTTGTATGCTGCCATTTGCGGCACATTGCCCTTCGATGATGAAAACATTCGCGTCCTCTTCCGGCGCATTAAGAAAGCAGACTATGAGATCCCTCCACATGTGCCCGCGGGATGCGCAGATCTTATTCAAAAGATGCTGCGGGTAGATCCTATCAAACGAATCACACTTGCTGAAGTTCGACAGCATCCATGGTTCCAGCAGGATCTCCCAGGCTATCTCAAGCTTTCTTCAGCCGTTTATCGACGACGCAGACAGATTGTACATCGACCTTCATTGGAGGCAGTGTGCGATATGTTTCACTGTAGTCCGCAGCAAGTCATCAACGCGCTGAGGTGTGGCCCCGAATTAGTTACATCAAGAAAATACGCAGACCGTGTTTTCGAGAGAAGTCTAGCGGTATCTTACGCCCTCATCTCGGAAGAGGCGCGATGGATGGAAGAGCTTAAGCAAACTGGGACCGAGGCCATGTTTGAGCAAGAAGACACAGGTTTCGTCGCACAACACAAGCAAGCACTTGCAAAGAGGCCGCGGCCTCCACAGACTGGCAAGTGGTATCTCGGCTATTGGGTTGCAAAGGATGTGTACGTTGTTGTTGTTGCTCTCTTACATTCGTTACGAAGGCATAACTTCGAATGGAAGTTCTACACGCCCTACAGTCTCAAGGCACGCTCTCCGTGCATTACAATGGCAACGGCGCCTGGCGACCGAGCTGCTGCGACTGAGGTCTGGAATCGTCAGGGCGGGCTCAAACTGTATATATCGCTTTATATCACGCCCAAAGGTAATGTGGTGATCGATTTCAGGAGGATATCAGGGCAGGTATTCGTCTTCCTTGACATGTGTGGTTCGATTGTGACCGATTTTAGGCAATATATGCAACAACAACAGCAACAACCACAGCAGCAGGCTACATCGCAACAGGCCCAGCAGCCGCAACAGCTTCTACAAGCGGCGCCGCTTCCGCAAAAATCTCCTCCCGAAGCTTCTTCCGCTCCAGAGACACATGTCCGACCAGAGGTTAAGGTTCTTCCTCCACATCCGGAGATTGCGAACGTGGTGTCTGTCCCTCAGTCCCACTACCAGTTCCAACCGCAAGTTCCGATTCAAGCTCAAGCTCAAGCCCAAGCCCAAGCCCAAGCCCAAACGCCAACATCAACGCCAACACCGATGCAGGCACAAGCGGCAACGCAAACTCAGGTGCAGGTGGAGGCCCAGACCGTCGCTCAGCAGCAACAGCAGCAACAGCAGCTACAACTTCCTCAGTCCCATGGCCAGCCTCAGGGGCCAGCTGTGGAAGGTCACTCGGTGCTCAGTGGACCGGCACTGCTTGCAGCAGCAACACAGGAACAGCCCACACTCACCACGAGTACGGACCAATCTCAGATGGCCGCAACGTATCTCGGCCACCCAGATATGCCTCACGCGCAGATCCCATTACCAGTCGGAGCTGCTCCGGAGACTCTGGCGGGTCAGCAGGAAATATACTTCGACCCAGTCTCAGGCACATACTTCTTAGTGGTGCCTGATCACGCCGACGACCCGGAACTGCTCCTGCAGCAGCAAATTGCATACCAGAGGCAACAACTTGAGTTGCTAGAGAGTGATCGCCAACGAGCTATGCTTGAGCTTCAGCAGATGCAGCAAACACAGCAGCATCAAGGCGACAACCAAGCACAAGGACAGCAACAGGAACCGGAGCAGCAGCACGGGGAACAGCCTCAAGTTCAGACACAGGAGTCTGGCAATGCTGAGGATGGCGATGCTCCAACCAAGGCGATGCCGCGGGAGTAATACGGTGCAAGAATGCGGAATTCGATTTGTCTCTGCGGATGAATTGCGTCCAGCACGCAGCATTGAAACGGGCCCCTTCGTTGGCACGAATGGCAAAATACTCGATTCTGGTACAATGCCTCCCAGTTGGTTCGACCAGCATTGATGTTGCTGACTATCTGCCAACTATTAGGTTTCATTTCTTGTTCCGGAAGTTAAGGCGTCGCTGAGGTGAATCAGGCTTACAAAACACCCGAGGAGTACTCGCATTCCCTTGTAGTTAAGGCTCTGCTTCGTCTGTGCAACGCCGAGTAGCGATTTGAGTTTACGATCAGGTTTATCTGAGTACTGCTGCAGATATCCCGAGAATGAGATGAGCAACTCTCTCACGAACTGGATCTAGTTATCCTTGATCATGACAAGCGGGACTCGACCTCTGGGTTCGCAGCGCGCCCAGAGGCCATAGAAACAATAACAGCAGCCACTACGTCGCCAGAATGCAATCTTCCCTGCTGCCGCAGCATCCTCGCCATTTCAGTGGTCCAGCGATTTCGGGATCGATGATCCCATCCACCCTGCCCTGGAAAACCGGGAGGAGGATGACAACACTAGGCGCATAAAAAGCGTGTAGTTGTGTATATGTTTCGTGTTGAAAAGTATATTGATCCATAGAGTATATGTGCGTCACTCGAATGAACCCCATGCGAGTGCATTGTCATACCGTCCATACCGCATTCTCCACCTTTTTCCACCCCTGGAATGCCGTAACCTCAACATGACTCATGCCGTGAGTACTTTTCGTGTTGGTTCGTCCCCGTCGCGAGCCCGCGACGCGGCTTTCTCAGTGGGTGTACATTACTGGACTGCACTGTACTTACTCGCGCGGTTTCAGGCTCGGCTCTCAACCCACCCGCCATGCGGGCCTCTCCTCGCGCTCCTTCCGAACCCCGCACTCACATGTCCGCCCATTTTCTGCGCTACGTGTACGTGCGCGCTGGGTTCTTGCCCTGCCCTGCCCATCCTTGTCCACTTCTTCTCCATTCTAGGCCCTAGCTACAGCCGCAGCCACAGTCGCAGCCGCAGCCGCAGCCACAGCTCGTGCCAAGAACTAGTCTGCAAGCCTAAGCAGCTGGTCAAGGATTGAGGATCACAGCGTCATTCAGCACCAGCCGCAGCACGACTAGCCCATGCCTTCCCCTTCAGCTGCGGCAGCCGCCGCGTCAAAGGGCGGCGCGGCCAAGTCCAGCAAATCCGGCAAGTCCGCCAAGCGCCCACCAAGCCAAAGCGTCCCTGCCACTGCTCCGTCCAAGACTGGCAAGTCCCAGGCCAAGCCTGGAACCAGCGCGAAAGGCAATTCAAGCAAGTTTAGCAAGCCGACCAAGCAGCAGAAGCTGCAGAAGCGCTCGAAGCATGGAAAGAACTCTGACGCTTTTGACGACTCAGAGGCAGAATACTCAGATGAGGTCGACGGTTTCGCGGGTTCGGATAGCGACGACATGATGTATCAGGGCTCAGCCGAGGGTCTCCCCAGTGACTTTGAGGACGAAGAGATCGATGAGGAAGAGGCCTTCAACACAGAGGATGAAGAGACGTATGGTCATTTGTTTGCACTCCGGCAGAATAGCAAGGGCCGTAAGGCCGATTCGGATGACGATGATGATAGTTTCGACGAGGACGACGAAAATGACCCACGTCTGGTTGACCTTTCGGACCTTATTCCTGACATGCCAGCACAACCAACCGCTGCCTCTGGGAAGTCCAGGGCCACAGAGTCCAAGACATCAAAAAAACCCCTTTCGAAAACGCCGATTAAGGAGGAGTCGGAAGCAGAGGACGATAAGGACAGCGACACGATCAAACCCGTGTCTCTAAGCGAGGACGACGACGACGATGATATCTTCGCAGCCAGCGGTAATGATGAAGATGATGCCGATAATCCTGCGGCGAAGAACAAGCGTCTCTATTTGGACATGCTTAAGCAGCTGGATGAAGAGGAGAAAGCCAAGTCAGCGCTTCGTAGCGAATTGCAGAAGGAACGCAAGAAGACACGCGTTGGCAAAGACGACTCCACAGTTGCCATTGAAGACCAGGAAACTGCACACGATGAAGAAAACGAATTCGCTCTGGGAAGCTTTAAACCTACTCTCAAGAAGCAATCCGAGGGGAATATGACAACTTCCTCGGCTAATGCTAAGCAGCACAAGCGACGTGCAGAGATTGCTGCCACCCTAGGAGACGCATCCGGCAAACTGAGTCTTGCAGATATCCTTGCCTCGCTAAACGCCCACGACATGACTAAGGGGTCCGTCCCGAAGAAGCCCTTTGTAGATGCCTCCGATTCAGAGGAGGACGAGGACGGAGATGAGGTCGAAGATTCTGAAGCAGCTGAAGTTGAAGACGATGAAAGCGAGGAGGATACTGAAAGGGCCACTCGTAAGTCTAAGACGTACCCCCAGGCCGATGGCGAGGAGGAGGAGGAGGACGTTGACACCTCTATTCCAGAGGCAACTCCAATCGCGCTAACGAAGCTATCCAATCAACTTGTTGCGTCACGCAAGAGCAAAGTCACAAAGCCGCTTTCAGCACCGCTGAGTGAGCCCCAGTCCGAGCGACTCCAACGTAAAGCAGCAACTGAAGTCGTGCACAAAGAGGTCAGCAAATGGGATGCCGCCGTGCAAGCTCATCGATCCGCGCCCCATATGAGTTTCCCACTCAATATGCAGAAGAAACACAATGTCTCAGTCTCATCTCTAGGGGCGACGTTCGGTGCTGCAAATGACTTGGAAGAGGATCTGAATGCACTTATTCATGCATATGGCCTTGGCATGGCCGCACAAGCAAAGAAGGAGCAAGAGGCTCTGAAGTCGCAGGCATTGAGCGAAGAGGAGATCCGAGAGCGCACAGCACGGCTTCGCCGAATGAAAATGCTATTGAGTGCTCAAGAGATGAAGAATAAGCGCATTGCAAAGATCAAGTCGAAAACATGGCACAAAATCCACAAGAAGCTTGATGAGAAGCATAAGCTCTCTCTCGAAGAGCTTTTTGAAGTTGACCCCGAGGCCGCCCAACGAGAGGTGGAGCGATTGGAGTTTGAACGTGCCAAAGAGCGTGCGCTCCTGACGCACAGTAAAGCTGCCTCAAAGTGGGCAAAAATGCAACTCCGGCGTGGAGCCAATCTTGACGACAATGCACGAAATGCCTTGCAACAACAACAGAAGCTCGCTCGCGAACTCATGCGCAAAATCCGCAGCGCAGACGATGGTGAAGAGGATGACGACGAAATGATGAGTGAGGATGATCGCAACTTGGATGATCAGAAGTTCGAGTACGAAGACGAGGAAGCTAAGGAGCGTGCCGAGCTCGCGGCACTTCGCAAGGAATATGGCCTTGACGCTCCTGAAGCAGACGTGTCGGCTCCTCGCACGTCTTATCTCACCATGGAAGATGACGAAGTTGACGCAGAGCGCAAGTCCAAGCCACAGTATGGGGCGAAGTCATTGGATCCCAGCGAGGCCAAGGGTATCTTTGGCTTGGCTTTCATGCGTCGTGCCGTTGAGAACGAACGAGCGCGCAATGCCCAGATGCTGCGTGAAGTAGACGAGCTTGAACAGCAGATTATCTCTGGCGTGGAAGATGAAGAGGCTCGCTTTACCCGCCTTGAAGATGACCAACCCGAGAAGGCCTCCGAGGGTGATTCACATAGCAAGTCGAAAACCGAGGGCATGGTGAATAAGTCAGCTCCTGGAGCCGCTGGTAAGCGTGCGTTTATCCCTAATGCTGCCGCTACAGCTAAAGATCTTGAAGAGTCCATTAAAAACGCGACAGCAATTGGCTCGATTATATATGATAAGCCTGGCAAAACCACGGCGGCTAGTGCGAATGGTCGTGAAGCAAAAGATCCGCACCGAGCGAAGGGCATTCTCGGTGGCGACAACATCTTCGACGTGGAGGGACTCGATGATCAAGACTCCGGTGATACTTCGGATGAAGACACGGGCCTCAAAACCATCTCAGCAACCAAACTTACATCCGATCGCCTTACTGAGAATGCAAAGGTCTTGAGCGCACCAGTCTCGGACCAAGTTGCCCAGCGCAATGCCATCGCAGCAAAGCGAATGCAAACTGCATTGCGTGTTCTAGGTGTCGCAACCGGCGGTCTCATTGAGGAAGATACGGCAGCGCTCCTTGAAAGTCGTGAGGCGATGAAACAGTTCTCGGGGAGCAATGACACCAATGACTTCGGCCGCGAGGATGATCTTGATCCCAGTGCCGGTTTATATGGTAAGCGCTCGAACTCAGCACGTGCGGCTGAGGATGACTCAGATGACGAGGATAGCCTCGATAGCAGTGATGAGTCAGCCGTATCCAGGCGTAGCAAGAAGGCCAAACTTGCTGCAGTGCTTGCTTCTGTCGACGAGTCTGAGTTCCAACTGACATTAGATTCAGATGATGAGGGGGCCACCTCAACTGATCCTAAGGTGTCTGGTGCCAAGGCATTGAATCCGTGGGCCCGCGATGCATCAACCAGTGTTCGCGACGAGCAGACGGCGATGCGTCGTGCTACAGGGGATGTAGCAGGAGGAGCTCGCAAGCAGTTCTCTTATTCAGGACAAGCCACCGATGCAACGCAAGCCGTAACAGCTGCGAAGCTGGCTGCAAAGGGGCAGTTCGCTTCAAGCCTATCGGGTGGACTGACTTCAGAAGTTATCATTGATACGGGCTCTTCAGCGCTAACTGCACGCCCTCAAGTCGTTGCATCCACGGCACCTGGCCAAGCTGACGCACTGGAGCAACGACGCAAGCAAAAGCAAGCACAGGATCAGAAGACTAACGCGTTGGACAGCCTGAGGGCTGAGTCGGACGAACGGTGGGATGGTCCCTCAGACGTGGCCGGTGTAACCGATGTCCTCTTCTCTCAGAAGCAACAGGAAGCTCTTGTCGCCCGTGCATTTGGAATGACAAATCACCTCGAAGAGATCTTCCAGCAAGAAAAGACTCGGCTAATCGAGAAAGACCTGCCACAAGAAGATCCCTTTGCAGGAGGCATTCCTGGTTGGGGCTCATGGGGCGGTGTCGGTGTAAGAAAGTCGAAGAAACAGAAACTGACTGAGAGAGAAAGAGCAGAGAAGCACAGAGCCGAAGTGCAGGCGCGTCGAGATGCGATTCTCAAAGCCCGGTCCGACTCCAAGCTCAGCAATGTGATCATTTCCGACAAGCCTGATGTAGCTGCTTTGCGTTACCAGGTCCCAATGGTGCCAGCTCCATTCCAGTCGCGTGCTCACTTCGAGAAGTACATGCAGGGTGCCGTCGGCAAAGAGTGGAATACTCAGACTGGCGTTTATCGTGCGACTCGACCCGAAGTTGTTACGCACGCAGGCCAGATCATCAAGCCTATCAAGTGGGGCAAGCAGTATGCTCTTCTTAGTGAACAGGGTATCAGTGCAAGGAAGGGCGCCAAGAGCCAAGGACCACGTCAGCAAGATAAAGGCGGTCTTGAGGAGGGTCCTCAGAAGTAACTTGTCAGCAAGATTCCGCTACAATAATACAGTCGAAAGTTTCTTCATTGGCACTTCAACACTCGTAATCTAACATCAAGCATGTTTATTCGATGGCCTTTGTTCATATGCGTAGTGCTACTATAGGGCGATTAGCTTGGAGATTGGGGATTTAGCTGATGGAAAAGTGTCAAGTACGAATGGACACTTAACTCAAGTGGCACGACAATGACACGTATTGAGGCCAATTAATATTCCAGCGAGGCCCGCATCGCCGCAAGCAATTCTTCATCCTCGTCCTCTGCACCTTCATGATCCTCGTAGGTATGGGCTATGTCCGGAGTCACTCCTGGCACGTCCGTCGCTGCCAGTGGTGATGAGCACATCGCGCATTCGGTGAGGTTTCCAGGATTCTCATACGTGCAAACGGGACATGCGCGCTTTGCCAGGCGGTGAGAACCACAAGCATCACACTTAATTGCATCAGGGTCGTTTCGAGAAGTGCAGGTGTCACATGCCCATGCTACGCTGCGCTTAAGCGCACCAATGACATTGCGGATCTGCAGTGGTGTCAGAGCATGAGGGATAATCAAGACCTTGCGAATATAGGTCTCTGCCGTCGACACCTTGGAACCATGCGAACACAGCTCGAGCAAACCTTGGAGGGTGAATCGAGGACCATTCTCTAAAGTTGGGAAGTAAATTGCTTCCTGCTCCGTATCTTGCTCATCCGGAGCGCGCAATCCAGTTACGCCCACCACGCTCAGTCTGACCATGGGAGTAGTGCCTAGATCGGCGGTTAGGGTTACATAGCACCACTTGTTATTGGGAAGCGATGGCTCCTTCTTCTCAGTTGGCGTTTCCCCTTCCAGTACAACCGCTTGCTTGGTCCTGTCAATATAGACTGCACCACCACCGGATCTACGGAAAGACAGTAGGGGTTCAAGGGCTTGACGCTTCGAATGGATATCAGCCTTGACATACATAATGACAGTGTACTGGTTCAGAGTATCATTGATAGATATCTTGTTCTCCTCGGTCGATCCCACGAACGCCATCTCTCGCATGATATCAAGCCTATCTGAAATGTTGGCGGCTGCTGTGGGTGCGGCGACGGTGAGGGAGGCCTTCGGAAACAACGTATACTTGTGGAGGAGAGTATCCTTACTGAAGGTCTGATCACCACCCTTGGCAACGTGAATGGGATCATAACCTTTTGTGAAGTCGTACTCCAGAATATCCGTGACTTCATCGTACACACAGAGTTTGGGATTCGGGCCGCCTTCGCGCTTGCGATTCTTTTCAACATCTTCATGAAGAAGGCCACGCAAATACTTGCGTCGCTCGGCTTCATTGCGCTTCGCTTCTTCATCCTCCTCTTGGACCAATTTGGCGCGGCGCTCTGCAAGCAAGGCAGCGAGCTCTTCTGTGGCCTTGGGAGTGATGACTGGGAGATCTTGCTTGGCGTATTCGCTCGACTCCTCACTCTCAGCTGCATCTTCATCGGCATCAGGATCCTTGATGAGCTCCAAAAAGTCCTTGTATCGAAGGTTACCATCCTGATGAGAATCCTCGGTGACAATAAAGTCCAAAACATCACCTGGTGTAAGGTTAGGGACGCCAAGCCACTCAAGCGCACCGTATAGCTCGTCTGCTGCAAGCAAGCCGTTATGATTTGCATCAAAGGCCAAGAACGCATCGTAGTACAGCATATTGCGCTGGCGAATTGCGGTGCGCATGCGCCAGGACTGAGCGCGTTGCTTCACGAGATGAGCGAATGTGGGAAGCGAGAACAACTTGTTAACGGGTGTATCGGTCCATTTCTTTTGCATGCGGCGGCGACACTCAAGGATCTGCTCGAAGTAGCGCATGCGCTCTCGAGGTGTGTGTGCCTCGAGAATCGACATGAGGGCGGCAATTTGCTCGTTCGTGAAGTGCATCTCGTTATTCATGAAGCGGGCAATCTGCCATGCCTCAAGTGTCTGACGTTCCGGCGCAGGTTTCCAGCCTTGGGTTCTATCAAACACAACGTTGCCGTGTGATGAGCAACGTAGTGCCAAGGCGGTGTCCTTACCCTCGATGAATGGCTTGCCGAGGCGTGCATGCATGAGGCGACGGAGAGTTTCGGCCTCTGAGAGGGATAGAATTACAACCCATCGTCCGTTCTCTTCCTTGCGTAGAGCTCCCGCGTCGAAAAGACGCTTGAGGGTCTCCTTGTCCATTTCACCCCTACCACCGGCTGCGAGTTGTAAGTATGTTCGAACGATTTCGGGTGTCTGATTTGTATCCGTGATCGCACGAAGCATGTGAGATAACTCAAGTTCATTCAGACCACCCGAAGCGTCCAAGTCGTAGAGATCGAATGCCTTTGAAAATGCCTGGTCACCATCACGCGATTTGGCACCTTCCAGGGCCGCTTGGCGGCTATGTGATTCAAGATCCTCAGGGGCGAATCCACCAGCTTTGACAGCAGTCTCCAAGTCGAACCGTGTCGTGGTTTGACTGATTGATGGGATCCAATCGAGTACCATGATGATGTTCTTGATGCGACGCGGTCCACCCCACTTCTTGTTGAAGTAATTGTTGGAGATCATAACATGGTCGGAAAGCTGCAATGGCATACGCTGGTACAACTTGAATTCCTTCGAAGAATAGAAAAGCTTCCGGATCGGTGCGTCTGGTTGGTCGGGAGTGCCACCAGTTGCGAGCGACACAGCTGGCCAGGGCTGCTGCTCTTCTTCCTCTCGTGAGTATGCCAGGTCGACATATTTCTCAATTTCAATTTCCTGTTCCTGCTCCTGCTCCTGCTGCTTCTCCTTTTCTTCTTCCATTTCCTGCACCATTTCGGCAGTGAGCACGGCAATGGTGTTGTCAAACGTTGTGGTAGATACTGTGTCGATGATCTGCTTGATTACCCCACGTTCCTCGTCGGTGTAGATGAACTCATCATTCTGCTTTACGCGCTCACCAATGGACTCGCTGAACAATTTAGGTACAGGTACCTTGTCTTCAATCGCGAAGTCGATGGGTTCAAGGAAAATATGAAGGGCCTTGATCATGCGTGGATTGTACCCACCCTGTGCCTGAACCCTTGCAACAGCCTGAGCATCGTCAGGATCGGGGAAGTTATCGATGCTGAAGTACTTGTAGTCCTTAATAACTGTCTCGAAAGCATTCTTTCGCCAGATATTGCTGATATTCTGGAGGCACAGTTGGTTGAACTGGACACGTTCAGATTGCATAGAGTTGATAATCAACCATGCTGTCACACGTTCAAGCACGCGTGATTTGTCGAGTGCAAACTCGTATTTCTGCCTCAACAGCTTATTACTCAAGTCAATATCGTTAGGCACGCATCGACTGAGCTCACGATCAATAAGACGTTCAATTTCAGGAATGATCAATAGATGGATGGTCTGACCCTTGCCAATACCACGCATACGGTAAGCACCCTGTGAATAATCACGGAAGACCATGTCTTTACCAAGGGTGAGCGCGGCACAAGCATCCAGGCGATGCTGAATATCCATACCAGTCGTGTGGACCTGATCGTAGAAGGCAAACCTACGATCCTTGGCAATTCCACACTGCGCCAGCTTAACAACGCGGCGAGTAGCCCGCACGAGGATCATTTTGCGATCCTCTTCATCGAGGAAAACGACACCTTCTGCCCACTCCAGGCCATGGTCGAGGAGATACTCCGCAACCTGAAGGTTTGTCATGCCAGTAACAAGCGCACCAGTGTCAATTAGAGCATGGTAGCGAGGTGCGCCATAGCTTGTCTTCGCAGTCGCAATATGGTCAAGCAGGGATTTGACATCCCAGTTCTCAGGCATAACTGTGTAACCTACCACTTCTGGAGAGGTCAGGACCGAAAGCATTTGGCCATCGGAACCCCTCTCATAATCACAGTGACCCAGTTCAAGCGGCAAGAGGTCCGAGGGAGTACCTGAGAAACCGACACGACGCGAGAAGAGCATCTCACCACCAAGCTCAGTACCAGCAGCAGAAAGCTTGGTTTTCTGATGCAACATATAAGCAGGGAAAATGAATTCGTTCAGGTACCAGTGGATGACTTCAGGCTCCATTCTCAGAAGTTTATAGAGTTTCTTCATCTGGTCTTTGTTGCTGCGCTTCAGCAGATGAAGGGGTACAACTTCAACGATCTCCTCCTCATCTAAACTACCCTTCTCAACATCACCATCGACCTTAGCATCAGTGTCCTCTCCCTTGCTCTCATCCGTTGATTTCTTCTCTTCGACCTCAGTTGTGAAGTCACTGCGACCTTTGATTCGACCACCAGCCTCTTCTACCCACTTGGTGTATCGGATGCATGACTGACGAAGCGGGTAAGGACCTGCTTCCTTAGTCATGGTGGCGCGGAGGTTCTCGATAAGATCTGTGAAGTCACTGAATCGTAGACCTTCGTATCGGTATGCGAGGACTGTCAGACCAATAATCACATCTGGATGGGCAAACTCAGATGACTGAGAGGGCACATCTTTACCAACGAAGGGTACGACGAGTTTAGCTCTTGAAGGAGGCATCCTTGGGTCGCGCGCCAAAGCCAGCTTCAAATCAAGTGGTGAGAGCAAACCGAACGAGACTCGATCGATCTTCTCGAAGACGTGGGGGAGGTATGACTTGAGCCAGTCAGCGGCAAGATTGAGCATCTTTCGATGCTTAGCAGGCAACAACTCGTCGACCTTCGCGGCAATCTCCTTCTCACGTAGGGGTCCGTTGAGAATATAGCGCTTCATTTCATCGAAAGGAATCTCAGTAATATGCTGCGCCTCAATCCAGAGCATGAGCCAATCTGCCATGACGGGCTTGATTGCATCGTGGTAGAAATCCGGATTCAAAAGGATCGGGTGCGGCGAGTTCTGAATATGGCGTTCGTTGATGCCTTGACGCATAACTGCAGCAAGCTCACGAAGAATGGCCACCGCACGGTGCGAGTCTCGGAACGTTAATGACACCCGTGGGCGCTCCATGTAGAACAAACCATCAAGAATGTGAATTGCCATCTTCCAACGCAAGGGCTGGAAGTCTAACTCGAACTTGGCACCCACGGGGAAGTTGAGCTCAGATTTGAGGGGATGTAGAATCAAATCGACCTCATCCATAAGTAAGACACCCTGCTTGAACAGCCTCAGGATGCGAGCGAGCTGGTCACGCGCCGCCTCATATTCTCGGGGTCTCGGAATGGAGACGTCGGATAGGATCTGCTCCAGCTCAAGGAATTTGAGTAGAACCGATTTAACTGAGGTGGGAGTAGAGACAACGACGCCGCTATTGCTAATCGCTGCACGCAGCTTATTGTAGAGCGATCCATCAGGGAGACTTGAGCGATCAAAGTGGAGTGTATAGATTCGCTTGTACATGATTGACGAGAAGGTACTGCGCATAATTGAACGAGAGAACTCGAGCAGCGCAGGAGGAACAACCTCCAGGATCAACTGTTTCCCATTACCCAGAATGAGCGTGAGCAATGGCGCAACGACAGTGGTCTTACCTGCACCCATGATCATCTGCTTCACGCGCGAACGACCATTGCGAATGCAGTCAACGAAGTCATGGACCATATGAACCTGGCTCTTACGCAAGAGGATATTCCATGTGAATTCAAAGACCAAGAAGCGTGGATCGTATTCGAAGCACACGTCACCCGCTCGACCTGTATACGAACCATTGCGAGTTTCTGTCTGGAGACCGTAGGCTCCAATGCGTTCTGCACGTTCAAGTACAGAGACGTAGCGAGGAAGTTGGTCTTCTGTGTCATCTGGGAAGACTGCCTCATCACTCAAGATCTCGTCCGCAAGCGTACTGCGTTTCGCCCGTTCTATGATTTCGACAGGCAAGCGGCCTGCGATGTGGATCTTATCCTTGGACATGTCGAAGAGGGGACCGTCCAACACAACACGTCGTCCATAGTGGCGTTCGGCTGTCAAATTTCTTGCCAGACTCTCGCTTGTCTGAACGAGACCAGCCAACAGGGCCGGATCAGGTGCGTCAAAGTGTGTCCGGCTCTCGGTGCGCTTAAGGAGACGCAAAAGGTCTCGCGCATCATTGAGTGCTCGATTAACTTGACCGACACGATTGGCTCGGAGCAGCAATACCTCGATCACACAGAATGCCAGCTCGATATCGCTGCGTTCGAAGTATGGGTTGAGTTTCTGCAGGTCATAGACTGCACGCGAAGAAAGCAGCGCACCAACCACATACTCAGTCCAGAGCGTGGCTTCCTTTCCAGCAATACGATAAAGAACGAACTGAAGGCGAGCCATGGAGTCATCTGAACTCTCCTTCGCGTCCTTTTCATCATCATTTGGCAGGTCCACCTTGTTAGCCACAGCTCGAATGAAGTCAATGGCCTGAGTCACAACGTTTCGATCGTGCTCGCTCAGCTCAACCAACTTCTGGATGAGTGTTTCGGTTAATGCGATCGCATCCTTCAGAGTGGGTTTGCCATCATCTTCATCGATGCTGGGCGCGTCAAGGATTTTGTTGGTGCCTACGATGGAGTGCGATTGCAGATATCGCTTCGCATCTTTGTCACTTACACGCAGAGTATGTGGGAACTTGCCCTGGTTTTGAGACTCGGCATATAGCGCTACATCGTGCGCGATACGTTTGTGCATGGCAATAGCGACAGCAGAGGTTGTATCTGGGTGGTGGGTAATATCGAAAGACAGGTCAGTCGGGAGTTCGGACAAGCCGCGCTCCGAAAGAGTCGAATATCCAACAAACTTTTCAATGTCAATTGGGTCGAGGGGCGATGAGAAAAGGATGGCGAAAACATCTGGGGACAGCGCACCCTCTCCCAAGGCCTTCTCCGCTCGGGCACGTAGATCTGGTGTAATAAGGCCTGCATAGCGACGCTCACATCCGTAGTCCGAAAGCGTAGGCAAGATCCAGTCGCGCTCACCATCATCCCTCGGTTCGACGTACTGCTTGGGTTCAGGGACGGGAACGAAGGGAGGTTCGGGTATAACAAGGCTCTCGGGTTCCGTGGTTGCAAGCTTCTGGATCTCTTCCAAGATAAGCTTGACAAACGCCGAGACATCACCAGGCCAGTTTCCTGCATTGCGGCTGCTACGTGCAGGCTTGTTTGTATCCCATTTTGGAAGCTTCGAGCCGATCTCAGGACGATGAAACAGCAAGTCTAGTATGGCAGCCAAAACGGTGCCCTCAACACCCATGAGGTTCTTGCATAGGAAGCGACCATATGTGGCTGAGCTGTTGCGCTCGCCTGAAATACAGCGGAAACTAGCTTCCCCAGTGAAGCAAGCATACGCATAGATGAAGCCATGCGCACATGCTGCACCAGCGACGTCTTCATGACGGCCCAAGACATAGTTAAATGCCCCAATGGCGGCATAACCTGTGGTTTTCAAGCCAGCAAGGCGCTGCTGATGGGTAGTCTTAAGTGGCGCCGGGTTCTCCAAAGATGCCAACTCCTCTGGCACAAGATTGAAGTATTCTTCGGGCATACCGGTCTCAAGAGCTGAAGCCACGGCAGCGGCCAGCGACGCACGAGGTGCGGTAGCGATCATGACTCGAGGAATCAAACGTACTCGAACTCGTGTGGACGTTGCAACGCGCTTGCTGTTTTGGCGAAGCAACGCTCCAAGTACCGCGTGCCGGTTGTGCGCATCAATAACCATTGGGAGATCGTGAATACGATCGTCAAAGCGGGGATCGTCCTCTGATAGGATGCATTGACCAAGAATAGCCAGTTCTTCATGCTTTTGGATTCTGCACACAGCAGATACGTATTTGGCACGATGAGCATGACTCACAGCGACGGTTGTGATATCGAAGGGCAGCTTGAGGTCTGGTGCATCAATTGCCGTGACCGCAGCAATCTTCATGCGACAAGCGCAGGCATTTGGATGAACATCAGAGCGTGCAAGCTGAATTGCTTCGAATAGCATCTTTTCCTCACCCGTGAAGGCTGTGTCGGTACCAATTGTCTCTGCAATTCTGAATACCTCAGGATAGCGGCGATTCAGGAATCTCAATAGCAGCAGATAAAGCGCTGACGAGAGTGTGGGTGTGAACATGAAGCTGAGAGAAACGTGCACAGGATACAGGAAGTATCTGGTATCCAGTTGCTCTAACCAGTCAGTGTACGTGCGTAACAGTACCAGTTCAGTAGAAAACGGAGATGAAGCAATGTTTGGTCGCACAGGTAGCACGCCTGGGACCAAGATGTGTAGCTCCTTATTTGAGTTCTCGAGGAGCAGGGCATGAGGAATACCTTTAACAAGCTCCATAATAAGTGGCGATCGTTCATTAGACACATACAGGTTGGTGTGGTCCATTGAGTACAATCGCATAGTTCCGGTCTCGTCATAACGAGTATGGAAGCTGAGCTTGAGACGAGGGAGGTCAATAAGGACAAGCTCCAGCTCCTCCGGCTGCGTGTCTTGTTCAGGGTTTGCGCTGTATCTCTTCCATGGCAAAATGTACGAGAAGTTTTCGATCTTCTGGAGAGTCTCAGCAATACCGAATAATGCCGAACCCTTTGGAGCTGTCATCAGGTTCACCAACTCTAAAACTTCCTCATCCAAAGTCTTGCGATCTGTCTGGGTCTCCGACACGACTGATGCACCACGTTTGAGAGATGGCATCGTTGATGGTAAGGCATGACTTGAGGCCTCAAGCGCTGCTGCGGCTGACATGCTCAATACACGCGTTGCGGCGACCTCAGCGGATCGAGTTCTAACAAGCGTGAGTTCAGCTTCCGTGAGTGGTGGCAACTCGTCAGGATTAGGGTTGAACGGGACACTTGCTGCGGATTCAGAGTTCAGCGGGGAATAAACAGGAGTAGCATCTGCGGCGATAGTCTGATCTCCTTTCTTGGCTTCTCCTTCTCCCTCTCCCTTCAGCTCGGCTGATTCACTAGCCCTTCTTTGACCACCTACATCGGACGAAGACGACGAGAGTGTGCGTGCGAGGTAGCGCCGAGCAAGCGCCTCGCTTTCAGCCGGGTTTTGTTCCATACGCGCGAGCTCCTCCTCATACTTCTTCTCAGCCTCCTGTCGCTTGGCTTCAAGCGCCTCTTCCATAGTTGTACGTAAGAGGCGTGTAATGCGAGCCATGGTTCCTGGGTTTTTCGAATCAATGAGGCAATCGCGCTGAGAAAGCTGGACAAAGATGACGTGAGGGCAATTAGGGTCCTTGGGATAACCTCGAAGGTTGTCATTCGTGTCTTGCCAGAAGCGGTATGCATCCGTAAGTGCTTGAGGAATGACGCCGCAGAGCAGCCGCGCCGGGATATAAGTTTCGATGCCACCAGAAAGATTTTCGGGAACATCGGCATCACGGGTGATCACGACCTGAGTTGGATACATCTCACCAATATTAGTAGGTCCGCCCGCCATATGACGATTCCATTTCTGCCACAATTGTGAACGATCTGAGAAGCTTGGCTGCATATCCGCGAAGGTCTGGTATGCATTTGTGGTGAAAACCAGTGTACGGTAGAAGAGACGACCATGCGAATGGATGGAGTACATGGTTACCATCTGAAGGTCTCGGTACACGTAGACTTCGAAAAGTACACCGAAGGTTTTCGGATGCAAAACCGTCAATAATGCCACCGATGCATCGTCGGGAATCCTTTTATCCTGCATGACAACAGGGTAGGGCTCGGGAAACATGAAGAACATACTTCGAACGGGCTCAAATAAGCGATAGATCCACACTTCGGATTGATCAAGCTCGCTCGGATCATACTCACGATCCAGAAGCTGCGGCTCCATGCGAGGATCAGGTGTCTTCCAATAGTGCAGATCATAACCTCGACCTACGAGGCGGAGCCATTCACGATGCTGTGTGTCTTCAATTGTGGCGGCTTGCATGACATGCATGCCGAAAATATCAACCACGTCTGGATCGACGGCGATTTCGGTGGGGAGCGATTTCAGGTGGGCCGCTTGAAGGGTAATTTGAACTGCCTGAACATCCACATCGATGCCCATAGTTGCTGTATCCTGAATCTCCTCGATTGGGGTCGCACCGCTTCGTGCTGCAATCTTGCTGACGAATTTCTTACGTGCTAGGTGCATAGGTTTGCTGCATACGCCGAATCGGCCAATGGAGCGAGGGCCAAAGACATAACCCCATTTGCGGCCAGTACCGCGTACACTCGCTTGCCCAAGAGCTGTGGCTTCTGCAAGTTGTTCATTCCTAATGTAATTGAGACCACGAGGATTACGCAACTCAGAACCAACAGAAACAGTCAATAAAGTATCCATAAGTGCGTTAAGATCCTCTTGGTTCAACGACCGAACATACTTAATCAACTTCACCCGCGTGATGTGAAGGAGCTCAAAGATTTGGTTCTCAGGAATTGTGAGCTTGTCCATATTCCATGAGTGGTGGATCGTGAGATACATTGAGCCGCAGAGTAAAGTCGACGCGGATTCAAAATCTAGATCACACTCGCGAACATTGCGGTAAAACAGCAAGCTATGGGCATGCAAGTTACATGCAATGATATGACATTGATCCACAGGGTCCATTCCTTCGCCTGTCTTAGACAAAATCTTCAGCTTGTCTTCTTGCTCATCATCGGAGTCGAGCGGCATGCTCATATCAACCTCCTGCGCGGCTTTGGGTTTTTGGTTACGGAAAATCCGGCCCTTAGATCGTGTCTGGTGGTCGATGGATGTAGGGAAGCTTGAGGCTTGACCAGAGATGACATCGTTGAGCCTTGGCTTGCTCGCTTGCGCTTGCGCCTTTGCCTCCTCCGCGCGCTTAATCATCGCTTCACGGATGCGGTTGTAAACCTCAACCTGCCACATATCGAGGAGTCGATGAGCGTGAGTTCGAAGCAGCGCTTGCAGTGGGCGCAAGTGTTTCTCCAGAATTTCTACCGTCTCAGGTGTAATAGAGATATCGCGCAAGGATGACTTGTGAAGAGATTCATGTGTGTCCTGGGCGTAGTTGAGGATCATACTGGCATAGTTCTCGATGCGAGCTGCAGTGCGTATGACGAACAAAATAATTGGCACGGTGGAAGAGAAAACGGTGCCGGTGTCCAGATTCAATGCAAGCTTCACAAGGGTTGTTGTCGTAGTCAGCACATACTCTGGCGAGTAAACAAGCTCATTGATGAGCAAACCATAGGGTGATGCGAGCTGAGTCTTGTCGGGGGTGGGAACATACTCAGGGACGTTCTTATATCCCAGAGGTAAGTACTTTCCTGGCTCGAACAAGCAGCTCTCCAACAGCTGTTGGACCTTGTCTGAACGCAGTGCGTGAATACGGTCTTCAGTCGCGAAGAAACCGAGTGTTAAGGGGATGCGGAGATAAGGAACTGTAAGGAACGACAAGAGCTGTTCCGCATCCGCTTGTCCAACGCACCCATCAAAGTCAGGCAATGTCTTAATGTGTAGAATGTCGTCTTCGTTATTAGCAACAATACCAGTCGCAGTAACGTAGCTCTGTGCTAACGTTCTGGTATACCATCGTTGGATGCCTGGAGGGACCTTACGGGTAGGGATACACGACAATTTGCCTGCGCGGCTGTTAACAATGTACGAAGGTGACATCGGGTCCATCTGGAAGTGGAGTTGGAAGTCGATTTGCTTATACATCGCAGTGGGCGGGAAGGACTCTGGATCGGGATTCAAGAACAGCTTGAAGAAGTAGCTGATATCACGGTAGCATACGAACTCAGGGTAGTTCTTGATAATCAGCCAGTGCCAATTGCCTTCACCTGTCATATAAGCTTCCAGCCCACCCAAAGGGAAGCCGAGCTTCTGTGCCATGTGCGCGAATAGTTGATTAGTTTCTGCCTGAAATCCGTTGCCATTCTCCCATGTCAAGATATGATTGTCCAGAGCAAGCCCATGGAAGTAATCCAAGACCGACGTGCGGGCGATGTTCAACTCAGGGGTATGAACCTCGATGACCTCGGATTGGGCAGCGAACTGAGACGTACTTAGACCTGATCGAGTCTCCATCAAGGCGATCGAGAAATCAGAAGGCACATCAGTCGCACGACGGCGAATAACTGAGTCCGCAATAGCAGCGATACATGCGGGAACAACGATTCTAACAGCATCGAATGGGCGGGTGGGCCGAATTGCGAGTGCGCTGGAGGTGAAGTGTTCGGCAAGACGCTGAAGCAGGATCAAAATATCCAACTGCAGCGCATAGCGCATAGGGGTTCTCCACAAGCAAGACTCGTATTCGGTTGACACTTGTGGCCGTGGGAGGGGAATGACTTGCGCGAACGTGTGCTCCAACAGCGCAACCTTCAAGAACGCTGGGTTCTTGATGTAGTGCGTCTGAACCGAAATGAGCGTACATAGCTTGTCCACATAGCGAAGTGTATCCACGACTTGATCGAGCGTAGAGACCTTCCTCATGACTTGTGTAAAGTCTACAGGCAAATACTTTGCGCGGCCGATAGGTGGTCCGGCGAGTCCGTCGACATCTTCTCTACGGAAGCGATCGAACAAGGTAAAATCCGAGTGTGGGAATCGCTTGCTCATTCCCTTGTCGTGCAGTTCGAGCGGGGATGGCAGAGGCTTCGTCAAGTCGTCGGAGCATGGCAGCGCTTCGGTACGTGCCTTCGCAACCTCGACCAAGCGGAGGAATGAGAACAGCATCGCAGGATTCGCGATGTGTCGGTATTTTTCGCTGAATTGAGCACCTTCGTGAGAAAGCACTTCGGTAGCGATTTGGAGGAGACGTACATCAGCGTCAGCTAACTCATTTACCTTGAATAGATCATTCCTGGCCATCTCGAGCAGTTGCATTTGCAAGCCAAGCAAGACGAGTGCGACCTTATCCTCGCTGAAGCTCGCTCTTCGCATGAGATACGCGATGGACTCAAGCTGAAGGGTAAATTGGGCAAGGCCCATACCACGCGGCAAGGGTCTGAAAGGGCAGAGTGCTGACTTGGTCTCAGCTTGCTCCTTCATCGCAGTTGCAATGGACGTCTCGAAGGGCGTCTCAGATAGCAAGCTCAAGATCTTTTCATACAAGGGTGCGGGACTCGTAGTGTCTCGTGTCGGTGCCAGGCCTAACGCATAGATACCCATCCAGAAGACATCATTGACAATGCGGTCTTCGGGGATGTTCTCAATAGGAACTGAAATCATATACTCTAACTCTGCACCTGAAGCGATTGGCTGGTTAGGATGGTACTCAAGGCCGAACCCCAACGTCAAGTTGCTAATGGTGAGCGAGTACCGATCTGCACTCGTGCGCTCTACGACATAAGCGAGCGGCGCATTGCCCCGACCGACGATCGCGAGATAGGATGGAAGGATAACTGAGTCACCTTCCTTCAATGCTGCAATAGCATCGACAACTTTCTTGATAAATGGCGGAATACCTGCCGGGCCACGGATGATCGCCATTCGTTTCGTAATCTCGATCGTTTTCGCAAGTGAGCCGGAAATGGACGAAAGCACGGAAATTTCGCGTTGATCCAATTGGGTGAGCACCGCATTAGTCTGATTCCTCAGGAAGTCGCTGAGGATAAGATTCAAGCCGATGGCAGCACTCTTAGCGTCACAATTCGCGACATTGCTTGCGTGAGCGTCTGCAAAGAACCCGAGGAATGTCGGATGTTGCCAGGCAGGCATCGTCTTCTTGGCGTATGCAGGGAAAAACGAGAGGTTACTCTTACGAATTTGCTCCTGTTTCTTCTCTTCGGCATCCCAGAAGCCCTGGTTGCGGTTTCTCTGAGAATGCGTCTTTACCATATTCGCATCAAGATGTTGAGGAGCTACTTCCAAATACTTGATTTTTACACCACCTGGCATGAACTTCGCCTTTTGTGAGTAGAACATCCGGAACCCGATGGGAAGCATCGCGAATCGACCATCCTTGCGCTGAAAGATGGGCTTTCGAATGCTCTCGTGACGTTTGCCATTGAGATAGATGTCGAGGCTTGGGTTGTTCGAGGGACCGTAGGTCACAGCAACACGAGTCCAGCGATGGGGCTTGATACCTTCGCCCTGACGACCATACATACCAAACATGCCGACACCACCTGTGTGATCGATCAAGGCCTCACCGTCAGTCGGCTGGATCACACCCTGGGTTTGGAACAGTGACATACTTTCATTTGGGAGCCGGTCCAGTCTCAGGTCCGCGAAAATTGTGTACGCATTCAAGAATTGTTCATTGCCTTTGGTCTTGAACGACGTTTCGACATTGAGATACGATTCCGGCCCCAGCTCGAGGTGAGTGGAGCCGTCAGGGTTTGTGCAAAACTTGTAAGTTCCCACGACCTCAATACCCTTTGGCAGCTCACCTTTTCGGAAGTCAAAGATCAGAGAGTCTGAAGTACAGTGTCTGGGTTGCTCCTCTATCGCATCTTCATCATCCTTCTCGTCTTCTGGGGCTTCTTCGACGAAGCCCTCTCCGCTGTTGAGTTCGGCATCCTCCTCTTCCTGCTGCATATAGTGCTGCGTATAGGGTTCGCCTATCTCATGTTGAGAGTACTCATCTTCGCATTCATTGTAAGAATCTTCATAATCGGACATCCTGCTGCTAATGTTGTGCTGATAAGGATAATCCTCACTCAACGCGGCTAGATGTCTATAAGTTGTGGCAAATGAATGAACGTGGAGAACAGAGTGTACGCGAGGTGAAATAAGAAATCAACACGACGTGGGATGTGGGGTAGACGTGGGACGCGCTAGCGTGGGCAAGGGGACACACAGTGAGCATATACGACAGACACGCGAACACAAGCGAACGAGAGGCAAGGGATGGGAGTCGAAGGGGCAGATCTCGAGTTGCATCACATCCAAACATCCGAGCGGTGAGGATACGGTTCCTGAAAGATGAGGAACCCAGAAGAGGCTAATCATTCCCACTGCTCTCTCTTACATCCCTCTCTCCATTCTTCCGTGCTGACAGGCAGGTTCATTCAGCCAATCAGTCGATCTCTGTTTCGTTCGTGAGATATAAACCTCCGCGCTCAGTGTGACATGCAGCACTGTATAAGCACGCCAATCACGCAGCACAGCGTTCCAGACCTGCCGGTGGTGTGTCCAGTAGCCACACTATTCATCTCGGTTCCGATTGGCATCTGGTGCATGCAAGCTGAGGGCTCTGAATCCAGGTCGCTGATGGGAGTTGAGAATATCCGGCTTGCTCGGAGGATCGTTGAAGCTTTGGATAGGGATCTAGCAGCAATAGTCAGGAGACACAGTAACGATTCAGTCTCTGCGTTATTTCCATTCCATGCAGTACCCACACCCCAAGATCACGCCGCGTCTACAATCCGACCCGCGTTTCATCTCCATGTCCAAAAAATCTCTTCGGCGTGGGTAGTCGAGAATTTTTCGCTGGCCGTAGGTTCCAGCAGGCCACAGCTTCTCTAGTCGAGTCAAGAGTGGGGTCGAAGCGTGGCTCCATTGGCAGCTGGTTCGTCGGGTCGTCGGGCTATGGCATAATATACAGCATCATATAGTGTGTAGGCATCATCCCATCCCACCAATAATGCATCCCTGGACACACCACCCGCGTTTTCCGCACCCACACGCTCTGCTGGTGTCGCTTGTTTTTTCTGTGATTCGCCTGGCCCCGGCGGGCCGTTCAGCACCACAATTTCGTTTCGGCTTCGCTGGGCTTGGCTGGGCTTGGCTGGGCTTGAAGAGATTCAAATTTGAATTCGACGCCCTGGCGTCCGCGCTGCGTTTGACACCCTCGCGCGCGCGACACACCCGGCGGATACTTTCCGCATCCAGTGTGCAAATACAGCTGCTACGCCCGCATTCGATAGTATGGTGCAACAGCCACAGGCGTCGAGACATATGCTGGAATAAACCCGCGTTCCGCAAAAAGTACCCAGAATACGATACGACACATGACTCAGGCTCTCGTGCGTGGGTACGCCACATGGGGACTTTGATACAAGTAAATAGCTTCGCTCAATTCTCCAGAAAGCCCGTCGTATGGCCTTTCATGTGGGGTGGAGATCCGTGTATAAAGCCGGCCGGAGAAGTGTGAAGATAATACTCTTACTGCGCTTGGACAAGCGCGCGTGGATCAATTCTGAATGCACTCTGTCGAATACACTCCACGTGGCTTGATGTTCCTCGTTCCCGCTTCAGATCGCACGCCGACAGCCCCACACCCGCTGCCGAACGGATATACATGTCCGCAGCTCGTCTCAAGATTTCTAGCCTTCGAGCTTCCGATCGATCTCTGATCTCTACAAGAATCTTTTCAGGAGAATCTTTCGAGAATCTTTTGATGAAATGAGTCATTGACTTTGCCACGAGATTTGGAAAGCAAGTCGCAAGTGCTCGATCCAAACAAGGTCACAATGATTGTATCCAGTAGCGTAGCATTTAATAATGCCTTTTACAAAGTCGCACAAGCACTAGCTGTCTTGCTTTTATGCTTTGCATTAACCGCCCCCTTGGCTCGTGCCGTCCGCCTGGTGCCTCTTGACAAGCACGTGAACTCTGTCATGGCCCCCGATGCCCCGCCAGCCGTATTTCTTGACAGTCCCGAGCGTAGCGTGATCCAACGATGGCTAATGTCGATCCAAACCAAAGCCCGTGACTTCACACAATTCAAATCGATCGTGGGAGGGGCTGCCATAGATGAGCAACTCTTCTGGAGGCTCCTTCCAGATGATCAACAGAAGCCGTTGGCGGTCAGCTTCACGAACCAGAATGATGCTCCCGTACCGCCGAGCGATTCGAAGGACCATCAAGGGCACATTATCCCTCAGAACCTGCTCCGAGATATGGCCAACTGCATGTGGCAGTTCCTCACTGCGACGCAAAAGGATGTGTCGGATCCCATTCTCCAAAGTATTGCCAGCTTGGTCGATGTATTGTGGTTCGGTCCGGAGACTCCTCTAGCGCCAAGCTACCTCAGACCCACGCCCGCAACAAAAGGTAAGCCAGCGGCCGACCCCGATTTCAGCGATGGAGACAGGATGCGTGATTTCGTGGGTCTTGTCAACTCCATTATCCTCTGGAACCCCGCTAACATCTGCCGCGCGCCGAAGGATCCAATCCGAGGCGACTACCCCTTGGACTCTGTTGACAATGAGGTTCTGGAACATCTCGCACAGCTCAGTGCCTCGAAGGTCAAAGGTTGGTCCAAAGCTTTTGAACTCCAACCCTCGCTACTGATGCAAGCCAATCAAGCTATCTCATCCTTCACAAAACTGGTTGGTGGACCCCACGATCTTCAATGGAAGAAAGACTCAAACAAGCGAAAGGCTGCTCTTCAGCATATGCGGGAGTTCTTAAATAGCTGGAAGCGGCTGCTTGAGAACTTTGCAATTGACTTGAAGACACGCCGAGACAATATTACGACTGGATGGTACCGGTTCGCCTGGAAGTGGGTCGGCTCTCGCACGTCGAAGGTTGGCACCCGAACTAACAGTCGGAGTTTGGTGAAGTTGGCTGTTCCTGCCGAACCATCAAAATTCTAAACGTTCATGGAATCCTGTGTGCTTAATCCTGCCCTACCCTCGTAACAAACGAAGCAAGACTCGCCCAGTTGATTTCCTCAGCGATGCACGCTGGGGATATTCGCTGAGCGAGCTGTTGCTGACCCATCCTTTGACCCATCCTTCTAATCTTCTGAGTGATCGGGGGCTACGAACCCCATAGTTCTATGTTTCAGCAAACAACAGAACTTCCTGTCTGTGTCGATCCATATCCATGACTGTTGAATTCAATACACTTCATACTTCAACCGGTCGTTGGAGATACGTGTAGTTTTCTGGCATTTTGCATGCTTACCAGCTTGCCTGAGCCGAGTTGCATTATGAGTCTCATTGTTGCATAAGCATAGCTTGTGAGGCCCGGGCCTTCGACTGTCATATAATTGGCTTGGATGTGCCTCCGTCGCACGTTTGTGAGCACTGTCAATGCTCCCAGTGAATGTACCAGGGAAATGAACCCGTACCACTCACTCAAGGCTTTCCTCCGCAGTCCTCCTCAGTCCTCCTCAGTCCTCCTCAGTCCTCCTCAGCCCCTCTCAGTCAGGTCAATTTTTCACTCAAGGCACAAAATGGAACTGAAAAGCTCGACTCAAGAGGGCTAACTTTCGCGAGTGCTAGCGCGCGGGCTTCAAGTGCATCGCGACTGTAGCACAATGCATCGCATGCTTTGCCTCTCAATGTATTCATAACCGAGTTGGTACTCCCGAGGCACTCGCAGAAGATCCCTATTATTGCGTGCAAAACCCTCCGACATTGTTGGCCTCCACCCTTTGAGTCCTTGCTATGAGATGTAACTCGGCATCCTGAAATCGCCTGGGTATACTTTTTATTCTCATAGTCCACTGCCACTTGACTCATCACATACTTCTCTCTCACACACCTCCGCCTGTGTGTTAACCTCAAAATCCGTATAGTCATGACCCACAAGTCACTTGTTGTGTGCCTGGTTGCCGCCGTTGTGGCGATCTTGGCGTGCCTCGCACCCACCTCTCGGGCTCAGCTGTCGCCAGCAGTCGCCGTTGGCATTTCCTCCGCGGGTGTGACCACCATTGCGAACGGTATTCTCCCTGCAGTCATGGAGGCGGTCCGAACTAGCGAGTTCCCTGGAGAGTCTGGCAAGGAGAGCGGTTACAAGTACGAGATCTCGAAGATTCGCATCAACCGCTTGACCTACCAGGACCTTATTCTTAACATGCAGCAGGCCAACGTGATTCATGCCGGTATTCGCAAGCTCACCGTTGCGTTGAACCTTCACTGGAGCTACAAGAAGTCTAAGATCCCTTGGCTTCCTCGTGGCTCGGGTACTGCCGATGTTAGCATGGAGGGCTGCACAATCGATGGCGCTTTCCTCGTCACTCGTGTGAACAACCGTCTCCAGGTTGTGCTTCAGTCCGCAACTACTCAGATTGACAACATTTCGGTCAAGACCCACGGCTCGCTCTTCTCTTGGCTCTACAACCTCATCATCCGCTTGTTCAAGAGCACCATCCGTAAGACCATTGAGAACGCTATCAGCGATGGTTTCCGTGAGGCCGTCAATGTGCGTGCAGCACAGATCCTCGCTACCATGGAGTACATCAAGCCTGTCTCCAGCTGGGGTGTTATCGATCTATCGCTTCCTCGCGATCCTACTCAGTACAACAGCGGTGCCGGTGCTTCCTGGACTTTCCCCTTCAACGGTGAGGTCTATCCCGCTTCAACTCGCGCACCTCTCAACGTCGTTCCTCGTCCCAACATGCCTTGGACCACTGGCAACCGCCATTTCGAGCTGAACTTCAGCTTCTTCACTATTAACTCCGCTGCCGCAGTTTGGCAACAGGTCAAGCGTCCTACCTCCATCGTTGACGGCAGCAACACCCCACAGGGCTTCCCTGTTGCTATGACCTCCGTCGCTTGGCAGCCCCACATCCCTCAGATCTACACCAAGTACGGCAGCTCTGGTATCGAAATCAAGACGACTCTGGATTCTTACCCCACCGCTGGCTTCAATGGCAACCAGATGATTTTTAATATGGCATACCTCTTCACCGTAACTGCCAACGGCCGCGCATGCTTCACCATCCGTGGTCGCTACTCGGGCGCGGTTTCCATCTCGGTCCGCGACAACGCTATCGTTCCTCGTATTGATGATGCTACCGGTCTCTTCGACCTGGTTTCGTCATCCATTGGAACCTTCTCGCTTAAGCCCGCTGAATTCATTTTCAATGCTGTTGTTAAGCTCATTGCTCTTCCTGCCATCAACAACGACCTCTTTGCGGGTTTCCCACTCCCCACCATTGCCGGTCTCAGCTTCGTCCAACCTGAGTTCTCTGTTCGCGATGGCTTCGTTGTCGCTGGCTTCAATGTTCAGTACCGCCCCTAAGTCCTGACACAGACTTTTGGACTGATGTACAAATGAGTTGTTATGTTATCTTTCGTCATCATCTGATAATAAGCTCAGACGAAGCAAGTGGGCAGTGCATCCGCGTGTCCGCGCATGACATTGACTCTAAAGGGTTTGGCGATTACCATAGTTTGACACCCGTCTGTCCTAGTTTCTCCACACACGCTGTCGCGATGAGTAATCAAGACGTTTGACCCGACCATTTTGCGCCACCTGTTATCATTATCCCAAACATCCAACCGATTATCATAATCAACTGCGTGCACGCTATGAGGCGCATCCTCGCTCGTTCACCACCCCCTGTGCGACTTTGTTCATTGGCTTGCGAGAGCATTGGTAGAACCTGAAAGGCTCATTTACGCACTCTCTCATCGCTGCAAAGCCCAATGCATATGCGCACTTTCCTGTTTAAGCTCAATCCTCGTACTTGCTGGGCGAACTACCAGCAGTAAATACAAGTCCCCAATTCCTCGACCCCCGATTAAAGAACGTCGCATTTTGGAATTAGCCAGACCCGGTTTTGGTCGAGTTGGGATCAAGATACTCTGTGCCACTGGCCCAAAACGCCACCAACGCTGAACTGAATCCCTTTCGACAGTAGCTTGAGTGAGCATTTACGACTCACAGTAGCATCGAATTTTTTTGTGGGCGCAAGAATCACCAGGGTTTCAATTCTGAACCGTTACTTTTCCTCAAACACTTTGGAGACGGATTTCAGCGCGTAAAGCGATTACATCGCAGCAAAAACCGTGCTTTCCGTCGAAAACAGTACCTAGTATCGATTAAATCAGGTCTGGATTTGTATCACACCAGTAGTCGAGCAAATTCATCACCCAAACCCAACCTCGGTTCAAAAGCCACTCTTGCGACGTTAGTGACCCTTCTAGTGAGACCTTACGTGGAGACAGCACGCTGTCCCCCACGCCACTGACAGAAACTCAACATGTCTTCGTCTTTACCGCGGTCCAGCCGCGGCGTGGCTGGATCAGGCAACGAAAAAACACAGAAAAAACCCAAGACTAGAAAGAACAAGATCGTCGAGGAGCCCAAAGTGATCCGCATGATGGAGGCTGCCGTACGCGCGGGAGATATGCGGACGCTAGAAATCGTGCTCCAAGAAGATAAAAACAAATATGACCTAGAGACGGGTGAATGGGCCCCAGAAGTCCTGGTGCTGGCCGCAGAGTGCGGTAATGTTCCCGCCATTCAGAGGTTGGTTGAGTACAAGGCTGACCCCAATGTTTTCTCAGGAAAGGCTCTGCACAAGGCGATCTCACACGGCCACGTGGCTGCTGTGCGTGCACTAATAGAACTCGGTGCGGATCCCAACGCCCGCTCTATCTGGGCCGAATTCACCGCCCTTCACTTTGCCGTCAAGGGAGGCAATCTTGAGGTTGTCAAAGCCATGATCGAGCTAGGCTGCGACGTGAATCAGGCTACGCACCCTTATCGATGTCGAGATGAAAATGGGTGGACCGCTCTTCACTTTGCTTGTGATCTAGGTGCCGAGAAGATTGTTCACTTGCTTGTAAGCAAGGGCGCTAACGTGGACGTCCTGAACGCAAATGGAGAGACGGCCTGCGCACTCGCAGCGGAGCATGGACATTCTAGCATCGTGCGGTACCTTATTGGAGAACGTGCGCATGTGAATGCGTCCCGTCGCGGCCTTACCCTCGTGCAGTGGGCAATTTACCGAGGCGATTTCGAGCTGGTATCGTACCTAGTCTCCATGGGTGCGAATCCAGACATGAGTGTCCGCGTACTCTGGTTCCCGGAGGACCGACCGCCCGTCTTCGGTGAATGGAACTTCGAAGACCAAGACGAAGAGGAGGCTAAGCGAGCCGATGAGCGACGAGCAGCTCTGCGCGAAGCCATGGAGGAGCGCGAAATCGAGAAGCTGACAAAGAGTGTGGCAAACGAGGTCGCATCTGCATTCAATTGGGAGCGTGCCGTAGCTTCCGCACCAAGCCACCTTAGCAAGAAAGAGCGAGAAGCCTACGCGGCAGCAGCCCTTGAAGATGAGGTTCGTTCGGCCGTCCACGCCGCATTAGCGGTCCATTTGAGCGCTGAGGCCAAGCAGAAGCGCGAAATGGAGCAACTCCAACAGAAGATCCAACGCCTTCAGCTTGTACCGAAGCATGTCGATGATAAACGAAGAGGCTATCTTACTCTGGAAGACATCGTGCGACGGGAGTTCTCCCCAACGCAATACGAACGCCTCAAGGCAGCTATTCACGAGGGTTATGTCCGCATGCGGCAACGCGTCGCACTGCACCAAACACTTACTCTTTTCCGTTGGGAGAGCCCGTCTGCCCCACTTAGCATACCTGACGGTTTGGGAGATTCGGAGGATTACGCGACTCGAGAAGGTCAGGCTCGATCGTTCCCTCAAGAACTTGTGTTCCTGATCGCAAGCTTCTTACTGTGAGTGTTTCTAAGCATATCTCGCGGCGATCCCTTAGTAATACATAAACACACAGTAGTTAGTTCTTTACTTGCACCATTTATTCTTCCGCAGAATATCTACAATCTTGATTAGTTTATGCACAATGATTTGTGTGGGTAGCTTGACTACCCCGCGTCGGTGCCTCGTGGGGTCTCTGACGACGAGAAATCTTTGAGAGACTTCGGCTCGATGCCAGCGTCTTGCAACTGTAAGACGAGCGCATGCACATGATTCTCTAGTTTCTGATTTGACTCACGTAACACCGTAAGAGCACGCTCATATTCAAGGCGAAGTTCGGCTCGTCGGTCGGCTGCTGCTTCCTGGAGCTCTCGCAACTTCGACGCAGCAAACGCAGACCGATCTCGTTCAAGCGCTAGATCGCTCTCCAGCTGCCCACGTCGACGAGCGAATTCGACTTTACAAGCTTCCAACACGGACGTGGCCTCTTTGACTTGTGCTTGGAGCTTAGCAATCGTTGAAGGACACTCGAGATGGCTCTTGGAGACCAATGCCAGCTGCCTCGAGGCTTTGATATATTCCTTGCGAAGAGTCGCGAGTTCAGCAGCTTGTTTGTCTACATCCTTGGAGGTGGAGGAGACAGGTGAAGGAGATGTGGTTTGCGTTTCGGGGTCCAAGTATTTCTCGACTTTTGCGGCGAACTCCTTCTGCGTGCGTAGCTCACCCTGTAGAAGAGTGATCTGATCTTCACGTGCGCTCACATCTTCCTGCAGCTTCTTGACCTGCGCACGAAGTGAGTCAACCTCCAGTGCAAGCTGAACGGCCTGTTTAGCCCGTTGCATGGCTTGATCCGCGGTGTGTGGCGTACCACCTGGGGTAGTGGGAGACATTGACAAATCATCGAGCCGGCCTCCGGGGCTGCCTAAACCAGGCACTCCGCCTTGGTATCCGTGACGGTGGTTCGCAATGATTTCATTCGCGCGTTGCAACGCATCTGAGCTGAGACCAAGACTCTCAAGAATAGACTCGAGGTTGCTGATTTGCGTCACTGCGATCTGCAATCGCTCCGTCACTTCGCGTGTTTGAGCCTCTGCGCGAACTAATGACGACTGCGCTTGACTGAGCTCGGCATGCTGAGCATCGAGCGTCTTTCGCAGCTTCTCGACACGAGCTTCACTCTCCTCATACAGGCGCTTATGCATCTGCTCCATCGCGGCGCTGACCTTCTCAGCAACAATCTTTCCGGCGTCTGGAGAGCCCAGTGCATCGATGGAGCCTGCTGCACCCGTTAGCAGCTTAATCTGAGCATTAAGAGATACTTCTGCCTTGTATCTTTTGTTCAGGGCCTCCATATCGTCCTTCAGGCTATCAAGTCGACCCAAAACAAGGGTATACTTGCGTGACATCGTTGTCAAATCAAGTTCAGTCTCGCTGAGGCGTGCCTGGGTCTCTCTGAGCTTCTTCGTCAGACTTGCGATCTGAGAAGGACTTGCCTTCGGCTCTTCACTTGCGGGCTCATTTGCGTTAGCTTCAGCTAGATTCTTTGGCAGGCGCCCACTTGCGATATCTTTAGCGCGTATGAGTTGGCCCTTTGGAGTGCGGAATGCCAAGTTGCCCCACTGGCTAAGGGGCAGGATGACTTTATCTGTGGGCTGAATTCCCAGTTCTTCCTTGGCATCTCGGAATTCATCCTCAATCGTAATACGAAGCTCCTCCATAAGCTCATCTTCCTGGTCTTCCGCATAATCAGCAGCTTGGGGGTCTTCATCCTGCCTGGATTCGGCAGATTCACGAGCTGTAGAGTCCGCAGATGGTTGCTGAGGTAGTTTGTCAGAGGCTTGAGCGGATTTCGAGTCTTCATCGAAGGTAATCCCGACATCCTTGAGTGCAGTTCGAGCTTCCTTACGCCGCTGAGCCCGCTGTTCTTTTCGGTACTGTAGTTCAGCCTCTTTGCGGGCCTTCTGCGGCGCCTCTTTGACAATCGTATTGATGGTGTTCTGAAGTTCGGTAGCAATCTGCGTTTGCGTATCAGCGCGTGCTCTAACTTCTTCGAGTTCTTTAGTTAAGGCATCATGAGAGCTTGCCATGGTTCGTAGTTGGTCCAGCTCGGCTTCCTTCGATGTAAGCTCAAGCTCGAGTTCTGCTTGACGCTTCAGTGCCTCGGCAACTTGGGCGCGCAGCGCGAGTGCCTGCTGGCGGGTGAGATTAAGGCCGGCCGCGGCGGCCTCAGCGGCTGCATTCGCAGCTGCATCCACAGTTTTCACGCTATCACTTGCCTCTGTTCCAGATGCCACGGCCGCAGCAACGGCTGCTTGAGCGAGCTCTGAGTGTGCCACAGATAAGCCTGATACAATGTTTGCGAGTTTCGAACGGAGTGTCTGCACTTTGTCCGGCAGCTCTGACGCGGCACGTGAGGCCGCTCGTTCACGAGTACGAAGGCTTTCGATTTCATTCCGCATGGCCTCCACCTGACGCTCCAGTGCTGCTTTCGACATCGTCAGCATCGCGATTTGTCCTTCACGCTCGGCGAATAGACGTTCCTTTGTTACGTGACCAGTTAGCTGTGCATGCAACTGAGCCTGAAGGGAGCGCGAACGTTCCTGCCACTCACTACGCTCAGCACGAGCCTTGGCGCGTTCAAGCTCGAGTTTTTCGGCAATTTCACCCATCTTTTCGGTTAAGATCTCCGTCTCTCGCTTCAGCTTCTCTTCAAGTTCAGCGCGAATCTTGGCTTCTCGCTCACGGTGCTCGTTCAGTCGCTGTTCCCACATCTTCTCTTGCTGGATTGCAGCTTCCAACGCCCTCTCAGCCTTGGCGGCACGAGCTTCAGCTTGCTCTTTCGCCTGCATTGCGGCCTGGGATGCCGCGGCCAGCTGGATCGGGATGATCTCTCGCGTGCGTGTAAGCTCATCTTTCGTTGCGATAAGTTCCTGATTGAGCGTATCAAGGAGCTGCTGCAGTCGAGCTATTTCGGCGTTGTGAACCGGAATTGGAATACAATCTGCGTGGTCGATCGTGGCGTTGCGTCTACGATTCAGATCATCGTGCACATCAAGATTGTGACCTTGCCTTGACTCCGTGCGAGATACATGACCATCTGCGTGTGATCGAACTGATTGCTGAGAGTTGGGCCTAGATGAAGTCGAGTGTGGGTGATGGTGCTGCGAGTGATGCGGTCCATGCTCCATGCTCGCTTGGACATCATCAGGTTCAGTACCCATACCACTTGTTGTGTGCGTTGATTTAGCATCTCCAGAACGTGGCTCATTACTCGTTGCGCCCATGGAGGCTGCTGCGGATGCACTTGCCTGCGATCCTACTCTGCCTGACACTGAGGGATGGGGCTTCCAGTTTCGTCGCTCGCGAGATTTGACCTGTGGTCCCTCTGGGCGAGACGGTACAAGTCGACCCGCAAAGCTTCGGCTTGTCCGCCCGTCATGCTCATCTTCAGACGGATCAACTGTTTCATAGCCATTATCAGACACTTCAGTCAAGTCTGACAGCTCTTCCGGTGGGTTGGAGAGCTCTTCAAGCTGATGGGACGATTGAAGCTTCAGCCATTGTTGACGCTCCCGTAGTTTGTTTTGCTTCGCAAGTTGTCTGGCTTTGCGGGCTTCAGCGCGCGCTTGTGCGCGCTCACGTGCCCTCTTCAGCGCTATGTCTTCCGCAGCATCCGAAATGCTACCTTGCTCCCGTCGTGCATCCATTGAGTGACGCTCCTCAACTTGGGTGTCTTGCGCTCCAGGATGAGACCCATTGAGTGTCGTTGTGGAGATCCATCCACTCGAGTCAAATGAAGTGCTGTCACTGATACGCCTCTTGCTTTGCTTCTTTGCAATTAATTTCTTGCCTGGTAGGGGAGGATAGATATTGCTAAAACTAGGGACTTCACTGTGACCAGTTGAGACATCGGATTCTGTGGCGATCCCCAACTGTCGGTGCATGGAGTCGGACGTGTTCGCATTGGCTGACTTTCTTGATCTGAGTTTGGCCTTCTTAGTTAAGTGAGGCGAACCCGCGACGCCTTTGGCGGCTCTCGGCCTGGATTTGGGCCCATCACCTTCGACCTGAGCCTCTTCATTCACTTTTTCCTCGGCGTCTTGTTTGCGCTCCTGTTCGTCGTCATCGCTCTGGGACTCAGTATCCTCTCCGTCGCCGCTACCCGCTCTACCACCGCCACCAGTACCCGATGGACTACCGGGCCAGCTTCTCGGGGAGGATTGGTTCGATCCGAGACCGCTCATGTCGAGCATTGGAGAAGCGTTTATCTTGGCTCGAAGCCTTCGCTGTCGTGCCAACCAGCTCTTGCCTCCACCACCTGGTATCTCTTCGCTTTTAATGGGTTCTTCTCCAGCCTCGATTCGACGCTGAACTTCTGCAAGAGTGGCAGAACGTCCTCGGGATTCCGCTTCCATCTCGATCTTCTGTATCTTCTCTTGCAGTTTCTCTTCAGCCAGTCGGACTGCTTCCTCAACTTTTTCATTCACCCAGCGTTCTCTAGTCTCTTCCTCATGTCTGAGTTGCGCTTGTGCAACTGCCCGCGCGCGTTCAGCCTGCATCCTTAACGCATCAGCTTCTTGCAAACGACGGCTTAGTCGCTGCTTTTCTTGTAGGCTAAACTGGAGATTCGCTTTAGCATCGGCAGCGAATGCGGCGAGCTGGCGTGCGTACTTGATTAGTTGCGGGAGGAACTGCAGCATAGCACTGCCTTCTCCAAAGGTTGTGATCTTCGCAAAAGAACTTTCATCTCCGCGATCCAAACGTGCCTCTTCATGTCGAAGCCACGTCAAGAGGGCTGGGTCAGCGGTGGGGAAAATTAAGTCATCTAAAGCTCGAACATGGCCGCTCCGCGAGGACGACGAGTCCTCCGAGCGATGACTTGCTGGACCATTGTCGTCAGTTTCATTTGGAGGAACGCTCCCTCCAGTCGTAGCAGAGCTTGAAGAACCACTGTTAATAGGAGGAAGCGTGCGAGGAATGCTCTGCCCATGGGGTAAATCCAGTTGCGGAAACCTCGCCGCGAGGGCCATGGACCGCTTTAATCGAATTGCTTCTCGTGTTCGTTCACGAATCAACGAACGCTTGGACATAAGATCAGGAGAATGCACTTGGCTATGCTTTGTTGCCGGTGATAGGTTCGCCTTGTTTGGCGCACTGACGATTTGCACGCCTCCACCCACGGTCGGAGCAACTATACCAGCCGATCTCTGTAAGGTCCAGATCGGTGACACATGGTGACTCTCTCCAGTGAGGACGGCAGGATCGGCAGTTCCTCCCTCGCCCATCTCACTGGTAGGGCCAGACATCTGACTGTCTGGGAGGGTGGTGTGATATCGCGTGATCTGAAGTAAACCTTCTGCAATATTCCCAACGAGGGGTCCACCATTTGCACTGGAAGATGATGAGTGCGATCCAAACTCGACCTTTGCTTTGCTCGGATCATGATCAAGATTATACGCACCTTCGTCGACTATGATTCGCGCTGGGTAGTCTCGGGCGCTAGTTTCGATGTCCTTGATACGTGTCTGCCACGCTTGAGAGTGATGTTTGCTGCCTGCCTCGTAATGCTTAATCTCCACATTGCTTGATCCTAAAGCTTTTGGACCCGAAGGAACTGACTTTGCAGTTCCCGAAGTGGTTTGCGGAGCACTGCCATTTGGCAACACCTTCGTTGATAATACACTCGCTCCAATGACTCCTTCGCTTCCAAAGACAATCGGAACAGAGTGCACTTTGACTGGCACAGCAGTTAGGCTCGGACTGCTGCTACCCGCTGGCTCTGCTGCAGACAGCGTTGCTATTGAGGTCGCCGCACTTCGCCGACTGGTCAACAATTGTGGTTCATGCGAACGACGAGACGTCGTTGAGAGCCGCGCGATACTCGCGCTTGGCTTCAGACTGTCAGACGTGCTCTGCTGCTCAGAACTGGGTGCCGAGCTCGACGTCCAGTTTCGATCGCCGACAAGGCCAGGTAGAGGGGTTTCATTACCCGTACGCTCGCGCTTATGCACGTCTCCGCCATGCTCACCCTGGTTGTCTTCTTTGTGATCACTGCCATGCAGCGAGCGGGGTGAGCTTGGGGGAGATCCATTCAATGGAGCCAGGGACGAGCCGGAGGCACGGGCTTGCAGCGACGTGAGCGCTGTCACGCCGCTGTGGTCCATCACACACTATCGACAGTCCTATTTGCTCAAAAGCTGGTGTGGTGACTGTGGGCAAGATCTCGTCCGCGAAAAAACGATCTCGGTGTTCGACACAATCGGTTTCGCGTTTTTGACGTTAGGGCAGTTTTGTCGCGGTTTTGTGGCCCTAGCCTAGCTTACTAGTCGTGCAATACGGGACATGGATGTCTCAAAAGGTGAGGTATGGGGTACTATCGGTGGTGAGCACAGAAAGCTGCTGTTCAAACGTAATTGAAGGGGTTAATCTGCTCTCTGATAGTGCTCAGGGAATATTCCTGAAAGGGCCCTCTTGGTAATCGATTTAGGGGCAATTGACTGCTAACAAGTTAGTGAGTGGCTTATCTGAGTGTACTGGCCAGCTTGATCCTGTTTGCAGTGCAGGACACGCGCTCTAATGCCAGGTTTCAGACCAGTTGGAAATGAGGAAAAACCAGTTGCAAAGGACGATTGAGAAACGCACGGCCGGTTGATAACATCACAATGCCGGGTATGAGGCTTAAAGCGGGATTTATTATCACAAATTTAGCTCTTGTATGATGTCCCTTTTGTGTTTCCTTTAACGGCAGAGACGAGCCTGGGCGCAAATCTCATTGACGGACAGGCCCGAGGTGTAGCCAGTAACCATGTCATCAAGATGAGCGAACATCATCTGGCAAGGCTGATACATGATAGGTGCGCCCATACCACGTCGGCACTGGGTCATGAACGAGTCATAGACAACCTTCTGTGCGTTGGTGTTACCCACATCCATCTCGACGGACTGCCAGATGAATCGGCATGACATGCAATCCTCAACCAAGCGAAGGTCGTTGTGACCCTTCGGGGGCTCGAAAGGAAGGAGCTTGGGGCGGCCGAGGGTACCGGGAACGAAGCCCTTCTTGTAGTGCTTCGCGGCGAAGGGGTCCATAGGGGGGACGAAAGGCTTTGCCTTAGGAAGCTTCTGCTTGGGCTTCTTCTTTGCAGCGGGCTTCTTAGCCTTGGGCTGCTTCTTGTTCTTCTTCGGCTTGCCATCCAAAACCATTTTGCGAATCAATTCCTGAACCTTCTTGGGGAGCTTCTTGAAGCCCTTGCGGCCCATCTTGACGAAAGCCCGAGCAATATTAGACTTGCCCTTAGCAATCGACTTCTTGATCTTCTTCTTGAGCTTCTTGCCGAGCTTCTTGAGAGACTTCTTGAAACTTCGGTTGGCTTGCTGATCGGCAGCGATGAAAGCGAGTGCCTGTTCGTATTCCTCCGAAGTGTACTCCGTGTCAAGCGCGTTGGCATCCTCAGCATCTAGCTCGCTCTCGAACTCGGAGTCCGCGTCAATCATGGCGAACTGGTCGTACGCCTCCTCAGCGCCGAGCTCCTGGTCGATGAACGAGAACATGTCCTCGAGGTCCGCATGGGGGAGTTCGTCTGCACTGTCTACGTACTCCACGCCGTCTACGAAGTGTCCGCCTGGATGAAGCATAGTGAAAAGCATACGGAGAAGGATAGTTCAATGTCATGAGTCGTGTCCACACGCAGAATATACATGAAAAAGCAAAACCCTGAGCTCCAGACCGATCTAGAGAAATAGCCCTCTACGTACTCTCGGCATGAGTGGCGATAACTGCGAGCGCGAGGAGCGCAAGCAAGGCTAACCACTTCATCTATACACGTTGGTTTTAGGGGTGCACGTGCGTTGCAAGGTCAGCAAACTGGGGTGAAAAGCGTGTCCAACCCGCTCAAAACAAGCTAAGAGGTGGATTTGTGGGGCGAATTTGGGGGTCTTTTCGAGACATCCCGAGCATGTCTCGTATCGCAATCGGTGCGTATCCCGGTCCTTTATCAAATCCTACTACACTCTCAACAATGCACCCGCTCGATGTCCCGAATCAGACTATGAAAACATATACCAGGCGAGGTTGATTTTCCCCTATTTTCTGGGATTTTCCCGATTTTCGCTGATTTTTTTTCGAACCCTCTCTCGGGCCAGAGGAGGATTTTTCGGAATTTCCCGGATTTTTCCGCTGATTTTTCGGAATTTTCCCCCACCCTCGCTCACTGACTCAACTCCATCCACCCCCCTCCATCTGTCCTGGCCCGGGCCTGGCTCGGCCCTAGTAACGGCTCTCAATGCACATTTCCTGGCCTGTGATATCTCGGCTCAAGGTCGTGCAGGACGGCAGGTGATGTCAGCATCCAAACGACCATCGGCAGCACTACCCTCTACGCGAGGCTCACTCTCGGGCAGTCTCGCCCAGACCGCGCAAAGTACGACCAATCTACCCAACTCGGTTGGGACCACAGTCGCCTCACGCCCTCCCAGCGCAAACCCTGCTGGTCCCATCGCAGGACACGGTCCAACTGCGGCGGCCGCAGCTTTTTCAGCGCCTAACAATGTGTCTAAACCTCCCGCGAGTCGCCTCGCGCTCAGCAAGGAGGAGGAAGAGGAGTTCAAAGCCATCTTCAGGTCAATCGATGTGGATGGCAGTGGGTCTGTTTCACCACAGGAGCTCGCCAACTTGATGCGGACACTGAACCTGAATGTCAGCGAGCGCGAGGTTCGCGCGCTTGTTAAGGAGATCGATGAGAATGGCGATGGCAATGTACGTACTGGGCTCCGCGTGCACAACTGTTCTTGAATGAGGCATGTTCTCTCGTGGCTGACAGCTGTGTGACAACATGGATGCCCCTCACATTGTGAGTTTCCCGCACAAATCCTCTAACATGTCCTATCATCTAGATCCAATTCGAAGAGTTTATTGGCGTGCTTTCGAGGAAGGCAAACGTTTCTTACACTGCTCAGGACGTCAAGAAGGCCTTCTCGATCATCGCAGGAGCCGAACACCAAGGCATGATTTCACTCGATGTGCTCAAGGAGACGCTGCGGCGGCATTCCAATGGAGCGCTCACACGTGAACAAATTGAAGATCTGACTAATCAACTTAAACCCTTCACAGATCCCAGCGGCAATCTGTACTTTAATGAGTACGTCTCGGCTGTCATGGGTGAGTAAGTGGTTTGTTGCTACACTACTCTGTTAATTGACTGATGATTGATTGAATACTTCTCCACACACTTGCTGTATATAGTTCACCGTATCCAATAAACGATTGCGCTCGATTAAATACATCACAGGATGCACGGACTATTTACAATAGGATTTATGGGAGGCTTACTTCGGACCCGCCTTGCTATCCTCACTCTTGCCCCAAAGACCGCTAGCCACCGCAGAGCTGACTGTGTACAAAAGCAGCTCCACGTCCTTGGCCATCTGCTCCGCCTTCCGTTGCTCGCGGAACTTGGCTACAGTTTCCAGGTATTTCGGGCTGGATTCTTTTGCTACGCGTCTCGAGTGACCCATCGCTGACGACGAGGAGGGACCGAATGCTACGCTACCACGCGTTGGCGATGCGTTTCTCGAAACAGTAGGTTGAAGCGAAATCGTCTGTGTTAGCAATGATGCTCGCTCAGCCATTCGAACGATCTCTTTGTCTCTCAGGTCTCGAGGATTCACGCCTCTTGATGCTGACGCATGCCCGGTTCTCGGCGCGTATGCGGCCTCCACCTGACGCACTGCCTCATCCAGCTGCTTGCGAATACGTACGGGCACTTTGGAATGCGAACCAGCAACTGAAAGCTGAGCACCAGTCCGCTGCAAAGAGCCACCACCGAGCAATCTCTCCTGCTCAACGGCCTGAGCCTTGCGCAATTTTCCCCGATCTTGCACGGTCGCGCGCTGCCGCAAGTATGAAGCTAAGGTGGAGCTTGGCGTATAGGCGGGCTTCCTAGACTTTTGTGAGGCTTCATCTGAAGTCAGGCCAAACCCTCCGCTCTGACCAATAGGACGACTCAGGATCGTCTTCAGCGCAAACTCTGAACGTCTAAGACTCATTGTGGATCTTGGGAGCCGTTCGTACGGCTCATCTGGAATCAACGAAGTACGCTCCGTGCTCGATGCGATCGTCATGACCTCCTCAGCCTGAGAAGCCGCAGGGTGTCGCATAAGCATTCCTTTGTGAGGATCGTTTTGCTCTACTGTTTGTGAGGGTGCAAGAGAGAACTGAGGAACGCCGTCGCCTTCCGCAGCAATCTGAAAATGAGGTGAAGGACTCGGCAATGCAGAGGTCAACTGCTGTAGCGTTTGGTTCGTATAATTCAGCGGGCGAAGGATGTGTGGCTCATTGGTTGCGCTACCACTTGCCTGCATGAATGCACTCTGGGTCGTCACAAATCGGTTGCCTCGCGGTTGAGCCATCACCAGCCTGACATCTCGTTGAGCCAGTGAACTTCTACCTGCATCTGCACGCTGTTGTCGAGCCAAGAGTTCCGCCTCAACAAAGACATTTGTGAGCAGCGGGAATGCACGGTGCAGGGGAGGTAAGGTTTCTTTCGCTTCGAGAGACTCTGTGAGGGGGTTGCCGCGCAGATCAGCCCAGGCTAGACGCTTGAAGCTTGCCAGTGCTACCACGCTAGCCTCATCTTTAATGAGGTTGTGGGCAAGGCCCAGAGCACGCAACCATGGGAATGGCTTCTTCGCACTCAAATGAGCAAACCCAATAGTACGTTTCCATCGGGTCTGTCTCTCCTCATGTCCGCTGCTAACAGCAAGCGCCGAGTCAGCCTCGCTCTGCTCCTTAGAGCCTCCGGGCAGATCCTGGGATGATATGATTTGCAGTGGTGCAGCATGGGCAAAAGGAATCAAGCCACATACAGGTTTGGTGCTGCTGCCCGAACCACCCTCAATATCGGTCGCTTCTGGCGGAGTCATCATCTCTGTCATCCTCTGACTCAACCTAGCCAACGCGGCAGGAGACGGAATGTTTGTGATGTTATTTTCGCTTAGATCCACTTCTTCCAGAAGCGGAATAGTACTAAGTGACAAAAATAGGAGGATCTCACCACTCAGCTCGGCATCTCGGAGCTGGAGCGTAAGGCCATCATTCTGCGAAATCAATGACGAGGGCAGCAATGTACCGAGTGTGTTTCGACGGAGGTTCAGCTTACGCAAGGACCAGAAACCAGATAGATCGGGAGGCAGACAGATGAGACCATTACTCGTAAGATTCAGGTCCTGAAGGAACGGCAGCAGGGTTAGCTGCAAGATACTCGACAAGGATAACGAGTTATAGCTCAGGTCCAGCGTGGTGAGTGCTCCGAAACCGCACGTTTCCGATAAAGGATAGGGAGGGACACGCAAATATAAATCAGTATGCCTCAGCGCAATCACATCCAATAGCGTCGAGTCATCAGGATTTGTCAGAATACTCACCGTGCCAGGAGGCAAGATGGGTGAATCTGCACTTTGACCCGTGCTGTCTGGTCTTTTTCCCTGTGATGAGTCGGGTTTGTTTGCCGATGGCTGGTGTTGTCGTCCCTGCAGCAGTTCCAATCCTCGAGACGCCTCTTCTTCTTGGCGGGTGATCGCGGCTTGGCGGTTCAATTTCAAACGAGTTTGATTGGACAGCCCAGTGCAGACTGAGATGTGGTGTCGATGAATGTGCATATACCGCATTGACAACAGGAGTTGAAGTGGGTAGAATAGCACTTCCTGGCACGCGAGCAGATCTGTGACCTCATCTGGGGATATAGTGTCTGGTTCGTTCGAATCGTTTAATTTCTCTTCTGGATCCACGGCTTGCAGCGGATTGTACGGGGCGACTTCTCCTCCAGCTAGGAGATCTGCTTGATCAGCATCCAAATCCGCATCAATATCGACATCAATATCACCAACTCTTCCACCGATACGAGTGGATGGGCCTGCAGTGGGCTTTGCGCCGAATCGGTCTCGTAAACCGCGATCGGTGAGTGGCTTTAACACAGCATTTGTGGAGCTTGAGCGAAGGATATCGGCCACCAAATCAAGACGTTGATCGATCGGACTTTTGGCTTGACCTTCTAGTGCAGGTATCCGTCGAGAAATGATTGGAGCAGGAATTAGATTGGATGTGCTCGCATCTAACTTGAATCCGAAACTTGCAAAGCGTGCTGACGAAGCGAATCCGGGCCCCTCGATTGGAGCAACAGACTCTCCAAAGGCAAGTAAAAGCGATTGCCAGAGTCCGATACTAGGAATTGCATCGATTGTCGCCGAGAAGGCTGCTATGGGCGCATCTCTAAGTCTCCAGTCTGACCTCGCACTGCGTTTCTTTGGTAAGAAGCCAAACCGACAGAACTCGGACGGACGAGGCTTGGCAAGGGTCACAGAAGTTGTGGTCGTCGCAGGGCTTGTACTGGAAGAGGGAATCGCCTGAGCTGTTGATTCAGCGCCTGAGTCAGAGGCCGTGCTCTCTCCTGACTCGCCCAAGCCAGCTTCATCTAACTCCGCCTCTGTATCTGGAACTTCATATTCTCGGTTCTCAGGAACCGTCACGAGTTGTAAATCCCGTAGGTTGTTGCACGCAATGTGTAACGTCAAGAGCGCTGGAAATGCACCTAGTGGATGGAATGGCAACTCATTGGCCGAAACGTCGAGGGAGTTGAGACAGACGAACTCGGCCAGCTCCTGCGGGTCTTTGGTTACACTGGTGAGCTTGGGTTCGGCTGCGAGTAAGACGGCATGCCGGACGTCTTCGGGTAACGCAGCTCCGGTAGCCGCGAGCAGACGGTATCCGTCTAGCACCGTTGATCGGCTCTGTGCGATACGATCCCGAAGAGCCGCATACTGGTCAGACAGTGTCGCACCATCGTCTGCGGTTCCAACAGCAGCGCCGTAGATTACAGACAACGAGAAAAGCTCGTTCGGTGGGACCATTTCGTACATAAACGCACCTCGACTTCGCTGGGCGATGGATGGCTCCCACGGCAGAAGAACTGTCGAGCGCCGTTCACCCCTTGCTTCTCCTGTGCCACCTTCGGTTTCCTGGCCATCGGGCTCGACGGTGTGGCTCGCCTCGAGCAAAGAGGGATCGTGCTGGTCACGGGCATTCACATCGATGTAGAGATGCTGAGTGATCTTCTGATGGCTCAAACCCAGCGCTTCGAGCGAGACGTCAGGCCGTAAAAAGCGTCGAGTTGTGCCCAGGGCCGACCTGAGTTCGAACGTGAGTTCCTCTGGTACGGGGAAGAGACAGTAGAGCTCAAATGCATCGGGCGAAATACCGTCGCGGGCCTGCACAGCGAGCTTGACCTGCCAGATGGTCATCTGCTTGTGCGCGATGATCGTATCCATCCTCTCTCACTAGTAACCGTCGTTCAAACTTCCAAGCTGGTGTACTTTGGAGGAGATTTGAGGGTCTTGCCGCACGGTCTGAGAAGATTTACCTGCGCCTGCAGGGCTGTACCGCGCCTGGCTATTGAATTCAATGTTTTCCTGGTTGACGGCACTTGGTCCTGCGTCTAAACAAAGAACATGAAAACGTTGCTCCCAGAATGCCAGTTTGTTTGAATACCCATGTTGCATTTGGATCTTTGAAAAGGAGATGATTTATTTCGATTAAGCATGTTATGGAATAATGTTATTTCACATTATCTCCCACATCACTCTCCTGCACCTCCAGAAAACCGAAGAAACCGACTCTTCGGACCAAGACTAGAGTACCCCTCGTGGAATCCTGTGTCTAGATCAAGCTACCATGTCGAGTGCGGAGAAAAAGGTCAACAAGGTGTGCCTCATTGTGATCGATGGTTGGGGTATCGCACCTGAGAGCCCCACAAATGCCGTGACCGTAGCCAAGCCTGAGAACATGACGAGACTCCAGAGCCAAGAGAACCTCGCGGCTACAATGGACGCAAGCGGACTGGCCGTTGGCTTGCCCGAGGGTAACATGGGTAATAGCGAGGTCGGTCACCTCACTATTGGTGCTGGGCGTGTCAATTTCCAAGACCTTGAACGTATCAACCAAGCGATCAAGGAGGACACGCTTCGTACCAACCCCGACCTCGTGAAGCTGCTCGAGCGTGCCAAATCGACTACGGGCACGCTTCATTTCATGGGTCTTGTCTCCGATGGCGGTGTTCACTCGCACATGAACCACCTCAAGGAGCTCCTGAAGATTGCCAAGGCGGCGGGTGTTCCTCGCACCTTCGTGCACGCCTTCGCAGATGGACGAGATACCGCTCCCAAGAGTGCTGCAGGCTACATCACCGACATGATTCAGTTCATGGAGGGCCTCGGCTATGGCCAGCTTGTTACGGTCGTTGGCCGTTACTATGCCATGGACCGTGATCGTCGCTGGGAACGCATCGAGATTGCGTACAACTCCCTTGTCGGCAATCCTTCTGAGGCAGCACGAGCAACTCAAACCTACGTCGCTCCTAGCGCGATTGTCGAGACAATCCGTGCCAAGTACGAGGCCAACGAATCCGATGAGTTTCTTAAGCCCATCGTTGCTGTGGATGCGTCCAATCAGCCGATTGGCCGCGTTCAGGACGGTGATACCATTCTGTTCTTTAACTTCCGTTCGGATCGCATGCGCCAAATCAACAGCGTGTTTGGCATGAATCAATTCCCCTTTGCCAAGTACGATGATGAGGGCAAGTCGGACGTCCTCCAACGCCGTGACCTCTACGTTGCTCAGTTTACTCAGTACGATGCGTCGTTCACGATGCCCGTCCTTTTCAAGCCTCTGAACATGCGTGACGGTCTTGCTGAACTCGTGTCAAAGGCCGGCCTTCGCCAATACCACGTTGCAGAGACTGAGAAGTATGCCCACGTTACGTTCTTCTTCAATGGTGGTATTGAAGCCGCATTCGATAAGGAGGACCGAGAGCTGATTCCTTCTCCCAAGGTCGCAACTTACGACCTTCTTCCTTCCATGAGCGCGATGGCGGTCGCTGACGCGATGGTCGCAGCACTCGGTCGTAAGAGCGAGACTAACCCAGACGAAAGCCGCTATGCATTTGCTATGTGCAACTTTGCTCCACCGGATATGGTTGGTCATACTGGTGTTCTCGACGCAGCAGTCACTGCGGTTCAGACTACGGATTCGGCCATTGGCAAAATTGCCAAGGCTTGCCAAGAGAATGATTACACTCTCATCATCACCGCTGACCACGGCAACGCAGAAAAGATGGTTAATGAGGAGACAGGCGCACCTCATACCGCCCACACGTCCAATCCAGTGCCCTTTGTGATTCAGCTCGCTCCTAGCCTCGCTCAATCTGAGGAGGCTCGCCAACATTTCGGCAAGATTCGAGCACATGGTGAGCTCGCCGACGTTGCTCCTACAGTGCTTGAGCTGATGGGCATTCAACCTTCGCCTGAGATGACTGGTAAGTCGATGTTCGTTCACTAGACTGGATCCACCCTGACCCATTGGACCTAGAAGTACAAGTCTTGGAATTCGAGAATGCATACAATATACTACATACATCGGTTTATTGTTGGTGTGAAGACGGGAGACTCGATTAGTAGGGCCGGTTCGTGCCTTTTGTGTTTCCAAGCGCCTTCGGCTTGGGGCTACCGCTCGGTGAGGTCACGAGTGAATATGCACTACCGGTTGGCGTGAGGTTGCTCAACCCTGTTATTTCTTCAGTAGGGATTTGTGCCAGTACACTCGCGGCCTCCAGAGTGCGTTTGAGCTGAACGGACTCTACATCTGGACGGAACTTCCATTCGTTGCCCTGTCGACGAGACACAACCTGGGCCACACTGCTTGTCATGCTGGCAGAATCCTTACGATTGTCGCTTTCCTTTTGACCACGAGGTGTGTAGCCAGGTTTGCCAACCGAGCTGCGCAAGGACCTACCTTGTTCAAGTCGACCTAATCCATTTCCGAATTCATCCCAAACGGCGACTACCCTGTCATGTCCACAGGATAGCACAACATGCGTCGAAACCAATGAGCTGCGCACGATCGGAATTCGGACGAGTCCAGGCCCCAATAACCCAGACGATCCTGAGGGAGAGTCATGCCCTGCTCTTGCATGTGAATCATTTACAGCTGGGCTCCCAATTGATGGTGATGCAGTCGCAGCCGCAGCGGCCGCAGCTGGTGAGACGTATGCAGTGCACACCGTCACTTGCGGGCAATTCTCAATCGCCGTCAGGTCGCGAATTGCATCCATATGCGCCTGCCAGACGCGACGGAGAATTACGTCGCCTCGTCCTAGTCCTGGACCAGCCGAGCCAAAGCCTGACACTGAAAGGTACGATCGTTCGCGTAAAGCGGAGTTGTGGTAGCGCTTTGCATAGGTCGCGAGCAGTTGGTGCCGAGTCACATGTGTGGGCAGATGAAGGGTCTGTCGATATGGGTTGTATCCTTGGTGGGATTGCTGGAGCATCTGCTGTTGCTTGTGCCTGATCTTAATGTCTGCGATGATACTGTGTGTCAGAGCTTCTGTGTCGAATGGGGTGATACCCCATCGTGAAATTGCTGAGGTGATGTCCCAGATCTTGATGACACCATCCAAGTCACCAGTAAAGAGCAGAATAGATGATACTTCGTCTGGTTTGCTTTCCGTCGCAGTCTGTGACTGAGAGCCGAGCGCTCCACTGATGCTCGTCAATGTGTTTGCACCGGTCGAAGAACCTGGTGCTGTAGGCTTATTGATCCATAGTGCAGCAGCGCTAACCGGAACGGGGGGCGGGATCGGCGCGTCGGCTTCCACGTGGGTATTGGCTGAGTCCTTCTCACTTAGCTTTGATCCTGTTACACGAGCCGGTCCCACTCGACCAGTCGTAGAATCATATGGCACATAGGCATCATTCACCAGGCGAATCAAACAGCAGCCGGCCGTATCCACGGCTGGGGGCACTGCCCACAGCAATACCTGACCTTGGACGTCGGCCGACAAAAGAATAGGATAGGGCTCGAGGAACACCAGGGTGATAATTTCGGAAAGGTGAGCAGCGAGCACGCCGACTGTGGCATGCGTTGACAAGCTCTGCAGCACAATGCCACCCTCGGCATTTCCACAGGCTTGCAAATCGAACATGACACTTGCTGCGGCAGCGGTAAGCGGCCCCAACCAATCGCGCTTGCGGATGACGAAGCCACCTGAATCATGACCGGTCGTGGGTGCATTCGACATCCTCTCGTTCGATCCCGGGGCCGCTGCATCCGCCGCGAGCTGTTGAGATGTCACGCCCATCGTGCCCGCTGTGGCTGGGTTATGCGCCAGGAGGTACGTCCACCCCTTGGAGGTAACAACGGACGTGAGGCCGGTTGGAATTACGTTTCCAGGCGCAGGAACAGACACGAGTGTGTTGGGATTAAGCGGTGTCTGATCGAGTGTATCGTTGGAGAAGGTAGAATCAGCAACGAGTACGGTTGGGATGATCGATGAGCGGACTCCACCGACTTCCGTGCTCAGGATGATTTCGTCCTCATCAAGAGAGTTCTCACCACTCGTCGCAGATGCGAGCGCGGCAGCTGAGGCCGCAGCGATCAAGGTCGAGAGGAAGGCCTGCTCAGGGTTGGACGGCCGGGCCTTCTCAGACTCTTTGGAGGTTGCAGGAGTCATTGCTCGGTTTGTAGTTGTTGATGATGCTGCAGCCGCTGCTGCAGCTGCCATGGCAGCAGCTGTTGCTGCCTCTGCTGAGGCAACACTACTCCTGCGACGCTGACTTACCTTCCCTTTGATAGATTCCAGCAGGGATTCTGTGGCCAAAATAGCATGCTCTGCGGCCAAACGCTGCCTTCGCAACGTTTCTGTGTCTGTATCCTCGAGTAGTTTGTTCCACTCCTGCTCATCATTGTCGTTTGACTCTTCTTCGTCTTCGAATTCCTCGTCGATGCTTGCCTCAACACTCGCCTCGATCTGAGCTAGGGTGACAGGATCAATCACCTCATCATCGACCGTCCACGAGCGTCCTTCGGCCTTCATCGCCGCTTGCATGGCCTCTTCGACCTCTTCCTCAGCTGGCTCCTGGTCAACACCAATAGCGGCGTTCTGGGCCACAAGCTGCGAGTAAATACGTGCTCTGAGCGCTTCTTTCCTCCTGTGTAGGGATTCCCGTTTGAGTTGCCGCACTTTCTCATCGAACTTGGCCTTCTTAGCCTTTGCAAGTCGCTCTTTCCAGGCCTGGTAGCGTTGCTGTCGCTTAGCCTCGCGTTTTAGCAGTACGGTTTGGGTCAAGCTGGCTCGTCGTGCCATGCGCTGCAATGACTTGGTCACTCTCTGAGACTCTTCGGATACGACTCTGTATCCCAGATCGAGGGAGATGTCAATATCATATCGATCGCGCTGCATGGCTGCAGATGCAGCAGCTGACACATAATCCACGTCCTTCAGATTAACCAATGCCGTCCGGGTTTGAAGGAGTGCAGCTGTGTGTACGGTTGTGGAATTAGGGTCTGACAAGTCACCCAAACTTGATCGGCCACCGAGTGCGTTCGGGTTGCCCTTTGTCGGCGAGTCTCCAGACCCTGCCCATTCATCATCGTCATCAGGGGTAGCAGCGTCCTTGCCAGCCGGGGAGACGACCCCTGTAGATGACTTGGTTGCGACTGATGGTACATCCAAAAGGGGAGGAGTGGACGAGGGCATAGTAAGCTGGGTTTCACCGGTTGGTGATTGATCCGCTTTGATCGAAATGGCCGCAATTCCAAGTCCGGCTGCCTTGACGACGTCTGCCGGGAGTACACCGGTTAGGCTGGATGTCGCGTCTAGAGATGAACTTGTCGTGGTCGCGTTGACCAGGGGGGACGCACCAACTGGCGCACCTGGATTTGTTGTGCTAGCTACAAACGCTGCAGCAGAGGTAGCCGCAGCGACTGCCGCGGCTGCGGGGGCGGCCGTTGGCAGCTTAGCTGCTTGTGTTGGCAAACCATTCGCAAGTCTTGACGAGAGAGCCATGGGGCCACTCCCAGTATTGCTCGCCAGAGTCGTGGCGGCTGTGACAGTCGTTGGCAGCTTCGCAAAGGAATTTGGCATGTCAGTCGGAGGAGCTAATGCAGGTAGAGAGGATCCAGTGGCCGTGAGCGAGCCCGATCTTCGTAGAATGGCACCGCTGACGCACGCGATCACCGTCACCATTCCACCGGCGTCTCCCAGTACGAGCTTCTTTTGGCAAGGTGCCATGCTCATACTGATGATTTCCGAGTTGGTCACGTTCTTCAGCACGCGAGTTTGTCTGCCAAGCACAGCATCCCAAACGCGGATGTTTGTGCCACTGCAGGTGAAGATGGAACTAAGATCCGAGCAATACAATGCCTTGACAGTGGGCTTCGCATCCGCAACCTCACTGTCGAATTCTGTGGCCGTTGCATCGTCGTGGCAGATAATGCGATCTGTGGCCGAGACCAATCTCCGATGTCTGCCCATAGTTGTGAAGGATCCAAGATGCGACACCCGCTGGCCTCGCTCGTTTTCAAGGTAGATCGTTTGGACGCAACTGAAGGTCCGCGTGTCCCAGAGCTTGATAACTCCACCAGCGTCTGCGGTGACAATCTGCGCGGAATCAGGAATTGATTCTACGCTCACAATTGTGTGAGGCGATGACAGCGAGCAGATTACACGATTTGTGAACGGATTCCAGACATATGCGTTGCGTTCGTAACCAGCGGAATAGAGGAGATGCGCAGGGGCATCATAGGCAAGAGTGTGGACGCCGTTGCGATGGGCACGCAGAGTATGCAACACAGCTCCTGTGTTGGGATCTCGCACGAAGATACGCGTGTCCATACTAGCCGTCACTAGCTGACCAAGGTTGGGTAGCAGTTTGAGCGCCGTAACAGTATCTGTGTGTGCTTGTGCTCGGTTGGCAGAGCCTGAGTACGAGGTGCTGCTAGGGGTGCCTGCCGTTGAAGAGACGTATGACCCAAACGAACCTAGCAGTGAAATGCTGCACAGTGGTTGGTCGGTGTCAGCGGAGTCGGTCGTGTACAGCCGCCGGGGTTCAATACAGCTTAGGCGGTGGTAGTTGATCTCATGAGTAAACATGCTTGCAGAATAAAGGATGTGATTCTGTTGATCCCACTCCATTGCCGTTTGAACTTGTCTGCAAGTCCAGTCGATATTTCCAAGGTGCGCTGCAGCGAGAGCTCCCTTAGTGTACCCTGATGTCAGTGTTGTTACAAACTCGGACTTTGCTTGACTGGCATTGCGATTAGCAGATGAAGTCATGGGGGTGAACACGCTCGTGGCGGAGGCGGGATCAAGGCGAATCTTCGTAAATCCGTGACGAGCATCCCAAACCTTGATCGTATGGTCCTTACAGGCTGTGGCCAGCCAGCCAAAGTCTGGGATCCCAACCATTGCACTAACCTCGCATTGATGGAGCATCTGCTGATATTTGCTGGACCCGGTTTCATAATTCAATCCCAGCATAAAAGCCGAACTCGTCATAGGTGTGACAGAGGAGGCACTAGTCGATCCAGAACCTCTGCGTCGATCTGAACCGGGTTTCTCCGCTCCTTCAGGCTTGGGTAGCACCATACTGGATGAGATCTTGTACTTGGTCGAGACCTGTCCTGTTGCTGTGCTGACGACGGCGACAGGTTCGAGGGTCTTTCCTCGCAGAACTTCAAATGCGGGAAGACCTTGTCGAGTGCAGACCAGCGAGTCTGTATCGGCCAAATACATGACACGATCGATGGGAGCGTCGTGTAGTCGCACAGACATACCCGAGAGCGCATACTCTTGCTTCGCGCCTGGGTGAACTCCCAAATCAACTCCAATACTGGGGGCAACGCCTCGGCTCGTTTCTGCGTTCAGGCCTGTCTCAATCACGAACGAGCTTAATTCCTCCCATCTGAGGTAGTTATCACTGTCCACGTCAACGGCAGCGAAGCAGGCACAGAGCGCTGTGCTCAGTGCTGTTTCGTCATGCTTATGACCGATAAGTTGATGAACTAGCTTGACAAATTGAGGTAGTGTTAGTCCTCGTGTTCGAGCTACAGGGTTGGACGTGAATGCCCTGTGGAGCGCGTCCAAAGTTGGAGGGTCGAGAACCTGTAAGAGACTGAGGGGCGCCCGGGCTTTCCGTGAAGCATCCTTGGCAGTCGCAGACAGGCCCTCGTCGTCAGACGACCTTGATTTCTTCTTCAACTTCTTGTCGTAGAGAGTTTCTAGTCTGACACCATCGACTGCAGCTCGATCGTCGTCACCGTCCGAGCTCAGTTCGTCCGTGTCCAGGTCTTCAAGATCATCATCATCTAGACTATCGTCATCGTCATCCATACTGTCATCATCAATGTGATTAGACCCGGAAAGGAATCTATTTCTCCGACCCGACTTACCGCGCCGGTCCATCTCTTGACTGCTCGTCATGCTTGTACCCTGACTTCCTGATGCCGATGCAGATGAAGCCGCACCCATAGCCTTGTTGGAGATCTTTCTCATCTCCTCGAGCACCTGTCTCGTGTTCGGGATGCCATAGCTCCAGTGGCTGCTCGAGTTGATCTGCTTACGAAGCGACCGATCGAAGCACTCGCGGTAACGGCTGACGGTTTCCAGAGGGTAAGGTTCCAGTCTCCTCTGGGCACTTGTGCTTCCAGAATGCTGCCCAAGCGAGCCCCTTCTCGGTGCGCCGGCAGATAGGCTCAAACTGGCGCTGGCACTCGTGTTCAGACCGGACGACCCCGTGCCGGGCGGTAGCGAAACCGCGCTTGCCCCTGAGCTGATCAGAGATGGTGAGGCTCTGTACTCCCTCGACATGGGGTGAGAGGCAGGCGAGTCGGGGCGGGCGGAGATTGCTTCGAAGCAACGCGCTGTGCCGCGGGACACACGATTCAGATTACTTGGCTCGTGGCTGCGGCGGGGCGGGGGCGCGAAGCGGAGGTGGATGAAGCTGGAAGCAGGGCAGATCAATTTGGGTTGATATTTCGTGGGTTTAGGACAGCATCACAGAATCATACAAGGGTTAGGTAATATAGCGTCGCAGTGTCCATCGAAAGCATATATCGACACTTCTTAGCACCCTACAGGACCTCCTATTTCCCCTACCTCTACCACAATGCACTTTGAAACGGATTCCACGGTTAAACTTGGGTTTTCTGCGTCTAGCGCGGCATTGGCAGGGCTTCTAGCCGCGAGAGCCGGCGCATCCATCGTCACCTGGCGTCGTAAACGCGTTGACAGTGTGTGGCACCAACCTGTATCTGGCACCTCCCTCAACCCGCCAGGTTTAACTTTCAGAGGCAAAGTCTGAGCATTGGAGCAGATGAACAAGTCTCGTGAATGCGGGGTTGAGGAGGGAGAGGTCGCGATCTGGTGCTCCATCCAAGTCTCTGACAGCATCTCACACTATATCCGCCGACTCTTACCACATCTAGATCCCTCGGAGCACTTGAAACAGACGAGTCCGTCACGGAGTTGCGGACGGTTGACTGGTTCGAAGGATATACGCAACGCGAGCACTAGTGTGAGGCTAAAAGGGCATTTGAACGCCGAATTGGATCTCGCACAGGACACCCCCGCCGGAAAATCCAAGTTCTATCACACACGGTGAGATATCGACGTGACCTCTGGCACACCCAAAACATGAGCTACGACTTCGACGACGGCGACGACCGCCGTGGCCACCGCGACGACGCTCTGACCAGGGCCATGTTCGGTGAGGTACGTGGCATGTCACGCCGCTTCGACTTCTGTTGCGGCTGCATTTGCTTACCCCGCCTCAGCCCTCCGGCTCGCTACCTGGCTGCTGGCTTAAGATCGGCTTGTGACTCGAGACTCTGCGTGGACGTGTTGCATGTATTTCGCGCACCCGATTGATGTTATGTTCTCGACACCTCACTCCTATCCAACTTTAGAACCGATCATTCCAAGTTGTAGAAAGCAAACTGGACAAGAGCAAGGTCCGTATCAAGGACAAAGCCGACCGAGCTACGGTCGATCAGGTGCTTGACCCACGCACACGCCAGGTCCTCTTCAAAATGATGCGAAATGGTGTCTTTAATGAAATCAACTCATGTATCTCTACGGGCAAGGAGGCCAATGTCTACTACGGTGCCTCAGACATTTGGGGTGAGGTCGCGATCAAAATCTACAAGACCTCAATCATGGTGTTTAAGGACCGCGATCGATACGTTTCAGGCGAATTTCGTTTCCGTGGGGGCTACTGCAAATCCAATCCTCGTAAGCTGATTAAGGTTTGGGCTGAGAAAGAGATGCGCAATTTGAAGCGTTTAAATTCAGCTGGAATTCCTTCTCCAATGCCCATCATTCTCAAGAACAACGTGCTGGTCATGAAGTTCCTAGGAGGAGATGGCTGGGCAGCACAGCGGCTCAAGGACGCACAGCTCAGCGCAGACCGATTTTCAGACTTGTATCAGCAGTGCATTACACACATGCGTACCATGTACCAGGTGTGCCACCTCGTCCATGCTGACTTGTCTGAGTACAACATGCTTTACTACGACAAGACGCTGTACATCATCGACGTCTCACAGTCAGTTGAGCATGAGCACCCGTACGCGACGGAGTTCCTGCGCATGGATTGCAGAAACATTAACAGATTCTTTGCAGGAAAGGGTGTGCTGACCTTAAGCAACCGTGAGTTGTACACATACATCACTCTAGATGCGAGAATCCAATCCCCTGATGAATACTTGGACCAGGCACTAGAGGCTGCTAAAGCCCGTGAAGAACGCGGTGGTTTGACAATCGACGAAGAGGTCGATGAGTTAGTTTTTGAGCAGGCTCACATTCCAAAGAGCTTGCAGGAACTTGAGGACCCCGAGCGCGACCTTGAACGTGCGCAGTTGAATTACCAAGGCGTCGTTTATGATGCCATTCGATCCATGGCCATCCATGACATGCCAGGCAGCAAACCAAAGAAGCCCACGAAGATCAGTGACTACGGCCCAGCGAACCGTCCCGGTGCTGATGCCGATGATGAGGATGACTCAGCTGGTGAATCCAAGAGCGATGATGTATTGAACGCTGCAAGCCATGGGTTTGTGCCCCTAACACTCGAGCTTCTACGAAAGAATAATCCTGAATTTGATCACCTCAGCGATGACGAAGACGAAGACGACACAGATGATGAAGACGAGGATGCAGAAGAAGGTGGCGAAGAGCAGCTGAAATCCCGAACCTCCAAGAAGTCTGTGAAGTTTCAGAAACGCGACAAATCTGCAGGCGATCACGAGGACGACGACGAAGAGGACGGCTCCGAGGACGATGAAGACGATGGAGACGACGAAGATGAGGACGAAGACGAAGAGGGTGATGGCATTGAACTTACTGAAGAGGACATCTTGCGTGAACTCGCCGAATTGCAAATCACCGATGGTAAGGCTCCGTCAAAGACGAAGCTAACGCGCGAGGAGATGAGAGCTCAGCGGAAGGCTCACAAGGCCATGGTCAAACAAGAGAATCGAATCAAGCGGGCAAACAAGATGAAGAAGAAGGAGAAGCAGAAGAGAATCAAGAAGACGAAGCGGAGATAAGCTAGAACGCATTCCGCTCATCGTTTTTCCCTGAGTTCTGTATTAACCCCTGGGCTCTCAGACGCGAACTGCTCCTTTTAGCCGGATGTGGTTATAAAAGGGACGAGTGCCCTTGTTAAAGTTTGCATCGAGGGAAATGCTTGAGACACTCCGCGTCTGGCTTACAAAACGCCATTGTATGACTGATAGAGGATGCTGGGGTGATTGCGACAACACGTACGCACCCAAATTGCATGCCCAATATGCAAGTCCACTGTATACTTGGGATATCTCGCTCTGGTCGGAATACAGCTGCATCACAGGTTTTCTACTTTTGGTAGAAATATGCTCGCTCCGAGTGTGGAAGACACTCGGGATGGACCAGCTGATAGGTTTTCGCAACTCCGGCAATGAGTTCACATACACCGCATGCGCAGTGGTGTTATGATGATATTCCAGGGGGGAGTTTTATTCCTCGATTCAACGGCTAGCTTTCTCTGGGACCGGGGAGCTGGTGTGCCCAATTGTATAAGGTGAGGTGGTGATGGAGCGAGCGTGGTAGCCCCAGAACAAACTGCATTAAGTACGGCATAGACACTGCAATCGTTGTGCGGTGTCAAATCCCACCCACACTCCCCGCCCAGCCCGCACGCCCTCGCCAAAGCCACCCCACCAAGCCCGTCCTCCAACTAGCCGTTTCACGTTTCGCGTTTTGCTCAGTGCGGAACGGGGTAGTTTCAGGGCTGGATCTCCCGTGATAGTGGTTCACTTGGGCTAGAAATTTCGCGCACGCCTCGTATCAACTCGCCTAACTCACCTGCATTTTCGTTTTATACACTCCCCCACCCTTTCACCACCATATACCGTGATTTTCCAACTTGTTTGCTGAAACGCTGAATTCCCGACTGGACCTTGCCCCACGCGGCTGCATGCGCGTTGCTCGGTGACCAAATATCCCTGTCGCGTCCCCAATCCAGTCTGACACGCACTGGCGTCTAGTCCGACGCGCCGTGTGGACTCCGCCTATCGCATCGCATATATACGTCTACCAAGACATCTGTCTCCCCCTGAGAGACCGACCGATATACTCAGCCAGGCCAGGCCAGGCGCTTGAAGTGTGTTGGCCCTGGCGCGCAGACATACCATTGCCAAGACATACCTGCGTCTACCCAGGATATATTCCAGTCGCGCACCCAGGCTAGGACAATCTCCCAGGTTTCAGTCGTAACTCACGAGACGTTTCACACTCAGCACAACACAGCACAACACAGCACAACACAGCACAACACAGCACAACACAACACAACACAACAGGATGAGCACACCCGCCAAGAAGCGCGCATCCGGTGTGGCACTCTCATCCGCTACTGCAACTGGTATGCAGGTGAGCAGGACTGCCTCTGCCTTCTCTCAGCAGGACTTTGCACAGCCTTCCGTCCGCCGACTCACTCTCCAGACTCGCACCTCTACGGGAGGGAACTTCGCAAGGGCCCCTCCCTCTCCAACTCCTTCTGAGAACGGCCCTGGCACAGGAGAGCTCTTCGCACTCCCTACCGTTCCGAACTTTGCACCTGATGAGGCTTCACATACCACAAGCAGCAAGGTTAGGCAAACGCCCTCTAAGCGTAACAGTCTTGTTCCAGAGTCAGGGCTGGGCGCTCCAGGTGGAACGACAACCAGTTCGTTTGCCAACAATCGCCGAAGACACACCTTGGCGAATGCTGCTAGTGCTGTTGCAGCGTTGCCAAAGTCCATTGCACAAACGCCGCGCCACTCCAATGTAAGGCCTTCCACGGCGGTGCCAAGTACTCCTGCCCAACAAGTCCCTTCGACTCCCAGCACTGCTGTACTTCAAACCCCCTCGGCCACGGTCGCCCAGACTCCCTCACTTACACGCCAGCAATCAACTTATTCCGTCACAGACACACCAAGCAACCACTATGCTGCCTCTGCAGCTGGAGGCTCGGCACTATCGTCGGTTTCGGACGATCGCATCAAGGTCGTCGCGCGATTGCGCTGTATCGCGCCTGAGGAGCCCCGAAGCGCGACATGTGACATGGCCACGCTTGTGCACGTCGATTCCGATGATACTATCCGTGGCCAGCAACGACAGACCTTCGCATACGACTATGTCTTTGGTGAAGCCACACGGCAACGAGATGTTTTTGACGTCGTTGGCAAGGATTCAACCGAACAAGTGATGAATGGCTTCAACGCAACCATTATGGCATACGGTCAGACCAGCTCAGGCAAGACGTATACCATGCGTGGCCTAACGTCTATGACAGGAAGCCCTGAGGAGGATGAAACCGCTGGTCTCGTTTCTCGCTGCGTTTCCTATCTGTTCCAGCGAATGGATGAGGTGTCCAAGGCCGAGTCAGGTGTCACCTTTTCCTTGACATGCAGTTATCTCGAGATTTACTGCGAGACCGTCTATGACCTGCTTGCACGTGAGGACAATACCGCACTCACTGTCCGATGCCGAACCAACCCAGTTTCAGGCTCCAAGAGCTCGAATGCAAACTCAGCAGCATTCTATGCTGAGGGCTTGACCGAAGTCCAGGTTAGCAACCTCGATGAGCTCGGTGCTGCAATCCGCTGTGGTGATGCTCGACGACGCGTTGCAGCGACACTACAGAACGAGCGCTCCTCGCGTTCACATGCAATCCTGACCCTGACCGTGCGCAAGTCCGTGCCTTCTGTCATTGAAGGAGAAGAACCTCTCGTCTATGTTAGCAAGCTGAATCTCGTGGATCTTGCTGGTTCTGAGAAGCTAAACGTGGACAAGGCACTGGAGAGCAAGAAAATCAACTTGTCCTTGACGATTCTCTCCAAAGTGATGCATGGCCTCAGCCAAGGTGCTTCGCATGTCGGCTTCAGAGAATCTGAGTTGACCAAACTGTTGGCTGATTCACTAAGTGGATCGGCCAAGACGACTCTCATCGCATGCATTAACCCCGATGCCAAGAATCGCGTTGAAACCCTTAGTACGCTTCGTTTCGCGTCAAATGCGAAGACGATTCCCGTGCATGCCAAGCAATGGGCTTTGGATGCAGCAATGTCTAAGCGCGAGCGAGACGAGGCAGACTTGCGGGAGTTGCGGGAGGTGCATCGTCGAGCTGAAGCCATTCGTGAACTTCTTGATAAGCACTACGCCCCTCAAGTTGACAGCTTGCTACAAAAAATCAAAGATAGCGTATTCTTCCGCAAGGTTACTCCAGGCCAGGCGCACATGAAGCTACTCCAGCTTAGTGAGACTTTAAAGTCGTCGGAGGGCAATCCAGGTTCCATGTCAGCACTAGTTCAAGAATACGCACGTCCAATTGCACGGAAGCTTGATCTGTCGGACGCCATTAACGAAGACTGGAAGTCGGGATCGGACAGTTCATCAAATGAGGACGAGCCTGTGAAGGGCGTCAACTCGAACCGAAATCCACTGGCTCCTATTGCTCGCACGGACAGCAACCCCAACTTACTAAGTCCCAAGTGCGCTCTTCAATTCCCCTCACTCTCAAGTAGTGATGACAAGAGCTTCCTTGGAGCACCTTCGCTTCTCGACGATGTTGAGAACCGCAGCGGTCCTGCAAATCACTCTGAATTCGAAACCTCAATCCTGAAAGAAAAGGGCTCATCACCATTGGCAAAGGGCGCGGACGGCTTTCAGTCCCTGGACGTTCACACAAGAGTTGTTGCATCGCCTGCTTGCGTGGCACCACAATCTCCCGTTAGAGTTATGTCCCCGACTCGTCGTAGACAGCCGATGGCCTCGCCTTTTAGTCCAGCTGGAGGACTTTGGGGCGGAGCAAAGCTGAAATTCGCTGACGGTGCTTCCGATGAGCTCATGTCAACGAAGATCGACCCCAACGAAGAGCCGAGTGAGGTTTACTCGAGAAGTGCAGGAGCTACAGCCTCCCAGCCCCGGGGACTCATGTCCCCAACCACAGTTGGCCGCATGCTAGACACGGTCGGTTCAGAGCACGCAGTTGTGGGCGCTCTAAGCAAAATGCAAATCCTGATTCACTTCATGGAGCAGTTTGTGAAGTATGTAGACCAGGTCCCCACTTCTCCGATTCGCCAACGGAGCGCAACGCCTAATTCTAACCTCCTCTCTCCTCCAATCAACAAACAAATTGAGAACCTGCAAGACCAAGTTGTCCGCTTGCGTACCGAGCTGTCCCAGGCTCAAGCCGAGTTGGCTACAGGGCGTGATACCTGGGAGAAGGAAAAACGGGAGCTCGAGGCGCGCATGGCAACCTTAGCCAAGTCCAATGAGGATGCTGCGGCTGCCTACGCTGCGCTCCAAGTCGAGACTGAAACTCAGCTCCAAATGTGGAGGAATGACATGGATATTCTTCGGCAAGAGAAGGAAGCTCTTTCTCTCGTAAACTCCGAAATTCGCCAGCAGCTTGATGAGTGCCACCACGACAACGCTTCGCAACGCGAAGAAATCGGAAAATACCAATGCAAGCTGGCAGAAGTAATGGGGGAGCTGAATTCAACAAAGGCTCAGTTGCAAAGCGAGGTTGAACTCCGACAACGTATCCAGGTCGAACTGACAGAGGCGAACGACAGGTACCGCTCCCTCATGGCCGATCATGATGACATTGCGAATCAAAAGTCTCTCTGCGAGAGCAGATGCTCCAGCCTCGAGAAGGATGTCGAGGTACTGCGAAGCGATGTTGCTCGTGCGGCAGAGGAGTTGAGCCGAACACGTGCGTCGGAACAGCTTCTTAGCGAGCAAGCAACTGCCGCCAAGATTACCATCGATGCCAAGGATAAGGAGCTGGACGAGCTGAGGGCGAAACTACATGAGGCTGAGAAAGATGGCGAAGGAACTCGCACGTTGCTCGATTCTTGCCAACGCGAGCACGATGCGCTCCGAGAATCATTCGATAGGGCGCAGGCAAAGCTTACTCAGCTGGAGTCACACATCTCTGAGTTGACACAGTTGAATGATCAGCTGAAGGAGGCTTCGATCCAGAAGAGTGAGAGTATTGCAGATCTCCAACAAGAGCTAGCGAGTGTGAAGCAGGCTAAGGAGGCTGATGAATGCACGATCAGCGCTATGTCTCAAGAGATCTCAGATAAATCCGCGCGACTACAAGAACTCTCGCAAATGGTCGAAGCGCGATCTAGAGAGTATCAAGAAGCTCTCTCAAAGAGAGATTCCCAGATTGAGAGTCTCAAGGCTCAGCTAGACTCGAAGTCAGTTGAACTTTCCTCCCTCACCGCAGCGCTTCAAGAAAGAGACGCGATTGCTACTGCTCTAAACGAGCAAATTAAAATGAAAGACGACATCATCAATAATCTCGAGGATCGCATCAAGAAATCGAATGAAACCGTCGAGTCACTTCAACAAGAGGTCGTATCTGGTGCTGCTCGCGCTCAAGAGCAACAAAGATCGATGGCAGAGATGCAGGCTAACTATGAGACTGAGGTTGACAATTTGCGCACGCAGCTACAAAATGAGCAAGAGATCAAGGAAAGTTTGACAGCCCAGCTTGAGACCTCAAAAGGTACCATTGAATCGCTGCAGCAGAAGATTGCGGCCAATGAGATTCTGGCGGCTCAGCAGCAGCAATCCATGATAGACATGCAGCAATCCTTCGCGACCGAAGTTAGCCAATTGCGAGAGCAGCTGCAAGACGAACAAGCGCAAAAGGTTGGGCTTGCGTCGCAAATTGCAACATCAAAGGAAGTAATTGAGACACTTCAGCAGAAGCTTGCAGCAGCCGATGGCCGTGCTGAAGAGCAGCAACGTTTGCTGGAAGAAATCAGAGTCTCGCACGAGTTTGAGATCAGTGCCTTGCGTGAGCAGCTTCAAACCGGGCAAACAACCAACAATAACCTGATGAGCCAGCTCGAAGAGTCGAGTAAGACCATTCAATCACTCCAGCAGAAAATTGCGGCCGCTGACTCATCTGCTCAGGAGCAGTTACGAGTCATGGCAGAGATGCGAGCCTCTCTTCAAGACGAAATCAGCAACCTGCGGGGACAACTACAGAGTGAGCACGTAGCTAAGAGTGAGTTAGCTTCTCAGCTTGAAAAGGTAAGGGATGTTATTGAGGCACTCCAGCAGAAGGTCGCAGATACTAATAGTATTGTTGCTATGCAGCGACAATCGATAGAAGAGATGCAGGTTTCCCACGATGTTGAGGTGAAGGGCTTACGTGACCAGCTGCAAGCCGAGCATGTGGCGAAAGATCAGCTATCATCTGAACTTGAGAAATCTATGGCTCGACAGGAAGCGTATGGCGCCGAAGTTGCTGCCCTTACCGAACGTCTTGCAGGCAAGGAGAAGGAGCTCAATGAGGCATCCGCCCGTATCCAGGCTCTTCAACAGACTTCCGCCGGGCTTCAGTCGCAACTTGACAAGGTGCTTGCAGATTCTGCTGAGGCTCAACACGGCTTTGAAGGTGAGCTGCATAATGCAACGCAGCGTATCACTGAACTTGAGGCATCGCTGCAGCTCAGTCAAGATGGTGCTGCCAAATTGCAAGCCCAGCTTGAGGAGAAGGTCGCCAACATCAGCCATCTCGAAGAATCGCTTGCTGCTTGCAACCAAGAGATCGCGGAGAAAGGGAGGTATATGCAGGAACAAACAGCTTCGATGACAGCCCAAGCTCAGTCTCTGAAGGAGCTCGAATCGGAAATTGTTCTCTACAAAGACCTCACGCAGGCACATCTCGCGGAGCTTGCAGAGTGCAAGGAGCGCATCGAGACCCTGGAACAGAAGTGTAGTGCGCAGCAGGACGAAAACACGAAGTTGTTAGCATCCAATCAGAACCTTATCCTCGATTGCCAACAAAAGGGCAGTGATATCTCTGCTCTTCAGGCATCCGTCATGGAGCTAATGACAAAGTTAGAAAAGGCGAAGGGAGAGATTCAGCAGCAAAAGAAGCGAGCAGCTGAGCAAGATGCAAAGTTCTCCGACAACTGTCAGATGCTCCAGGCACTCGAAGCAAAGGTTTCGGATATGCAGTCCGCATTGGACGCAAAGAGTAAGCACCTCCATGAGGTCCGACAAGCTCTCGAGGCGAAGACTGCAGAGCTTGAGGAGCAAAAATGCCTCGCTCACGAGCAGCAAAGTGTGATTTCACAGCATGTGAGCGAGCTTGAGCTGCGTGCATCGAAGCTCCAGGCCTTGGAAGAACAAGTAACTCGTCTTACACAGCGCATCGACTCCCTCGAAGCAGAGAAGTCAGAGTTGTGTACAACAATTGAGCAGCTTCAGCACACGGTCGAGGAACGCGACAAACAGATCCACGAGCTAGCTTGCCAAATGGAAGAGCAGCACAGTAAGCTCGCGAATGAGTGTGAAGAGCTACTGTGCGCCGTTGCAAGTCGAGACAAGGACTTGGCAGACTACGCTGCCAAGTTTATCGAGATCCAAGATCAGCTTGATGCTGAGCGCAGCTCACGCCAAGCCCTAGAAACTCGCATTAGTGATAACGCCGCGAAGTTGCAGGCATCTGAACAGCGGGCGGACGAGTATTCCTCCGAGCTTCAGAAGCTGAAGGCGGAAAATAGTGCGAAGCAGCGTGCTCTTGAGGCTGCCTTGAGTGACTGTCAGGCATATGCCGATGCCCACGCCGCGCTTCAATCTCGTTGTGCAGTTCTCGAGCAGAACTGGAAAGATGCTGTAAAGTCCAAGGAGGATCTTGAGCGTGTTCTTGAGGAGGCCCATGGTCAAACCGAGCAGATTGCCGCACTGGAGAAAGCTCGCAGAGCAGAGGCTGAACAAACTCAGGCGAAGTTGATGCAGGCATTGATGCGTGCCGAGCGTGCGGAGGCCGATCGTGCCGCTCAAGCCAAACTGCTTGAAGAGAGCAACCAGCAGAACGAGCTTCTGCGCACCGACCTTGCCAACCTCCGTCATGATTTCCACGCGCTGGCTGCTTCGTATGAGGAGCTCAAAAACAAGAAGTTCTACGCCCCAGCCAAGGCAATGGCCCGCGCATACCACGGGCTTGCCCCGGGAGAATCAATCGAGAGCGATGATGAAAGTCAACTAGACCTCTCTCGACTTACCAATGCTTTGAATGCCTCAACCTGCACTGGAATTGGTACCATGTTCAATGTGATTAAGGAGTGTGATTTCTCGTTCACTGCTTCCCCAGTTAGGAGCAAGAAACTCTTGTCACAAGACGACATTGAACCTGTCGCTATGCGAGCATCAGGACAGTTCGTACCTCCACCCGATGTCGTCACACCCACCTGCCCCGAGATCGATGTCGACAGCATGCTAGATGATCCCAGCCTGGATGTTGTGGGTCTTGACGCTGACATCGCGATTGCGCATGGTAACGCTGAGCCAAGCACCCGCCGGTCATCAAGGTTTATTCAGAGGCTTTCCCACGCTGACAATCGTCGCAGCAACGCTGTAGCACGTCGAGCATCTCGACTTCCCACCATCCCTCAGACTCCCTCAACTCCTGCCGCGATTCCAGCACCGAGCTTCATTGCAAACGAGGACAAGAAGTTCGCATCGGTCATTGGTCAGCTTGCACGCATGCCCCAGGTAATTGAGGAAAAGGACCCGTCTGCGCTTCACAGTGCGAAGCAAGGAAATGGAATTAGCAAGCATCTGTTTGCCGAAGACGCAGGTGTGGCCTCGTCCATCATCGCTGGCTCTCAGCCTCCTGCAAGTCATACGCGAGTGCTTGCGCAACAGTCACCCTCAGTTCACCTGGCCCCCCGTCGCAAGAGCCTATTCAGGAGCTCTGCGCTCCCGTCTCAAGCGGAGAATCTTCAGGCGTCGGTTCAGCGAAGCGCACGTGAAACAGCCCTCAATTTGGGGCGCCTTTCTGCACGTAATCTGGCCAGTGAGGTAGGCGATGATGCACCGGCGTCCTTGACCACACTTGCGAACCCATCTCAGGGCCGTATCGCCAAGTCGTAACTTTCCATTCACAACAATTACGGGCACAAGTTTCTGTGATAAGCCTTCTTCATGAGTGAATGTACACTGGGCTACTATCCTACCCGAACTACTCTATAGTTTTTGCTTTATTAACGAATCCAACGCATGTCAGTGGCCTTTTCTTACAGATTAAGTTCTGTTAAAGAGGTAATCTTTCGTAGTCCCCAAGAGAGTACACAATACAATCAACAGTCTAGTATGATCCACATCGAAGAAAGTATGTCACTTCTTGCCGTGGGACCTGCGTCCTTTGCCGCCTGATCCAGCTCCACGCTTGGTTCCACCACCTTGGCCCGGCTCAGACCCCTCTAACTCGAGGAGTTCTCGTATTGCGTCTGCCGTGGCCAGCGCTTCATCAGCAGTCATCGATTGTTTCGTCGGAGTTCCACCCGCAAAGTTCGCACTGGATGATTTTGGTGACCGCACTGAAGCTGCGGCCGCCCCAGTTGAGACTCCAGTTGAGTCTTCGGAGGTCGGATGGCTCACGCGATTCAACTTGTCCAGCGTCGCCATCTCCTCGGCAATAAGCTTGTTTAATGTCTCAATGATCCGTTCCTTCTCCTCTATGGAGGTCCGTAGCTTCGCAACTCGCTTTGCAAAGCTCGCATTCTCGTTTGCCTTTGCTTCACGGCGCTCCGTGCTCGTTAATGAATTTGTGCGTGTCAGACCAGTGGTTGAGCCTGTGGCCGCTTTCACTTCTCCGGCTAAGGTTTTGTTCTCAGATGCGATTGCATTTTGTACACTATCATGTGCTGCAAAGCTCTCCACAACTGCCGAAGCTGTGGCGATGCGCTTGCGATGCTCATCAAGCAATTGGCCTTTCGCGTAGCTGCGCAAAAGTTCGGTAGACGCTCGAATAGGAGTCGCTTGAGACTTCAATGCATTGCATCGCGCAATGGATTCACGGATGGCAGCTTCCATTTTTAGTCGTTCATTCTCGAGTTGCTTAGCCTTCAAGCGAGCCTCCTCAATCGCCCTTTCTTGCTGAAGTCGTTCTTCGCTAGACTCCTGCTCGAACTTTGACTTTGCCTCTTCAAACTTCGCCAGCTGCTCTGACAGCTGTCTGTCCAGGAGCTCGGCATAGTGCGAATTGATCGACTTGAGTTTCGCCGCAATAAGCCCATCCAGTTGGCGCTCTGGTGATAAGTAATCTCCCTTAAAGGTGGGATGAGCAGATGCGAGCAGTTCATCCTCGGCCGTCTCTGGAGTGGAGCTGATGCTTGAGTCGATGGAGACACCACTAGTTGTTCTCTTCACTTCAGCCTTTTCCTCCGACTGGCTAGGAGGAGATGAATGGCTGGCGCGGGTACCACTTAAAGCAGTTCCTGAGGATCGTGCTGGAGTTATTTCGGTCTGAGAAGACGCGGTTCGCCTTGAGGGCCCCGTAGCCGCAGCAGCTGCTGCAGTTGCGGCCGCTAATGAGGCGCTAGCTGGAACGATTCGTTGGCAGTAACCGTCTCTGCGATAGCTCCATATCACTGCCCGTGAGGTATCCATAGCATGCTGATGTCGACAATTAATACCATGCTGTAGCGCGTGGGCAGCTTGATAACGTGGGCAGGCAATATGTGCACAAACGAGGCATATCCATCTGGAGTTTTGAAGAAGATCGAGCCCACGGTGTCCCTCTAGCAATCCATAGGAGGCACCAGAGGCGCCGCCCAAAGACGCTATTCTTGACGCATGTCCAGCTGACAGATCTTCCAAGTACTCAGGTGTTTCAAGACAATCGTCACAATCACCTTCTGAAATAATCACATCACGTTCGACTTCTGCGCTCGGCGTTGTTCCCAGCAGTTCTTTGGTAGCAGCGTCACTGTGTTCGTTGGCGTCCCCCTCGCCTACAAAACGGTCAGGAACGCCTCCATGCTTGCGAATCCAGCAGATAAAGCATCCCCAGCTCCTCTGATCATACGTTGGCTTCGAAGACTGCTGACTCGCATGGCCCTTCTTTGCAGGTGTATGCAGACTTGCAAGTGCCGCCCGCATCGAGATTGACAGGTACGAATCAGGTCCTACTGTGGAGGGTAGAGCCAGCGCCGATGCAGGCACAAGAGAACAACCGCCTGCTGCGACATCCGCGTCCAGATTCTCAAGACATTCAGGACAAGCTGGGACGCAATCGTCGACTGCCGGAAGAGTGCCAGAGCCCTGCCCATGTCGGGATGCCTGAATTAGAGCGCCTGTCAGAGCAAGGAAGACAGCGCGGAAGGCCTTTCTCGCGATGTGCCATTTTGAACCGAATGTAGTGGAGCCGCTCCCCACCTGGTGCCGAGAGCTGAGGAAAGGAGCTACTGCGGCGGAGACGAGAGTTGAAGGCAGTGCATGCCACGTGATCGTCTCAAGCTCTGCTACGTACACAGCTTTGTCCGCAACGAGGGGGACCGATGGGTTCGCAGGACACGCAGCCTCAGTTGGAATCATGTTGCCATGCCAGCGCGCAGAAAAGACTCTGGCGGCCGACGGTGTTTCAAACCCCAAGATCAATACACTCTGAGAAGTGATCGGGTTAATCACACGCAATATGCGCGTATGGGGTCGAGATGTGTCAGATGGTGATGCCTTGCGGGAAGGATGTGCGTCCTTAATGTCTTGTTTGCCTTCTTGATTCGGCTGGCTTGGCGCTGTTAGACTAACCCCGGCTGTGGCGAGCAACGAGAGCGCACATACGCTGGTTGGGACACCAAGGAGGCATAAAAATGTAGATGGGCCGGGCGTGGGACGCACGAGTGGATCATTAAGGAGTGCATGTGCTTGATCAGGATCCGAGGCGAACTCCTGGCGTAAATACTTCTGAGCGAGCTCGACGCACACTAGCTTGCCAATCTCCTCTTCAGATTTGGTTTCGCCGAGTCCACCCGTCGAGTGACGCTGACCCGAATCTGCACGATGTTGCGGCGAGGATATGGTGGTACCGGTGTCAAACCAGCTTCGACCTTGGGATGACCGTTCGTAGAATGCCACAAACCCGGCGACAATCGTTTCATCAGGTATCTCCCGCAAGTCCTTCAGAGTGGTTTGCTTTTCGATGCTCTTTCTGACCTCAGCCGTGGACAGCGTGATTTGTTTAGCAATATCAACGATCAAAGTGGCTCCCGGATTTGTAGTACTACTACCCGATGTGTGACTAGTGGACGAGGGAGTTGTCCTCGCCGAGTATGGCTTGAGGAATGGATACTTGGTGCTTTCCACGACACCTGAGATTGCTAGTCGGTACATGGCCTGTGTTGACACTGAGTGAGTCGATTGGACTCAACGGAATATGCGTATCTCTGGTATGGTTTCCTTCGGCTCGATCTCGGGTCTGATTGTACGCAACGTCTGCTCCACCCGCCCACGACCTATCTCCTCTAGACGAATTAGATTTCGGCCAATCGACTTTGGGGGTCGGTCGAGTGTGCAAGATGGGACGCTCAGACGCGAGCACAATACTTGAAGTGCGCTGTGCGGCTCAGCCTGGATCTATTCCAGCTTTCAGTATCGCTGCAGCTCGGCGCTAAGCCGGGGATGCCTACCGTGACGCGAGTCTGCCTTCTCAGAGAGGTTGCCCCGTTCGGTCACACTGACACCTGGTTGGTTACGTCAAATTTTCAGGATAACTACCGCCTATTACCTTCGTAATGAGTTGTTCTGAGCGGTCATTTTTACCAAGCGACCGCGCCGCGTTTAAGATTTTCCTACCTAGTCAGAGTGAACACTTTTTGATCCAAACCGATTTGTGCATGTTTGAAACGGAGCATCACAGTGAGTGCGTGTTCCTGTGGAGGGCACCATTCGCAGGATCATGTATTGTCGGGTATTATACCGCATTCTAACTTCATCATCAGACAGCGCCCGGCTTAGATGCGACGAATAACGGCTCTGACCTCTGTCTCGCCGGGACCTGCTTGTTGTATCATACGGTTACGGCGCTGGTGGAGCTGCACGCTCTCATTTCAGGTTTGATGCGTGTTTTCTGTATGAAGCTGTGCATGATCCCCGCGCGGTTTAGCGCTCCACTAGGGGCCTGTGTGTGCACGAGCCTCAGGGTCCATGATATCTAAGTGCTGGATATCTGCTGGTTCTAGGGTATCTGTTCCAGATCGTCGCACACTTCACATAGCACCATAATCTGCCGCTGGCGATACTTGTGGGACGCAACGGCGACCTTCCCTTATGTCTCACCCCGCATCTGCTTATGCTTATTACATCGCACTCTAGAGAGGTTCGAGAGGGACCATGAGCGTTACTGGACCCGACGAGGACTTGCGACGCCTTGGTATAGCAGCGGGCTCTGCAGGTACGACAAAATGCTTGATATGACTTGGCTTGACATCTTACTGCTTTATTCTATGCGATCCGGTTGTAATTTGCGCACTCAGTCAGGGTACCTCAATGCAAGTACACATGGTTGGATCTGTTGTTTATATCTTTAGTGCTCGGTGCTGCCGTAATGAAGAAGCTCAATGAGAAATACTTCGTCCTGAAGGACCTCAGACAGATCGCCGTGGTCTCAGAAATGATCACGCTTGTGAGGTGGTACAACCTCGTAGGCAAGTGCTATGCGGATCTCTGGAATCACGCCGTTCGACGCTTTGCAGATCGATCCTTCATGGAGTTCGAAGGTGAGGTTTGGACCTTTCGCGATATGGAGAAGTATTCCAATCGCTTTGCTCGCTTCTTAAAATCGCGAGGAATTGGCAAGGGCGATGTCATTGCCATTATGATGGAGAACTGCCCGAACTTTGTGGGCATGTGGCTCGGAGCTGCCAAGGTCGGCGCCGTGGCAGCTCTGATCAACTACAACCTTCGGGGTGCTCAGCTTGTTCACTCGATTTTAGTTGCCAAATGCAAGTTGGTGTTTGTAGGTCGTCGTTGCATGCCCAACCTAGCGTCGGCACGAGCAGATTTGCTTGCGTCTGCATCGCCACCGCACGAGTACTTCGTCTTGGGGGCAAGCCAACGGGACTTGCAATGGGGTCAAAGCTTAGACGACATCTTGCTGGGTGATGCCCTCCAAGAGAAGCCCAAATTCCGAAGTGGACCAACCCCGGCCGAGTGGCGAGCAGGTGTAACGATGGACTCGCCGCTACTTTTGGTCTACACTTCCGGTACAACGGGTCTGCCCAAGGCTGCGACGATCAAGCACTCCCGAGTCTATGTTAGTGGAAAGACCTTTTCGGCATTCTTCCACATCCGCCCCGACGATCGAGTCTATTCCACTCTTCCACTCTATCACTCGGCCTGTGGTGTGGCGTCGGTTGGGATGGCCATTGAAACAGGCTGCACTCTGCTCATTAAGAGAAAGTTCTCGCAGTCCACATTCTGGGCAGATTGTGTTGCCGAGCGCGCAACCGCAATTCAGTACATTGGTGAGCTCTGCCGATATCTCTTGCAAGGTGCTCCTTCTCCATATGACCAAGCGCACAAGGTTCGTCTGGCGTTCGGAAACGGCCTGAGACCGGACATCTGGGTCGAGTTTCAAAAGCGCTTCAACATCCCAGAAATCGGCGAGTTCTACGGTTCCACCGAGGGTAATGCCGTCATGTTTAACTTCTGCGATCGAGATGAAGCCGTTGGTGCTGTCGGCCACATGGGGCCGATTTGCCATATGGCTGCCGGTATGCATCTCGTGCCCTATGATGTGAACAAGGACGAAGTTATTCGGGAATCAAACGGATTCTGCCGAGAGTGCAAGCCTGGTGAGGTCGGTGAGCTTCTAGCAAAGATTTTCCCAGGTGATCCAGTTCGTACATTCTCTGGTTACTACGGCAACGAGGCAGGAACAAAGAGTAAGATCATGACGGATGTATTCAGCAAAGGCGACGCCTACTTCAGGACTGGTGATTTGCTTCGACGAGATGAGAAGGGATACTGGTACTTCGTCGATCGGATTGGAGACACATTCCGCTGGAAAGGTGAAAATGTTTCTACGGCGGAGGTTGAGGCTGCAATTGCGAAATTTCCCGGTATTACTGAGGTGACGGCATACGGCGCGGCGATTCCCGGTACTGACGGGCGCGCATGCATGGTAGCGATTACTCTGGATCACAGTATTTCACAGGAATCTTTCAGCTGGAACGAGTTCGCTAAGTTTGTGACAACCCATTTGCCAGGCTACATGGTTCCCATCTTTGTTCGGATCCTCCCCAAGCTTGAGCTTACAAGCACATTCAAGCATCAAAAGACCGAACTAAGAAATCAAGGTGCCAACCCAGTCGGCCACCCTGCTGCGAAGTCGCTCTTTGTGCTGAGCGCAGACCGTGGCACGTATGAGCCGCTCACGGAAGTAGCTTGGGAGAAACTTCTCCAAAGAATGCGAATGGGAGAGAAGCAGCTAAAGCCTTCGCAGTTGTGACTTTGGTACAAAGCAATGTCGAATTAATCTAGAGAATAATCTCACTAATGTACCGCTAGAATGTTCAAGACTAACGTAAGATTGCATAAAGTATGTATACTAATGGCGAAAGGAGATGTGACATGAAGCGGAGAACAATTCATTGGGCTTTTGGATTTAGGGAGAATGGAAACAACCTAAGTACGACCCTTTCTACCGCCACGTCGACTGAAGAATCGAAGCAAAGACTGCATCCGAGAAGGCTGCGCTTGATTTTTAGACAATGGGCTCGGGTGCTTGCTGTCATCGTTGCTTTCACTACCATCCTCACTCTCGCTGCTACTACTACTGTCTAAGTCAGAGACAGTGGCAATGTTATCCATGGGTGATCTTGCACCCACAGATGCAGAGCTGGTGAGCGGAGAGGCAAAGTCTGGGTAAAGTGGCGTCCCGGATGATGATGAGCTTCGCCTAACTTCCGAAGAAGGGCTCATAGGTAACGTGGTTGCCGCAGCTGCCGATGATGACGACACACTTGTACTTGTGACAGACAATGGACTAAATACTGTCAGTGCGGGAGTCTCGCGTTCTGCTGTAGAAACCGTGAGTCCAGCGACATCCGCAGCCAAAGCTGCAATCACAGGCTCTTCACTTGTGCCCTCCTCAACTTGGGCATCTTTGACTTCGACTTCCATGGATTTGGAGTCGTTAGTTAACTCTTCTGATTTGGTGAGCGATGGCTTCCATCCAATGAGAGCAGTGCGGGCCTTCCACAGTTTTAGCCAAGGACCAGCGCTGATTTGTAGGGGCTCTGGTTCTGCTCCATAGGTGCGCAGATCAACATGCGTTGTCTCTGACTTGGTGCAGTATTTGAGCAGGACAATCGGGAGACAGTATGTGGAATTGTGTGACAGAGGGTTCCTTACAACGTATGCAGCTTCTGCGTTTGCAACATTTGAGAACTCGCTTATAAACATCACGACCATCATGTGGTAGGACTGCTTGCCGTACCAGTGCGCGTCGTAAGGATACACGCCCAGGTACTCTCCAGATCCGTGAGTCTGCGACTTTCTGCGGAAGGGGTCTAGGCCGCTATCCATGATGTTTGAGTAGTTCATAACTGCCGAGGCATGGTACCCGAACTTAAAGCGACCTGACGAAATAGCCTTCTCGATGTACTCCATACCGGCCTCATCGCAACCCTGCTCAATGATGTTGAGGAATCGCTGAAGCGCCTTGCAATGTTTCCTCAGGCCAGGATTCTCTCTTATCTCGAGTCGGTTACGGGGATAGATGCCCTCGACCTTACGCTTCGTAATATGCGTGTTCCACTTGTCATCAAGGAATTTCTGGGCCTGTTTTACAAGAAAGTCAGCGAAGCTTTCCAAATGCTGAGTCGTTGCGTACATTGTCGTTTGTGCTTTGAGTCAATAATGAAGTAAAAATGCGGTTGATTCTCGTAGTGCGAGTGAGTGTTGGGAAGATCTACTACCTGATTTTAATATATAAAGGTATGATCCTTTTGATCCGTAGAGTGCTATCAGCACGCAGTGAATGTGTGTTGAGAAGCAGGCAATAATTCCTCTTGCACATTGTACCCGAATTTCTTCTTCAACAGATTTGAGAATGTGGTGACCTGGATGTATGGGGTGCCGAAGGTATGCGCCGCGCGTCAGGCCGACCCTGAAACACCCCAGGCCGCTTCCAGAGCCTACTGGAATGCCTGTTTCTCTTTTGTCTCCGAGTTGCATCCCCCGTCGTGTGCTGTGTCCACCTCAACTTGCTCACTAGACCGACCTGCAATCGTCTCAGCTTGAGTGGAAGAGTATTCACCGAATGGCGAATGCTGAAATTCTCCATTAATTCTGAAACTAACGGAGTGTGCATACCAGTCAGCCCTACCGCATTTGCGCCGTAAATGAACTTGAAATCACGCTTAGAGCAGCAACAACGAGTATTCCTGGCAATTCTCCGACCCTCCGGTTAAACCGGCAGTGCGTTCAAACTTTTGAAACCACAGTTGCAAATTGGTCGATATCTCGCGATCGGTAGCGGCGGCAAGCAGAGAACCCTAACGTTTGGCTCGCTAGTGCTACGATCCTATATTTGATTCAGTTTCAACCGGGTGACGTGTCTAGTAGTACGGCAGATCTTGTGACAAAAGACTTGTCAGACACCCGCCCTTAGCGTTTCAGCTCGCTAGAACCACGTGTTTTGCCCTCTTTGAAGCACTAAATCTTCCTGCGCGTCGACTCTAACTCCATAGCTGCACTCGCCACACACGCGGCTAGCACATCACGCGCATGGAAGTAGCACTCCCCGTTCACGAGGAGAATATTCTCGCCCAATTTGCCAATGGGGACCTCACGGTTCTCCCCAGCATGAAGGGAAATGAAGCATTGGCACGCGAGGGAGGGCATGTCGAGGAGTTCGATACTGACAACGCGTCCATCAAGACACCGATCCTCGACGTAGACCACATCCTTGCGTTGTGCTCGCCACAGATCGGCGCCAATGCACCCCAAGAGAACAATCAGGAAAGCGCGGGCAAGGCAGCAGCTCATGAAGGAGACACAATCGGTGCAATCGATTCAATGCAGACACCCAATCGCATCGATATGGCGTTACCCAAACTCGTAGATATGACCCCCACTCTCCGATCTACAGTCGCTGCTACGCCTGGGTCGACTATGCCCACCCCAGACTCGTACCATAAGGCCTGGTTGCCCCTGCGGACGCGGGCAAGCCCCCGCCGCATCGAACTGAGCCTTGGACGCGCCGCTCAGCCGGCTTCGACCAGTAAAGAGCAAGATCGGGATCAGGCTGACGCCACATCTGCAGCGGGCTCCGAGCTCGTCGTTGTCACTGCAACACCCGCAGAGCGCTTGCTGACATCGCCTGGCGATGCTCACCTGCCTTTCGGACGCCGATCGGAGCGCTCAGGCGCGATTGCAACAGATCCAGCTTCGACCTCTGGGATCAAACGTCGCCGCGGTTTGTTGGCTCGGAACTCTGAGCGTAAAGATGAAAGCGTAGCAGCGTCCGTCGATGCCAAAGTAGTCCCATCATCGGCGGCGGCGGTGGAAGCATCGTCGGTCCTGACTGGTCAATCTAGTTCGACAAGCCTTCTTATTTCGCATGCCAAGCTCGGTAAGCTCCTGCAGGATGCCACCTCAGCTGCAGCCAAGGCTGCAAGCACAAGCGCGAGCAAGAAGGCCTCCCGAAGCACCGAACAAGATCACATTACCGTAACACGACCCCTGTACTTGTAAAACTAGTCAGTGCTTCGTTTCGATTACCTGTTGAGAGACACACCTGTATGAATACCCACAAGACCTCCTTCCAACAATGCGCGCAATTGACATTGTTACAGACTTTCCAACTATCCGTGCCTGATTATGATTGAATACAACACACACGCTTAGTCGTTTAATAGGGCAGGAGATGACTCAATTGCGGCTTGTTTATTCATTGGGAAGATCAGGCTTCTGTGGATGAGTGAGGTTCTCGGTCTATTATATTAGTACGTCTGGATCTTGAATCGATTGTGGATATGCGTGGCTGCGACGATGACAGCGGATTATTCGAGTGTCACGTCCACCGTAACTGTCTGGTCCGCAATCACCACAAGATTGAAGCAATAGAATCGGAGGGTGGGAGCACTACTTGGTTACGTACGTAAGATTCTTTTGTCACCGAACCTAGGAATGAAAAGCGGTATATGCAAACATATGTGGTTACAACCGGGGGGGAGAGGGATAGATAGATGAGCTTGGCGAATACTTGGTGCGAGCTCTCAGTCTGGATCTCAGTCAGTCCTTGTGTAATCCATCTATCGTAGCCGTAAGGAGCATAACATCTGCAAAGCACTGTCGACTCGTTGGCGTAGATAGAAACTCAGCCTTCGGAGCCACAGCCGAAACCTATTCAGAGTTGACATAAGCTCGAACACAGCTCTCACGTCCATGCACGGGCTCTTACATCAATGACGGTTACTAAGAAGGAATGCGATGCAGTGCGAGTTTAAGTGAACAAATAAATAAAATACAACCAAAGAGTGGTTGCAGACTTGTGGAACAGAGGAAGTCCGTTAAGGTAAAATAAGTCGAAAAAGAGTCTCTAGTAAAGTTCCGAAATACGGGATCCTGTGGATGATAACGAGAGATCACGCAGCCATAATCGACTGCAGTACTAATCTCTCCCATGCATTCAAGCATTCATCCATTTTGGCGAGCACCACAGCTTTGACATGCCAACCTGCCTTAATATAGCCTCATCTTGTAGATACTCGATCGATGGACAATGAATGGATGATGGACTAATTCCTCACACGGACTAAGTTACCTTACTGTGCATCAGAGCTAGGCGTACCACCTGCAGCTGCGTCTGCATCCCCACCTCGACCACCGCGGCCTCGGTTATGATGCCTAGGCTTTCCCTGGCCACCTCCACGAGGAGGCTTGGATCCCGACGATTCTTTCTTGGAACCTTCCGACGACTCGGCTCCAGGCGCAGTTGTGACTGCTCCCTCCTTGTTTTCGTCACCCTGGCGCTCGCCTCGCTGTGGGGCTCGACCACCTCGGCCACGACCCTGGCGAGGCCCTGAGTGCTTCTCAGAGCCAGTGGTCGCTTGAGATTCTGCCTTCGCCTCCTTTGATTCGTTGGCACCCGCTTGTTGGGGCGTCGCAGATGCTTCGGATGAACTCACTTGCACATTCTTACCGCCAGGTTGGTTTCGCTCACGGCGATCTCGTCGCTCGCGGCCATCACGCTCCTTGCCTCGACCATGTGGCTTGTCTGCTGCTCCACCAGTGGTTGCGCTGTCCTTCGTCTCGGCAGCAGTTCCGGCTGAGGGTGCCGAAACTGTTGTTTGACCCTCGCCCTGGGGTTTTTGACCACGCTTTCCTCGTACACGAGTTTCGCGATCACGGTCACGCCCCCTTGCTTCACGGTCGTTAGCGTTAGCGTTTGACTCACTTACCAACGCGGTTGCACCGATTGCTCCAGCCTTGACTTCCGTTTCACCGGACTTCTCTGCTGGTTGACGCCCACCTTGTCGACGATCTCGCCTTGACGAGTCTCGACGCATTTCGCCTGCCTTTCCACCTGGTGCAACAGGCTTGCCCTCGAGGTTTAAGGCTGGTGCGCCTGTACCCGTCATTCCTGCGAGTTTAGGCGTATTCGAAGGATTCTGTGGTGTCATCTGCGACTGTGGGTTGACGGGTTGCTGGGGGCCCCCTTGTTGAAGCCGGGGCGGCTGCATGCGGCTGGGTGTTGGTCCGAGGTTCGGTGTGGATGGCGAAGACATCGGGGGTGCTGAAGGCGAAGATGATGCGCCTGCAGCGGCGGCTGTAGCTGCAGCAGCGCGATAGAGGGCACGCTGGGCCTCGTTGTTAGCGAGGCACATGCCAATATCGGCGGTGACCGAGCCTCGCGGGAGTCGGACAATACCTGCTGCGGAGCGCACGCGACTGTCGTATTGGCAAGAACCTGCCGGAATAACACGCTTGAACTCGACACAGTCATCAGCAGCCAGCCCGCTTGGGAAGAGAGCAAGCTCACTTGGAGGCACAGCAAAGGCCTCTGTGTACGACAAGCCGGAGTCACTTCCAGTGTTCTTCGGGTCCGCGCTGACGGTAACAAAGATGCGCTTGAGCTTGAAGATGGGCGAATTGGGGCCGAGGTAAATGTGCGACTCAGCAACCACACCACGCTTGGGGAGGCATGTGACCTGCGCCGCAAGCGGGACGTTGGTGGGTAGCAGAGTGGGCATGATGGCAATGGAGAAACGAACGGAATCACCAATGTCCAGACCGACCGACTCGCTGCTGAAGAAGAAAGGAATGCGACGGCCATCCGGTGGCGTGTTGTGGACAAGCGCAGCCACCTTGCGGCGCTGCGCAACGGCCTCAGCGGTACTGCCAGGTGGAACTCGTTCAAGTGCCATGCGTGCCAGCTGGGCAGACATGCTTGTAGGCGGCTCGGGAACGGTAAAGCCGAGTTCGGTGGACGACTTGGGACGGAGTGCGAGGTAACCAGGCTCCTGACGAACCACCGGGCCCAATGCACCTGTCGAGTGCACAAGCGTGGGAAGCGATTCTACATAGCCCTCCCATGTGCCAGAGATGAGCTGGTATACTCGTTCATCGAGGATGCTATGCTGAGACAAGGCCTTTGCATACGCACTGAGGAGTGGTGAGCGGCCAGTCAGGCTCGCGTAGAGAGCAGCATCTCCTGCTGTCAAGGGCACCACACGCACGGCCTGGAACAAGCCATTGCGAAGCTCGGCTTCCGCCGGGGAAGGGTTGTAGACGTTACCCAGCGCGTTGCGCTCGCCGAGCGAGAGCACCATGCCGCGAGTTGCCAGGGGCGACTTAAGGTCGATGGTCGGGACAAAGACCGGCGTGGACGGTTGAGGTACACTACCAGTCTTTGCATCATCACCTGCCGCACCGGAGCGCTCGCTAGACGGACCAGCAATGCCATAGACGGAGGCTATCGTGGATGGAGCATGGCGAAGCAAAGAAAATCTCACTTGACACCCTGGTACGATACTGGAGCGCATTGAGGGCGCAACATCAGCGAAGGAGAATCGGATTTGACAAATGTCGTTTGGCTGCTGGAATAAGGGCATTCCGCATTCAGAGGCATATCGTGCTGACGTTGAGAAGTAGTGCGCGAGGTCAACAGGAACCAGGTAGCCGTATCGATGTCGCTCACCTGGTGGCGGTGCTGAGGTTGCAATCACAACGCCACGATGTGAGCATGCAATCGAGGGAAGCACGAGCAGAGAGTCCGTGACCGTTGCGGTCTCTGTTTCGTTGTCACAGGTGACTCGCACGATCACAATGTCGCCAGGCAACGCGAGCTGCGAGGGATTTGACGCAGCGTTCGTACTGTTGGTGTCAGGCATGGCGGTCGGAGGAATCTCAGGAATGTACCCGAATGCATTATGTGCACCCTTGACAATGTACGAGCGAGTGGCCGGGTCAGGTTTGTACCACGCAGGAACCTTCTCGTGCCATGTCACCAGTTCTTCCTTAAGCATCTCGCGGGACAAATCGGGCCTTCGCGAGGATGCAATTTGTTGCGAGGCTGCTTCGACGGCGACGTTCAGATCCTCATCACCCGCTTGAAGCACGAGCTTCACCTCCAGCTGAGATGTAGGGTTAGGTGCACCGGACTCGGCGGAGCATGGGATTGCTAGCACCTCACCGAGAGCATAGAAAGATGTGGTGAATTGGACCAAGGCGGGGTCAATAAGGCGAATGCGCTTGCATTGGAGCGATCCACCCTCAGTCACGACGTTGAACTCCACACCCATGCCTGGGACGATGTCCCCCGAAAAGTCAGGGCGAGCGCCAGGCATGGACCGAAGCAAGTTGAGCTCCGATTCGGTGGCAAACGAGTTGGGGTAGAAGCTGAGATAACCCTTACGCCCAAGGCAGCGAATCTGACCAGGATGGCTGCCCTCCGGGTTGGAGACAATGACACCGATCTCGCGTTTTGACGCATCCAAGGAATGAAGTCGTACGTCAGTCGCCATTGTCTGGCCTGTGCCGTACACAAACACACGCATTGTAACCTCATCTCCTGGCAGGACGCAGCTGGGACCGGAACCGTGGTGAATGGGGCTGAAGGCGAGCGTGCCCAGTGCGAGCATCTCGTCGTCTGTCATGATGTCAGACGCAGTCGGGGGCTCTGGTGCTGCACCATCTATGTTGTCTTCTGCGAGTCCAGTGATTCGGATTGCATACGAAGTTCCTCGTGAAGCCGAATGCTCGTGACGCTTCTTCCCTGACTTGGTTTCATCCTTACCATGGCGAGTGGACGTCGGCGTGCTATCGGCCAAAATTGGTGGATCCACACCAACACCTCGAAGCAGTCTCCGTTGAGTGCCAACGCGGCCAATGGGGAAGATACGATATGCACGAGGGCAGCGATCTTCGGCCTTACGGCCCTTCTCAGTCGAGGTGCCACTGAGGGCTGCTAGCTGCTCAGCGATCGAGACCAAGGTGAACGACACAGCTGACCCTGCTGTCAACGTACCTGGGACAAGCAAGTCCGCAGGCTTGAAGTAAATTTCATCTCGGTTATCGCGGCCTTCTCGGCCACCCGTGTTGGCTTCGTCGCCAGGCTGGCGGAATAAATGAATAAAGCCAAATCCATCCGGATGCTCGGGTGATGGTGGGTAGACGACCTTGACAATACCACGTCGTCGGTTTGTCGGCTCAGGGTCGATAACCGAAATTTGAGTTGCACCAACGTGCCCAGTTCGGTTCTCTCGGAATATTGAGAACATTACGACGTCGCCAATAAGAGGGAGACCACCAGGGTGGGTTGTGAGAGGGTTTCGCAAATCGCGCTCTGAGAACTCGTACCGCTCACCGGTAAACATATAAGCGTATGGGGCATTCACGTTGATACTCTGCTCTGCAGGCGCACTGCGCACCTTCGATGCAGCTGCCCTGGGCATTTGGCGGAGGGAAATACATTTCGACCAACCTGGGTTGCGCGCAATCGCCTCCTCCTCCGTCAGTCCCTCGGGAATTGGGGCAACAACGGCGACGGCGCCGCCATAGAGCTCTGGCCGTTGTTCGCCTGGAGCGAACTTGGTATTCGAGAACTTGAACTGTCCGTTCGCAATTTGCTTAAGACCTGCGCCTTGAAGGTGAGCCACGATTACACCGATGGCATTCTCCTGTAGGATCTCATCAAACTTGACGGTACCCTTAGGGAGAAGGGTAATGTCCACAGCGGACATTTCGCCTGATGGGTAAACTGTCTTGACATTGAATTCGAACTCAGTTCCGATCTCTAGTACAGGGGCAGGTGCCGGCTTCTCAGGGTCCTCGGAGGTGACAGGCCGCAAGTCCGCCAGCGTGAATGGGATGGAAGTCGGTCGGTTCATGCAATAGATCTTTCCAGGTTTGTTGCCTTCGGGAAGATTCTGGATCACACCCATTTCACGCTCCTGAGAGATAACGACTTGAGGCTGGGGCTTCGGGGGAGGCGCTTGCTGCTGTTGCTGCGGCTTGCCCTGCGTCTTTTGCTCCTGCTCTTGTCCGGTTCGCTGCAACAGTCGCATACCTGATCCAACTGTAACATGTTTCGATCCAGACGGCGTTTCCGGGGGTTCCTCGCTGCGCCTCCAGCTAGTAGTAGAAGCCTTGGAGGCACCCGCGCTTCCTGCTGCTCCACCCTGGTTGTTTGAGCCACTGATATTATAACTACTTGCAGGATTCGTAGAGCTTTCCAAAGGACCCTTGCCTGACGCTGATTGTTGCTGCTGACTAGGACTCTGTGCCGACTGACCTTGTGCGGCAGCGGCGGCGGCTTGGTTCTTAGCCCAGGTCAACTTCGCGAGAAGTGGATTCCCAGATGAACCTGAACCTCCCGCGGGTGACGCAGATGCCGTCGGAGTCTTGGCACTGCCGGCTGCAGCGCCACCGAGGCTTCGACCAGCCAATCGTGCATAGGGACTTGATCCACCTTCATTTGTGCTCCCAGACGGAGTCGATGAGCCTCCTTGGCTTCCGCTTTCTCCTGAAGATCCGCCCAATTGCTTCCAACGGCCGGTCGCTCGTGCTACGACCGGCGCGGACGCTGTGACACTCTGCTGCGCACTTTGGGTTTCTGATGCTCGCGAGTAGCGTGTTGTTGTTGAGGTTGGTGTTGTGCCTGTGCGGGCACCTGCGCCCGCTGTGGCTGATGGGAGTCCACTAGATGTAGTGGACGGTAAGATTACGTTTGCATAGTCGGATTCGTCATCATCGTCGATCTCCGCCCATGAAATACTCATAAAAAAAGATCTAGAGAGGCAAAGCGGTGTAGAGGTTTGAGTTGAGCGACGGAACAATACACGCTGCATGCGAGGCGGAGGCTAATGCGTCATGGTCACACTCACGGCTACCATCCCGAGCTCTGCGCGACATTGACTTATAACTCAATCTGGGTCTGCTCCGGGCTGCCAGTGTACAGTCCAGTTCTCGTTCCGGTTCACTTCGATCCCGTTCAATCCGTTCCAGTTCGATCCGGTCCAGTCCGGTCCAATCCAGTCCAGTCCAATCCAACGCCAGTGCAGGTGTCACCCCAGTGAGCCACAACAGCACTGGACGTGCATAGCCAGTGCAGGCGCCAGTGAACGTCGACAGTGGGATGACCTCATTCTTTAGCCGGATGCGGCCAAACGGGAGGCCCAAAATTTGAATTCCTCATACTAAGTGCGGACTCCTGGTGGGGGCTTGGAGAGGCCTTGTGGTTGTATGACCAAGCGCGCTGGGTTGCGTGGATTGTGATCTTCGTATTGTGTCAATATATCCTCCATAAGGCGGTGCCAAGGGGCAGTTTGGCCAAGAGATCCGAGTTGGATGTACATGTCAAGAGGTACGAGGGAAATGGTATGGTTTGGAAGGTTTGCGTTGGGATCCAGGCATGCTAACTGGATCTTGAGATAGCCAATACAACAGGATAATTTATCCAATTAATATATATCCACTTATATGGTCCCAATCCCGAGATATTCCGCTTTAACCATCTTTTTCAAGTCCTTTTTTTTTCCCATATTTTCCCCGATTTTTTTGAATTCCGAGGGAATTTTTCCGATTTTTCGGGCCGTGACCCCGTCCACCCGCGCCGGGACACGGGGTGGCGGAATATCCGCTCCGAGACGCAGCTCAAGAACTGCGTGAGTGTGAAAACGCCAGAGTTGTGTGCATAGCGTGAGATATAAAATTGATATTTCGGCCTGGACTTGCTAGCTGTGTTGATCACACATGTTTGAATCACTTGGTGTCATAGCGTTACACCCCAAACCACACCTCCGCACCCTTCCCGACTTGAAACCACACCCTCGAACCCCCCTCAAACCCTCCGTTGCTCACAATCCACCTCATGACCCGCCTAATCGCACCAACAGGACCCTTACCAGGAGCATGGACTCTCAGGTCGCGTCCTCCCCTGGCCTCGGCGAGCCACCAGCACGCGCCGCGGACCTCGGAGACGAGACCTCCCGCCTGGAGGCTACTGTCAAGGGCTCTGGAGCTGGCAAGGATGCGAAGCAGCCTTCCGCCGGTGCTGAGTCCGTACAGGCAGCTGGGTCCAAGACCGAGGACTCGGGTGCCCAGATGACGGACCAGCCCCAGGGTCAGCCCCAGGGTCAGCCCCAGGGTCAGCAGCAGTCGAACAGGGACAAGAAGAAGAACGACGGTGACGGCCAACAGCAGCAAAAGCAGCAGTCAAAGCAGCAGGGTGGCGGTAAGGGTCGCAAGAACCGTGATCCTATCGAGCCCGATCCTACGATCTGGAACTTTGACTACCTGGCGCCCGAATATACTGGCGAGTTGATCCCCGACTCAGACCTGCAGTTTGATGATGAAGGTATTGTTATCATCACTCGTGAGGAGCTTAAGGTTGCTGCACGCGTGATGCAGATTTTCTACCGTTTCCCCGAAACCGCTATCGCGAATCGATTCCAACCCGATACTCCGGAACATCTCTTGCGTCGCTCCATCCGCGTTTCCGCAATGCGCTGGTTGCGCCCAGGCGACATCCCTCATGTCAAGGAGATTCTGAAGGCGAAGAAGGAGGAGAAGTTCCAGCTGATTGAGGCATGTGGCATTCGTGCGGATCGCCAGCGCAAGAAGCGTCTGCTGCCCCAACAGATTGGCCAGGTCTTCCTCACCAAGGACGACGGCGAGTGGGAGGATTTGACAGCAGCTGAATTCCAGGAAATTATGAAGGCTCATCGCAAGTCCGAGAGCGAACATGAAGAGGATGAGATGAAGATCTTCGAAGCAACGACTCAGGCTCTCAAAGCTCATGAAGCTGCGCAGGCCGCTGCCACAGCCGCCGCAGCTGCTGCCGCCCCTGCAGTTACGGTTGTACCGACTTCGACGGAGTCTACGAACGCTGACTCTGTTATGACTGACAGTTCCTCTGCACCTGCATCCGTGCCCGCACCTGTAGCTGCGTCGAAGCCATCATCGGCAGGAGCAGGATTGCGCCCCGTTCAGCGTGGCGATACAGGACTTGGCGACAGCTTCCGTGTCCACCCATCCGTTCACAGCGCCGCACTCTCTGCCAAGTCAGGCGTAGAGGCAATGGCCGCTCAGAACACTGTGCGTGACGAACGTGACCCAACCGCGCCGATCATCACTCAGCTTGAGATCCAGAGCGAACTCGCTGCTGGTGGTGAGAAGTCTTCTGGACCCACGATCGAGGTCGTCCAGGAGGATCGCGAGAACACTGAGGGTCTCATCACGCGCTCGTCTCGCCCCGCTTCGACCATGAGTGCCCTTGCTGAACGCGCAGCGAAGCGAGCTGCGCTCGATAAGGAGGCCTTGGAAGCCATGGAGCGGGCTGCAAAGGAAGAGGCTCTTGCAAAGGCCCAGGCTGCATCCCCTATGAATGCCGGTGCTGCCAATCCGTTCTTCCGTATTCGTCACCCGACCCAGCACTCCAACCTTTACACCCAAAAGCCTGAACAGGATCAGACTCCGGATAACTCATTCTCGTATGTTGCCAACCTCTTGTATGACTCGAACTCAGTGCCCACCACTGTAGATAGTGAGCTCGCGTCCAAGTCGGCTGCAACTGTGAACGAGGAAGGTGTTATCGAGGCGTCGACTGAGGACATGGTGGGTCCCAAGCCCAGCCCCAAGCTTCCTACCATTCTTACCGAGGTTGGAAACTCGGGTCCGGTTCTCTCTAACCGGACCAAATATGGTGATGTGCTTTTGCCTACAAGCATGCTTCCCGAACCAGCTAAGATTGGCGTCAAGGATGCTACTGGCTACGTGCTACCTGCGGATCCGACCGTTCGCCGTCCTGTGACCGCGGAACAAGCTGCTGAAATGGCTAAGGCATCAGTGGCTGGTTCCAGTGATCTGAACAGCGCTGAGGCATTGCAGGCTGCATCATCACTGCCACGTTACCAACGAGTGTTCGCGAGCGTTACGGCCGCAACATTCAAGAAGGACGGTGCTTCACCTCTCTCATCCTCGGCATCAACGGAGTCGCTCAGTTCAGCTCGAAAGGATTCCGTGTCGATTGCGGTTGTCGAGGACGATGAGGACACCGAAGACCACAAGAAACCTACCTCAGCACCATCTCAGCCTCAGACAGCATCAGCTGCTGAGGCTGAGTCGGACCCCACGGATCCATATGGAGGTGCTCGCAGAAAGCGCCTCAAGAAGGGTAAGCAGGAGTCTCAACCTTGGACCAGCAAGGTTGGTATTTACGGTGGTGCCTATTTGGTTCGTAACGAAGAGGATGAAGAAGAGGAAGAGGAGCAAGAAGAGGACGAAAATGGCAACATTCAGCACAAGGGTCCTATCCTCAATGATGGTGAAAAGACTGGTGCCAATCAGGATGAGAGCGCACCCTTCATTCCTGGTGGAAGTCTTCGCATGCAGAGCGCAAACGAAGCTATGCAGAAGGCAGCACAAGACGCAATGGATGCGTCGGTCAAGGCTGCTACCGCACACTTGCTTGAAGAGACCGGTTCCGAGACTGGTTACAGCGAGAGCCGCTCATTGCAGCGTTTGATTCCTTGCTATATTTGCAAGACGCGCTTCCGCCACTTGCACCACTTCTACGACCAGCTGTGCCCTGCTTGTGCTGAGTTCAACTTCAAGAAGCGCTTCCAAACTGCTGATATGGTTATCCACCGTCGAAACAAGAAGACTAAGGAGATTATTCACATCCCCCGTGTCTGCCTCGTGACGGGTGCGCGTGTGAAAATCGGTTTCGAGATCGCACTCAAGTTGCTGCGGGCGGGAGCCTTTGTGATTGCAACAACCCGTTTTGCAAACGATGCTGCATTGCGTTTCTTCCAGGAGCCCGACTTCGACCAATGGAAGGACCGATTGCACATCTACTGCATCGACTTCCGTGTTCTTTCTGCGGTTGAAATGTTCTGCGCTCACATGCTCCGAACATACGACCGTCTTGATTTGCTCATGAACAATGCAGCGCAAACCATTCGCCGCCCTCCGCAGTATTACCGCCATTTGTTGGATGTTGAGCGTGCTGCTCGATCTAAGCTCCCAGCTGCAGTCCGCGGCTTGATCAAAGACTTCATTCCTCAGGCCTTCCGTGAGGAGGCCAACCGTCAGATGCGCCACTTACAGCAGATTGGATTTGTCGGCAACACGTCTATGGCCCTTCCCTATCTCCCTGCGGTTCCAGCGCCACCCAGTGCTCCGTCCCAGTCCTCTGAGGCTGCACCTGCCGCTGCTTCAGAGCAGAAGGACACGGCCGAGGTAGCGGCTGCTTCAGGTGAGCAGATGACGGATGCACCTGCTGTGGGTGCCTCTGCATCTTCATCGTCAGCTTCGTCCACTGCAAACTATGCAAACGCTGTGACTGAGTTCAGCGGTGCAAACGCCATGAATGCCCTGCGCGTCTATGGAGATGAGAGCACAGCACATACGGCTCGTTTGGTGACTATGCTTGCAATGCCCATCGCGGCAGCCGTTAATCCCGCAGAGTTAACCCAAGTTGCTATGATTGAAGGTGATGAGGATAAGCCTGAGGACAAATACTACTTCCCCGAAGGACAACTCGACAAGGATGGGCAACAGGTCGACCTTCGACCTCAGCAGACTTGGATCCTTACCGCAGGTGAGGTGTCCACGGTTGAGCTCGTTGAAGTGCAGTATGTCAACCAGATGGCACCATTCATCCTGATCTCAAAGCTTAAGCCCTTGATGAAGAAGAGCGGTGATCCAAGCTGGGTTATCAATGTCACCTCGATGGAAGGTAAGTTCCGTGGGTTTAAGGACACGACTCACCCGCACACGAACATGGCCAAGGCCGCTTTGAACATGCTTACCCACACTTCTGCAAAGGATCTTGCGCATGACCGCATCTTCATGAATGCCGTCGATACCGGTTGGATCACAGAAGAGTTGCCTGCTCCTCTCGGAGAGAAGAAGAAGCGTGAAGGTTTCCAGCCACCTTTGGATGAGATTGATGGTGCAGCCCGCTGCCTTGATCCAGTCTTCACTTCGCTTCTTACTGGTGTGTATGAGTTCGGTAAGTTCTTCAAGGACTACGGTGAAGCACACTGGTAAAGCGTGATGGGAGGAGTAAGCAGTGGTTCGTACCACGCGTGGCGGTGGTCTCCTGGGATAGTTACAGCTAAGTCATATCAATTTATATACTAGCCCATCGCTATGCGTTCATTCATGTCATGGTTGGACCGCCCGAGACGCTTTGTCTTGATCCGCGAGGAAAAGATGTCTACATTAATTGATGAGAGTGTGAGCTTGAGATTTTAGTATCTACTACGTCATTTAATACATAATGCAAGTCTCAGTTTAGTTATGCATTGCGCTAGAGCGCAATATTCCCTAGAGCCACCGGGCAGCACTCTTACTTGTCTGAGCTCATCCAATTCATCCCAGGCGTCGTCGCTCGCATCGCTCGCATCGCACGTGGCACCTTCCTGTGCGCTCACGAGCGCTCTCGAGCGGATCGGAACTGACAGCAGCAAATTCTGGTGAGGCACAAAAACGTAGACGCCGTTCGAAATTGAAAGTTGGGGCTGAATCTGGGGTCATCAGGGGGAATATAGGCAGGTTTAATGTTGAATAGGCGTGTAGAACGCGACGTATATTCCATTGATATTGGTATTGTGTCAGTGGCCCGCGATGTATCCTCGTAGTTCTCCAAACAAAACATTTGAAACGGATATTTTTTGATATGAAGGCATACTGCGTGGTCTACTTGGCTCATGCACGATCAATCCACAGTGACTCACTGGGCTGTTCACTTACTCACCTCATTACAGAGTCATTAGTATGTCTGAATCGCACGGGCACGAGGCCGCCGAGGGCCGTCCCGAAGCGGAAGATAAGAAGATTCACAACGACACTGATACCAGCTCACTGGATACGAAGATGAAGCTCGCGCTGCAGTATCTTGGCGGGCTAGGTGTCGAGGCCGATCATGCAAAGGCGTTCAAAGATCTCCACGAGTGCGTCGAGGCTGGCTATGTGCCTGCGTATGCTCACCTCGGCTGCTGCTTTGAACTAGGGTTCGGTGTCGAGCCAAACGTCGCCACTGCCGTCGAGTGGTACCAGAAGGGCGTGGCCGCAGGCGATGGTGAGGCTCAGCTTCATTTGGCCATGTGCTACCTTGACGGTCTAGGGGTTGAAAAGGATCCTCAGAAGGGCATCGAGCTTCTCCTGGCCAGTGCGAACCAGGGCAATTCTCAGGCACAGGCGTTGCTGGGTGATCAGTACTTCAGCGGAACCACTGTCGAAAAGGACGATGCAAAGGCATTTGAATTTGCCTCGAAGAGCGCATCGCAAGGAGATATCCATGGCTATGCTATCCTAGGTGAGCTGTACTTCTTTGGTGCCGGAGTCGAGCAAGACTACAAGAAGGCGGTTGAGCACTTTACCGTAGCTGCGAACGGAGGCAACAAGGATGCAATGAAGTGCCTTGCGGATTGCTACTGCAATGGTCACGGCGTTGATGTTGACTACTCGAAGGCTGTGGAGTGGTACACAAAGAGCGCACAGCGAGGTAATATCGTTGCTCAAACCACTTTAGCACATCTCTACGAGATTGGAGTAGGTGTTACGCAGGATATGAAGCGAGCCATTGAGTTGTATACCCGGAGCGCACACCGAGGCGATCCTGTGGCGCAAAACAAGCTAGGAGTCTTCTACTATGAAGGGCGTCACATTGAGCGCGATTACAAAAAGGCATACGAATGGTCACTCAAGAGTGCCAAGCAGGGAGACGCTTCCGCCCAGTTCAACCTTGGTGATTGTTATTTCCACGGCCGTGGCGTACAACAGGATTACACAAAAGCAGTGGCATGGTATAAAAGAAGCGTTGCCCAGGGTAACGAAGTTGCCATGAACGCTCTCGGCAATTGCTACTACCTCGGACGTGGAGTCCCCAAAAATCTCAAGAAGGCAGCTGAACTTTTCACAAAAAGTGCCGCTAAAGGGAATGCAGAGGCCCAAAACAACCTCGCAGCTCTGTACTATCGTGGACTTGGAGTGAAGCAGAACTTGACCAAAGCGGCTGAGTTGTATAGAAAGAGCGCTGAGCAGGGCTTCCATATGGCTCAGTTCGCGCTCGGATGTTGCTATTATTTCGGAGATGGAGTTGAGCCAGACAATGATCGAGCATATCATTATCTTCAACTAAGCGCGGCAAAGGGTAACTCAGGAGCTCAGCAATTCCTAGCGCAACACTTTGCCGATTATGTGCCAAAGAATTAGGCCAGACTCCAGATGCTGTTTGCCATCGAGTTACTTACTGGCTTCGTTTCGAGAGGGTCGTTAGGCGTGAACAACTGGTATAGTTGTACCTCTTGTCCTAGTTACAACATAACCTACGATGCACACCAATACCTTGACTCTTTCTGTGAATGCGAGGATTCTATCTATGTCATTCCAGATGTCTTGAGCTCTGTTGCAACCTACCTAAGGCTGCAATGGATTCTCAACAAAACCGCTAATTGTTTTTGGATAAAATTATCACTGCAATGCAAAGGCAGATGATCTGCCTATCGTTCATTCCAACATGAGTGATGAAACTCATCGTCCATGATGAACAAACCGAATTCTCCCCAAGCTTCATTTTGTTCTTACAGGTGGCTTACATATACAAGACACAACCAATCAATATGTCAAATGAAGGGCCAATGTACGTTGGGTAATACAAGCATCACGTCGTGGTCTGCTTTCCGCGTAGGGACCTGTGTGGCTCTGTCTCGAGATTATGCTGATCCTAAATGCTACCTCATCCTCCCACTGCCTGGCCAGTCCCCAAGCGTTTTTCTTCTTTTCTGAGGAATTGTAATCTCACATCCACAACCTTCCAGCCTTGTGCAACACACGTCGATCAAAGCACACACATGGTATGTATTTAGATGTCTTGCTAAAACCCACACAAAATCCATAGATCACACAGTATTGGGTCCCTAGGCAAAATTCCTCACGTCGCGCAACGTCAACCCCTCTCTAGTTCTCGCTGTGCTACGGGTTGTACAAGCGCTACACCGCCAAGCAATCCTTTACCCTGCTTATCCTCGGTCTTGACGGTGCTGGGAAGACGGTACGTACTCCTTAACCTCAGCATTGCAGGCGTTTATTCTTGGACATCACGAAACCTGCTGAGTAAGCCTTGGTAGGAAGGTGAATACGCCACACCCTGGAGCACTTGGCGCTAATGTTGCCGAGCATGCTGACTGTACTTGACACGCCTTATTCACACACCTCATGCGTCGTCCCTAATCCCTTGTAGAGCTTCTATAAACTAGCCCGAATATCGAACACACTACGAGAAGAGGCACAGCGCCTTCGTGCGGAAAGCCAGCAGCGCAGTGGAAGCAAGGGTGAGTCTGCAGCAAATGCTATGTCTAGCACATCTGTTTCAGACATGACTGCGCGAGCCCTGCAAACCATGCCAACCATCGGTTTTAATGTGGGTACAGTCGACCTACCAGATTCAAGGATTCAGCTCACACTATGGGACTTAGGTGGCCAAGTAGGTCTGAGACCACTCTGGGACCACTATTATAATGATGCCAACGCGCTAGTTTTTCTCGTTGATGCTGCCGACCAAGATCGCATCTACGAAGTAAAACGGGAACTCTCCAGGCTGATCTCGGAGCCACAGCTGAGCGACGCGCCAATCATAATTTTGGCAAACAAGCAGGATCTCCCAGAGGCTCTCTCGGTGCAGGATCTTGCGAAACAACTCGACATTAGCCTTCATGGCAAGCCAGGTTCTACGAACGTAAGCGGGCAAGGTACACCGACTGTAACCTCTTCGGACATGACCGTAACCGTCGATCTTGAGGGCACAACCACAGATGAGGATGACGAGACAAAATCTATTTCTGTGCCGACGATGACTTCCAGATTATCGTCGAGTGGAGCTGCCGCGGCAGCGACGAAATCCAGTGAGCCACAATTGAAATCGTCTGTGACTGGTTATTGGCCTGGCACCAATCGGACGGTCCTAGTGTTTCCAATCTCGTGTCGAGCTGGTATTGCAGGCGGCATTGACGATCTACTGATATATTTAAGAGATGTACTTCCCACACTCCCACGATCACTTCGACTCCTGAGCGAGAAGGCAGAACGTGATTAGTTCGCCCAGGTTCAACTTGTACATAGCACTATCATAATTTGTAATCAATATATGCATTGTTCATTGTTTATTCGGGGCTTATTAAGCATTACGCTCGACTAAGTATATCTCACGACCTGTTTGCATCATCGAGAATTGCGCGATTTAGCTAATGCTATCGCAGACTCGAGGGACTGAGGGTTTGTAAGACCCAGAAGGGACCGGTACGGACCAGCAGATTCGGGTTGAGTTAACAGTTCCGCGTGAGTGCCACACTGAACGAGTCTACCATGTTTCAACACCATGATTTGGTCAAACTCATGCGCAATCGGAAGCAGGTGGTGAGTAATGACAAGAAGCCTAAAAGTTCATAGGTGCATGAGGGGTCAAGGATCAGCTGTGAGGGGCAATAGCATGCAAACGATAAGGTACACGCAACGGCATCACACCAGGTATTTCAGACCTACAATGTACGTACGTGATGTTGTGCTCTCGAACGAATTCAAGCAATCGGGGGAAGACGAAGTCAACCTTTAATCCATCCATTTGAGACATTGACTCATCAAGAATGAGCAATTGCGCGTTCTTGCGGAGCAAGGCACGAGCCAAGGCAATACTCTGAGCTGTACCTCCCGACACATTGGCTCCGTGAGGCTGTAGCTCGACCTGTAGCAATGCTGGCAAGAGAAGCTGACTTGCAGCCTTAGCTACGGACTGAGGTGTCTGAGGACTGACTGGTGATGATGTAGATACCGGTTCTGGGGTAGGTGGGCTGCTAAGAATGTTTCTCCAGGCCGAGAAGATTGGGAGGTCCTGTAGGCGCTTCCCAGTCACCTTCTGTGAAATAAAATCGGTAATCTCAAACAATCGGTTCCTTTCCCAAGGCCGCACAGGCACATGATTGCCCCTAAATTGCGAGCGACCATCTGCAGCTAAAGATTCGCTTCCAAGAGAGAGACGACGGATAGCTTGGTTGATGGCAGCCTGTGTTGGAGTGTTGGCCGACTTCAATGATGCATTGATTGCATTCAATTGCTCTCCGCCGAGGTTCAAGAGTTCTGTTCCACCCTTAACGAACGTAGATCCTGCATCCTCAGGGATAGATGTCAATGCATTGTCTTGTTTGTGGACGGACACGAGGCCTGAGTCGGATGATGATGGCGATGGCTCATACCACATGTCCGGGGCAGCTGAAGAAGCCGTTACCACGGGTCTTGTATCACTCAGCTTGCTCGCATCGCAGCCGGCTAGAATCACCTTAGCTGCAGCGGTAGTGGCAGCCGTCAGTTCAGCTTGCGTGTAACCCTCCTCAGACCGTTCGTTCTCGCTGCCAGCGTTGTTTTGGTTCTGTTCTTGAGTCTGAACTTCGAGCGATGCACCAATTAAGACCTCACGGATTGCCTCCTCGTTATCTGTTTCTGCGAAGTACAGACCTGCAGCAATTGCAGCCTGGAGCACTTCCTCGGTGGTCGCTTCGGTGTTGCCGCAGCGAATATTCTCCTCGATTGTGCCTTGGAAGAGGTATGGACGCTGCGGTACATACGACAGGAAGTCTCGCCAGTTCAGCCTGTTGATCGAGGAGAGCGGGATGTCATCATTTACGAACACTTCACCTCCGTATGGGACTTCAGGGGTTTTCTTCTTCTTTATCGAATGCGGTTGGTCTGGGTCAGCTACCATCTTGCTTTCGGATTGAGCAGCATCATCTTCGTCGGCGTCATCGTAGTCTGACTCATCGCTACTCCAGAGCGTCTCATGCATGTTGAGTCTGTGCTCTTCTTTATCCTCCCACTTCTGCCCTTCACCCGCGGTGATAAGCTTGCACAACATCTTGACAAACGTTGTCTTACCGGATCGATTTTGGCCTACCAAGGCATACATCTTTCCTCGTTCAAGCACAATACGCGACCGAGTTTGCCAGGCTGCCGCTTCGTCAGGATTTTGAGGAAGTCGACACACGCTTGACGAAGGAGGGAACTGGACGTCATCCATACCTCGCAAGTCGAGAGCATTTCGTGCACCGTCGATGCCACGAGCGTTGCTACCTGAAGCCGTGGAGAGCTTTTCAACCAGCGAGTTATCCACGCCAGCGGCTCTATCTTGAGGGGCATTTGTTAAGGGCTCAATAGTGAAGCGGTCATCGGCAGGCTGCGAATTACTCGATGATGACGCGGACGATGTCATGATTACGCGTTCTCTTGAGTGGAGCAAGGCAGTATTCTCCATCACCACGTTGAGGCATTCCTCAAATGTTGGGCCATTGCTTGGTTGATCCAGATCCAAACGTGGCGGGGGTTCATGCTCCTGCTCGGGTTCAGGATCCTTGGGGGGCTTGTGTAACGGCGACTGCTGAAGCGCATCGGATAAGGTGCGCACCAGCTTTGGAACGATGGTGAGAGGAGGCTTAGGCTTCTGACCAGGTGCCAATGGAATGATAGCAGGCGGAATGGCTGGCCGCGGTGACTCCTGAATTTCTTTCTCCTCAGGATTGGCCGGAGCAGGAACGGAAGGTTGATCTGCCGTTGAAATGGTTTGCGAGTTGGAGCTCGTGTCGTTACTCGTAACGGCGCTGGAGTTGGAGTTGGAGTTAGGGTTGGGGTTGGACTGGAACGGCTGGCCTGCTGATACAGGAACTGAGGCAGCTCGAAGAGGCGTTGCAGCCGGGGTCGCAAGCACCTGGCATGTTCCTTCTAAAATCTCCTGATCAATCAAATTCGATGCGAGTTCGTTGACAGCAGCAGCTGCTGCAGCATTGATAACAAACGTAGCGTGACGATAAGTCGCTCTGCCGATGACAATGTTGCGAATCGAGGATATCGATACTTGCGCACTCTCATCCTCTTCATGTAGTTTACTCTTCGATGACTTACGTGTATCGGAAGAGGATGATTGCCAGAAAGGCAGGGTGTGATTCTCGAGCTGTTCAGCCTCTCGTACGAAGTTAGGCAGAGAGAGTAAGAGGATAACGCGGTGCTGCGCGTCTAGAATGTCGTATGCTGCGACGAGACGATCGTATAATCGACGGAACAAATTCGTCGCATTGGTCACATCGAGTGAGGCTTTTCTGCATTCTTCGTGAGAGATGTTCCTGGCCTGCATGACGTATTGAGTCACATACAACTCGCTGATCAAATCGAAGATACTTCGCGACGAGATTGCCGTCCATATACGTGTGGCCGCAGTGAGCACACCCTGACTGGTCGACACATCCTGGGCAATAATCTTGTCCAGCTTCTTGAGCTGGTACTCCTGCATGTTGTTGCATTGCACGTCGGGGAGACCTTCAATGATTCCTCCCACCACTCGATTCATGGCGATCTCTGTGGTTTGGAGCGCCACAAGCTGGGGCTCGGAGACGAAGCGCTGCCGTATTTGTACAAACAGTTCATGCAGAATGCCGATGACCGTGGGCCTTAGCAGAAGCAGAATATCGAGTCGGTCTTGCTTGAGAACGTCGCGAGCTGCCTGAACGAAGGCATAAGTACCTCGAATGATGTTGGGAATCAAGAAGTTAACCAGATTCAAGGTGTCCGAGATGTCCTGCATCATTCTGTTTTCTAGGATGTCAGGTCTTACTTCTTCATTGAAAGCAATGAAGTAGCGCCTCTGGAGTGCACCCATTTCAGAATACAAAACCCTCTCGATGACCATCCTCCGGATGACGAGCCGGCACTCTGCATCGACGCGCGCACGGAGATGCTGTTCAAGTGTGTTGATCACCGCATAGGCGATGGACATACCTGCAAAAGCGAGAACCTTATTGAACACAAGCGGTTTCGCCTGGAGTACCATGTGCTGCAGCTCGTTTCTCGTCTCTCGTGTGTACTTCGACAGATGCCTCTGAGAGAAGTACCACGGCAGGCGCTCCAACAACAGTGGCAATCCATAGTTCACGAAGAGCGACAGGAACAATAGCTTGGGGCTTTTCCGCAGCATATACCGGTAAAACTCCACGATCGGCAATCGCAGCACGCGCCGCTTCATCCTTCGCAGTAACGAGAGCAGTTTGAGCCCCCATCTCTTGAGTAAATACGTCGGCCTGGAGGCCATCAGAAGGATGTACCCAAGTCCGCGCGGGCATGAGGGTTTGCCCTCTTTCGCTTTCATGTGCTCTTCGGGTGGTGACCCCGTTGGCTGCCCCGTGGCGGCTTCGCAAGCGCTCATGGGAGGGTTGAGTGGCGAACTTGCCGATTGGATTTCACAGACTAGAAGATATGTTATGTGCGTTTTAGCATGCAATATCTACACAGCTCGGTATTGGTTACGGTTATATTGTGTCTACCGAGTCTGTCTCCTCCACCACTGCCCACTTTCCACACTTGCGAACTTGTTCTCTTTTGCCTGTGTACGAAGTAGTTTTGCTGAGATTTCGCGGCGTGTGAGGGGTGTGCAGAGTTAGGAAAATTGACAATCGATCAGGCCACAAGCTGCATCGATTGAAATATCTGCTCGAAATCTCACTATCCCACCCCCACACGGGCTATACCTGCACCATGGAAAATTCCAGACCGTTCGCAGGGCAGTATCCCGCGTGAAAAGAGGCGATTCGGTGTGCGAGGCGCCGTAGAAAATGTGGCGTAGACTCTGTCTGGGTGCAAGGCGCGATCTGGTGAGTTTAGTGCAGCCACACCTACCCTGGCACTCTACACAGACACCCCGTGTGGCGTCTGCACGGAAGCCCGAACCGGTGTGTTGGGTGCACACGGCAGCGGGGGGAGGAGAAAGGAGACCCCTGCGTGTGCTAGGCATCGAGTCGAGCTGTGACGAGACCGGTGTGGCGATTGTTTGTGAAGACGGCTCTGTATTGGCAGATAGCCTTGTTTCGCAGTGGCCCCTCCATCACGCTCAGGGAGGTGTCGTTCCAACCATCGCAGTACGCGAGCACACTCGGTACATAGATCAGGCAGTTGAAAGGGTGATTCGAGAGGCAGGGCTTGTCATGTCACCTGTGCCCCCGCTCTACCCCAATCCGACATCGACGCCACTCTCGGATCAGTTCCTGTACGACCTAAAACCAGCACCAGAGTGCATGGACAAACAAGGCTCTGGATCGGATGTAGGCATCGATGCAATCGCGGTGACAGCAGGCCCAGGTCTTGCTCCTTGTCTTGAAGTGGGGCTTAGTAAGGCGAAGCAGCTCGCGAGAATCTGGAACCTCCCTCTGCTAACAGTCAATCACATCGAGGCCCACGCTCTGGTTGCCACAATCCCACAGCCCACCCTTTCTCAGCAGCAACAGCAGCCTCAGTCTCGGCCAACGATTGACTTTCCTTATCTAGCCCTCGTTGTATCTGGCGGACACACTCAGTTCAACTGGACACGCGGGCTTGGCGACAGCGACATCCTAGGAAGTACCTTGGATGATGCAGTCGGAGAGGCATTTGATAAGGTATGTAACCTTGTCAATGCGTACACTTTAGACCTTGACAAACTACGTGAGCTATGTAAGGGCGAACGCACCCGAAGGGGTCTGCCATCGTACTCACCTGTGCTTGAGCTGAAGCAGGGTCACCCTCGGTTTCCTGGGGAAGGTTCGGCTGAGGCGATTTCTCCCAAGGTTCAACCCACAATGGACGGTATCCCACAGGATGACATTGAGTTCATTACAAGGATTCAGAGCGTCCCCAGACTCTCATCAGAGGTAGCAAACCTTTCCGCCATGTTTGTGTCACACGATTGGCAGCGAGGCCTGCTCACAAAGGATCAGGAGCAACCTTCGACCTCGCAGGACGAACGTTCGCCAACTGCTGCTGGCAGCAATATTTCTCATGCGCCCAAGATGCCTTTACCAGCTGGAGCTGTCATTGAACAAGCTGCAGAGATTTACGAAGACATATTATCGATACTGAGCGTCTCAACACCGCACCTAGTCGCTCCTGATAGAGCCAGTACGCTCGAGTACGTAACTCCGCGAGTTCTTGGACTTGATTCCCCACATATTGGCCATCCACTGTTGCCTATAGTTCCGCTCCCTCAGCCCCTGCGCGAACCCAATGCACAACCATATGGGTCTCTATCATTTTCAGGGATCAAGTCGGCTGTCAGGAGAACAGTAGAGTCCTACTATCGGAACAGTTTTGGGTGGGATGGCCTGAAGCCCCTGAAGCCAACTCCTGATTTAGATATCATGTATACCCTAGCGCTTGCATGCGCTTTCCAGCGAACTGTAAACGCGCATATTTCGCAAAGAACGCAACGAATAGTTGAATATATTCTCACTAACAGGCAGGACAGCCTAACCTCGCCTCTCAATCTCGTCGTTGCTGGAGGCGTCGCTGCAAATCAATCACTCGTTCGGGCTATTCGAAGAGGGCTTCAAGCACGAGCATCACAATTGAACGGCGATACTGGAACTCGTGAGCGTATGAAGGAAGCAGCCGTTGTCGTTCCCTCAAGACGTTTGTGTACAGACAATGGTATCATGACCGCATGGGCTGGTGTTAGGCGTCTGGCTTCTTTCGCTGATACTAAAGGTGATTCCCTTTGGACGGGGTTCCAACAGAGGTGGCCAGTTGGGCCCCACATCAATATTCCACGGCCGTTGAGTCAGAACCAACTCAAGAGGCTAGAGAGGCTCGCCAAGGGCAATCAGCAGAAGTCATGATAGGTACACAAGCACCGCAGATAGCTTGACTAGACTAAGATCAAATCTAAGACCTCAATTAGTGTACATATTGTATTATAACACCTCAAATAAACGAACAATTCCTACGTGGAGCAACAATAACATATCATTCTATCAGATCGAGTCCTTGACCGAACTCATCTAGCCCAACCTACAGTCTAGCCAAGGCTCGCTATTTGGAGGACGATGGAAGTCTTGGGCCAGATCCTCCTCGGAATGCCTTGGACCAAAGATAGACATATGCACCTACACTTAAAGCAAGCGAATCACTCATTTGGTCGTAATATACACATTGGAAGAAATTAGGCAATGTGGAACCTGCGGAGCTGCCCGTGGCAGCAGCGCTTGTGGAGGACGAGGTGGTAGAGAGAGGGTGGGGAGACGCTAAGGGAATTGACGAAGGAATATTGGTTACGAAGCTCGAATGTTGATACAAATCCTTTGACATGTGTGAGCCGTAGAGCTCAAGCATAACTGCCTGCGGGGCCAATGAGTACATGTACGGAATCGTTAACAGACTCGTCTGTGCCGATTGAGGGGCGGTCGGTGCGAACACTGGTCCTCCTCCAGCAGCAGTGGTAATTGAGCTAACAGAAGCACTTGATACAAGACCTAAGTTCGCCGGCGGGTCATTCGGATAGTACGATATACTGCTGAGTAGTCCGGGGCGTGGTGGCTCGTACGATGACAAAGTATGTGCACTTGAGCGCTCCTGGGAGACATGAGTAGGTCGTTGAGGAGAGGGCTCAATCAAGGAGCTCACGGAACTCGAGCGCGACATGCGACCATATGACGCATGATCATCCAATGCAAAACCTGGCAAGCCACTTGCATCTCCAAGCGGGGTTGCGGCCGGAGATTGAGCGGACAAGTTGCGAATGGACATTGCAGGGCTTTGTGTGGGTGTCGCAGACGCACTGGATACAATGCGCGACAGGCCTGGAGAGAACATCTTTTCACCCGTACCCAACACTGGTGCAGTCATTCCTGCTGAAAGCGCCTTGAAGGCAGTGATGGGATGATATGCAGCAAGCGGTGAAGGGACCCCAATGCCGGGGACGAAGCTGTGTGGATACCAAGTTGAGATAAGTTGTGCATATTCCCACATTGGAAGTGGTTCGCGATACGTACGTGCCGCGGTGGCTATGAGGTGGTTTGAAGTATACAACAGCGATGCCACTGCTGGCTGGACTACAAGGAGACGTGACGGTACACACACAAGTCCACTGATAATATCTTCGGGTGAGCCCGAATACGAGTTGGAGTAGAGATCAAGCGCAGCAAACCAATTGGCAATTGATGGATCGAATACACCAATGGCAGCTTCAGCTAAAGCGCGTGCTGCGGGATTCGTTGGGTCAGCTAAACTCGAGGCTATTGAAGCAATCTCTGACGCCTGTGTAGTCGAGGAGATACCCGAAGGGAGCAGCGGATGGAACGAGGTTAGGTCTGCTAGAGTTCTCTGGTCGTAGAGGGAATCATTGAGGGAGGCTCTTGCCGGGGAGAGTATGTTAATGCTGCGGTATAAAGCGTATAACGGGCTGTTACCCTGGAAATACTCCGCCTCAGCCATAAAACGGCTTCTGGCTTGTGTCATAGCTGCGGCTTTGGCGGCATTCCAACCGGCTGGAGTAAATGGATAGACTTCGAATTGGGAGGTAGATGTTAATCCACTTCCGCGATACGTGCGGTCTACGACTGCTTTGCCAAGCAAGACTTTGCTTCGTCGACCCACGCGTATTGCGTCTCGATCAAAGTGCTGCAGGTTGTCATTAATTCCATCTTCGAGGGCTTCCGCAGCGGACACGGACCACGATGCAGGCATTATAATTTGAAGCGGAGACTTTGAAGTGAGATTACGAACGTCCCACAAGGAGACAACACCGTCGCTACTGCCTGCTGCTAGAACATATTCATTTCGGCTGAGTGCCAGAGAGCTAATAAAGCCGCATTTCAAATGCTTGTCACCCCAAACGACGCCACCGCGCCTGGGGTCGACACGTAAGTCCCACAACCCCAGGCAGCCACGAGCCTTGTTCACTGAGTTTTTCACCGTGGTTTCCTTAACATTCCTGGCGGCTGCAGATGCAGCTGCGATGGAGGCTGCGATAGACGCTGATTCTGGAGTGTCCTTACCAAACAATAAATTGCTAACTTTCCGTTCATGCGTGGAGTCAGACAAATCCGCTTGGTGAGGCCCATACAATGTTGTCAGCGCGCTCTCTCCAAACTTCTGTCGCAACCCACGCTGAATCGCATCTGCGCTAGACTTCGGGCAAACTGACCCCGTTACCAAAAGGTTTGGAGTGAGTGAGATAGAGGATGTGATTGGTCCTAGAGCGACCTGACCTGTGGGTCCAGTAATGACTTCTGGGTTGTTGTACTGAGCGATACAGGCTCCCGTCTCTGTTGACCATAACTTCACCTGCTGGTCAAGACCAGTTGACACAATTTGCGAGGAATGACGCAGCAAACGAACGGTAGTAACTGTGCTAGCATGGCGACTCTTCTTGCTCGTGACACGCTGGCACTCGCTACTATCCCAGTTGTAGATACGCAGTGCACAGTCCTCTGCACCAGTTACAAGGAGTTGGGATGTGAAGTCTAGACATGTAACTGGACTGGACTGCGGTTCGAAGTTCACAAGTCTTTTGCCCGTACTCGCTGAGTGCACCTTGATATCCCTCCCCATTCCTACACAGACTCGGCCGTCGCGTACCTTGATGCATGAAACAGCAGTACGCGCATCGCCTGATTTCAGAAGGACAGGTATATTGGGCTTCATGCTCATTTGTGCTGCCGCAGAATGGGCCTTCGATGGACTAGCTCCAGGCTGAGTACCAGCACCTTGCATTTGCTGCGGTGTTTGGAGGTCACCAGTCAGAGTGCTCGAAACAGACGGCGGTGATGGAGTGGCTGCTTCAGAAGGAGCCTGTCCAACTGAGAAGAGATCGACAGCGAGGGTACTTGAAGGAGGTGAAGGCAGTTGCGCCGAGGCATGTGCCAGCGGAGATGGCGCTGAATACAAACGATTAGCAAGTGGGCGAACACCCATATACGGCACACAGGCATCGAAGTTCGCTTGAGGATCTGCCGCAAATCTTTGATAAATGTCTTCCGCAACAGCAGGAGGAAGTTTAACCAGATCAACAACGTGAGTTGTAGTCTGGGACCCTGCAAGCGCCGGAAGCACTGCAGTGAGTGACGAAGGAGCTGCAGAAGTTGAACTTGCCAACATAGGAGGTTCGAAGGGAACTTGAGCAGACGCAACTGGGCGCAAACTCGGCGAGCTATGTCGGCTACCGGGGCGTGAAGAGGGCAGCGCCAGGTTCGTGGCACCTGTGGAAATAAATTGCGACGAGAGACCAGTCCTACTCTTTACCTCCTGCGTTTCGCTAGACCTTAGGCCAAGTGACTCTTGAGATGCCGAAGTTGGGAGACCCGACCGGGCCGGGCCTACTGCCTGGATTGGTCCAGGCAAGGATGCAGCAGTAGCCCGTTCATGGGCCCCATCGTTCTCTGGTCCTTTACTTTCGTCAAGGGAACCATTCGGGTGTTGCGGTGACTTCGCGAGGACACGGAGTCTAGCCTCCCGGATGAGTGCACGCTGTTGATGTTGTTGATGCGCTGTCACATCGGAGAGCGGTGGGTTTGGCGACTGCAACGTCACTAGGGAAGGTGAAGGCGATGGTACAGGTGAGCCACGAGCCACACCTGACTCAGGAGGAATAACGTCTAGTCCAGTTAGAGGTACAACAAGAGCCGATCCTTCAGACTCTGTGGGTACGGCTTCGCCCGCGCCAGCAGCCGCTGCGACTTCATCTGGGCTTGCTAGCAGTGAAATAGGGAGCGCACTCATGGATGCTCCGCGAGCGAGCCCTCCTCGCGCTTGGGCAGACACAAAGCTAATCCTATCAGTGCTGTCGAGGGACGCAAAGGAAGGAGTGGGTAGCTGGATGTTTCTAATCGAACTTGCACCTGAGAGAACGGGTGATGCCTGCGGCAAAGAGCTTCGATCGACTGAGGTTCGTCTAGGTCTGACCGAAGCAGGCGTACTCGTAAGCCTGGGGGAGGCTGTAGCTGTCGAGACTTGACGTTGGACAGCATGTGCTGACTTCCCGTCCTCTTGGGCCTGCGTTGTAGCTGGTGCGGTTTGTGCGCCTGTTTGACGTGCAATGGCTACTGCACCCAGCATCATAGCATCCGACCAAAGAGCCAGTTTCCTTCGCTTCTTTAACTCCTCCCGGAAATCTATGACTTGGTAGTCATCTTCGGATTCTCCTCGAAGGATCTTTCGCAGTTGTCGCTGATATTCTGCTCGATACACATCTACCCGTGGATACAATCCACCTGATCCTGCGTCGGCATATGCCTTTTCCTCAGCCTCTTCTTGTTCGGACAAATAGTCCCTATCAATATGACATTCTTGCGCATGTCCCTCCTCTTGGTCATTCACATGGGCCGCAGTGAGTCCATCTTGCCATCTCGTCGTAGCATCGGTGAACTGGTACAACGCGTGCGTGGGGTACTTGTTTCGAAGGTAGGAGTGCAGTCGGTTGAGGTGATACTCTCTTTGCTCATAGTACCGTTGAGAAAGCTCGCGGTCTTCGGCAGGCTCCGCTTCCGCAACAACCGATGAAGCATAGTTGCAGTCCCAGATATGCTCTGAGGGGCGGAAGGACATATTCTCGATATCTCGTATGAGTGCTACAGACTGAGGATTGTCATGCAATTCACGACGAGGGCCTGCCCCCCGTTGTTTGTTTTTGTTCTTCCCTTTGCGGTGTGACGCCTTGTTTCCTCCAAGCGGTAAGCTAATCGTCAAATCAAAGTCCCCATCATAGACGTCAATTGCGTCTTGATCCCAGTCGTCCCACTCGTCATATTCATCATCATATTCATCGATCTGCCTCGACTGGGTACGCACCGACCTCTGATTTGCGCGTCTCAGCTGTTCTAACTCCCGTCTTGCACTGGATTTCGAGCTACGCCCACTCCGTGAGTCACGTGATGATGTGGGCACATGCCTGGGATCATAAAGCTCCTGGAACCCAGGCCGATGTCTCCCAATTCCATCATCGTCTTCGTCATCTTCATCGGACACCCTCATACGTGCGCTCTTCTGCTCTGCTATTAGGGCAGTTGCTCTCGCTTCGGCCTCACGTTGCGCCTGTATATCTGCACTGTGGACCGCACGAATAGCATGATTCTGGATAGCATGCCATTCCTTCAACAGGTTAGAGTTGCGCTCGTCCAACGCTTTTGTCAGGAGCCCCTCAATTTCTGTCTCCCACACTGCTCGTGACAGGGGAGCCGATAGTTGTGCGCTTACTGCGCTTCCACTTCCAGCAGCTGCGGTCATTGCAGATTCTTCTTTATCTGAAGCGACTGACGCGGTCCCAGACGCGTGTTTGCGTTGAGAGTGTTGCGAATCGGTTGGTGATGACGGCGGGTTCGCAACACGGCCAGGTAGGCTAAAGGGTGAAACAATGGTGCCCATCGTCGTTTCCGGTTCTTCAGGCCGTTGTCGTGGTGTTGGAAAATCAACGACATACTCGGCTTCACTCGAGATGGTTCGTTGTAAGGTCAGGTCAGGAACAGTCAAGAAGATGTCAGAGTCAGACTGCTTGCGTTTCCCTCTTCCCTTTTTGCTTTGCTTCTTGGAGTCTGCTGCACTACTCGTTCCCTTTTCGGAGATCCTTGCACCCTTACCAACTCCTTCAATACTCGCATCGGAAGATACGACATATCGTCCTCCAGTCGCTGGAGGCTTAATCTCTTCCAAAACAGTTGGGAATTTGGAGGCCGCTCCGGAGCTTGTACTCGTGCCAGTACTCACGGGTCCTCGACTTCCACGTTTTCGACCAGTTGAATGGAGCTCACTGTCCGGCGAAACAACATCAAAGTCATGTTGGCCTCGTTTCATTCCACTAAGAATGTCTTCGCCCTCGCTCTGAGAGTGGTCGACTTCTTGGATCATGCCTGAAAGGAGGTTCTGTCTCTGGGACATTGTATCGGCAACACTCTGCTTGCTGCCGCTAGACTGTTGCATTTCACGGGAGAGTGGGTTCATGTAGTAAGGCCGCTTCAATCGGTATGGCCGAACAAGGAGCGAGGGAATTGCATTTGGATATTCCTGCAGCAGCCATGTTTTCCACAACAAGGGGCAACCGTGTCGTATCAGCTCGGACCACTCTTTGCAAACGAGTGAAAGCGTTGTTACCATACTACGGGGTAAGAACATGAAAATTCTCTCATACACGCAAAGGGGTAACGACAACGCAGGGCAACCACTATTTCTCGAAGCACGTTTCCCGCCACAATCAGCCTCAGCTGAGAAGACCAAGAGCCCTGTTACGATTGAAGAAAGTCGCAGCCGGGAGCTTGCACTTGTAGTGCTTCTATCGTTCGCCGGCTCCTCCACTCTGTTAAGCGCCTTTTTGCCCAGCGGAGCCCTGGAAGGTGGCAGTGACTTGGTCTCCTCTGAGTCCTGGTCCGAGTCCTCCGTCGCGTGAAGATCTTCTGTTGTCGGATCGTCGGAGAGCTCAACGCCGTCTGCAAAGTAAACTGTGCGGCGTCTTGTCCAATTGTTAAGTTCATAGATGCCCACGTTCTCGGTGTCTTGTGCTACATCTGTCGTAGCGCTGCTGGATCGAGTAGTACCTGACGACGAGACGGCTGAGGACGTTCGTGCTAGCTTTAGATCCGAGGATACCGCCTCAAGATTGGTCGGCGAAGATAGTCTGGAACGCGCTCGTACACTACTGGTGCTGCGGACTTTAGGGGCAGGGTCATCTCTTGACGTAGGAGTACTCAGTCTCGGATTCTCCCCATCTGGGCTCTTGGCGGCCCGTTTTGCTGAGTTACTGCTGCCAGTGGTACTCATTGTTACCCAGTCATTCGCCCGCCAGTTCGGGGCGAGGCACAACAAGCTACTGGGATGTGATTATACGCGTGTGAGTCTGACCGCGCGTGTGGCGACTGGCTTCGCACTTCGTCGGGCGTGTCTGGCCAGGTCCAGGGAGCCAGCTTGTTTCAAGGTAAGCAGGCAGAGCCTGGTGCACTGAGATGGCTCGATCAATACTATGCGGCAAGCTACGACAGCGCAGCGCGACTCAGCACAAGGGTGGTGTGGTACGAGCCGGGAGGCAAGGCTCCACACAGTACTAGGTCCGGGACTCTCTAGAGTCATGTAATTGAGGATTTTAAGACCATTCATCAGTTATGTCACCATGCGGCAGAGGTTACAGAGTTGGGACATAAATGCGGGTAGAATTCTATGGTTTTCTAACTCGGATGAACACTACAACTCTACGATTCGTACGACATGTAAATCTAGCACTTTCGCGCTAAAACGAAATCAAGGCCAGGACGGATGGCTCTTAATTCTATCCACCCGTCGATGAACTCCACTCTGAGCCTAAGAAACCAAAGAGGGATGTGAACCTGGGATTACTGCTGGATATGCGACGAGACTATGTCAGTCTGCGCAGCGAATAATGGAGAGTGTGCACAATCTGGTGTATGCTCTGGTCAAGTCTCAGTATTAGCCAGATGGTGAGGCATGGGACCTGCTGGCGCTCCCGAACGCCCAAATCAACGACCTGGAGATTCGTGTTTGGGCACGATAGTGAGGTGGGCGAGACTATGGGTAATCCCTTGTGCATGCTGAGGATCGGGTGCAAACGAACTTGGTACCTGACGATCTTTTGATTGGCTTGGTCGCGTCGATCTCACAGTCACTCACTCCTCCCTTTTAACTCTCACAGTGTCGTTACACTTCTCGATCGGAATCCCGCTGAAATAGACCCACTGCGGAGGACCCTCGCTTTCAGCGTGAACTGATTGATTTCATTAGTTGTGTGTGCGTAGATCTGACACTCTCACACACCGTAGGACCCAGCACACACCTAATCGGTCCAGTTTCCTGCACTCGACACCAAGGTCGGTAAGAAAGCCGCCATTAGTTAGAAGTCTAGCGACATAACCTCGCAGTTGTCAGCCTTGCAGTGATACTCGGCATGCTGAGCTAACTCGAACGCGATAATAGCAGGTCTAACACTACGGATACCACTGCTCAGCGCTCAAAGATTTTCGCCTGACACCTAACTCCGAAACATCCGATGCAACGGTGGCACGCGGTAACGCCCCCGAGACCCTCTCACAAAGCACGAGGGCAGCGCAGCTCAGGAAGCCTCGACAGATCTCCCAGTGTACACGCTGCCCATGCTACATCTGCCGCAGGCAGTCATGGACAAATTCTCGCATCATCCGACGGAGCCGTTCCGATCTACGTTCGGACACCAAGTCCGGCCCGCACCCCCACCTTCTCCTCAGCCACTCCTTCAAGATCTAGAAGTGGCAGCACGGTAAGACAGCTAGAGCCCCTGGACGAGCTCCGTCCGACAGTGCGACCCAGTGGTACGACAAACCATCACTCGCTCTCAACTCCTGAAGAAGAAGGAGTTCCAGTTACCATGAGGCAAAGAGCAGTCGATGAAGAGGCTAAAGAAGGTACATCCATGCAGCCTAGTATTGCCAAGACACCAAAACTCACTGGGTTTGACTCGTTGCAAATGTCTCCCATGACCTCTCCGGAAGTCTCATCGACCCCACTCAAGTCCAAACCAGCAGAATCGGATCAAACCGTGTCGAGGAACCGGGAAACAGATCCAGATACTGAGAGTTATGGTAACAGAGCAGACATTCCCCGGCCCTTCGAAACTGCTAGACTGCTGAACCTCTCCCTCGATGAGTCGCATATGATAGAACCTAACGCGAGCATTCTCACTCAGCGGTCGCTAGCTGAAAGCTTTTACACGGCGCAATCCATTAGCAGTGACTACGATCAAGTCGACGTATCCATTGACGGCGCCATCTCTCCAACACCCTCCAACAAGGCTCATGGCCAATCAGAACTAGATATCGAGCTGGTCAACGGTACTGGCGTTGAGATGGAACAAGAGGCTGCACCACCCCCAGAGGCGACAGGGCTAGTAGAAGTGGAGGTCTCTTCAGCCGATTCAAGTCAGCAGGAACCAGCCATTGCTGAGGTCTCAGAACCCTCAGCCTATGCGCTTAACAGTTTGGGGCCCAATTCTTCCGACGCAGTATTTGAGCCTGTCATCGATCGGAAGGCCGAGACGACTGATGTGCTTCATCAACAGCAAAAATCTGCTACTGCTCCAAGTAACGAACTCGAGGCTGAGGACGAGGGGGTAGGGGAACTCTCATCAAAACCTATATCAGAGGAAGCAAAGACTCCAGTTGCAACACCCCTCAAGAAGACCCATCCTAGAACTCATGTTCCTTCTGTTGAGGAAACTTCTCCAGGAAGCTCAAGCGTGCATTGGGTTGTGACAATAGCAACAGCAGTGGTTCTTGCGACTGGTTGGTTCTATCTTCGAGCTCGCTCGAAAAGGTCATGAAGTTTACTCACCGACATTTTCAGATTACGAGAGCACGCATGAGACACGAGATCCTGTGATAAACCGTGCCCACTTTCCGAAACTTTTCTCCAAATCTGTGATCGAGTTCACAACAGCGCGGCACGGCTCGTTAGTACATTACGTTCCTGTCCTCGCCTGCAGCGCATGTTCTACCATGATTTTCCATACAGTACAATGATTGTAGCCACAAGTTTATTTACACGAATCAAGAACGAGTTTGCAGCGGTCACCTCCGACCGGTGCTCTTAACACCGGCCCGGCTTGTTGTTGAAGTTTGTCGAGAAGATGTAGAGGCTTTGCTCGAAGTTGGTCGGCTCTGCTGAGGCTGTGCGCTGAGTTTGACTCGTTTGTCTTTCTTCTCACAGGCTGCGGCAGACGCGTATTCAATGGTCTTGTATACCCTACGCGACGACTTCTTGTCTGTATCCTGCTCTTCCACGACGAGGTTAAGCTTGACAAGCGCGTTCAATGCTTCCTTCGTGAACATCGTTGAAAATGCAGTCGCCCTTGCAACATCTGACATTTGAGCACCCTTTACTCCGGCTTGGTTTACAGCATCCCACACTGTTTCCAGCTTGGTCACATTTTCATCTGACCGAAGCTTGGCGGGCAGATGCATCACTGCACCTCGGACTAGAGAGTCGTGGGGTTTGATCGAGGACTTCGGGGGCGGTTTGGGGGTATTTACAGGGAATGAAGTTGTGGACCGAGATGACCTTGTCCCCTGACGGGATACGACATCTGCTCCTTTCGCTTCGTCCTGGGGTACGTCTAGATCTGTGCCTCTGCTATTCACTCCGCTTGAGCTTGACCAGGAAACGTCTTCTTCGTCCTTGCCGCCACGCATCGAATCCTCTTGCGCATTACACCTTGCCTGCTCGTCAGCCTCGTGACGAAGTTGATCTTCGTATTCGCGCCGCCTCTTGCGTGCGAGCAGCTCAGCAGTGTCTGGAAACGCACACAACTGGCTCGCGACGTCCAGGCCAAACATCAGATTGTGCATACTGTTGTTGAAATCATGCAACTTGGATGTGATATGCGCTATGGAAATGAAGTCATTCTGCACAGAATCGACTAGTTGAGATAAATTTGTAAAATTATTCTCAATTAAATCTACGTATGCTCCTAATGACATTGTCTGGAAGTGAACACTTTTGAGCCGTTACACTAATTTCGTCCACCTGGTTTCGTCTGATCAGAACTGGTTACACGACCAGCGCTATCCCCACAGAACATAGGCAAATTGGGAAGAAGATGGTTTATCACCCGTGTTTGCCATTCATCTCAGTGATTACACCTCCACTGGATCACTGCACGTGACGCGGAGGGCTGGCGGAGGAACTGGAGGACCCAGGTACATTGAGGGCAAATATGCCATAACAGCCTTCACCTGCTGATCATGCATTGCAGACATTGTTACAATGTTAGTATGATCATTAAAGTGTGGCTGGTGATGCGGCTGCATCGCAACTGGCATGCCTTGATGCTCTGGTATTCTTAAGCTCTTGTCAGCATCATGGGCATGCTTTGATTTCCCAACAGCAGCGAGGGCTTCGGGTCGTCCTCCCGTCGTGGAATGGAGAGAAGACGCGGTCGCTGCAGTTAAACCAGAGAAGCCTGAACTATCACGCAGGTCCCCTGTAGCCTTCTCTGATTCTCTGTGATAAAAGTTCGAAAGCCGGATCTCCTGTTCGTGGATAAGTGTTGAGACTAGCTCCAGACGGGCAAAGCGTAGCAGAGCAAGCTCTGCTCCGTATTGATCGAGTGCACTTGCATCATAGCCAGCAATTTGTAGAGCAGCCCTGCGAGCGGAATACTGCTTCTTGGTCCTCTCTTGATAGTCCTGCCACGTACTCTCAAGCGGATCATAAACTACCAGATCTTGTGATTCGGAAGGCGACAACGCGGATGTGCGCCATGATGGCGGAGTGGGCCTATGTGCGGGATGTGGACTGGCCATCAGAGTCAACGAAGGCGTCGACTTTGAAGCCAATTTTGCTGTCGCATGCAGCGCCCACTCACCTGGGACAAGACTGAACTCGTTCGTTGGTACAATGCCATGACCATACCCAACGTGGCCAAGGCGTCGCAAGATCCAAATATTGTGAACATCGAAACCTTTGACCGAAACTGCCGGGAGCCATAAATTACTATGTAGGCACGCGGAACGCGCTGCGGGTGAGGTCACAAGAGGTGGCTTCAGACCGCAAGTTCGAATATACTTCCGGGTCTCCGGCAGGATGGAGGCATGCTCCGTTTGTGTGAACAGGGCAGAGGTCTCGATAACTTGGCTAGCAGCATCGCGTGATGGCGGGGACTGGCACATACCCATTAAAGAAACTGAAGCACTGGGTGATGCGGCAGTGACCCCCACAGCGATCGCGATAGGATGTACAAGCTTGGAACAGACCGCTTCGATTTCAGTCTGAAGTTTCTGTTGCAGTCGGGTAACACATTCCGTGGTAACGTCTTTTTCCAGATCATACGTGTGTTTAGGATGCGCTTCTCGGAGCTGCAATGAATGTCTGTCGAGCTCATGTTCAAACGCAACAAGCGCATTCAGTTGCCTTGTTCTCGCGGTTAGGAGATCTTTTGCCACTGCTAAAGCTGCACTTGGTCGAAGCGTCTCCACATACGATTGAAGGAATGCATCGCGTGTGGCCTGCTCGGCAAGCCGTTTGTTCGCAATAACCAAATCATCTGGATCAGTTCGATCCTGCGTCACCGTTCGAATAACATTAGCGGACGATGCCGATGTGGAAGAAGACTGTGAACGCGCAGTAGGCGAGGCAGGGCTTGCAACATGCTTTCGTGGAGCCGCATCTCCTGTACCAGATGCGCCACTGGTGGGCAATTTGAAGGGCAGATATGACAACGACGGGTCGTTTGTCTCAAACACGCCTGAATGATTAGCCACCTCGTCACTGCTACCCACTGGCTGTCCCTTGTGGCTTCGCGGTGTCGGTGAGTACAATATACCTTGGGTTGACGAGGGAATTCTTAAAGGAGCTTGCTCAGACAACGATGCTAGTGCACCTACAATTGTGAGACTGGGTGCAGCCACAGGACTCGCGTCGCTCCCCGCCGGCATAACTTGCTGCAGTACTGCAACGTCCGTGGGGCTGGCCAAAAATGAACCCCGTGTTCGACGCAGAGTCGGAAGGATAAGCGAATCCCGGTCCTCTGGGTCCGAAACAATTGAAGTGGCGTCGATTGACATGGCCGTATTCGTTCTCAGAGGTACACTTAGGGTGCTGGCTCCGCGCCTGATCTGAAACTCGGAGCCTGGATATGGACCCGGAGTTGGTGCACTAGGCACTGTGGCTGCATGATCGAACACGCCGATGGACACGTTACCGCTTTCTGCATCTGTACCTGGGATGCTAGTCTCAACCTGGGTTCTGGATCTTTGTTGGCGAAGCGCCGTCAATGATCCCGCGTGGGTGGGTGAGGCAGACTTCTTCTCGGTGATTACTCGCCGGATGTGGATACCTCTAGCATCAACATGATGGAGCGCCTCTGCAAGGAAGCTTGCCTGGTCACTTGCCTCCACATCGCGCTGTACGGCGGTAAGGTACGAATGTGCAAGGGTCACCGCTTGGGTAGCTAGTGTGGTTGTGATGCGAGCAAGTGGGCTCAATTCGTTCGTTCCTTCGTTAAAAACGAGACCACTAGCCAAATGCGGTGTCTGCGCCGTCTGCTGCGATTTATCTTCCAGTGGTTGTGCTAGTGACGGAGAGCCCTCTGTGTTCAACACTAAGCCTTTAACGATATTGACTTTGCCGCGAGTCCTCGATGATTGAGCAGATTCGTCCGTCCGGTTAGGGTCCAAATCAATCGTCGTTGAGTCCTGTCGAGTGGACGTGAAGACACTCATTACCCTGCGAGACTCAGGTGAGAATGCGAAGGGCTCGCGAGTATCGTGCAGGGAGTGTGTACGTGCTATTCGCCTGAGGAATGTGGGGTATCTGGTGGCAATCGCCTTTTCCCTTTGGTCCGCATCCGGGGGATGTGCACCAGACCATTCAGTAGTTACATGCGATTCGTGTTCAATAGTCAAGTCAGCGCTAGGCTGCTCGGAGAACGACACCCTTTTGCTACCATGTGGACGAGTTGATGCCAGGCATGAATACACCGGTAAATGATGGTCGTGCTTCTGGATACTATGTGTCACGCGCTGCTCAATTGACTCCATAAATGCCTTGAAGGTTCGCCTCAACTTGAGGCGCGATAGCAAATGTGGAACAGCCGAAAGAAGAGAGAGTGCGGCTGCAGTGGTAGACACTGATGTAGGGAATAGTGCGGCTGTAGAAACAAGCGCCGAGACTGAGGTTGCGGAGGGACTGCCCCACACCACTAACCAATGCGTGAGTAGGTTTCCTCGGAGTTCTCCTGCCGCAGAGCATTCATCAGGCGCAAGCAAAGGAGGACTGTCACCACTCTCTTCGAGAAGCTGATTGTTAGAGGGCCCTAAACTCAAAGGCGGTAGCACTGACCCTCGAGGCGTGGCAAAGCTTGCAATAGGAGAACGACCAATGACTGGGGTATCTGCATCGCTGGGGTATGGGATGGCTTCCGCTCTAGAGCCAAATGTCTTTGTACGCTTGACGCGAGTCGTTTGTTGATGATGTGATGTAGGAACCGCAAATCCAGAGTTGCAGCCCAATAAAGAGGCAGCACGCGCGAGGGCAATCGCTAGCCGCACTTGACCTCTTTCACACATGTCCTGCCGCACAGCAAACGTCTCCATGCTATACAACCACGCACGACCTGTGCTGACAAGCGCGAGCTCAGCCTCATACCATAACTCTTGTGCTGAGAGAGTCCGGTGGCGGTGCTGCTGTTGTGAACTTGCCACCAGTCTTGAATAGCCGGTGCTGCTTTCATCCACCTGAAGCCAACCATCACCCTCCTCAGCTGCCGTTGAGAGCTGACTGTACCATTGCTCTAGCGCACTTGCGCCTGTCCTCAGGTCAATACTGTTCCGGCGCGCACTGGATGGTGTACGGCGATGACTTTCACGCTCAAGTCGGGGCTTTAATGTTTCACTAGCGGTCCGACCATGACTCGCGCAAAGGTCAGGAGTGGATAGCATCCGGTGAAGTGCAGACTTTGCGGCTAATGCAGGCCATAGCGCCAGCCGCGGACGAAGAAACGAGCCTAGCACTTTAACATACGTAGTAAGGAGCTGCCGCTCAGGTGGTCGATGTGAGAGCATTCCCAAATCTTCATGGAGTTGCAGGACAGGGTCCTCGATGAAATTAACGTCTCCTTGCTCAAGCAAGTTGAAGCCGCGCTGCATGAAGAGGACGTGATCTCGAACATGCGCAAATACTAACCGCGTGTGGGCAAGGGTCCGATGAGCTGAAAGGTCTGTTGAATGGGAATGGGTCACTCCATCATTATTAAATGTGTGCCACGCTCGATTAACCAGCGTAAGAATAGGATTGGTTCTCAGTGCTTCGGTGAAGGAAACGGTTTTGGAACCAAAGAAAATATACGACTTGATCGCTCTCACACTTCGGTGTGGTGCGTGAGTTGACATTGTTTCAGGCATCCGGAGGTCGTGCTCTGGCGCAATGTCCAGTGATGGAAGTCTGTGAATTTCTGGGAGAATCACTGTATCCTCCACCTCATGCTCATCGAGGATGTCAGACCCTCCAACCTGCGGCAATGGTTCAGAATCATGTCCGCGAAGTATGTTGCAGTCTTTTGGAAGGTGGTCCGCTGGGGATATCACAATAGCCATGGGTTCCGCCACAGCGCCCGGAAGAGCGGGGGGGAATTCCTCCTCCCACTCATCTTGCTCAGACTCAGTACTGCTTACCGTGCTCGACGGCGTAGAGAGCCGAGATTCTTCAATATCAGAGAGCTGACCGATTGAGGGTCGTGTTCCTGCCACACGCCACCCCAAACCCGCCGTGGAATCGACATGCATGTCTTCATTGTGAGTGGTTAACAAAGGACCGTGCGATGCCGACTCTTGGTTAGGAACTGTCACGACCTCAGTCAGCTCGTGGGCTTGAGACAGGGTCCGAGACCTGGTAAGCCGAGCCGCGCTTTGGTGTCCTCGTGGCAACTCACCCGTCGCAGCTAGCACACTGGCAGACATGGCCACTACTTGGTGACGTTGAGCTTGTGCTTCTTCGCGGTCTTCGATTGCCTGCTGTACCTCATCCTCAGCTGCAGCCATACGAATGTTTTCCGCCGCAATCTGTGATACAGTGTTGATGGTGACGGTAGTAACTTGATTCTGCCGATTTTCGTAGCCTTCCAAATCAATGCCTGCATCAGCTGCTGAGATCATCCTTCGGACTTGAGCCCAATGTCGTGCAATCAGAAGTAGACGAAGTGCTCTGCCCAAAAAGCGAGCAACCAGAACCGCAGTACGCCAGGGGCCGATACTATTCGGATAGGCCAACTCCAGCGACCAAAGTACTAAAATGAATAAGAGCATGATAAGGTCCAGCACGTTAACAAGCACTGTAAAGTACCGCATTCCGACAGCAACTAAGCGGATGCAAACTTCAAGCAGGAAAATTGCGACCACTGTGCCATCAGTGGCTGTAACCCAAGCTTCTTCTTTCCGGTTCGTGGACGCAGCCTCAATCGCAATGCATAGAATTGCAATTTGAATGAACAGCAACAAGACGTAAAACCAGTTGATGTAAGGATTCAGAATTATGTTATGCGCTACGACTCGGCATCGACCATAGCACCCTTCCATTTTGGGGGCATCCGTGCTCGTGTCAATGATCACGGTGTCTCGAGTTTGAGACTGGCCAGCCATGTACCGGTTATACAATGCAATTACATCAGTGTCTGCCGTGTTTGCTGAAGGAGGGGCTGGAATAGGGGCAGCTGGCACTTCAGGTACTAGCGAGTGTCTGGACCCTGTTTCTAGATCATCTGCAAAGGTAGTCGTCGCTAAGCCCAATCGTGCAAGCTCGATTTCCTGTTCAGGTACGTCGCTTCTGTCACCAATCGAATTGGTTGCAATCGGTGGTGAGTGGAAGCGCTCAGACAAGGGAGTGGCTGTCAGTCTGCGGAGGAAACTAAGCGGCGTTTCAGAATCTCCCTCGCTTCGAGTAGGGATTGCATCTCGATTTGAGTGGCTAGGTTTGCTTGGGTCGGTTAAAGAGGGTGTTTGGGGGTCAAGCACTGCCATCTCTGGAATGGCTTGTTCGAGCTTTCGGCCATGCCTTGTCGCCGGCGATTGAACCTGCTGCGCTGGATTCTGTGCTTGCGATTGAATTGCGCACTCCGCATTCTCGGCGGCGGCCAGCGCGACTGACTGAAGCAAGCGGAGATCGTTCGTCACACTTTCTTTCATCGACTTCTGAATCTCGGGATCATAGCAATAATCGAATAGAAGCTCCCCCGTCAGAGGTGAGAGGGGATTGTGAGGAGATAAATGGTGTGGCAGCATCTGAGCCAGCTGCTGCATGACATTCATGCTACTCTGTCGCCCTTCCCCATTCTCACCTGTTTCATCAGTCGTGACGTGCAGTGAAATGGGAATAACATCCTCGGTTTTTGGAAGTTCATTCGTCCCTTGATATGTTAAGCAATAGCTTCGGATCACTTTTTCGTGTTTGTTCTTGAAGAAGCCTGATTTCTTCGGGCTCTCGGCTCTGCTGGGGGAATGGGGATGTGACTTGACCTCCTCCAGCGAGCTGGATTTCGATCTATTAATATTGTCTTCCGAGACAGACACTGGAAGCCGAATATCCATGGGTTTGAATGGAGCGGGTAGATCTGTAGTGCGTCTCCGCGCGAGAGGTTGTGCATGTAGCGGAGCAGATCCCTGATCAGTATGAGATGCTTGGTCCGGATCGTCCAGGTGAATCACCACCTGGTTAGAACTGGAGAGTCTTGTGCTTGGATCTGGCCCATACTGTGTTGACATCGAGAACTGCCCAGGGTGGTGGTAAAGCAGATGATGACTAGAAGGAGCGTAGTGCTCTGGTCTCCCCTCCCAAGTCACCATATGGTCCGAGATGGAATGGGGTGTGTGAGAAGTCATCTTTGCTTGCGCGCCTAGAGTCCCACCTTCTGGGTCAGTTTCGCCGCAGTTTCGGGTTGAGAAATGAAGATCAGCTCGGTGATCCCCGACTGATGACATCTGCGTGCAGGGGTTCGGCGCAGCCGGAGGACCCCTGCTTACTAGCCCGTCCGCTCACTCCCCAGCTAGCTCGCTCTGCGAGTTACGAACGGGTTAGTGCGAGGTGGGTGGGTTAATATAGATTTAGAAAGAACAATCCTTGCTGCACGGAGACCCATACGTTGTCATTATTGGGCGTTGTATCTCTTCCTTTCGGTGCTGCCCTGGACCTTGGGTCCTCTTTCCAGGTTCTGTCGGAAGAATCGAGGTCGATTCGAGCAGTGTACCCGCGGCAGTTGAATGTGAAAGCCACTCAGACTAATAGCAGCGCTCAGGCCTAACGCACTGTCGCCGCTTTCAAGTCGAGTCGACCTGCCTAGATCCAAAGACCACACAGTCCAGAATATATGTGAGATCCACGATTGGAAAAGTTCATTGTGAGGGCGTTTTCTCAGGTCAAACAGTGAGGACGCGGAGGTGAACCTCCTGCAAATAGTGTGAGCCAGCTATATGCATCTAATTCATACGTTACCTTCACTCGAGGTTAACCCGATCATGGCGTAATTTGCACTTCAACATTCTTCTCTGAGCCGAAAATCTGGTCCGAAAATCGGGTGGATGGAATCACGGTATACGAGTCCGGAATTAGAGAGGTCGTTCGCGAGAATCCGGGAAGATACGACCTTGTTAATTCGATATACACGTTGTCCATGGCGTTTTCAGCGTCCCCCAGCTTAGAACGCAGCCTTGCCGTGTTTGGTAGGCTTGCACAAGTGAGGGACGTCAAAAGCACCACCCGGGAGGTTCCCAGATCGCTCATGTGATAGGCGCCATCACCTTTCCAGCCAACATGCCCGGGCAGATAGACCAGCTCGACTCGACGTCGAATATGGTGTTGTCTGGGTCTAGTACCTACCAGATACGCAAAACGCCTTCAACCTCCGCTTCCTGCACACTTCTCGGCAGCACTGGAAATGCGTGGTGAGTTCCATGCGAGTCGACGGTCCGTAGGGTTTTAAAAGTTCTGAGTACGTTCAGCAGTGCGTGCTAGACGTTTCTGGTCAATCTCCTGAAGAGACTCCGCGTTTCCGTCCCAAAACGGCACTGCTTCCACGACCGCTCAGCGATCAGGCTTCTCGGTGGTTTAACCGTGTTTTAACCGTAGTTTAACCATAGTTTAACCACGACAAGTCACAGAATCGCGGCCTGAAATCTCATTTTTCGCGCGTGGATACCGCGCGATGGACAGCACTGCGCGGCCTGACTGCAGCGGAAGACTAATCCAGCCCGCGCAAGCCTGCTGAGCGAGTGGGATAATCCATCACCTGCCCACATCAATCACGGAAACAGACCAAAATCACTCTGCTATTACGCGACTCACCCATGAATATCCTCCGCCCCTTAACGTGGATCGCGGCATTCTAGACTCAGCATCTGGCCGTTGAATACGCCAGAGTAGGAAAGAACCCTCCTCCACCTGAGCTTCGGACGAGAGATCAAGACTATCGCTACAAATGGAAAGCATCTTCCTCCAGCAGTTCCCAGCCGCGAGGAACGACGAAGAGAAGCAGAAAATTGATCAGCTGCGCGAAGCGGTTCGCTCAGGGATTGACGTACGTGTTTCCACTCCGACTGAGGCTGATGCTGTGAATCGTTTTTTATCCAACCGAGAGAGATGCGGCAAAGTGTAGTGGACCATTGAGACGAGGGGTAACTCTGGCGCGATGCTTGATGTGTCGAATCGGGATGCTAGATTACACGCGCCATGACCACTTACCCTCTTCGAGTTGCAATGCACTCTATCTCTTGAGCTACCTTTCCTCGTGCCACTCGCATACTGACTTGAATCATGCTTGCGTGCGTACCTTCAAGTTGCTCACCTAGCCCGTCGACAAACCCGTCGATACCCCCGTCGATGAACCCATCGATCGGATGTCTTGACTCGGTCTGTTGATCAATCTATAGCCCACTCTACACCAGTCCCCCTATGTCGCTGAAGTGCTTGTTTCTGATGCTGCATGCCTGCGATTCCTGATCGCTCGGAAGTTCGATGTCAACAAGGCCCTTGCCATGATTAAGGAAGCCGTGGAAATCCGCACGCGTGACAACCTCGACGCAATCCTCGATGCGCCCAACCACGAGGTGATTGAAAAGATCCTCGCTCACTATCCCGCTTGCTGGCACGGTTTCGATCGCCGAGGCCACCCCATCTACATCGAGTTTATGGGTCGAGTCGACTTCGCGCAAATTGTTGCTGACACCTCTATGGAGGACTTCCTCAAGTTCCACGCACTGTGCCAGGAATGGACTCGTCGCAAGGTTCATGCCCTGGCCACTGCACGTCAGCTCAGCATGGGTGTGCATCGCCGTGTCGATAGTGCCGTTGCTATTATGGATTTGAAGGGCCTCGGACGCAAGCAGCTCAAGACGGTCTCCTATAACTTCCTAACAAACATTGCTAAAGTAGACTCTATTTGCTATCCTGAATCGCTGCTCGAGACGTGGATCATTAATACGGGTCTTTTGTTCTCGGTTGCTTACGCAGTCGTGCGACCATTCTTGGATGAGCGCACAACCTCCAAGTTCAAAATCTTCCGCAACACTCCTACAAAGGAGTTTTCGGAGATCCTTGGTGCTGAGAACCTTCCTCCCTGGTACGGCGGCAGCTATCCAGCCGAGAGTACTGACGAAGCTAGTGTCCTCGCCAACGCACCTCTCATGACACGGTTCCGATACCTCATCAAGCATGGTAACCAGGCATATGAAGAGCGCTTTGGTATCAAGCCCGAGATGCTTCAGCCTGGTTTCGATTGGAGTGCAATGCTCGAGACCGAGCGCCAGTTGGGCGTTGGCGGTGTCGAAGATGAAATTAAAGCCAACCTCGCTGCCGCAGCCGCTGCTTTGGCTGCTGCTGAAACTGCCACCGAAAGCAAGGAGGCAAACGTCCCGGAAGATGTCAAAGAGGAACTCCTTGAGGCACAGCAAGTTGCCCTCGAGGTCCTACAAAACTTGCACGCTGACCCATCCACACTTGAGGCTGTTCAGAATGAGCTTAATTCACTTGCGGTCGCACAAGAAAGTACCGAATAAGGCCAGAGCCTTATGTCTGTGCTTTGATTATGTGTGTGTACATAACTATATTAGCGATGCATGACGTTTCTCGCTTTACTGCTCGTTGCATCACGAGCAGCCAAGCTTGTCTGCATTGCTCGAAAGAATACTGAGCAAAACTGTACAACGTAGCGAAGATGTTGCTGCACTTCCCTACCAATTCACCTACAATACATGGTATTTCTGTGAACATTGTTGCAAATGCTCCAGAAGGAACTTGAGTGTGGTTTTCACTACTGAGACCTTGGGAGTCAGGACGCTTTGATTCGATCGAGTTGACAGCCCTGGATAGAGTTCGGCGGGCTTGCGTTGAACCCGTTGTCCGCATCGAGGGCAATACAGCATCGAGCATGCACCTGCGCTTATGCAAAGTGCCTCTATTTCGCTGTTAGTCTTGCGAAGAGTTGCATCGAAGAGGGATGCCAGCCCGCTCTCATCCAATGATCCTGATGGTTTTACGTTGCCACCAGACTTGAGTGCTGAGCTTGCATGATCTGTTGGCACATCTTCCCGGTCCTTACTACTACGACTGGGGGGCGAAGGCTTCTGGTGATGGAGTAGATACAGTGGTAGTGCGGATGTCTGAATGCGTTCCGCCAACACGGGACTTCCCTGGTGGGGACTTCCCTGGTGAGGGATAATTCCGATCACTGATGCCGACAGAGGTGCGTTCGCAACGGCGATACTTGATTGGTCGGATTGTGAACGCAGCTTCCTATCATTCAGTCGTGAATAGAGTGATGGCTTTGAGACGGTTAGATTGCTGTCGCTTGCGTGGGTAGTCAATATTGGTCGCTTGGGTGAGAGTGGCTTCTCTGTCGTCTGATTAGAGTTACTATTCACCGGTGATATTTTGGCACTAACGAAGGCGTCAGCAATTGTGTCCTCGAGAAGTTTCTTCAACACGTCGGTTTGTTCCATTACCCTCTCCCTTTTACGCGAATGCTTGTCGTAAAGCATGGGTGGGGGAATAGAGAATCTATAGGCTAAAACGGACAGTCTGACTCCCAACAATCGTAGGAGTGGAGGCCTCCATGGAAGCTTGTTCGCCTGAGCGGTCATATACACACGAAGCTGCTCCGCACATGGCCAGGTCCCAAAGATCGACATAAACTCCTCATAGGCAAACTGACGAATGGAGTCATCATCTTGTGCGACACTCCTTCCACCACCAGATCGGAAGCTGCTATCACCGATTTGATCACTCGGCCTTGATGGACTGGCAGTTCCAGTCGGATGAGACGGAAAAATTGCTTCCGCAATAATAAGATGGGCAGCCACAATGAGGATATCCATTGGATCAAAGATATAATATGGAAGCATAATCGACCTCTGTCGCACCTCAAAATCAGCGGTTTTGAACTTGACAGTCACGTGTCGTGCTGCCAATCCTGGATAGAGCCGTTGCTGTGCCAGCGGGAGTTTGAACAGACGTCCTTGTGCAGCTTGTGCTTTTGTATCGGTTCTCTTTTTCGCTGCCGCTGGATCAAGCGAAGGCTCACTTTCCTCCAGGTCCTGCGCTAGGTTCGTCGATGCCTTCCGGCCAATCAACAAGTGCTTAATGAGATCATCTGTTCTAGCAAAGGTTCGCTCGCATGAAATTGATTTCCGACCTGGGATACGCAGAAGATATAGCACACGCTTTGGCTTCCTAGTGGTTCCATCACGCGAACGCTTCGCTCCCAGCGCCACTAGAGCGGGGTCGTCCTCCTTTGTCACGTCTTGTGCAGCCGAAATACTGGCCTCACCTACATCATCCTCTTGATCCCCATGGTCAACCTTCACACGCTTTGAGCCAAATTTTGTTCCTGGTGATCCGTGTGCTCCTTCGGCGCAGTCATTCTTACCTTCGTCATCGTGCTCCTCCACATCTCTCATCATGTCATTGGCTTCACTGTCATCGTCATCATCGCTTTCTGCGTTGCCTTCAATTGGCTTATCCTCAGAACTCCCCTCACCAGCCTGTGCAGCTGTCGAGCCACCTCCTCCGTCCTGGTCACCATCTTCAAGCTCGTCTTCCTCTCCAAACCCAGACCCGACTCCGGACACACGACGTAGAATGAAGTTGGCCATGGCAGGCGTGAAGACTGTCTGCACAATCAGAGCGGTACGTGGGTTTTTTCGAAGGTCGCCGCATTTGGTAACACCCACAGCAGCGGATAGAATTCGCTCTGTTACGCGTCCGACACCGGGAAGTTTGCGTGTGGGAAGATCGTCAAGAAAGGCTAGTACCCCCTGCGTGGAAGCCGCTTTGTCACGAACCCAGTACTGACCATCGGGTTTACCCATATCTGAGGCAATCTTCGCAAGCGTTCGTGTCGGGGCTATTCCTGCGCTGCAGGTTAGACCACGTTGAGTGGACAGACTTTCCATTGGAAGATCATCCAAGATCCTGACACCAACGATCTCGACGGAGTCGGACACTGAAGTACAAGTGAGAGTTTGAATTGACTCCTCCTGTCGGAAGGGTGGCATGATATCATCACTGTTCTCGACTACATCAATCAGATCATCCCTTCCCCTCTTGCTCACATAGTATTCTGTCTTTGACTCGACGTCTCTTCGTGCCTCTGCCTCCTTTAGCGCTTCAATTGGTGTTGCCATCGTCACACGAGCTCGGAGCTCTGCAGCGATATAGGTCCCCAGCTTCATGTAGTCGAGAGATGACTCTGGCGCAGGCCTAACAGCTGTGTGGGGACGGGCACCAGCTCTTCGGATAAACAGGAAAGGAAGATGCGAGGTCGAATGGCGCGCCTCCGCGCTCTGAGTAATATCAATCGAAGCAGCGAGCGGCAGCTCCGATTCGTACGTTTCCTGAGTGACATAATCAACTACAAGCTCGTATCGTGGAGTCTGGTTCTGTGTGTCCATTTCCGCTTCCTCCGCTACGATCCGATATGCAAAGCGCTTCCATGGCCTCGAAGCACAGTCGTAAAACCACGCTTTGAGCTCAGAGCCAGTTGGCTCTTTGTAATCACAGCTGTATAGCCAGCCATGAACTTTCAGTTCTAGTCGAAGAGCGAGCCTTACTTCAGGCCTTTCCAGTACAAGCGACCTGATATGTCGGGCATACGCAAAGATGCTGGAAGCTTTGTCAGTACTAGTATGTTGCATCAGGTGCAAGAGTTGATTATGATACACGACCCAACTCATGGGGGTTTCAAGATTTTGCGCCTGAGAGCACGAGGACAACCAATCGATCGGTGGAGCGACGCGCTTGTAAGGGTTCTTTGACACATATACTCGCTTAAGATACGGGCCAAGATTTAACGACGCCTCATCCAGACTGTACGAAGTGTAGTTAGGATCGTAACTAGAAAAGATAGATCGATAGATGGATGCTGCTGCGACGTAGCGATGGAAATTGGGCTTGACTAAAACAAGGTTGGGGCACAACTTCATGGCGATGAAACCGGGCATCGCTGCGCGAACACCATACTTGCGGGCCTCATAGTTGCTGGTTGAGAGCATGCTCATGCCGCCGACAGCGAAGGGAACATTTCGAAGCTCCGGACGGTAGAGCATCTCGACTGCCGCAAAGAACATGTCCATGTCGACACAGATGCGTACTTCAGGTGGTCGCTGGAAGCCAGGAAAGACCGCAGTCTGCGCCTGTGTCTTGACCTGCGAAGCTGGGGTAAATGGCACTGGCTTCAGGACACCCTCTACGATCGGAATCAATTCGTCTGTGATGAGGCGCTGCATGTATCGCTCTGTCTTGCGAATCAACGCCTGCAGCAGAGATGGTGGTTGAGTCTCCCATGTCCGTTCAAGTGCAGTGATCTTGGCTCGGATCTCTTCGATGCGTTTTTCTCTCTGCCGCTCGAGCTTTTCCTGGTGCTTGAAGTGTGGAGAGTCCCTGGACATCTCATAGACTATTGCATTGATGCGTTTGAGGGAGTCCTCCGACATGCCCGCCTTCTGGACAGAGAAGACGGTCATGGAGCGCAGCTTTGCGTCATCGAAGGAGGCCGTCTGCTCTCCATGCTCGTCGGATTTCTGTTCCTGATCGCGGTTAGCAGGTTCATGCGCGTTATTCGAGTTTGTTTCCACGCCATTTACACAACTGGTTGCATAGTTTGGTTGTTGCTCCGCGCTCGACCGCGCTAGAGCCTCCAGACTGAGCTCCTCGAGGAACTCGTTCAAGTCCCACTCGGTTTGTTCCATGTGTGGGTATATAATTGGAGTGACTTAGGTTCCTAGTGCATACAAGAATCGTCGTACAAGTCACTCCCCGGGCTTCCAAGTCGTTCTGCTACCTTGCGAGCATGTCGCACTGCGTGTGACCCCTCCAAACAGACCCAGTGGAAGCGTGCACACTCGCTGTGTTTTCCCGGGAAATTTGCTCCAGGGGCGTGGTTTGAATAGAAACGGGCTGGCTGGGTGCTCTGCGCGTGAGTAGCGGGGTGTTTCCAGTGCAGACACCTCGGTGTTGGACTGGCAGACAACATTCCGCGGAGTTGATTTCAACACATACTGAACACTGATTACCAAGGACGAGGTGTGTATTCTTTCCAAGAAACTGCAACCAATACGACAGTTCGCGCTGCAGTGGCTTCACCCGAGCACGGAGACCAGGTCACCGGCCCACCGGAGTCAAGTAAAGTTGAAGTGCAAGCCTGGCGCCCCAAACCGTATTTTATCCCAGTCGTCTGGCCCCAGGATCACCCCCAGGCGATATACTCCCGCTGCAACTGCAGTGATTGATGTGTCTGGAGAGCTGGTTGGGGTGTTGAGGTGAGTTTGATTGGTTACTGGAAACCCTCGCGGAAGACGCCGTGTAACCCAGTTCGCACTGAATATTGAACACAAATCGCCCCAAACCCCTGTGCTAGCCCGCCGCTAAGCGCCGACGCAAGATATTCCAACGAACATCCAAACCAACCATACTCGCGAAACCACGTGGTTGGGGGCGGCTTGGGCGGTGGATAGCACGCTTAATCGGTGTCGGTGGCTGGTTTCACTCGAACCCCAAAGTTATATCACCAGCCGAGACTCTCTACGAGCCAGAAAGCTAGTATATATCCTGAAATCCTGATCGGCATCCTCGCCCGTCGTTTCTGCGGAATAGGCGTCGCAGCGCCCTAGGCAGTGATTGCAGAGGGGCGATATCGAGCCATGAGCCACGCTGTACGCACCCGACAACTCATCGGGCTATTCGTTAGGGTGCTGCGCCCTGCATCGGCCTACCACGCAACGACTACCCTGACACTTCTGCACCAGGTTGCCCATCGTGTGCAGTTTGCAGACCCAGGCCGGCCGAACCACGCCATGCCAGAAGGTGAGGCTTCGGAGGGCTCCAAGACCGATTGCAGTCATGACTCCGGCTACCTCCGCCTGCTCATTGAACAAGAACAACCCCGGTGGGTCACGCTCTTCGTAACTCTCGAGCAAGTCGAGCACGAGACCGACCAGACCTCAGCTCCTGAGAAGTACTTCCGACTGAGATTCTACGAACCCTCGAACAAGTTGCCCCGAGTGACACACCCATACCAAGCAGGTGCTGGCTGTGCGAGCTCGGGAAGGTCGTCAAGCCCTAACACACAGGCTCCGGATATGGATGAATCACATGCACACGCAGAGCAGCATCACATCAATAATAATACTGATGTGGAGTACGCAGCTTCAGTTGATTTGCACCAAGGCGAGGGCTTTGTGTCAGAGTGCCGCGACGCCCTCCATGCTAGCACCGTCGTCTGGGCAAGCCTTGATCCTCTTCGGGTCAAACATCTGAAATCTCAAGCAGACGAACTCTTGACCGAATACCTCACAAGCGTACAGGCAACTCGGGGACGATCGCTCACTGCAACAGCGCAAAGCAAAGCGCCAGATACAGATGTCACTGAATTGGTGGACAAACTACGTGCAATGCTCAGAGCACCAACAACAAATCCACATGAACATGGTGATGTGCAGTCCTCGGACATGATGACTCGCCCGATCACTTTGCTCAACACTGGTGTGCTTGTATTCCTCCTCGCTCCATGTGAAATCTGTCCCATTTGCAGTGGTGCAAGTTGCTCGGGTTGCGCCTTGGCATCTCTCGAAGACCTATCAGCAGTTGTGGGCGCAATCATGGCCGGAAACTCAGACAGTGTCGACGAAACCTTAAGGGATAGATCGCCCGGTCACGTTAAAGCCACGACGCAGCCTAATCCAGGTTGCATGTGTCCCTCGCATGTATATGACGTCTCGCATGATGCCGGTTCAGGACCTTCCGCCATGACAGACATGGCACTTAGTCTCGCCCGCGTCGGATCCCACGATCGGTTTAGCAACGGAGGTGCTCGGATCTCAGAACTTTCTGCGCGGTCCGTTACTGAGATGAAAGAGGTCGGTGGTATTCTCTCCACACCCGCGAGCGGTCTAGCGAAAGACGATAGTCCTTTTGGTCATATTCATGCCATGCAACCAGATGTCGCATCAGCGGACAAAGACTTCGAGGGGCATGAGCTCCCAAATCCAGGCGAAAACATTGAGGACTTCATTGCGGAGCTGTATTCTGCGTTACCTCTTGCGGCAACTCGAGTGGATTCAGACCTTCCATCAGTTATACCCCCATCGATTTCGAATAACCCCGAACTTCGGCATTCCCAGCTTCCACCCAAAGCTGTTGCTGTTGCGGGTGCGCCAATTGGCGATACTGAGGTCCAGCAGGGACAAGGCCGCAGTCGAGCGCAATCCTCTGCATCTGATGGCACCCCATTTGTAGGTTGCGAGGCGAATTCCAATGATGACAAGCCACACGTGCTGGATCATCCATCTGGATCGAAGACTCGAGCCCGGGCTAGCTCGGAGGACCCCTCTCAGCCCGAAGAGACTTCATTAAGCGCTTTCCGGTCTCCGCATGGGGCCTCATCGGCGGGTAATAGCATGACTTCCTCGAATGGAGCAGCCTTGGCGCTTCGGAGCCCTACGAGACAGTCTCCAGCCACGAAGTCGCTTCAGACGAAGGTTCTTACGTCTAACTATGATCCAGCCGTCGCTGCCGCCCTGGTTACGTCAACTGGTGAGGCATCCATGTCTGGATTTAATAACACGACAACCGGACATACCACAGCAAGCGCAACGAATGTGACAAGTGTATTATCCCCTTCTACGTCTTCCTCGTTAAATTCCCCGACTGGTCTCCCACCTTCATCACAAGGCACACCATCTGGCATCGCTGCTACCTACCGTTCAATTTTCCAGTTAGATACTGATGAGGATCTCGTCCTGCATCAGGTCTGTCAATTGACCTCGGTCGCAATTCCAGCGCGTGGACGACTTTACATTTCACCCAATTATATTTGCTTCTATTCCAAGCTACCTGTGACTCATTTTATCCGAATTCGAATTACCGATATCGTTGCGATTGAGCTGGTAGTTTCAGCCATCTCTACCACCCTCCGAATCCGTGCACAGTCATGGAAGTCGCTCAGCGCAAAGGGTACGCTCCAGAAAGAACCGTCCAGCCTTTTCGACTTCTCTGCAAATGGTGGTAAGGAAAGGCAAGAACTGCTAGCCACGCTCTACCATTTCCTCCCTGACCGTGTGTTCCAGGGAGACGAAATCCGCTCTGCATTGCGTCATATTCTTGGTCCTGCGCGTCCAGTTCGAGAGGGCCTTGAAGCCGTGCAACCATCCAGCACAGAAGCGTCCGTAGAAACCAAAGACCATATCTCGCCAGACTTAGAGGATGCAGCGCATGCAGAGCCGTCATCCAAGTCGCATTCTCAAAGACGGAAGCGAAGGACTGTGAAACATCCTGTGATAGACTATACTGCGTCACTCGAAGCGTACTATTCCAGCGTTCCAAACTTCCAATTCCCCGCGTCAGATACCTCCCTTGTGCCGAAGCTCTCTGAAGAGAGTTACACGCCACCTGTCCCAACCCCAGCTACGATTCCCTCCACGGATGCCACGGTTAAGCACGACTGCGAGATTCCTCTTTCCACGCTGCAAATTTGGCATTACTTTTTGTCCGATTATGCGCTGTTTTCTACCCCTAAATTCTATCAAACCCAGAACTGTAATGAAATCAGTTTGACTCCTTGGAAGCCTATCTCGCTGCCTGCCCCTGGAAAAGAAAAGGATGGCCCTCAACTTCTCAAGCCCAACCCTAAGACGGTGTCGACAACCCCTCACACAGCACTGGGTAGTTCTCTTGTTACGATTCCAGGGCGACAACGCGTTAGCACTATACCCTTCCTATCGTGTGAAGGAGCTCTATGTGCCTTCACGCGAGAACTTCATATGAACACCCCGTTAGATGCACTTGGAGCCCCACCTCGCACGAATCACCGACGGATCCAGAGACTGATCGTATGGGAAGTTGCTCCCGAGTCAACGCTTCATCCACCTGCCCCAGATGCAAACGTACAGCTCCGTAAGCAAGAACGGCGATTCCGAATCGTGCTCGACAGTGCCGTCGTTGCCCCAGAGGCGCCATATTCTTCCGCATACTACATTATCGATCGATGGGAGTTCATCGACCTGCCTGTGCTTGAACAGCCGGCAAAGGAAAGCGGGCTCATTGCCGCGGGCGTCCCATACGCTCGAGATGTTGTATCACCCACTTCCCCATGGTCTTCGGATGCGAATGAATACGCCTTTTTAGTAGGAAATCTCTCAGGGGCCAACCAGGCAAGCTTCCCATATCTGGATGCTACCAAACTTCCCCTTCCTCCTTCGACCCGATGGACCTCAGCGCGATTCTATGTTGGGACACACATGCGCGAGATTCCTTGGTCGCTGCGGCCATTTTTGAGCCTCCTATACTCACGAGCAAAACTTGATGGTGGTAAGCAGTTTGAAGCTTGGTTCCGCTTTGTTCAAGCATCTATTCTGTCTCTGCTGTCCACACCTTCCATCAGCAATTTTCTCGAAACCGTGCACGCCAAGAGTGAGAATGCTGTAACAGACTTGGCAGGACTCCCTACACCTCGTTACCTAGAGAATGATCGCTTCAGACCGGATCCGCAGGTCCAACTAAGTCAGCCTTCGTTGCTGTGTGCTGTAGAAACCAAGGCAGAAAGCAAGGTGACTCATTGGATGCCGGTCATCGCAGTCACAGCTGGGACCCCAGAATCTGAAGAAGAAGACACCATGACAGACGCGGATGCTGCTGGAAACGAAGATGGACCGAGCGTGGGTAGATCATTCCAGCAACTCAACCAAAGGCTTGCGAAATGCGCGAAGATCGCTGAGATGGCCAGATCCAACACATTCGGTGTTTCACCAGAACCTTCGGATGAGTCAAAGCTTGCCCAGTCGTACTCGAAGGTGCAGAGCGTTCTAGCCCCTTACTTTGAGCATGCGGCCTGCCTCTTATCCCCCTTCCTTGGCTTGGAGACGAACGGGGAAGTTAAGAACACTATTTCTCTTAGAAAGGCGCTTGGAGCGATGAGCATTGCTGCGACCCTACTGCTCGCGCTGGCGTTCACCACAGCTATCGCAAATTACTCCAATCCGCTTAGCGCCACTGGATACCTGATAATCAACGCACTTGTTGTAGTTTTGGTGCTCACGTGTACAAAAGAGTTCATTTCAGTTGCACAATCGCAAGACCTAAGGCTGGCAATCATTGAAGCACAACTTGAGGTATTTATCTCGGACGAGTCTTCAGAGGGCTCTGAATCGAATATTTCGTTGGAAGCTGACGATTCAGCCAAGTCGACGTCGCCAGAGAACCCAGTGCGGAAGTAGAGATCCTAGCGTCGATGGTGTCAGCAGATGTGGACTAGGCGAAGGGACAGTATGAGATCTGTACATTAGGTTTAGAGCTACCGTTGACAAGCTTATTTAATGTTTGCAATGTTCTATGTATAATTGTCTCGCTCAAGGTATATCTATTGTAACATTGTTTATGCATAAAGCACCGTACTTTAGTGCACTGTAAGATCAACGGATTGACTTGTTTAAAGTCTTTCGATTGGAAAGGGCGTGACTTTTCGAGATGCCTCTGGGCTGTGGTGCCATAGCTGTTGGTACTGCATTCGAGGCTGTTGGTGTTTCATCCACACTAGGGGCGACGAGATGAACTCCCTTGATATTGTCAACTGCATTTACAGAAGACCTACGAGCGGACGGGGGACGACCGGGCCCAGCAATATCACCAGCACGGAGCAATGATTGAGGAATGCGGAATGCCAGAGCTGAAGTCCCAATAGCAAGGGGATTCACTGTCAATCCGACATTCGGAAGCTCTGCAATGCCCGCATGTGATGCGTCAAGTGATTGACCTGGCTTCTCATTTGCGAAGGACTGCATGACTCGTTGTCGAGGAGTACTGGGTCGAGCCAGCAAAGACGAGCCTGTTGGAATTCTGATAATGAGGTCCGTATCTTGGGACTTGGTATCAACCTCTTGCTGGCTCGACGACTGAACCTCATGGAGCATCGTCTTCTCAGCCTCCTCTGGAACGCTCAACGGAGGGGTGGTGGTATGATCTGCCGCCATATCAGCAGGCCTCGTCTCAGACTCAGGCGGCGGTACCTTGGGCTCTTGTTTGGCTGCAATATCCTCCGGTTGTCCGTTGGTCGATTGTAACGTCAATGTCAACAAATCCTTGGATTCCGAGGCGTGGGATGGTGCTGGCACCTGACATGTTGCTCCTCGAGCCGAGATAGTCTCCAAAGGATCGAGAGTGTGGGGTAGAGCCGCTAAGATCGTGGCTGCATTTTGGGCTGCTTTTGGTCGTCTCGCCGACAACGGTCGCAGCAAACTCGATGCTGCGTCGACAGCAGCTGCCTGAATCACTGCTGATGATGAAACGCTGGGATGCGTCCCCTCAGATGGTTGTGCGTTGACAGCGTTGAGATCAAGGGGAGGCACCTTCGTAGTTACGGATGCCTTTCGCGCCGGCTGAGTGGAGTTCGATGCGAACAGAGCGGCTGACGCGGTAAGTAGACCGCTGACAATATCTGCAACATCTTCGGCGTCGTCCAACGCATCTGCCTCGTCATTAGATCCATTATCCTCACGAATGAGAGGAGCCTCATTGTCATCATCCAGCCGTACGTGTGCGGGGTGGTTAGGACCCACTGCTCCTACAGTTGCATTCGCATCAGATTTCTCATTTGACTCTGCTACAGGCTCCTCGTTTCCATACTCGCTTGGTCCGCCAGCTCTCTCTTTGGTTTGGACTGGCGCCTGACTCGGCTCGCCTTGAATAGACCGTGCGTCAAAACCCGGAGGTGGGGTTGTTGGAGCGCCTGATTCCATCGATGGCTGGGCCGGCGGCATTTGGTTCAACGGTTCCGGATCTGCGATCCTTCGCAGCGTGGCAGAGCCGTTGCGGCTCGGAACTCGTACTGAGTTGAGACCGATTGAATGCAACATATCAAACTCGCTGTCAATTGCGTCCAAGGCGAGTCTTCGTTTCGCAGCCAATCGACTCACTGATGAGTGAGCAGGAGGTCCTGTCTGCTTTTGTTGCGCTGCCTTCTCAAGCACCGTATCCGGGGAATCAGCCTTGGTCGCCTCCATAACGGCTAAGTCTGTTCGAATGGTCTCCTCCACATCTAGGCCTAGTTCCGAACCGAACATGCTAATCAGCGAGGGGAGTCTCGTTGGAAGAATTTCTTTGCCATTCGTTCGCGAGTCGTCGGTAGGATCAATCTCAACTTCGTCAGAGGGAGGCGAGAGGTTCGCTTGGTTGAGCTCAGTTTGGGCATTTGGCACCGTTTGAGGGATGTCGACCGTTTTAAACTTAGCACTACCTTTCCTTTGCTTCCACACACCGCCCTCACTACCTCTCTCGGTTCGCTTACGCGTATCTTGAGTCATCTCAGTGGACTGGGTGCTGGTATGTGTGTGACGCTTGACAGCTTCGATCCGACTTGCAAGGTCGCGACGAACCTGACTAATGATTAACTCGGCTTGTTCGCGTTGTTGCTTCAGCTTTGCGACGAAGTCGTCTTCTGTTTTGCTCTCTTTTTTGGGTAACTTCGGTCCACCATCGATCTTGTCTTTCATGCCCGGATCAAGCAAGGATCGCGTCTGAGAGACAACACCGTCGTCATCATCATTGTCCGCGCGATCAAAGTTCCTGTGAACGCCGTCGAGGTAAGTTAACTCGGGAAGACGGCGCAATACATCCGTGCGATAGTGACTCGATCTCCTCAGAATCTCGATTCTCTCACGCTGCGAAGCTGAACCCACGGGTAGGCTATCTTCATCATCGACGATGTCTGGGTCACCCAATGAAGAGCGATCACCATCATCAGTCTCAAGCTCATCTCGAGGAATTCGCATTAGAGTGAGGTCGTTCAATGAGCTCAAACCCTCCAAAGCACCGATACACGCCTGCTCCGGAGCACCACTCGTGGATGAAATGAGTTCCTGCGTGCAAGGATTCCCAGCAAGGTCCAACATCGCGAGATTAACAAGACCCATTGCAGCTACCTCGGAGTAAACATTAGGGCCTAGACGATTGCAAGAGAGGTCGAGGTCGACTAAGGAGGGCATAGCGATTGGGCTGGCACCAGAAGTGAGGGATTCTATCTGATTGTTCGCTAGTATTAAACATTTTAGCGACTTGGCAACCTCGGGGGAGAAACTTATGGTACGAAGCGCATTGTGGGCCAGGTTTAACTCCTCCAGATCTGACATCCCCCTGAGATGCCTCCAAACGGTTCGCTCTTCGCTCGCTCTGCATCCATCTTTTGTCTCATCGCCTTGCTCCTGTTTGCTATCTGTGCCGAGAAGGTTTTCGGAGACATCCAGAATGCGAAGTTTTGTCAACGATGCTAGGGATGCTAGAGAACGAAGCTTGTTGCCTGATATTACCAAGAGCCTAAGCGAATCCGGCAACCCACATCGACGGTGCGATGTTCCTAAAGCGCCAGCCTGCTTAGCTGCTAGGGTAGGATCCTCGAGAGATTCGATTTGATTGGATGAAATCCATAGCTCGGTTAGCATGCGCAATCCTGACAGTCCTCGGATAGTTGTAATCGAGTTGGATGACAGATTCAATGCCGTAAGGTTCGTACACGTGGCGAATACTGATGTGTCTTCGATGTTGTTGCCCGCCAGTGACAGATAGGTTAAAGACCGCCATCCCGAAAAGAGCGATACCGTTCTCGGATCGGGGGAGTGGAAGGTGCAGAAATCATTGGGCGCGTTCGCGAGTTCTTCATCGCAATTGGGATCCAAGGGGTCACCTAGCCGGTTGTCCGAGAGGTCAATTGACTTGAGCCCAGTTAGCTTCGCTAACGAGACCCAATGTAGCGCCAAAATGTTACGCCCTTTAAAATCAGCCGCTGTGATTTGATTCAATGGGATTTGCGGTTTTTGAGAGGTGGGCCGTGAACTGGCGTGTTGCGGCTGCTGTTGAAGCTCAAGCATTTGGTCCACAAAATGTCGAGAATAGAGGCATGTGATACTGTCTGGCTTAACTCGGTTTGGCACGACTCCCCTCGCACTCGCCTCGGCGCCGTTGGTGGAGGGTTTTGCGTCCCGTCGTACGCGGTCCTTAATGACCTTCTCGATTCGTTTCAAATCTTCCATAAGACTCATCGACTTCGGCATCCATCCCCCAGTGACCTCAGCCTCTGGCTGCGGCTCATCCGCTGCACCCAAGCGACGGTCGCTGGGTTTCGCCCTGGGGGGATCTCCAACCGAACGGGACGGAGTCTCATCCACAATCGCGCCGTCACTGTCGCTGTCCAAGTCATCTTGGCCGTATATCATATTCATTTCGTTTTCGATTTCGGCCATCAAGGCTACATGGGATGCGTCTTCCGTTGGAGAGGTCGCCTCTGTTGATTCTCTCGCCGACTTGCCTTCCCGCGAATCTGACCGAGACGTATTGGCCGATTGTGACCTTGAATCCGCCGATCGGCTCGTGCCTGCACCCACGAGTGCTCTAACCTCTGCCTCTTCCTCTTCACTATCGTCATCGAAACGATAACCCATCATCACAGCAGTCTTGTAGTCGAAGTGCCGACCGCCCTTCGATCCGCTTTCTATCCTCTTTGGGTCGTGGGGGCGATCGGATACAGCAGAAGCGTAGCCTTGGTTGCTTTCCAAGCCCGACGTCTTCGACACTCCCTGCTGCTGGCTACCTTTGACCTCCTTCACATTGACTAACCCCTCAGCTTGGTTCGGACCCGCCTTTTTGTGTTCTGACGGCGGGCGACTGACGGCTGTGGCGTCACGAGGCGCAGCAATACGCGATGGCGGCGGCCTAGGCTTATAGGGCAAATTGTCTGGAGCAACAGGGAGGGTACTGGCTAACGCAGCAGTCGCTACTCCTCCAAGGACCGGTGGAGTTCGTTGAGGTGGGGCGAAAACATCTGTTGCCGCTAGTCCGTCTCCTCGGGGTCGCGAAGGTGTGGATCGTCTCACCGCACCCGCAACTACGGGCCTGCCACTTGAAGCATGTTGTACCAGACTGCGAATGGATGTCTGGGCCTGAAAAGAAGTCAACGACTCGGCCGCAGGGTTGACCGACGGGTCAACAATTCCTGACTTTGCGAGTCTCAGCACCTCAGCAATAGGTGTAGTGGGGCGCGGAGCGACTCTGGCTCCAGTACTTGAGCTGGCAACTAGGGCATCTCCGGATCCCGGCCTGGCCGGTCCTGGTTTCGCGCCTCGCCCGAGTGCTCCGCTCATCGAGCTTCCGCGTTTGGAATCTTTGGGAGGGAGAATTGCAGGCTAATCGTCGTTCCAGGGATATAACACCCAGCCAGTTGGCGTGTTATTGCGTCGATAATCCAGCGCGTAGAATGTTATAGCTAACACTCTAGCTCAACCCTGGCTTTCAGTACCTAAGTAAATGTACGTTTAAACGCTATTTTCAAAAATCATCCGGGGACCGGTGGATGAAATATCTCCGCTCGTACTCACGAGAGTACACACCACGTACAGCGGGATGATTGGACTGGCGTTGCGGAATGCTGTTACTCACGTCCTGTACATGCACATTGCAACTTCACTTTAGCAACCAATGGAGAAGTATGCGAAATAAACAATGAAAGAACTTTCTGGGCTTACACTTTATTGCTCATCACCGCGTGAGTGTTGATCGTAGCTCGCTCTCAACCTGACTTCGTTGTCCGATCTTCTTACTCCTGGCTCCGCTCATGGGCCCCTTGCAGGGGCTGGAGAACATCCTCGACGACTTTGCGACACACTTCGCGGGTTGACTGCACAATGCTTGCGAGAGATCCCGTTTCGTTTACATCCTGATTCAACGTGCGGTAGCGCTGCAATCCGCTCACAATAGATTCATTCAGCGCTGCACGTGCGGCTTCGACGTCTCCTGAGTCCAGGCCCTGCGTGATCTTGGCATGCATTTCAGTCAGTATACGCTTGAAGAGCTGCAACTGTTCCGTTGGGAATGCCTTGAGTTGAGTGGACAACTGCTCCATACATGCGTAAGTCTCATCAACAACTTCCTTTGCAACTGGCGGTGGGATGTGTACCGGTGTCGATTGAGTCGTGGTGGAAGTGGGTGATGCTAGCTGCTGTTGTTGCTGCGGTTGTTGCTGCGGTTGTTGAACAGACTCAACTGGTCTAGGTGTGGGAGATGGCTGAGATGAGGGTGCAATCGGGGCTGAAGCAGTTGCACTGTGAGGCGTAGAAGGCGCTTGAACAGCTGGCTTTGAGTCTTCATCGTCCTCATCTGACCACTCGGTATCGGAACCTGCTGCGACGACTACAACCTTGCCCTTTGGCTCTTTGGGTTGTGTTGGGGATGCGGCTGTCAGAGGTATCTGGTTTACCGAAGTTCTCCCTTCGGGAACTAACTCGGGTGCTTGCTTCGTCTCCGGCTCTGGTTCTGGCTCTGGTGGTGCTGGCTCTGTATATAACGACTCGAATTGAGGCTTCCTTGTTACATCTACAACAGAGATGAGAGCAAATAGAAGGGTGTTTGGTGGGATCGACTGCCCCTCTCCTGGGAGTGCAAAGAAACTTGACGCGCCTGGGCTATTCGATGCCGCGTTGAGCTCTGCAACCTTCTTTTGCAATTGGTGACGCGGAAGAGGAGTACCAGCAAGCTTGTTGATTGCCTCTGAAGCATCAATGGGCTTGCCGGAGCCCATGGAGACCGCAGCAGCTTCGGCCTCGGTCTGTGTCACGGGAAGAAGTCGATGAAGCAACTCTTGAGCGGCCGGAGCACGCGCAGAAAGCACACAGACCCGCAACGCACCAACTGGTAGTCGGCACACAAGCTCACCCAATGAACCGTGTTCAGGAGCTGTTAGACGATTCGCAAGAGGAATAACTGGCGCGGCAGTGACATCGCTGGCAAGATTACCAACGATCTTTGCGGCCTGAGTCTTGTACTCGGGTGATTCCGTTACATCGGAAGCGGGTGTTTCGGTCTGTCCGTCTTTCTGTTCACCATTCTGCCCACCCCCTAGTTGCTGCTCGAGTTTGGAAAGTGCCTGTTTTGCCAACGCGCCTGCTTCTAGGCCGTCTTCTTTGACTAGCACATCGCACACTGCGAAAGGCCATTTTGGAACATTGACAGTTACATTTTCACGAGGAACCTCGTTTGCCTTGGCTTTGGATTTTGCCTTCCCACCACCCTCGTTGGGCTCTGTCGGAGCTGTTGCCTGAACTGAATAGCTCGCACCTATGATTGCAAAGGGATCAAACTTAACCAGACCCGTGTGCTCCGGAATAAAGGGCGCATTATGCATCCACAACTGTGGGCCATCTACGATGCTCGAACGTCGACCATGACCCATTGGACCCTGATCTTGCTGTGTAAAGTCAGCAAGGAACTTGTTGTCGCTCATGGGCTGCCCTCCTGAAAGGACAGCTTGGTTGGCTTGGTTGCGCTGCTGCGGTGATAGCTCAAACGGTATTGTAGACAGGAAAACCCGAAGCTGTGCGTAGAGTTTCGGTTTGGCCACTTTGGCTGACATTATTGTTTGCGCACTTCCTTCATAGGGTCCTGTCAGTGTCGTTCGAAGGACGGCGCCAAAGGGGCCGGTCAGCTGGGTCAACAGACTTGACGTTGTGTTCAGGGCGAGAAGCACTGCCGGCGTAGGTGCATCCAAGCGACTGCGTGCACGAACGAAATACTGGCGTGACGCATTGAGCTCTGCCAGTGTGCTTCCACGTGGACAAGGGAATGGAGACAAACGCGCGGCCATTGAGACAATCGAAAGAACTGACGCAAACCGAACAGCCTCGTCTCGATTTCGGAATCGTACCACCCATGCGCGACCATAAGAATCTTCAAGCTGCCCCACACTTGCCTCTAGAATCCTGAACTTCATGGGCAGTGGTTCTGCAGGCCGTTTGCATCTCATCAGCAGCTTCGTAGCCTTCGCTAGTGACTTGGGAGTAACCTCAGTAATCAGATCAGCAGGAGAGGTTGGTGCACGACCTTCAGATTCGCCTTGCGCAAGAGCCGCAAACGCTTGCTGGGCTGCAGCCATAGAGAGACGTGCGACCGGGTCCGTCTCGAGTTTGCAGTGCAGAATGGGATTTTGCGTCGATGCCTCGAAGAACACCCAAGAGTATTCGTATGTCTGGAACGAGTACATGAGAGTGCAAAGCGTCAACCAAGGTCGTTCTAGCCTGGGGTCTTCAGCTGGATAAAACAGCTGTGCGGGAAGGCAGCAAATCGCCCTTGATTCATCAGAGCCAAATCCTACGACGGCTCGCTCCGGGACACTACTCGTCGAAGTCGAAGTGGGGCCCGAGGCGCCGCTTGCCGATGCGGTAGTGTTGGGGCCTCGCTCTGAAGCGCTGCCGCTCCCCTTCGTGAGTCCTCCACCCTGTTGGTTTGTCTGTCCTGCCTTGTCCTCATCTCCATCGTCTTCTTCCTCGTCATCACTATCCGCAAGCGCATGAAGGCCGAACCGAAACGGATTAGGTCCATCCTCGACTGGGTCACTTGGCCTGTTGAGCTGGCCCGACTGGGCACCCTTCTTCCCTTGGGCTCGTACTGCATCGCCAGTAGATGCATTGAACCTCAACTTGTTGTTGGATTGGGGTTCGCTGTCATCATCATCGTCGTCAAACCCTGCACCAGCTCGGAAGGAAAATGGATTCTGGGGTTCCTTGGAAGCGGAGAGACTGGCCTGGAGCGCGGCATCTGCCCTCGCACCTACGGGCTGAGTCCTCGTACGCAGCTGTCGCCTGGGTTTCTCAGCCCGCTCGTCTTTGTCGTCCTCGAGCAGGCTCTATAGAGATCAGCGATTGAGATAAACGTGGTACATGAGACAACTGATGCAGATACACCATTTTGCGTATTATGTTCAGGTGCATAATAAACGGAACATGTTGAACTACGTACGGGATCAACCTCGAAAGCGTCGGATTTCTTTCCGAATCCAAAAAAGCCTGGAATATAGCATGGCAGGGCATACAAGAGCAAGTTAGATACGTTCTACATGTTGTTCTAAACCAAACCAAGCATATATCTCGACGGGACAGTGGTGTACGTACTCATTTTTGGAAATCCAAAGAACCACCAAATTGAGTTTCATAGGGATATCTCGTGTGTGGCGCGAGTGGTGTTTCGCAGCTGGGTTGCAGACGAGGGTGAGACATTGAAATCATGCCAGAGATGCACTGCCTTGGCGATCTACAGTGCGATTTAATAGGACCCACTTCACCACCCTCCACTTCATGCACTCACTCTCCAGCTCACACTCCAGTCCAGTCGCGGATATCAAGCGTGTAGGCATATGGGACGCGGTTTGATGGTTTGATGGTTTGATGGTTCGATGGCCTCAACAGTTGGATTTGAGGTACTAGTCTAGTTGTGTATTGGCGATTGGGTAGATACGGATTAAAGAAGAAACAACTTGTGTAGACGCAACGTGACGACGACGATGCACTCCAGTACAACGACAAAGCCAATGAACTTACTTACCAGTTGCGAACTTGCGAACTGCAAGCGAGGATGGCAACTTGGCAAGCACGTTAATCCAGGGCGTTTCGACTACTGCAAGGGTAGGATTCTCCAAAGGAGCCGCACCAGCGACCTTGGGTATGTAGTCCACCTGCAGGATCGGGCGATACCTCGTGATAAGTCGATACTTGGGCGAGGGAATCTCTGGGTCCGTCTGCTCGACAACAGGTACTGCTTCTTCTTTCTTTCTCTTTGCTCCCAGCTTAGCCTCTGCAGCGGCAGCTCCCTTCGTCGAGCTGGCCTTTGCCGCTTCGGAACGCTTCGGGAAGAGCAACGAGACTGGGTAGTCAATTGCATAGAACACCGAGTGACCCTGCGCAATGAAGGTAGCGCATTCGGTCAATGCCGGAACCTGCTCGAGCTTGCTCCAGTCGGAATTGTGCTTGAGTTCCAAGTCTACAAAACGCGTTGACTCAAGCGCGGACAGGTGGTTGAGACTTCCAGTGAAGCGGACATCGGGCTCGGAGTGAGACCTGGGGAGGTCGTGGAAAGCATTTTCGTGGGTCATGGTGTTGAAAACGAATTTTCGGAAGACACTACTGTAAACGAGGAAGCGTCCCGAAAGCAGGCCGAGCGCGATTGCTGGAGTGTTAGACTCATTGTAGAAAGCAGATGACGGTGCTGGCATTGCGAGGAATGTTGCATCCAAGCAAGGCTCATCAAGTTGGGGAAGCTTAGCCATAAAGACTGGAGCCGAGGGGATAGTTGCAGCGGCCTTGCTATCGCCCGCTAGATAATCGACAAATGGGGCACGGTAGAGATAAATACCGTTGGCCTCGTCAACGATGACAATGAAGCGACCACATGGAGAGTAGCGAATGAGGCGAATCAACGGGCCTGCAAGTGCATCAGTGGCATTCTTATACTTAGCATGGGTGTCCTCTTCCTCATCCGATGAGCTGCTGCTGTCTTCATCGCTGCTGCTCTCGTCATCACTCTCACTCTCACTGGAGCTGTCGCTGTCGCTGGGCACAAGCAATTTGCTGTCCTTCTTTGGAGGCTTACCCTTCGTGGCCTGTGCAGTTGGCTTGCGACCCTTACCCTTGGTGGTCATAGCATCGTCACTGTCGCTATCGCTCTTATCCGAGTCATTCTCTGATCGAGACTCAGGGACGGCCTTTGCGACGATGGTGGAAAGAGCCGTAGTGCTGGACAGCTTGTTCATCGCCGCTACAGTTTCAGCGTCACCTAGGGCTTGGGTCGACTTTGAGCCCAATAGTTGAGCACAGATACGGTTAGAAACCAGATCAACAATGTAAACAATGCCGTTCACTGCACCAATCGCCAGCATGGTGTTGTCAGGGCTGAACTGCATTGCCGTCGCTCCGCCCTGCGCGAGAACAGCCGCTGCCTGCTGAAGCTGAGAAATGGGCTTGCCCTGGATACCTGACTTGGCTGATGGAGGGAACTGCCTTCGACCAACATCAACAGTGTCCGACTGCGCGACAAATGCGGTGTGACGCTGGGCCTCGCGTGCCTTCAAGTATTTTACGATGCCTTCAGGGCCCTCGGCAGCGCCTGCTTTGGCTGCTTCAAGCACGGACCGAGGCAGCAGCGAGAACAACTTGATGGATAGGAGGTCAGCGCAAGCAACCATGGTGCCATTGGGAGATAACGTTGCAGTTGCAAGGTTCAACTGAGTGTTAATCTTCATCGACGCCAGGTGCTCAAAGCCCTTTTGGGTGCCTAGCTGCTGGCCGTCACGGTTTGTTTTAATTTTGAGTGCGGCAACATACTGCTCGGTCGCTCGTTGAATTTGCTCATCAAGCTGCGCTCGCTGTCCCTGAAGGGTCTCGAGCTCGGAAGCAACCTTAGAGTTCACCTTGGTGCTCTTTCCCTTCATAACTACGCCGGTGTCGCTATCACTGTCACTGCTATCTGAATCCACCGGCTTCTTTTTGGCTGGTTGTGCTTTGACTCCGCTCGCTCCCTCAAGTGAGGCAATCTTCGCGCTGATAGCATCCCGCTGTGCGATCAACTCAGCCTGGGCTTCCTTGAGTACAACTGGGTCGACGACCTGGGCAGGGCGTTCCTGGTTTGCACCAAGCTTGTATACATCAACGGCCTTATCGTGCCATACCAAGATACGAGGCTCCGCCGGAGGTGTCTCCAGCAAGGCATCGATGACTGGAGATGGTGTAGGTTGTTGGGCGAGCGTATTCACCAAGATCTTAGAGGTTACAAGCGATGAGGTGCCCATCTTGTACGAAACTGGCTGCTGGGTTGGTTGCACTGCAGGCTGTGATTCAGGAGCGGGCTTGCCCTTAAGCGTGGGTGAATTATGAGTCTCCGAAAAGACGGGAATGGGAGGAGCACAACCGGAAATGGAAACCGCTGGTCGTCGAGGTAAAGACGAGAAAATGATAGGCTTGCTATCAAAGCGAAGTGCCTCAGAAACGACTAGTTGGGTATCAATACCACCCGAAAGCACTAGATACGAACCACTGAGCACACGCACACGCTTAGGCTGTACATCGCCTTCGGATCGGCTGGTAGCCTCTGCAGCGACCTGCATTGGGGTCATTGAAGCAGGGCGATGGAGAACAGCAAGCGCCATGACATCGTGTGAGTGTTCAGTCTGGAATCCATTGACGGTCCAAACCAACTCGTGACCGCGCGCTCGCATAGGTTGTCCGAATGCGTCCAATGCACCTGGCGTAAATCCAGGAATGCCGCCCGGAGGCAACGCTGCGCTGACCTGAACAATTCTAGGGTCGACACCAGCGGCGAAGATGCATGGGAATTCCTCACCTGCTACACTGGCTCCCTGAGCGACGCACAGTGAAAGAATTGCGCCGCGATGTGATGGAATGCCTTGCACGAGACTGCCGAATCGGGTTTCCCAGATCTGGAGATGGCCCAGCGAATCACCTGTTACCAAGGTCTCGTTGTCAATGAACTGAACTGCCCAAATAATGCACGAAGCAATGTTTTCCTTGTTGCGTTTGCTTTTCCTACTCACATTGATGTAATCAGTGGTGCCTTCGTCGTCATCCATGGCACGAGCGAGCTTCTTAGCCTTGCGCTTGGCCTTAACATTTGCAAAGAGGTCAACGTCCTCATCATCGTCATCGTCATCATCGTCCTCGGCCTCTTCCTGGAATAGGAGATCTGCATTGTCGTCATCGTCGTCATTGTCGTCATTATCGTCGTCGAAAACACCCACACTCTGTTCAAGGTTCCTTTGTTTCTCCTTCTTGACCTCGTCACGTTTGTCCTTAGTAACGTAAGGCTTAGAAAGCAGTCGGCTCGTCGTGTCACTCGCAAATCGGCATTTGTCTGCGTTGATCTGAAGCAGATTGCGACCAGTCAATGCATTCCAGATTCGAATGCGGCCGTCGGAACCGCCCGTTGCGATAAGTGTGCTGTCGGGTGACCAGGCCACACTCGTGACTCGACCCTTGTGCTTGGAGAACGTGCGCATGTACACTGGGCCGCCGGTGGGGTAAGTGATATCAAAAAGACGCAAAGTGCCGTCCATACATCCGACTGCAATGAACTTGTTGTTGGGAGAAACTGATGCACACCAAATGGGACCACCGAGAGCGTCCGCGATGTGAGCTGGAACGAGCGCGTTGGTGTCCCATTCAACAAGACAGGCGTTCATGCCGACGGAGTACAGACGATCGTTGGCCCACTGCAGTGCGGTGGTGGCCAAGTCCTGTGTACCAGGGATGCGTTTCTCACAGAACCAGTTACCCTGCGTGCTCCAGATCTCGATATCACCGTTCGATCGTGCGACGGCTACACTGGATCCGTCCTGCTTGACACTAATGGACTGGATGCCCGAGGGCGTCCACTCTGTAAAGCGACACCGATGAACGACGTGCATGGTTCGCTTCAGGATCGATCCCGGGTCGACTAGGGTGCGATACGCGCCTAGAGTTGGGGGGCCGAATCGTGCTGAGTTGTGAGAAGTGCACCAAAAGTCGAGCAAGCTCGGTTTCGACAAGCTACGGGGGGTTTCAATGCAAGACCAGATGAGGCTCATACGCGTTGCAACCCAATCGAGTCAGTTTGCATAGCACTCCAATTCCATTATCACTTGCTTCTGTGGGGGTGCACGTGGCCACTCGTGCTATACACACCATGCGGAGTTGCTCTTGCGAAGAACCGTGCGAGGCCACGGTTTTTGCGTTTTTCTCGCGAGTGAGTGGTAACATCGACCGTAAAAGCCGCGCCTCTAGCTGTACCTAACGATATACACCTCTTTCACAAGTTAAAACAACCACACAATCGCTCATAGTCGCTATTTTGACAATATTACACTCGAACTATCCGTCCGAGAAATTCCTTCCCGGAGGTAGATACGGCGTGGTATGATGGGAAAATGGCCCAAAAATCGGGGAAGTCGATAGAGCATGTGTGCGGCCAACGCGCAGTGCGTTTATGATATTTTTTGCCCACGAAGCGCGCGCGACGCCGCGTGGTGTGCCAGCCCCGATTTTCACCCAGAATGAGGGAAATATCTCGATGCTTTCAGGAAACGAAACCGCTGTGAAGGAGCGGGATGTGTGTGTGGATCTGGTTTAAACTCTCGACCTTTATCAGGATCCAAGTTAGATCAACTTGATTACGTGTGTTTTAACCCACAGCACTCGCGTCTTTCACCTCATTTTCAACGCTTTCTAGTTTAGATTTCAATGTTCCAACGCCAGATCAGCATCACACGTGCCCTCTCGTCATCGCTCGCCTCAGTGGCCTCGCGCCTCGGTGGCAAGTCAAATGTCCTTGTCGCAGCTGCACGCTCCTGTGTACCGAACCCCACTCTCTCCAGCGCTGTCAACCTTACCCAAACCCGAGCCCAATCGACCACAGGATCTACCAGTGCTGTGCCTGAACCCACCGTCGCCGATCTCCTCTCGAACCGCCATGCTGGCAAACGTACGTTAGAAAAAATCACCGTACGCGTGCCACCTCGCCAGAGCCAATGCTTGCGACATTTCCGCCTCGAGTGCGAGCCTTGGCTGGACCCGGTCGCTTGAACCAGTTGAACCAGGCACGATCCGATTTGGTTCTTTGGCTCGAATCGAACGAAACCGTGCTCACTTTAAGTTGAACACGCACCGCGTGTCGCGGTCGGAACTTAGGACTCACTTCACTCCCATCTCTCGTCCCACTCGCCGTATAGAAAATGTCCTGACGATCCCGATGGACGCCACCATCCAGTCAGCCGCTCGCCTCATGATGTCTCACAAGATCGGCTCGCTGGTTGTGACCGACTCCAAGTCGAAGGAGTTCCAGGGTATCATTACCGAACGTGACCTCCTCAAGGTTGCCGAGGGTGTCGTGAATCGTGACTCTCCTGTCAGCGAGATCATGACTGGTCGTAACAAGATCGTCGCTTGCTCACCAACCGATTCTATCATCTCCGTCATGACCTTGATCAATAACAACAACAGTACGTTCGGAAGATATCGCTTTGGAATGGGAAATGCATGTAGTACGGACTGTTTCAAGTTTCTCCCGATGATCATGAGCTGATGTTGGTACTCCTACCTCACCTGCTTTCTCAACCACATTATAGTTCGTCACGTTCCTGTCCTCCAGGCAGGCGCCAACAAGGTTGAGGCAGTCGTCTCGATCAAGGTGCGTAGATCCATATAGCGACCGTGTGCACGATGTGACCGTGAAGTGGTACCGCTTTAGACATCATTATCTTCATTATCAACCTCGATCACGTCCTGACGTATACCCATCATAACCCTTCAACCATTCTAGGACTGCATTGACCACGTCATCAAGGAGCACCAGAAGGAGATGGAACAGATGAAGACCTTCGTTAGCGGATCCTACTAAGCGAGTCTTCATGTGCTTCGTCAATTTTTGGCGTTTGATCTAGCATGACCACATCAGCGTATCCTTGTCTCGTCTACTACATAATCATCCCATGTTATAAACCACAAAGCACGACTCCAACAGACTCCGCTGATTGATCTCCTTAGCTGATCGTGAAAACAACAAAGTATCTTTACATGTCACTCCCAGCCAACACTGTGGAGCAACTACTGGCCCCATTTCGATCAATGTTTTGCATTTCCGTTCTGTTGTTAACAATTAAAAAACCAAAGAGCACTTCATTGCATAAGCGTTTTCAGAATGTGTATTGCTATTCTAAGGTACTGACAGGTAACGAGAGGTGTGAATTATACAATTCGAGAGTGAAGAAAAGTAGTTACATGAAAGCGGGAAGGTTCACATCTGCGTCTGTCCTTCGGTTGTTTCATCCTTTCTGCATGAATGCCAGTTATGTTACCAACATCCTCGGGTTAGCCACACCAAGGATATCGTTTCGCACCAAAGCCGATAGGGCACCCCTTACTCAAAGATACCATCAAGCTCATCTTTGGGGATAGGGTGCTCAGCGAGGTACTGCTCACGGGCCTTCCTCTGGTTAAGCTTCTCGAGGTAGCTGTTGCCCTGGCTGCGTCGAATGAGCGCACGCACTGCGTTGGGCGAGACGTACTCGGTATTTTCCCACAGGACGGGACCGCCGAACGATCCACCAAAGATGCGGATAGGGGTTAGAACGAAGCGTGGGCCAATCTCAACCAGCACAGGCTCACCCTCCCTATCTGTGCCCTGGTTCGCATCGTAGACAATCTGGTAGTTGCGGAAATAAATTCGTCCCTTAATGAGGTAGAAGCCGAAGATGTGGTCAATGAACGGCTTGACCTTGGGATGGCCCTTGGGTGAGCCGAAGCACTGTGCGAGAAGCTCTTTCATCAGGCGGTGGTGAGCGTTCTGGTTGAATGCCGCATCAAAGTGCAGCACCGGTCGCGAGCCCTTAAGGCAGTTACCGGTGAGCTTGATCTCGGACATTGTGTGGACGTTTTGTACGAGGAACTTGATCGTGGGGCCATCAGGGCAGCGCGCGAGGTGCATATACAGGTCCTTGTGCTTACGAGCCTCGAAGAACATCACATTGTTGCAGTTCTTCAGCTCCGCGACCTCGTTGATTTCTCGCAGTCGGTCTGTGCGTGGGTGATTGGCAAGGGTGCGTAGGTGAGTGCGTGGACGAGTGCGACGAATAGCATGTGGTGCAAATAGTCAAGCAGCATGTGCCACAACTCCGCGCACGTTTGCACACGGCAGTGTGGGGGAATGCAAGTGTCAAGCATGGGGTTGAACACAAGTCAAGCCAGCGGAAAGTGTGAGTGTTGGTGGATTTTTCCCGGTTAATGCAGGCTAGCCGAGGGCTTGACCGAGTGTGACAGGGTGCATTCGGCAGTACGTACCCTTGCAATCGAACTTGGTCTCCTTGCGGGAGTGCGGGAGCAGGTCGCGCAGGTCAGTCATCAAGTGTCGGTGGGCATGAATGAGGCCTCGACTTGAGAAGATGAGAATTCGTTGATAATTGACATACTTGCCAACGTCCTTTGTGGACTCAACGATCTTTTGTTTGGTTTCATCGCTCTGGCGATCCAACTTCACCCTTTTTAACATCCTGCAAGACCTCTTATATGCTCTTTTCTACTTGCAATCAATGTGCTTTCGAAACCTCATTTCGGACTGTCTTCTTGGGGTCCGTTTAGCGCGGCTCCCGGTCCAAGTCCCACGGACCAAGCGCAGAAGCACTCTACATGGGAGGCAATATCCGAGTGCAGTCTGTTAGCACTGCTACGCATACATATTCTCCATATCCCCTCGAAAAACACCTGCGGAGGAGACTGACCATTCGGAAATTGATATAAAACACGGGTTTATTGAGTGGTAAGGTGGGTCAAAAATGGCATTGTCTAGTTGATCAAGCGACGTGGCACCTGAAGGACACCATCAGGCAGTTCACGCCCCCATATTGCACTTGAACACGCAATGTAGAACTTTCGATACAGACACTTTCGCATCTTGATGCGAGGAGCCCACCCCCGGGCCTCGAGTAACTGTTGATCCGCAGTGCGTGGGGGTGGATGTTGAAGCCTCTCGCTGTAATGCGGCTGCTTCCAGTGAGTTATCCAGTGGCGACCAACAGCTCCAGTGATATCGACACGGTAGTGCCCAGATCGTTGGCTGGCTCACTGCGAGTCGAAACGCAGTGATCTGAAACATGATGCGTGAAGTTACCGTGCCTCATAAAGCTCGCTGGTATAACGCCTCATATCCTGTCTAAGCCAACTGCATGCGCGTTTTGACTGGGAGCCCCTAGAATGCTGCAGAACGACTGGCTATCGCAGTAACCAGCTTCAGGCGAAACGAATGGTGGAGGAGCATTCAGTCGCGTCGGAGAGGTTGGATGCGGTTGAAGCGAGCCGGAAGAATGCCTCGAGGGTGTATCTCAGCCTGACCAGCTGTCTCGTTTCGTCCCAGAGTAGGAAGACGGCTGCAGTCCACGATGCGAGGCTGAAACCCCCTGCACTCAGTCCTCGCTTCAGACGACTCAAATTTGGCACAATTGAGTTTGGGGCTGGCAGGAAGGGTGTAAAAAGCCGCGGTTGGGTGTCTTGTAGGGGTTGGTTTCCCGCGGTAGTACTGCAGAAGAAGCTTCATGGCATGAGGGGTGTCCTCGGTTATTCACGCGTATCAGCACGCACGGTGTCGCTCTCAGCGCTGCTGCGTTCCGGCTCGAATGGCTGCTGGCCGACTGCTCTCTAGCGCCTGGCCTGGGGTGTGGGAATATAAATCGGGGAAAATGGGGGAATTTCCGGGATTTTTTTCAAAAAAATCCCCAAAAATCCACCGAAAATTAAGGAAAATTCAGCAAGGTGGACACTCATCGAGTTTATCTTTGTGCGCCGATTTCTCGCCTGCACGCGAGTGTGCGCTAGTATTGTGGCTAGCAAGAGATACAGGGATCTGTGCTGAGTCTACCAAGTCCGAGATACGCCGCGTGTTACCCCAGCAATACCCTGAAATTCTTGTCCAAAGTTGGACCTCTATAGGATTTGTCCCTGTATACGTGCTCTCTGTAAGGGAACTTCCGGCTCGGCGCCCGCATCAATGTGTAGTTTCGATGCAGGCCAGCAGGGTGTGGTGTTTCGTGCAGTTTTTACCGCGGTATGACCCCGTCGCCCCTCCAAGATCCCGCCATTTTCACTCCGAAGTGCCCAACTGAACCCGGCCTCACACTGTTTCCTCACCCCTTGCTCGTCACCCACGTCCACTCACAGGTCAACAACAATGGCACGCAAGCTCTCGCTTGTTATCCTGTTGGTCGCCCTACTGGCCTTCGTCGCGATGGCCACCGACTCCTCGGAAATCGATCAGCTCTTCGAGGAGGCTGACCTCGCGCAAGTGCAGAACGAGCTCTCTAGCTATGCTGCAGACACTGCGTTGGCTGAGCTCGCTGCTGAATCCGAGCTCGATGCTGAGGCTGAGGTCGATGCTGCCATCGCCGCCAACGCCGAGGCTGAGGCTAATGCTGAATTTGAACAGGAGCTTGAGCAGGAGCTCGAGCAGGAGGGTCAGTTCGAGGCTGATCTCGATGCTGAAGCTGAGGCTGAGACCGAGACTGAGATCGAGCCTGAGGCTTTGGTCGAGGTTGATGCTGAGGCTGAGATCTACCCTGAGCGCCTCCCCGCTTTCAACCCCTACGCTGCTTACGCTGATGTCAACAGCCCTCTCAAGCAGTACCCTCTCTTCCCCAAGTTCCCCCAGCACATTGCCCAGATGAGCAAGGTTCCCGTCGCTCCTCAGGTTTCCATCACTCCTAACAAGTCGAACAAGAAGCCCAAGGCTGACAAGAAGCCCGCTCCCAAGGCCTCCAAGGGTGGTAAGAAGGGCGGTAAGAAGGGTGGTAAGAAGGGTTTCTAAAGGTTGAGAACAAGTAGGATGTAAAACAACATTCGTACAACTCTACCGCTCTTTAAATGAGTTGAAGTGGAAGTGTTGGAGGATTGACGATTAAGGGCACTGTACTAGACCCGCAATACAACCACTTCATGTCTTAACAAGGAAGCGAAGCAAAGATGATGCCATGCGTTAGAAATTCTGTATTTGTCGTTCATTCTCATGTGTCTGTGTGTCTGCTGTTTGTGTGCAGAGTTTGAGGACTGGATATGTTATGCGTACGCCAAACGTGGTACAGTTTGGAGCGCTGCGCCATGGGGAGAACTGGGGGTGAGCGCCTTCGGCCACGACAGCGCAAAACAATGGCCAGGCCAAATCAAAGAGTTGAGTTGCGAAACACTGTTAGACGAACGTCTGACTTGTATTGTACATGCATCGTGATGTCAAAGAATATGAGAACCAAGCTACTAAGTTGACCATCTTGCGATTGTGACTATGTAAGGAGGTAGGTATCTGGGAAATGCATTTTGCTTCAGCGAGTGTCACAACAATTTGTGCCCAAGGGATAGCTCTCAATCAGAGGTCTTTAGCCTTCGAGCAATGAATGCCATGATGGGATAGCACAGGCGTTTGTCGGTGCGACCCTGAATAAATATGAATCGTTGGTTGGCAGATATTGCTTGAATGAACTACAGAACCGTGTGTCGAGTCAGTCATTCCCCTCGCAAGTTGAGCCATTAAGTGGGTTTTGCACTACACTTACCACCACAGATCGCGGTCACCAAAGAACGTGTTGCTGAATGGCATACCGAGGCCCACGAAGTGAGGCTGGTAACGACGTTGCTGTTCTTGCTGTTGACGGAGCAACTCAAGCTGTCGTGCGCGCTGACGCTGCTCTTCCAACATTTGTTGCTGGCGCTGCAACTCTTGTTGACGTGCCAGGTAAGCACGGTCAAGAGGGAGCTTACCAATGACAAGCTTGAAGCAGTCGTCCTGGTAGCTCGCCTGCATTGCCTCAGGGTCAGCATCTTCTGGAAGAGCGAACTCCTGAGAGAAGGTGCCGAAGCGGCCCGAGCCCATACGGAGGAGCAGCTCTTCGACCGCCTCGCGAGAGTTGAGCTGCGGGTGGCCGCGACGGCGCAACTCATTCACACGCTCAAGCAGAGCAGCCTCCTCCTGAGGAGTGGGCATACGCGTGCCCGAGATGGTGAAACCTGTCACAACATCAGGCTCTTGCTGCATGCCTACCTCACCTGAAACATGGCGTTGCAGGCGCTCGGGGAGTAGTTGAGAGGCACGTGCCACGGCGTCCGTGGGACGAGTGCGTGCTTTTGCATAATTCAGCTTGACATTGAAGTTGGATGGCTTCATATTGGGCAGGTATGCACGAATCACATAGCAGCGTGGAGTCTCCTGAACATCGAAGCGAGGCTTCAACTTCAGGAGCTTCCACAGGGACGCGAGTGAGGATGCGTCGCTGTCCTCTTCTTGTTCCTTCTCCGGCTGTGGCTCAGCCTCATCCTCTTCATCAGCGTCCTCTTCGGCAATCTTTTGACCTGGCAAGGGGAACTGTCTATAGGCGTCACGAAGCTCTTTGGCACGCTTCTTCTGCTGCTTCTGCTGCTGTGTCTGTTGAGGCTGAACCTGTCCAGCTGTAGCTGCGGCTTTTGCGTCTGCTTCTGCCTTCTTATGTGCTTCCTCCTCCGCTTGCTTTCGAGCCTGCTCTTCCTCCGCCTGCTTGTGTTTCTCTTCCTCCTCCATGCGGCGGCGCTCCTGCTCGGCGAGCGGCTCGAGTGTCTTGCTCAGTGTGCGAAGGCGCTGCTTCAAGCGGTCACAGTCATCCAACATTGCCTGAATGTGGTTGACCGTAGCCTTGCGCTCTTTGCGTATTTCATCATTCGCCACGACAAGTCCATCCAGCTTGAACAACTCTCGAAGAAGATTCTCAGAGAGACCCAGGCACTTGTAGGTGAGTTTCTCGACATGCTTGGCACTCTTGAGTGGTGTTTCAGTGAGCTTGTCCAAGTTGAGCTCATCCGCCTGTGCTCGGAGGGTATCGAATTGGTCATCGACCTGAGCGACATCGTCGCGCACACGCTGGATCGTGACGATGGCTTCCTGATTCGCCTTTGCCTCATCTTCCTCGTCTTCGTCGGCTTCGTCTTCAGCCTGGGAGGTTGTCGTTGTGTCATCATCGTCTTCCGTCGCATTCGACTGAATATCAGGCAAATCGCTGGGGCGATCAGTCATTGCTGGGTCATCAGCCGACTGAGCAGAATCGGCCGCTGCAGGTGCAGGATCGTCTTCCTCGGTCGGTTTGGTGGCGCGAGCCGACGGCTCCTCAACAATGGGCTCAACAGGCTCTTCAACAATGGGCGCAGGTGAGCTGGCCGTCATGACATCGTCTGCAGATACTTGCGGTGGGTCTTGTCCCTCAACTGAGGACTTTGCTTCCTCTTCCATTGACACGGCCTCGGCCTGACCCTGAGACTGGCTCTTCTCTTCCATGCTGTCCCCTTCTGCCTGTGCAGCAGCGGCGACAGCGGCATTTGCAGCAGCGGTGGCCGCAGAGGATGCAGTGAGGTATGCCATCTCGGTTCGATCAATTTCATCCAGCAGATGGTTCAGGGAGCGTTCGAAGGCACGCATCGTGGAGAGGGTGCGCTGAGTAAGTGTGCCAGCGGGGTCGTCGTATTCCTCAGCATTGGTGAACGCCTTAGTCTTGGTGAATTCGTCCCAACGCTGCGCGAGGCGCGAAATACCTTGTCCGATGGACTCTGCCAGCTGCTTCACGGCCTTGTGACCCTCTGCGCGAACTTGGTGGTAGAGGTTGTACGCACGATCGATGTAGCTGTCAAGATCCTGCTTGGACAGATTGCCCTCATAGGCCTTGTTGGTTTTCTTAAACAGCGCATGAACGACGCTGCGAATAAACTCGGCCTGTTCTTCAGGCGTCGAAGGCGGCTTGTCAAGAGTGTGGAGGAGATCGTGTACTGGGCTGATGTGGAGGTTGAGCTTCTTCTTCTTCTTGTGTTCCAGCTGGGCCTTGATCTGGAGGCCAATCTTGACCGCTTCGTTCAACAGCGGGACTGTGTCGCTCTGCACGAGGACAGGCTCGCAGATCTGCTTGCGTACCGCTGGGTTGTTGTCCCAGAATTCGTTGACTTCCGCCAGAACGCGTCGTTCCAGCGGCTCCTGATGGATCCAGCGTTTGAACTTCATTTGGATCGGGGTTGTTGCGGGCTAAACGGAAACTGTGTTGATCTTATCGCCAGTTGAGCACGCACGTGATGCACAGTGGTAGTATCCAAGTGACTGACTAGTACACGTGTTGGAGTCGTGGGTTTCGGAGAGAATCTCAGGTCTACGCGTGGGGATCTCGTCTTGGGTCCTGTTGAGTTCGATGTCTATACCAGTGGGATGCATTTGGGGGAGATTTAATCAGCATTCCATGTGAAGCACGTGCTGGATCGTCGTGTATACCGCAGCATATGAAAAGCCGAAACGGGTCACATGCGAGTTCCTCCCGTCGCATGGCGGGTATCCCCGCAAATAAACCAAAACACAGTCGCCAGAGATTTCCTCTGAAGCTGGGCTTGGGTGGTCGGGTGGATGGTTTCACGCGGATTTTTCATGAGGCGTCGTTTCCTTGGGTGTGGAGTGGTGTGAAGTGGTGTGGAATGGTAGGGTGGAGTGCGAGGCTAAGCTCGACAGCGCGATATGTCACTCTTGTGGATGCACTCTAGCCTCCAGACCCACTGCCACCATGAGAGACCCACCACACGACGCGCAATTGCCTCGCAAACCCAGCTCAGCGCATTTTGTGAAAACTGCACCATATTTCGAAATTTTCCGCCCGGCCCAAGACCCAGGCCGGAGGAGGGATTTCCACCACAAGCTGGGTTCTGTATAGGCTTCTCGAAATTCCTTTTTGGCCCGGCCCCGCGAGGGACCCCCCGCGCCCCAGCTCCGCACACAGCGCGAGATAAATTATGAAATTTTACACACCCACGTAGTATCCCATAACTCACACCACCATCGAGTTTATACCCACAAAATACCCCGCGTCCGAATTACATACTCGAGACCGCCACTCGCGGGTGGATGGGGAGCACTCCCGCGTCGGCGAGTTCTCGAGTTCTGGGATATGTGCTGGCGAGCTGAGCTTGTGTTTGCATTTGCATCTATCTAGCTGACTGTGCCAGGATGTGTGTCGCGTCATCTGCTCGCTCTCCGTGGGTGAGCACATCAAGCAGCGGCGGAAACCCAGCCTGAATTCAGTTCAATTCAGCAAAAGATACTTTCTGCCCTTAAATGATCAAAGGCTCGGGCGCATGGCCGCACGCCGATGCAAGCGACGGAGTGGCCCGATTGGGTGGATCAGCGTGCTACAGGCTTGCTCGTGGGTTCAGGGGTGTGGGCCTGGCTTGCGTGGACTATGCATGCATGTGGTCTACTGTTGATACACTCGGTGAGCGAGGCGAGGCGAGGCGAGGCGAGGCGAGGCGAGGCGAGGCGAGGCGAGGGGAGTATCTCGCTCGCTCGCTCCGTCGGTCGGTCGGTCGGTCGGTCGGTCGGTCGGTCGGTCGGTCGGTCGGTCGGTCCCCGGTTAGTGTGCTTCAACGCTCAACGTAGGTTTGGTTCTCACACACCTGAACTTGAAGAGACATCGCACCTAACCACGCCACACTACGCGCGGCTCGCTCATCCTACACTACCTTGCTCTCCCACCTCCCTCTCGTCGTCTCACTCTCGACCTCTGCTGTCTCGCTCGCAGAGACGCTCTGCACCGCACTGGAGCCCGCAGTAACGCAAGCAGCTGCTTGTATCTACCTAGTTTGACTCGAGACCCGTACTGGACAAGGCCAGTTGCCCAGTCGCTCAGTTGCCCAGTTGCCCAGTTGCCCAGTTGCCCAGTTGCCCAGTTGCCCAGTTGCCCAGTTGCCCAGTTGTCGAGGCGAGGTTGCACGCCGCACCGCTCGTGGATCCTACTACTCATAAGCACATATCGTCCTCGCCAGCCCAGCCGAGTAGACCAACCCGAAGATGCAGGTCGACCTCACTGCACTCCAGTCGTTCTTTCCACCGGCTGAACGCAAACTGCGCTCGAGTCCAAAGTACAACTGCGCAATCATAATCGCTATCATTCTCATTTTGGCTGTGGGTGTTGCAACGGTTGTCGTCAGCTCATTTTCCATCGGCTCCGCCTCCAGGGTCGAGCCATTCAACCCTTCGCTCTACAGGTCCTGGCATCTCGACCCGAGCTCGTTCGCGTATGACGACTGCAAGGGGAGGCAGTGCCCCAAGCAGCTCGCACCGCCCATCTTTACCTTCCAAAAGCCCTCAGATTCAGTGCCAAGTTCCGCAGTGGGCACTCTCAGCTTCCGGGCCTTCGGCACGCTCAGCATCCCGCGATTCTACCCCACTGTGCATTACTGTGGCGCGATATCCGAAACAGGCGGATTTGCAGATATGGACCAGTTGGCATCGGAGACTGAGTACTCGTATTCGCGTGTGCGCGATAAAGACGGAAACTACCAAGGCAAGGTTCAGTTCGTCATCGGTTCCCACGTCCTATTCACCTATGCTGTCGACTTCCACTTCCCTAGCCCTACTGCGCTGGAAGAGCAGTTTCAACTGCTCGAGCAGGACAGCGAGATTCAGTCCTTCTCAATCCTTTCGGGCTCCGCCAAGAGCGATCCCAACCCAATCATTATGATGCGCACCGTGTCCAAGTCTGACCCTAGCCTCGTTACGGAGCATGCAAACTTCCTCGCACAGTATCCCGTAGAGTCACCTGAAGCCAGAATTGCCGCATTGGTTCGCAGACTCATCTTTGAGCGAGAGAACAATGGCAACTATGGTTTACAGCGCTGGATCCAACTCAGTTTCCGAGAGATTTGCGTTGAACAGTTTATTCCTCAGGACAGGGAGTCGGTTCGTTTCCTGAATATGTATGAGATCAACCCCAGTCCCGTGCAGATCCTCACCGAGGCCCTCGCTGCGATTAACGGTGCATTCATGCTATTCACTTTTGTTCTGTACAGGTGCCACAAGAGGCTTGTTCCTCCCGATGAATACGTCCCCCTGGACCCGTACCCACGGGTGTAAAGTTGCCTTTCTCTCCATTATCTTCTTTCGCTTCTACTGTAGCGTCGAACGAAGCCTGAGGTACCTGCGCTTCTCCTGTGCGCATCTCCATACTAATCTTCTTGCGTTATATATAGTGTTACCGCTCCAATCCATTGTCTCACAAATTCCCCTCCGAATACCCCATTCGCTTTTTGTGTTTTCCTTGACTTGATTCTTATTCGTCGTGCTCTCACCATCTTTGCGTCTCTCACCCACCGCTAGATGGTACTATACCCTCACATAATCCTGGTCATTTTCGTTGATGCTTCACCTGTATCTCGTATGTTGTAGTGAGGATTTCAGTTGCAAACTTAACAACATCTTAGGTATGGATTAATGTGGGTGTGCATAGATTCCCTCGTGCTTGATTCATTTTTAAGCAATACACCCACCAATCCCCAGTCTTCACTTCGTCTCAGATGCATCATCATACCCTAAGTGTTCCAACGGCTATGAGTTTGAGTTTCCCGGGAAATCCTCGTGGCGTTCGTTTCGCAGTTGCAGGGAGGAGATTAGAGCAGACTCGCCGTGTGTATGCTGGGGATATGCTGCAAACACCATTTGCGTGTCATAGCCAGTGTCTTCAAGTCGGAGTGTTATCCTACACCGGGTCGCATGTTCAGGCCAGTATGGAGTGACTCGGGGCCGATTCAGGATAGATGTGGTGGTGGAATCTTCAAGTGCGCCCATGAAGGAGGGGAATTAGTATTCACGTGTCGCTGATACACAGTATGCCCCGCACTGCGCGGCTGACTAGGCTACCGCAGGCCCGTTTTCAAGAGGAAAAGGCAGCGAACGCGTGCCCGAATTCGAATTTTTGAACTGGCCAGGGTGAAAAGAAGCGCGTGGTTGCGTGGTACTTGTGGTTGAAAAGCATGGATTGGAGTGGTGGTTTGGGTTTAGAAAATGGCTATATCGATTCCTAGCATGTATTAAAAGGACGACTTATCCATTTTAAACTTGAATAAGCCCTCCATAGCCTCCACATCGAGATAAAAGATACCCGGTGTGACGAAAGAAACCTTTCTTAGAACTGGATATTTTACATGAAAACGCACGACACACCGCGGCCTTCAAGTTGCATAGCGCGTGGAAACGCCCGCCATGACCTGACGCACTCGTTCGCCATGATGGCTTCACACATTGCATGCAGACCTCCCGTGACTCATACTCATCAACGCGCTTTCGACTCACTCTCTCAACACCCACGCGCGTTTACCGCGGTCTAGGGCTTGAAAGGACTCGCGAAGCTCAGCTCCAGCATGTTCTACTCCTTTGAGGTATGTAAACATCTCAAACTTTGTGTTGTTATCAATTGTACATGGTGGAAACCTACTTGAACGCCACGGACTCACCTTCACGGATCACCATCCATCGACATTCTCACCCTGTAGCTCTTCGGCCGCAAGAGCGGCGACCTCGGCAAGATGTGGCTTGTTGGCACAGTCGGCAGTCGCAAGCTCACACGCTCGGTGATTCTAAAGTACAATCTCGTTCAACTGTGTGAGACCATTAAGATGCCCAAGGTACCTCTCGCACTTCCGACTCAGTCCACATTGCTGCGAGGTGTTGTGCGTATCGAGGAGAAGCAGACGCACTTCCTCTTCACCGACGCCATCGAAGCTAGAGCCCGTCTCCTCGCTGCGAACCAGCAGGCTGCAGCGGAAGTTGACCTCCCAAGCGGCTCCAGGGCCAGTGTTGAGGAGTCGATCACGACGGAGCCACTCCATCCGAACCAGAGCCTCGCTGGTGTTGATACCGTGCCTTCCCGCTCCATGAATCTTTCCCTGAATCTAGATGCTGCAGACTACACCACAGGCGACATTCCTGTGATCCCAGGTGCGGACCTGACCGTTTTGGGAGGTCTGGGTGGTCTTGACAACTTGGCCAACCTAACCGGTTTCGATTCATTGACCAATGACACAAGCCTGACCTCCAAGCTCTTGGCTAACCGAGGCAGCAGCCTGTTCCCTGAGATGGACACAGGCATGGCGATCGATACTCTTGAGTTGAATGACATCAGCTTGGATGACGTGCAGCTGGCTGAGGCAGGCTCCGATTACACCACAGCCTTTGACGCGGGATTCTCGTACGATGATTTGTCACTCACACGACGTTCCACAGCCCAGAGCGGTGCTACAGCAGCGAACAGTGCGGGAGCTGGAGAGGACACAGCGTATGAGTCGATTGGGATCGACAAGATTTCATCTGACGATGTATCATCTGGCTTTGATGCCGAAAGCGCAGTGCTTGAACTCACAGCGAGTGCTCAGGCATCAGGTACGGCCGCGACACGTAAGCGCCGCAGGCTCGATACTGTCAACATCGATGATGCCACTGAATTGTCGGACGAGATCATGGCCTATCAATTGGGGAATGTAAGCGTATGTACGGCACCCAGACCAATCATGAAGAGGGTGAAGCTGCTGGGTCCAGTCTTGGGAAATGTCAATTCGATGGATATTCAAACTGCGCTTTCTATACCACTTCCCCTGGCAACAGGTTTGCTTCCCCATCAGCTGCCTCTCACAGTACGGGAAGCTGTAACAGACATCCTCAACACAGCTGCTGCGAATCCCAACATTTCCACAATTGGTGTCACAGATCGTGCGACGGCTGCTGCTGCTGGCTTGACACATATTCTTCAGGATCATCCAGGTCTACTCAATGCATCCACAGGCTTCTTTGAGGACGTTCAAAACCTTCAAACGGGCGCTGACGCAGTCAATCCCGACGACCAGAGCTTCCATGACCAGTGGAACACCTCCACCTACGACGAGGTCGAATTAGGGCGTGGTGGTGCGGCACGAGCAGCGGACTCAATATCATCCGACGACTTGGGCGTGCTTGCTTACTACTACGGTAAACCAGTTGACTTGAATGAGTCTCTTCCAAGCGTCCAAGTTCCTTCTTCATTCTCCCAGGTTGGAACTATTGAACACGTTTCCGGGTCACAAGTGCAGGTTCCAGATTTGAACGATTTGGCTCAATTGTCCCAGTTTGAGCTTCCCGTTGAAGAGGTCGCTACTGGAGAGTCACAAACCGCACATCGTCTCAAGCCAGCCGCTGCTGATATCGCGTTTCCTGATCAGGAACCAGGCCATCACGAAGATGGCACGATGGAGCCTCGGGTTCGTTCCCTCGCAGAGTTGGGCCGCGTCGCACGAGTATTCTATCGCATCGTCGACGACGCTATCAAGGCTGCAGTTCCAAGGGTTTCGGAAATCGAAGAACGAAAGGTCAAACCCAGTGAGGTGCAGGTTTCTTTTGCAGACGCTCTGCAACACGCAGCTGAGATGAATCGGTCCAAGCTTCCAAATGGCTCAAGGAAGCCAGTCCGACTTACAGCTCGCGATGTTGCCCTGTCGTTCGTAAATCTCTTAGCGCTGCGTTGCGATGATGTGATTGACACACAGCAAGACGGGCCGTACATGCCGATCTATATTTCACACGGCCGAAATTGGCACCTGCGTGAGGAGTAATTGCGGTCCCCGACCAGCCCTCTGAACTTGTACATATTATCTGTTATTCGCTCTGCCTCTAATGTAACCTAGGCCTACTGCATCCGGCTTCGTAGACCCTAACCTATATTAACTGAGGAGTGGATCGTACCATCCTCCTTTGGAACATACAGGTCCAACAAATTATGGTAAATCTATCGTAACCGAATCATCTTCCTGGGATAGAAGCTGAGGCTTTGAAGACAGCTGCTTGTGCTTCAGAAGCATCCGCTTAGGGACCCGCTCCATTAGTCGAACAAACTCTGAGGTTGAGCATCCCAGTTGTCCAAATTCCATTGCCAGAAGCTCCTTTGGATACACGTCTGGATAATAGGAGTCATATACAATCCAGATCAAAGGCACTACGTAGAATGCAATGACCACATCAAGTGAATAGTGCTTACGCGCGCTAATGACGAGCAGTCCGAATCCGATCACTAAACCAATAAATACTTGCTTGAACCTCCAGACACGACCGTACTTCCAGTAGGTCAACGCACACATGATAATGAATGTGGTGTGACTTGAGAATACAAGATCGCCGCAGCTGAAGAAGGCATCGCTGCGGAAAAGGATCTCACGGAGTGTTGTGGGAGGATCGTAGTACGGCGAGAAGGGTCGACAGTGGTAGTTGGGACCCGGGAGTGATGTCACAAGGAAGCAAATGATACGCAGGGTCTGCGCAAACACAAGGACTCCAAAGAAGCGTGACAGAATATGCACCAGATAGACGGGTGGGGCGACTTTTCGACTTCGCCAAATGTCCAAGTCGGGAAGCTCAACCGAACGAATGGTAGGGCTCTTAACCACTTCATGGGCTTCCGTTGGGTCGGGCGGGATGGTAGCACTGGGAGACGAGTTAAACCCAAAGGAATGAGTACTGGGGGAACTTGCTCGCAGGTCGTCCGCCAAGAGACCATCAGGCGAGGACAAGTTGAGGCGCGGCGACCTTATGTCACTGTTGTCGACTCCGTACCCAAGCTTCTTCCGCTTGACTAAGATGCCTCTTCGCTCTGCTAGGAGTGCCTGGTAAGTCGCCGTGTTGTCGTGATAGAATGGGCTGAACATCCACAGAATTGTGCTGATGAGCATGATGAAGAAGGCGATCTCCGAGATGATCTGCATCTCGGTCGTCATCGCAGGGAGAAGTGCGAAGCCCAAGTCATACAGGGTCTTCTTTGGGATATGAAGAAAGTATGCAAGATTGTGTGCCACACTGTGAACATACTGGAAAAAGATGCCGTACATCAATACACGAGCATAGCACCTCAGCAATACCTTTTCCTTCCGAGCATGACGACAAATTCTTGCCCATAGCGAGGTCCTTTGAGAGGTCAAGCGTCGGTGGGCGAGAGTGTCCTCGTCTGGACTATCGTCCACGTTGAGACTGAGCTGCGTCCCCAACATACCGCGTGCACCACCCTCGCCACTTCCTCCGCCGTTGCCACGATACGACATGCAAGAGTGGTCAGTTGTGGGGTTTCAACTGGTTTGAGGGTTACCTTGTTGGAGCTTGTGGGCCGTAGTGGCTAGCCTTCGAGTGGGTCACTGCGGGCTTTCGCCAGAGGGCGAGGAGTCTCAGCGAATGATGCTATTGGATCGCACAGTGCACCTGCGTGGGTCCTGCAAAGCGGTGATCTAGCGGGGTCGATTGGGGGGTGACGATGAGAAAAGTGTTCTAAGAAGTGTGCGTTGGATAGTTCACTGCAATAAAAACATACTAAATGGAGTGTCACGTCAGACCTACATCATTTCATCAAGAATCCCATGACGGTACATGTCTCGCTTCCCACTTTCCACACTTATTGCAGAGTGAGCGATGCACTTCTTCTGTAATTGGATATCTCACGATCTGTGGTGCGCGTGTGTGAACAAAATAATTTGTTTCGTTAGATGGCATATGTGAACTTGGTATATACATTTTATATTACGCTAACGCGTCCCAACCTCACGCATCTCAATCCCATATAGTCCCTCTCGATCGGCCTTCAGGCCCCCGCTCGTCTTTTCTCCCGCTTTCGCGCCACACAGTGATGACCCACGGCGCGGAGTCGGAGTGTCCGGAAGCGCCCCGCCAGCTGGATCCGCTGACCACATCGCTCACGCTTTCTGCGCCCGATGAGCGGACAAAAGGGGCAGAAAACTCGGCTGACCACCGCAGTCCCGAAGCATCCCCAGGACTGCGGGTTGAGTCGTTTGTGGTGCCCAGTATGACAGATGTAGGAATGATTGCATCGAGCTCGACACTAGAGCGCGTTCATCATGAAATGATCCATCAAGAGGCGGGTGACATTCCCGGTGATGGAGAAAAAGTCGTCTGTGATGGGCATGAGTCCCCAACTGCCAGGGAGGAGTTCTTCCGTCACTGGGGTATCCTGCTATGTTACTTCCTCGCATACTCCAGCATGGGCATGGCCATTGCACTCGCGGGCCCAACGCTTATTGTGCTTGCACGACAGATTAGGGAGCCCAAGATGTCCAACATGTCGTTCTCATTCATGGGACGTGCTGCTGGGTTTATGAGCGGATCCATCTTCGCCGGGCGGCTGTACGATCGATGCGGACGACGATTTGGACAGATATATATGGCGTGCTGCCTCTTTGTGACTGCCATTCTCACTTTCACGTTCTCAGTCGTGCCATCTTTGGCATTATTGATCCTTAATTGTTACGTCCTGGCTTTTAGCATGGGTGCTGTGGACAACATCGTTCAAATGCTGCTCATTGCATTGATTAAGAGCGAGGTTGAACCCTTTCTGCAAGCTTTACACAGCGGTTTTGCGTTTGGTTGCTTCATTTCTCCTCTAGTGGTCTCGATTTTTGTGTCCGATGTCGGTACTGAGGGTTCTTCCGATGCCACCATTGACATCGATGTGGACCAAGGTACTCGTTACAAGTGGGCATTTTATGTCATTGCTATGCTTATCCTGATCCCTGCTACCTCACTGCTGATCCTTTCGATACGAGGCATTGGGCCTTTCAAGGAAGACAAGAAAGTTTCTTCTCAGGATGAATCTCAGGGTACGAAACCACTAAAGAGTAGTCAAGAAGCACTACCTGAGTTTGTCCAGACGAGCGAGAATGAGGAAGGGAACGCTTCGCGTGAGAAACCACACGAAGCCAAAGAACTGGGCTTGGGACGACCTCTGGATGTGTCAAACGACGGTTTGGATGACGCATTCGGCATGAGCGACAGTCCCTTCAATTCTAACTGTGCTAGGCGGTATCTAGAGAGTATTGAACGCCTAGATCATGATTTAGTCACACCTCGCCCTGGGGGAGGACCGAGTGAAGCCAACCTCGCCGTAGACCTCGGGGAAGAGACCGAGGATGCTCAACTAACAACTCGAAGAAATCAAGCATCTGAGATTGAAATGACCGTCGTTCGGACGCATTCTCAGGATCAGCAAAGTGTTGGCGCATCCACGAATTCCCAAGAAGGTGGTGATGTGCCCGGAACTGCTCTTTATTCATCATCGACTTCTGTCCCTATTACGGATTCGAAAGAACTGCACTTCAAGGGGGATCGTCGTGTGATCATCGTGACCGCAGGGTTTATCCTGTTCTTCTATGTGGGTGCCGAGACGGGGTTCGGCTCCTATCTTCCTGTCTACGCGTATAAGAAAGGCCTGCTTGCGGAGTCGAAGAGCTCGCTATTGAATAGCGTTTTCTGGTTTGCCTTCTTTCTAGGTCGAGTCTTGGGTGTGCCCATGTCGCGACGCTATACGCCACAACAATTGATTCGAGGCGATATACTTGTTGCAGTTGTATCTCTGACCATATTGATCGTTTTCAATAAGTCTATCGCTGTGTTGTGGGTAACTTCGTGTCTTTTTGGGCTCGCTGCGGCGTCGTTGTATGCATCCGTGATCGCTCTAGTCGAACGCACAATCGCACTCAATGGCACAGTCATGGGAGTTCTTGTGTTTATGACTTGCTCAGGCGAGGCTCTTTTCCCCTTCTTCATGGGATTGGCCTTCGACCTGCCGGCAGGTCCCCTTTCGATGATGTTGATTACCGTCTCCATGATGGTCTGTTGTGGCGGTCTATACTACTTTATTGCAACGTATCGAGAGAAGCACGTGTCTCCAGAGAAGCTTAAAGCCGAGCGTGAGGAAAAGCGAAGGAACAAATCCTAGTAGCTTGATTTTCAATGTGGTGTCGATCTCCCTAAACACTGTCGTACATTTATTTCTGGGAAGTTGCCGCTGGTGATGGCTTGGTTCCAAGCACAGACGTACTGGTGGTGACTCTACAGTTACTATGTTGACGTTATATTTTCTACAGCTCTCTCTGACTCATGCCCCAGGCCACATTCGTTGCGTCGCCAAGGGTTTTGATCTTTGGATTTCTCATTTGATTAGTGATTCCACAGGAGCGTCCGACACCGAGGACCGTTACAATAGATCCGAATCGGTAACAACAATAATATAACACATGCTTTATTCATTTAGATGCGCTCTCACTTGTCATTGGAGTCCTCTCCGATTCTTCGGAGAACGAGCTCTGCTTGAGATTTTGCGACAGTCCAGAACTCACGCACTTCCTTAATGTTCTTCGGATCCTTCAAGCACTTGTCCCACTCTCCAACTGCCTTGGGAATCGCCTCCATGTCATCGTTCATACCGACATCAGAGAGCTGCACTAATCGCAGAACTTTCTTCCATTCATCTGCACAGGGTGTCAATGCACTGATGCGTTCGTCCGGCATCCCCAATCCGTTAGTAATTTCCATGCGGACCTGTTCCAGCTTCTTTTCGACCTGAGGAATGTAGTGTCGAACGCGAGCCTTCACGGCAGCCGCATCGAACTTGACCGCAGAGTTTTCATGGATCCAGTCAATCATTGCGTCTGTGGACAGCTGAGAGGCCTTCCACTGCATGTTCCAGGTGACACCCACTGGCTGCACCTGCTCGCGGGTGAAAGAGGGTGGCGGAGGCGGCGCTCGGCCTTCCTTCTTCGCCTCAAGGCGTGCCTTTCGGTAGTCCATGAGTTCCTGAATCTGAATTGCTGCTCGAACCATATCACGCTGCTTGTCTGTGCCTGCCTTGTAGAGCTTAATATTCGGGAACAGGCTTTCTTCAGGCTCAGGAAGCAGGCCGGGTCGGTAGTTGTTGATGCCATCCATCTTTGCCACGCGGATCGAGCCTACACCACAGTCGGCGAAGGATTGTGCGACGGCTTCGAGAACCGGCATGAACTGCTTGCATGCGCGACACGTCGGTGAGTAGATATCCAGCACAACGTCGTATTCTGGGTCAAACACGAGGGTGTCGAGCGTAGACTCACGAACCTCCGCGATCAGCTTGCCTGGGTAGTAGTCGTCAGGCTGTGCGGGTTTCCCTCGCTTGGGCAAAATGATGTCACTGAAATCGAGTTCATCCTCATCTTCTTCATTGGAGCGTTTGCTACCTTCCTTGCTTGATTGGTTCGATTTGTGTCCGGCGGATGATGACAAGGCTGAAGCCTCCTGAGCAGGGGTGGCGGTGGGCGAAGAGCTGCTCTCATTCTTGTTGGTAGTCGAGCTGACCTCTTCTTCCGCTTTGGCAGCCGCCGCGGCAAGAGCCTTCAATCGGTTCTCTTCTTCAATCAAATCGCTTTCGTCGTCGAGACCACCAGAGGCCAAGTTGAATACAGGCACTGGCTCCTGCTTGATTTCATCAATCGCCTTCTTTCGACTCTCAGTCTCAGCAGGAACGGCACCAGGGTCAATCGCACGCAGTCGCGCTTCATCCTCCCGAGTATTCTTATCGAACTTGGATGCATATGCCAGGACTACACCTCCCACAGCAAGTGCAGTGATGAGATCCAAACCTGCGTGCATGGCAGGTGGCTGCTGCTGGGCATTCAACTTGGCCTGGCGAGCGAAGCCTGCCTTGTTCGCGAGAAAAACCCGTTTCAGCCCCTTAAGCCCACTGAAAAGCCTACTGGACATGTCTCGCTGTGCCTGTGTGCGGGCTATAGGTGAGAGTAAGGAATCGACAGTCCGAGTTGTGAATACGGTTTGAGGCATTTCGAGTCGGAATAGGTGAGAATGACCGGTCGTGATTCAGTGGAGATGTGGATCTACATGGGATGAATCAAGCATGTCAGTATCCAGCCGCCATCCGAGCGCGCTGCCTCGAAAGACACCCATTCGGATATTCATTCCGAGGCCCATCTCCCGGAATTCACATTGGCCGCATTCGCGCGGGATGTAGAGCGGGTGATGCAAGTCTGTCCACGAAGATCAATACTACTCATGACTAGCCACCTAGAAATACACATTTCTTCCCACAAGACCGACTCATATCCGCATACCACGACCCCAAACAGGTGAACGTTAAGAGGTTCAAACAGCTGAATTGCCCTCTCGGCTGGCCGCTATAAGCCATCCACCCTGCAAAAAAAATTGTACCGGCTTCGCTCGCCAGGCCAAGTTGAATGCCCAGCAGCAGCCGTCTCTCGCTTGGCTCAGTTCGGCTAGGACACCGATCGACTGGGTACCACACTGCACTCGCTGCTTGAGCATCGGAACAAGAGTGCTTCAAAGTGTATCCTGAGCCCTGGATGGGTACCGAAGCTACCCCCGCAGGTATTTTGAAGTGGAGTCCAATACTTCTGGTGCTTCTTATATCCCTGGTCATTTACTGACGAGGCATCCTGGTAAGTTCTGGTAAGTTCGACAAAACATGCCAGGGGCTTCGATGCTACGGTGAACTTGTTGTACTTCCAGGCCAAGCCCCAAAATCCCCCGTTTCTCTACTCAATGACTTTCATCTTACCTCTGATGAAATGGAGCGCCTCAGACCAGACTTGACTGGCTAGCAACTCAGGACGCGAGCCGTTGCTGGGATCCTCACTGGGTTCCAGGACAAGGGATTCACCGACCACCACCTACCTTGAACTCGAGCATAATTCGATCGGCAAATATGATTCAAGCGCCGTCGAAGGGTTCGTGTTATTCAATCAAGTCAGATGCCACCTCAATGACCTCAGAAAGCTCAGTCTCTCGAGAAACAGGCTTGCAGAGAGTCTTCAGCGTTCTTCAGTGGAACCAAACGCCTTTTGTGCAGAAGTGAGGGTGCAAGGTCTGACGACCCATGTATAGGCATGAAGCTTGATCGATTTCTTCCCGTTATCGCTCCATCTGCGCTTTCTTCTACCTATTTCCTCTGCTTACTAGTTTATGCCTAATGCGGCTCTTATCTCTACCGCTCTCATTCCAACTCCTCTATACTGTATACCTGTCGGAATCTCTTCGAGAAGAGCTGCATTCCTTGGTTTCTGCTTGGGGGTTGCGCAGGCTTGCTTTCTATACTTTGTCTTCACACTGTATCGCTTCAACCGTCTTATCGTCACAGGCTGTGAGCTTGTCACACCGTTCGGACCGGACTACTGTCGACTCGCTGCGGGAGTGGCCAGCTGATCCATTCGTGCATTCTCTACACACTGCGGCATAACATAACACACCTCCCCATAATGTATGTGATATGCTGCAACCGTTTCATTCATTCAAGCATTTGATTTCCAGCAGCACGTTGGTTACTACACCTGTGTATGTTTCGATCCCTAGTTCTGCATAGACGTTGACTACACCACGGAGGTCTAGTGGGGGGTTTCTGCAGTGACCAATACACCCCAGTACTCACAGTAAGCCCTCATCTATGTCTCTCGTACGCTAAAGCGAACCTCGCCCACGACCAGTGAGAGAGGAACTGGGTGGCTTTATCCGTCCTGGCCCGGATTCGGGTTCGAAGCGAAAATCTCTTGTGATCACCATACCTCAAGGGGTGGATTGCACAAGTGTTGACAGGTATATTATCTAATTATTAGTTTTGTACACTTGTACATAACTCGTTATTTGTACTGAAACCGCAAACAATCCCCAAGTGATCCATCAAATCCTTGTATGCACCTGAGCTGAGTAACGCATTGTCACTCCGCAGGGTAAATCCATGTCAGACCGATCGACTCCGCGTCTACCCGCTGCATCGGAGCGCGCAGAAGCGAAGAGCACGTCGGAAGCACTCGATGCTGTGCATCTTGGCGCACTCCGGCGTGGAGAGGACCAAGATTCGCGGCGGAATAAGAAAGAAACCGAGGAACAAGGCGAAGCCACTACGGCTGGCTCGCGTGGACGCGGCAATGGGACAAATGGAGGCAGTCAGAGTCAGACGGGGAGCCATGCCCCACCGCATGGCCACTCTGTCCCGAGCGACGTGGTCCGATCGGGCCACGATAATGATCCCCTCTGGGTACGACAGAACAATATCAAGAAAGTGAAAGGACCTCGGGTTCGCGTGGCCACGTTCAACACGGAGAACCTTGTTGCGCGCTACAAGTTCAGGGCCCAACAGCCTTCCTGTGATGATACGTTTACTCGTATTGATACTGCGTTTGACCTCCACGATGCTGCGCAGAAGAGACTCACAGCCGCACTGATCTGTGACGTCGATGCCGACGTGCTCTGCTTGATGGAAGTCGAGTCGCTGTCGACACTTGAGTATTTCAACGTCACGTACTTGAAGCCGCTCAATTACCATTTTTCGATGCTCATCGAGGCCCACGACCCGCGGTTCATTAATGTTGCGGTGCTCTCTCGCTACCCTATTGTCGCCTGTCGATCCCACAAGGACGATCTCGACAGTAACGGCAGCTATCTGCTGACCCGTAGCTGTCTTGAGGTAGATATTGATGTCTTTGGTGTGCCTTTGACCGTGTATCTCAACCATTTCCGTTCAATGCGTGGCTCTGAAGACGGTCGATGGGAGTCTGCTCAGCGCAGAATTCAACAGGCCGAGCGGGTTCGGGATATTGTGAACGCACGGTGGAGCAGCGTGCATTTCCATGGAAATTTCATTGTACTAGGCGACCTGAACGATAAAAATGACAAGCTGTCTGCCATTCGTGCACTCACACGCCATCCGCATCTTGTCAATGTCGTCGAGAGACTGCCTAAGGAAGAGCAATGGACACATCACTTTAAGGCCGAGGATACCTATTCTCAGCTGGACTATTTGCTCGTGTCCAAGACATTAGCCACAACTTCCTGCAATCTCAACACGAAACCAATCATTTTGCGTCATGGCCTTGCACGACGTGCCACGAGGTATACTGGATTCCGCTATCCAGCTGTTGGTCTTGATAGACCGAAAGCTTCCGATCATTGCCCAGTTTCCATCGACCTCCACCTCTTTATTCCGCACGTACACCCCCACATTTATCCTCATCCCAATCCACTCCCTCAACCCTACAAACCGTTGGTCCCTCTGTCTGCTAATTCGAGACGAGATGGACCATCTCTCATTCTCAAGGGAAGTCGGTACACTCCTCTCCTCGAAACGATTCTCCAAGTCCGTGGGCCAGCAACGTCCAATTCTGGACTTCAGAAATCTCCTGAGTTGGTTTCATCCCCAGGAGGAACCCGTCTAGGTTATGCTGAAGCTGCTCGCAAGCAAGGACACGCTGACTCATCAACGCTGGCACCCCGTGTAGGTGGTGGTAGCCTGACCCCTCGATTGGACCCGAGGCAAATCGCACGATCTCCAGCGACCAATAGTCGACCTATTGAGCCTGATAATCTGCCAGATCTGCTGTTGGAACAAAGTGCAGACCATCCCAAGCATATTCGCTACAAGTCTACTGATGCAACTACAGCAGACGTTGCGGCTTTGCAGAGTATGGGTCATCCGGATTTGAACAACTCCAACGTTGGTCAAGGCGTGTATTCCCGCTCCAATGGACCTCTTACCCCTACCCTCGCAGCGCTTGCCGCAAAGCACGGCAAGACTACAGTCGGAGGCCCCTATGGTAGTGTTGACGCAGACAAACTAATCCTACAGCACCAGCAGCAGGCCCTTAACAGCACGGCCCTGGCTCAACTAGGTACGATCTATAATGGCCGATCCTTTTTCCGTGGTCCAAGTTTAGATCCTGAGAGTGGTGCTGCCAAAGCATTGCCTCCTTCTATGTTCCCGAGGTTAATCACTGGCACACCGAATCAACCCAAGCCTAGTGCTAGCCGCACTATTGTGAACCCTTCCAGCCACTCTACAAAGAATGTGCCAAGAACAGATGCAGATGAAGACCTTCAACAGGAAGGCGAAGGACAGGCCCCCGAACCGCAACAGCCAACTATGCAGATGAAGTCACCTGATTCACGCGCGGGGCAAAGTTCCTTTCATCCATATCCGTTGTATCTCCCGCCACCTAGTCTCAACTATACCAATCAAGGCGCATCTGCCACTGGGCTCGCTGGTGTCGGAGCACCTCCACCCGCGGTACGTGATCATGTGGCTTACTTGATTTCTGAGGACGGTGATGCAATTAGTCGACGAAAAATGAAAAAGAAGATCAAGCAAAAACGGCGCCAACAGGAGCGTGCGGAGCAGGAAGCGAGACGCCGCAGGCAGCGCCTTGGACTTGATGACAGTGAAGAAGATGGAGAATTGTATCAGGAAGAAGGTGGCGATGAGGTAAGTTCGTATAACGAGTCTTATGATACTGACGATTCCTCGTTGTGGGAATCTGCCAGTGACACACATCCTAGTCAACATACTTACGACCGACCCCATCGTAAAGATTCCGCCACAAGATCACTATTTGAGCACGCACTGTCGACCCGTGAGCCGGCTGAAGACTCCAAGTCAGTTTCAAGCGAGACTCCCGTGTCTTCGAAGCGAAAGTCATACGTCCAAGCACTGCTCAAGGACAACCTCAACTCACCATCAAGTGTGCATTCTTCACCTGCGCTTCGCACTCCAAAAGGTGGAAAGGACCAGCTTTCGCACCAGCAACTGCCACAGCAGCAGTCCTATCCGAAAAAAGGCGCCCAACAGGAGCCTGAAGAGAGCGAGAATGGCGAGTCGAGCGAGGAGATGGACGAAGCTTTGCTCCGCCGAAGGGCTGAACAAATGCGGAAGTCTAAGGCTCGGCGCAAACGGTCCAATAAGTTCCGTGATGAGTTCGATGACGATGATGATGAAGATCAGTTCACTTTCATCAATGATTTCGCTCTCAATGGAAACAAAAAAGGAGGCCGAGCTGGCAAGATCAGTGCGCATCACAAGGGAGGGAATGCAGCTCAAGTTCGCTCCAGTTCACACTCTCGACCCATTCCTGAAGACCGTCCCCAGAGAGCTATGGGTTATGACGACCTCACTGATGTGACCACTGACGAGGAAGCCATTGGCGGTCGATCACGGAAGGGAAAGCATGGCAACAAGGCTCAACGGAATCGCGAGGCTAAGTTGGAGCGCGCTCGTAGGCTAGAAGAGAAGGAGCGCATGAAAAGTCAGACAGCAACTGGGGGCGGATTGCCGCGCTCTCAGTCGCAGTTCTTGCCCCATATCGTTTCAAGTGAACATTTCGGAGGTGTCTCTGCTCGAAATGATCTTGGAGCATTGTATGAAACAAGATCTGAGCAAGGCTTTGGTGAAGGCAAGCGAAATGATGCGGACTTGGGCTTGTTCTCTCCGCAACTTAGTACACGCATTTCCGACACAGGCAAGTCCACCAAGTCTGGTTCCTACATCGGATCAGACTCTGAGCCAGGCACACAGTCTCCTGACCGAAGCCAAAATGCAGCGCAAAGCCCACGAGACCGACCTCTGCAAGGCATTGAACCCATTCTGCTGGAGCAAGATCAAACACTTCCTGAGGACAATCCTACAATTTCACGTCATGCAAGCCCTGACGCAGAGCAACTCATGAGACGCCTCAATCGCTTTGGTCGGCGCGCCTCGCTGAGAGACCAGCTATTCGGAGGCGCTAGCCCTACATCTCCTAATGCTTATGAACAAATCCATCTCAGTGTTCCAGAAGAAGAGTATTTCAAAGCCAAAGACGCACAGAAACAGCGGCAAGCTGTGATTCTCACAGAACTCAGGAATGCCATTAATAACGTAATCTTCCTCCAGAATCTGTACACAGCGGAGTTTGGGGATCTTCCTGAGTCACATCTTCAAGCGCTTCGCGAACTCCAGAAGTTGGCGCCAAGTCAGACACAAGATACACTACGAATCACAGTCAGTGCACCATCCACGGTGCGACAGTCGCCAAGTGCTTCCGACTCTGCAGCCAGCAGCACACTTCCGCTACCCACTCCGCAATCGATCGATTCACAAGTTTCAGGAGGTGTTGATCTCCGTATCACAGTTGATTCGAAATCACCTGCGGTCCTGCAACCAAGCGCGGATTCAGGACCATCCCAGTCCACAATTGATCACATTAACTCCCCGTCTAATGTACCTCCGGCAACATTTGCTACAACAATATCCAAGCCAGAGGAACATGCCAACGATGCAATTCCTGAACTCGATAAATCGCTCATCGAGGCACAAGCGCAAGAGGCCGAACAGGCTGTGCTTGAGATTCTTCAGCCGCACCCGGAACGGCCCCAGCAAGCTGTCAGTGCCAGACCAATAAGACGCCATCGCAGAAGTCGATCTGATGGCCTATTCCGCTTCGAAGCGCACTATCCATTCTAGCGTCCCCTTTTCCGACGTGTTACTTGTAGTTAATACCCTAGTTTCGACTGCTTATGTAGCGTCGTTCATTTGCATTCTATTCTTCATACTTGTTTTTGGCACGACATGTAGCAGTGCAATCACACTAGTCACCTTTATTCTTACCGCACCCACAATCACTGCTCACCTCGGCTTTTATCTTTATGCATTCTGTGCTTCATCCGTTTACGGATCCTGCTTCGTCCTAGAGTGCCACTCCTGTGCATAAATTCTCCGGAAATGCTTTACGAGGTAAACTTACAACCGGTAGGTGTGTTTTATTGGAAGCCAATGAATCATGAAGCACTTGGACTAATGATTTATTGAGACACGGTCGCACCAGTCGTCGATGTCGTAATGGACTTTGGTCCAAAGAACTGTTTGACTAAGGAGGTCGCCTCAACAACGCTGTGATCGCTGTTGTCTTGGAATACTGACCGTCCTGATGATGCTAGCGTAGACGAAAGACCGAGTCGCTTCACTTCTTCGGGAGAGGCCGCACGGGCCTGAGCCTGAGGTAAGGGGTGCGCATGCAGTCCCGCGACAACATGTCGGTAAGGCAATCGGATATCCCGGACGGATCTTAGACTCACGGTTGGCTTAAATTCAAAGATTTCAGGCTCATTGGGATCGCTACTGTAGAGACGACCGCGGGAATCTAAGCTATCTGACGTGATTGTCCCGAAAGGAGCAGTCTGGAGAATACCAGAGCTCTTATGACCTGAATTGACTACAGAAAGTGGAGGCTTACGCTCACGAGTGCGAATCGGCTGCTGTTTGCCATAAGGGACAATTCCTCGTCCAGGCTCATTTGCAAGAGCCTCAACAACGCTACGCGGTGATGGATGATGCTCGGAGCCGGTTCCTGATTTCTGGGGTTTGCTTCGGTCTCGCACATTCACAGGGCGCGCGGAAAGAGCAAGTGTTGCCTCTTCCTCTACCTCACGTTGTCTGGCTTTGATCGCCTCTTGGATCACCTTACGCGATGTGTGCGCCTCTGCGTGGAGCTGTGCTGCGAGCCTCTTACCTTTGGGATCGTACTCGACCGGCTCCACCTCTCGCGATGCTGGCTTACAACTTGGTGAGCCTTGGTGCGATGCTTGCAGCCACACTGATGACCCAGGAGCCCGACGGTCTGAGCCAGCCTGCTGACTCGCATCGTCCATTGATGCTGCGATATCAGCGGCACCACTATGCGAATTCTGTTTCTCACTCTTAACCTGGGATGTGGATGAAGACATGGCTGATTTGCCGCTCGAGTTGTCGCTCGTACTTAAGGCTGAGCCTTGAGAAGCTGATGCGCTTGAACGGACCGCATCAGCACCGACGGATGACGTGTTAGTTGCAGTGGAAGCATGCAGGGGTAGTGGCGCCGCGGCGGGTGCCAATGACTGAATGTGGCTGAGGTACTGTGACCTAGTCATATTGGTATATGGCGAGGGAGCAGTCGAACCTCCTGCTGCAGGCACAGCTGGTGCGGTGGACTGTCGCTTGGGTCCGACTTTCACGACGGAACCCTGCTTCATTGTCACACCGGGAGCCGGCTGAAGCGTCTGCGAGAAAGATGGCTGAACCGCCGAAGCGTCGACCGATGCCGCAAGCATCTTAATAGCAGCAGCACTAGCTTGCATAGCAGCCGCAGCCATAGTATCCTTGACTTGGTTTTGGGAAGCCTCTGTTCGAGCGCCAAGCGTCGCAGCCCGTCGCATAGTAGAAAACGAATGAGAGCTCGTTCGCGCTTGCTGATTGGCTGGATTCTGAACCGAAACGTGTACAGTGGAAATAGTTGGGCAGGTCGATGGAATGGCTGCCGTTCCAGCATTGGATGGCACAGCGTCGTTGGCGCTTCGACTGCTGGTACTGCCGGGTGCGCCATGCAAGCGACTTGTTTTGGCTCCATTGGAAATCCCAGTTCCACCTGCTGTACCACCCTTGATCAGAACTACAGCACCAGTGCGACCTAGTGTGAACTCCTTGTCTCTAAGATCGGATCTAAATGCCGAAAACTTGGCAGCTTCACTGGCAAGACGACGATCCACCTCAGCTTGGATTGCCTTGAGTCGTTTTTCTTCGTTCAATGCCTTGAGTGCGATCTCACGCAAGCGCTCCTCTTCAAGTTTGTGCTGCGATACAACAGGCGCGCAGTGGAAGGGTTGGGGAACATTTGAGTGCTGTTGCTGTTGAGGTTGGTCCGACAATGCGACGGAGGCTCGTCGACGAATAACTGGGGGGTTTGACGGAGGAATGAGAGTCTCTCCGTCGGTTGATGTTTTCCAAAACAGGGGTGAATCTGATGGGAGATGACGTAGGTCGATATCTGTTCCCCGCAGAGAAGCAGACTGCAAGGATAAAGCATCCGCAACTGACGATGTTGTCCAAGACAAGGTAGATGCTTCCGAATTTTCTTGCGCTTGTCCTGCAGAGCCGTTTTCATGCTGTTGTTGTTGCGCCTGTCCGAGGGAGGAGGTGCCTGCAAGCGAAGCGCGTCGTCCGTGTCGTCCCGCACCACTCGTAGCAGTTGGACTCTGGGCTTGACTTTCCGCTGAAGTGGGAGTGGTTGCAGCACGAGAAGCCTGGGCAACTGCTGCTTCAAGCTGCTGCTTGCGCAGAAGAGTTTCCGAGAATTTGCTATTCAAGGCCTTGTAGTGAGAGCTGATGCTACCTTCGTGAATTGGCACAAGACCTCGTGACCATCGATCCTCTGCGCACGGCGGCGGCGGTGGCTCGCAAACCCAAGACTGCTGGGCGGTTGTTACAGGCTCTCGAGTACACTTCTTTTCTTCCTCGGCAACATACTCAGGTGACGCTTGACGCTGTAGTTCAGATTGCGTTGGCGCATCATCCCACAGCATGCGCAGGCGATTCATACGTGCCAAGCCTGGGTTCATGCACATCAGGTCATTTTCCTCACTCGCGCTGCTGTTGACGAAGGGGACGTGTGCTGCAGTTGTTGCAGGCGGGAATTTGGAGTCACGCTCGCCCACATCATGCTTAAGCAGGCAGAAACGTGTAGCTTCAAAAATAGCTCCAACTGTCTCCGTCGCCGTCCGATCGATGGCAATACGCTGAACGTGGTTGTCGAACAGTTTCTTAGCGCAGACATCAATGATGTGCTGGAGAGCGCTGCGAGCGATGACCTCCGACTGGGATTTGCCAATCGCTTCATCAATAAGGAGCTGGACATCCAAGGGCTTAGGACGCTTCGCTCGCTGCTTTGATGCGTTGCTGAGCTGCCCCTTGCCGCGTCCTTGCATAGTACCTCGGCTGGACCCGGGTGGCGGTGGGTCTCTGGGTTTCCTCGACATGGGATCTGGGGCGCTAAGATGTGTTTCAAGTATGAATTAAAGCTATCTAGCTTGGAATCTTGTCTTCTTCCCTCGTGCGGGACCACAGTTCGGTCTGACACAGAGGTCAATCGCTCGGTTTCTCAGCTTGAATGGCTCCGATGGGTAAAACGGGTGATGTGCGGTACCTCGGGGATGTACAACCTGGACAGAATAGGTAAACACCTGCTCAGGACTCCAACCCAATGCTTCGTTTGGTTACGCACTTAACCCCACCGTGTATATACACCGCTTCCAAATCCTCTTCGAAAGTAACGTTTCCGTCGAAATTTGCGGTCACGAAAAAATTCCACAAACCGTCTGAGCCGCCATTCAGTGCCTTCTGCTGGGGACGAGCGACCCAATTAAGCTGGCGGCTCCCACAATGACTCATCAGCACAGCCTCATTGCACACGCCACTGATCTCAACCGAGGTCCCGCTGCAAGTGGGGTAGCTCCTATAGCAATCCCCTGGGTGCTCGGTTTCCGAGAATTTTTTCGTCGACGCAAGTTTTGGGTAGATATTTCGCCATTGTTCACAAGTGAAAGCTACCTGAATACCGCGATGTGGATAAGTGATGCGTACATAGAGGAATTGATCTAGTAGAAAGCAATTGGGTGACCCAGATCACAAGATAATTCCAGGCAAATACCTTAGTCTATCCTGACCTTTTCCTTGCAAAAGACTCACACTCATCACAAATGACGATCAGGAACCACGTTTGACCCCGAATTGCCCCCTTTAGCAGTCACACACTCGCCGTTTCGACTGCAGTCAAGTTGTACACCAGGCGAAGCATCACCTCGCCTTGTCACTCCTGGCGAAGTTACTCCACTTTCCAACTACTTCAACCACTCAACTCTATCGAGGTTTGAGTGGGCTTTCGTCTCCCCCAGCCGCAGCCACTTGGTTTCGGACAAGGAGTACAGCGAATCATTGCTGACGCGATTTCCGAGCTTACCTGCACTTGCTGTTCCTCTGTGACCTAGAGATCCCAGCACCTAGGATCAGGTTGACAAGAAGTTCCAACCACCCAACACACGAATTCATATGTCTTTCCTGAAGAATCTGGGCAAGCAGAAAGCCCACTTTGACTACTCTATTCATGTTCAACTTGCAAAGGATGTCCCTATGCCCGGGGAGGGTCTGATGTGTCAGCTTCGTCGCAAAGATAAGAATATTCATACGCGAGTGGCAGTCGTTGCAGACGACGGCACAGTCACTTTCAATGAGCGCCTGGACTTTACGGGTGCCTTGTTTGCGAACAAGAAGGGTGTATACGACTCCAAGCTCTACACTATGGCGCTCACAACGCCTCAAGGCAACGACCTTTGGAAGGCTGACCTCGACCTGGCTGCATTTGTACAGCATGAGGGACAGGCTGAGGTTGGTCACACTCTCACACTCCAGGGCAAAAGCAGCGGGAAGCAACCTCAGCTGCGTCTTGTAATTTGGAGTTGCCATGAGGGCGTTCCAGAGTCGAAACGCACTTACCAACCCGGGCGACATTCGGTGGAAGAGGATAAGACAGATGACTCGCGCACCTCCTTTGCTTCTTCGAGCCTGGCCGCTGCCGCTGGTTCTTCTGGTGCGACAAGCGCGTTGCCGGCTGGGTCGTCTGCTGCTGCGGCATCTGTCACCACTGCACGTCCAAAGCATGCCAAGCAATCCGATCGCCAGCGTAAAATCTCGGTCATGTTCGGAAAAGTCGTCAGTGGCCAAGTTGGTGACAAGGGGCGAACTGGCAACCCTGGTGAGGACGATGATGACGACGACAGTGGATCCGATGTTGACATTCCACACGATGATATTGGCAACGAAGAAGACGATGACGATGATTTCGGAGCGCCCCATATTCAGCGACTCAGCGCAGAGGAGTCCGAGAAGGTTGCGGCATTCCGCCGAGATCGTAATCGTTTTGCGAGCGTTGATGCAACCAACATGGTCAAGACTAAAGCAAGCAGCCCTGACTTTGAGGCAGCTACTGCTGCTATGTCACAGTTCTCAATCGCTGAAGGTGAAGGTGAGGACGATGATGATGACCAGGATGGCACGGTTGCAAGCGCGCAAGCTGCATATACGAAGCAAACTCGAGATCGCGGCTTTGAGCGGTTCTTCCAGTAAGATTGTGCCGTAATGACTCGCAGACATCGCGTGATCGCCCATGTTTGCTTATGGTGTGTGTATTTAATCTGTCATACTCATCTTAACTGACGTTTGGTCGCATCTTAGTCATCTTGACATGCCTAATTTTCTAGAATGACGCAAGTTTGTCTGTCGCTGCCTACTTTTGCTCCCTCCACTTGTTTATTTCTGTCTACCAGTAGATCTGCACGAGTACATCGTCGCTAATACTACGCAAGCACATTTCTAGACTTGCTACGTTCACATCCTTCCTATGCACAATAATACTCACAACTCCCGGCGACCCATATCACGCTAGCCATGTGCATTCGCGCCTTCCCTCCATTCGTCATCGGCTAGAACTAGCTTGAGCCGAGTAACGTGTCATATTCAAAAATACAACCCACCATTTGCCCAGTTATGGGCTTGTATTCCACGTGGGCTTTTCACGACCGACGGTAATCGTTCAGACGACATCGATGTTCGGGCTCGGGATCAGACATCAGTAGGGTACACGTGTATTGATCAAATCCTCGCCGGCATCGCATGCGCCAAGCAGGGATAACAACAAACACAAATCAGAAGAAGCTTAGTTGATAAATAAGTATTCGTAACGATAAAGTAAGGATACATACTGTGGCACAAAGCATGTGAGCATACAAACGGTTAATAAATCAAATGGGTCGATGCAATTCGTAACAACTAGAAATCAGGGAAATCGATTTGGAGAGGACAGATTTACACGGGGACGGGTGAGGCGTAAATTCAATCCTTGGGGAAGGCAGGCCAAGATTGGGTGCGGTACCTAAGAGAAACGAGGATCGCCATCGAGCCAATGCTTGATTCCGATAGTTGGTCCATGAAGGAATGGAAGCACGATGATGGGAGGATGGGTGTTCTCCAGTTTCCTTCTCCACCGCCGGTAAGCTAACCAGCTCTCACGATCCCACAGGCACTGGAAAGGCTTGGCGGGCTCCTCGATGAAAGTTGACTCAAGAGGCTGGTTGTAAGAGTCGTTCTTGTAACTTGATATTCACAACTGTGCAACCATATTCATCGTAAGAATATGGAGCATGAAGATGAACAATGCAGATTTACCAATTGAAAGAAAGTTAGGACGAAAAGCAGTGTTGCGATTGAGGTATATAAAATAAAAGCCGTCACCTGGTAGTGAGGCAAGATTGGGACGAATGAGCCATTGCTCAAACGTATCACACGAGCTGTTGATTCATTAATGCTGCCAGACAAGCCTTGGACGGTCAGAGCATGGGGAAATCGGTGAGTACATGAAGTAACGCAGGCACTTCCATTAACGAGACTCAATTAGTGCCGATCTGAGATGATGGATCCCAGGGTGGGGACCCCGTGTTTTGCCAAAGAGGATAAACATCTCGAGTTAAAACAAATGAACAAAGCGACTGTTGACAAGCAAGACGTGGGCCGACAGAGTTGTTACTAAGGGTAGAGAGTTTCCGAGGTGCACACGGCGACCCGAAACGAACCCAAACGTCGTCCTGACACGAAGTAGCCAGGTTCCAATGCACTATAATTGGGACGCGACTCCCAAGTACGAGCGCTTGCGTTGTTGGCGAAGGGAATGAAGTGAGAGAAAACAAAGAGTATGCAAGTAAACAAACAAGAGTAAATAAGTGGAGGAAATAAACGATCATATAAAGGTGTGATGAAATGCATGAGAAACAAGAAGAAAAAAAGGAAACTAGAAGCAGTAATCCCACATCTTACACTCAATGAGAAGTTAGCCGATAATGTACCGTCGTTGAGAGACGATGAGATTCTCTGCCGTCATCGTCATCTTCTTGTACTCCTTCTTGCGCTTCTGATACTGCTCGGTGAGATGCATGCGCTGCTCGAGCGCGCGGTTGAACTGGATATTGGGGTTGGCAACAAAAGTAATGCTGTCTTCACAGATGGAGCGGAGTTCGAAGAAGTACTGGGCGTAAAGCGAGGGAGAGACGGTAAGCTTGAATTCCAGGAGCTCGAGTAACTTGCGCTCAAGGAAGTTGATGTCCTTTACGTTGAGAGGAGGGTAGAGGATGCTAAAGTCGGCATTAATGAGAGGTGTGTCATCCCATACTTTTTGAGCAATAACAAGGGATGAAATGGTAACGGGCTTCCAGTTGGATGGAGTGAGAGGCATTCCTGTAACACCAATCAGTCTGTTAATGTACACGAGGGCAATGACACAGCATTCCGGATGGAACTGACCAACGTCAAAGACACCTTTCAAGAACAAGTAGATATCCTGAACACTTGGAATGTCTGTTGCTGGCGCCGCGCCCGTGTAGACCTCTTCGTTGAAGTACATGAACTTGTTGCGCGCTGATGGATTCGCTACGGCATTTTCGCGATCACGCATCATCTGGCAATGCAACATGGTGGCGACTGAGGTAATTAGCTCGAGAATTCTTGGGCACGTGATGTTGCTAGTCATGAAAATTGAGCTCGTCGAGTTAGACTTGTGGTGCTGAATGCGAGCGAGCGGTCGCATTACACTGTGAATCGATGGCTGCTTCCAGGCGGATGACGGCCTGCCGTTGGGGCCGACAACAGTACTCGTCTGACCCTGAGGTTGCTGTTGTTGTGATTGGGGTTGCTGCTCCTGTGTGGGCTGGTGCGGGTGGGTATTGGGCGCACCATACACCTGCTGGGCGGGCTGTGGTTGCACGTGAACTTGCGTGGGTGCCTGCATCCCAGGCTGCGTTGACATGTGCGCCTGTGCAGGACCTCCGATCGTTTGGACGCCACCAGGTTGGATGACAGAAACGGTATGCGTGTTGGTTTGCACGACGTTACCACTCATTTGAGCGCCTCCAGTGTAATTCTGTGCAGGTATACCCTCGACGGGCTGGTAGCCCTGCGTAGAGCCTGTCGTATACCCAGCCGTGAGCGCCGTATTTCCGCCTGTCGTGACACTTTGGCTCACAGTTGGGGCTTTCGGCACGGCTTGCGCCAGGCCATGAGCCTGCATGGATGCATAACCAGGGTACATCTGCGCAGTTTGGTGCTGCGCGTACATATTCAGGTTTTGTGTCTGATTCATTTTACCCTAATACCCTATTTTTGCGAATAAAATGAACCTATCCCAACAAGTCAATCTCTGTATTTCAGCACCCCTGGTGCAGAAATCGGGGTGCCAAAGGATGAGAGGATGCGGAGCGAGACTGTCCCACTCGCAACATGCTGCGAGTCCACATCGTGCAAGTTCCACTGTCTGCTCAATTCCCGCCCTCTCTGGCTCATTGTAAAGCGTTGTGTTTGCGACTCTGCACATCACTGCACAGCTGTGATGATCCGCGTATTGCAAGCATCGGTTTGATGTCTTTTTATCCAGCCAGAGATCTTGCATCTGACATGCAAGATCTTCGCGATATCTGCTGCAATTACTCTTCCTGGGATTTGAATTCTCTGAGTGTACACTCCCCTGTGTGCATCTGGTAGGAGTACGGAGTACGCATCGAGGTGCAGTGCGCGTCTGGAGATCTGTGTCGAACCCTGAACTGTAGACTGCTCGTTGCATTGCATTTGCTCTTTCTCCACTGTTCTTCAGCTCATCAAGCGTCCGTCGAATGACTTGACCCTTAGATTGTTAGATTGTGAGGGTTCCTCCCACAGGCGAGACTACGTGGAGCAGACCAATAGAGGAGTCGTCTCTGCCAGTGAGCCCCCTACCCCTGAATACCACCACTTGCGCAGGAGCATCAGCAGGAGTCCATCTGGTGCTGGTGGCAGTCGCCTTGCGGTTTCATTGAAACGAACTAGTCCTAACGGATCCACCGTCCGAGGCGCTGGTCCATGAGTGAATCCAATCAAGCACATGCTGCAGCTGGTCAGGCTGCCGTCGCTGCAGTCCCCAGCGAGGACGACCTCCGCAGTGCAGTCAAGTCGCTCCCCATCATGCTTTGCTTAGAGCATGCCGCGACCCATTGGGACGAGTACCAGGACATCATTACAAGCTTTCGTGACAACCGGCTGAATCTGATTCGATTGGCATTCAAGTCGAGCCCCTTGATGGTGCGTGACTCGCTTACCCATCGCACTGCAGTGGCCTGCCTCTTAAATATCATCCGACAGCCTGAGAAGCTAAACAACCTTGAAACGGTTCGCGAGGCGCTGGATTGGCTGGAGGTAATATCGCCAGCGGAACACTTCCCTCGCGATGTGAACTCTGTTTTCTTCTTTATCGCCACAGAAATTAAAGTGCAGTCTATTCTCGCCTGTGCACAGGAGGACAAGAATGGGCTGGTCCCGTATTCTGAAGAGAAGTTCGCAAGCGCCATGTCTGCGTGGTTTGGCCGAATCTCGCCACCCGACCTGTTCTGCACTGATAGCACAGGCTTCCAAGAGAAGGTCAACGTTATGCGCACTATCCGCGGCGAAATCAAGAAATTCTGGTCTCACTTAGTGTCAGGCAACCTGCCCTCAGCAGCAGGAGATCTCAGCTCAAGCATGAGTGCAGATGCTACCCTGGCTCAACGAGAAATTGCGAAGCTCGAATGTGCCACATTCCTCAAGCGCCATTCGATACACGTGCTTGAGCAAACCATTCAAAACTATGGTATGTATACAGCTCGGGCCCTAGGATACTACTCCGAAGAATCATTACTTGACTTGCTTGTGCGCACCTATCTGCCGCAGTTCTTCCTCCAAAACCCGAGTCGTGTTTCCGAGATTGGCCTCGATTGGGCACGCAAGACCGCCGCAGCTGCAGGAGTTACTCAGGGACCTGAAGCAGCAAATCCTGAGATCTCCTCAGCGCCCACACAGGTGAACCTTGCGATCGGCTCAAAACGTGCAGCGGATGAACTTGCAAGCACTACAGACGAACTTCGCACCACTAAACGAGTTTCTGGCGTCATCGGGCCGTTCGATGAGGTCGCACCATTGGAGATCGACAAGCCTGCTCAACACGATTCAACCAGCGGAGCGTCGTCCGACCCGTCGCAAGGTCAGAGTTCCGACGAGAAAAAGAAGGAAACTGAAACCGCGATCTACAAGGCGCTCCTCAAAGCCTTACGCACAGTCGAGCTGAAAGACCTCGAGCGAGACAAGCAACTCAATGCTATTCGCAAGAGCGATGAGGCACTCCAGAACCTTTCAATCTCGGAACTCAGAGTCAGGCTCGACAAGATACAGAAGACCCCAGGCTTCGAATCCTTACTGAAGTCGCCACGAGGCTAGTCGGCATAGTGAAATATGAAGATGTGCTGCTACGATCTCAAAGTAGCATCACAATCCCACACCAGCAGTCAAGATCTTTGTGCTTTTCTCTTACAAATACAATATTGACACCACCATATGTAGTGGAATGCTTTATGATGTGCGCGCAACGCGACTTATTTCCACATTCGCTCATGCTCTGAATCACATCTGACGCAAATGATACTTCGGAAGCGGCTTTGACTGCAAATGATTCACAATAAAGTCGTCAACCTTGTCCGCATGACCGACATACGGTGAGCGCTGAACAAAGGCAGCGAGACCAGTGAGCAATTCCAAAAACTCACGATAGGTCAGTTCGGCTTTGACGGTCACAACGTCCTCATCGTCATTTGCGCCAGCTGGTCCATTGCCATCCAAGTTGCTGAGCGATGCTACTGAACCCCGTCGTCCCTTCGAGATTGTGCTGTCTGCACTGGGCTTTGTCGGCATCGCAACTGAAGAGAGCCGATTGAAGCTTGGAGCGGGGCTCTTAGGTGTTGGAGACTGTGCATCAGGAGCAGGGCTGCTAGCCTTGGCTTCGCCAGGAGCAGACTCTTGACTTGGTTCATCTGCATACATAAACAGATCGCTTTTGACATTGATCAGCAGCGTTTTGATGTCATGGGCAGTTGCGAATACGTTGAGAATACCATAGTCCTTTGTGAACTGCTTGAAATCAGCAACACCCATGAGTGAATTTTGTCGGCTGGCCAGTGCGTAGCGTTGATACAACTGCTGCAGGAACGCTCCACGTCGCGAGAAGACGTACTCCAGTTCCTCAGATATAAGTGTCTAGATTGTGAAAACAGTTGAGAGATTGATGTCATGAGACGGGAAGATGTAACGGTGGAGAGTGTGGACTCAACAAATGATACATGTGCAGTGCCATATAGGAAACAAAACGTACCTGCATGTAGGCGGAACTTGTTGCGGAGTGGGATGCATTGGGAAGGACATATTGGGCAAGGAACAGTTGTAACTTTGCGGCAACAGATTCTGCCGCATGTTCAGCTTCGGCAAATTCGACGTCGTTTGAGGGGACAGAGGAACCGGCCTGCGGCTCTGGAGCCGGTGCTTCTTGTACTGCAGGACCTGACGTGGTAACCTCAGAAGCGAGTACAGGTTCACCACTTCCATCAATAGGGCCTTCTATCTGCCCAGCGTTCGCACCAGAAGCACCAGCATCTGGTGGTGGTGCTGGGGTCAGCTTCATGAGTGGTCCAGCAAACTTCAGCAGAGCGAGACGTAGTAGAACCTCATGGAAATGTGTAAGGGTGAGATCAGCTAACGCTAATCCTGTCGTGGTTGACGTGTTGGGTCCCGTTATTACTGGAGTTAAACCACCAACCTCAGGGCTGCCCATAGCTGGGGCTACTCCACCCTCCGGAATGGCCACAGAAGCTGGAGCACTTGGTCCAGATCTTCGCATCAGAACACGATGTACAATCTGGTCGATTAGTTTTGATGATCGGATACCAAGCTTACAGTCACGAACAAATCTCCAGAACTTGGCGTGGCTCATTGTCAGTGGCCTTGTTGCACGGTTGACATTTGGCTCCTGTGCTGGACTTGCATTCAGGCCTGGGACGCTAGGGGAAGCTGCTCCAGTTGCTGGACTCACGTCCTCGGCCGGATTTAACGACGAACCTGAGCGGATCGATCTTGCATAGTGGAAGAAAATGGTACGTAGTGTCCGGCTGCATCGTGAGAAGACATGCTCAATACGGCGAATAGCCGGATGAACCTCCTTCACAGAATACTTTGTGGGATCGCGACGGCAAGCATATTCCAGATACGGGCGAGAATTAACACGTGCGAGCGCTGGAATGTCCGCAATTAGGTTCGCTGAGCACCTAAACTTGAATGAGGCTGGAATACCTGGGACGGCGACGTCTAGTGCCGCCTCCTGAGCACGAATCTGTGCTCCGAGGATGGCGACGAGGTCATTTCGCAACTCCTCGCGGAAAAGATCAGTTTGTCTTCGCGATTGATGAACGAGATCGTGAAGTCTTCGAACTGCATATATTGCAGAATGCAGAGAGTCGACAACAATAGAATGTTGTGAATCGCTTGCGAGCATGCCCATGGCTGTGAGAATTGACAGGCCACGGTCCGTAGCCACAGTATTCTCGATCTTCGCTAACCCTGCCTCAACAAGTGGATAACGAAAGCTCTGGGAAGGTGTCGTGACTGGGGTTGGCGCTCGCGACGCAAACTGCTTGAATGCACCAAGAATTCGCATTTTCCGCGTAGTTGCGCGCATAAGTAATCGTTCTCTCACAAGCGTATCGCGTTCTGGATTCGGCGTAAAAATCATTTGCTTGTCGACAACTTCACGTTTCGAGCCACGTTGGGCTGTATCCTCTCGTAACTTCCGCTCATGCGATCGAGGAAGCACAGTTGTAGCGGTCGATGAATCAGGTTGTGTAGCTTTCTCAGCTTGTACAGACGCATCTGCAGATCGCATTCGCCGCTCCGTTTCATCCACATACAAGAGCTCGGAGTCGTCCTGGAAGGTCATATACTGAGTAACATCGAGGAGCGTGTTCAAGTGTGGTCGCTCATGCGGCAGCCAGCGCTCGGTGGCGGGGAGGTTCGTTGCAGCACCAAGGAAGTCGTCCGCGCAAAACAGAGCAACGAGAACTGAAATCAGCGCAGTCGGATCGGGGTCGTCGGGTAGCCGGCTCAATGCAGCCAGTGGGGTAGGGTAGAGAGCTTCCATGTCAATTCCAAGGTCGTGGAAGGGATCATAAGCTAGGCTCGACGCAGAGTCATTGGTTGTAATGCTTGCAAGTTCCGCTGCCAACTCTGGCAAAGACTCCGATGATATGGCGATACTGTCAGGCTCTTCATTGCTGATATCGTCGTCAAATGAGTTGAAAACTTCGCGTTTTGGAGTCTCACCTGAATCACCTTCTGCGAGGCGATTCTGCGTCATCACGTTTCGCATTCGAGCATGATCTTGTAACTGTTTCTGGCGCGCACGCCTACCTTCTGCGCGAGCGATCGCGAATGCAGCAAGATTGAGCATAATCGAATTGTGCAGGAGCATCCGTTGTGCCGGGATGCGGAGTTCGGCGAGTCCAACCTCAGACGAGCTCATGTCATACAAAGACGGCTTGGGCGCATCTGTCTGCGGATCAACAGTCTGATCGTCGAAAGTAAGCTCGGGATCCGATAGCAAGGCCTCTGGTGGGGCAGATTCTCGTCCACCGCTTTGGAGACGAAAAGCAAGAGCGATGTGACGATTGCACCATCGTCGAAGCTGTTGCTCCGCAGTAGCTTCAATTGTGAAGCCGGGTCCAAGACCACTGCCTGAGTCACTTCCAAATTGGCTATGCAGGGTACCACCCGCTCGACTGCTGGAGGTAGCACGATAAGTCGTAGGTAGGGGAGGCTGCTGGGGATGGGCAAGAGCGAAAGGTGAAATGACCGTGGCTCGACTTGATTGAGACCCAGCTTGCACATTGCCATCTGAAAGACGCCTTTGAGCCCGAGTCGGACCATGTATAGGTAAACTGTCGTCAACCACTTCGGAATTGTGCCCCAGAGCGTCACTGCGACCAGTTCCTGGTCGGTTACTGGCTCCTGACTCAGTCCCCACTGCCACAACAGGTGGTGCTTCAACTCCGTGCTTACTACGCTGCTCAACTTGCTGAACAAGCTGCGCAGCTTGAGATGATAGCTTGGTGAGGATCTTCGCAAATCCGGGTTTGATCACCTCATCAAAGAGCGCATTTTGCAAGGCACCAATGGCTTCGCACCAATGAAGCTCATGCATTACAGCAAACCGGCGACTTGATTCTGGGTCACAATCAGTAGGCCCAGTCTCTCCTGAAAGAGGTCTATCTAGGGCTGCTGCTGTCGCAGAGCGCTGCGTTGCACTACTTCCTGGCCGCGAAGGTACAGAGGAAGATGCCGACGACGATCGATAGCTTGCAGTTTGGTCGTTAGAGGCATGATTTAGTGCATGATATGTAATTGCGGGGATGTGTAAACCTTGGTCGGCGGTAATTGAGTCAGGGTGATTGTTATCCGTCTTCGAATCGTTGGGCTTTCCATCTCTGCTGCCAGTGCTCAGAAGCATGGGGGGGAGGTAGTCCTGCTCGTATTCTGACTTCAGGAGAAGTTGGAGTGAGGGAATAATTGTCTCCATAGGATTGCTTAGGAGATGCACCTGTTCTGTCATTTCAACAAGGCTCTCCGCGAGAGATGGGGCAAAGGTCGCTTGGAGCTCTCGGGCCTGGAAAAGCCCACGTAACGCTAGGTCAGCTGCTTTGCGAGCGATTCGCACGGCACGTTCTTCCTCAGCGAGTTCTGAGGTGAGCTGAATGAGTTCCAGGGTAAGCTTCTCGACGGACTGCTCTTTCTCTTCTAGCTCTGTAAGTACCGTGGTTGATTCCGAATCAGTAATACGTGTCATCAGTTCCTCTTCGTAGATAGCCTGTTCCGCCCTTTTGCGAGCAGACATAGCAGCGCCAAGCCTCCATACTGTGAAAGCATCTCGCAGACGATGGCCATGCGCACGAGCAAGCCATGAGCGGAGGATCTCCTGCGAACGCCGCACAATTTCAGCTCTTGCTGGGCTCCGAGCTCGCGTCACATCTTCCTTCCATAGGTGCGTGACAAGGCCCAGAACTCGTCGGTGGCCAGTGGTTACCAGGCGTTCAACTACGATGCGATGCAAGAATGCTTGACGCGCAGCACGGTCGAGTCCGGCATTCATCTCTGCTCGTGAGAACGCAGCAGCAAAGTTAAGTCGGTTATGCAGGTCGGTGAGAACTGTGCTCCAGGGAACCCGCTTCAGATCCGAGATAATATGTTCGTCGCTGAGGTACTTCATATACCAACCGGTTTCGCGACACTTCGATGGATCCTCCTCTCCCGATTGATCGACATAGATGGCATCTCGAAGAGCCTTAAAGATATGGGCCCACTCCTGAAGTACGTGTGGAGGGAGCTGGGCAGACACAACGAGTTTGGACAGGAGTGAGAATGAGGCTGCAATTTCCAAGGGACGAGGACCATTGATCAGGCTCCTCTTGGTATCGACTACGCCGCTCGTCGAGGAGAACGACAAATCGACAAGTCCGCTCCCTACAAGCTCTTTGGCCATTACAGAAGCTTTGGAGGCATCAGCGGCAGCATCCAACGCCTCTGCTACTCTTAAGGGCTCTTCAAGCTCTGCCAACCGTACCTCACACATATTCGCGGACGAGGCAAATCCAGTAGTTTGCGAGGAAAGATAACGGTCAAGCCATCTTTCTTCGCCTTCGGTCAAAGGAAGTGGAAGCATGCTGATTGAAGTATCGTATTCACTCAGCGCCTGATGCTTTTGTACCAGTTCCACTGAGGACATGGCTTTAGCAACTGGGAGGCTAGGGACTTCCCATGGCACCTTCGTAATCGTAGTCGAGGGTCGACTCTCTTCCTGATTAAGGAAAGCTCTACTGCTGATGCTGGGGCTCTCGCTAGCGTTTGACTCATCGATGAACTCTGGCCCAGCAAGATCAGGAAACGCTGCCTTTGATAAGACTGAGCCTTCCAAGTCTCGCACCTCTCGTTGATACTGCTCGAAGACGTTCAGCAAATCCTGTTTGTCCTTGGCATGGGTATACGAGAGACCTCTCCGAGACGTTGCTTTATCAGCCGATGTCACGTCCTTTCGTAAATTACCTGACAGCTGACTATCACGTACCATAGTGGATGGGTCGCCCATGCGCAGAGCTTTCCTCGCTGATTCCTTTAGCAGTGAAGACGACGACGAAACCGAAGCGCTAGGGTTGTCAAGGAGTTTCCGACCAAGCTCGACAGGTTGCCTAGTGCGGCGGCTGTGGCCGCGTGAGCTGCTGCCAGATACTCTTTCCAACGTTTCGCTGCATCGACTTCCACCAGCAAACTGAGCACTTGCACTCTGTTCTGCACCGAAGTCACGAGCATGATCTGAACCAATTCGGGCCCACCAGTATGTACGCTCTAGACCAGCCTGCGACATTGATCCCGGTTGGACAGCAGCGTCCCATGGCACATCATCATCGAGGGAAGTTACGCGATAGCTGGGATGCGCAGTCTCACTAGGCATGCCGTCCAGCAGCGCCTCAAGAGGCTCGTCTGGAATGAGCAGCTCATGGGCTGAACCTAAAATGGAGGCTTGCGCTGGGAAGCCCGTGGGTTGCTCGCCCGACATGGCACGCTAGTGATTTATATCGAGGAGCTGCAGTCGACACGCGCGTTGGCACGACCCCGTGGACAAAGGACCTCCGTCAAGGGTGTCCCTATGACACTTAAACTGTACGGTTCTTCTTAGGATCGGATTTTGGGAGTGGTTTCTGTGGATTAGCTGGGCAGTGCGCGCAGCGTGAGCGCGTTGTATCGGTTCGTATAGTAATGTTACGTGTTATAAATCGATTTTCTAACACGTTCACAATACGACTACCCGAATCCCAATAAGACAGCAAATGAGAAAAACGGCCAAAAACGGTTAAACCCGTGGTTCTGTATGAGGCACAGTATGGCATCCACGGGCTCGTGTGGTCGTTAGATCTAGCCCGCTGTGTCTATGCTAACTCCAGGGAACCAGACCCAGGCCCCCTCTGCAGGCCTCGAAAACGCCGAAAAACCAGCAGTTGGAGAGGCTAAGTTCCCATATTGACGTAGTATCCGAATATCGTGGGTGGCACGTGGAGGATTGAAACAAACCTGGGTGGATGATTTGTACTGAAAATTCAAGTCGATTCACGCGGTTGTCTAATCCATCTGTCTCCTTAGATCCACCGATATACCCGCCTCACATCCTCCCACTCAAAGCCCGTTTCCCGCGAGTCCTCGTGCGCGTCGCCTTCTCGCGCGCCCAGCTCCGAGCCACCCTATGGACCTCACGTTCTCCGTTGCTGAGCTGCTCGACGATGAGAATGAGCCCCCAATGGTACGACATTGACTCAGGATACACTGAAATTGGCCTGCAAAGAGCTCCAATCCGAAGCTCACAGAGAATCTTCTCCCTCACTCATGACTTGATATATCCATCCTGACACAATAATCTTTAGCACCCAACTGAGAAACGCGTCGCAGCCTTGATTGCAAACCTACCCCAGACCAAAATCTGTACGTATGATCAGGGATACATAACGCAACCTGTGTTCATGTGTCGCACCTGCGCCAATGTCAAGAAGATGAAGCTCCAAAACGACCCCAGGTATGCCTCGGAGTATAGTGAACGCGCGACGTACTTTGGCTTTTGCTTAGGCTGCTCACTCAACTGCCACGCTGACCACGATGTCGTTGAACTCGGCGATCGAGCCAGATTCCGATGCGACTGTGGGAATGCCAAGTGCCCGCTTCAATCTGAGGTGCTTGCTGCACAGACTGCAACGTTCCAGAGTGAGCTAGGCTTGTTTTCACAGATCGTCCGAGATAGTGAGGGTAGTCCGACTTCATCTGGCTCGCCCAATACCATCAAGAATAATATCGCTATGGACTCGATTTGTGTCTTGCAACCGTACAAGGACCTGTACAATGCCAAGAATGTGTACAACCATAACTTCAAGGGCGTGTTTTGTCGCTGCAGGCAGCCCTACGATCCTAAGCGGGGTATGAGAGGATGTGCAGTCTGTCATGACTACTATCATGACGACTGCCTGAACCTGATGCCACTCCCGCTCTCTCCAGGCGTCCTCCCTCCACGAATAGCCGCGCTTCTCAAGCAGTGCGTTTCCAATCCTCCCCCGGAGTGTGCAAGTATCCCGCCACTTACAAAGATAACGGATGAGAATGGTGTCCTACTCGCAGAAGACACTGTGCGCAAGGCATCACTCAGCAATGAGGCCAAGGAAGCCGCGCAAGAGCACGCTGTAAAATACTTTGAGAAGCTTACCCAAGCTTTGAATGATCCCGAATCGCACGTTTTTCTCTGCGCAGAGTGTGCTGCGAAATGCCCTGGTATGCTGGATTATACATTGGCACATTCAGGTGCTCTGGCCGAGAACATTTCTTCCTGCACACGACGCATTGTGGCAAGGGCAAATGGACTGCGTAAGCGGTTCCAGGCTCGTAATATCGATTCACACGAGGACAAGTGTGCTACTGGTCCTACACTGTGTTGTTTAATCGGTAACGACTATGCGTATCACTGCCAACTCGTCGCAACATGCCTTACATGTCCAGACACCAATCTCAGAGCTATGGGTGCATGCTCTGAGTGCGTGGCTGCCGCAGAATCCATCACGAAGGATCCAAGCAAGGAACAAAATGGCACAGCACCGCGACAAACCTCCCGGGATATATGTGTTGCTTGTGCCTTCAACTGTCATGTCGGGCATAATCTAGTCAATTGGCGTGTTGAACCCGCCGCAATATGTGACTGCTCGCTAGACGGTTTGCAATCTTGCGCATTTGAGAATGATTCACTCGACCTACCGGACGTAAGTGATGAAGCAGATCGCTGCTTTAAACCAACGGGTGAGCCTGGCTACCAGCTTGTCGATGCTGCACAGGTATTGCAAATGGAGGAGGCAAAGTCAAGCCGAGGGAAGATATTTGTGCCGCGAGGACCCGGTGCTTCTACTGCGTCTTCCATTCCAAAGGATGGATTCGACTTTGCCTTGTGCATCGCATGGAAACAGCGTTTCTGCCGATGCGCAAGATGCAAGTCAGAAATGCTCGAGCAAGGATTCGAGCATGCAGTTGAAGACCCAGAGGTCTCTGAAGTCACCCAAAAAATCAATGAGCTAGAAGCAGATCCTGTTGCACTTGTTACTAGTGAGGATTTCCTGCGACCTGCAGACGCATCCAGCCATATGGAGAGCAACCAGAACACAGCAGATACAGAATCCTCAAGGATGCCCGGTGGTAGCATGATCACATCAAATCCTCTACCTCCGCCGCTTCTAGGAGTGAAGCGTTCTTCTGTGGATATGGGCACTGCATCCCCACTGTCGTCGACGTCGATAGCGATTGACAACGCGGTGAAGCGAGTCTCCTTAAGCTTGATCGAATCTGGACCCCATATGGAAACAGAAGAGTCTGCGTTTTTGCAGCACTGGGCCAGAGCACTACCGGCGTTAATTGCGGATGAGCTGAAAGGATGTCTGGGCGAGAGCACCTGTGTGACAAAAGAGATTATGGAGGAGGCTCTGGCCAAGGTCAAGGCGAGGTACAGGGAAATCGTTGATGCTCAGAAGGAAGAGCTGCAGGCAAGAAAAGAAGATGAAGACGATGAACAAGAGGAGGAAGAAGCAAACAATGACGACTAAGGCACAGGTAGCAATAGCTCCCTGCGCTAATAATTCGCTTATGATTTTATGCTTGGCGCTGTGACTAGGGTCTTCAGGTTCAAAATGATTACAAAGAGTTAAGCAGTTGTTCGATAGTAAGCACGTCGAATCTGTAAGCCTCAAGTCCACGCTATAACTGTGGCAGCTAGGGTATCCCCAAGTGAGGTTTATTTTTGGTGATCGTTCTAGACGGAGAGCTCGGCTCGCTAGGTACAGCTACTGTGATCCGGTCCTGCCAGGACCGCAATACAACCCTTCTAAAGCCTCACCACATTGTTGATGCTGCATCTTTCTTCGCAGACCTCGCCACAGGCCGCACCGAGCTCAATTGCGCATCATACCTCACGCACCACACATCGCCAGCCGACTCACTCACTTGGCTCACCAGGTCTCGTGGTCGGCTTAATATTATAGCCGCATCCGGCCAAAGTGGAGATTTTCGGATTAGTGAGACACTCTGATTACAACTCGAAATGTCAGCATCGTGCGGTTGTGCAGCGTGGATTTTCCACGAAGATGGTACAGACCAGTTCGCAATGCATCAAGGTAACCCCGTTCAGTACGTTAACCACGAGCAACTCGCGGATTTGGGTGTTTTGTACTTCAACATGCCCGAATTGGACAAAGATCCCAAGCTCGATGCACTGCGTAAGGAGCGAGGCTACACTAACTTCGATTATGTCAACTTGACGAAGGAAACCCCTATGCAAAAGCTTGTTGAATTCTTCCAAGAGCATATCCATGAAGACGAGGAGATCAGACTCTGCATCGAGGGCTCTGGCTTCTTTGACGTGCGTAGCATGAAGAAGGACAAGTGGATTCGAATCCACTGCCGCCCCGGTGATCTGTTGATTATTCCCGCAGGCCTCTACCACCGATTCACCTTGGATGAGAACCGATACATTCGAGCCATGCGTCTTTTTACCAGCGCACCCAAGTGGATTCCAATTTACCGAACGGACATTGAGAAGGAACAGGCGGGTAAACCTGCACCCACAGGTGCGGGCACTCCGATCATCCTCAACGAAGGCCCCAGGTCCTTGGCGAACTACCCCCACGCACGCGTCTTCAATGGACTTGTTTACCTCTCTGGATTCTCTTCGCGACGTGAGGATAACACTCATCGCGGTGCCACCTGGAATGAAGAGACCAAATCGTGGGATCTAGACATCGCAGAGCAAACCCGAGGTGTGATTCAGAATATGCGCAATGCACTTCGGGCCGCTGGTTCCGACCTTAACCACTTGATTGATATCACTGTATTCCTGATCGACATGCAGTACTATAAGGGCTTCAATGAGGTCTATGATGAGTACTTTACGGCGAACGAGGGACCGACTCGCACTACCGTCGCGGTCAAGCAGTTACCACATCCCAATCTGTTGATTGAGATCAAGGGTGTGGCAGCACTACCACAGCCTGCAAGTGCTAAACCTGAATCCGAGTGAAGGACGGATTAGCAGCAGCTTTCTACGTATGGATGCATGTTAACCTTACTTTGATGAAAGTGGCGAGAGTACACGCTCGATCCACGACTGAATAAATCCAAAAGTAGGATTAAACCTGTAGTTGTATTGTTGATAGCAAACTCGTCAATTTGATTGTACAGTAGCGAATAAGGGGGATGCTGTAGTAATGAGCTGTTAGTTTGTGATAACTTGTAGAGTACTGGGACGATGCCTCGCGCCTTCTCAGCTGATGGTCCTTAGTCCAGCTCTGGATCCACGCCATCGCCTGCAGACGCAATCGTCTTGTAACTCTCATCGTCCGAGTCGCATTCGACGATCTCTTGCATGAAGGAGGAGGTCGCAACGGGAGAGTAGTGCGTGGGCGTCTGCGCCGATGACTCGGGATCGACAGGATAGCGACGAAGCTCGCCAAATGCCTTTACGAACTCTTCGTAAGGCGACTTGCTCATCACATCTAGCAATTGAATCTTTACAGTCATAGGCTTGCCATATGGTGGAATGGCCGTGTCGGCACCGTAGACGATAACGCCAGGCTGACGTGGAAGCGTCTGCGCTCCTGGACGTGGCATATGTGCATAGTGTGGCGAATCATGCAAGAGCTGCTCGAAGCGTGGTTCAGCCAGTAAAGCTTCGTAGGTGTCAGGAGAAATCGCAGCGAAGCGCAAGATCAAGTTGATGAACATGTCCATGACGACCCACTTGGTTCGATGCGGCTGAATCACTTCGAACAACTTCGACGCCATCAAGCGTAGGCGTGGCTTGACGAACGCATCTTTGAGCTTGGCGAGCGGGAAGTACATACGGAAAAGTGCACGAATTTCGGTGAGAGTATCTCGCACGAGAGCAACTGGACCTTGCGAACGTACGAATCCCGTCCAGATCTGCACTGCGTTAAGCGAGTAGATGTAGTTATTGAATGAGAAATGTGCATCAGGTGCCTGCAGCTGAAGTGCTTGAGCACGAGTATGTAGGTAGCGATCCATCATCAAGCGCAAGTAGGTGCTGACACATGGGGCAGCATCGACGGTGTGCGCATAGCAGTTCTCATGCCCAGGTACCAGCGTTGGAGGCAGGCATACTGTCCTAGCTTGGGCTTCATCGTCCTGCTCATTGAAGTGAATGTTGAAGAGCAACGTGTCATACTCGCGTTGAATACGCTCTTGTATAGCAGTTGCCTCTGCCTTGGTCGCAGCGTTGGTAGCATTATCATCCTCCAACAGCTCACCTTGTGCCCGACGTGTGGCGCGATCATGCTGAGCGGCAAATCCTTCTGGGTCCGCGCGCATGGCCTTGAACTTCTTCAGCATGGTTCGGCGGTTATGGGGTGGTGCTCGCACAGCCAGGTGCGCAATGAGACTGATCATGTAGTGTACATCAATTCCAGTGAGCTTTTCACGTCGACCGTGCTTGAGCGGGATGTCTGATTTGGAGAAGAGTGGCGATTGGTCACCAATATAGAGGTCGCAAGCGCGTGCGAGCATGTTCGACTGGTTAGCAAGATCTGCGCAGACTGGGTGCAGAACAACAATGTTCTGAAGGACCAAGAAGTATTCGCGCGAGTTGCGCCAGGTGAAGCCAATTTCACGGAAGTTATCAATCATCCACAGGGCAAGTGCCAGGCCCGGTGCATCCTGCTCGGTTTCGCGCAGATCTCGTTCAATCTCCGCGAGGAAACGATCACGAACGCTAGTATCAGGTGGGGTAGCGGCTTCGGCTGCATCCAGCGTTCGATGGAACTCTTCCAGCCATGCCTCTTCTGCGTCACTCTCCGGTTGGACAATTCCGTTGGCCAAGTTTCGCTTGCGAATGAGCTCAACCGCTGCCTTCCATTGACCCAACTCGTGTGGAAGCACCGCTTTCAGAGCCGCGTCGACAACGGCTGCGAATGCCTGACGCAGCTCTCCGGTTGGACAGCTGAGGAAAATCTGATATATCCATGGTCGGTTGTTAAGAGACGCTCTGGTTGAGGCGGTGGGTGACGTAGGTGAGCCTGGCTCAGTGTTGCTATTCGGTCGCGCAACGAGGCTGGTGAGCAGCCATGCGCAGAATGGAGTTGCTGCACGCTCTGCAATTGCACGTGGGAAGAATTCATGCCACTTGACAAGAGACTCATTGCGTCGAGCACGAGCCACTGTCAGGAAGATGAACTTGAATGCAAACACGAGCATCTCGTTGAAGGCCTTGATCTTCGGGTAGTGGCTGAGCGTTTCGGAGGCAACACCGTTTGCGAATCCTGCCACAAGATCAGCGTCGCTGAGATTCGCGCTGGCGAGCTCAGCTTGCGCCTCCGCGACAAACTCTGGGAAGACCGATGATGAGACATCAGCCATGAAGTTAAAGTACGCCGGATTGAACACAGCGCGATCGCGCAGCTGCTGCTGATTGGCCTGCCAGACCTGGCTCAAGACCTCAGTTGCTGTCTTGGTGGAAGTCTTGGACTCAGCGTGCGATTTGGAGCGCGCGAAACAAGGAGCGTCATCCGGTGGTGTCTCACCGATTCGATCGTAGAAGAGCATGTACGCATTGGCGTTTGCTCTATGGTAAACACGACCACCAACAGTGGTGGCGGTTGTTCCACCAAACGTCTGTTCGTCTAAATCCTTCGGATCGAAAGGTCGAACAAAGCTATCGTTGAACTCGAACCAGCGGCCCTGCTTACCCTGTGCCTCCTCCTCACGTGAGAGACGTTCCTGGATGTATGAGTAGTAGTGACCACCATCAGCAGTACCATAATGGACGATGACACCTCGGAGCTTATACAAGTAGTAGTCATCCGGGCGAACCTCCACGGGCCTACCGTCGACTGTACCAGGAACATACCCTGGGTGATTCTTCAATCGTGGGTCGAGAGGAACGCCTTCGACTGTGTAGGGCTTCATATTCACTATTTCTGGGAACTCCAAGCGATCGTCAAGCTTGATCGTGCGGAAGGTTTCGTAGCACATATCGAACCGCTTGAGCTGGAAGCACAAGGTAGGAGGTAAGTGCTGAATGACAAGTCGCTTCATAGTGTCAACCTTCGCCTTGCACTGATCGCAGCGGAAACCATTGCTGCCCTCGAGCATTTCAGGCTTCACGAAGGCGCGCAACGCCTCCTCAAGCGTATTCATACCACGAACCTCAACAGGAATGGTCACAAATTCGTCGGGACGTGAGCGCGCATGTGGGCACGTATTCATACCGATGAGCTCGTTCGCGAAGACACCACCAACAGACCGATTGAGGTGGTCTTCATACGGGCTACCCTTGAGAATTTTGTTGAAGTTATCAATGAGACGCACCATGAACGTGGCCGAGTCCTCCTGAACGCATGGATTCAATGGAGCACCCGTGCTGTCAGTCAGCGTACCAATGAAAGACGCCGGATTATACGCGGTAAGGTTCGACTCTTGCAGCGAGGCCACAACCAGTTGGAGCTGGCGCAACGACTTTACGATCAGCTCATTCTTGGGATCGGCAGCCGGATTGACGGTGCCATCAGTTGACGGCTCTGTGTTGAGCTCGATCTCGAGCAGATGCTTGCGGAAGTGCGGGATCATAAAGAGCTGCTGCAGGGTGGAGTTAATATAGCACGTTGCTCCCATGTTGTTAAGTCCTACATATGGCACGGTTCGCGTCTCGTCCGCTTGAGGAGAGTAGGACCACGCATTGTAGATGGTGGTGCGTGGTGGCGCCTGGTGGAAGGGTGCAAGCATGGACACCAGCTTGGTCATTGTCTGTGGCTTGAGTCGGCAGTATGCAGCCAAGAGCTCGAACGCTGCTCGGCAAGCATGAGGCGACTTACACTTGGGCGGCACAATCTTGGACGAAGATCCCGACGACGACGCATCCGGAACAGGAAGCTCGAAAATGTCCTTGTAGATAACATCCACAATGTTCGCGGCTTCATAAACGGATACAAGGCTAGGCTCAAGCTGGAGGGCGCGGCGTGCGAGATTATACAGGCCAACCAAAACAAGATCGACGCCTGCCTCGGTCTCGCGCTTGGCATCCTCTTCAGCTGGCGGCAATGAGTTCGCAGAGGAGTTGAACCACGCCGAAGTGACCGTTCCCTTTGCTGCGGTTGCGTTGTAGTCGCTTAGATCTAGCTGCTGCTTTGGTTTCATACCAGCTCCGGGTCGCTCCACAATGGGATGTACAAGAAGCTTCTGAAGAACGGCCTTGCCAAAGGTGTGGAAGTTGACGATATCTGCAGGCGCATTCTGGAGCAAGCGATCAAGGAGATTGAAGTAGTATCGGATCAGTTCATCGCCCGCAGGACGTGCGCACACAACTGGGAACATCTCGAGAAGGATCTTGGTAAAGAGATTCTGTGCTGTTCGAGCCAACTGCTCTCCAATTACGGGATCCGACTGGAAGGTAGTCAAGAGTTCCATAATCGCTCGCGAGAATGCCTCACGGAGTGAGCTGAGAGGCGATTCAACCAGCGCTGCTGTAAAGAGTGATGGCCAGGACCGATGTATCGGGAAGAGAGCCTCAGTCTGGGGGTTGCTTTCTCCCTTGATGAGTTCAATAAATACATCTGGCACGCGGTTCCAGTTGCGATTAATGAAGAGTGAAGCAAGGCGAAGCAGAAGACCAGGCGCCATAACCCAAGAACGTTGATCATCCGCAATGAGCTGATCTGTATCATCCTTCAGGGTGACCCCCTCAACGGCTCCATTTGCTGACTTGCCACTCTGCGTTCCGTACCCAAGGTAGTCAAAATCTGTACCAGGAAGCTGTGGACCGATGAAGCCTGACGCAGATGAAGAAGCTGTCTGGGCAGCGGTCGTGTTGCTCGCACTGCTTCCGGCCTTAGTCGAGGCGATCACATCTGCGGGGATCTTAGCGCCGACTGCAGCATCGATCAACGTGAGTGCTCTTGGCACGAGCTTGGCGAAATCGATGCCACCAACGGATTCGTACAATGCCTGGAGCTCAGGTGCACGCGAGAAGATGTCAAAGAGACGGAGGACCTCCTTCAGAGCAGCAAGACCAACTCTGGAGTTAACCATTTCACTCGCGGGTGCAGTGAGCAATACGTTGGCAAGGGCATGGATACCACCGCGAGCTGCAAAGGAGCGTCGGAAACTTTCACGTCGCATTTCTGCAAGAGCGATTCGCTGCTCTTCAGCCTGTGTGAGCTTAACTCCAGCACCCTTCTTCGCGTCGGTCTTCATCATCTTGGCAATAAACTTGAGGGTGTACATAAGACGTCCACAATGGTTTGCGGGGAAGAACTTGGCCCACTCCTCCTGCGACATGGGGGTCATAGCGTCGGCATTATCAGCCTCTGCGTCTTCGCCATCATCGTATGCATCGATTTGAGGAATGTAGCCAGGCGCGACCTTGGTGATGAACTCGCTTGAATATGGAGCTGCGCTGAGGAGATCCAAGGCCAGTGTGGATAGTACGGGATAGTCCGTAGAAGACTCAACCAAAGACAGGAAGACCTCAAGTCGCTCCTGATCGCCTGTGATCATGTTTGCGGGCAATGCGAAAAGCGCCTCGGTGTAGTTCTCTGGAGTATCCAGGCTTTCGTCCTTAAAGCCCACCACATTGGTCGCTGGACAGTGCTCATCGACATCACCGTCATCATAGTCAACCCAATATGTGCCGTCCATGTTGACCTTGCGGATGCGACCACCATAGATCTTCTTCTTGTCTCGCCAACGGGCACGGACTTCACTACCCTCGGGGTAGGATGCGCAACCGATAATAATTCGAGAAGCGTTCTGAATCAAACTCTTGATGGCATTAATACCACGACGAATAGCGCGCTCTGCGACGAACTTGTCTTCTGCAGTTGCTTCGGGCGACTCGAGTACGGCCTTGTTGCTCTTAATCGTGTCGAGAACCTTCGTTACGTACTGGCTAATGCGAGCAACCTTGGCGGTAAACGGGAAGTTGAAGGCAAGTCGCGCGTAGAGATCCACCAGAAGAGCTGAGGCGCGGGCAGATAGGTATTGAGTGGGAGCGTAGAACGCAAGCTGCCAGAGCAGATCAAGACCATGAAGAGACTCAAGTTCGTTGCGCAAGATAACAATGAATTGATTGACGGTGGCGATGAGGCTGGAATTAACGTCAACCAGAAGTCGTAAGAAGAGGTCGAGAACGGCATCAGTCATGTCCGTGGCCTTCAGATGCACGCAGTAAGTCTCGTAGAGATGCACAATAGCCAGCACGCTGATGCCAGAGACCCCCATTTCAGGCTCACCACGATTGAGTTTTTCATTGGCGCTCGCAATGAGATCAGGGTTGATCTCATATTCACCCATGATGTCATTAAGCCAGCGGAAGAAGAAGTTGCGAAGCTCCAAGGGGACGGAGGCCTTCACGAAGATGTTCCACAGACGGTCAACTTGCTGCACATTGAGCTGGAGCAGCGACTTCTGGAGTAATGTCCCCAAGAAGCCGGCACGCATAGAGACGGCCTCGACATCGCTGTCGTTGTTATTGTTGCCAGAGCCGCTCTTGCCGCTGACGCTGGACTTGACAGATGTACTCGATGGTGCGGCAGTCGCAGTTGAGGTAACCGAATATGTGGGGCTAAGGCTGGCATGCTTGGCCTCTTCAGGGTTAGATCCTGAGTAGCCGGCATTGGCCTGCGCTTGTGCCTCAGCTGCCTGCTTTGCCGCAGCCGCCTCAGAGACCAGGCGAACTGAGCTCTCCAAATCATTAATGAGCAGGTCGATCAGACCGAACTCGTTGTTCATCTGGACAAAGTACTCGGAGAGTGTGGCCGGGGTGACCTGAGGAGCACCCGTTGGACCAGCCAAAATCAGGTCGCGAAGCAACTGTAAGCTCAGGGAGCCCCCGGGCAATGCTGCCGAGTTGGGTCGCTTCAGATTTGCGATGCATCGACGCATAAACAGACGCTTGCGGCGGGCACCAAGGCTGGTGCACAGCGAGTTTGTGAAGGTCCTCTGAATCTCGGCACGCAGCGACGGATGGATCGAAATTCCATCATCAAACAAGAGGTTCCAGAAGTAGTCCGCACCGTACAATTGGAGCTGCTCGTCTGGAATCTCTGCCTCTCCATGTGTCACTGCCTTGTTCGTAGCATGGTCTGTATACTTGGCAATGAATTCAATCATTGGTGAACTGAGGCTTTCTGGTGACAGTTCGGCAATCTTGCTCTGCAATTCAGCGTAGTACTCCTCATTGAGGGCATTGAGCACCACTGGCTCGCCGAGTAGGCTCAAACCAGCTCGCGAAATGGCACTTCGTTCGGAGGTTGCAATACGCCAGAAAAGGGAGAAGTCACTAGGTCGAAGCATCTGCACACTCGCAAGGAGAACGAGGGTGTAAGGAATGCGCTTAATCAACAACTCGTGAGGGTCGCGGCCAAATACGCGCTCGAGGATATCGTTTTCCTGAATCCATTTTGCCAACGACTCTCGTGTAAGAGTGAGGACCTTCATTGCGCCCTTCTTGACCTTGGCACCAAGGAGAACCTTCGCCAACTCTTCAATCTGATCCAGACCACTTGATCGGGTTTCCAACACGTCCGCACAAAGCATGCGGAGCGCGACATCAAGCTGAGAGCGCTCCACAAATGGGGCGACAATCTCGGCATGAACCTTCGCGGGATCCTTTGGTCCCTGCGAGGTGCTCGCTGCTGCGAGGATCTCTGCTGTGGCAACGAAGAGTGAATCGAAGTACGCACGATTCAGCACCTTCAAGTCGCTATCCGAGATACCTGCAATCTTGGCAGGAACCAACTTCTCGAGGCCCAGCGTCGGGACGTACTGCTGGACGAAGTCAGGGCTGATGCGGGACTGCTTGATCAAGGAGTTAAAGAACTGGATCTGCCCGTAGAAGTCAAAGATAACTCCTGTGTTCTTCATCGCATGGCGCAATGCATCAAAGCCTCCCTGCTTGCCGAAGTAAGCAACAAAGTATTGTGCCAAGCGCGGAGGCTCTGGTGCAGAGCTTCGCTGATCGAATGCGAAGGCACCAGGCTCGGGGTGGACGTAGGGCTCTCCCGCCTTCATGACGGCCTCGTAATCCGTAGGCGTGAAGTTTGCAAACAACTTGAAGAACCGTCGGTAACGGGGGTCTGCCGCGAGAATGCGAGTGAGGTTGCCCATGGCATCCTCCAACAACGTAGGTACGTTCAGAAGCTGGTAAATGGCAAGGTCGATGTGGGTACAGAAGAACTTGACGATCTCGTTGGTGATTTCCTCACGTTTCTCAGGTGACTCGAAGCTCTTCTCATCGCATTCGATGCTAAGGATGTTCTTCACCATCTGTGTTGACTCACCCTCGAGGAAGACACGATCATCTTCGTTCAGCTCCACCTTCTTATCCGCAAGTTGTGCCGGGACGAATGAGAACATGTCCAAGTGTGTCTGCAGATTCTGAGCGTTCTTACCATCGTAGTTCCATGGTGGGACCTCACCCGTCCAGCCGGTGACGGAGCCACGGGTCTTGGAGCGGTATGGTGCGAGGCGCTCGGATCGGAAGTTGTGGGTCTCATCCCACTTGGAGGACCAACCAATGAAAGTCACAAGGATCTGACGCTTAGCCTCGTTGACTTCAATGATACGCGCAACACGCCATTCATTACTCTGATCGCAAACATCGAGAATGTCACCCACACGATACAGCTCGCGTGCAGCCTTGGCAGCAGACGCCTGGGTTTGGTAGCAAAGGAACTCCTTGGCAACAGTACGGGGTGTGTCAGGATTGAGCACATTACCTTCCTTGCTGAAGCCTGGTCCTGCGATGGGATTACGGTCCGTGACAATCTTGAGCGAAACGATAGGCGAGACGTTCGCTGCACCTGAGTTCATCTCCGAGGCAACGTACAAATACACTGGACGTCTTGGCTTGTCTTCAGGTCCTGAGGCCGAAGTACCCGCCGTGACTGGTGGATTGGCGAGGTCCACATCGACCCGACGCCAGTTGATGTTCTCCGTGTAAGGTACTTCATCGCCGTATCCGATCGTAAGGTGAGTGATTGCAGGCTTAGAGTCAGGTTCTGAACGAGTCCAGATGTGCCATCCAGATCGAATGCCTGTGACGTATCGCCATCCCTCACGCTGATCAGGTGGTGTTTCACTACTCAGCGAGAAGTTAATCTCGGTAATTTCCCCCGCTGGCGACGACATGCTTGTGCTTGTGCTTGTGTTTGTACTTGTGCTCGTGCTCGTGCTCGTACGCGTGATTGAGATTGAGATTCCGTTGCGGTTGCGGTTGCGGTTGCGGTTGCGGTCTAGACTGTAGGTACGCCTGAGGTTCCAGTACAGTTACTGCGACGGACTGTCTGTCGGGTTGTCCGTCTATCGAGCTGTCGAGCTGTCGAGCTGTCGAGCTGTCGAGCTGTCGAGCTGTCTGTGAGAGAGAATATGTCACTGACTGCCGGTCGGTAGCTAGCTAGCTAAGTCTGTCAACGCTGACGACTCCTGACTGGCTGACTGATCTGCTTGTGTCCCCTGGTCTGGCTGCGTGGATCCGATCCTGTGGTCAACAATACGTACCTGGGCGTGGACGTGGCCGTGGCCGTGGACGTAGTTGGAACCGCCGATGTAAACTGATCTCGCAGGTCGCAGGTCGCAGGTCGGACGCTGGATATACGCAGAGCGAGTGGTTCTAGATATCCAAGACGTGGCAATATGTCAGGTGGTATGAGTGTGATGCTGTTCACACTAGGGTAATCGGCTGAGCCTGAATAAGCACCCAGTGCTTTTACACCGATTCTGCGGGTCAGATACCACACTAGCCCACGGCGTGGCGCGCAAATCAGCCCCAAACACACCGCGAGTCGACCCAACATCATATCTTGTCTTGAGGCTCCGAGCAGGTCAATTTGGGGCAAGATCTGGGGGGCGCTGGGTGTTGGGTGGGAATATGTTCGAGTCCAATAGATATCCCACGTAGTGTTGGATGCAGGAGCACCAGTTTAAACCCCACCACACAGGTGTATACACGCGAAATCGAGCAAAAACATCATTTTTCCAACACATTGTTTTCGCCCTTTTCTGAGAGATTTGTGGTGGGGTATTCCGTCACCCCCGGGTGTGGCGTGGTGTGGAGGGTGTGGAGAACAACCCGCTCACAAGTCAAACTCCTCACTGAAGAAGTTTCACGCACACTGAGTTCCGCTGCGGCTACACCCTCCTGACGCTCATACGATCTCAACAGGATTTATCATACATGTTCTCCAGCAGGTGCTCGGCTCACACCCCGCCTGACTGAGCACCGACCGCGGGTTTTATGCGAGATATATTTGCTTTTATGCAACCGGGTGCGACTGGCATGTCGCGCGCCAGCTCGTGGTGTTTCACTGCACCGTGAGAGATGAGCTCTACTGAACAGCGCGACGCACTTGAAGTGCTCTGACTGTCTCTTACGGAACTTACCAGCGGTCAGATGTGCTCACTACGAAGAGAGCGGCCTGGAAATGGTAGTATCGACCCCAACTCCAGGCCAACTGGAATGATGTCGGTCAAGTCATGAGCCCATATAGCCAGTCATCAAAACACGAAAGGACGGCAGAAGAGATGGGGACCGTAGCTTTTACTATTGTATCCGAGCGTATATCCGCGAAGCCTATGCCATCCGAGCGGCGATTCATTGCAAGTTTGCTGAGTGGGGCACAACTCTCGCAGAGTTCTGTTTTACTCGCGAAATGTTGCGAGTAGGATCCCGGACCCAGCATTTCCAACCCCCCACGTTGGGGAAAACATTCAAAATTTTGAATGGCAATTTAGACGAATGGCGTGCTAAAATAGGGTATACGAGGACGCATACCGCGGATCCGACTGAGTGATAACATTCAGACACTCGGATGGATGCTATCCATCGGCTGTTGTCCTGCTGCTATGTGACTTGCTCTGCGAAAAACTTGCGCAAAAACCCGCTGATCACTCTAAGTTCCAATTCCGTACTACATCTAGGCTCGGAACGATGGAGGTGAAGGCGTCCGGTCAAATTGACAATACCCGAATAGAGCGCATCGGTGCGCACTCCCACATTCGCGGTCTTGGTTTGGACGATGTGCTCGCAGCACGCCCCAAGTCCGACGGTATGGTTGGCCAGCTTAATGCTCGCAAGGCTGCAGGTGTGATCATTCGCATGATTAAGGAAGGTAAGATCGCTGGTCGTGGTATTTTGCTTGCTGGACAGCCCTCCACGGGTAAGACCGCTATCGCTATGGGTATGGCGCAGGCCCTCGGAGAGGACACACCCTTCACAATGATGGCTGCTTCGGAAATCTTCTCGCTGGAGATGTCCAAGACCGAGGCACTTACGCAGGCGTTCCGCCGGTCCATCGGTGTGCGCATCAAGGAGGAGGCAGATATCCTTGAGGGTGAGGTTGTCGAGATCCAGATCAATCGCCCCACTTCAGGCTATGGTCCTGTCACGGGCAGACTCGTCATGAAGACCACAGACATGGATGCTGAGTACGAACTCGGTCAGAAGATGATCGACGCCCTCAGCAAGGAGAAGGTACAAGCTGGTGATGTGATCACCATCGACAAGAGCAACGGCAAGATCACCAAACTGGGTCGATCCTACAGCCGAGCGCATGACTACGACGCTATGGGTGCTGCGACTCGTTTCGTCGCTTGCCCTTCAGGTGAGCTCCAGAAGCGCAAGGAGGTTGTCCACACCGTGTCGCTTCATGAAATCGATGTCATCAACTCCCGCACACAAGGTTTCCTGGCGCTCTTCTCTGGTGACACCGGTGAAATCAAGCCTGAGGTTCGTGAGCAGATCGATATGAAGGTCTCTGAGTGGCGTGCCGAGGGTAAGGCAGATATTGTTCCTGGTGTTTTGTTCATCGATGAGGTGCACATGCTTGACATTGAATGCTTCTCGTTCTTGAACCGTGCACTGGAAGGCGATCTCTCGCCGGTTCTCGTTCTCGCCACCAACCGTGGTATCACCACCATCCGTGGTACGAACTACATGGGTCCTCACGGTCTCCCCATCGATCTCTTGGACCGTCTCTTGATCATCCCCACTGTGCCTTACACACTGCCTGAGATCAAGGAGATTCTCACCATCCGCTGCGAAGAAGAGGACGTTGAAATGACGAACGAGGCCAAGGAGCTCCTTACCCTGATCGGCAGCAAGACCTCACTGCGTTATGCAATCCACCTCGTGACCGCAGCTCACTTGATCGCTCAGAAGCGTAAGTCGGCTGAGGTCGAGACTGAAGACATCAAGCGTGCATACGAGATGTTCATCGATGTCCGAAGATCGACCGAGTTCTTGAAGAAGCACCAGACTGAGTACCTCTTCAGCACAAACGACGACGAAGAGGACGAGGAGGAGGTCGAAGAGGAAGAGGGCGCCGAGGAAGGTGGCGACGCTATGTAAAGAGGGAGGATGTTATTCCCTCAACTTATCAGCAAGCGCGCTTACCTCGCTGTATCACACGCTCTGCGCCATCAACAAGTATTGGTGTAATATTATAGCCTCAGCATGCCGAAGAGGTGTTCGTCATGGTCTCGATGAGTTGGGTTATATTCGTAGTATTATTCTAACTATACTTCCTCTTCTCTTGCGGGTGACCCAACCCAGAGCATGGTGTGGCACCTCACGCCAGGATGCTGCAGATTCGTCGTCAACTCGAGTGCGGGATTGACGACGGATCTCTCGTCGTCCCAACTGTTCCACGTTTGCCTGATTCGTTTCATTTTCACATGTATCTAATGCGCATAAAACCAGCAGTAATGCAATGACGCGATGAACTTACCTGCGTAGCGTATCTTTCCCGGCGTAACCATGTGGGCTTTTGGTCGCATCACCGCCTAACACAATTCAACCCGCCCATTTCGAATTTGAAATTTCAACTCTTGTCCACATTTGCTGCAGGTCCAAAGCTAGGTATCTGAGTCACGCGCTAGTGATGAGAACGGTATAGCTAGCCTCCTATTGTGCTTATAATTGTATTGAACTGGGCTTATATACCTAGGCCTAGCCTAACAACGAGAATTCCATCAGGAATTTTCCCCCCGAAGGAACTACTTCTGCTGCTAGCCCTACTCTGGGAGCGCCCGCGCGAGTATGTGGAAGTGGAAGGAGAAGCAACCAGGCGCGGTGAAGCACAAGCAAAGCGTAATTGATGGCGAGCTCCACAAACTTGTCGTATGCCTCACAGGAAATGCGCAAGAAGGCTCGCCTCTGCATCAGCACTGCTTCAACTTCGCGCAGAGGCTCATCTATGCACGTGAGATCGAATCATACGACCGAAGTGATCGCGAAGCAGTAGATACGCTCGATGACATCGCTACGAGCTTCCGGATACGTGGCCTGAGTGCGGCTTCGATGAAACTAATCTCCATTATCGAGTCCCTTTATGCGCCTCCCACTGCAGCGAACCCAAGATGGACCAAGCAGGAGGACAATGAGAACCACAAAGTCAGCTCTGTGGTCATGTTGCTCAGTGCCCTTGCACGAAGCCTAGATAAACCTTGGCTGCGATCGTCAGCCAAAGCTCGAGTAGCGCCAGGAACTGGTCTATCGCGGCCCACAGCTGCAGCGCTAGCCAATCAGCCCAAGCCAGATGAGGCTGACAAATTACTCGCGGAACTTGACGAATTGTTGAGCGAGATTAAGCCTGAAGATGCTGAAGAGAATGTCAGTCCTGAAGATTCATTTGAAAACGAGCGATCCACGCTTGTTGGTGAGGAGGAGCTCAGCAGTGAGTCAGATCAAGAGGATGAAGAAGGACTGGGTCTAAGTACAGTGTTGGATGCTGACGAGGAGCCCTTTGAAGAGCATGACGGCTATGAAGGTGACGCACGGAGACTAACGTCGATTCTGGGGCCGTTTGCACAGCCTTTGAATGAGCTGCAAGGAGAGGCTTGCCCCTGTGCCCGGCGATTGCCCTGCTCGGAGTCCGCTCTAACCGAAACGAAGTCGCTTCCTGACCACGTTAACGTGGTAGGACTACGGGAATTGGAAAAGGAATGGATCCACAGCAAGGACAGACCAGTCTCCGCCCATCTTAGCGAGTTACACTTAATTGGCGCAGTTCTTCGCCTAGCGATTGCCCCCACAGCTCCTCCGCAGCTGGAGTTTGTGGCACGCAGTCAACACCATGGGTTACAAAGGTTTGGTATAGTATGGAGGTGTACTGGGAAGACACCACGGTGTGGATGTTCGGCATCGTTCTGTACAGGCGATGCGAACATCAGACAAAATAGCACCTGTGGCCTGACGCTTCAGGACAGCGTGACAGTCGATCACGAGCAGGTGGCGAAGCTCCCCGCAGCGACGAAAAGAGCCGCTATGGCAATACTCAACGCGCTTTCTACCCGCCTGCGCGTAAAGCACCTCCTTCAGCAGGCGAGTCAGGCTTATCACGCCCCAGCCACGACGGCGGTTGCAGCCGTTTTGATGAGCTTTGCGGATCGTCTCGACTCCATCCTTACGCCACTTGTGAATACTCAATCCAGTGCTCTAGAACCCGCACTTGCCTCGCTCACCCCTCTTCTGTGTGTGTTCTCAACTGCCTCATGGCAGGGCATATGGAATACCCTTGAAAGTGTCTTGCGTCTGACACAACCTCCTCTAACTACAGCTGATGCGGTGTGGATGCTGTGGGGATACTATCTCGCTCAGGTCCAACTGCTCTGTCCGGTCGAGGAATCCCCGCATGCGACAACCGAGGGGCGACTGTATGTCGCTTCAGCGGTCTCGAGTACTCAACACGTGGACAGGACTGACACGCTCCGAGCCAGGACCAGTGTCGCCGTCGCGACCAAACGAGTTCCAATTTCACTACTCCAGGTAGCGCAGAGCGACACGTCCTTCTCTGGTGCATTAACACGTATACGATGTGAAGTTGAAGCACTCGAAGCAGAGAAGTTGGACTTGATCTGGGCCTGCCTGGTGCGTGGTCTTCACTCCCTTCTCCTCTGTGTTACTAGTTGGGCATGCGCAGGAGGACCGATCGAGCTAGCACGAACCCTAGGTCTTGTTACCTCATCCACTTTGCGGGCACAAACACTGGATCAATTGCAGGAGGAGGTCTTAGTCCTGTCCACATTTGACACGAAGACATACGCAGAATTGAAGCCTGTCGTCGCACCCATCCAAAGGCATGGGCCTATAGCATCAGCTTACGATGGTAAAGCTACAACAGTAGCAATCAGCGTCGATGATGTGCTTGTAGTTCCTTCAGCCTTCCAAGGCGTGTCGCTCGATCCCGAACTCGCACGAGACTGGACTGCGGCACTACCTCGCAGGTTCGAAACGTTGGTATGCGACTTTCTTGAGCGTATGAAGTCCCCTACACAAGCGGCAAGCACGGAACCTAGTGAATCATCAGTCCTTTTCTTGGGGGCAGCAGGCTCTACCGTTGAATTCCATGGACCAAGTCGCGCGATTCTTCTTAAGGATACTCTCGTAACTCATGATGATCTTCGAGTAATGTCCCCTCGATTAGATGACGCTTTGACACGCCTGGTTCATGATCTTGGCCGCGCTGCTGCTCTGTCAATCGAGCAACGGCGGTTCGTGGCGCAGCTTGCGATTATGCACACTGCCTTTCCCGAGGAAATTATAAGACCGCTCATCATCCCATGGAGGACCTGTTTCCATGCCGCAGTTCTCCGACGTCGTCTTGCTGATGAGCATGCATTGGAAGTATTCGCGTTTCTACGCCAGTTTATTGCGATCTATGGTCATGGCAAAAACTTGCATGAACGTCTTATTTCTCCCATGTCCCAGGGAGCGGAACAACTAGCCACAGCGCTTCAACCTGCACGCAGCTCAGCAAGCCTTCGGCATGTCCATTATGTTACTGAACTTGAACGCCGTGTCCAAGTGGCATTGTCGGGTTTGGCTGCATCTTTTGGTGCGGCACACACTCCAACCCTGGCTCGAGTTCTTTCTGGTGACGACCCGACGCCAAAACTAGAAGCCCCAAAGAACTCCAATGCCAGTCACAAAGGGGTCGCTCGGAAGGTTCAGGCCGTATGGGGTGTGCGTCCGAGATCAGATCCTCTACTTCGGCTCGCCTTTCCCCTGTTTGAATTCAATGACGTGGCATTCTCACCCATGTCAATAATACCGCTACCGTTGGCCTGTCCAAACCCTGAGCTAATTTTGAGGCGACTCCGTGGGACCCACCAACCCAGCCCCAGTCCTAAACAGGACCGCTCCTCAGCTGAGCTGTTAGAGCAAGGAGTCAGCCTACAAGAGGGTGGCAGTGAAGATTTCGGTGAGTTCGACTGTGAGTTCGATGAAGATCAGAAGCTTGATGGAGAAAGCGAAGGAAGCTATGTCGCAGACCTCGCGCTGGAAGATATCGGGCCATCGTTCGACGAGGCGATTGAGTACACTCTGTCCATGCACGAGTTAGCTGGATCAAAGCGGAACAAGTTACATCCGGTACTGACCGGCGAACTGGAACCTGACTCATGGGTATATTCGCTCGCATGGGTTCGCAGACACTTATTGCTAAGCACAAGGCAACTGATGTTTTCGATGTTGCGCTTGGAACCAGTGATGCTTTACTCTCGATTCCTAGATCGCTCGATACCCTCCTGCCGAGTGGCATCACATATGGCCACAGTAACGCGCGCCTTCTTAGGCCTCATGCACCGAGGCATCAAGGCTGTAGACAACATGTCACTGCCTGCGCTAACTCGGACAGCAATGGCTTCTCTTGTCACATTTGGAGACACACGGAATGCAACGGCCCAAGGGTCAGCGAGCGCCAATGCCGCGAGTGGGGTTGGATTTAGGCACGCGAACGCATATCAAAGGAGGATGTCGCCTGTAACGCATTTGCTCTCAAGACTGCAGGCCGTATTGCGTGCTGTTCAGCGCGTCCTTTCCATCACTGTCAGCAAGATGTCGCAGGAAGCGTTTGACCAGCCGTGGGCCCGTCTTTTGAAACTGACCCTAGGAGATGCGATCGATAAAAATTTGCCAAAACACCTGGATCAAGCCGTTCTCATGGTGGATGAACCATCAAGCAAGAATCCATCTTTGGGTGCAGACGGTCATCTTTGCAGCAGGTTTGAGCAAGTCCTTCTAGAGTACTTACGTAAGATCGAAAATGGTCATGCCGGGAGCGGTCTGGACACCCTGAATCATAGCTGTCTCTCACAATGGATTGCAAATACGATGCGCGAAATGTCTGAAATCTGCTTGTGCTTTCCCAGCTCGTCGCAGACTCCGGTCGGCGTGCTCGCAACGAAAGCGCGGCAACTTTTGGTAGCCTTGGCTCATATTGCTCTGGAAGCCGAAATTGTGTTGCCCTGGTTTGTGTCGATTTGTAGACTTCCACCAATGTGGTTCGAAGAATATGGCATGGCTCACGACGACGCAGATGAAAGCTTCGAGCGGCGTGAAGAGATTGATTTACCCCAACTTCGACTGAATAGTCTAGGGCTCGCAAATCTTCCGGCAATGTCGGCTGGAGGCTATAGTGCCGCTTCAATCTCCAGTAGTGCTGATGCGCGTGAAGGCGTTGTCGTTATGGAGAGCTTGAAACGGCCGCAAAATCTCATGCAACTATTAAGTCAGCTTGTGGCTCAGTGGGAGCATGAGGAGCGCTCAATTACAAAGGCGCTTCTAACATTACTGGAGCGGATCGATCGTGAGATCCTCAAGGACTCGCTGCATACCAAATACCGTGCTTTGGATGACCTTGCAAGAATTACCAACGAATTACGCTTCGAACTTGACTTTAACGAATTCTACGCAGATCGATAAGTGCAGCATGCGTACGCGGTTAGCAATAGAGATAAAACTGTGTACTCCAGCCCGCATCTCGAGTGGGGATGGAGATGATATAGATGTAAAGGTGTATTAGCAACAAATTGCGACCTCAATAAACTAACAATTCTCAGCCGGAGACCGTACACACAACCTTACTTAGGGGGGAGCACCTTGCAATTACGCGACCTCCACTGTCGAAGCGCTTGCCATCCACTGCGGTCGATATTGACGACATCCTCGTGTTCGTGGAGCCATGCCATGACTTGATCGACCAAGTTCTCATCCAGAGCATGTGCCGGATCAGCCGGCCCCCCAGTCTTGGAAGCATGCGGCATCGATGTTCCATCTTGAGACCTTTCGCCATCTTCATCTTCCTCCAGCGTCTCGTCGTCGCTACCCTCATAGTGGCCTGATCCATCGAAAGCAGCATCATGCTGCTCACCATCCTCTTCAAAATCCTCGTCCTCGAAGTCCTCGTCCTCGTCCTCGTTGAAATCACTATGAGATTCATGCTCCTTCTCATCATCCTTAGCTTCAGCACGTTGAATTCGACGTCTCTCTCGTGACCCAAGAATGGCCACGCCAAATGTGCGCGCACCCCAAGGCTTTCGTTGCCAAGTCTCGTTCTCTGCATTCTGCTCTGTTGTAATTGCCTCTAAATCAAGATCGGACACGCGTAGGAGTCTCTCAATTAGTCCATCAGCGTAGTATGGACCATGATCCTCCCCAAGGGTTGTCACGCAAGCCTTATCGGCTGGAGTCAGCTTCATTGGCAATGCTGCAAACTGTGGTGGCAACCCCAAAAGGAAAGTATCATAGGCTACGATAAACTGAGTCAGCGTAATCGTCTCCAAAGCGCGATGGGTTCGATACCACTGTCCAAATACACGGGTTTTGCTAGCAACATCACCCCAAACACGATCAATTAGATCACTTGGAGCGTCGTCTGGGGTCAGCAACCCTTTCTCGAAAGCCTTTTTATACTGCTGGAACTGCTTCTCTGTCATCGAAGCAAGCTTCGTGCGTCGGAACTGGACAATAAAGTTGAAGATGCGTTCACGAATGTGGCTCACAGAATGTGAAGAAGACACAACTTGAATAACTAGTGCCGATACGTTGCAATACGAAGTGTCCCAGCAAGAAACTGAGTAGCCAAGCTGTTCCTTTGTACGGAGTGTGTCAAAGCAAGGTTCGCTCATGATCTGACTAAACAACCCAGCAACGGCCGACATGGCTGGTGTGAAGCTACCAAGTTGCCAGACTTGGGCCACGGCTGTGGCTTTCTCTGCTGGGTTTGGATTTGAAACCGAAACGAAAACTGTCTTGTTGCAGGGCAGGATGATTCTCGGCTCCGGGAGCAGATACTCTAAGGGGAACCTGTTGCCCGGTGCCGCAAATCCACCCAATTGCGTGTGTGCTTTTTGGAAAACATCGATGGCCTCACTCGGAGTGACGTTCCCGCCGGCGAGACAAACCAGATAGCCTTCACTGAAGGTGTCTTCTAAGAACTCAAGCAAGGCCTCTGGTGACAACAGCACGTCTGCCTGCTCTGAAATAGCCGCAAAGATCTCCTGGGCGCTCTGTCGAGTATTCTCCATCATCAAAATGCGGATAGCAGCGCAGGCGGTGTCAGGGTCATAATTTCGATGCTGGAAATGAACAATCGTACGACGAACGCAATCAGCATGGAGGTTCAGCAGAGGCCCGCTTCTCGCCTTGATCTGCGCACGCAGGTCTCGGATAATAGTTGGAATCGCCTCGAAGTATGTTGCGACCGCCTGAGCGAGTTTGTGCGAGAAACCAGTGAAGGTAAATTTGAATCCGGAGCGCACGACCTCAAGTTGAAACACTGTATCCACAAGCTTAGCTCCATACGTGGCTTCCTCCATGAGCGCTTCAAGAAGGATAATAAAGAGACGACAGAGGGCTGTGCGCTGCGGAGTCGCGAATACGTCCCTAACTTGGTACAAAAAGGTAAATGAACTCCTAGGGAGTGTAAATACGCGTTCTGCAATATGCCACAGCTCACCCCAGTCGCAGTCAATAGGACGTGTAGGCGAGCTCGTCGCTGGTGCTTCAGCTGAAATTGAGCTTAGTCCTGCATAGTCCACGCACTCTGGGGTAACAATTGGCCATTCGCCGCAAATCGCTGTCTCCTGTAGTGTGCGAAGCTCCCTTGCCTTTGAAAGGTAGCCTTCGATGTCACTGGCGTTGACAGATCCCCCATCACATTCAAAGCAGGGTCCATTCAGGCTACAGCAAACACGTGGTTTCTTCGTGCGTTTCAAACGGTAGAGCAACTGACGTGTGAGGAAAGTTGATGAACCATAGACCTGCTCGTCAACCGAAAGTTCCGTCATGCTGTTAGATGTCCTGCCAGGATCTTGATACCCAGCAAATCCACGTGTTGGGAGAAAGCAATCCACTGCAGATGCCATGGCTCGTTGACTCTCTTCGTCTAACTGGTCAGTTTTCGGAACTCGGGGGAAATAGTTGGATGTGGCTTGCACCGGGTTTCCAGCAAGTAGAACAGGTAGTTCGCCCAGCATTAGGGGTGAAAGCGAGGAAAGAACAGAGTCAAGGTTTAGGGTAGGGATGGGTGGTGGCTTGACAATAGTAAAATCTGTGGGGATAAACTCATTCGGTGGCGGTATTCCAATGTCGCTATCACCGGCTTCAGTCATCCACTTCCTGAGGATTGTTTGATCAAACGGCTCTGAAGTGAACTCCACCTTCATATGTTGCGTCACAAAGAGTTCCACAGGAGTGTCAAGTGGAATGTCCAGTTCCTTCATGGCTGCCAACACCTCTGCGTGCAGTGTAGGCGACGAGTTTTCGTGCGTTTTACGAGCCTTTGAATGGGAGGAGCCAAGCTTCAGTGCGTTGAATAGAGGCCGGAACTCTTGGGATGCTAGTTCCACACGAGGAGGTTGCAACAGCTGCTTGGCTACGTCTCGGAGAACCGTAGAATCATACTTAGTGGCAAGATACGGGCCTGAGAGAATATGCTCCCTCTTATAGACCTGCATCTGCTGAACGATATTTGCGGCCTGGGTCACGTGATCCGTGGGCTGTGCGTATTGGAACAAAATGTTGCTGACCAGCGAATTCTCCTTCCAGAGTCGGTACTGTGTCTCTTCATCGATTGCATTCAGCAGGCGCACGGCGTGCAAGACCAATCGGTACACGTCTTTGAAATGCTTGAGGCCCTTTTTTGTTAAGACAATGCTAACGTAGAATAACCAATGTGAAGTGAAGCGTTCGTCGCCTCGTGCGAGCAGCTCAGTCGCGAGGCCACGTTTCTTTAACACGGAAAATAAGCTTCCTGGACCCTCATGTCCTAGGATTAGCTCAAGGTAATCAGTGGGCTGGGTCTCAATGAATCGCTGCTGGGGCGGCAGCTGCCATGTGAACGTAATCGAGTCTTCATCTCGAATGGGGCATGCTCGGTAGAGTCGTCCGAACACGTTGGGCTCAAAGGGCAAGCCTGCGAACTCGTAGTTCACGATGGGGAAACGTGGTGGAAGACCAGGCCCTTGCGGTGGGTTGGAACGAATCAAACCAAACGAAGCTTCAATCGCCGTCCTAAGCTCTCCGACAGACGGCGCATACCCAGGACACCGCTCAAGTACCACGCACAGCTTCATGCAGTTCGCTGAGTAGTTCTTCCGGTGGAACTCGATCAGTTCCTCCCGGATATTCACACCGCACTTGAGCGGAATCGTTTCGAGCGTCTTGAGGTTACCCCATCCGAACTGCTTGCCAGGGTGGCCTTCTCGCGTGTGGAACCGTAGAATGTCTTCATGTCGATTAGAATCATTGGTGAGCGTTTCAACAAACTCTGACTCGACAGCTCGCACCTCGCGCTGGAAACTCGACTCGTTGAACAAGGGCGCGACGAAGAAGTGCGCAAAGATATCAAGTGTTTCGAGCAGGTATTCAACTGGGACCTCATACTGATACACAGTCTGCTCAGCTAGCGTGCACGCGTTGGAGTAGCCTCCGCGCTCGCTCACAAACGTCTCCCACTGGTTCTCACCAGGGTACTTCTCACTTCCCATGAACAACATGTGTTCCAGGTAGTGTGCGAGCCCAGGCAGCACCTCAGGATCGGCAAAGCTTCCGACGTTCACCGAGAGCGCCACACCCGCGTTCTTGAGCGCACCGGGCTTCTTTGTCGGAGCAGTCTCAGACTTAGCTTCGTCCCCGGCACCACTAACTCCGGCAGTACCGGACGAGGACGACTGCGTATCATCAGACGTGCCGTCCTTCTGCGTGTCCTGCTGGGTGTCCTGCTGGGTGTCCTGCTGCGTCTGGTATTGTTGCACGGCCCTTAACCTGGCAATGGCAGCGTTGGAGGCATTGGAAGGTGCCTCAGTGGGCGGCACGGCCACGATGACGCACTCGAGCCCATTGGGGAGGGTAAACACGTGGTACTCGCTGCGGTCCCGCGCAGGCACGAGTATCCCGTTGGAAAAGGTGAACTCCGAGGCCATGCCCTGAGCGTGGATCGAACCGATGGGACTAGAGGTTGGCAAATGGAAATTAGATTAGGTCATAAATGAGTCACTGGACGTCATATGGTATATTTTTAACCTATCCATATCCCTGCATTCCACACTTTTATACAGTTTCAAACACTTGTTTGGAACTTTGGACACGCTCTTTGAATCTCAACACATGAGCGGTGCACCACCATCCCGACTCAACTTGCTTGGTCTTACCGGCAAACCATTATTATTCGCCGCCGCAGCCGCTGGCGCCGCCTATCTGGGCTGGAGATATATCAAGAAATTCATCTCACCACACCCCGAACCCAAGACCGTCGCGCCGACAGTGGGCGCGGAGGAGGAGGACTTTGACGAGGAGAAGTACCACCGCATTGGACGTGACTTCATTCACGCCTGTGTTTATTTGCGCCAGTTCAAGGTCCCCAATGTACGTGATCTGTGGAGTGTAAAGACTCAGACCCCATTCTGTACTTCGTCAGCATGACCCAATCTCGATTTGGATACGCCCAGCATCACCCAGGTAGGCACACCACTCAGTTCGCTCACCTTCTCGTTTCCATGCCACTCCACATCTTATAGCTTTCTAACGACGACAAACTCACACTATATGCCCTGTACAAGGTCGTCATCGAAGGCGAGTGCACTGAGCCTGAGCCTTCCTTCTGGGACTTTGAGAAGAGCGCCAAGCATGCAGCGTGGAAGAAGGCTTCCCAGGAGCTCACACAGATTGAGGCAATGGAAATGTACGTCCGTAATGTCGATGCACTCGTGCCCGGCTGGCGTGAGCACTATGACAGCCCGAATATGCAGGACGGCATTCGTGAGCTGATGCAGACGCTCGCAGAAAAGGGGAAGATTCAAGCAGGTTCAAGTTCAGAAGCTGCTAGTGCAGGAGAGCAAGCATTCGCTTCAAAGCCTAAGCAATGGACGGAAGAGGAGGAGGAGCTCTTGACAGAAGAAGACCTCGTATTGGCCGAAGGTGAGCGAGATGATGACGGATTCGTACCGACGCAAATCGGTGAGGGTGGGGAAGTTCTCGCCGTCGAAGGCCCACGAACTCCGGACCCCAGAGGTGGAATGAGTCAAGGTGGCGCCACTGCTGGCGGTCTGCGTGAGATTCGCGGCGGTCAGATGGGCTCAGAAATGGAGCAGGAATTCGTTCGGAATCTGATGCAGCAGGTGAGCACCGCGCTGGCTAACGGGGCATTGGAATCTGCAGATTTGGATGAAGCGGAGGATTCGACAACACTGACTGACTCTGACATCGACCTGCTTCAGGGAAACATCGAAAACTTCATCACTGTGTTGAAGCAGAAGCCCGAACTCTTAACGAAACGCGATATGACTGGTAGTACTCTGCTTCATCACGCAGTCGATCACGAGAGCAAGGCCGCATATGCACAGGCTCTTCTAGAAGCCAAGGCTGATGTGAACGCAACAGACGCGGAGGGATCTACACCATTGCAATCCGCGCTTTGGTCAGTCAATGCAGCCGGCGCATTACTTCTGCTTGAGCACGGCGCCGATGCAACAGTCATCGATTCATCCCAAAACAGCACCCTTGGCATCTTCGACTTATGCTTCGAGGAAGGCGAGTCGCCTGAGCTTCGAGATGCTTTAGAACGCGCACTTCATAAGGAATAAAACCAAAGTAGTGCCGTGGTGATATCATACGATGTCATCAACAAACGAGCTTGTATTGATGAAACTCCTGAGTTAAAACTGTACAAAGGGAGGCATTCACGCATCCAAAGAGGGCGCCGATTCTATACAGAAACGGTTATAATAGCAAATAAAGCGTCAGATCTTTGGCTTCCGGATGAGTTTGCGGGTATATGCAGAAGGGGTTGCCTTCCAAGGAGAAATTATGCCCGGTAAAGAAGGGGCGAGTGAAAGTGTTTCACTCGGCAATGGGGCAGGGTTGGCAATAAGTTGGGCGCTTGGCGTCGTTGGTGGTTCACCAAGTTTAGGAAGAGGAGGTGCAAATGCTACTACATTGTTAGGCTCCACGTCCTGGACTTCCCCACCTCCATAACCAGCACAAGACAGCGTTGTGGTGCCACCCGCAAAGACAACTGCGTCATTGCCCCCTTGCTGCACATGTTGTTGCATATGCTGATGAGCATAGACACTGTGATGAACGTAATGTTGAGCCGCAAGTGGGGATTGTGTTGGTGAGGAAGTGGTCTGGTTTTGTGCCATCAGTTCGTGCTGGTAGCTGATGTATGCCAGCTCCATGTCTACGTCTTCCATGCCACTCGGAGACTCCAGATGATCACCAGCTGGGATCAGCTCGTACTCCTCTGGAGAGAAGAATCTTGCATGCGACAGAATCGTGGATCGAGAGAGTTGTCGAAATAACGAGTCCAAGAGCGAACGCGCGGGAAGTGAAACCCCGGTACGAACGCATATCTCAGCAGCAGCTGAGCATATTGAAGCTGTCCAAGGATTCGGAAGCATAAATATGCCGCGATCAGCACAACCAGTGGAAAGGAGTGCTACAATGCAAGGCAAAGCAAGATATAAGGTAATCGGTGTAGTAAGACCTTGTGGGAGCACAACCTTAGCGGCGCATGCTGGAGGGGCTGGCATAAGCAAATGGCTATGCAAGCATTGACACAGGCTTGCCACCGGATCAAAGCAGCAAGCGCGTAGAGGCTGATTTAATCGCAACGTCAAGCCTCCCAGTAAGCTGCCGATTCGAACGATGAGGAGAGAAAGCGCTCCAAACTGGTCAATCACAGGGCACTTCGCGAATTGTTCGGATCCAGATCGGGTGATTTCAGCTAACATATCCGGACAAAGTGCAGCACGTGCATGGGAAGATGCAATACCCAACATAACCCGCTCAAGAGCCGACGATGGGCCAGGGTGCGTATGGTATTCGGATGGGTTGGCATAACTCAGGTCGGCAACTTTCGGAGGTGTGGAGTATGGAAGTTGCGAGGAGGTGCAGACGGTCGATAGAGCAGAGTCAATACCACGACCAAGTCGACGGACCAAAGCAAAGAATAGCTCAGGCACGAAGTAGTTCCGGTGATGCAAGGCACCCGATGAGCTCGATCCGGGTACAAAACCCGAAGGACGATTGAGTGCAAAGGAGACTAAGGACGACGCAATTGTGAAAAGCCAATCCTCGATCAGCTTACGAGTGTGCTGACCCACATATTCCGAAGTCGTTTGACCATCCGCTAAGTCGGTTTCAAGCAGAGTACAGACTACAAAGTCATAGTGTGCGACAACTTGAATCAATTGAGTTAGGATGGCGACGCTCGCTTCGAGTTTTGCACTCAGCTCGTCAAGCTTGGACAGCGCCTGCTGATCAATGGTAAGCGGGGCCGGCGCGAAAGTAGATTCTGGAGTTAACCTAACTGTGACCATAGTAGAATCCGAACTTAGACCTGAAGACATTCCTTTGTCTTCTGAAACAGTCTCATAAGATGAAGTGCCTGCCGGTGTGGACTGCGGAATCGTGACCGATTTAGCTTCTGTCGGCTCTGGCAATAGCTTAGCGTTCCTCGCGAGGTTCATGCAGAGTGATTCGAAGGTACGATTAACTCGCTGTGCCCACTCTTTAGCTACCTCCACGGGCAGTGTGGTCGCGTTGATGGGCTCAGATGTCTTCGATGATGCTGCATCGCCTTCGGGTGCTGACCTCCATCCAGAGTTGTACCAGAACTTCAGGGCTGCTGCTAACGGTGCTAATGCTGCACGCAGATGAAAGGCGCCTTGTTTTGTAACCTGGGTTATTCTTCGCTGATAAATCTTTAAACGCGTGATAACTCGTTCGTTGGGCGTATTGCTTATATCGCCTTCGCATTCTGCCAACTGATGCCGAATATGCTTAATCTCTTCAACGAGTGTCAGTTTATCAGGAACAACAGCATCCACAGTTTGAGTTTCGTCGTCCGAATCTGAGAACTCGTCCTCAGATGACTCTGGAAACCCTGTCGAGGCGCTCCAGGAACCTTTCAATAAGGCCACAGTTTGGACCCAGAATTTGTTGCGCTCCAAGACACTCGTGAACCGAGAGGTCCTCAGCTCCCGAGACTTCGCGTTGAGTTTTGTTGCAGGGAGCACGAGTGGAGATATCGACATCGAAAGGATACGCTTCAAACTGGAAAGGTAAGGTCGCAGACTGACGACCTTAATCCTCTCTCGAGACATGAGTTGGCTACGGTCTACTTGCTCTTGTTGTTGAGGATGAAATGTCTGAACCCCAAACTTTGGATCGGCCTTTTCGGTGTCATGTGATGGGTGATCCGCATTCTCTGGCCGAGAATGATTAGTGGTCTCGCCACTTTCTATGGCAGGTTTGCGGCGCACCGGCACAGCGGGGGCTGGGAGACGCTTGGAAGTAGCTCCGAGTTGTTCGGTTCGAGGTGGGGTACTGCAACCTTGTTCTCCTGAACCAATGGAGGCACCTTCCTCACGCTTTGGCACAACTTCCGAATCACCATGCGCCGTTGTCGGACGCCTTGGTGGTGGAGGTGGAACGGGACGCTTTGCGGGACTGGATGGAACTTTAGGAGTAGCTTCTTCAGCTGCACGGGTTTCCAGTGCACTCAAATTCTTCTCCTCTGTGGAAAGTGGCGGAGGCACTTTTTGCTTCTCGAAGGTATGAGGTTGTCCGATCGAGTCCTCGCTAGCATCTCTGGGATTTGGAGGTAAGTACAACGCAAGCGCGTACTGTGTGACTGACTTATGGTGGCCGGTATCGAAAAGCGCTCCGAGGAGTGAGACAGCAGTGGTATTGGGAGCAGTTGAGCTCAGCCGGTTCGCTGGTCGAGACGGAAGGTGTTTACCGATCGACTTGAGCGCGGCGCTCTTGGCGGTAATCGGGGTGACGGGAAGCAAATCAAAAATGTAGGGACGAGAATGGGCCAGGCCTTTGGCCTCATCAAGCGTGAGGGAACTGTCGGCGGCAACGGAGGGCCACGGTGTGCGATAGAAGAAGTATGGAGCAAGGAACTTTGCTAAAGCGTTTTGCAGTGAGCTCACGGTCGTCGTTGGGACATTTAGGTGTGGATTGGGGATTAAGCCGTTTGCAGAGGTATACGCAGTCAGCCCGGGACCTGATCCCAGTTCGGGTGCCGACTGCGCTCCTGTCGCAGGCTGTTGCTGAACCTGCTCCATTACTCTGAACATGGCGGAAACGAACGTCTGGAAATCCTTCGCGAGCTCCGCGCCTTCAATGATTGCAGCAGGTACCAGATGCCGAGAGGCATAGGCTGTAAGCGTCGAAGCACGCGGACAGTCCGCGCCCGCTGCTGAATGCACAGTCGTAAACCCCTGGCGTAGTACCGCCTGAAGCACTTGGATGCCAAAGCATGATCGGCCGACGTTGTTCGAAGGATCAAAAGGATCTACAATCACTAGCGGATGGCCTACGTACAGTGGATTGGTATTCTTAACGAATTGTTCAGACTTGATGTCTATAATATACGCAGGGGAAAACTCATTTCCATACAGGTTCAGGAAATCCATTAGCAGCGAACCAAGAAGACCAGCTCCAATTGCTCGTCGCAACAAGATCAATGCAGCGACCACCTCGCTGTAGGAAGGAAGCTTGAACGGAAGCATCTCATGTAAGTGGTGTGGCTTGGTCGAATCCTTCTGAGCGGCAATGTGTGCTAGTGGCCGATGTACCGAATCTTTGGTGGACAAGTAAGATTGAATGAATGCAGCAATTTCAGCTAGCCGCTCTGGCGATGATGAAGTCAATTTTGGATCTGTATCTGGGCGATCGGGCTGCATAAGCGACTTCAAATAAGCATACGAAGCGTTGAGTGGCTCGAGCGCAAGTAGCACTCGCCACTGTAAGTTGCCACCTGTTGCGGTGGGGTTAGCAGAGGTCGGGATGGGAAACTTTGTCGGTGAGGCTGATGCGGGCAACGAGCTCATGCTCTCGTCACTCTCTAAGTCTCCAAACATCGTATGAGGCAAGCAGCCAGGCCGCTCGGCAGGTCCGCTCTGAGCAGGCGAATCCTGCGCCTCACTGCTGATTGAACTGTGTTTGGTCTCCACCTCCTTGACCCCGATTTCCGGCAGGACAAGCCGTTGATTCTCTGGCGATGAAATAATGTTGCTTACCCACTGATCAGCGAATTCTCGGACCCGCTGATAAATGTTGTGTGCAAGGGATGGCTGGTCCGGCTCAGGCTCCATCGCAGCGCCTGACTGACCTCTTGAGATGATACTCTTGGAGCCATCTTCATTCGTCCAGTTCAATGCATTCAGCATAAATGAAGTAGTTTTGACAGTGTCCTTACGTCGATGCAAAAGGTGTGTGATCATAAGGACGAGGCCATATGAGGCGAGACCGCCACTGAATGGATCATTAAGACCACGCTTGCTCAAGAATTCACGTAGCGTGATTGTAAGCGGGTGAAGTAGGGGCCACTCTGCAACTAGACCTCGAACCAATGCACATGTGGAAAGCCCGCGATGCGACGGAGCGTCAAAGCTAAAATCGAGTTGGATTTGAGCACCAGCTTCTTTGAATTGTGCCGTAACTTTGACGATCGGAACGAGCGATTTGTCGAGGCAAATGACATTCTGAGCCCAGGACTGTCGCTGCATATGAAGAGCTAGCGCCTTGGCTCGTGCTCGTGTTTCTTCAGCGATTGCCTTGCGGATCTTTTGCTCATAGCGCCCCCTCTCTGCTAAATCCTCCATCTCCGCTCGATTCAGCTGTGAGGCCTGAGTCTGGGATGGGTCTTGAGCTACTACAGGAACCTTGGCCTCTGGCACAACCTTCCCCTCGGCTGCCTCACTAACTGCACTAGTCGCAAGGTGTCGTGGCGCGGCCTCGTTGCCAGCAGATGTGGCAGTACCCAAACGTTCCTTCCAGCTTGCTGCAGCGTTTGCCAAAGTTGCGTCATCAAAGCCTTGAGTGGGAGTCGGCGGGGCTGTAACTGCGGTAGTTCCGAGAGCATGCAGCTTAAGCATGCGGTTGCTCAGCATATAGTGATGCTTATCGCATACCACAAGATCCACATCCGAGGATGGTGCTCCCAATCCAGTCGCGAAGGAGCCGAACACTTCGACTCTCGATTCGGGCCAGAGTGCAGCAACAGCAGTTCTTGCGGCATTGATCACAGCGTGTTTCCATGGTTGGCGCAGCCGAGCAAGAGATTCCATCGAGGAAACAAATTCTACAACGTCTGAACCTAGGGCAATTTCAAGGGGAATTTGTTCCGGCGTTAAATCTAGTCCATCTGTCGTACTCGTGGAGAAGGTAAATCGTTTCATGTGATGGTGGGCCCACAATGACGGTTCAGGTGCAGGTTGGAGCTGCCCTTCTGGCTCCGTCGCAGCGAGTGCTTGAGACACTTCAGACGTCGCCAATAAAGCGGACGAATCCTCTTTGGTTGGAGACTCCACCTGGTAACCTTCCTGAGCAATATGAGTCTGTCGCGCTGCAGCCGCGACTGGACGTATGGGTATCTCGTTACACAGCTGTCCTTGCAACTCTTTCATTTCGCTTACTGGCTCTGGTTGCTCTACTGAATGGACATGCTTGCCTGTAAACTGTGTTGCGGTATCTTCTGGTCTAGATGCTGTTTCTGTGGTCATAGCATCGTGACTAAGAGTCTCAGGTAGACTGGATCGAGAATCTGCATCCAGTGATGGATTTTCAGTCTTGCTCGACTGTGAGGATGACTGCTCCGAGCATGTCACGGTTTCGGTGGACATATGCGTCTCACGCGAGCTGGCTGGACCAGAGGTTATGTCTACGGATAGAGAAGATGTGGCTGGTTCTTCTTGGGAGCCCTGTTCTTTGACCTCATTGGAGGTTGGATCGACATCTGTGTTAGGGGAGGATGATGGTAAGGTCGCAGTGGCAGCTGAAGCGTTTGCTGACTTCGAGTTTCTAGATTGCTTGGCCCTATGCTTGTTTGCTGTTGCCTCAGTCAGTTTCACGCTCTGAGCGCTTGGCGTGTTTTGCCTTTCTCCATCTTTCTTCCCAACTTTCGACGATTTGTGCGAATCTTGGTGTGGGGATGAGTGCTGCTGTGGCTGCGTTTGCTGAGGCTGTTGCTGAGCTCGTTGCGCTTGCGACTGCTCCTGTGATTGCTGTTGTTGTGAATGGGGATGTGATGGGTGCGACTGCTTGGGTTTAGGTTTTGGTTTCCGCTTACTCGCCTGAACTTCATTTTCGTCCTCTGCCATCAATGCTTCGAAGTCAATTTCATCGTCATCTGCGGTTTTTTTCGTGGTTTGAGACGCCCTATTTGAAGACGCGGAATTCGCGTCAGCAGCAGAATATGCCAGATCAGTGACATAATCAATCGCAGCTTGTTCGGCCAGCATACTCTCCTCACAGACTAAGTGTGGAGCAGAACCTCGCGCGCGCGCAGAACCATACATTTTCTCGTACATAGACATTGCTCCGGCTTGGGTAACTGGAACGCAGCACATCGACGCCAAAGCAAGCGCTAAGATGTTTGTGAGTGCGAGGGCCTTTCTCGTCACAACTGGTTTCTCCCCATATCGCTTCTCTTCCTCATCGAGGGTGTCGTCCCGAGGCAAAATCAGTGCTTTTCGCAACTCCATCGTGGTCGGACAACGCAGCTGCAGTGAAAGCGTGGGGTGAGGTTGATCTGAGGACTTTGGTGTGTCAATAGACTTGGTTTCATATGATGAGCTTTGATCAAGTTCGACATTCGTGGGCTCCAGCAAGGCGGCCTCGAACAGCTGCTGGCTCTGTGCCTGTTGGGTTGGTGGCCCTGATGTGGGTTTATCTTGCACAAGCGCCGCTGCAGCTGCGATTGCAACATGAAGTGGGCTTGTGGAATCGACATAGAGTCTGGCATCGGTCGTCGAGTGAAATGGACTTGGTCCTAAAACGTTTAACGTCACAGTAGCTCCTTGTGCAAGCGAAGACTGGCTCGTGGTTTTGTCCTTGTTTGTTGCAGCAAGACTGGATTTGGCCCACGAGTACAAGGACTGGAAGTATGCGAGTCCAGGAGGGACTGATTGCTGGGGGATCAGGGACGTTTGGAATTTATCCTTGGCCTTCTGGTCCTTCGTCCCGGCCGCCTTGACTTGGCTTGCCTTCGAGATGGATTGGTGAATGGTGATGGCCTGCTGTTGCAGGTTACTATCGAAAACGATGTGAGCAGCTGATCCTGGACTCTGAATGCGCAGGAAATGTGGAATAAGGCTCGATTTCGGTCCCTTAGGGTCAGTTCTGGATCCAGATTCCACCCCATCCTCCTCGCTCTCACTTGCATTTGCGATTTCGTCAGAGCCACCAGGTGGCTTCACTGACGAAGGCATACTAAACGGCAATGTCGATGTGAGTTGTGGCCGATTCTCAGCATACTTCGCATTGAATGTCTCCATGAGTGCGAGAGCGACGATATTGGGGAGGGATAGCGCATGAAAAAAGTACCGACTCTTCACAACGTTGTCGGGTGAAGGCTTGATAGAGTGACCAAAGGTCTCATATGATCGAGGATCCGTGAAAGCCACCTCTTGTGATCTTGCTAAGGTCATTGAGCTAGCGAGAAGGGCCGCGAGCTGAGGTGCTTGTACTTGCGAAGCCACGATTGGATCGAGACCGATGACAGGAGCTGTTTCAAGCCATGGCGCAGCTTGAAGCGCGGTGCTCGATACCTTATTGCGAGATCGACGACGGCGTCGGCGCGAATATGAGAGGAAGGTCAGAATCGAGGCTGGAGGGTCAATCTTCTTGCTGTCAAGGGAATCGTTGCTCGGGGCCTTGACAGTGAAAGGGAGAAGCATAGTTTCGTCGAGTGTGGGGGGAAGTGAGAATCCCTCGGAGCCACTGCTTTCAGCACGTCTTGAAGGTAGGAGTGTGCAGACGATTAAGGAATCCAGATATTGTTCTGCTCTTTGGAGAGCCTGTCTGGCTTGCTCAATCTCGATATTAGCGGCTTCGGTCGTATCACAGTCAATTTGTGTGCTTGTTGTAAGATCCCTGCCTGAAGATGTGACAGACTGCGATACGGAGCACTCCTCGCGCTGCGCTAACGGATCACGGCGAGAATTGCCCGAGCTGAGGCAGAAGCGGATACGATTCCAGCTCAGGTGCGCGAGCCCTTGGTCCCCAGAATGTGTGCTACTGTTAGACCTTGGATGGGTTGCTTTCTGGGCTGATGGAAGGACAGGTTGGGCCAGAGATGCGTCCCGGCACGCTGTTTCGCAAGACTCATTCTTCAAGTCCAGGAGTCGAATGAGCCTTGACTGAGCCATGTGAACCTCTCGAAGAGCGCTTTCGACCACAGGATGGCTGAAGATCCTATCTAACAGGATATTCCAGCGCGTACTTCGAACGGTGAAACACCCTACTCGTTCCCACAAAGATAAGCTATCGTACCACAACCATGCTGGCGCTGGGATGGACATGAAGCCCGAGGTGAGAGTCGAATTGACGCTCGACCAATTGGTTGCATCTTCCACACGAGCCGATAGAGAAGACGCCAAGCTGGACGTTGACGGGACTGAAGACGCAGCCTCACTAGACCCTTGCGTTGTCTGAGACGCGAGGGATAGATCTGTCCGCGCGTCATCGAGCGAAGCGAGCCACAGTTCCTCAGCCGACATGTTCTGGGTGATGAACTTAAGGATGTTAACTGCCGACTCCGCGGCAACGCGCTGCTCCAGCTGTGTGCGTTGTACAGCGGCTGCCATGAACGCCTCCGCGGAAGGTTGTCCGATACCAGCAAGCCGCCCACGCCCAGTGCCTAGTCCTCCCAAACCGGCTTGTGAGCTCGGTCGTGAGTTGGATCCGGGTCGCATTTCGAGTGATGAAAGCGATGCACCGGGCCCAATACAATGTGATGCTGTGCCTTCAACTTGATTCGGATCGGACTAGGTGGTTCAGCTCGGGCGCACTCTGGCGCGAGATGGCGGACCGTGCCGTTTTCCAGTCTGTTTAGACTCGACTTTAGTGGGTCGAACGTTCGTCTCGATGTTTTCGTCGAAGTATATGACTTAGCGGCAGAGCAAATTACTTCTCAGCAGCTAGGATGCAATGGCTTCGCAATGGCATCACTTGCTTCGCTAAGCCACGTCGTCAATGTCGCGAATCGCGTATTCTTATTTCTGTTCACTTTGCTGCTTTCGACCTTCCCTGTGGGGTGAGTTGTGGGCAAGTGGATATTGTGTCTGGAGATGATGCATCCAGGTATTCAGGTGCTATCTACAGCGCGTCAGCCCTGGGTAAGCCGTGCCAGTCGAGAAAAACCAGCTAAACCAAGGCTGGAGAAAGATCGGGTAAGCATATTTCCAAGTTGAGTGTAACTAGTTGTGCTTCTAGTGAGTTGAAAATCTAACATAATTACGTGGCTAAACTCGTGTGTGCAAACTCGTTGAGCGTATTATATTTCTACTACACCCTACTCAATACCCCCATCCGACCTGCCTTTTATTCCTCCTACCTCAGACCTTCCGATTGCGGCACGTGTTGAGGCTGGGTTGAGCCGCTGATCAGAGTGACCACTGGGTTCTCTTGCTGTTTTGTGACGCGTACTGCGGAGGTGCACTAGCCACGCCCCCCAATATTGCCACTGACCTGCGAGTTGGCATAGATCCGCTCCGGACTTGGTGTCTGCCTCACCAGCTCTGATCCAACATGTACTCCGCCTCTGGGACAAAGGAGGGCGAGAGATATGAAAGCGGCAGTGAAGTGCTCTCACCCACTTCCTCACATGGATCCGCGCGGCCCGCATCCTCGGTGGCCTCGTCAGTGGTCACTGCCACTACTACTAGTCAGGCAGAACAAAATCCGCCTCTGCGTCAGCACGAACTGGACCAGCACTTCCGCGCACATCAGAGGAACCTCCAGCTAGCCGAGTCTGACTTGGATGACATTCAAATTGGCCACTCAAATGAAGGCGACCAGGAGCTACTCTCACCGTCGCTTCCCATCCCCTCCCAACCAGACCCAGTGCTATCTGCTCGAGCCAAGAACTCGAGTTCGCTTATGAGCCCGACGTATGTGACAGGAGGTATCTCTCCGAATGGAAATGCAGGGGGGCTAGCCATCAACAATCACAAAGAGGCACATCGTCCGCTGCTCCCTAAAAGATCCCACAGATACGACCATGACGACGATGATGATGATGACGAGTACCATAGTAGTCGAGGCACCTATCGCAATGATGCGGAAATTTCACCGTTCATGCAATATGTCTGCCTTGCAGGCATCATATTCACATTCGTAGGCCTGGCTATCGCGGTTTATTTCGTTTTTGTGAAGGGACAGAACGATTCCCCTCCTGTCTATAGACACCGCTCAAGATTCGGTCCACGATTGGGCCTTGACGATTCATCCGAAGCTGAATTCTCCGCGCTCTGGACGCCAACCATGACCACAGAATCTTTCATTACAACCGTGCGCGATACCCTCACAGAACCGCCAACACTGTTCGTCGATCCCAAGACGCATGAGCCAATTTACCTTGCTGATACCGTCCCACTCTCGTTGATCTCTGTAAATGAGGCGAAGGCTAAGATTAAGGCAGTGACCTCCCCCGACGAAGCAAATCAGAAGCGGTATAGCCCTGCCCTTCGCTACGTCTTCATCGAATTTTATGCAAACTGGTGTGGTCATTGCCGGCGCTTCGCACCCCACGTCGAACGAATCGGGATGACCTTCAACGATGAGATGAGCTCACCGGTTCGCATCCTGAAGATCGACTGCGCAAAAAATAGCGCACTTTGTCAAGCGATGAATGTACGAGCATATCCAACATTGTACTGGGCAGATGAACGGAAGTGGTCGCAGATTCTAGACTACCTCGAAAAGAATGCATATGGTCCACCCAACGGAAAAGGCGTTTCAAGCATCAAGCCGGGTGCACCCTCGATACCCAGCGAGCTCATGCCGACTCGGTTTGATGGAACTCACACCGCGGAAGGTGTACTCAAGTGGACTCAACAGACCTTGGAGGAGGTGGCGAACTCGGAGTCCAGAGGCGTGGACGGCAAGTATACCGTGAAGAGCTTCCCATTCACGCTCGTGGATACCGAAGGTTTCACAAGGGAGACTACAAAGCGCGCAAAGCAAGCAGCGGCCAATGCCGAGAAAGGAGCTGCCAAGGAGCTCGCTGAGCTTTCTAAGTTGGGCAACCCGTCGAGCGTGAACCCTCACGATCCCAACTTATATCTTGCAATCGCTATTCGAGAGGCGCTTGAAACATGCAGTCGCAAACTGTCGACCCGATCGAAAACGACTGCACTTTCATCGGCTCTGGCGTTCCAGGCAGAGGGAGAGCAGGACATTAACCCGCTAACCGAAACGGAGGACAATCAATTGCTGGAACAGACGAGCTGCTATGAGGCTCTGTATAATTGGTTAGGTTGGTTGTGTGAGTTTCATGTCGATAAACAATGCCGACCTTCTATTTGTGCGTTGCAGACGAACCTTCCAAAATGGCTGCGACCACCTACATTTACCCCAAGAGGATCTTTCCCTCCGACTCAGAAGCACTTAGCGAATGGTGAGCTGGTCTGGATGGGACTGGGTTCGCTCTCTCCAATCAGCGAGGTGCTCGAAAAAATTCGACGTTCCGATCAGTTCCACAATGCGCACGCGAGCGAGGTAAGGCACACCTTCACCCGCGTTCTCTTTGAGCGAGACTGGAAACTGTGTAACAAGGAATGGAGTCACTGGGATAGAGGTGTTGGATGGATGCAGTGCCGCGGCTCACGTGGTAACACGCGTGGTTATACTTGCGGGCTCTGGTTGACCATTCATTCCATGGCCCGTGAATTAGCGGATCGAGAGCTCTTCGCGGCAAAGTCGGCTGCAGCGCCCGCAGCAGGTGAAGTCCTTTATTCCGATGAAGTCCAGCTGGACAAGTCTACCTTCTCGCAAACCAAGGCGCCTGCATTCGTTCACGCGCTGCGATCGTACTTATATCACTACTTCCCTTGTGAAGAGTGCCTGAAGCACTTCCTGATGTACTCGCGTGGTCTAGACGTAGCAGTTCTTGGTAAATCGGATCCAGTGTTGTTCACGTCACCGACATATGCACAGCAATCCGAACCGACGTTGCCCGCTCAAGTGGTTTCCCAATCAGCATCGAGTCAGCGAACACAGATCGAGCTCTCTGGCGAACTCGAGCACCCTGCTGCCCAGCTTTTCATGTGGCTCTGGTCGACCCACAACAGCGTGAATGAAAGACTTGCTAAAGTAGAAGCCGCACACGACGCTGGTGATCCTGTTTTCCCCAAGTCTCTCTTCCCATCATCAAAGATTTGTCCAGAATGTCGTGACCAGCAGGCAACTTCAGATCCTAACGAGCGCTGGCGAGTTCTCTGGAAGCTGCCAGAGGCTTTCGAGTATCTTACAAACTTCTATAAGCCGAAGTAATAACGGGTTTCGGGTGGGTAAACTCCCCGCAACACGGTACTTAACTGAATAAAACGCTACTAGCAGGACCTACGGCATACGCAGGACGATACGCCACTCGATGGGCGGTATTACATTATCGACAGTCGTGTACTTGCGATGTGTTTTTATTACGATGCTCGTACTACTTGTAAAATAAAGGGGCAAATACGTGGTTGTGTTGTTGTGAAGCAGCGTGTGTTATTGTGCTTAGTCGTCCTCATCCCAGTGCTGGCTTGGCTTGGGTGGCTTGGGACCACCGGCGAGCTTTGACATAATAATTTGATCAATACGCAAAACAGTTGTAACAACATCTACTACAAGTCGAAGCGCGCATGCCTTAACAGCGACGAGGTCAAAGATTGCGCCCTCAGTAGAATCGAGAACGGGATTTTCACCTGGAGCAGCCTTAACATTAACTCCGGCTCGGATGTCACCGGCAGCGTGAGCTGCAATCAATTTGCTGACTGTCTCACTAGCATTCTGTCCAGCATTCTCAGCAAGTGTACGAGGGATAACGAGCAAAGCATCTGCGAACTTATCAATAGCGTATTGTTGCAAACCAGCAACAGAGGTAGCGTACTCACGAAGACGCTTGGACAACTCAACCTCGAAAGCACCAGCGCCAGGAAGGAAGTGACCTCCACGATCACGACCCATGGCCTTGACGGTGTTGACACCATCATCGATAGCGCGCTCAACATCGTTCAACATATTGAAGGTTGAAGCGCGGAGAACGATGGTTGCAATGTTAGTCTTATCCTTGTCATCGTTCTCGAAAACTGTAATCTTAGAGAGACCAACTTCCTGCACAAACACGCGTGAGCAGTAACCGCGGTGCTCAGGAGCGACAGCGCCCAGGCTGACCAAAGGTCGTGCACCAGTAGCCTGGCAGAGACGACGGAGCTCAAACTTGGAGCCAAGGGTGAGGCAGAGGATACCGTGCTTCTCCATGAAGTGCGCTGCGAGGTCGGATACGCTGCCACCGCTAACAACGACGTTAATGCCAGAGTTCTTGATCTCAAGAATGAGACCCTCGATCTGCTTCTCCTCACCCTGATTGAACTCCATGAGCTCGTTGGCGTTGGTAAGCAAAGCGGTACCCTTGGTCTCTGTGTCTGCAGCATCAATGGGGCAGGTGAAAACAGCAATGTTTGCACCCTTGACTTCGGTGATAGCCGAGGGCAGAGGGGGACGCTGGAAGACCATACCACGAACGACGTAGGACTGCGAGATGTCACCACCGAGGAGCTTGACGACACGGATGCTGTCGACAGTGAAGTTGAAGGTGTTCTTGGGCATGACCTAGATGGTTGATAGGGGAAATCATCGCACAGGGCAATCGTTAGATGAATGAATGCAGAAATGACTTATCACGCGTATGTTTCTCCTCTCCTCATCATCTGGTCGTTTGTTTGAAAAGCAACCCAAGCTGTGCTCAGAACCATAAATGAATACTCATTGTTTAAAATCAGTAACAACGTCAGATCGCAGAACGATCCGGTTGTCATCATAAACACGGGAAATTTGGAAACATCATAGCAACTGGGGAGTGAAGTAGCTGGGGGCCGTTGCCTTGACCAGATGATAGTTATGAGGAGGATGGTTGCAATGAACAAGCACAATGCATGGAAATGATGAACGTACCGCAATGCAGGCCTTTGCAATGAGCTTGGAAAGCTGCTCCTCATAGCCGAACTGCTTCGAGGCAACGGAAGCCTTAATAGCGCGTGCGACATCAGCCTCATTGAAGAGTGAAAGCTCATCAGTGGACTCGACGATGAGCTCCTTCATGATCTCGCTCGCCTTCTTGGCCGCTGCCAAGTAGCCCGAGATGATGTCTTGAGGGTGAAGACCGAGGTAGATGAGATCTTCAGCCTGGGAGAGAAGCTCACCAGCAAGGATAACAACCGAGTTGGAGCCATCACCGACTTCCTGCTCCTGCATCTTGCCTGCCATGACGACCATGTTCGCAGCAGGATGCTGAATCTCGAGTTCGGAGAGGATCGTAGCAGTATCACTCGTGACGAACATCTTGCCGAGGTGGTTGATGATCATCTTGTTCATACCCTGAGGACCCAACGAGGTACGGGTGAGCTCCGCAAGTTCCTTGCATGCACGCAGGTTGCGGATCACCGCCTCTTCGACACCGCTCAAGTGGCTTGTCCCCTGTTTGAAAAGGTTGGGGACACCCCTTCTCATATTTCTAGATGGCGAGTAAATGGCATTCCAAGAGTCGTGAGGCAAATGATTCGGTCGATCGAGTCATGCATTATGGCAACACCATGGCCACTCGCATCCACACGCCGCATGCAGATGCAGTGTAGATGCGCCGAAGTTTGATCAGAATTCAAAATCTGGCCACGCGCAGGTCGGTTTCCGCTGTGTAGCCGCCGCTGATGCGCGATGGCACCCAAATAAAACGGTAAGTGTCTTCAGTCCAAACGCATTGACCGGGTTATCGTGAGTATGCTACGTACCGCATCATCTTGAAAAGGGTTCTATAAAGGCAAGCCTGCGCTTACTTTCGAATTTCTCGAGCCGGACGCCTTGAATAGGGGTGACGGGGGAGGGAGTTAGACGTGCAAATGGGTGAGTCCGCCGCATTGCCGAGGTGCAATGCACATGCACTGGTCGTATTACAAATATAATGTGTGTGCGATATGCAATGGGGACGAAAAATGGTTGAAAATTCAAAAAGTCTCCCGTTGTAACTAGGAAAGGGTTAAAATCCGCCGTATTGCGGCATGAAACGTGTAAATTACTCCCATGCAATCGATACAGCACACCAGTATTGACACAATCAACTCAACTCCACAAAGATATATCGTCCTCGATCCCCCTTTTCACACGCGCATTTCCCCTTCCCACGGAATTTAAATTTCCTCGCCTGAAAAGAGCATAAAATCGGCCGATTTGCGCGGATACCCGCGCCGCAGTTGGGAGTGCACCTACGCGGTGTGCTGCCACACGTCCGCAGTACCACGTGGCAAGGTGTCTCAAGTAGATCCCGCACCGAAGCCGAGATATTCGCGGAAAACCAGGTTCATTTAACGGTTAAACTTTACTGAGCTGCGAGAGATCTCATCCACCGGGCTGTGAATGTTGGCAACCTAGGTTTCCTGCATGTGTGACTGATTCGCCGAGGGCGTGGTGTTGCGCGAGATACTGTAGAGGTCCACTCACAGGGTTGACGGCCAGGGCAGGTCGCGAGCAACGTTTCTGCTTAGTATAAACAATGAGCACATACTATTTGTGCTGGTTTATGATGGAAATGCATTGCTCTTGGCGCGCTGCTGGCTCTGCGGATATGCGTGAGGGGCTGCCATAACGCGCTCAAGACCATGAACAGATCGCGTTTGCATATCACTATTGAAACCTCACTCGCGATCGGCCTTGTCCTCTCGATCTCGATCGCGATCACGATCTGTGTCTCTGTCCCGATATCGATCCCGATCTCGGTCTCTTCGTTCCTTATCTCGGCCACGGTCGCGGTCTCGTTCCTTGTCTCGGCCTCGATCATCTCGATGGCTTCGACTGCTGCTGCTACTACTGTAGCGCGGACTCGAGGAACGGCTCCTGCTTCGCCGTCGGTCCCTTTCTCTTTCCCTGTCTCTCGCTTTGTCGCGATGGCGATCTTGATAACGATCACTATCACGGTCACGGTCACGGTCTCGGTCACGGTCACGGTCACGGTCACGGTCACGGTCACGGTCACGGTCACGGTCACGGTCACGGTCACGGTCACGAGTGCGATCTCGTTCATGTTGCCGATCCCTATCGCGACCTCGGTCCCGACTTCGCTCCCTCGACCTATCTCGCGACCTACCTCTCGACCTACCTCTCGACCTGTCTCTCGACCGATCTCTCGATATTGACCTGTTTCGGGACCTGTCTCGCTCCCGATCTCGGTATCGATCGCGGTCACGATCTCTTCCACGACTTCTCGATCTACTCCTAGTCCGACTACGGCTACGACTTCGTCGACTCGACCGAGAAGAACCACTTGCTTCCCGATCTGCCTTTCGTCTCGCTCGTTCCTCTTCGAGCTCGAGACGGCGCTTGCGAAGCTCCTCTTCCTGAGCCTGTCGCTCTGCCTCGGCACGCTGTGCCTCCTCCTCTTCGATTCGTTTCTGCTCAGCTTCGAGCACCGCATACTCCTCTTCGGTCAATAGCGTCTCGCGTGGCTCTAGCAACTCGTTTGCTTCGAGATAGCTCCGTGTGGCGATGCGCGGGAGAGAGATGCCCAAAACGTGCGTCTCGCGGAGGAGCTGGTCAATAAACTCATCGACATGGATCTGATGGAAGCGGCCATCCTGGTCCTGAACATTGATCTTGCGATAGTCCGCGAGAAGCGGCTCGAGACAGCGAAAGACGTCGCGTGAATCGAACACCATGCGAAGGTAAAGCGCGCCCAGCACGCGAAGATATTTAAACGCGTCATCACGAACGTACTCCAGAACGATCTCGCGTTCAGGTTGGATTTGCAACAGTTTCAGCAGCAGGCAGAGAAACGGTGTGGGTTGTCGTGTAGGCCCAAAGGTGCTTCCCACATAGCGTAGATCCACAGCCTTGTCGAGAAGCGTCTCAGCGTTCAATCCGAAGCATTCTTCCTTCCAGTAACGGCTGTCATATATCTTCCCGCGCGTGATCTTGTCCAGCAGGAACTGCGGATCAGTGCCATGTACCTGTCGAGCGATGGTATCGGTTCGGTTTGCCATACTGTGTGTACACCGCCTGTCTCGGCGAGGTCACAATTGAATTTAGACACGTCTCGGCAATTTAACTGATTTGTTCAATGCGGGATATACCCTCGCGGATATGGAAATTCACAAGTAGTAACGGATTTGCGACTAGAAGTGTATTTCGGGATATACGCGGTGTGCGACTCATTAAAGTACGTTTTTCACCCCACACGTATAGTACTACATGCAAATCGAGACCAAATCAGTGGCGCATCCATGAGACCCCCTAGAACTAGCACACAAACCATACTGTGGTCAGTGTGGTCCATCTTGCCGTGTATATTGCTCGTCACGACATTCGTGTTCTTCAAATATGGCAGCAAATTCCCCATGTCGGTGCGGTCCCCGCTCATTAGCGCCGTGTTATGCTTCGCCGTCCTCGCTGCGACCCTGTCAACCATCGTGTTCCGTCTCACCGAGATGCCCTGCTCGGCGCATTACGCAATCATACTCATCGCGGACAACTTAATCTTGACTACGTATATGTTACGTGCAATGTATGTGTTGTTCCAGTTGCGTGTGATTGAGGTGATCAACCGCGTCACCGAGTGGACCGCCACCGAGGAGGTCAAGGCCTCGGGAAAGCGAGACTGGTATATGCGCAATGCGAAACGGTGTCTATCTACCAACTGTTACTTGATAGTCTTCTTAGTTGATGTTCTCCTGACTGGCATCATCATCGCCATTGCCCTCAGTGTGCAGGTAAGCGTGGATGGACCAGACGCAGTCACCACCCAGTGCAGCTACACAAGTGAGGGCACGCATCCGTTGAACATTGCGCGCCTGGCCACCTTTGGGCTCAAGGCCATCCTGGCGGTTATGCTCATGCTCAGACTGTGGAAATATGGTGAAGACTCTGGTCTCGTCAAGGGCGAGCTCCGTTTGACCATCGTCTCAGCACTACCGTACGTTCCAAGGAAGAAACGTCACGCCTCTCACAAGTGTGAGATTACTGACTCGATATTGCGTTTGCTTGACTGCACATAAGTTCAAGTTTGAGATTGAGGCTGTGAAGAGTTCTGTTGATGAGTATACCGCCCCTTTGCTCCCACGCGATTCTATCACGGACATCCAGCTGATGTAAACCTGCCCTGATCCCTGACCCGATCCTCTAGACCCCTAATTGCCCACATCATTACACTCTTTGCATTGATGGACGATGATGGCTCACATCTTGGTGCGGATGTCTCCTGGTCATTGTACATGGCATCCATGCTATTTGTCATCGTAATGACGATCATTCACCCGATCTACCTAGCGTTCACCCTAAACGAATCTACCGAGGCTGGCTACTATCAAGGTCGACAGCCCGATATCTCCAACCTCGCGGACATCATCAACAGCAAGGCAGGTTATAGCGCCTTTGTGCAATTCCTGAAGAGTGAGTTCTCAGAAGAGAACATCTTCTTCTGGCGAGAGGTTCAAACCTTCGTGAACAAGTGTCGCGCGTTGAAGTCTAGCCAGATGATCGATTCGAAGGACATGAACAAGCTCTTGGCAGCCAAGATGGCGAATCGAGAGATTGCTGCTGAGCTATCTCGATCTGCTGTGCAGATCTTCGAAACGTACTGTCGTCGAGGAGCCCCCCAGCAAATCAACATTTCCGACACCGTGCTGCAGGAACTCACCACGCAGCTCAACAATATGAACGCAGATCGAGCAGAAACTGTGCTTGATAAGATTTCCAATCTTTTCGACTCCGTCAAGAGTCAAGTCTTTGAGCTGATGGACAAGGACTCCTTTGCTCGTTTCAGACAGAACCAGCTCTATAATCAACTTCGCGCGAAGATGGTGCGCAGTGGTTGGATTGATACATCAGGTGGTGAGACCCTCGATTCCTTCGATCTTCCACCCAATCTCATTGTCGTTCGAGACGCAGAGGAAGAACGCCAGCAAACCCTGGCGCGGCGACGGCAGTTGGCCAAAGTAGATCCGGAACAGTTGAAACAGCAAAAGCTGGATCATCGCGCCGCCGAGTCCCTCGCCCAAACGTCGAAGGTCAATCGGACGTATTTGATGAACATGGACTCTGACACTAAGCTTGTATCGCCCATCGATACTGGAGACGTTGCTTATCCGTACACGAACGACTTTGTCGCTATTGACGACGGCGTTGGGTCACTACGGATACCCGTCCCTCCGACGCCGGTTGCCGAGGAGCGTGTAGTTTCGATGACACCTCGGCGTACAGCTATTTCTATGTTGCCAAAGTGAAGGACTAGTAGTAGATTGTTCCTCTGCACTTTGATGTCTCAACTAAACACTGTTCATCATGTCTTTTTGTCTATTCCCAAATGTGGGTTTGTGTTTCTTTCCCTCATCTTCATTTCCCTAAATCCTCACAAAGAGCCCACCGTTGCTGGTCCGAACCGAAGAGGAAAGTCCGCAACAGGGTCACTGCAATGTCCCCAATCATCAATAATCTATTCAAGATTTAGTGTCGCAATCAGTTGTATATAGACCCGCACTCCTACCACTGCTCCTCCACAGCCAAAACTATGACGGTATGAAGCACTCACTAACGCTCCCGTTTATTGGTTATTCTAGCAATCCCGAGATCTTCTCTCGGATAGCGAACAGCGTGTTGCCTTCGTTGGCGATATGCAGCAATGAGTTTAAATGCGTGTACAATAAGTGGATCGTCGCGAGTCGATGATCTCGGCTTTCTTATACTTTACTATCCTAGTCAACAAACAACTATAGTCACAGTTACCAACACATCCATCATGCATGTGTTGACTCTGAATCCAGACAGTCCCATCAGTTGCTTCATAGGTCCCCGACAGATAATAAAGCACCAAGCTGTTCAAGAACTTCCAACCGTTTGAGTAGTAGCCGGCAGACCTCGAGTTGAGATGAAGTGAGCTGGGCAGGCTTAGTGGTATCATCCGCTGCTGACGGCGCTGCGGTTTCAGTCGGTCGTTCGAGCAACTCCACTAAGATCTCTTTCGAGAGTGAGGTTATCAAGAGCAGGTTCTTCTTAAAGGTCTTGGCTGGAATCACAGTTCCCTGAGGACAAAGCTGCCCCAAGCGCATAGCTGAGACCCAAGGTCCGGAGGGCAGGAAACCGTGGTGTAGCATGGTCTTGAAGTTAGTCATCCTGGTTGAGTCATCCTTGAAGTCAGAAATATATTCGGCCAACTGTGCAATAACCTTCTTGCGGAACTTAGGAGCCTTGATCAGCATTGGGGCGAAGCCAATACCATTAGGATTGGCGACGTTAAAATGGCTTCGTACGAAGGCTGCAAGCTCTGCCGGCAAGCGTGTTTGGGACAACAAAGAGGCAGCGGGGGACTTGAAGAAGCAATCAACGGAATACTCAAGCGCAACGATCGAGCAGGAGAGTGAACGGAAGGAGTCTGAAGACCGCTTTGCAAACAACATGAACGTTACGCTCATAAGTTGTGCATGTAATGAGCGCCATAGCCAATTTAGCCCTGGCCAGCCTTCTTCGATATCTTCTAGTCTAGCACCAATTGTCGCTGTGCGTGACAATGCCTCAAACACCTCCTCTGGATCTGAGATGAGGTCTTTATCGAGAAGGAGATCACGGAATTCCTCCAGCATTTCCGCCCTGGTCGTGACCAGCTTGGAGCGGATAGGTGATGTCCAGCCGAGTTCTAATGGTTTCTCTTTGATTGTTTCGACCCCGGTCAGCTTGCTTGTAACGAGTGGATCCGTCAGCACGAACTTTAGTCTTTGAACTGTCGGGAGCTCACCTGCACCAGCATTGACGGAGAGTTTAAATAATGCATCGACACATCCCACAACCGATGTTGTCTGAATCAGATCCACAAGGAACTGAGGAAGTTGCTCCACTCCTTTACCGTCTGGCACTGGGCATCGGTATGGATAAAAAGGCCGCACGAGCGTGGATCGGAAGGCGGGATCAATTGGTTGATTTGTCTCGCAACCCACTGGGTAGAACTCTGGGAACGCTGCACTGGACGCTGCTGCACCGGCTTTGATCATAGAGAATGCCGAGACTTCCTCGTCAGTCTCAGTGGGAGTAACTCGAACCGTGAAACCAGGGGGTAACAGAACCATGTCACCGGGCCTAATCACACGCTCATATGTGGTATTGCTCCAGCCGACCCATGACTTGTCATATTCAAGATGTTGGACTAGGCTGGGCAGCACAATGGGCGCTTCTTTCTCATATGTGCCCTCTTCTTCTTCCTCCTCCTCATCGTCAACGGGCAGCAGGCGTGTGTTCTGCACTGGCCGTTTGGGCTCAGGCGGGTAAATCTCGCCCGTGGTTTCATCCATTTTGATAAAGGTCAGCGTGGCCTCACCTTCTAGACCGAGGATCATGGTATGATACACTGAAGCAGAAAGTAACATGCTGCCTTTGTACTCGTCGGGCTCCTGCGGTGGCTCTGGATCGGCTTCATCGGGCTCAGGGGTCTGGGTGACGGGTTCTTCCGTGGATTCTGTCGTTATGCTCAGAACCTCCTCGCGCGAGCCAACTTGGAAAATATATAGACAGATATTATCTCGCAATGATAGGCAAGGCGCTAGTTGAGATCCAGCGCTGCGAAGCAAGCCGCATCCCCATGATACCCAGCCAGAAGATGAGGCTGCAGGTTCTGGGTGATGAACGACAGGTGGGTGTAGGTCAAATTGAAGTTGCACGTCGTGCTGCTCTACAACGGGTTTTTCCTCGACTATAGTACGCTTCCTGATAGCGGGCATGCGCACAACACAAACTTCCATATGCCGCACGTCAGGAGGGGGTGCATAGTACCTTGCTAGAGCGTTGGTGTTTGATCCCTGGAGCAGCACGCGAGCGTTCCGTCCAACATCAAGCTGAGGACCAAAGCCAATTTGAGTACATAGATCCCGCAGTAACTCGAGATTTGCTAGGGGATCACTTGTGTTCGTAAAGGGTGTAAGGGGAGTTCGGCCCAATGAATGGGGCATTGAAAGTGGAGACGTGGACTGTGTCAGCAAGAAGGTGCCTCGAATGAGCATGAATGGCCAAGTGGGCGGGATGTAAACGGCGAGGCCTGGACGCAGACCACGAATCATCAAGAAAAAGGGTGCAAACAATGAGCATCGATCTAGATATGGCTCATTCGCCTCAATGATGCGGTCCATAAAGGGCTCATCCAAGAGGATAGAGCACAGCAACGCGAACTGCTGCTTCGCCAGGCATGTGTCCTCAGGAGGGTTATCCACAACAGGTCTTGATTCACCAGATGCCTCGTTCCGAATGTACTCCTCATAGGCAGTCTTTCTCTTGACCGCACGCTCCATCATCTGCTTGAAAATCTGAGCGCACTCGCGAGGTTGTTCGAGCTCCTTTCGCAGCACACCCATGAAGCACTGAGCCATGATCCGTTCCGCCGCGGCAGACTTGGGATCACTCTGTGCCGCGACTTCGCGTAACAGCAAGGCCAGATCGCGCCCAATGAGTGTTTCAAGTTCCGGGAACTCTTTCAGGAAGGTAACAAGTGTGGTTGGCGAATACATGCCATACAGCAGTGAGCATGCAGTCATACAGACAGCGACGACTCCCAGTCCTGGGGCATGGTGAGGAATCGGCAAGGGCCGCTCCAGCAGCATCGAGGGTACGCCTGTAAGCTTTTCATAGATGTCTGGTGCTCGTTGCGTCTTAGCTTGAGCAATCGACACGGCCTCCAGGCTCTCAATGTCGTCTGGATTGGGTTGACTGCGACTGGGGCTCTTCTGGGTGCGATTTCCTCGTGTATCCTCATCTCGAGTGGGCTGATCCTGGGGCAGGTCGATCTTGCTGTCCTCACTGTAGGCCACCATACGGGCGATGATCTCATCGGGACTGGGGTACACAATAAGCGGTCCTGGGTTGTCACTCTTGTAGATCACGGTGCGAGTGGAAAGCGAAAGTAGGCGCTCTGCCTGTGTGTTGTACACCACATTGTCTCCGTTCACGCGCGGCAGTTCCGTGAAGGAAGCCTCGGGTGAGCGAAATAGGGCGTAGTTGAGCGCGTAGACCTGTGCGTTTACAGGAAAGACGTGCGGAAAGCACCCGCGCGGGATCTGCTCCTCGCTCAACTCCGAGACTTTCTGGATTTCTCTTACGACGCGTGTCGTCGTCTCGGTCATGGTGTGGGATCAGCTCAATGCGCAATAGGATGCAATCTCGTTTGCCTTCACTATCACCCTGTGGATCTTCCTCGCAGTGGAATATAATCTGAAACAAGCCTCGGGACTGCTGCGGAGGGCTTGTTTTCCGCTGATTTCGACGCGAAAATGCGGCGTTGTGCAGGAATAAACCCTACTGTACAGTTAGTATCTGCGGTATCTACCGATAGATACGCTTTGCTACAACACCTAGCCGCCCGATGTCTCCAACTCAGCGCATATACAATTTTCTTTTGAATGACAAGTCCTCAGTTTTCGGCCGTGTTGGCGGGGTTGTGGGTCATCTGCCTGTGATATTCGCTGTAATACAGTGTCCCATGCGCTGAAACACCATTTGCGCCTGTTGTCGCGGCGTCACCATCACCGTGCGTAGTGGAAATGCCCCGGTTTAACCGTTTATGACCGTTTTTTCCCACACTTCTTCTAGATTGAATATCTGGTGTTTGACCAGTGCATTCCGGTTAAAAACCAGTTGATTCGGTGTAGATTCCAATCTTTAAGCCGTTGCTCTCGGTAACGCCACATTTGAGCACCTAGTTTCGGTCGAAAATCAGCACCAAAGTGTCCAGACTAGCGAGCCTTCCCTTCTGAGGCGAATATAACGTGTTCTGGAGGCCATGGCGACGGTACTGATGTCCAATGAGTACCCCTATCTGCTCCTCCACACGGTCCCTAACGATATCTACATCGCTTCGGCATGCTGCCTAGGCCTGTTCCTCGCAGCCATGGCCTTGAGAACGGTATTCTCGTTCTCGGCGAATCCAAAGCTGTGGAACACGGTGGAGAATGCACGTGCGGCAAACGGAATGATCGCTCTGAGGTGGGTATCCTTCCTGTCTTTGATTGTTGCGGTTATCCTCGCCGCGAGGATCCAGGAACCCATGGACTACGGCTGGTGGGAGCGCGAATCTTATAACAAGGAGTATTGGTACGTTACTCGCAGAGAGATATGCATCGCGTAGTTTGAGTGTCGGAGGGATGGTCGCCTTGTGTGAGTGTGAGCATTTGCAGACACTCTACCGCTGTGTGAGAAAACTTCACACCTGTGTGTGTGTGTCCACGAACATGGCGGTTGATGGAGATCCAAGGGCTGGAACATGGTATGTGTCTCTGAACTCACCGTGCTGTCCCCTCTTATACTCTGTGACAACCGAATTGCCTCTAGGAACGTGTGCCGCATCGTCGTTGCAGCAATTATTCCCATCTGCGCAGGCGTATTCCACACCAACCCCTTCTTCCGATTCTATTGCAGCTTCGCTTTCCCGCTCTTGGCGCTTGTGGACATGCTCTCGGAAGTGGATCTCATGGGCTATATCCACTGTGTCGACTCGGGAGCGTGTGTCAACGCATCCTCACGCGATGCCTCATATCTTTGGCTCTGGCGAGACCTCGTTGGTATCACGATTAACATCTGCGGTACAGCACTTGCATGGTATGTGAAGGGAATGACTGGTTACTCAGAGGCGGAAGTGTCTGCTTGCTTTGGTGCATATCTGCGCCCGGGTATTGCATCTTGAGCATCCTCTCACTTGAAAGGCTACAACTTCATCGTACTCCCCTCTTCATCTAGGTTCTGCTGGGGCTACTGCGGCTTTTGCTCCAATGAAATCTACCTGCCCCCTTATGAGCACCGCGTACTGACCAATGAGTTGAATGGAATGCGGCTAAACAAGGCAACGATTCGAAAGCAACTCAGCGATGAGGATCTCGTCAATTGGTAATCATGTGTTGACGGGACATACCGGTCGTGGGAGACCACAAATGTTGATTTAGCATCCACAATTATCACTACGAATAGATACACACGTTTGTATATACTTAACGCTGCAGAGCCAACCCCTCGAACGAACTTCAACATGTCCACCATGGCACGCCGTTACATAGGAGTATGATAAACTTTCGAGGTCGAGTCGATCGAAGGTTTTCATCGATTGGTCTTGTCGAGAGTCGGGATTCTGAACAAATCAAAAAGAAAGCTTTAGATACGAGCTGATTCACGACGTGTTGTATTGTTTCTCAACGGGTACACCCACGTTGGGAGAAGTATGTACAAGCGAAGTCTACACCCAACATCTAAGATTGCATTACATGTGGTAAAAGGTCGGTTGTGTGCGTGTGTGCTGTTGTGGAAATGATTAACCATCGAGCAGTACTCGAAGCGCACTCAGCTTCGTCTTGGTAAGATCCAGCTGCTTACGAGCGTCTGCCACCGCCTTCTTGACGTCGGAAATGGATTCCATTGCGCTTGACAGGTTCGCCTCCCCGGTCCTGACCTGATCATAAACTTCCCGGTCGGCGGCCAAGACGTCAGCTGTCTTCTTACGGAGATCCTCTAGCACGCGCGCAGCCGCGGCCCGCGCGGATTCCACAGCAGCGACACTCATCTGTTTGCGGTTCCTGATGTCTTCCTCGAGCTTATTCATGTCAGTCTCAAGCGCACGAACCGATGAATTCAGCGTCTCGAGGGTTTGGTAGCTCTTGTCAACAATGACTTTCAATGCGCGAGCCTGTTCACGTAAATCGGTCTCGCATGCTCGTGCATCCGCTGTCGCTTTATCAAGCTCCTGCTTCGCGCTAGCATTGCGCGCTTTAGCTGCTTCAAGCGCCTTGGCATGTTCAGCGGCAGTCTTTTTGAGTTCTGTCACCTTCGACTCGTTGGCCTTAACTGTTGCCTTCGCCTTCTCTACAGCTTTGACAGAATCCTGATAGCGAGCGCGAAGTCGTTGTACAGTAGCACGAAGGGAGAGGATCTCTGAGAGCTCATCATTCGGTTGATCTTTTGCTTCTTTAGGTGCGACCTTACCGCTTGCCGCAGATCGCGCGTCGAGTGCCTGAAGCAAGTTGCGGAGTCGATCAAGTTTCTCCTTGGCGGTCTGCAGTTTGCGCTCGTATAACCGAGAGGCGATCTTCCGCGCCTCTGCTACGTCTGCGTCGTCGTCAGTATTTTCCTTGGGATCGGACTGCGCAATGATTCGTTGAATTTCCTGAATCTCGGCCTCATTTTGTTGAATCGACTCAACAAGGTTTTGGCGGAATGCTGCGACGGCTGCGGACTCCTTCGCATCGGTACTGCCTTTGGCTGAAGAGTCTTGTGCCGAATCAATATCGATGCTATCCCCCATAATGCTCTTCCATAGAGACTCTGACTCACCCAGAGAGACTCCTGCTTGATTGGCCCTCTTGTTCAGATCGTCAAGCGTCTGGGCGGCCTGTTGTAACGCCTTCTCGGCCTGAATAAGCTTGCTTCGCGAGTCGTCTGCACGCTTGGCAGCATCACTGAGCTCCACTTCGGCCTGCTTTACAGCATCCTTCAGCTGATTGAGGTTAGCGGAGCAAGAGGGAATCTTCTTCTCCACCTGCATATGATCGCTTCGTGCGTTCATGGCAGCTGTCTTCGCCTCATCATATTTCTTTTTCAGGGTAGCTTGCTCTTGCTTATTCTGAGCCAACGATTTCTCGAGTTCAGCAATCGTCTTTTGGGCCTGCGAATAGTCGGCCTCTGCCTTGGCCAAGGCCTCGCGCGACTTTGCGTAATTGTTGAATGCGCTCGAGAGTGCTGGTAATACCTCCTTCAATTTGGCTCCTGCGTTGCTGTCAATGCTTGCAGCCATTCGTTGCAAATTCGGCGTCAGCGCAGGAACCTTGGTTCTAAGTGGAGCTAGGATATCCTCGAGTTTCGCAATCTCCTTCCCACTCTCTGTAACGGCCTCGCTAAAGACGGCCCATCGTGTGCTCAATGAAATTGAGTCACCGTCCTCATGCTTAGTCTTTTGTTTGCTCATAAACTGAGACTTCTCAACGCTAGCATCGCGGGACAAGAGCACGGCCTTGCTCTGCTCGAGGGTCGCATTGGCTTCATCTGTTACCTGGACGCCCTCAGCGTATGCCCGCTTAAACTTCTCAGGGAGCGCAGTAAATCGATTGAGATCCTCTTGCACTTTAGTCAAGATTCCTGGGACGTGTTTATCGAACGTCTCGGGTGTGGCGCTTCTCGGTTGGAAGTGCAAGAGAAGTCGATCCTTCTCAACCACGTCTGCAATGTCCGCAGTTGAGCCAACTTGGCTTCCAAATCCAGTTGACAATCCAGGAACACCAGGTCCACGGAAATAGCGGATCGCTGCAATCACGGCCAATACTGCGCACACAGCTAACAAAACCTTGATGATAACGTTGAGGCCCTCACTTGGCACGGCCGTGAGCTTATCAGTGACAGAGCTTTTGGACTCCTTCTCGGCGTTCGAGACAGTGCGGGGAGCCTGTTGAGGATAGTCTCTCGAGAAGGCGGAAGCGTATGAAGGCGAAGAGTTGTTCTGGCCAGTGAGCGACTGTCTACCCACTCCAGTACCGGCTGCTCCGATGGAGCGTCGGGCTGCCGGAGAGGGCGACGTGCGAGCAGAAAACGTTCCAGACAAACGATGCAAAGCTGCAGACTGCGAGATGTCGTCATCCGGCGCACTCTCGTAAAGGCCCGAGGCGCGTCGCGAAGTGAAACTCGTATTGAACTCCTGCGACGGGGGATTTGGGGTTTCATTTCTTTGAGTTGAGTGGCTGGTAAGCGCTGTCCCGGGAGAGCTACGGCGTGCACCGGATCCCATCGACCTGCGGCTTTTAGCTGTGGCCACGTTATCTAACAGGCTTTCAAACTCGTCATCTACATACAGCGTCTGGTCCAAGTTGTCAGCTGGTTTGGGGGCCTGCGCATTGAGTCGTTTCTGCACCAGTTCTAGTTCCTGTTGGCGCTTTTGCTGCGTCTCATCCAGCCGAAGCGCTCGCGTAGCACGACGAGTCGCCATGTCTTGAGAGATCTCTGGATCACACCTCTTCTCACTTTATAACTTTCGAAACTCCGGAAATTGTGATTTTCACGATTTTGGAGGACTTCGACACTAGATATGTGGATAAAATAAGGTCGTTTCGACGGAGAGTAGGTTGTTAATCGTTACTAGCGGATTAGATACTGTGTGGTACGTCGGATCCCCTCACTTCCAGGACCGCAGGAAATGTAACGGCTCGCCTTTCTTTTTAACCTGATCCGGCCAAAACGGTCCTTCTGGACCTCCAGACTGGATATTACCTGGCCGCGCATCGCGGGCAGGAGGAGTTTTGCCCTGGAAGACATCGCAGGTTGAAGCGCAGTCCGTGATGTAGCATCGCTCTCAGTGATCATACGGGTTGGCTCAGTGCTGAGCTTAGCATACGTTGAATCTTCATTGTCGACCTGACTTGGCGGATGTTCAGGAAGGAGAATCAGTATGTAGGTGGACTTTCCACGAGCTTTCGCCGTGAGTTGTTGTCTACCCAATTGCTCATTTAAGTACCAGTGAACCTCCGCGATAATGCGGAGGTCATGTGGTCAGATGTGTATGCTGTCGTTATGTTTTGTATGGTGCCATGGGACTTGGGAAGAAGCTCTCTGGTGAACGGGTGAACAGGTGATACCGTTGAATACAGCACTGTGGACTTAAGCGTTTTCAAGCTCAATGTTGCGTGGGACTCCCTCCACTTCACCTCCCTTAGCAGCTGTTGGAGCCGAGTACTGCTCTTTTGACTGAAGAGGGTCTATGTCTCTTTTCAACGCTTCTGAGGCTGATCCATATGAACCATACTTTTCTGATTCATGACGTAACGCCCCACCCTCATCATCTTCGCTAGCAGTACTAGCCGCCGAGCTCAGTTTTGGCCGCTCGCCAATGGTGTTCATGAACAGGGCGTTGAACACAAAGCTGAAGCACGAGAGGACACCCAGGAGCATAGCCAAGAACATGGAAGCCTTCCAAGATTTGTAGTCGTCCGACTTGTTTTGCATCGCGACTAGAATTGAATACAAGATAAACTGAAGCATCATTGCTAAGGGACAAAGGAGGAGCAAGAATCCGAAGAAGGCATGGTACACCGAAGAGTGCTCTTTTCTCATTTCAGCCATCACAAGACGAGGTTCAACTGTCTGGAAAGATGTAATCTGCTCGGTGAGACGAGTCCGAACCCTTCTGCGGAGGAGGAACCGATCGACCGCAATACAAGGTACAGAGACGTATACCACGATCATGGGCAAATAGAGAAAGAACTGTGTGAAGCTATCGTATCGAGCGTCCTTCTGGAACATCACAACAGTACCGGCGATTGCCGAGGTCATTGATGTGATCAATACCCCAATGCCGAGAATCCTATGAACACGATTAGCGTGTGCCTGAAACCAGCTGCGTTGAAGGCACACACACGAGCGATTTTGGTCAACCTTCGACCTGTCTCCACGATTGCGTGCACCGCCAAGCGTGAGGAAGAGAACGTGCGAGATCGAGCATAGATTCCAGAAGATGGTGCCAATTTTGTGGATCCAGAAGAAGACCAGCACGTAGCCCGTATACTTCTTCTTGTACTGGTATCCACTGTGCTCGCTGAAGAAGCCCGCGGGGTCAAGGCGATATGAGAACACGCCATTGACGATGATGTTAAGCGGAATCAGTAGGAATGTGAGTAGAGCGAGAACATAGATCACTCTGAAGTACCTCATTTGGTAAGGTCTGAGGCAGTTCGCGAGCTTTGAGTAAACAACACGCAGCGGTATGAGTGCACAGTCTACCGCAGTCTTTACATGATCTGCGGCGAGACTGACGTCGCCATACTCCTCTGGGGCTGTGTCTGTGCCTGTTGTGCCTTGCATCCAGGATATACTTTCCGGTCTAGACATGTGCGATTGGCAAGGCGGTGAAACACCATGAGTCATCACAGCTTGAGTCCATTAAGGTCGGGCACACCGGCAGCACGACGGGCTCATCTGGTCGTCTGGTCGCAGCCATTGTCGCGGGCTGAGTCACTTCTTGGAGATATGTCTGTTATTGAAGTAGTAGTTGTCGTGCGGGGAGTTTGGGGCAAAAGCTCGGCCATTAACCGGGTCTTTGGGGGTTAATGCCTGCTTCATAGGGCTCGAGAACGCGCTGCAGGCGCCCGGAATTTACACTCGTGCCAAACGCATACACCGACGTTGACCTCGCGCGACATACAACTTGGCGACACAAACGTCTATCATCATGGCACAAAACGTCTTTCGGGGTGTATTCCGCGTGCGCTCCGCCGCTGTCGAGGGCCCACGCTCGCTACGGCCAAGCGCCGGCTGGATCGGCCCCTTCTGCGTCTGGATCACACTACTGCGCCCCCTCCTCACCCCCTCTTGACCAGTTCCTCTTGCCCTGCGAGATGACATCAATTCTCTGAAGCCGACGACAACGGCGAAAAAAGCGGGATTCGCCGTTGTTTATGCTTCGTGACGGGATCTTTCGGGCTGCCGCGGCAGAAATTGGCACCTTCACCCAATGCCAAGCCCGCCTACGGTGTCCATTTCGGAGTGCAGACGACGACTGTGCGAGTGCTATGCAAGCAGTGCCGGACTTTGTCGGGTTTTAGGTGCATGGTTGGTTGAGTGTGATGCCGACAAGATCTTCATAAAATCTCGCAGGGGATTGGATTTTACGCCAATTCCAGCTTGTCTACGGTGTCAAATCTCACTCACACATCCTCACACTGAGTGTGTCCCTCCCCTCCAAAGCGGTTTTGCCGAAAATCGCCACGACTATCCGTCCTGGCCCGGATTGTGTGTGGCCGATCCGTCCTGGCCCAGATTCCATCCGGGCATCCAGTTGGGACGAGTATCCGGGGACGCACTGGCGCGTCCGCACCGGCGGCGGGTGAGACGACGCGTGACGTCCTGTCTCATCTCGGCGCAAGACGACGCCTCGCGGCAGGCTGTCCCTGCAGCGAACGGCGCTGAAAACCCGGGTTCGGAGTTGAGGTGCGCACTTGAGTAGATATTGTATAGTATCAGGTGTGTGATTGATATAAATTAAATTAACCTAATAATGCTACGCAAGTCGTTTAAAGACGCCGAAACTCGTATACCTAAACGAGTTTGCTTGGAAAACAATACCGAACAACATTCTTCTACTCAAACCTCCGGCTTCGCGTTTGATTTCGACCTCGGCGGGCGCGACGCAGAGGGCTGTGACGCGAGCGGAGACGAGCCAAGCACCGCGCAGCCAAGCACTGCCCACACGCCTGACCACGGCGCGAACCGAGCACGCGTCGTCGCTATCGGCACCACAACCTCAGAAACGGAAGCGAACATTATATCCCACGTGCCGAAGGGCAAGGTGCCCATTCCTCAGCAGTATGGCGTTGTCAGAAGGTCTGTTATGCGCGCCGGTGGCTTCTCGGTTCAGCAGGGCCAGGTCGTGAAGATCGACTGGGAGCACAGCAATCACTTTGAGCTCTACTGTCATACCATATCCAATCAACAGGATAGTCATCGCGCTCTACACTCCAGTGACGCGAATCCGCATCAGAGTCAAGCCGGTGGTGCAGCTGGCTCCGGACTCTCCTCGGGTTTCATCCCAGCTAAGGCCATTGCACTCCTGGCACCTCCTCAGGACGCCGCGTCGGAGTTCGCAGTTCCGGCCGTCGCGGCTCGTAATACTCCTACAGTGCGCGAGCTAGACTCTGTGTTTGCGCAGGCTTCATCACTGGTCGATGTCTGTGAGAGCCCACTCGGCGGTGGCGTCAAGCACTCTTTGGCAGCAGCCGAGACAGCAATGCAGCAGCAGCAACAAGACATCCAAACTCCTCAAAAGATTCCTTTTGCCTATGCCGAGGACGAAGACGCAAATGCAGCACCCATCGCAGTAGACTTCAGTCTCGACAGCTTCATCTGGCCCATGTCGCGAGAGCAGTTCCTCGATGAGGTCTTCCAACGACAGTGCTTTGTCGTACACGCCACTGGGCAGCGTCTCGATAACTTCAAACAGCATCTGGCTGATTTCAACGTGGAGGAGATGCTTCAGCAGAGTCAGCACGTGATCGTTTGGATGAAGGACGCACGCAAGGACCAAATGCACTACGTTGAGGCAAACCCACAAATTGGTGCGACCGCGTACGCAGTCGGACACTCCTTGTATTTCAATCCCGAGCCCACCTTCCAGGAGAAGCTTGTCAAGTCCCTCGCACGCGATCTTGGATACGACTTCGGCGCAGATGTCACCCAAGGTGGAGGTGACGTCGAAGTCTTCGCCGTGAATAAGCCACACTCGACCCCGTGGCACTTTGATGCGCAGGAGAACTTTAGCATCCAAATTCGTGGTGTCAAGCGATGGAGCGTTGTCCCTGCACATCTTGTAGACCCGGTGTCGAATCTCCACCCCTCGAGCTCGAACATCGAAGCCCTCCAGGCTGATATCCGAGCGCACTCAATCGCTGATTCGCATGTCCTCACGGAGGGCCCTTTGATGCACAAGATCCTGCCCAAATCCTCAAGCGCACCGGTTGACCTTGATAAGCATCCGGCCTGCCGGACGTTCGTTGTCAGGCCCGGTTCTGTCTTCTACCACCCCGCAGGCTATTGGCACAAGGTCGACGCACTGGACGATGAAGGTTCGCTCTCGATCAATGTTTCCCTCGATACTTTGCGATGGAGTGACCTGTTTGCGGCGCGCATTAAACAAATCATGTTTAGCCTTCCTGCACTCCGCTCCAGAGTCCAATTCCCACCAGTTCAGCCTCAGCTTCGCAGCGTTGTAAACTCAGGAGCAGCGCGAGGCGTCCCGCCCTCAGTCGCGATCGCCGAACATCTTTTGGGGCAACTCAAGTCCGCAATTAATCAACTTGAGCCTCAAGACCTGGTACCGCCTGCTCTGCTGATGGACGGACGGCCATTCAACGAACGCTTGTCGAGCGGATCCACCACTGGGTCGCAAGATGGCGAAGAGGGCGAGGGAGAACCAGCTCTGATCTGGAATCCTGACTCGACCTCACCCGTCCCATTGGAGTTTTCGATCAATCGACTCGCACGCACAGTTGTGACCTCTTACAAAGAAGACTTGGATGCTCTTGTTCCAGAAGAGTCCGTGTATGGCTTCTTTGAGGGCATCACCGGTAATTCAGGCGATGAGGCCAAAGACCCATCGCCCGCACTGCAGACAGGTCGATTCAATCCACTTGTGGGTATGCATGTACAGTTCTATCCCGCTTCTGCCGCACCCATTAGCGACCCACTCAACAGCAAACGATCGTTTGTTGTCTTTAGCGGCATCGGCACAGCTGGTTTCTCTCCCCAGTACCTCGCCGCGATCACTGTAAACCCCAAAGCATCCGATCCCATTGCTCAGCTAAGCACGTTGCTACTTGAATGGATTGTTGACAAGCGTTCAAGTGTATCATTACCATCAGCCGCGCCAGACGCAAGATTGGACATAACTGATATGTGCCGTTCCCTTGCGAGCCGAGCGCGTAGGTATTCATTACCAGACTCCTCTGGACAATTGACACAAGTTGTACGAACGGTGGTTGCAATGTTGATGCACGCCGGCGTCATTTCGCGACCCACACTTGCACAACAATGTACAGAATAATCAAACCCATTACAATAGAATACCTTAGTGGTTTATGCATACAATGTGTGCTGATGCACTGGCTAGATACAACTTTAGGTTATGTACATATGGGACTCTCGCCAGCCAGTCCACGCAGCAGTTAACGTCTGACTGCGATGGATCTGAAGCTGGTCTGAATAGAGAGCTGGAGATTGGGTTGGGGTGAAGAAGTCGATTGAACTTCTACCGCTGTACACTTGCAGCGCTGATTAGCTGCAGGAATCACTATTATGGGAGAAAGGGATGGTCTTCCATGTGCACAGTTGAAGGGAAATTTGCACGTGGACAGTTGTTGCAGAAGCCTTTCCTGCTCGGCAGGACTCAGAGGATCTCCAAACTTGACAGCTGAGTGGCACGCCCTGTAGTTCAGGATTCTCTGGACGGCTGGCGGCTTAAGATGGATTGAAGAGTCGACGATGTCACCCGCGTCACTGAGGACTTGGAGGAAGTCACTCAGATCCTTAAGTGGGTCGAGAGGAACCCCATCGACGGAAGGGACGCTATGAACCCACATTTCACATGGCTGCAGCGAATCAATGACATCGGGGGACAGGCTCATAGAATCTGCTTCATCTTCGGAGTTTCCTATCCAGTATATCTGCTGTGTACCATCAGAGTTGGATGATGTGCGGCCGCGAGGATGTAAGGATATCGTCCACCCCCATGTTGCAATGCGGTCGCGATGGCTCAACAACGCTCTATACAGGACGTCGATTAGCGGAATACGTACAGGTTCCACCAACTGATAGCTTGAGAGAAGCTCAGACTCGTCGGCCAGGAGCGCTTCCAGACGTACACGCTCGTCGGCTGCGTGCTGATCAATCGCCACCAACATGGATCCCGACAGAGCCTTTCCGCACGAGCTACATTTGCTTTCGACATCCGCTGAAGAAGTCTCGGGGGCGGGGATTACACATAAAATGAACTTGCAATCAACTTGTCCTAAAACGCGTAACTCCGGGTGGCGGAGTAGCTCCGATGTGAACACGACTGAGGTTGAGGCAGCGGTCCAGCCTGAGAGCAGGGCCGCTGTGGAAGAAGAATGAAGAAGTGGAAGACTGGGCGCTACAGTAACCCCATCATCCATAGGTTCGGATGGTGCTGAGGTTGGTCGAGCCTGCCGAAGTCTCAAGCGGAGCTGAGCCTCTGTGGTGCGTGTTTCGGCACTAGCCGACGCCATCGAGGAGGAAATGATATTGCCATGGCGGAGTTGGTTCTGAATCCGGAGCACATGGGCCTGGAGTCTTGATGAGTCGTGTTTGTGGTTGGTTGACGTTGGGACAGCAGGCACCGGCTGTTCCGCATTTGAAGGCTTTGATTCATCTTCTTGCCTGGAATACAGATCGCTTGCTGGAATCAACATCTTGATTTCTTCAATCACTTCATCGGTCTTGTCTGTCATTTGTGGGACTTGTGTAGTGTCTTCAGTCTCATTGTTGACTGAAGTTCCTACTTCTTCTGCTCTGGCTTCGCGTTCTCGCTTTCCTCCAAGCGCAGGCTCGTGAGCGGCCGATTCGACAGCCGCTACTTGCGATGCCTTCTGTGTGAATACGTTAGTCGTAGGGGAAGTAAAGTCAGAGTGAAACGGTGAACTGGACCAGATTCCTCTTTGTGACCAGGAGGCGAGAAGTTGGCGAACGCTCGGAGGCTGAGGCCTTGGCATAACCGTGGACTTCCCACTATTTGCGACTGGGGTTCTTAGTTCTGCAGCGGTCGCTTGACTAGTGTTATTCGCTGCCTGAGCTGGACTTTTCCCAGGGGTCTTCTGGCGCGGTGACATCAATCGTTGGTATATTGAGATCGCTGGTTTCTTTGACGGAGATGTGAGTGTTTCTTCTGTGGTAACTCCTGACGAATTCGCATTTTCACCTGCATTACAGCTCGTTGGCAGGTTCCCATCTCTCCCTGGATCGCTGGTGCGGGTTTCCGATTCAATTCCCACAAGCGGAAGGCTCCCTAGGCTACGAAATTTCGTGAGTTGGACCCCCCATGCTTCGTTAGCACGGCGACTCATATTCTCGAGTTCCCCGCCCTGAGTAGAATCCGATTGAGAAGTTTCAGCGTAGATGACTGGCTGAGGCAACTCATTGCCGCGGTGGACTTCGCTTTTGATGCCCTCATCAGTCAGAGAAAACGTAATGCAAAGTGGATCCTCAACAGCGAAGGGTTGAGATTGGTACTGGTTGCTCGGTGGGACCCCGCTTTCGTTTGCACCATCTGCCCTGAAATCGCACTGATGGATGTCTTGATTGATGGAGGTGCTCGTGATAGACGGCACAGCTGAGCTGTTTTGTGTGTCGATCACGCTTGGGGCGTTTGCGCTGGTGGAAGCAGTGTCATCACCGAACAAGGTCGTAGCAGCCATTGCAGGGAGACTAGAGTCTGATGTACGGGGGGTCGACGCTTCTTCTGCGTCGGGTGGGTGACCATAATCCGACACCTCAGCATCTTGCTCAGGAGTGGATACGGACGACGAGCTGGAAGAAGTGGATGAAACCGACGTGTTCAACAAAGAGCTTCGATCATTCGGAAAGTGTGCCTCAAAAATAGCTTTGGCCATGTCAAGTGCATGTGCAAGCGGAGACCAAGATGCGAAGTGGACCTCACGTTTGTTCGGTTCTAGCGTCACATCAAATTCGGCAGGAGGTGCGTATACATAAAGCAATATCACAGGATGCTTGCGAAAATTCTTTGTCCCTGTTACGGCTCTACTTGGTCGGGTTCCTGACTTGACAGAACGCGTGCTGATCATCGATGTCACTGAGGGCGAGGGCATCTTCTTCGAACTAGCTAACACGCCGTCCTCTTCATCGAAGTTTGGAGTGGCATCTTCATCCTCCTCCTCATCGTTGTCATCGTTCGATGCCTGGGCATCATTATCATCGCCGCGTTGGGTCGACGACAGTGGTCGGGACGCGCCGTCTTTGTCTGTGTAGAACCGGGTGACCCATTTTTCAATTGTTTGCACGGCGTGCCTGAGACGCACAGGCCTTCCATTGAGGAAAACGAATTGCAGATCTCGACTCGAGGGCAGCAACGCAGCTGCAATCTGCAGAGGCAGTGGCATCGAGCTGTGGAGTGGAATCGTCGCGGCGAGCTTTGTATCAATCCCTCCAAGTTGGACGGTAAACAATTCTGGTCGAATCACAGCCCCGAAAACTTTGAACATAGTTGAGGAGCCTCGGTGCGTCTCTTCGCTCGGCAACGTGCTACTGCGCAGACTTACGTTGCATAGCGCAGTTGTTCGTAAATAATCAAGACCCGCTTGGAACCAAGCCGCATCTGACGAGAAAGGCAGTAGGAACTCCGAAAGATTTGCTGAAACCTGTCTCGAAAAAACCTCGACAATTGACTTGAAGTCGGGCGGGGTGCTTGCGTCGTGACTGTCAAACAGATTCATCAACTTGGGGTGATGTGGCACCGACAAAGGTGCTGTTGGCGGAAATGCAGGGGGGTTGAGCCGAATCGAGATACTGGGATGAGCCAGGGAGAGCAAGTCGATCCGGCTACGTACACGCTCGGCTTCAATCCTCGGTCTGAACATGGCCTGCCGCACCGGTAGCGACTGCAGGAAGTTAGTGACGTTAATTCTTGTGCCATAGGGTGCGTCATACATCACCGGTGATGTCGTCGGGAGCTGGATCCCGTCCACTGTGCGGACAACCGGTTCACCACCAGTGATGACCTTTCTGAAAGCCCCTGCAATCTTGCCGTTGGGCTGAGGGATTCGTGATCTGCTGATGATCTCAAGGGTGCCAACTTCGCATAAGGAAGCCAATGCCTCGCCTCGCCACCCCAGTGTGTGGATTCTTTCGTTGATGTCCTCGATACTGTGGCATTTGGAGGTGTAGTACCGCTGTGGGATCTTCTCCAACGCCTCTCGCGTGAGTCCGATGCCATCATCGAGGACTGAAAATGCAAAGTTCGGGAGATCGGTGAACACATCAATGTTCTTCGCACCCGCATCAATGCTATTGCATACGAGTTCCTCAACCGCCTGGGCTACATCCGTGATAATCACCATCGACCTGAGTCTGCTCATGACATTTTGGGGTAGTTTGTCAATGGTGATCCGCGGTATTGAGTGTGTGGTAGGCGCGAAGAGCTTGTTCAGCCGAGCTGACCCGGGCTCCGTGCTCATCTCAGCTAGTCGCTGGACGAGATGCTCGCTCCGCACCTCTTCTTGTGTTCTTGGAAGGAAGCGGGAAGTGGGTGAGAGTTTGAGTGTCAATAGTTCACTATCTAACAATAGGAGTAGACACACGACCAGAGAAATGGAGTACTGACAGCAGTTTTCAACTTCTCAGCGGATTTAATTGAACTCACAACACCAACGTTCAGTGTTTCCACAGTACTAGGAATTGTGCGAGAAACAATAGAAAATCAGTGTTTTTCGGGGTTTTCGCGGGGATATTCGCTGTTTTCAGGCTCCATCGCAAAACATGTCATGTTTCAGGCCTAAACACTGCATGTGGTGGTACGTAATCCGTGCTCACGCCTGAGCTGCGGGCGAGGCAGACGCAACACATGGTTCAACCGCGTTTTTCCACATTGACAACTAGATTGAATATCGAGTGTGTGGGACATATCGCATTTAAATTTTATGTTATTCGATAGTTACTCGATTTATTAGCTGGTTTGTCGATTTTACTCCGTCCTTGGCTGGGGTTTATACCGACAAAACGCGACCAGATTAATCACACTCAGCTCTAACGGTCACTCTCAACGCACAGTTGCAGTACTTGCCCGCGAGCCACCCACGAGACCCTCTGCGCATTCTATTCGGCGCCTCACAGGCAGTCCGGGGGAACGCACTGAAGTACCATGTCCACCGTAGGGTTCAAGAAGAAGGGCAAGAAAATTGCCATCCGATCTGATGTTCAGGATGCCGAGGATGAGTTTGAGGCGCTCATGTCCAAGCCACTCGAGTCCAGTGTAGTGTATAGTGCAGCGATTCCCGTAAGCGGTGCATCCGTACATGTCGACGCGGGTGACGACGCTATCGGTCCTCGTTTCGATGAGTTAGAGGTCACTGGAATGAACGGATGGAACAGCGTTTCGAGCGACTTCGCGGCCAGCTACAGTGAGAAGGAGACTCGGAGTAGTAAGGCAGGCACAGCAGCTAAGTCACAGGCCTCCGCCGCTGATCTCACTGACACCACCACATCCACGGCATCGACCAAGTCAGGAACAACAAGCGCTGATGCGATCAGACAGTTGCGAGCGAAGCAGGCCAGGCCGAATGAAACGGCAGTCGCAACCACTCAGTACTCGCAAACACTAGCGCCGAAGCCTGTCTCGACACACATTTCACCAGCTGCGCGCTTGGGCGAAGGTGAAGTTGTGTTTGAGGGTGCAGCTGTTGATTTCCTAGGCGAGGAGGAGGAGGAGGAGGAAGAAGAGAGTGGCCACGATGAAGACGCTATGCACATTAGTGAGAGTCAATATCGTCTTGCGCATGCCACCCGAATTGCACGCAAGCATGCCCTGAAGCAGCAGGCAAAGCTAGAAGCTCTTGAGGCGGCTACGGGCCGCAGACTCACTGACGAGACTGACGATGGAGAGGCGATCAAGACTATCGATGACCACGACTATGATGTTGACGACGGCGAAGATGAGGTTGTTATCATCGATCGAAGCACGGTGGGATCTGGGGGCTTTTCAAAAATGTCGACGATTTCGAACGGGAAACATATTCCACCGACTGCAAGCTCGTCAAAACCAAGCAAGTCCCACAAAGTGCAATCCAAGCACTACCCAGCGTCCCACGTCGATGACGACGAAGACGATGCCATGCGTGATGCCATGCTCGAAACACTGCGTAGCGGACTCGGTGGTGGTGCAGCAGCCGATTCATTAATCGCTCGACTGGACGCCGCTAACCGTGAAAACTATGACGCTCTGTCCGACCACGAGCAAGAGGTCGAGTTCCAAGACTTTGAGTCGACTTCCGAAGAGGAGGAGAACGACAATGAAGGAAACGAGGCCGGTGAAGGCGCATCCGAGTTTATGTCTGCGAGCTTTGCGCATCTACTTCAGGGAGAATACTCTGCTCTAGTTCGCGAAGAAAATCGTTGGAAAGAGGATGCTAAAGGTCTGGTACCGTTGCTCTATCCCTACTCCATGCACCTTCGTGGAATGCAGGGTCGCAGCAAGTCAAATCAAGGCCTCAATGACCTTCTTACAACGTTCGAAATGCTCGTGCTGCGACCTGGAGCATCACCAAAGCTTTCAATCGGAGCTAGTGGGGTCGAGACACTTGAGCGATATGACACAGAGACTCCTGCGCGAAGGAGGCGACGTGCCATGCGCTTAGCGCAGGCGATTGCTCATCGAAGCACGAACCTTACGTTTGAGCAACTGGATCTAGCAGATGAGCATGCTCGATTGTCCAAGGCGCCACGTGGACCCTCCATGAATTCCTCTGAGCCGCTGACTGAGCAATCACCAAGTCAAATCTTTGAGCAGACGTTGGATGCTGTGAGTAAAGCCGCAGAGAGAGCTCAAGCCGCGCTTGAATCTCACCAAATGGCGCGCGACGCTACGTTTGTTAGTTTGCAAGCCAGCCAGTCCAAGCTTAACGAATTGGAAGGCAAAGCGGTGAAACTCTCCGAGGAGTACATTACGTATGAGAGATCGATTGATTTTATTAATGACTTGATCTCCATGCTGAGTGCCAAGTTGCCCCATCTGAGCGCATTGCAACGTGCAAGCTATGAGCTCAAACGGCAACGGTTTGTCTCGCAACAAGCCGAGAGAAACAAGCTGTATCGTGCAATTCTGTCTGAGATTAGGGAATTGTACGATTTCTCTGATTCGTCGGGGTCAGAATCCGAGGCCTCCGGAGTCGACGAGTTCGGCCGCGATGTACGCCAAATCAGGGCAGTCGAGAAGGAGAGAGAACTCAAGAAGTGGAGCAGTAAGATTCAGCGCGCTGAAGCGTCGTTCGCCAAGTTCCTGAAGGGTGCACTTGTGAGCGAGCCCACAGGGGAAACATCGTCTACCTCCACCTCAACAGTTTCCAAGACATCCTTGGAGGCCTTTGCAGAAGCACTTTCAGTAATGGGAGGCTGTGTCGTGCCAGTTGCCCTGCTCCGTGCTTGCGTAGATCCTGCCCAACTCCCAACCAGTGACCCATTGCTGACGGTCAAGCAGGTATTTGTTCCAGCGAAAGAGGGTGAGAGCGAATCTGACGGCGAAAGCGAGCGACCAGCGAGGGGAGAGTCCCTCGGCTGGAGTTCGAAGGCGACAAAGCCAGATCAACTTGTCGAGTATGCGCTCTCAAATTCCGTTCCAGAGGCGGATCGCCATCACTACATTGCGCTCGCTGCTAAGCATCTCTGCGATGATGCGGATGAGCCTTATCGGACATTTGATCGACTGCTTGAGTTACTCGGCTCATGGAAGCAGAGCAATGCCAAGCGATACGGCGAAGCATATATCTCGCAGATGCTTCCGCTTTTGATTGCTCCCTATCTCCGAATGGAAATGCTCGCATCAAATCTCATTGGGCGCCAAGACTCGAAGCCTCTCCTAGAGGTTGAGAGTTGGTACAAGGCATTACAAGTGTTTAGTGAGACCAAGGACGACCCTGATGCACAGCTTCTTCCAGCAACAATCGCGGCTGTCGTAACCCCTATCCTTGAGACAAGCCTGCTGTTCGACTGGACTGGCAGCGTTGAGGATGAGTTAACTCCTGGCCAGCGTTCGCTATACAAGACACGAGTCTATGCAGATCCTTGGGGTGAGCTGATTGAAATGCGAAGGCGTCTTGCACCGCTGAGTGGGTCGCCACTGGGATCCAGGTCAGAGGGGGCGATGGATGCTGGGCCTTCGACCGCTGGAGGAGCGGCACAGTCCATCATCACTTCGGGTGTTATTCCGCTAACTGGTGTTGCATCAGCAAGCACGAATTGCGACACTATAGACCTAGTTGATGACGAGGATGAGGATGAAGATGTGAGGCGCGCGAAGCAAAGGCAGCGTGATGCTGAGCGTTTGGCTCGTCTCAAGCGCTTAGAGCAAGAGCGATTGGATCGAGAGGAGGATCTGGCACTAGAGGAGGAACGACGCCGCAGGTTGATCAAGATGGGCAAGACACCTCCGCCGCCTAAATTCATCAAGCCATTATGGCACGATGCTCTGTATCAATTTGGACCTACCCATCCCGATCCCGATGGTGCTGTGGGACAGACCAAGGTTTCAAAAGCAGATGCTCTACACTCGCTTGTACAGCAGGTCGTTAGGGTCTGTGTTTCCCAGCCTGGCATTCCTCTTGACTCTGAACTCAGCTTCTATGTGAACTGGCGTGAACGAAACAAGGGCGCATTTCAACTGGCAGCTCCTGAGGAGACGGGTGCGATTGCTCGTGATGCAATGTGCTCAAGGTTGCTCTCCACGACCACGATTCGTCTCGCAGTTGGCGCGTCAGAGGTGGCTGAGTTATTTGACAGAACTAATCTTTCGAGCAGTCGGTTGCTTGATAAGCCTCGCCCGAGGAAGATTAGCACAGATGGTCCGATTCAAGATCTCGAATCAGTCTTGTCTCCTCTGAACTTCATGATTCATCTGACTTGGCGAGCTGTTCACATGCTTCGCGTGGTTGTCGACTGGAGGAAAACATTGGCTGTACGTGACGACCCTGGGTCGCCCGCTGAGCCACCATTCCCAACGAAACGAGATGAATCATCATCATCCAGTCCGAAGATTCCAGATGACTGGCGTGTAGATGCACTTGTTGCGCACCACGAACGATCAACGACCCGCGAACTGAAGAAACGGCTAGTGTCAATGTTTTCGAAATCACTTGGCCGTTATCCTCTCCGAGCACGTTCTAGAAAGGACGAAGTCAAGCTCCCGGCATGTTGGGCGCTCCCTTCGGAGCATCCACACAAGACTGCTCAGGCCTTGGCGTATTACCTACTGATGGAGGTGATCTTGCCGTACCTTCGAATGAGTCTGCGGTGCGCGTTGCATTACGACGATGAGTATGAGGCCATGACCGAGGGTTACCGTGAGATCTTCACCGAGAACTTGTTTAGCATCGCGACCGAAGTGGCCAAGCTCTTACCAACGGAGTGGACTTCGCCCAAGCCAGAATCGCTCTTCTCGCATCTGGCTTCGCACTTAGCAGGGTTCTGTGGGAGCACAGATGGAGCTAGCCTTTGGAGGAGTAGGTTCGGAGGCAAGACTGACGCAGCAACGATTCGTGCCGCATTTGATTCTCTGTACAAGTTCTTAACAACAGACGTACCCTCCGGGGTGTTTGACTGAAGCACGGTAGTGTGCTTTCGGCTTGGTTAATACACTAGAGTTACCATGCGCGCTGTATCGCGTGATTGTGAGCCTCATCTATTACCACGGGTAGTGAACGTCTTGTGAGAGGTCAAATCCCAAGGTTCATTCTAGAATTGTTCGTATTGTGGATCTCGCGACCCACTCAGTGCGGTGCTCTGCCAATATAAGCATTTGATAGATCCCCCACTAGGAACGGCTTTTGACACTATTCTACTTCATGTCTGACGCACGGGCTGAGTCCCCAGAGGACACATTATTTCAATCACTCCAAAACGATCCAGCCGTGCTGGGCGTGCTGCGGATTGACTGCGCCACGGGCAACATCATCGCTGGCGCCGGTGACTTCAGCACCGAACACGACTCTACAGCCATCTACGCACAGGATGTCCGCGCCGTACTCCTCCGTGTGCGTGATATCATCAACTCGGAGCCTTCCGAGGCTCCCGAGTCCCTCGTCCGAGTAGTCTGTACGTAGCTGTCTGGACCACCAGGATGGGCAACAGCGCTCAGTATGCTTGGACATGTATGTAAATCATTGGCGCCTGCGCTCAGACATCGTCTCATCTACCTGACACTCGCTAACTCGACCCGCTACTCACCTATAGTCTCGTATGAATCCGCAGTCTATACCATCATCAGATTCGGAGACTCGTGCTTCCTCCAGAAGCGAAACCACGCCAGCTAGTTGACATGCTCCTGTTCAGAGCGCTAGGCACTCTGGGTGCGCAAGCACGCCTCCTGCGGAGATGGACACAGGCCTAAGTCATGCCGGTCCTGACCGGTGAGAATCCGTTCTCTCACCAGACTTTCCCGCGGTCTGTCGAAGCGCCTCCACTTGAGCGACATCGGCACACTAGGCTATGCCATTTATACGAGAAACACATTGCCTTCATGTCGCGCAGCCACAAGAAGCGGGCTGCAGACAGTCACAGAGATGATTCTCCATGAGGTCCCTAGTGTGAAGTATCCTTGTATACACACACCCACAACACACGGTCACTGGCACCCGGTTCACATGTTACTTCACCTTCCCACAGTTTCTGTGCTTTTTCACCCCCGCAACTTCCACCACACCATGAACCCGCCCCGAGGCCCATTCAGTAAACTAGATTCGAACTGTATTCATGTAACATCAAGTCATCGTTTCTTCGCAAGGCGTATCATAAACACCTCATAGATTGCGAGAGCTGACCAAATTATCACTGGTGGTTTAATACTCGGGTCGAATTCGTGCTCATTTGAGTGAAACGGCAGTGATCAGTGTGGCAACTCCAGTAATCGCGTCTGCCAGTGTCACGGTGGTTTCCTTCTCCTCGGCTGAATTCCGGGCCAGGACGGCTGGGTTCTTGCAGCTGCGTGGTCGTGTGGGGGGGTGAGGGAAAACGGGAAATCCGGGAAAATCCCGGAAAATCCGGGAAAATCCGGGAAATTCCGGGAAATTCCCCGCCCCCACTGAGTGAGGACTGGGGGTGAGGGAAAGAGGAAAAATGGGGAAAAATGGGGAAAAATGGGGAAAAATGTGGAAAAATCAGGGAAAATCACTGGTTTGGAAGCTCTTGCTGCAGCATACTTTGGGGTTCAATTTCGCGACATGCACCGAATGAGGGCTCATAGGGCGAATATGGTTGTGTAGCACATGCGCGTAAGCACCCATTTAACTTATTGAAAGCCATGGAAAACCCTCGAGATACCCAAAAATTCAATGCAAATGCACCTTCCTCAGGGTCTAGAACGATTTAACTCGTCTTGACTCGCTTTTCACGACGTTTGTGGGGACTACACGGGACCTTTCATCACGCTTCCCCTGCATTTACGTAGTGACCCACCGTGCCATTCGAACCAACCTCTCACCCCCTCCTTCCGCTTGATACTACTTCCCCACACCCACAGCAATGAAGGCTCAAACCGTTCTGTTGCTTGCCGTCTGCGCGCTTCTCTTGAGCGCAGCGCCGGTGTTCGCGACCGAGGCAACCGTTGACGAGTCGGGATACCCCCCGGTGGTCTTCACATACAATGCCACGACCTGCATGTCGTGCCGCACCCAGTGCGTCTTGGCCAACCCTGGCCCTGCCAAGAAGGCTGCTCGCAAGGCCTGCAAGGCAAACTGCAACAAGCAGGAGTACTGCATGCACTACGTGCCTGTGGAGTACAAGCCTGAGTCTGCTCAGCAGATCATTGTCTTGAACTCCACTGAGTTCCAGATCCCCGTTGCTCCTCCTGTCGAATACCACACTGTTGACTTCAGCCGTGGCCCCAACGTTGGTGAGTTCTTCCAGAAGCTCCGCGAGTACATCAAGTGGAAGGATGCTCAGGAGAACAACCCCTACCAGCCACCCGCTGAGTACAAGGGTGAGGACAGTGTTGTCACTTTGATTCCCGTGGGTGCCACCCCCGACCCTGGTAGCCACATCCCTGAGTTTGGTGACCTCGAGCCCAAGCCTCTTCTCAAGGGCCGCAAGCCTCGTGGCAAGCGCCCTGCTAAGAAGCCTAAGAAGCCCACCCCCGCTCCTACTCCTGCTCCTGCGCCTGCTCCTGTCCCTCCTTCGGAGGCTCCCGCAACCCCCGCTCCAGCTCCTCCTGCTGCACCCACTCCAGCGGTCGTTACCGGCTTCTAAAAAGCCCCAATACGATAGCGGTAATGGCGAGAACGAGAAGGCAGGCGACTTAGTGAACGAAAGCAATCAGTTGTCGTGTCCGAATCTCGTTGTGAAGGAACAAGCGAAGCGGATCTGGGCGCACATGCGTCCATCTGCGTGTAAACACACAGGAAAGTCAACGCAAATGAATGGCAAGACGGACCGACGCGGTTATGCTTGTTGTCCATTTGCATCTTCTTGAGTAAGGACAGGGCGCGGCTATTCTTGTGATTGTTGTTGCTGGGTTGGCTTTGCTTCGCCGACGAGGCAAGCAAACGATTAACGCGAGATAGCTGAAACCGAACCCGCACACATGTCTTTGCAGCATAAAGACCAAACCTGTAACAACCTAAGATGATTGTCGTTTCTGGATAACCAAGACCAGTCTGGCTAAGTGCATCGATCTTGGTCGATGGTGTTTCACACCAGGTAGTAAAACGTGGCATCCCAGGGGCTGGTTGTACTTTAGCATGTATTGGCAGAGTTAATGCTGAGCGGACGTTGGTGAGTTGGTGCCTCTTCAAGCCTCAGCTCATGCTTGCAACGTCCTCAGTAGCGCTTTGGGTTGAATGAGTGGCGTACAAGCATGTCCCCATTCGTAGGATTGAATCACGTTCCGAGTGCTTTCGCTCAAACTTCTTATTAATCCCAGGAGCTAGGTCTTTGCGCACGAAGTTACACCATTTACATTTGCAAGCTTAGACATATCGGTGCGGCTGATCATTAGATTCTACTTGACCCTGTCGAAACTCGGCGTGCAATCTTGTGTTGTGCTCAATGCTCAGTCATACAAAACCAGACCAAAGTATGCTTTACTCGAGGTTCGTTTGAACGTCAAGCTCAAAATAACACCTCGCTTCGGCGAGAGGCTTCGACTTGATTTCTTCTGCTTAAACACACATAAGTGGGACACCGACAAAAATGACGGTACAACCCATCTCTGTTACACTCATGATAGCGTAGGGCAAGCCGATTTCGCTTTTTGATTTATAAATAACATGCGTTCGTACCGCAACTCGTGACCAAGTACATTGTGAAAGCACGAGTCTTCCAACGCTTACTCAGCCTTCTGAGAAGCAGCAGCGTTGACAGCAGCGCTGGCAGCTGCGCCAGCGACCTTGGTCTTGAGGGCAGCAGCATCCTCCTTGTACTCGCGGCGGATGGTCTTCAGGCCATCGACCACCGAGCTGGCAACCTTGTCGATGCTGTGCTCGTACTTGCTAAGGAGAGGCTCAATAGCATAGTGGAAGATGTAGACAGCACCGCGAGTCTGAGGGGAGAAGCACCATACGAGGAAGGCAAGCTTGACACCGTAGTAGAAAGGAATCCAGTGGAGGAGAAGGTCAGTGAGCGACTCAACGACGACGAAGAAAGCGTACACAACCCAGTAGGTGAGCCACTGAGTGTCGTCCTCCTTGTCCTCGGACTTGATAGCCTTGAACGAGCAGTAAGCGGGGTAGATGAAACCAACGAGGTTGCTGAATGGGGATATGGGACGGGAAGCAGGGGACAACGATTGACGGTGAGAGATCGGTTCGCTAGTTCTGTCAGACCAACTCGCCGGGATGTGCAGGCCAGACCCCCGAGATACCAGCTTCAAGTACGCGAGTGGGCATCTATGCAGCGGGGATGGGACAATTACTTGCGTAATCACACAACCAGATACGTACCAGACAGCGTTTGCACCAATGCCGAACAGGGCAAAGAGAATGAGTGCGACTGCAAGGCCGACGGCGACGTAGGCAGGGCGCAAGCCAGCCTCCTTCACCTTAACAAACACGGGCGTGTTGCCCATGCGGCGATCAAAATCATCACAGAAGGCGTTGAATTGCTTCAAAAGTGCTTGAACATCAACAGACATGGTAGAGTTCTGTAAACAACTTAGCCGTTGGGTGGGCTGGTTGACTCCTTTTGTCTATATTTCGTGGGATGTTTCGCGGTGGACGCGGCATAAGTTGGGTTATTCTGGTTAATCCTGGCGAGTTACACCACTCTACATGGAAATATCGCGACATGGCCCTCATAGTATCGGGTAAGATGCTGACTCGTGTCGGAATTGGCGATGATCTAGCGCGTCTAATTTCGCTCTCAAAGGTTAAAATCACAATGTGTAGGCAAGTGCGTGGATAAAATATATCGATCAATCGATTGGTATTGCAGTGCAGTATAGGATTATACATAGATCGATGCTATGCACTCACTCACACGTGCAATACAGTGCCCACAATCCAAGCCTTTTCTCCGAACTGTTTCTCCAGATTTTGTCGACGTCTTCGTGGTCATCCGTCCTGGCCCGAAAAGGCCCCCTTGGCCTGCCTGCGCGACGAGCCCAGCAAGCACAGCGACTGCTGCGACCACTGCGACTACTGCGACTACCGCGATAGCTGGGATTCTCGCTGCACACGGTATGACTCATCCAAGTACACGCCGTAAAAGGCCATCTCTTACGCATACTTTTATTCTTACAGTCTATAATAACTGGATGGAGGCTGACGGAGACTGACGGAGACTGACGGGGACTTTAGGACTTGCGACCACGCGAGGCCTGGAACTTCGCCTGCAACTCCTGATAGTGTGCCAACTCACTCTGACTCAGCGAGGGCGTGAGGTTGTTGATCGCTTGTAGGAAATCAGTCTGAGAAACCAGGACCTCGATCTCGTCTTCGCGGAGACGGTTGATGAACTCCGCCGTTGACTCCTCTTCAGCGGGGTCATCTACTGCTGTGTCGGCCTCGAGGCTGCTCGATCCGGCCTTTTCAGCTGCTCCATCGCCTTCGGGGGCTTGGCCAGCCAATATCTTCGATCGGGCCTTTCGAGCGGCATTGGCTGCGACGCGCTGGGATTCTAGCGCTTCGATCTTGCGCTTGACTGCGTTGAGCATGGCATCCGATGCCAAGGCGTACATATCAGCACCGGTGAAATTCATACTGCAGCGCTCGATGATCTCCTCCAAGTTTACGGTGGAGTCAAACTTAAACTTGCGAGTAAGTGCCTGGAGGATTTGCAGTTGAGACGGCTTGTCTGTAGCAACACCAAGATACACGCAGCGCTCGAGGCGGCCTGGCCTCAGCAATGAACTATCGAGCAGATCGGGACGGTTCGTGGCACCAATGACCAGAATAGGATCTCCATTGGGAGAGCTCGTCTCATCTAACTCCGCAAGGAGCTGCGAGACGATTCGATCCATAACACCTCCACTGTCACTGCCCTGTCCACGATTGGGGGCCAACGAATCCAACTCATCGAAGAAGAGGACACATGGTGCAGCCTCACGGGCACGGCGGAAGACTTCGCGAACATTCTTCTCGGATTCACCAACGTACATGTTCAACAGTTCCGGACCCTTGACGGACATAAAGTTCATTCCTCCTTCGGTCGCGACGGCCTTGGCCACGAGTGTTTTGCCAGTGCCTGGGGGGCCATACAGCAAGATACCGGAACGACGCTTTGTGCTACTAGCTGAAAGTCCGCCTTGCTTTCCAGTTCGCGGCTGTGTCGCGGATTTCAACAGGTCAGCGATTTCTTGCTTCACATGCTGAAGACCACCAACGTCCTCCCACCGAACCTCTGGAATCTTGGCAAGCGGTACGTTGCCCCCGGCAAGAACCATGAGTCGTGCGTGCAGTGCCTCAACAGCCGCCTCAATGTCCTTTTCAATTTGTGCATCCTTCGCCGCAGTGACCGCCTGCTGCTTGCTCTCTCCGCCCGAGGGTTGAGTAGATGCGGACTTTGCACTCGCATCTTCGGGCGGCTTCAATGGCGAGGTTAGCGAGTCGCGGCGAGGTCGGCTGAGCCGCTCAACCATTTCACGACGGACTGCGCTTACTGCCGCAGACTCAGCGGTAGCGATCAGGTCCGTAGGAGGAACACCCGCGGCTCTAGCTGCTGCCCGGTCGAGAGCTCTTGATACAAGTGAAGTGGAGCCTGTGCCAGGAGCTGCTGCAGTGGAGGAAGTACGTCCATGTGTTGGCTTCATAACATCTTCAGGTAATCGGCTGCCTAGCAACTCGCGTCGTCCCACGACATCAGGGAGCGGAACAGATTCAATGTGAGTAAACAGCGATCGAATGACAGCCGGAACCTTTTCAAGGTCTTCGCATGTCGCAACGAGAACGCACGATTGCGGCGCTGCGGTTTGTCGAACCAACTGATCAGCGAAAGTCTGAAGAATAGTAGAGAGCATCTTCTCAACCTCCGGCACATTGCCTCCAATGTCTGATGTGTGACTCAACACCTTAGCTAAGTCAGAGAGGAAATCAAGATTGCGCAGGTGGACGATCGCCGGCTTACACTCGAGTACACGCTCAGCAAGAAGGCTAAAGCGAGACGAGACTGAGGCGGTAGACTCCTGCCCTGCGAACTTCTCGTCAGAGAGGTTTGCGTCTACAAGCATGTCTGAAACAGGAATTGACATGAGATTCACACCCAGGAGTGTGGCGAGGGCGCGTACCATAGAGCGCTTTCCCGATCCCCTTGGGCCACAGATGAGCACACGTGGAGCAAGAAGCAAGGGGGCAGTTTGGGGCATAAACGATGGTAGGAGAGTTGAAAAGAGTTGAAGGAAAAGCTCATTATGTCCAGCCGTTGAAGCGATTTTTGCCATGACTTCACTCGGTCGTTGTTTCAATGTGCTTGCACTCGGAATAGGTGGTGTGAGCAAGTACGGGAGCTGAAGGTAGGGAAGAATGGTAAGGCTGCCAAGGTCCGAAGCCTCAAGCTTGAAGTCGCTCCCAACCTGGACGACTCGTGTTTGAGTCGGATGCACGGCGAAGTAAGGTGTCTCTTTCTGAGTGAAAGTGAGGCCTTCACCGTCCAGTTGGACGACCTTGACAAAAAGGAAGCCTGTAACATTGGGGATGGCGACCTGGACCACCTGCTTATCATCCGTTGGAGTCGCAGTCAGGAGTGGAAGCAAATCTCGGATGACTGGCAGAGAGGAGGATCGGCGAAGAACATCTGACCACTTACCCTCTCCACACTCCAAGCTCAAGTGGGCGAATCCATCTTCTTCGACCAAGAGTTCGCTTGGCTCTGGGTTCGTTGCAGGACGACGTGTGCTGCTGTCCGCTGCTACTGGGGCTTCGGTGGACTTGCTCTGCGGCAGGGCATAACACGGCAGGGACGTCGTGTGTGGATGATTGCTGCTTGCAAGTGTTGGAATGGCGAGGATATGTCCCAACCTCACTACTCGGGGCAGCGCAAAGAAGGCTCGAAGTCCCGCCACGACTTGGTCATATGGTGGCGTGCGAAGAGCCGTTTCAACAGCTTGCAGCTTGAGCTGTTGCGCAAAGGGAATGCCATGATACGTACTCAGAGAAATAGGTTGAGTATTTGCAACATTGCCACCGGAAACAACGGCCTGTTTAAGCGCGGCAAAATCTCCAATGGGTAAAGCAGGTGCAAGTCCGACACTAGGACGAAGCTGTCTGAACTTAACGGTGTACGGGCTCGAATGGTGTGCGTCATCCAATAGACTTTCAGGTGGAAAGCGAATTCCGAGGCTGTACGCTACAAACGGGGATAAATACAGGGTTTCCGAATCCAACATAGAATTCGTGCTATGACTGCTCTGTTTTTCTGCACTAGCAGTGCTAGCTGGTGCCAGCGTGGTCTTTGGTGTACCTGACTTGGCGTCGTCTTCACTGAGTGCGTAGAATGCGTTGTGAGCATGATCCCATCGGGCCGCGATAATTCGACCAATGGCTCGGACAGGCTCTGAGATAGCTCTGCCATTCCCACTGCGAGCTGACTTGTCCTCCCCCATAACAATCTCAACGAGGGATCCGCTGATGATTCTGTGTTCGAAAAGTACCTCAGGGGCGCACGCGATTTCAATGCATCGGTCAGGTGCAAAAGCCGCTGCATTTTCTCCCGCTCCTTCCGCGTTGTTACCACTGGAGATCGGGGTTGAGGCCGACTGCATTGCTCCTGCAGCTAGTGGTCCTGGTACCACCGGTGCCCCAGCAACACCAGGTTTACTTGCTCCGCCAAGACTACCATTTCTGTTCATCCTCGCGAGCTCAATCAGGCTCACGACAGCCGGCTTGGGCGGGGGCAGGATGATCGGAGCGGGCAGGAGTGCGACTTTAAGCGTCTTGGACCACTCCTGGGCCACACTACACGGTGAATTCTGCTTCAGCAGCCGCTGCACCAGCCTGCTAGAGTCCACTTGCGCCATAGTGACGAATCTTGAGGCGAGTACAGCGGGTCGGGTCATAGCGCCCGAGCTGCCAGTCGTCCCATTTGACGCCGCAGGTGCGTCACCGAGGGGCATTACTTATGATATGTTACAGTTTGGAGGTGCGACTCGTGCTAACTATTCGCGAACGATCGGTCTCCCTAGCTCTTGGAACGGATCGTTATCGGGAAAACCTGTAGATCACGAAATTGAGGGCCTGTTGGAGGTTCTGTCGCTAGTTACACCGATGTGATAGGCTTAATCGGTGGTGCTCTATCGTCGTGTTACGTTTTCTTCGCGCGTACTCAGGAACAACCCAAGGATTCAGATTTCCTATCCAACATGCACCGAGCGATTTGGAGAGGTCGGGTATCCGGCGTTATGTGCGACGAGACATTAAGTGCAGGCTGGAGGAGGTCAGATTGTGCGCAATTCGAGTAAATACAACGATATAGCCTCACACGATCTGCGATCCCGGAGAAGCAGTGCCTTGACAGGAATCGGTCGGGCTCCTCCTAGGGGCAACCCCAAGGATACGTATAGTTATTAGGAGGGTCAGGAAAGGTTCAGATAATTCACAAGGGTTAACCCCCATATACGATGCGAAACAAGCAGTCTGAGAGGTGGATACGCACGGCAACCTCGCGCAGTTGTCTCTGGAGCTGAACTGAAAAAGTTTCGGTCACATACCTTTCGGGACATTGAAATCGAGCTTGCATGGTGTCGATCACGAGTGATGATGGTTGGATTGCATAGGTTGCGGACCTATATGCTGAATTGTGCTCTCAGCTTCCGAGTGCAGACTCACACACTCACGCAATACGCCGCACAAACTTTGACACGAGTCAGTTCACAGGTGTTTCTCGAGTTTTATGTGCACATCTCGCGGCTTTCGCGTACTCGGCCCCTAACAACCACGCGATTCGCTGTCTCACCGCGAACTCCATTCTGTAGATACCCAGGCAAGCCACGGAAATGACCGCTCAGGCAGCATTCCGAAACGCCTGCTGCGCCCTGGCCCTGGCCATACTCGCCGTACTTGGCGTGTATACGCAGGGCGGGGCCGCCCATGATGAAATCTCGAGCCCTCTGCATGGCGAACTTGTGGGACCACTCTCGGCCCCAGGCTCCAGCGTCCGCGCGGCTTTGCGCTTGAGAAATATGCTCCAGCAACAACCCAACCCATTGACTGCCTCGGATACTGATAAATGCGGAATCTGCACCACCATCACGACCATGATCACCGCAGCCGCCAAGGATTCAGACTCGCTTCAGAAGCTTCTTGACGGTCTTGATTTTGCGTGCAGCATCGCCTTCTCAAACGATCAGAAGAAGCTGGACCAGTGCAAGGAAGTTGCCAAGGTGATCGTCAAGGCCGTGCCCTTCCTGGACAAGACCATGAAAGACCTAGACTGGAACGCCGAGGCCTTCTGCTCAGTCGTTGTTCCCGTGTGCCAGATCCCATGCTGCGATGCTTCGAACGCACCTGAGCAGGTTCACCTCTCCCTGGGCGATGCGCCGGATGAAATGGTCGCTACCTGGAGCACTCTCAAGCTTGGCGGAGAACCCACCATGGTTGTTTCGGAAGATGAACAATTCGATGCCAACAAAACTGTACATTTCACGGGTGTTTCATGGACGCACAACACCAGTGGCTGGGTCGGCCAAATGCACTCCGCAAAGGCAACCGGTCTTCAGCCTGGCAAGAAATACTACTACCGTGTTGGCTGGGACAACAACTGGTCCAAGACGTTCTATTTCAACACTATTCCTGACAATGCTGGAACCAAGGCACGCCCATTGCGCATGATCCAAATCGGTGATGTCGACTATGGTACCAATGGCCACGACACGCTCTCTGCGCTCCAGGGCTTTGTCAACAGAGGCGAAGTGGACATCATTTTCCACATTGGTGACATTTCGTACGCAGATGGCTATGAGCGTCACTTTGACGAGTTCATGCGTCTGATTGAGCCAATTGCAGCCTATGTGCCTTACATGGTTCTCCCAGGTAACCACGAGTTCTGGTTCGATTTTGCATCCTATCGTAACCGCTTCCGAATGCCTGGCGGTGATAAAACCGTCAAGTCGATGTACTACTCTTTCAACGTGAACAATGCGGTCCACGTTCAGATGTTGAACACCGAGACCGTCATCGACACGGCCGATTTCACAGACGACCAGCTCGACTGGATGAAGAAGGATCTCACCGCAGCCAAGAAGGCCACGTGGCGCATTAGCATGTCTCACCGTCCATTGTATTGCACAGACTCTCGTAAGCTCCAATGCGAGACTTTCGCTGCGCTTTTGCGCGCAAAGGCTGAGCACCTTCTTACCATGGGCAGAGTAGATCTCTTTATCGCTGCTCACGTCCACGCATACGAGCGAACTTATCCTGTCGCTGCCAACGTCGTGATGGGCAAGAGCTACAATAAGGCCATCGCTCCCACTCACATTGTCAATGGCGCTGGCGGTAACCGCGAGAATGCGAACAACGTTCGTGGCGATCAGCCGTGGTCAGCGAAGACTTCCACCGCTCGAGGTTATGGTTTCATTACCATCATGGATAACACCATGGAGTACAAGTTCGTCGAGTCTCGTACGGGCAACGTCATTGATACCGTTACCTTCACCAAGTAATGCACCCCGATGCCAAATGCTTTGTTCATTCCAACGCTTGTTGTAGAGTGCTTGCATCATGATTTATTTTAATGATCATACATTTCTCGATTGTAATTTTACACTAGACACATTATGGTGCGCCTGATGAGGGTTCAAGTGGCTCTAACAGCACGGTGTTCGTAAGATAGTACGTTCTTCGCCACACCCACCGGGCATAGCCATTTGAGCATTCAATAGGAGCTGAAAAGGCAAACGCCACTCTGTTTTGTCTTTCGATTGCAGACTGAGAAGCAGTTACACTCTGCTGAGCATCCTCACTACGAGACATCTGTCGGACAGGTCCTAGGGTTAGGAGGAAATGACCGGCTTCCGCTTCGGCAGTTTTCTGTGTCTCGAGCGGGCTTTCAAGGATTGGTCGAGTGACTTCACTCTTGTCGAATGAAGGGTTGTTCTCGTTGGGCGCTGAGTCGACGTTGTTAGCTAGTTTCAGGAATTCATCCCAGGCTTCGGATGTGCTTGAATCCGCTTCTCCAGCCTCAGACGATATTTGGGCAGGGGTCTCTGTCTGCCCCACAGACATGACAGGAGGCTGGGTGAGTTGAAGTGATTGGGAGGACAGTGATTGTGAGAGTGGAGGCGATTTACGCCGACTAGGCTGCGACAACCAAGGAATGGGACGTGCCGGCTGGGCGAGAAACTGTTCCTCATCTTGGAAAACGTCGGAGAATACAGCCAAATCAAAACCTTGAGTGGCACTTTCTTCGTGGTCTGAGGCTTGCTTGCACGTCAGAGGAGATGCATCTGGATTCTTGTCGCATTCCTCAAGCAAAAGCCGAGCTGTTGTAGTAACGCCAACGATACAAGTCCAGGGGTTCATCGAGGAATTGGTAGACGTGGTGGTATTGATCAGGTCAAGCAAGCATTTCCAGCCCCGACAAATATCTTCGTCGTCCTGCAGAGTCGACTCATCAATGGGCTCCGCGGTGGACCGTTCATGCCTCAGAGCTTGGAAACACAAGTCTTTAAGTTGATGATATCCCACCGACAAAACAATTTTCTCACCGCTGAAATCTTGAACGCAAACTTCTGCGAGAGTGTCGTACTTCATTGGTGCCTTCCTCCATTTCGCCAACGCTCTTCTCAATTTTGCTGGGGAAGCTGGGGATACCCAACGCAACGTACAGAGGATAGATGTAGAGATTTCAGCTGGAGTGCAGTCTTCCGCTGGCTGACTCCAAATAAATGTCTGGTCACGATGTGCGAGCTTTCCAACCACCGACCCAGCTTCAACCGCGCTACGGAACGACTCGTCTCTTTCGAACGAAGCCAGAATGGCCCGCGTCCTAGGAACAATTGCTGAAAACAGATCAAGACAGGCTTGACTCTGAGAGAATACCACATCCAGGGATTGAACACGTGAAATGAATGCACGCAGCGGTTCCACATTGACCGAGTCAGGTGGAGCACCGGCTTCCAGCCAGTCAGATTGTCGAGACTCAACATCAGCGGCATTCAATGTGAACGTAGCAATGCGAGGCGAGTAGACAGCAATCTGCCCACTTGTGATGCGTTCGAGAAATTTGACCATCGAGGACGTGAGGGTAATCTCACATCCGAAAACAGCCTCGCTTTCGATGCCCTCTTGTCGAAGGAATTCATTGGCATCTTTCAGGGTCAGAAGTGCTGGCTTATGATATGCGAGCTTCGTGGCGACTTCAATCGTCTCATAGTCCCTGAGAAAGTCAAGAAAGATGTTTACGTTGGCGTTTGCACAAATATCACTCAGAAGCCGAGCAGGGATGTCAAGCTCGGGCGTGAGAGTCTTAAGCTCTTCGAGCGGGCTCGGGGATTTGAACAAGACATGAGAGCCAGCGTTGTGACCACCCACGGCCATTCCAGTCATTTGTCTCAGTTGACGCGCTCTAAAATGAGACAGAACGTCACACACCTTCAAGAACACATGCAGTGGGAGTTGCACGGGAAGATGTGTCGACATCGACGAGGGACTCGGCGTACTTGATTGAGTTGTGTCTTCTACAGTTGGTGGATCTAGCTCCGCAAGCTGCCGTGCATATGCAGCTTCTAGTTTGCGGGCGTAGTTCACGAAACTTTTTGACACGCCAGGGTCATTGACTGCCAAATGTTTGAATGAGCTCTTGGCAGTAAACAACAACACAAACGTACCCACGACATCCTTCGAACGGTTGACCGCAATGTTGGAGAATAGATACCATTCTCCCACAATGAAGGTCCGTGGCGTCTTTTCTCTCTGTTCCTGCTTCTGGGGATCTACAGCGTCAACTCGCGTGTGAAAGTTTAGTGGAATAACACTGCCCAGAATGGGCGTATTGATCTCAGAACCGGTCTGCGCATCGACGAATGTGCTGTTATTGCGCAGATATGGGTATTCAAACCTGATGCGCCGCTCTGTCTGAGCAATCCACCAGAGCCGAGGCGAGTTCTGGATGATGCTTTCATCAAGCTCTCGCAACTTGTGCTGCTGAGGACCGTTTGAACTGTCGCTACTCGCTGACGACGTCGACTCTGGTACAGCAATGGTAACTGGAATGAGCGATCCATCCCATATAGCAAGGACTCGAGAGGGGTTTGATGGATGGGAGCACACAACTTTGGCAATTAAATTCACGAAGGTGCCTCGAGTCGATGAGCCTACTTCTGTGCATTTGTTAATCAAGTCCGAGACACGAGCTGTCCCTGGCTCTGGTAGTGGTACTGCTGTAGCTAATCGAAATACAGAAGGAGCATCCTTACTCTCTTCGGCTCGAATCACTGCAGTATTTGGTGGACAGAGCGCTCTTGGACCGCTAACGCTCGTCTGCTCCGAAATGTGTGGACGGCTGAATGAGGACGAATGAAAGGACGGAGCCTCCGTCATAGGCAGGTCTGGCAAGGCACAACCTGAAATTCGGGCATAATGGCGTAGATAAGTCTCCATGTCGTGCACATTCACCCTCGGATCTGGGAGCTCCAACTGACTAAACATTCGCAGAGCAAACAATCGGAGCTCAGCAACTCTTGTGTAATCAGCTTCCTGTGGCTCATAAATTGACTGGGCTCCGTAGTTCAATGAACAATGCGTTTTGTACGGAGTGCGCCATTCGGTCGGTAAGGAGAGCTCATCTTCGGTCTCTCCTAATCTCCATCTGTGGAAATGAGGGAGCAGACCAATAGGTCCCTCCCACAGGTCAACAACTGTTCGGCGCTTGTTGTTCCTCCATGGCAGTTGCGAGAATGTACTGCTGCCTTGCTGCGCCGAGTTCTCTGTGTTTCCATGCCACTTTGCGTCTGCGTTGGAGTGCCAAATACAATGAATCCGAATGATGTCACCTTTGTTTTTCGGAAGCGGTAGGCCATGCTCACTTAGGTCGAATATGCTAACATACAGAGGTTCGACATGGGATCTTGGCGCAGAATACGATTGCATGCTTCCGGGTCGGGGAGCTGGATGTGCAGTTGGCAATCCATCGTCGTCACTTGATGCTTTGGCTTCGGCACTGGAAGACATCGAGGAGATACTCTCGTCCATGATCTTGATCAGAACATGAGGTTCAGAATTGACTCCAGGCACGACATGCCAGCCAGTCACAACGCCATAGATTGTGGCACCGCGTGCAATGTTCGCGATGCGTACTGAGTGCAAGGCTCGTGATGCTTCAAACCCGCGTGGTCGTCGTGGTCGTATCCGTCCGGATTGCTGCACACTCTTGATGGGTACATGAGTCTCTTTCTCTTCTTGAGCCGAAAAGGGCGTGATATTGCCGTCGAATGCACTGTCTATGACATCAGGCTCTTCATCAACACTTTCCACAGGCTCCCTCTCATTGCTGCCATCTCCAACGCCCTCGATGGGTGTCGAGGGAGGAACACTGGAGCTCTTCTCCTCCTTAGCCACTGGCAGGAGTGGCTGCTGAGCAAGCTGAACAGCCCCTATGCTAGCGGACTCATTGGGAGCGCTCTCTGGCGGTGCATCCAGCCGGACGCGCTTGATCAAAGATGCTGCTGACGGCTGGACTTTCTCATACTCACCCCGCCGCAGTAAGTCCTTGGCAAAATGCCCATAGCGGGACATTGTACGGGATTTGCGGGACTTGCGTGGGTTCTAGGTAGGATTAACTTAATGATCAGTATCTAATCATCAACAGTGGCGTGTTGAGCTAGTTTGCTTCGTGCATGAAGTACACTATACCAGAGATTTCGACGGGGTGGAAATGTGAACAGATCGGTTTTTGAGGGCTCACGTTTTGGCGGCAAGCCTGGGCGGAACGCTATAGGAGCTTAGCTAGGGGGGTTAAGGGGGACGGTTTGGGAGCGAGCATACCATGCTGCAACAGAAGTAATGATATACCGATTGATGCTGTCAGTATGCTGCAAAGTGCTAGTACGTAGATAATCTGTATGGCAACAACAATCAGGTCAAAGTCTTGAGGAAAACAAGCAAGCTGTGACAATGGAACAATAAATAAAGAGGCAATATCGTTGGAGTTGAAATATGCTTTGCGCATTCACAGTCCTATTGTAATGAATTCGGCATCAATTCAAATTCCGATCCGTCAAACACAGTAGCGAACGGTACGATCGAACACAAGTGGGTGAATCAGATTCTCCGCCACATGATACATGACGTGAGTCTACACAGGACATCCGTGCTCTGCACAGCGGTGATACAACTAGCCGGCTGCGTTAATCCAACTTCTCAATAGCACGATTACCGCATCACTTGGCGTCGTTGGTACCAGCCTTCGACTTGTTGACCAGCACAGATGCACAAGGATTCACGAGCGGTGCGACACTATCGGCTTTGGAACGGAGAGAGGCGATCTCTTGGATTAATCGTGCTTCCTCTGCTTTAGACTTCGCAAGTTGCTCCGTAAGCAAGTCCGCACGCTCAAGATATCGGTGAATCTGAGCCTCTGTGTTGGCTGCGCGAGGCTGATCCTGAGCGTCTTCTTTGTCTGCGGCCTTTGGTGAAGCTGAAGCGGAGGGATTGGAAGCAGTTGCTTTCTGTGCCTTCAGGAGGCACAAAAAGTACGGGACAAGCTCCTCAGGTACATCCAGATAAATCTTGACTTGAGCTTCCATCGACGATACGAGTTCGTCATTTTGTAGCTGTTCGACACTCCATTCACCCTCTAAGGTTGCACGCGCATAGTCTTTTCCGGCCACACTCTCGAGGCCAGTGAGCTTCGCTGCGATGCGCTCTTGCAATATTTGGGTGTCAGGTTTGGGGCGGTTCTGCTCGACAGCCTCTGCCACCGCGATCATCTGACCCGGCGGCTCGACGACGGACTGGAACTCAAAAGTTCCGGCTCGTTGAAGACCGCTAAGCGACATAGGCAAGCCGGACAATGAAGGAATTGAGAGCAGAGCACCAACCGCCTTGAGGACTGCGTCCTTCTGGAGGTCACAAGTTTTCCATGCCTTGTCATCGCTCGCATTTTCTCCAGGGGGCAGGAACATCGCCTTTCGAACCTTCAGCTTGTACCACTGAAGCGGGAATGTAGCACGAGCCTTGGCAGAGAGAGGGGGGCGCGATATATCCACATCTTCCTTCGCTACCCAGTAGTCCTTTTTAATCATTGCCTGGATCACTAGGTAGTCCAGAACAGCCGGTTGCGTGTTAGCCAGGTCGTGCAACACCACTGCACTTGGCTGAATAACCTCCGAGTGAGTCTCATAGAGCTGAGCGGCGGCGCGGAACTGACCTAGGTGAAGCGCATGAGCGTACACATTTACAAGGCTTCCCCCAGCGATACCGAATGGTACATCCTGGATATACTGTTGGCAAAAGCGATAAGACTCGATCCATTCAGGCAAGCACTTCATCGCTCGAGCCAGCTCTGCGCGTGCAGTCTCGTAAAGGAAGAGCAGAGGTCGCGGGATCATCAGTTTCTCAACCTCGCTTAGACCAGACAGCTTGAGGACTTCCGTGGGCTTTTTCGTTTCGTTGGGCGTAAGGTTATCATTAAGAATATCGCGGCTTCGCACACTAACATAGAAAGACATCATGAAGAGGTAACATAATACTCTCGTTTCATAGAGGCTGACGCGAATTTTGGGTAAGGCCTCGTACATCCTCTTCCAGAGTTGAAGGTGGACGGCGGTGATTTGCTCGACGCTAAGCTCGTTCTCCGCGTCCGATTGGCTCAACTCATTCGTGACCAGACCCATATATGAGAGTGCCGCATTCACGGCAATGAGTAACTCTCGCTCCTCACTTTCTGTGAAGGGTTGAACACCTACGTGTTGCGAGTTGAGAAGATGGCGACTCTCTTCAAACGCTCCTTCGGAGGTTCCAAGTCGCGCGAGCTCGGGGTCAACTTTGGGCGGCGCTACCATGGCAGTGCTGGCAGCGGACTTATTCCCTGGTTTCGCGATGGGTAATAGAGGCTGGGTGCTCTCAGCCTGCTGTGCGGATTCGAGCAAGGCACGGTAGACTTTGGGCGCTGTGTTTCCAATGAGTTTCGTGCGCTGAGTGAGAATGCCTGAGATCAACATCTGCAGACCCCGTAACTTTTCCTGCAGCTTCAAAGCAGGCCCGTGCATCGCGAGCCTGCGTCGCTCGTCAGCCTTGGAGGGTGTGAAGTTGCGTGAGAATATGACAATGAATCGCTTGCCTTGGGCCTTGCTGGAAGTGCTCGCTGCGGTACTTGCCTTGCGTTGCACTGCCTTTCGCTGACGAAGGAAGCGCTGCAATCGGGCATTAATTGCCCGCATGCTCAAGCGCTTGAGCAGTGAATAGCGCTTTAGTTCAAGTTCATAATCAGCAACCTCATCGATGTCTTCATTCAGTTTGGCGTACACGTCAGCCACCATACCGATGTACAAGAGGATACCTTGCATGGCGCTCATAGCAGAGTTCACCACTGCCTCAGGTAGTTCCTCAGCCTTCTTCTCGGCTCTCTGTTGCTTCTTTCGATGATCTCTCAACGCTTCGCGGTGTTTGGCCATGCGTCGCACGATGCCACCCAGGATCCTAGGGTAGTTCGCAAAGACAATCCGGATGGCTCGCTGGATCGTCTTGCTCTCCGCGTTGACATTGAGAGCAGGGCGTTTCGTCGTCTGCTGGCCCTTGGATTCATCTGTCTTCTCTTCAGCCTTCGCCTTGGGATCTCTGTTTTGTTCATTATTCTTGCTTCGTCCGCGGAGGTAGGCCCATGTGGCTGCTGCACCTCCAACGATCGCAGCACTTTACAGGTTCAATTCGTTTCATATCAGAGCATTTGGTGTGGCCATTTCGTATCACATAGCATTATATCAATGCCATCAGGTCAATCGCAGTTCAGACCGAGGAAGGGTGGAGTTGAGTGGGTGTTTGAGGGAAGGAGTGAGGGTGCGCACATACGGATATGAAGCGAGAGATAAGAAAAGCACACAACGAAACAATGCTTCGCATTACGAGCACGAGACAGCACACACCCCCAGCCACATCTAAGACTGGAGATGGAAGTCCGAGACCGATTTGAGAGCATACGGAGCATGAATTGTGGGCTACGTAGGGTATCTTCCGGACTGGAAACAGCATCAGCAGCATGGCACATGTACAGGCGTACGTACCCCAAGAGGATCCAGGGCAGATTGCTACGCTGGCGAGACATTCGGAATGCGTTTGAATGGAGAAGAAGCGACCAAGGTTTGGTTCACTCGTCCTGACCAAATCCTGAAAACGACTCGGGTGGATGGCATTGGAGAGCATCTGAGTGGGCACACCCTTATGGTTTGAGTCCCGCTGCGTGACAGACATGTGCTGTATGAGTGTCTATCCGACTGAGAAGCACGTAGCCATCTTGGAAGAATGCGTGTCCGCGCTTAATAAGCACACAACCGTCCGCCACACGCCATACAACCCACCCTTTCAGCTTTTGGTCCAGTCACTGAGACAAAAATCCAATTTGTTCAGCTGGGTATATCCCCTTTGGTTTACCGCCCTGGTACAATATGAGCTTCACGCGCGCATGCCGAAAGATTGTATGCGTTGGCCGCAACTTTGCCGAGCATGCTAAGGAACTCAACAACCCACTGCGTACGTAGTTTACGCATACTATTTGGTTTTCGTCGCATTGCGGGGCTGAAACTCTTGTGACTGAGTGCTTCAAGTGCTATGCCAGTACTATGCACAGTAGTTTTGAAACCGCAGGTAGGCTTTCACACTCAGGATGTTCAATTTGCCTGACTCTATTTGTGCACTGGTGTCTCATCGCGTGCATATCGGTCCACTCTACCTGCCTCTCATTACAGCCAAGGCGCCTGTACTGTTCTTGAAGCCACCCTCGAGCTTCGTAGAGCAGGACGAGCCAGGCGCCGCAATTGAGGTGCCTCCCGGATGCACTAATCTCCATCACGAAGTCGAACTCGGTGTCGTCATCGGCAAGCGTGGCCGTGACATCGAGGAGAAGGATGCAATGAGCTACGTCAAGGGCTGGTTCCTCGGACTGGACATGACCGCACGCGAGCTCCAGGACAAGGCGAAGGCAGGGGTACGTGCGCTGGATCCTTGCTTGCTGACAAACTTCTTTGCGCACCGCATCTCACTGGAATCAGATTCGTTATTCCCATTCCACAGCCCGACTCATACTCACCCTGACCTTGATCCATCCTCCTTCTCTATAGGGCCTGCCTTGGTCAGTAGCGAAGGGCTATGACACCTTCGCACCTGTCGGCAGCTTCATTCCCAAGGAGTCCATCCCCGACCCAAGCAAGGTCCGCATCTGGCTTAATGTCAATGGTAACAAGCGACAGGACGGTGTCACTTCAGACATGATCTTCCCTGTTCCCATGCTCATTTCCTACATCTCCAAGATCTTCACGCTCGAGGAAGGCGACTGTATCTTCACCGGCACCCCCTCGGGCGTCGGACCGGTCCGCCCAGGTGACGTGATCACGGCTGGACTTCAGGTCGTTGGTACGGGCAAAGATCTTTCGACCATTGAGTTCAAGGTCAAGGATCGTGAGGTCGGCAAGTCTGCTCTCTAATTGCTGTTGAGATACAACTTCTTGCCTCGATGCGAGATCATCTGAGTGGGACAACTTCTACGAGTAGTTGAGTATTCTGTATGACAGATTGTTATAGATAGGGACTGCAGTTTACAATAAAACGAATGAAAGGTTAATATAACTTGCGAAGGGCACAGAGTCATTCCCAGACCAAAGCGGTGGGTCAATTGATCGGGAGCCTTACCTGTGAGGTGGCATAATGTCTAGGTCACTCGCCTGGTTCTCTCGGGATGCCGAGGTTGAAGCTGAAGCTGAGGTTGTAGACGAGCTAATTGACAGCGGTTCACCGCCAGTTGTGTTCAATGCTGCAGGGTTCGAGTTCACAGACTGCAAGTATGACATTGGGTCCAGTCGCACTGTCTGTGAGTTCGTCGGAGACGGTCGGTTCTGACCTGTTACACGAGATGTGATCCATGCTAGGCCACTGCTGGCAAGAGCGGTAGCACTTGCGACCGGACTTGTGGTTGGGGTGGGGACATCCACTACCGGCTCTGCAGGCTTTCCATAAATACCGCCTACGACTTTGGTCGCCGCATCGCTCGCCGGATCGAGGGATTCTTGTTGGTGTCGAGAGTCATTGTTCTGGGGTGCAAGCAATGGGCCAATGCCAGGAATCGAGGCAACTGCAGCCGGGACAGGTAGCGATGAAAGCCACGACAGCCATCCTGAGCGTCCGGCACTCTCAATCAATCGGATGTCTTCATTGGTGAAATGAAGCAATCGGGCGATGACTGGGATAAGCGCACGCCGTTCTTCAACATGATCACTGCGATCGAACTGAAGATAGCGCACCATGATGTTCTTCAAGTAATCAATGTCGACTTGCGAACGCGATTTGCTTGCTAACAATTCTCGTAGCTGGTTGGTGAGATTCTTTTCGTTCTCACGCAGCGCAATGATCTTCTCACGCCACTCTTCAAGTTTTGCGCGATAATAAGCCGCCTCTTGTGTCAGTCTGTTCACGACGTCATCGCGGCGAGCTTGAATTTCAGCAAGTGCCGCGAGGTCGCGTTCTTCCATACCTTCACCTCCAACGCCAACCATTTGGCTCAGCGTCACTACGCTCGGAGGCGCAGTAGAGCCACTTCCGCTGCCTGAGGCCTGAGGGCCAGTTGCGCCCTGTGCAGTGCCAGCGCCTCCGCGCGCAAGTTGCTGAGCCTCACGATCTGCAAGAACAACGGCCAGTCGTTCTTTGTACGTGCGCGCTTCTTTTGCTAGTGCATCACAACGAGTGCTGTACTCGAGCTGTAGGTCAACTAGCTGCTTGGCATGCATCTGCTCCAACTTTGCACGTTCGGCCAGGAGGGAATCATAGCCTGCAGCACGTGCTTCAAGTGCCTGCAGCTTCGCACTCGTTTCTTGCTGAATCAAACGCATCTGCGTCTGAGCCTTCTCTTCGCTCTCCTCGAGCTGTTTCTTTACGGCAGCGAGCTCGGTAGCAAGAGCATTAGCTCGTGCAGTCTGCTGTGCAGCCTGGTTCTTGGCCTCTTTCGCGAGTTCCATTAGCTCCCTCTCACGAATGGCGCGCTCACGCTCGCTTTCTGCAGCGGCTAATGCAGCATCGCGCTCGCGTTGGGCACGCTCGGCCTCACGCAAAAGCTTCTCTTGCTCGAGTCGCTTCTTCAAGTCGCGGTTCTCTTCCAACAGAGCCTGGACCTCACTTCCCATTCGATCGGTTGCCATCTTGGCGCGTTGGAATGCACTGAGCTGCGCGGCCAGTGCGCGGTTAGATTCCTCGAGCTTTTCAATCTTCTCCGTGTTCTTAGCGAGTGCGGCACCAGCCTGCTTTTCGAGCTTTTCGAGTTGACGCTCCTTACGCTCGAGGCGGGCCTTGACCTGGTTGAGCTCATCTTCAAGCTCCTTTCGCTTAGCTGCTGCTTGCGCCGCTTCGGCCTCAGCCTCAGCTTTCGTTGTGCGGAGTGCCTGGACTAGTCGCGTGGTGACTTCATTGAGCTTATTTTTCAATTCACGCTCCGTCGCGGTTTCTGTCTGCGAGGATCCTTCGGAAGCTGGTGATTCTGATGCAGAAGGTGACGACGCGCTGGATGTAGCAGCTGCTTGACCCGAAGGGCTAGACTCAGGCTTAGCGGAGTTTGTTGCCTGGACTTGCACTTCGAGCTTGACCTTTTCGAGTTCGATACGAGCAGTGTCCAATTCCGCACTGAGTGCTGCGGATTCTTCGCGTGCCTCTTCGAGTTTGCGTGCCGCTTCAGCTTCACGCTCTGTCAGAGCCGTAATACGAGCATTCGCCTCAGCAAGATCGTGGCTAAGCTTGCCGACCTCGGACTTAAGAGCGTCAATTTCGTCCTGTGCTTCGAGGCAGCGCTCTTGGCTCTGCTCTAGCTGCTCCAAGAGAGCACGTTGCTGCTTCTCAGTTTCTGCAGTCTTTTCGTCCTGCATACCTTCTTGCTGGCGAACAAGTTGTTCATTCTTCTGCTCAAGCGCAGTGAGTTGCTGATTGAGCGTTCGGATTTGCTCTTCTGCGTCAGCAAGTTGGGCAGCGTAACTTGCACTTGTCGCGTCAGCCTGCCGCTTGGTTTCTTCGAGTTCCTTTTCTACAGCGACTAGTGACGACCTGGCTGCCTCAAGCTGAGCAGCAAGTTCCGCAATCTGTTCACGGTGCAGGTTCTCGCTACGTTCGCGCGCCGCAGCCGTAGCTTTTGATTCTTCGTCAATATTTTTCTTCAGATTAGCCAAAACCGATTCAGCCTGAGCCCACTGTTGGTGAACACGTTCCAGTTCTTGCGTAGTTTCCTTTTGTGCGTCCTCCGCCTGTTGCAATCGGACGACCGCAAGCTCAAGCTGTTTTTCAGTATCCTTGTAGCGCGCGATCATTTCCTCAAGTTTTGCCTTTGTTTCACTGAGTTCATTGGCAGTAACGTGCGAGCGCTCGCGTTCAGACTTGAGCTCGGAGTGACTCTGGCGCAGCTGCTCGAGTTCTGCAACCACACTGGATAGTTGAATGCGTACTTCCTCGAGCTGGTGCTTAGTCTGCTCATGCGAGGCAGTTTCCTGATTGAGCAGCTGTTGCGCATCATTGAGATCTTGGGCTGCCTTTTCAGCTGAGAGGCTCTGTTGGCGGAGAACCTCAAGCTGGCTGTCCAATTCTGCGCATCGGTTGACGAGTGTGTCGCGCTCCGCTTCCAGTGCAGTCGTGGTTTGAGCAACAGTAGTCAACGCACTCTTCGCCGTTTCAAGTTCCTCATTCAAGCGGGCGAGTTCAGCCTCCAATGCGGTCTGCCTCTCACGATGCTCGCGTTCACTGGAGTCGAAGCGCTCCTTTTGTGCCGATGCCTCAAGCTGCAGCGTTTCGAGCCTCTGCTGATGAGCTGCCGCAGAGTTCACAAGACTTTCATGTTCTGCCTGGAGTGCAGTGAGCTGAGACTCCTTCTCATCCAAAACTTCAAGCTTTGCCTGAAGCTCTTCCTGAGCCTTTAGCAGCTGTGCTTGGGCATCACTCAATTGATTGTGGGCATTTTCGAGATCCCGCTTGAGGGAGGCAACTTCTTCGGAGGTATTGTGCGCTTGGGCTTGCCTGAACTCGTCAAATGCCGCCTCGATCTGATGTTTTTCCTCAGTGAGCTTTCGGATGGCCGATACTTGCTCCTCGACAGAGACCTGCAGTTTCTGTGTCTCGGAACGAGCCGCCTGGACTTCGGCGGTTCTCTCAGCAAGCTGCGCCTTCGTTTCGTGGAGTTCATTGTGGAGGTCATGAAGTTGGCGACGTAGTTGCGTGAGTTGCTCGTCGACGCCTGTTTGCGCACTTTCTACTTGCTGAATAAGCGAATCTCGCTCGCTTTGTAGACGATCCTTTGAATCCTTCAGCGCATCACGCTCCGCAGCAAGAGCACTCAGCTGGGCATGCACGTCGTCTAACTCAGCCGACTGGTCTGTGAGTTTCTTCGTTACCTCTTCCAACGAGTTAGACAACCTGTCGCGTTCCTGTCCCGAGGCCTCGATAGTAGCAGCCGCTTCTACGAGCTCTTGCTTGAGAGAGGCAATGGTATGCTCGTATTGCTCGTATTTGGCTTGCTGAGCCTTGTTCTGCGACTCAGCGGCCGCATGGTCTGCAAGAACTTCCGCTATTTTCGCCTTAAGCTCCGCAACCTCTGATTGGAAGACTGATCGTTCATTTTCAAACCTTTCGGCCATCTCCTTGTGCTCACGTGTGATCTCTGTGTGCGAGCTACAAAGCTGCTCGTACGCTTGAAGAAGCTTCTCATGGGTCTGCTGGAGCCGCTCATAATTGTCACTAAGAGCCTGGACCTGGCGCTTGTAGTCTTCAATAACTGCGGTGACAGATTCGCCATTCTCCGCCTGCTGCGTCAGGCTCTGCTCGAGCGTGTTGATTTGCAACTTGTACTGACTCTCTAGTTGCTCAAGCTCCTGGACCCGGGAGGATAAGCGAGTGTTCTCATCTTCGAACTTGGCCACTGCAGCAGACACTTGCGCACGATGCTCGTTGGCTTGCTCTAAGTCAGCCTGTAGTTGCTCAATCCGAGTCTGAAATTTGCTGTTGTTTTGCTCGGACGCGTCCAGTGACTCGTGTAGCTCTCTCTGCTTCGCTGTGAGAGCAGCGATCTGCTGATCAGCTGCACTAAGCTTGCCGGAAAGATCCTCGATTATGTTATGTTTCTCAGCGAGAACCTCGGCAGTGCCATCGTTATGCTGGTCGAGTTGGTGCTTCAGATCGTTAATCTTGGCCACGCTCAGGCTCAATTCATGCTCATAGTGCTGAATTTGTTTGGATAGTTCTTCTTTCGTTATAGTGAGCTCTTCGACTTGGCTCCTCAGCTGGGCTAGCTCCTGGGATCGGTCTGCGAGATGCTGCTCATACTGGCCTTTGACAACTTCGATTTCTTTCTCCGTTGATGTGTTCGCTTCAGCGAGCGCTTCTTCGCGGATTTGTGCTCGAAGGCTCTCTACAGCTTGCATATGAGCAGCTTTTGCCTCTTCCAACTGCATTTCATAGTTGCTGCGAAGCTGGGCGAGTTGCTTCTCGTTTGCTTCGGTCAGATTCTGTGTGATAGACTCAGTGAGCTCCGCTGTGAGAGCCAATCTAAGCTGCGCTCGCATCTCCTCGAGTGCCTGCTCGTGAGAGGCCTTCAGCTGCGCAATCTGTGCCTCGTACTCTGCCGCTGAGGTCGTGCGCTCCTCTTCGGCATTCTTCAGCTTGGCGCTGGTCTGGTCGAGGAGCTCACGCAAGTTTGCCAGCTCTTGTCGAGTTTGTTCGAGTTCCGCTTCCTTGTCCGCCAGAGTCTTCTTGACTTGCTCTTCTTGATTCTCAGCGAGCTGTGCTCGAGACCTAGCTTGCTCAAGATCGGCCATCACTTGCTCGACCTGCCTGCGGGCTTGATCTGCTTCATCACGGGCCACTTGAGCCTGTCTTTGCGCCTCAGCGAGGGCTTCGTTGCTTGCTGGCTCAGGCGTGTCATCTTGACTATCCTTCTGCACAGCGGATTCCGTTTGCGAGGACTTGCTCCGCTCAGTCTCCAGTTCCTGCTCCAGTTGTGCAATTTTGGCTTCGAGTGCGGCGGTGCGATCTTTCTCTTCCTCGCGGGCCTTCTCAAGGACCTTTTTGACCTGCGTTGCAACCTTCACCAGCTGCTCTTTCAACGCCTAGACAGTGCATATGTTAATCGGTAGGATTTTCGGATCGTCAGCGAGACGCGAACTTGTGGTAAAGCGTTGGATTATGCTATGGGACCCAGGAAGCAGACATAAGACAATGTAAATATACGTACATCGCGTTCTTTTTCGAGCGCTGCGTGGGTGACGCGAGATATTGTTGCAAATATGGTTATCGGTTAAGGTGAGGAGGTGAGCCAGTGGGATAAATGCATACTAGCAGGATATTATCCGGAGCTTCGATATATTATTTCAACTTGACTACCTATCTGCTATCGAATTACGTACCCTGTATTCGCTGAGCACTCACCTCTTCCGGCGTACTCATTGCGATACTGTTGCCAGTTTTTGAACTCTTTCCTCCCCACGCTGTGGCCTCCGTTGAGAGCAGTTAGAAGGACCCTTTCACTGATGATAAGGGGCTGTACTCAGCTACGTATAGCGCATCCACTCGAGGCTGGACACATCATGACTCGTGCTGGACGCTCCTAATTGGCCCCCAAGACTAGACGCACAGTGTGCACAAGGTGCAGGTTTCGAGGCAAACTCTGGCTTCTTGGTGATTTAAAACCCAGAAACAATCGACGCACGCACAGTGCATCAACATACATCGGGATGAAAGGCTTTGCAGTCTCGCCTCTTCACGAGGGATACTCAGAAATCACTGGATGCGACTGGCATTCCAGCTCTCGGATTTGAATTTTGTGACCAAATTCTTACGCGCACCCAAAAATTCGGTCTAACCGACCCCTCGGAGAGACGATCGAAAGTGCGATAAAGCACAATTTTTGGGGTGGGATTTCGCGACATCCGCCTACAGTCGGTGGGATATAATGGTGCTATCGAGTGTACAGCCACGTGCCTCATTGAATGAACTTGGAGGGACGCTCTCACACTTCCTGAAGAGCCCCAAAATCCTATGCAAACCCAAGTGATATGATCCTGGCAAAGAATCGTTTCCCTGTTCTGGACGCTTTGCGTAGTTCGTAGCTTCCAATCACTTCTAAACCTCACTCACCCGTTCCAATCTCCACTTGCATTGTAGCAGGCAGGTACCGTTTCCTCCGCGCGGCCATCGGACGCATCCTACACAGTCTCTCGACACACACGGAGGTCTGGTTCAACATGCTACCTGCGACTCGTCAGCTCGTCTCGCGCCGGGCCGGCGCAGCCCTGCGAGCTGTGCTTGCACGAGCATCGGCATATGAGTCTAGTGTTTTGGTTGCACCAACAGCTGCGCCCATCTCGTCGCGAGACGCAGCAACCGTTATCGTGGCCACCAACTCACGCAGCTTCACAACCAGTTTGCCACGTACCCTCAGGCAATCTCGCCAGGCTTGGGCTAGCCCTTCAGCTCGAGCTGGTGTAGCGTCACGCTCTGTCCTTGCGACCCGCACCGCGCAGGTCCAGGTCCGTGCGTTCAGTTCGGGAGCTGAGATCCCGCCCCCTGCAGGCGTTTCATACATCCGACTTCCAGCTCTCTCCCCTACCATGGAGTCGGGCTCGGTTGCCGTTTGGCACAAGAAGGAGGGTGACAAGGTCTCTCCTGGTGATGTTATAGCAGATATCCAAACTGACAAGGCATCTGTAGCATTTGAGGCTCAGGAGGAGTTCATCATGGCTGCAATCCTTGTCCCTGCGGGCACTGAAGGTCTGGCTGTTGGCCAGCCGATCGGTTTGAGTGTTGAGGAGGCTGAGGACCTTGTCAAGGCGAAGGAGTTCGCAGCTAAGCTTTCAAGTGGTACCGGTGCTACTTCTGCGCCAAGTGCTCCTGCTCCTGCACAACAGCAGGCCCCCGCGACTCCAGTGGCTGCTAGCCCTGATGCACCTTCATCTGCCGTCACGCATAATCTGAGCTTCTCCCCAGCAGTTGCATTCGCGCTGGCATACTACAAAGTCGACCCCGCTTCTATTCAGGGCACGGGACCCAAGGGTCGATTGCTTAAGGGCGACGTTCTCAATGCAGTCGCCGCAGGAACTGCTCGTCCTGCAACCGGCACTGCCGTCTCTCACCAGGCGGTTGTCGCTCCGGCCAGTGTAGCACCTAAGTCCGTTGCACCCGGGGCTGCTCAGACCAAGCCTGCAGCTGCAGCTGCATCTAAGCATTCCGCAGCAGCACCTGCTGTCCCAGGCCTGTCCGCGCGTCGACAAGCCGCGCGCAAGGTTGCTGATGTGCCTTTGAGTGACACTCAAATTGCGTTTGCGCAAAGTTACTCGGCTGGCAAGCGAGCAGCGCCGCATTCATATTTCCAGGCAGAAGCTGATGTCGCGAACCTACAGGCAATGTTCAAGAACGACTTCGCCAAGTTCAACGCATTCCTCGTCCGAGCTGGAGCAGCAGCTGTGGCAGCCAAGGCTCCCCAAGTCGCGTCAGAATCAGTTGTCAACGCTGCAATCTATGGTGCCACCGCACAGTCAGTGATCACCCCGGTGTACGTCTCCGCTGCAAACCACAAGACGGCGAGTCAAATCGCGGGCCTTCTCGAGAAGGAGGGCCAGAGCGCCACCTCCATTACAGACGCGGCAGTTAATGTCACCTTGTTGAGCAACTCACCTGTTAGCTTCGGTTCTGATACATTGAACGGAAGCGCAAAGGTTAGCTTCACATTTGCTCCTCCCCACACCAAGGCCGTATTGCGAGACGATGGCAGCATCGCGATGAATTCCGTTGTGCTCGTCTCAGCAACGTTCAACTGCGCAGAGGTGACCGAGCTCGAATGTGCTGAGTGCATCCAGGCTCTCAAGCAGTACATCGAGGACCCCGCAACCCTTTTGCTCTAAGAGCCACGAAGATGCGAATTGTCGCGTCGCCGTTAAGAAATGTCACTCGTAAGAAAAAGCAAGTTATCCACATAATACACTCCATTACCATTAGTCATATCCCTCCGTGAATATCCTTTCGATGCAAATCGTGCTGCTGGACTGTCCTGTCACTTATTATGACCAGATGCAGTCAGCTTCGCGCCCAGGATCTGGTCTTTCCCTGTCTAGACCAGCAAAATCCGTTTGAGTGACAGTTGTCAGTTATACTAGCCGAAACACGAAATCTCACGCGAGAGTCAGTGCTGTCCCGTTCCAACACTTGCATTCAATGCGGCTCGGGTGGACAAGTTGCATAATATTTGTTCTGGCGCTCTGCACTTGCAGCGTCACCGCACAAAGCGACGCAATTTATTCCGGTAAGGTGGTTCCTCCGAAGGATCCCAATGGAGTACGCGTTGTGTACACACTGGTGACGCCTGATGACTCAGTTGACCCACTTCCTGATCCACAGGACATCCTAGACGCATGTGCGGCGACGATGGAGGTCGACCCCCTCCGCTTTGCCGTGATCAACCACCACGAGGTCAACCCGCACAAGCTCGTTTTCTACTTTGACATCATCCCCCCTGAGCGAGCATACGGCGACCTCAGTGTGTGGCCACCCGCAGGCAATCCGCAGGCTAGCATCAAACGATCGCGTGCAATCTTTCGGAATTTCAATCGCCTCTGCGTGGAGAACCAGGCAGGAGCCTCAGCCATGGAGATCTGTGCAGATGGCCGAGTGACTCGCTTCTGCGAGGTCACGGCAGGGTCGAAGTTCATGTACAACAGGGCACTGGACCTGTTTTCGTATGCGGGTGGGTTTATAGCCCTCGCCACGTTGGCGTATCTCATTGCCATGATCGCGCTGTTCAAGCACCTGCTTGGCAAGCCAAGAATGACTGTGGGTGTCATTGATGACATCCAGTTCCAAATTGACGAGTTGCGTGCTACATACGCAGAGTATCTCGTGAATCATCAAGCCACGGCCCGCCTTCGCGCTTCTCAGCGCTGCTGTGGATCAGCCAAACCCACGGTCATCGCGCCAGTGACAACGGATCCGAACCTCATGGTGGTCGTCCAGAGCGAAAGTGGCCCGCAGCTCTTGCCCCTGGCTTCAATTGCCCCTGGCTTAATGCAGCCAGCTATGCCGTTGCCTGGACCTATTGATCTTCAGGCCATTCCGGGAAACACGGACACCCCAACTTCGCCACGCGCTCAAGGAAGTCTCAGCCGTACGAGCCAAAGTGGCCTGGTGACACCACCAGCACCTGAGACAGGGCCCCTCGCCACTCCACGACGCCGTGGTTCTCTGGACCGATCCACGCCGGGGTTGCAACCAATGGCTTCCGTAGCAGTAGTCCCAAGGACTCCTGCAAATGGCGGCGATGCAGGCTTATCTTCATCCCGAGGTAGCATTTCAAGGGCTTTACCTCCCGCTGCCGCGCCGCCAAGCGCCACACTCTCGCGACGGGGAAGCCTTTACGCTCGCCAAGGCACTATGAGTCCTGAGTTCGCTGCTCTCGTTCAAAGCCCATCGAGGTCTTCTGTCTCTGGATCGACATCGGCGGCGATGTACGCTGCAGCAGCTGCAGCGGCCTTTGCATCCTCACGGGGTAGTGGTGCCGCTCGTCAGTCTACATCAAGTTCGCAACTGCCACCACGCCATCCAACGCCACCCCCCAATCAGTCCCTTCAATCTGAGCCAAGAAAAAGCGCATCCGAAGGTGTTAAATCGTACCGTAACCTCACAGACGCATTGTATACAGACAGCCCGAGGCATGCCGAATCCAGTACCACTAACCCTAGTAAAGCCGAAACTGGACAGCTTCGACCTCGCCCAAGTTTGTCTACCCCGCCACCTCCCAGTGATGCGCCTAATGCAGATCATGCTAGCACAACTTCTGCTCAGATGACCACCGCACCACCTGCTCCTCAACCCTCAAGAGATTCTATTCCGTCACGACTGAAAGTGCAGGTGGAGGATTCAGAGTCGGATCTGTCTGAACCGATCTCTGAGGTTGATTCAAAGTCGGATCTGTCCGAATCGATCTCTGAGGTTGATTCAGAGCAGTGATTGGACTCTCCAAGAGTCGCTTATATGCGATTGTAATAAAATTTTTGTATATTTAAGAGTATGACTACTCTATGCGGTTTATTCGAATAATAGATCACAATGTCCACAAACGACTATGTACATGAGGTTGGGCTGTGTGGAGCAGCACATCATTAGTGTTGTCCGATCTTCCAGAAGAGGAACCCGTACTGCCATGGCTTACTTGGCGTTGGGCGGAAGAGGATTGATATTGCTATTTGGGATGTTATTGGGCTGAACGCGGATGGATATTCTCTGTGATCCTAACAGAACAAGCTTCGGCTGAGCGCTGGCATCTGACGCGTTCTTAGGACCGAGCGTCGGTATAGGTGGGACTACAGTTACACTCTTCTTCGTTAGCACAGCCTCAGGAGGAGCTGCCTCTGAACGGCGACCGCTCGTTGTCGTTGCTGCTACAACGTTTGTATCATCGGAAGTATCACCACTCACTTCGGTGTTGAAGCTGGACTTTCGAAAAGTCGTTGAAATCCCTCTGATGTTCGGACTGGCACGCGTGGTGAACGCTTCAGAAGTGAACGCTGGAACGTGGGTAGGGGTGATTAGAGAGCCTGTTGACACAACAGTCGATCCAGACAATCGCGCGGAGGAAGAGGAGTCATGGGGTGTCACAGCCATAAAAGGACTGGCTGACCTACGAGAGAGGGCTGGGTGAGGAATCGAAACCTCTGTCGGCGGTGCAGCTGCTGCAGTGGATGCAACCTGTGCAGACGATGATGATTTGGAACTTTCCAGGGGCATGGTCGCTAGGGGTGGAAGGTTGCTGCCTTCTGAGCCTGAGGGCTTTATACTCAATGACTGAGGTGTGTGGTTGGAGGCTGCGAATGAGTCATTGGCGTGTAGTTGTTGTCTTTCTCCTGGCAGAGACCTTACTTCGACGTTATGAGGTGGGAGTCTCGTTTCCGCCAATGGATTGAGTCCATGAGTCAGCGGAATCGCAGACGGCGACGAGGCGAGCTCTCGACTCGGAGACTTCGTGCGAGACGGTTCTTGTATACTGCGACTCACAGATTGTTCTGATAATTCTAGAGGTGGGATGCGAATGGGATCTGTCGGAAGTGGGTTCGGTTGTGACGGATGAAACTGCGATTCCAATTGGTCAACAAGAAGATCTTCCAAGTACAATGACTCAGGCAGGGGAAGATTTTTAACCGATAATCCCATATCATTTGGCAGAAGCGGTCTGAGTAAAGGAGCATCGGGAATACGACCACATCGCTGAACCCACCACGCAACGGTCGTTGGACACGGAGAAGGAACGTTGAACAGATGCCGTAATGCCTTGCGTCTCGAACGCGCCTTGAGAGGAGCTCGCATATTGGGCGTCACTCTGTAGAAAATATCAGGTAACGTCAAAACTGTGTAGTCACTAGGTGTGACGCCGGACGCAGGGCAGTGAGGAACAGTTGGCACTGGGGCAGCTCCATTTGCAGTTACCCATGGATGATTGATCGCCTGTCTCAGGGTGAAGCGCTGGGATGGATCTTTTGCGAGCAATCCTTCCATCAGATCTCTTAGAGCCGGCTCAATTGGTTCTGGCATGGGCGGCTCAAGGAATCGAATAAGTTCGTAGGTACGGTATGGTACCGATGCCGCAAACGGTGATGTACCGTACACCAGATTGTAGAGAGTGACTCCAGCGCTCCAGATATCATGCGCATACGCATTGTAGAGGTGGTCGCAAACCAACTCAGGGCACATAAAGGCAGGCGTACTTTGGTTCTGCGAGGTGGGGAGCAAGGCATCACTAGGTAAGGGGCCCAGCCTCTTCGCTAGACCAAAGTCAGCTAGCTTGCAGTGACCATTGCCCATATCCAGCAAGTTCTCGGGCTTGATATCACCATGCACAATTCGATTGGCATGAAGGTAAGCTAGGGCACTGAGCAGATCGCGGAAATAGCTCCAAACAAGTGGCAGTGGCAAAGGATCGATCCGATCACCACTCACGATGGAGCCTCTTGGAATTCGTTCGAATACAAGGTATATGCGATCAACGACTTTGATGGATTGCGAGAACATTGGCGAAGGAGGTGGCGAGAGGAACGATTGCTCTGCTTCCCCAGGCGTGCTTCGTGAAGGGTTGAGCTGGGGTCCTCCCATCACTGTATTCTGTGCATGGTGATGTGGAGATTGAGGCATCGGCTGAGGTGAGTGGTGGCTTACCGCTCGAGCACCACTCCTTCCTTCAACCAGATTCGTAGCACTTTGGTAAGCCGTTTCCATAATGCGTCCAGCTACTTCCACGGCGTGCTCTAAACGCTTACGATCGACCTCAGGCCTTGAGCTACCTGAGGTGGGGAAGATACCCGCACTCAAGAGAGGCTGCAGCGATGGCGGTAGCGCTGGCAGAACAATAACTCCGAGGGCACTCACAATGCAAGGGTGATGAACCAAAGTCGCAATGACGATTTCGCGGATCCTAGCTGAAATTTGCAGATTCGGAGCAGGCGCGGCAGTCTGTTGTGACGCAGCACTCGCATTTGGAGGTAGCGGCGACACGGGAACTTGAATGGGAGGAAGCTGCTGTGAGGTTGGCGTGGTGGGCTCAAATTCGTGAATCCTCATGGCAGTTGATGACTGTACTCTGTGGGATGAGGGACTGACTATTGAATCACTGCGGGCTGTATAAGAAGCATTGCTGAGAGCGCTGTTCAGTGTGGCATGTGGGTTTGGAGTTGCATCGCCAGGTCGCGATTCTCGTTGATATACCAATTTGCCGTCAGGACCGAACAGTGCTTGCAATTCGAGTAGCGCACATTTGATGACAAAGTCATCTCCTGTGACTGGATCTCGTCCTAAGTAAACCCGTGTAAATTTCGCCTTTCGAATGCATTTCTGAATGGTTACACGATACACAAGGTTCTTATGCTTTTTGTGATACTTGTTCTGCAGTCTTTGATGCAAATACGTCAAGTATTCCGTGCACCTTCGCTTTTTGATGCAAACCTGAGTAGTAGGGGGCGGTGGCAAGGGCATCGGGAGCGGAGGTGGTGCCATCTGCACTCCAGAGCTCAACAAATGTATCGGGCGAAGGCCAGGTGGCGCTTCAACAGGTTTAACGGTCTCTGTATCAGCGGATGAAATCACCGTGGCTGATGAGCTGGCTGTGGATGGGCTTGCAGGTCCTTCGGCAAGAGCTGCACTGAGCGTGGCCTGCACCGCGAACGCCGCTGCAGCAAGCTGGAATGGGCAAATGACAACAGGAACCTCCTGAGACTCGAGTACAGGCGCAAGCGCGGGATTCATGGCAAGCATAGCAAATGAGTAACTTGCAGCTCTAACGCCACCTCTCACAGGTTCACGAAGTTGTGCTTCAAGCGAAGCGGTGGTCCAATCACCCGCAAGTACGTGGTCACGCGCAAGGCACGAGCTCGGGAAAACGTATAGAAGATCATCAGCTGAATTTCCTGGGACAAGCTGTCTCACCGACCGTGAGCGCGGGCCTGAGTCGGTTGTTTGGTGATATCGAGAGCCGATGGATGGTCCCGTTGTCAACGAGAATGACTTGCGTACAACCTTTGAAAGCTGCACCAGCTCATCTTGGCTGATACGCTGATGATGGAAACCGCCGTCTGCTTCAAAACCCATTGGCCCCATGTGCACCTCCAGAACAGATGCTGGTACAGGGAGCGGTACCTGGAGCTGCGCAAACCTTGGAAGAGTATGACTGCTGAACGTCCTATAAATTACATCTGATTCTGTCATAGCTGCATGAATAATATCAACGAGATCCCCAGTGATGGGGCTACGACTTATGTAATCATTCAGCTTTTGGAACAGCGAACTAGCATTAGGGTAGGGATTAGGTGGTAGCCAAGTGCGCATCCAAAGCAGCGCAGGCTCAGTAGGCGCAGCCAAGGGGCATGACGCGCCCCAGGCACACCAATGCTGGCTGATAATGGGAATTATCGTATCCTTCTTGGTTGCATGTAACTCGTCACGCGCACCTATCACTGACAATGTTGCATAAGAGGTTGACAGTTCCGATTGGGCGTTGGCACTGCGCTGCATTGCTTGGTCTTGCGCCGATGCGAAATCCAACGTACGATAGTTGATTGGTGCAGTGATACCCTCTCCCACACCGTCTCCACCGGCATCATAGTCGTTCATCGGTTTACTATGACTGGGGGTCTCCTCTTCATCACTTGCAACTTCAGACTCAAGGACACTGAATTTCGCCTTACTTTGTCCCCATTGTGAGCGTTTCTTTGCTGTGCTAAGTGCTGAGTCTGAATCAGACGTACCTGACGTCTCATCATTTGCATTCGGAAGCGTGGTCTGCGACTCGTCTTCTGATTCCATCTCCACATCCTGAGGCCAGTACTCCGATGCACTGGAGTCGCCATTGACCCAATCCTCTGTGCCACCCTCTGTGAAGTGATCCTCAGCAGATGTCATTGATTCCTTATGCGTTTTGGATACAATGCTCTCCTCCTCAAGTATTAACTTCGTCGGTCGGCTTATACTGCGGTGTGGAACCGATGCTGTTTCTTGCCAGCTTTCCTCTGTCTGATCAGGAATAATAGCCGATGGTGTAATTCGTCCCGCCGAATTGATAAATGCGTTCGCGGCTGCGTTCGCTAGTTCATGCATCATTGTGGGGGTTAATGAACGTAGCCTTGACTGTGGCGTTGGATGAACGATGCGATCACGCGAAAGGGCTTCGTGTGGCCCCGGGGAACTAGCTGGCAAAGCCCCTACGTCGCCTCGAGGATGCACAGACGCAGCCTGAGATGCCGCTCGAGCTTGGTGATGGGCCATACGTCTCTCCTTACGTGCTTTGATTCGCAGTGAGTCTGCAATCCTGATGCATTCCTGCAGTCGCACTCGCTGCCGCTTTCGGAAATCCGCATCCGACAGTAACCCTGGGACTAAAATGTGAGTTTGTGCGCGGGCAAAAGGCATGAGATCCTGATGGTAGATTGCTAGTTTCGTTTGCTTGAAGCGAAGCCGAGACAAGATCTGGTTGAAGGGCAACAAGACCTGCAGTGGCGGTGCCGCGAGTTGCATACTACACTCCTCGGTACGACTGGGGCCCATAACCGTTTGCTGAGATGGGAGCACTTGAGATGCAGTAATGTACACTGCAGGGATTCTAGAGCGCATAATAATGGATGCTCGAAGTGCGTGGACAAAGATAGGCGCAGCCGAACAAGAAGGCAATTCGAAGCCCGTGGGTACATCGATTAATGACGCGACCGAAAGCTGGCTGAGGCTAGCCAGACGGAGAGTAGGGGGGATCATAGATGACAAACGGTCCCCCTGACCGCCTGCATTCAACGCGAATCCGGGATGCAAGATCCCTGGTAGTAGCACTTGCACTGTAGAGTATGTGTTGGCCGTTGCAGACCCTGCAGGACTCGTGTTACCAGCATGCGTGACCGAGACGATGGGTGGTTGGGAGTATGTCGTTCCATTTGAGGATACTGAAACAGACGAGTTTTGGCGTCGCAATGGGGAGGGGAAAAGCATCGCCGATGCAAAATCCACCATTTCAGTAGGTACAGGACTCGCGATTTGATTTTGCCCCAGTGGAGGCACGGCTCTTGGCGACAAAGGTCGGGTACGGGGTGTGTGCGGCTGAGGCTTATGAGCTGGAGTAGTGGGTCGAGTGGGTAAACCGGTCGAAGGCGAACGCAAACCTGGCTCAAAGGCCGATACGTCATACAACGATCCCGAAGACTGCTCTCGTCGATGAGTAGGTCCTGTGGGATGTGACGTGGGTTGATTGGCATTGATTGCATTAAGTGATCCAAGCCCTGACGACGCGTTTGACGCGCCGGACACTGAAAAGCTTGAGCTATGGTTGTGCACAGGCTTCTGAAGTGCATGAAGGTAGGACAAGAGTCTGTTTGTACTCCATGTAATGAAGCCCTCGAGATGGTGTTGACGTACTGCAGGGGTGAAATGAGGATTCATTGCGTACGATGCGAAATGGTAAGTTTTCAACTCTGTTGCAATACCCAGTGCGCCTTGAGCTCCAATGCGAGTCGCAAGAGAGTCTGCCATCATCGTGTTAACAAGGGATTGAACTTGCTGCAGAGATGGTTGAGGGGGCACACGCGCCACTGAAGCCTGGCCTCCGGTTGATTGTGTGAAAACCACATCAGGTGCGGGAGTTATTTCGGTTGATCTTTGTGCGAAGAGAGAGCTCGATGAATCCAAATCTCCTTTGGGCGCAGGCGGCAGCAATAGAGGCGCCGCTCCAACTGGTATTACCCCAAGGGGAATTGCAGTGACTTGAGATTGCGGTGGAGGCGGCGGTGGGAATGGAGGTGGCGCTAGGGGCTGTCGATTCTGATTCACATTTCCTTCACTCACGGTTGAGTCACGTGAGGAGGCGGATAAAACAGAGAGAGCAGAGACCGGTCGACCTGTTAATGGCGAGTAGTATGGCATTTGGATAGTGCTGGGCCGGCGACGCTTAGATGTGATCGCCTGAACATAGCTGTCATCACGGATCACTGCAAATAACGACTGCGTATCTGTCCACGCTAAGGTCGCCGCAGCGTTCGGAATAAATGGTTTGCGATGCTTCATCTCACTGTGAGTTAATGTCACTGGTTGTTGCAAGCGAGGATCCATCGGATCGACAGCGAAGGCCGGGAGCACTTCATCAGAATATTCATATGAAGCCAGTTTAGGGGAGTGGAAACCCACATGTTCGGAAGCGGCGTGGTCAAGCTGGGCAGAAAGACCGATTGCGACTGAGACATGATCAGCTGGCTCGAAGAACGGCTTTAGTCTCGCTTCCAGAAGACCGCATGCACATACCCATACTGAACTTGTCAAACTAGCTTCATCGGGGAGCTCCATGCACATACATGCATTGTATAATGTGTCGTATGTCTGGGTAGTGTGCTGCAACTCCCCAAACTGGTTCCACCGCATCACTAGTTTCTGCGCAGAATAGTGCTGAAGAGGGATTTGCACCTCTACTTTCGCCGATATGGGTTGCGAGGTATAAGAGTTGGGGACTTGTGGTGAGGCAGATGATATTGAAAACGATGGCGCATGCTCTCGACGTCCTTGATGAGTATGGTGCCATGAATCCTCTGAAGCAGTCGAATCTACATTGATATCGTACGACTTTCCGGAACGATGTGCTGGCGAACGATTTGTGCTTCCATTGTACGACGAGGGTTGTGGGCTCTGATTTCCAACGTTGCGCGATCCAATGGACACTGTGCGCTGATCTCGAGTCGTCCCAGACTGTGATACATTGGAAATGTTGCCTTGAGCGGGTCCCTTTACGTTTGAGCCTGCCTGCATTAGCCGTGCCTGGGTTGATTCCGCGGCCGTACTATACGTGGGTGTCCCAGCCGAGCTGCTTGAAGCATTCGAATTGCTTGCCAGCTCATAGAGTTGCTTGGGAGATTGCGGTTGAGGTCCTTTCATGAAGCCACTACCACGCGAAGTGTTGTTTGAGGGGCTTGCGAGCGAAAGGGACGAAACCGATGAAGTAGTGGTACCAATCCCACTGAGCGTTGTGGTGGCGGCACTCGGCGTATTCCAGTTCGGCGTAGATATAGCATACGTTGAGGCCTGCACTGCGCTCGTGAGACTGTTCAAAGGAACATCTGAGCCGTTCCCTAGGAACACAACGGATCGCTCTATAGCGTCACTCACTGGCGTCAAGTTCTCCTGGTTGATGACAAACTCCTTCACTGTTGGGTTGCCGTTATTCTTGTCGACTCTATAAGTATCGTTTGTGGCGGCTGCAAGGTTGTTGCGCACAAGAGAAACCAGCGCAAGTGCTCTTGCAGTTGCGATGGCTTGTGCAACAAAATATGAGGCGATTCCTGTGGAAAACGCTCCAAGGCTGTTCGTGAGTGAAGTAGACTCGGTAGCATTCTCCCCTGGGCTCGAAGAGTTAAGAATCGTATGGAGATTCAGTGAAAGCAACTTTGCAGCAAGAATAGCGGACCATCCAGGACCTTGCGGTCCTAGGGGCGGACTGTACGGACTGATGGGACCGACAGGAGCGAACATGTTCGTGTGCAACCCTTTGCTTCCATGAGGAGAAGAGACGAGTGGCGGACTTCCAATCATTTGATTGGGGTGCTTTTGGGAGTGTTGGCTCGGAGAGCCAGCAAGCGAGAGTAAACCTGAGGTTGATGAAGGGATGTAAGGTGACTGCATTTGCGAGCCAGCAGGACTGATTTGCGCAAGCTGTGTGTGCTGGGGAGGGGAGTTGAGGACGTGATGTAGAAGAGACTTGTAGTCACTTAGAGTTGTCGAGACCAAGGATGCCGCGATCAGTCTAATGTCCGGATCGTGTGGACCTTCTTGATCAGCAGTGACTATGGAGCCGAATAATGTACCAGGGCTCTCCAGCAGCGTCCAGAGAGCTGCGGCTACGTCGGATGCAAGAGATCGAACGTATGCTGCTTCTACCTCGGGGTGCGCGGATTGGTCCATCTTTGCCGTCGTTCGGGCTACCACTGCCGCAAGCGCAATATCGTCCGTTGGGGGATAACAACAGGGTGCACTAACTGCCATCAACTCGATCGCTGTTAGCATGGCTCGCGTGGGGGCGTATCCATCTAAACGGAGTCTGGCAACAATTTCCGAAGGTTCCATTCCGAGTGCAAGCGGCAATGCAAGCAGATGGGAGGAGGCTGAGGGAAGCGGACTCGCGATGGGATCTAGCACACGGAAGTTAAGCGGGTAGAGCCCCTGCACCATTACCTCAGTATCACATGCGTAAGCGGCTAACGTTGCGGCTCGAAGCGCAACCGGGCATCGGACAAGAAGTTTCGTTACTTCGACTCCATTCGGCCCAGGGAAGGTGAAGGGGGGAGCCCGTGACTGCGCAAGCATATAGGCTGATCTGGCAGCTTCCGCCCGGAGGTGCGCAATATTGATTGTACTGAAACGATGAATATGTTGCAGTGCAATGTGTCTGGCGTTGTTGCCAAACACTGGAAATTTGGTTGTGATTTCAGGGGGGAGAATGCCACGCAGAATACCAGGGAAGACCGGAGAGACCAGTGGCCTTCCAAGCGCGGATGCTGGCGGAAGCTCTTTTGGCGGTGGCAGTCGTGGAAGCTGATCGATTTGGAATGCAAAATGAATCGTTTGCTGCAGCAACGTGGCCAGGCTTTGAAGCTGTAATGCGCGGTTCAATTGGAGCTGCTGTCCTTGGACAGTTGGGGGATGAAGCGGCGGGAGGCTAATGGATGAACTAGAATTGGAGCTCGTGGTGCTGGACACGGATACGGAGACTGAACCATGGTTGCGTCCTTCAAGTTGCGAGGACAGGTGGATCACTTGGTGATATTGAACAATCAATGGGATGGTCATTTTGGTTGGGTGATAGTTGCGCACCAAGGCCATCGGCGATTGTTGCGGTGGTTCCCTCAATTGCAACAGTGCGAGCATCCACATGGCATCGCCTGGACGCAGCGAATTGGCAAGCAGTGCGGCGCCAAGTGCATCGATGACGAATTCAAATGGTGGAAGCGTCCGCTGGGAAGCACTAGGAGTGGTTGGACTGAGCTTATCCCCATCCGACGGCCGCCTACGGACAAGCCGAGAGTTGAGGGCGGGGCTAACATCGTTGTCACCGTTAATAGCGGCATGAGCTCTCCTCTCCTGCGCCGGACTCTCATCTGAGAGACTCGCGGCCCTCGTCCTGAAACATGTGCATCCACACATTTGGCAGGGTCGGGTTTGCGGCGCCAGTAGAGACATATCACTGGGGATGGGAGGCAGTTTACCGACGTGTGAAAATAACAGACTTGGGTCAACGAGGTTGACTTCGGTTTTGAGGCCCAATTCTTGAACGCGCTCAGGTTTTTGATTGAAGGCCATGACCGACTGAGACTTTGCTAGGGTTGAAGCAGGTTCGTTGGCGTTGGAGTGATATGAACCAGATTCGTGGTATAGAGGACAAAAATGCAGATGCCTAACATGGGTTGGTGTTATGCTCGGCTTAGGTAGCGTGCTTAGTGCTGCGTGTGTGTCGATACCATCACTAAAGGTTCCATACATGGAAGCAAGCGCATTCAGCTCACACCGCCCAACATCAGGGCCTGTCTGTGGGGAAGTTCCATCGTAACTCCCCGAAAGTGCGGTTCCACCTCCATTCTGGTAGGTGACCACAGCGTTTTCAACACTCTCAGCCATACCTTCGTCCTCAGATTCAATAAAAATCCCTTCATCTTCATCTTCGAACGCTTCATCCCCTTCGATGAGTACTGACTGATGCACCTCAGAAACGACAGACCCTCGCTGAGCGGCCACTACGGCTGGCGGGAGTTGCTTGGTAGTGAAGCTAGTCCGTCGTCTGTCGTGGCTTCCGTCGTGGATGTTGCTGCTGGTGTTGTCATCGGTGATAGACCCTCGTAGAGATGGCTTGCCACCACTGACACGTTTAGGATTTGGTGCTCGTTTGACACGAATATCAATGTCCAAGCGAGCACTGCGACGTTCGTTGGTGGGGGAGACGTTGTCAACGCTTTCTGCACGCGTATGCGCGAGCACCTCTGCACTTGCATGCTGTGCTGGGCTTGACTTGTCGATAAGTGGTCTGGTCGGCACGCCCTGGGCTTTGAGAACCTCGGCACAAGCGTCACAGATGGATTCAAGCGAAATCGCTTTCGCAACCGTGACGGTTGGGGTTGCTTTGTCAGTAGGATCTGCAACCGAGCCCGCCAGAGCTATGAGTGTCAAGGGAAAGAGACATACAATGAGTGACAACTCTGCCGAGTCTTACAGAAACCTGGTTATACCTTTATCTCAAGAATGCGTGAGGCTATACGTACTTGGCTTGGCAGGAGGGTCGTCCGTGCCAGGGTAAACGAGCAAGCTCTTGGGAGAGGAGCAAAGTCCTCCCATCGCGCGCGGAAGAAGCGAAAAGGGCACCAGGCCCGAGAGCTGAGAACTGGAAAAGACAGTTTTAGCGTGGGAGGTAAAGTACCAGGAGAATAGTCACGAGTGAATAAGATGTTTGAACTCGCATGGATCAGTCAGCAAAACTCGCATTCCGGGGCACTTGGCCAAACACGAGATACACACTCGTGCGGATTTTGAACGCAGCAGTTTCTCTTGGTATGGGGATATCAGGTGGATGGGTCTGAGCGTGATATGAAAATGCGCGTAATGATAGAGCATGCTTGTTGGAGTCGATATCAACCCCTTTGGCTCGCTCTCTGCTTCGACAAGCCCCACTAACATCATCTCAGAGGCTACTTCAGAAAGATGTTAAATCGCCTTGTAACAATTTTGGCACATCACGCACGGATATGGCTGCCCAGGTAACGATTAATTATTTATTGATCTCTATCTCATGGTCTCCTTCAACCTTGCTAACCTCCAATGCTCACCTCTCGGGATTACCCCATTCAGGCCCGCCTTCCCGCGATGGTCTCTCCCTACTGCCTCATCGGCGACCTCGGTGGCACGAATGTGCGCTTCTGGTTGATCAAGGTCACAGTGGAGATTGGAAAACGCAGCTATGAGGTGGAGATTTCGGCCAGGTACGGTAGTAAGCAGTATCGCTCACTCGAGGCCATGATTGAGAAGTTCTTCCAGGACTATGGAATCACTCGAGGCTCGAATCAGTACCCGTCCACGATGGTGTTCTGCATCGCAGGCCCTGTGGAGAACCAGAAGGCGCATATTACAAATCTCGGGTGGGACGTCAGCTCGGCTAGCCTCAAGAAGACGTTTGGTGTACCCCAATGCTACATCATGAACGACTTCATGGGAGTGGGTTACGGACTGCTTGGATTACAGACTGGACAATATGTCCAGCTCAACCCTGGCGTTGAGCCCAAGCCAGATGCTCCCATGGCTGTCCTTGGTGCTGGCACGGGTCTGGGGCAGGCTTACCTAACCAAGCACGCCGGCTGTGAGTACGAGGTTTGGCCCGCGGAGGGAGGCCATGGTACCTTCGCTCCCACTAATGCAGTGCAGTTCCGATTGACTGAGTACATTAAGCGAGTGGAGGGCGTCTCACGATGCTCGGTCGAACGAGTTGCATCAGGCTCTGCTTTGAAAAACGTATATGCGTTCCTCGCCGAGGAGTATGCACCTGTTGCAAACAAGCAGCGAGTTCAGAAAGTCCTGTCAAGCGATGATTGCGCCCGAGAGATCAATATCGCTGCTCAAGCCGCGGCTAATGGAACGGCTAAAGGAGATGAAATCGACAATATTGCAGTTCTGACGATGAAGCTATTTGCTGATGCTTTTTCCACAGAGGCGGGTGACCTTGCCCTTCGTACTCTCCCTTTCGGAGGACTTTACATCGCTGGTGGTATGGCACCTAAGGTTCGATGGGCCTTTGAGAATGACAATGCGTTCATGAAGAATTTTGTTGCCAAAGGTAGGCTAAGTGACGTAGTCAAGCACGTCCCCGTTTACCTCGTATTGGTGGATGAGGTAGGCCTCATTGGGTGTGCCGTCGTAGCGATGCGTATGGTGGCAGCTGTTTCTACGCTTCAAAAGAGTCAGCTTTAATTATACTCACTCAGCTGTTTAGTGTAGCTGGAGTCATAGCGTCTTTATATGTGTTTATTGGGTAGCGTCAAAATATGGCTTTCACTATTGTTTCACAATTAATGTATCCCTTACCCACTACCTGCGCCCTAATACACTGAATGCTAAAATGCGGTTTGCTACTTTATTCTGGTATAATGAATCAGGCCATCACAATGGAAACAAAACTACCGGTATTATGAGGGAGTAGCCTCATACACGCCTTATTCTGATTCACCGATCCGCCTGACTGACAGCTCCGTCTGCTCACTTTAACTGAAGAAATACTTGGATTCACGGATCTTGTTCAAGTCCAGCGTTCCTCGTGGTGGCAGTGGTGGAAAGTTGATGTGAGGGAAACGAGTCACAAAGCTCTGACGAAGATCTTCTAGGATAGGCCTTGAATAGAGCTCAATGAACTGATTGCGCAGGCATTCGTTCATGATATCCACATCACATGCGTGCGTCCAGAACGAGTCGTGGACCGAGCTGAAGGTCAGCCCTCGCTTAGCGCACTCCAGCGATGTCAGCATCATGTGTGTGGCATCCAGAGAGTGGACAAAGTTGGGCGGGAATGCTGCTTTCTGTCTTGTTGATGAAACAGGCAATAAATCGTTGTTGTCAGCGAACGTGACGCTCTGCATTAGCGTCTTGACCTGATACGCTCCTGCCTTGCGATAAGGTTGAATCACCGGAAGGCCGAGAGGCGTAACCCAACTTACTGGCTGGTGCTGGCTCGCAATCAGATGAGCGCACTCACCAAGCCATGTCATGATGGCCTTCGCACCTGTAAACACAGAGGACAGCGACGACAAAGTAAGCTTCGCCAGGTACACAGATGCTTGATAAATGCTCGTTTCCACGGGCTCTGGCCAGTTGACATTCTTGATATCCTTTAGTTGCTTTGCAATTTGCTCACGCGCACCAATGAATGTCACACCGTACACGGATGTCATGACAGTCTGTTTGACAACTTTACGGTTCACGTGTTTCAACAGTTCCTGAGCCATCTCGTTTCCACGCTCAGCGTCCTGTTGAAGCAGTACTTTAACCTGATTAAGCACGTGGGTGTACACATCCTGAGGTTTTGGGGCTGGCATGAGGTTGACACGGGCACCACCGAGTTCATCTCGTCCTAGCGCAGCATAGTGTTGCAAACCGTTACATGAACCATCCTGATGGACTGGCAAGGGGCATCGATACGTTGAGGGGTCTTCACATTGTTCAGCAGCATAAATCTCAAAGCACGTCGCCAAGGCTTGGAAAGGGGAATCAGCGGTCTGCCACCATGGTACTAGTTCTCGGTACGGCATGGGAGGTGCAAAGGGGTCATTGCGGTTTGGTAGTGGGTTGGGAGTCTGACATTTGAAGGGATCAAGCGCAGTTTCCTTGATAAGGTCGAACTTGGACTTGGCAAAGGCGACACGGTCATCGAACGAAACCTTATCAACACCGAATTGTGCAGCAAGGTGGGCATATAACCAGTAGAGACCTTTAGGCCCAAGTGGCTTTCTCTCAGCAAAGCATAGGAGACCACGAGACAAATCACTACCTAGGTGGTTGAGGTGGGGCGGAACAGGATATGCACGTCCACGGAAGTCGAGGTTGAAAGGGAAGTAGATATCACGTCCAAGGACTTGTCGTGCTTGCATCAATTTCAAGTCAATATCACATCGTAAAGCGTGCAGATCATGATTGAGCTGCATGACATGTGCGCAGTCCTTGACCCACTTCTTATGCGCTTTCATTTGCTCCTGACGCTTCGCGAGCTCTTCAGGCGAGAGAGCCTCGAGTTCTGCCTTAGACATGATCGGAGGTGCTGCGACAGGAGGAGGGAGAGGGATGTCAACACGAGCCGGAAGATCTGCTACACCGCCACCCTCTGTCCACAGCCTTTCAACAACGTGTAGTACATTGGGGTTGACTCGCCAAGGCACCTTTCCGAGAGTGTTCAGACTCTCATATACGAGAGGGATCTTTGCCTGTCGGACCGCATTCGCTTGCTTTGCGGAACCCTTCGTTCGCAGAAGGGTTGATGGCACTGTAAGGTAGCCTCCCACACGCAAGCCACGCCACGGACGAGGTGGTGTGAGCATAGGTAGAAGGCGGGGTGACAGGGAAGCGATGAAGTCATGTCCTTCGGCGATTGCATCCAGCACGAGACGGTCGCAGTAGATCATACCAACCTTCTGCGCCGCACCACCACTTGAGTGGTTGAAATTGGTAAAGCCGGGCGCATTTAAGCCGTTGTTTGCCTGTTGGCTATTGGCATTCGCGGCGACATTCGCAGCAATAGCGGCGATTGTAGCCTCTGGATTGTTCTGACTGGTATTTGGCGATCTCAGGTATTCGAAGGCGTGTGTAAACGCAGGACGGTCACCAACGGCTGGTTCTCCTCTTCGATGCGAGTTACCCTTTTCAAGTTCTGCTGGCACCTTCGCTGTTCGCAGAAGAAGATGCAAGAGGACGGAGCCGAGCTTGATTCGTGGGATATCACCCCACGTGCTTTCTGCAGAAACGCGCTGGGCTTGACTCATGACAACAGGAGACGTTAGCTTTCCTCCTGGATAATTACGGCTCAAATTCATCCAGAACTGCTTGTTTTGACGCAATCTCGAAATGTTTACCTCAACATTGGCGGCTTTACCGATACCTAGCGCAACGTCCACAAACCTGACGCCATTTGGACTCATCAAGATACGGCTCAAAAGCTCGTGCACAACGATGCAGGCCAGTTCCGACGAGCCAAGCTGCGTCAAATAGGGACCATACAGACGGCGATCTGTTCCGGGCTCCTTGTTCAAAACTGCTTGCTGCTCCTCTTGAATGGCTTGGGCAAGAGGACCATACCAAGCTAAAACAAACTGCTGTGCGGGTCGAAGTTGCGCTGCTCGACCCATTCTTGTTAGCTCCTCACTCATTTCATGATACCTCACAGCAGCCTGCTGGACGGCGATATGTTCCATTGAGAGTTGCTCCAAGAACACTTCAGGAGTTGTTTGGCAGACTTTCTTTGTGCACTCAGGATCGTAGAATGGGGAAACCTCAGGGATTTCGGATTGATTTGGAGTGGATTCGGCAGTCGAACTTCCTGACAAAGATGAACCTGGGCTGTTTGCAGACGAACCTGTGCCTCCATTAGCGGCAGCGGTCGTTACATTTGAATTCGTGCTATTGGTCGTCTGAAGCTGCAAAGCAAGCTTCTTTTCAAGGCCCGGCCTAAACCGTTTGGTGGGATCACACGATTCTGACCGGACCTCACTCCTTGGTACGCCAATGTAGTCTGCATAGGTCTCAGGCTTTGCGAAAGCTTTCAGATCAGCAATATCTTCACTATACTCGTCGAAGTCGAATGCTAGCTGCTCATTTGTATACGCGTCCCGAATCGCCTCGGTTTTGGATTCGTCCAACTTCTTGAAAGCGTCAATGATCTGATTGGCTTTCTGGTCTGCCTGGTCGATCATATTTTGGATCTTATCCATGGCCCGATCAACCATTTTCGTTCGAAGCTCGTCGGTATCTGACACCAAATTGATCGAGTGCGCTCGGTGCAGAGACAAGAGGTCGTGCCCCTCCGCCGCAAACTCTTGGATAGTTTCTCGGATGATGTTGTCAATCACCACTTCGTTGGCAACAACATTGCGCATGCGTTCCTCCTTAGCCACCCGGCGTGCAAGACAGATCATAACATGGAGCCGAATGTAGCTTGAGATGGATGCTTCGAGATCGTTATACGCTGACAGATACTTCTGTTCGTCTGCACTTGTGTCAAGTGTTGGGTTTGCCCCCGACGAGATTTGCGTCGTTGCGTCGTTTGAAGCCGACTTCATTTCAAGTCCAGTTAAGCGTGAGAAGTCCGTGGGGGCCCCCTGCATGGTCTGGTCCTGGACGGCGCTCATGTATCTCCGCATGTCGGGGACTCGGGAGGCCCAGACCGCTTGCGGAGTTTGGTTATTGGCCGCGAGAGCTCGCCTGCCTTGGGTACCCACGCGGCGCAAGGCCGCTGTAAGTGTGCGCACGCAGTGGTTCCGCAATGCATGCATGTTTAAAACCCTGGGCGCGGTGCCCTAGATGCTGAAATGCGATAAATCCGGTTTCCACGGATCGACCAGTGAGTTGAATATTAAATAAACGAGGATTTGGCGGGGTTTCAAGTATACTCTTCGTGATATAACCAGTTACAACAATAGTTTATACGGTAACTCGCTACGACATGTATTTTGTCGCCATTCGCACGCATGGCAAGACGCCTTTCCGGCTCCCTAGTAACTATGCACTCAGTCGGAAAAAAACGTCTTGTTAGTGATGAAAACTGTATTGGTGCGGAGGTGCGTCCTGGGAAGTCAGCTAGACGGGTTACGAAAATGACATACCAGGAAAATTACGGCTGGTCTGCATTGGTGGCCGCAAATACCTCTTGGATGAAGCTGCTGATGCGGCTTACCTCCCGCATTGAGAACGAGTGTCCCAGTCCGGCCTCTTCGAGATAGGTCACGCCAGAGATACCCATCTTATCCAAGTTTTGCTTGGTTTCACGAGCCCGCGCAATGGTGACAATCTGATCGGCCGTGCCGTGATACATCAATGTAGGGACATCCTTCTGCTGGTAAAGCGTAGGTGCATCTTCAGGCAGGATCATGTAACCTGACAGGCACATGATGCCTCCAATCTTGTCCTTGTACGCGTGACCTGTCAACAACGAGCAGGCGGCACCTTGGGAGAAACCACCGAGAATGACTCGCTTGGGCGAGCCCACCTTATGAATTTCATAGTCAAGGAGCTCCGTAATCTTGTTCATGGTTTTCAAGATGCCCTCGCGATCAAAAGACGCTGACTCATTGGAAGCCTGAGTGCCAAGGGTTGCAATGTCATACCAGCCGGGCTGTCGAGACAAGATAGGTCGAGTTCAAGGGATGAGGCACGTGTTAGCAGAAGAAATGTACTGTTTACACACAAACACGCAATTGACAACATCACGCAAGCTCATCGAAGCCATGTCTACCCGAGTGAACGTACCATTCTCATACCACCGTTGACAGTAATGGGGATCTCGGGGGCGTTGGGGAGGACAACGCGGATCTGCTTCTTGGTGAGTCCCTCAAAGACGTCGATGAAGGAAGAGCCGTGGTCACCCAAGCCGTGAAGGAAGATTAATGTAAACTTGTGAGTGCCGTTCTCTGGATCCAAGACGATTGCATCATCGAGTAGTTCTGGGAATTTGGGTGCAGCAGAGGCTGTCTCCGTGGCCTTGGCCTCGTTGTTCTGTGTGGACATGCTTCGTATAATGCTATTTGGGGTGTTAGTCTGCGATTTCTCTGAAGCCAGCAGTCCTCGCTGAACTTGAACTGGCTGCTGGTAGGTTTGAGCTAGAGAGTGAGCGGACGAGAACGAGAAGGCGGAGCGAGATCGCGTGGAGGTTGGCGAGTGAGCAGAGCTCCCAGGCGAGCTAGGCAAGTGTGAAGTGATGAACGGCAAGGAGGAGGAAGAGGAGGAGGAAGATGCAAGTGGGCACGCGTCCCGAAACATCCGAGTGGTAGGGATGCTCGGATCCTGAGCGGCCATGTGTACGCCTGGGGCAAGGCTCGGGTCTGCAGGGCCGTGGTCAGCCATTGCAGTGAGTACATTGGAGAAGGAGGAGCAGTTGATGAGCCCCAGAACCACGGCCGAAAGTGCGGGGGAGAGCCATTTCGACCTGAAAGCCCTCTCAGCGAGTGATCTTGGATTGCGGTTTCGGATGTGTGTCGTCTGGGATGCCAGTCTTGAGAGCATGATTTCGGTTTCTGCCAATGCCACTGATTTCAGGCTTGCAGTATGAATGGAATAAGATCGTTTTCAGTTGCCCTCAACGCCTCACTGACACGTAACACTAGATATAATCTTCTTCTGAAGACATGAAGAGAACTGTGGTTTTAGCCCGATCCGGCTAAACACGTTGTCAGTGAATGGTCCCGAGGACATGACTTGCCGACCGATCAACAAGAACGATTTATTGATGAAGCACGTTGGTTGGATTTGCACGGGAAAGCGAATGGAGAGAACCACCACAGGGGGTCTCGATCGTACAACTCAATGTGGAGAGCTAGAGCTAGCTCGGACCGCACGGAGCAACAAGCTAAGGTTCGATCGTTCAACAAAACAAAACACAGGAGGAACGGTGTAAGCGAAAGACAAGCGCTAGAACTAACAGACTTGTAACTTGTAACTGGGATACAAATGCATTGCAAGCAGTCTACTACATCTGGAGCTACGCGCCAGAAAACGCCAAGACAGCGGTTAAGATGTGTGCGAACTTTGAGCTAATGGAACATGGGGAGTCTGGGATTAGGACTGCGGAATGAGACGCAAAATACAATATTAAAGACACGGTTAGTCTAATTATGCATTAATTGCGCCCTCCTTAGCAGGGGGTTCATCCTCGCCTTGTACTTCAGGTTCTCCCCGACTCTCGGGGAGTACCTCATTCTTGATTTCTTTGATCTCTGACTTCGAGATTGTGGAGGCGAATGCGCGGTTGTTAATCACGCGATCGTCCTCGGCACGCAGGAATGGAGCCGCTGCTGCAATAATGAACAATGCAGACATGACATAGTAGACAGCCTCTGGCATAGTCTTCTTTGTTGCACGGAACATCGTATTGAACAGAATTGATCCTCCAATCACCGTAACGCCCTGCACGGCTGCGATCGAACTCAACACTCGTGCTTGAAGTGCGGGCCCGACTTCAGTCGACATGATCGATCGCACGTAGCCGACTGGGGTAATCAGGGTGGCTCCTACAAAAATCATCATAAGGAAACACCACCAGGGCTTGTGGAGGACTCCGAAGAGACCCAGGAAGATGGCATCCAAGAAGAAGAGGAACTGCATGATCTTGATCTCACCGACTCGACCCTTAGGGAACACCCACTTGATGAAAGGAAGGAAGAGTGGTGGCCCCAAAACGCGCATACCTGAGTCGACAGACAAGAGGTAAGAGATCGTCGGGTCAGACATATCGAAGCGACGCTTGACATACAAAATTGTAATTGATCGAATAGGGATGATCGCGATGCAGCTTGCGAGTAGAGAAATCGAGAGAACTGAAAGGAGGTTTCGGGGAGGAGGGAGTTCGAGCAACTCTTCGAGTGATGGCTCGTTGGATCCTGCATTTGCAGCAGCTCCAGGGGCTGCATCGCTAGCTTCTATCTTCCCCTCGTCACCAAGCAGCGGTTCAGAAATACTCTGTGCAGGCGAAGACACGATACGACGCGACTCAGTTGAATTTTGGTCATCATGCGGCTGTACGTCAGCATCCAAAACAAGCACAGGAGCGGTCACATTCGTGCCAACGACTTCGGCAGGAAGGCCAGTGTCAAGTGAAATCTGGCGAGCGAGTCTCTCGGGGAATACGAGAGGCGAATCTGGAGCATCCAAGCGCAACTGCGTGTCTGCGTTTGCCATGATTGGCTGAACGGCTTCGGGGAAGTCGTCCAGGTCGTCATCCTTTTCTACAGCCTCAAGTGCTTTGACTACCTGCTTTGTGCATGCGATAACTGACGCACTTGCTCTGGATTTGACGTGCTCGTCTAAACCAGACTCATGGGTGAGAAGTGCAGTGGTCTGTTCTTCAGCTCGCTTCTTCTCAAGTCGTTCGCGCAGAAGCGCCATTGTGGCTAGGTGGTCTTTTTCAAGAGAACGACGGGTGGGGCGAATCGGCAGTGCAAACAGCAAGGCAGCAATAGTATTCGCACGCTTAAAGTTAATGGATGTGGTGCGAGCCTCGGGTGGGAGCGTTTCAGGGACAACGAGGGCAAAGAGGAATGCGCATGCTGCGAAGATGAAAGGGGTGAGAAGTGCGAGGTGCGTAGACTTGTGAAGCACCGCACCGCCGATTAGAACAGCAATGATACCGGAGCCGTTCATCACGCACTCAACGAGCACAAAGAGCCACGAGCGAAGTTCAGGGCGTTTCTTGGTAATATCTGCAATGCATGCGAAGAATGACAACACAGCGATGAGACTTCCGCCGGTTGCTGCATTGACGAAGGCCATACCATAAGTCCACATCCGCCAGTTTTCTCTGAACCAAGGGTAACCGTATGTGGAAGTCATCAAGGCACCTAGGGCATTCACAGTCTGACCAAAGCTAGTAATGATCAGAAGGACACGTCTACCAAAGCGGTCTGACATCACACCAAGCGTACCAGACACCAGGAAGCTCACAACACCATCAATAATCTGAGTATACATCTGGACTTTGCTAGCCTCACCCAGCGCATCATCGTCGTTGCATGAACTTGGCAAGCCCATGTCCTCGCAGACAAAACGAATTGTGACTAGAGGTGGTTGAGAGAACAAAGCACGGGGAAAGCATGAGACAAGTACCCTTTGCTTCTTGGCATGGACAGCGCCGCTTTATCTTGAAAGTGTGACTGCACGCACGACACACCCGAGCAGCAACGGTCTGTCGGAATGCGGACTCTCAAATCGTTGCAAAACCTGGGAACGTGAAGATAGCAGCGCAAACAAAACGCGTATATTGATACATACCTGTGCTGCTAACCTGACCTGCCATCCAGTTGGCAATGGTATATGCCAGACAGAACAGAACGACTGGGAGCCATGGTGGAATCCTGTCCCAGACACTCATGAGGGTTCTGGGTTTGAGGGATTCATGTGGGAGATCACGGTGGAGAGAAGTACTTAGTTGGTTCATGATCATGCGACGCTATATAAAGTATAATACTACCTCACCTATGCTGCAGAGCCTCCGTCCACATGCCACCCTCGAAAATACTCCAGTGGGAGTGCTCTGAAGTATCCAATGAAGCATAGCAAGAAGACATGGGTGGTGTGAATGTTCCTAACCGCACTGACACACTTACACACACATGTTATTAATATTTGTTCATTACCACTCACCAGGCACACCACATATCTAGTACCTCTGTAAAACTTGCGAAGCGAAAATTTGATAGTTCCGTGATATCTGGGTTGCGAGGGAGTGTGCGCGGTGAAAACAAATCCATGCTGTCGAGACGCGCTCTGCAAGCCCTTCTGTCCAGCAGGATCCCCCGCCTCGCGTCGCACAAGGCAAGATCCAGCTCATTTCATGTCCAATGTTCGAGCCTCGAATACGTTTCGCGAGCGGTTAGGCCTACCTCAACGTGCGAAACTCTGCTTAATACCAGAATCGGCTCTCTCCTACTGGATGAAGTCGGCTTGCGCAGATTCTGCTGCTTCTGTCGACAGAACTCTACCGAGAACGGCCATCTTGGGGCGCCTCCGGCTGGACAAGGTTTGTGACTTTGGTTGGTGATGTGTGTTTCTCGATGGATCAATGGGCGTGTGCGGAATCCGGCTCGATTGTGCGCTGAAAAAGGCTTACTGGCAGGTTTTATTGTATCCCCTTCCCCATATAGTTGCTCACCTTGACACAGAGATGTCTGACGAAACTAAGATCCGACTTCCCTCTCACATCCGACCCGAGTCGTACACGCTCCACCTGGATGTGGACATGAACGATCTCGTCTACAAGGGCCGTAATCGCGTGGTGATTGAAATCGGAGAGAAAAATCCAGCTGACCGGAATCTGATCGATTACTCTGCGTATGAAGTCTGCCTGCACTCTGTCGGTATGAAAGTTCTTGGGGTCGAATCGTTCACGCAGGGTCTTGAGGTCTCCAGCTTTGAGCTGGATCCTAAGAACCAACTCCTCCGCATCTTGTTTGCACGCCCCATTGCGGAGTTCACTGGAAAGAAGATCGAAGTTGAGATTGAGTTTGCTGGTCTGATTCTTAGCAACAGTTTTATGCGCGGCTTCTACCGCAGCAGCGCAGATTCAGAGGGCAAGGAATCTATTGGTGTAACCCAGTTTGAGGCATGTGATGCTCGTCGTGCATTGCCTTGCTTTGATGAGCCTCAGTTTAAGGCCGTCTTCAATGTTTCTATCTCGACCAATGAGGGACTGGTCGTGCTGTGCAACACTCCAGTCGCCAAGAAGGAAACAGGAGAGGTGACGAAGACCTTCTATCGAAAGGCCGCAAAGCCTGAAAAGCCTGATGAGGCCAAGGCTGCTGAGGAAGAAGATGAAGATGATGAGGAAGATATTGACCCATCCACGTTCGAGAGCTTTACTTCTTCGGTCTCACGTTGGACCACGCATCACTTCGAACCCTCACCTCGGATGTCTACCTATCTCCTGGCATATGCCGTCGGCGCTCTTGAAAGCGGTGAAACCATTCGAGAGGACACCGGTTTGGGCGCTCAGGTTGACGTCACAGTTTGGACGACTCGTGGTAAGAAGCACCTCACTGACTATGCCCGTCATGTCGCAATCCAGTCCATTAAGTTCTTCACCGAGAAGTTCCAGATTCCTTATCCTCTGAAGAAGATGGACCTGTTGGCTGTGCCCGATTTCGAAGCCGGAGCCATGGAAAACTTCGGGCTTGTTACCTATCGTGAGACTTGCATCCTGGTTGACCCCAACACGACCACTGCAGACGATCAGCTTGGAACAGCATTGATTGTAGCTCACGAGGTTTCACACCAGTGGTTCGGTAATCTTGTCACGATGCAGTGGTGGAATGGCCTCTGGCTTAACGAAGGCTTCGCAACCTGGTGCGAGTACAACTGCATTCAGCACTTGTTCCCCAAGCTCCGTTTCATCGAACGTTACCAGGCGGACTCGATGGAGCAGGCATTCGCTGCAGACGCCTCGCGCTTCTCACACCCAGTTGAAATTTATGCACAGACTAACGCCCAAATCGACTCCGCCTTTGATGCTATTAGCTACCAAAAGGGTTGTGCTGTAATCCGCATGATTGCAGAGTTTATGGGAGAGGATCTTTTCTACAGCGGTGTTGGCAAGTACCTCAAGAAGTTTGCATGGCAGAACGCAACGACTGAGGATCTATGGGAGTCCCTTGATGAGGCATACGAAGCCAAGTTTGGGAAGCCCAAGGTTGTCTCCTCCATGATGCACACATGGATCAACGTTATGGGCTACCCCGTTGTGAGTGTTCGTCTGGCCCAGGGTGCGGCCGGTCTTGAGCTTCACTGCGAGCAGACCCAATACCTGCTGCCAGGTACTACGAACGAAGTGGATAGCGCAGGTACCAAGTGGAACATTCCTCTCACGCTTGAAGCAGCAACGGATACCCAGCGCTTCCAGCAGAATGTTATCGTGCCGAATGAAGCTCAGGCCGTGGTCCCATTGAGCTCCGAATTCGCAGCTGCGATTGGTCCATCCACGGTGGTCCTCGCAAACCCAGTGCAGTCGGGCCTGTTTGTTGTTGACTATGATGAGGAGCTCAGAAAGCGTATTCTTGAGAATCTTAAGTCAGGCAACTACTGTGAATTGCTCAAGATTCCTCAGTATCGCTCCTCCCTCATTTCAAACACCACACTTGCTGTTGCAGTCGGTAAGTGCAGCTCAGCTTACCTCTTCGAGCTCCTGAATGAGATCGCCAAGAATGAGACAGACTACTATGTTTGGCGAGCTATTTGGGTCAGTTTGAATAGTTTGCTAACCGTCTTCGCAGACGAGAAGGAGCTTACCACTAAGATGTCGACAGCATTCACAACTCATGTGGCGAACCTCGTCCGCCGCAAGGGCCTTGCTAAGTCACTCGACAGCTTCTGGGGTGCACCAACTGAAGATGATGCCAAAGAGCCACATGATGCTGAACTAGCTGTTCTCGAGACCCTGATGCGTGGTCTGGTGATTCGCATGACCGTCGGTGTTGTCAAGGGATTCACAAACGTCGAGGAAGCTACCAAAGCGGGCGCAGACGCACTCTTCTTGTACCAGTTGATGGAAGAAGGCATCAAGCGAGGTATTACATACCTTGAGGATCCCTCCTCAAGCCAAGCCTCAGCTAGAATTATCCCAGATGCCCGCGAACCAATCTTTAGCCAAATTGCAGCTCGCGGTCAGACGGATAAACTCCGCCTAGGTTTGGAGTGGGCAAAGAACAACGGATCTGCGGATCTCTCCGAGCAGTTGGCGATCACGATGTCACGTATGACCTCGCTTGAAACTGTAGACGCCTGGATTGCTGAGCTTGTTTCTTCTATCACAGCAACTGCTGAGCGACCTCTTGTTCGTGCTCAAGACGCGGATGGTGCCATTGGTTCCTTCTGCCGAAGCCCCATGCCCAGCCATCGACGGGCATGGAGCGCAGTTAAGCGTCACTGGAAGTCTCTCTATCCGGCCATTCGAGGCACTTCTAAATGTCGCCGAGTCTTGCGTGTTCTGGCTAATTTCATCACTGAGGAGGACGCAAAAGATATTGAAGCATTCTTCGCTGAGGTTGGCATGCCCGAGGGAGCAGGACATGTTGTTCAAGGTCATGTCGAGGTCATCAGGGCAAAGGCCGCTTGGCACGATCGTGACGTTCAAGAGCTCACCGCCAAGTTGTAATCTAGTCCCGTCTAGTCCCGAAGATCTGTTAGAGACGCTGGCGAATTTTTCCAATATAAACGTTACTGTTAGTGTACATGTCTATTTATGGTATAGCCTACATGAGCGAAACACTTAGTAAAACATGTCGGACCTCTGGTCAGCGCTTGTCTGGCTCTGGCGACGCCGATGGAGTTTCTGTCAAGGTGTCGGCTTGATGATATGACCATACTAGTCGTACTATTAGGGTCAGTGTGCTGAAACACAGTGACCAAATGTAGAGCAAGCATACACCAGTATAGACAGAGATGAGCATATACGGAAGAAATTCGTATTTAGGAAGTACCCATGGGATGATAAAATAGAGAAGGCGAACAATCACCATGCCATTCATAAGTAGGCGTTGATGATATGTAAGCACCATTCCTAGGCCAGTGAAGCGAATACGCTGGACGTCCGACGCCTTTCTTGTTTCATCATACAGCATACCCAGCGTGGCAATGGAGTACACAAATGCGAGCGGGAAGGACACCGTAAAGTCGACAAACTTGGGTAAAAGCGGTGCCACGGTCACGGCAGATAATGAGGATAGTTGAATAAATAGGCTACTCTCAGCGCGGCTCTCAAGTGCATTCAGAGCTACAGGAACAAGAACAAGTAGAATTGCCTTCTCATGAACATGCCATCCTAACATGAAGGAACACATTGCACAGTAGACGACCGTCGACACCAGAACCCGTGGAGCAGGATACTGCCATAACAGAAGGAGTGCAGGGAGCATGGACAAGAGCGTTAGAATGGCGGTCATGCGAGGCGTTATCGTAGGCAGTGTCACATGCTCAACATCCTGAACGAGACCTCGGGTTGGTGCAACGGTCGAAGCATCTGCCGCTGGTTTAGTGCTACCAAGCCGAAGTGGGCGTGTGAGCACGATGAGAGCTCGATCAAGGAAGTTATAAATTGCCCAGACGTTTGGAGCCCAATAAGAATGAGTAAGACCACGCTTGAATGGGAATAGTCGACTAAGAATTTGCACAAGATTTTGACGCATGCGCTGCCGCACTGGAAGGTACTTTGTCACTGGACGGCTGCATTCGTAGGGAAGCGATTTGCCGAGTTCTCGGTCAATACCAGTGGAGACCCTCTCATCTTGCTCATGTACGTATTTAGCAGTGAGTTCCTGCATGCGTTGGAGGCAGTGAGGTGACATCTTGGCTTGATCCAGAGGGACACGAACAATTGACCCGTCTGGATGCAGTTCCGGTGGGTTGGCCACGAGAAAGGGTAGGAATGAAACCGCAAAGATGGCTACTGTGATGAAAGCCAGGGTAAAGAAGCGCCTAAAAGAAAACGTATACTTCCGAGGCTGTGGAATACCCGCCTCAAAGCCAGGCTGGCTGGCTGGACTCTTTGTAGAACCGCTCAAAGTGGCAGGGGAATGCGAAGAGGTTGAACTCCAGCTGAGCCCTGTCGAGGTGGATGAGGGTGAAGATGTGGATTGGGCCTCACTCGATGGATTATCCTTGCCGTCCTCGGTCACAGGCCCCAACGGGGCCACCGGCAACTCTGGAATAAAGCAGTAACGAGAAAGGAAATAAACAAAGTACGCAGGGGCAACATACAGGAAAATGTGTTTGAAGTTCAACAGCACAATAAAGATGCAGGCACCTAGCAACTCTTGACCGCATCGGATCATAGCCAACGATAAGACGTAGATACCAAGTAGGAACCCGTTATACTGGAAGTGCATGTGATCCACAATTAGCAAAGCGGGATTAAGCAGGATCAAGATCAATACCACAAGATACTTGGAAATATGTGGCGGTCTCAGGGAAACCGCACCATGATACAATGGTGTGCACAGGTACGACGTCAAATTGGGGAGTAAACTTGAAGCGAAGAGACGGTTATCTGACTCATCTGAACTCTCTGCCTGCAATGCACTCTCATGCGAATTCTGAGTAGGATGAGTCGTATCTCCTGCTGCTGTGATTGCTTCTGCGCGTTGTCGCTGTTGTTTCGCACTGGTTTTCCATGCGAGCACACGTTCGCGAATACGGGCACCTGCATTCCCTAAGGATGCCTCCTTGGCTTCCTCGTATTCGTCCTCGGCCTCACCGTCGGGACTTGCACTGAGTATACCATCGAGAGTCTCTGCGTCTTGCGCTCCGAGACCACCGTCTGTGGTAGACAACACGAGTTCAGATACTTGAGGCACTCTTCCATCTTTCAAATTGTTCCTTACACTTTGGTCTCCACCCTGCGAATGGTCGTATGCTGTTGTTGTGCCGTCACCTTCAGGTTGCAGGGTCGAGTCAGCATCGGCTACATTGTCGTCTGCATCTGTCTTCAGTATGTCTGTCTTTCTGGACCTCGGGCAGCCGTTGAATGCAGTGAGCATCCGGACAGGCAAGGTCCAAAGCTTAAAAGTCGCCTTCGCTCGCTCAGTCCTCGTCTTACCGTCATATGTAGGCGACATGTAGATCGTGCACAGGTCTCGGTGGTCCCGTCGCTGCAGTCGCCGCCGCGTGAATACCGCCAGTGGATTCGAAATCACACCGCGCTCCACTTTCGATCTCGAAATGAACGTCTCACGATCAGGGATGGAGAGATACGTTAACACCGCCACAAACAACATGAACTCAGAAGTAATCACGGAGAAGCGCTGGAAGAGCACAGTGGAGTCGCTAGCGTAGTTGAGATTATCCAGCTTAACCATTCCCGGGTCAATCAGCCGCCCGATCTGCGAGTAGAACCACTCGAACCAGGCGAAGAAAGGTGGGTAATCCAGAGTCCATTCGGAGGTCTTCTCATAGTACCAGTGCCCTATTGGCAGTGAATTGGTGATTGCAAGCCAATTACGATGCACCTCGAAGTCCGTGCTTCGGCTATATTGTGGGTAAGCGTGGGGCGATCCACAGTGAGTCAGGAAATGAGCTTAGTCAGAGAGTTTAAGAGAGGACTTCACAATAACCAAGAGGCTCACGGGGTCACTTGGGTGCCATTTGGGTTTACGTACTAGAACGGATATAAAAACAGTTTCAGCGTGATGCTGAATGCGTGCAGGACGCACAGCGAGTAGAATCGCATATCGATCTCGATCCCGCTTGGTGCGAGGGGGAAGATTTTCACGGCACGCCCCGGGTGCGTGCGTCAATTTCCGTTTCAACGCAGCCTATGTCGATGATATGTAGCTAAATATCGGGTTGGTTGCGCAGCGGCAGCGCCCCGTCTGCAGATTTGCACTACCAGCAAAAGTTGATTCTTTCGCAGGATTTCAAGATTTGCACCAGTACTCGTCACTGTCTGAGCGCTGTATGCATATGGAGCAAACACCCATAGAAAATGTTGCGTATATGAGACGACTATGCCAGTGCAAACCGATATAGTGTTTTATTGTCCCTACATCATGGATGGGTCGCAAAGTTACTGGATGATCTTTGGTGTCAGCTGAAGTGTTAGGCCGGCCCAATCGACTCCTTCTGAGATGGCCACATGCGGTTCATGCACTTTAGGGTGGGATTGCTAAGAAACTTGGACTTAAACCGTGGGTCCGATTCGAATTTTCCACCCGAATGGTTCTTTGGTAAGTCATCTTTGATGTACTGACAGTGAGCCTTATGAACCTGTGACCGTGGGCAGCTCGAGCACGCTCCTCTCGGTACGGCACAAATTCATGTGAGCTCGGTTCATTTGGTGGTGCAAAGCGCAACAGCAACAAATATCTCCATCCACCACTGTTACCATGACGAGACGGCACACTTCGTCAAATCCCCATCATATCAACTGCCCGTGCGTATCAACTGAGGAGTGGCGAGGTCGGAGTGTCTCAGTAGGAACCTCGGTGAGGCCAGAGATCCATGCTTATACAAACGCATCATGGTAAGACATTACCATGCGGTTCCCTATGCGAATTCCAACGGGGTGTACTTAGCCCCGCAATCAGCTGTCGGCCGTACAGCTCAACGACCTCATCATTATCTCTATCTGCGAAATGGATGATCCGTGCAGGAGACTGCGTCAACGCTGACGACTGAATTATGAATGCGAGGCATACCCCAATACCCGGCCCCACTCACCTTTTACCTGGCTCTGATCACCCCGTCTATGATATTATCGTTATCATGTCATCGAAAATAATCCGATCGGAAATCTTCCGAACCAACTCAATGGACTGGACTGAACTGCACTGCACTGCACTGTACTGCACTGCACTGCACTGCACTAAACTAAACTAAACTAAACTAAACTAAACTAAACTAAACTAAACTAAACTAAACTTAACTTAACTTAACTGAACGAAATGCGGCTTTGCCGTACATAGTCAATCTCATCAAAACGCCGCTGCGCTCCGCTCCATCGCTCCCACGACCAAATCGATAAGATGAGCAAGGCAGCGAGGGGTGGCTTAGGGCGCACCACTCTGCGACAAATGGTCAGCGTCGCGGGACTGATCGCAGTATTGCTCCTGGCGCTTCCAGCAGCTCGAGCACAACGAGTCTTTCATGCTTTCTCGGAAACAGGGACCACGACTACAACCGCTACCTCAGAAGCGCCAACTAACTCGGGTATCGATGAAAATCCCTTCTCTCGAGAGGACATTTACAACTGGGACGGGCGTGGTGCTGCAAGCCCGCGCCCGATTGTGATTCCACAGCGTATGCCTCGCGAGTTGCATGATTCCGTGCTTCAGGATGGTACATATTCGCTGCCACTAATCACTGAGCCACTGTACGATCCTATTACCATGCTGCCCAACAATCACCGAACTCAAAACCATGGTGAACGGATCGATGAAAGAATGATGGAAACATGCTCCCGACGTATGACGACAATGGGTTCTGAAGAAGAGTCAGCATGCCGAAGGCGTATGAGCAATCTTATGAGCTCAGCTTCGCTAACTACAGAGGGCGAGAATTCATTTGAAGGTGCCCTTCCTCTGTTTAATGCACCTAGTCTCTATCCTGAGCAGGAAGAGCAGACCTCCAGCCTAAGTCCGACTCGATTCAACATGGCAAGTGCATTCAGCAGATCTAATGCAGTTCTGCCCTCCGGTTCACTGACGGACGCAGAGTTATTTAGCGGTCCCGTCCCTCGTCATGATCCAGTCGAGGCAAGTATTGCAGAGGAAACCATGCCATCAGTTCGATCACTTCAGGTGATGCAAGTCCGGGACTCGTCGCCTAACGGAGGAATTCTCGTCGATAGTAATGGAGCTGTATACGACTTCACAGGCAGCGTGGTGGGAACACATGGGGCTGAAGGTACACTGATGTTCCCTCGCGGTGATACTGGCGCGTTTGTCGGAAGTCCAGGTGCACCTCCATCTTTCCATGGTCGACCTTCGAGTCCTGGCCAGCCCGCTTTCCCTATTCCGCCTGCAGGCCATGGTGGATTTGATCGAGTTGGGGGCTCTCCTGTAGCGTTCAATCCGCCATTACTGCATGATCCTCCTCATATTCATCAACCGCATCCTCCCCCATCCGTTCCATCTGGTCACATGGTCGACGATTGGAGACATCACTCCCACGATCTTGCTCCAGGTGAAGTTCTTGGACCTCATCATCATATCCCCCCTCATCACCACCATATGCCCCCGCACAATCACCATAGCCATCCTCACCCTGGCCACATTCCTCGTCCGCCTGATCCACTACGAATTGTTCGAGGTGTGCTCGACACTGTGGCTTCGATTCTTCCATTCTCCGCATCAAGCCGTAGAAACGAAAACCGTGAGACACGACGTGAACCGAACAGCTCGAATGACGAGCCGATTGTGCGCCGTGTCCACACTGCCCCCGAGACGCTCGACTTTGATATGTACACTGGCCTGTTCAACGAAAATGAGATGAAACCGCCAGAGCCAAATACTTACCATGAGTTCCCTGACAAACCTCTCGATCCGTACGCTCACCCAGCGAGGGCAGGTCGAGATGATATTGATTTCGGGCCACGACCAACGCATGATCCAAGCGACCCCAATAACTTCAATATCAACTTTGAGATGTTTGAGATTCCTGTTTCAGCCCGACGCGTAGGCACGCAGTCATACGAACCAAACGAAGGCCGTACCATGGAGACATATAATTCAGATATGTTCAGCGAAGACGGTCCCGTTATTCGAAACCGGTTGCGACACACGCCCGGAAACCGCCGTCGAAATGAACGAAATGGGATGCGCGGCAGACTTAGAAACGAAGTTGGTAATCGACATCGCAGGCTAATTGGACATCATAGACCAAATGGCCATCGACACCGGCACCGTCGACATCGTCACCATGATCGACGTCATCGGCATCATCGACATCATGGGCGTCATCGACATCATCGACATCATCGACATATGCCAATGGATTTTGAAAGTGAGAATCGTTTGAACAACATCCGCCCTCATCGTCCCAACCGTGGCGTGCCTCGCCGAAATGGAAGAGTACACAATTCGGTCAGAGCCAGGAATCGAGCGTGGGTTCGGGCACCCAATCGTTCTCGAAATGGAGCTCGTATGCGAAGGCGGGATCGCGTCATGAACACATATGAAGCCATGCACTCTTACGATGAAGTTGATCCTGAGCATACTGATTCCAGGTTTACGACATTCCAGCTTCGAACTCCAGGAGTGTCAAACCCTAGAGCCCCCACATCAGGAAACATCCCTCGAACGAGCACCACAACCCGTCCTTCGAGCCGTTCATCGACCTTACCAACAATTCAGCCCACTCCCAGATCAACTGCACGAAGCACTCCTGCCCCGCGAATCGGAAGTCGAGCCCCAGTGAATAGCGCATCAGCATCTTCCCGTCCGAATATAATTAGACCAGAGGCCCGCAATCGTGTGGTGGTCCAGCCTCCTCGTAGCACGACCAGTTCCAATCCTCGGCTGAGACCTCAGCCTTCGACATCAAATACTAGTGCTCGACCGAGAGCTCCCAACCCAGCTGCAGCTAGTGGGCCAGTGGGTGCGCCAGGCACAAGCCTGGACGAAGGCCCCTCTCGCTCGAGCCCGAGCGATAGAGCCAATACAGAGCGGCCACGAACAGGAGCTGCTCAGCCAGGCCCACGAACGTCATCCCCTCAACCGCCAACGCAGCCAAGAGCGGCATCTCCTCAACCATCGACCCAACCACGAGCATCGTCTCCTCAACCATCGAACCTGCCACGAGCATCGTCTCCTCAACCATCGAACCAGCCACGAGCATCGTCTCCTCAGCCGTCGACCCAACCACGAGCATCGTCTCCTCAGCCGTCGACCCAACCACGAGCATCGTCTCCTCAACCATCGAACCAGCCACGAGCATCGTCTCCTCAGCCATCGACCCAACCACGAGCATCGTCACCTCAACCGCAGCCGCGAACAAACACGCCCTCTCGACCTTCCCCCCAGCCCTCAGGCCGTGCTACTACCTCCGGTACACCACGTTCACAACCAAGTCCCGGATTAGCAAACTCAGGGGGATCCACGGAATCAGCTCCGTCAGGTGCAGCTACGGATCGGTCTCCCACTCGTGGCACGAACAGTCCACCAGCCAGCTCGGCGACTAACAGGGCTCGAAACAGTACTCCTCAGCCGTCTCGTGCATCTGCTCCCGGATCAGCCAGTGGTCAGCCCTCCAGTCCAGTTTCGACGGGACGAACTGTGGTGAATGCACCGCCTACAAGTTCTGCAAGTGCGGCGGCTGGCAGCGCCATTAACACTGCCTCGAGTCCTCCTCGACGAAATATCAATGCTGCTCCTCGTTTAACGAGACCGGTTGGTGGCAATACCCCACGAGTCGTCCGTGACCGCCCCACACCCGTTTTACCCATCAACCGTAACGTTCGTGTCAACCCACCAAGTAGAGGCCCACAGCCCGTCGCTGCCCAACCGACTCCAAGTCCGGCCCGTAGAGCCTCTCGCCCGGTAGTACCTGGACCTCGTGTGGTCCGCGTTCAAGCCGATGATGAGGACAATTCCGAATATGCGTCCTTTGATCACGAGCCTCACGAATTTGAGGATGTCGATTTGTATGATTTGTTCGACCCAATTCCTCATGGAAGATCGATGGATACAATGAACTTGGATGAAGTTGAGCCACAAAGTCGAGGAAACAACGAACATGAGTGCAGGTCTCAGTTCGGCTCTGAGGGAACTATGTACATGACTGGTGTTCACCTTTTCACACTAACAAATCCACTCCTCCGCTCGCGAGTTGGTCGCAATGTAGAGGTAATGCAGGCTTTAGATGGAGAGGAATTCCAACAACCACCAGAAACTTACGACGAAACTGCTGATAGTGAAGGGTGCTGTGGCCAGCCAAACTGCGATTGCAGTCGTCGTCGCAGAGACGAATTCGTCCGGTCTGAGAGTGACTACATTCCACCAGATTACACCAGTCCTAGGCATCCCAGTATTCGTGGAAATGCTTTCCGGGTCTTCGCTGCGATGAGAGTTGACGAATAATCCATGATACGATCTATGATACGATGACCCACGCTGTCCATTCCACATGACAGTACGTTTCAACAATAAAGCCTGGGTAGACTATCTTCAGTCTGCCCCTCTCGGAACGAGTGAGTTTGTGATGGTAAGCTTGCACAAGGGGCACACTCGGGGGGTTAGACGTTCTAGGCAGTTAGAGCAGGCGATTCGATGCTTGCAGGGCAAAAAGACAACGAGATCATATGAATCCATGCAAATGATACATTCTTGTCGAGATTTACGTGCCTCACATAGGATTTGCTGGGACTTAATCATCTGTAGTTGTAACGCGTCGAGCTCTCTCACAGAAAGTCTCGTCAAGGTTTCTACGTCTCCCGTTAACGCTGCATGCTCTCGAAGCTTTTGCGAGTTTGCAGAGCGTTCTTCCTCGTTAAGACATATTCGCTGCTTGAGAGTCTCTACTTCTCGCTGGAGACGAGTTACATGTTCACGCGTAGAGTTGAGCTCTTGCTCTAGGAGAGATTTCTGCTCCGCAGCCTCAAAGCGAACACTTCTTAGAGTCTGCTTCACTTCTTCGTACTTCGCTAGCAACGACTGCCTCGTGGATTCCCATCCTCTCCTGAGCTCAAGCTCTCGTGCAGCGCCCGTCGCATTGAGCCTGCGATAGCGACCATGTGCGAGAGCCGCCAACGCTGTTTGTTCGATCATTTTCAAACCTAACAGTGCTAATATATCTCCTCTGGTTGTCACGTTTGCCCTTTGATCCACGACAAGCACGCACCACCTCTCAAGTGAATAGGTTTTCGTTGAATATCCCAATTGTGGATTGACCATTGCATTGACAATAGGGCGCAACAAGCTGTACGTAAATGACTCTGCGGCGGAGTGCCATTCGCGCAGTGGTAGCTGGGAGAGTTCTGAGACTTGGCCTAGCAAAAGTGCAGAACACAAGCCGCTGGGCGCTATGGGAGGTTCGGGCATTAGTGTAAAGGGGTAGGAGTTAGCAGCGTTATAGATCATTTCACGTGTCCATCCTTGGTACGCAAATCGAGACAGTAGCTCATCGATGCCTTCGACAAGGCCTGGTTGTAGCACCCTAGTAGAGAATCCGACAGTCGTCGCATGTACCACATCAGGCCGATGCTCCTTAACAAGGGCAAACAAGGCAGACGTCCGTGCATAGAGATCATATGCAGCAGCGATCAAATGTTCGGGATCATTGGAATCCTTGGCATCCTCTGTGGGAAATGTAAATTGAAGTGCCTGAGCCATCACCGAGGCTAGCTGCGCCGAGGAAGGCTGCTGTAACACACTTGTGGAGGGCGATGAGGAAGTCGAGGGGGCACACATGGACTCTGTACGAGTTCCTGAAGAGGGTGCTCCTGCGAGTACGGGGGATTGTGTCGCTGCATTATCGTCTTTGTGATTGCTCGATCCTTCCTCCCTCGTATCATATCTATGGTTCGCATCTCCGTCTCGGCTTGCATCTTGATCGGTTTCTACTCGTTTTGTTGGAAGATTATCGAGAGAAGTGATTCCTTCATCGGTTCTACCGCGCTTTCCAGGGGCTACATCGTGTTTGTTGATATCAACTGTATCAAGCACATTTCCATCAGAGTTCGATGACGCTTGGTCATGTTCATCTGCCTCTAATTGCGGTCGTGCTAGTTTACCAAAATAAGATGCCCGCAATGCGCGAATATCCTTTTGCCCGAGGTAAGAGGGTGGGCTTTCATCTGGCGCTTGCGATGACCTCTCGCTTGGTTCACCACAGTCACCAGCATCGTTAAGGATGGCTCTCGGTGGATTCTCAACCGAGACTCCGTAACCTTCTACGTGGATATCCTTCCGCTCAATGCTCATTGCGTCTGATTGGTTGGTCGTGTGATCTGCATGGTTGTCGCGAGCCATGTGCACCGCGGGCTTCCTTATATCTGGTTCCTTCTCTGGAGATCCATTCACTGTGATGGAGACACCCGGCTGATCAACAAGGCTTGAGCCAAGCTGTGGCCGCGAGGGATAGTTTGCGGAAATTCGCAATTGAGGGAGTGAAAGCGACGGTGATCCAGGACTCAGCAAAGTTGCCGTTGTTGAAGTCCTCAGAAGTTTCGCTGTGGAAGGAGATCGAGGTGGCGTTAAGCAAAATGTACTAGTCTTTTCAGACTCCGGCGAAGACGGTTCGCATTCTCCATCAGCGTTGGAGCGAGTTTCCGTGGCAGTTACATCGCCTGGGCGTGAAAGTAAGGTACGCGCTGCTGCGGGGCTTGCCGGTTGGATCTTCTGAATGAACTCCTGAAACCTAGAGCGCTTGGTGGCTGAGCTACTAGGGCTCGCAGCAGTTGGACTACTGATTACCGGAGTGCGAGTGACACTCTTATGGGGGCTACTCTTCGTCACCTGCCGTGATCTTGATTTTGGCTCATTATCAATGTCTCTATCGCTCTCATACGAGGCATCATCGTGAGCATTAAGCTCCTCATCATCAATTGCCACGTCCACCGGTACATACAAAGGTTGATAAGGTAGATCCGATTTGCTCCTCTCAAGTGGGTCGACTATATCGCACCCGTAGTCACTGAAAATGTAACGTTCAAGCTCGTGTGCATCTACTGCCCCAAAATGACGAAGTGTTCCAGTACTCACGAGCATGCTATGCAGCCGTTGCCTGATGTTAGCCTCTTGGGTCTTGATATACGTTCGAAGTTCTTTGCATGCTTTTGGGTCGCCGGAGTGGTGTCGAGTCTCATAGTCAGTTATCAGTTCATCTAAAGTGTTCCGCTCATAGTCATCCGCGAACTGTATATGACTACCTCCGCCACTAAACACAAGCTTACGGAACCGAACCATCCAGAGAACATGGCGAAAAACATAGTCCTCAAGCTCCATTTGGAAAAGTCGCTTGTCAGCCCGAAGTTGAGATCTCAGCGCTATCAATTCGAGTGTAAGTGCTCGACCCCTAGCCGTCTCTGACCATCCATGTGGGAGTTGGCTGAAAAAGTTCCGCGTGATGTCCGAAACGCAATCCTGGGGTGCTCCAGTCAGGCAGGCTGCAAACACGTCCTCTGGCTCTTGAACAATGACAAGCCGCAGACACTCGTCATCACGGAGCGCATTAAAGGCATTCTCAAATGCTTTGAAGTCAGAAGATATGTTCATATCCTCGGAATCACGACCAGCATAAGGGCTTGGCATGCCATTGGAAGACGAGATGCTGAACGTAGCTTGGATTTGTCCTCGCAGACGCAAGATTATCTTGCGAGTCCGGGTGGTTCGACGCTTTCGTAGAGTGTGCGGTGTCGACGGTGTCAAACTAGTGGCTCCAGCACTAGAGGCTGAGCTTGTTGAAGGAACAAACCCTGACGCATGGGGAACAAGGGACTCCTCTTTGGTATCGGTTGTGTCTTGTGAGATTGCCACTCGTTGAGCTGCCGGTAAGGAAAATGAACTGACCTCATTCATATAATGGTCAGGACTAGGAGTTATCTTGGGTGACTCAAACTGTTCGTCGTGACTAGCAGCATCAGTACTTGAGTCCTGTTGCTGACTTGCGATCGATGTTAGGACAATTGTCCGATCGCCCTCCGTTACGCATCCACCGCGAGTTCCATAGGTGTTAGGTTCTAATCCTTCAGCACGGGTCAGATGTCCCGAATCAGTTGCAGGGCCGAACGACCGAGCACCCTCCTCAGTGTCTCCCAGCGTTTTGGACTCAATTTGGGAAGTGTGTAGATTGTCACGGATGGGCTCATCTTTCGGCGCTGCAGAGTCTGGAAGCTGCTTATTCCCATTTGATGGCATGCCGCTGTCCATGAGGGCTACAACCAATTTGAGTGTCGTTTCGGTGTCAACCATTCCAGAACGAATATCACTCGGCATTAGCGGTTGAAGAGGTCGAATTTCTGCTTCAGCGTCACTCACTCGGCCCCTCTCGTTGTGGAGATCTGCTAGGGGCTGCGACGGGATGTTGGTTGTTGGCAGCCTATTAGCTGTCGCAGTCTCATTCGGTCCCATCTGGCTCAGTTGCGAGCGAGCAAGCTGTACGAGCTGAAGTGCCCGGTTTCCTCCGCGGGTAGGTGTTGCCCCTCTGGAATGGACTGGACTTTGCTGTAGCTGTGAATTAGCACCATGAGCATCTGTGGCGTGGAGAACGGCGAGTAGGAGTTGCTCAGTGCCACCAGGGCTCCTGTAGCCTTGCTGCGCGTGGTCCTCCATCGTATCGCTACCTTCGTTGGTGTTTCATTTCCAAGAGACGGTGAGTCGAACCAGCTATCTCTTGAACTTTGCGGCTGAACTTTAATAATGCGGCGAATTGAGAAGGATCTGTCACTGAACTAGGTAAACAAGAGGGTTTTAATCGTCTGCAGTGGGTGATCCCCGAGTTACACGCGGGAAACCGATTTTCGACAACGCTTGAAAAGATCTGAAGTGATAAATCGTAGGTGACTGGATATGTCACGAGTGGTGATATACGGCGAGCTTCAAACCCGTTTTCTCGATATACATTCATTTTATGTCCTCATATCCATTTATTCAGTGACATGACGCCCTGTACATAGCCCTATCCTAGCACTCAAGCAATCTGCGCGCCATTTTCCCCCCGCACTCCTAGAGCCGCTACCAGATCCCCGCAGTGTAGTGTGCTGTGTGTGTATCCCCTAGCACGAAGCAACCACTGTCGCTGTGCTGCACTCGAAGCGCCCATTAACGCAGTGAAAAACGCTTCAGTGCAAACCACACAATCACTCGACCCACGCTCTCCATGGACCACGAGATAGAGCAAACGCTCGGGGAGACCGAGTACGAGGACGCAATGTCACTGCAGCGACTGCCCCAGCAAGGCTCAGAATCCGGTCTCGCTGCTGAGGGCGATGGCATAATTGACAGAGCAGAGGCAACCTCGGAGGAACGCGACTGGACTCAGGTCATCCCTCCGCCTAAGGCACCTCTTACCGCCTTCTTCGTGTATATGCAAGAGAACCGAGCCAGGTATAAAGCAGAGCACCCTGACGCTTCTATCTCCGAGGTTACGAAGGCGCTCACAGCTCAATGGAAGGCGCCTGAGAACGAAACACTCCAGCAGGAATACCACGCACGAGCTGCCGAAGCCAAACGAGCTTATCAGCGGCAGCTGGAGGAGCATGCTGAGCTTCTGCGCAGGCAAAAGGAGTACCTTGAGAAGCATGGTTTGAGCCTAGTGGATGCAGACGGGTCAGAGCTGACAAGCAGTGATAACACATCGGAAACTACTTTGATCCTCCCCGTGTCGCGTGTAAAGAAGCTCCTGGTTGTCGAGGGGGTGTCCAATGTAAAGCAGGTCAGCAAAGAAGCCACAATGGTTGCCACTAAGGCCGCTGAACTATTCATTGAGTGGCTCGCCAAAGGCATGGCTGCTCACGCAAGTCGAACTGGCAGACGGACGGTTCGTTCAGACTTTTTTGAGGCAATCCAGCGACTCGAACCATCTCTAGCATTCCTTGCGCGAGCTGGATTAACAACCGAAACCAGCTCATCAAGCAGTGGTAGTGGTTCGTCCTCTTCAGGTGGCACACGAAGAAGTCGAGCTACGAACACAGGAGGTCTACGGACTATTCCACTCCTCAAAGAGGGTGACGACGAAGCCACACCCGAAGGCGGTGGCGGTAGCGGTGGATTTATTGTTGGCCAGGATCCATTTGATGCGTTTGACTTAGATACGAATGACCTACAGGTTTACAAGCGAGCTTTGAGCAAAAAGAAGTCGGGTAGCTCCTCTAGGCGGAAAAAGGCATCGGCCCCTAGTGACGACATGACTGCGGATGAGGAACAGAAGGAAGTTAGCTTCGGAGCCGAAGAGTATGATTCGACTCCCACGTCCAAGACCAACGCACCCGCCAAGACCAACATGAACATCTTCAAGCTGCTCGACGAAGCCAAGCGTATTGCAAGTATTCATGGAGCCGAGGAGGCAACTACAGATGCTTCTGCTTCCACCACTGCATCGATCTGGGATCGCTACAAGTACGAAGAGAACGCAGACGATATGCAAGATACAACTACCACTAGTACATCCTCACGTAAGCGCGAGCTGGGCCGGAAAGCACCAAAGGGTCGGTCCAAGACCAAGGTCCGGCGCGATGTCGAACTTGACGAGGATGGTTTCGAAAAACTCGTTATCGATACTGACGTTATCGTTACATCTGAAGAATTTGCAGCAATGGCCGCAAGCGACGCGCAAGACGGCCCCGTGTCATCATCTTCATCATCGCCAGATGCTGGCAAGAAGTCTAGCAAGCACACCAATAGACGCCGTAATACCACGAGCTCGTCGAGTGAGAGTGATGAGGACGAGATCGAAGACTCTGACGCCATCTCGAGCGAAGGTGATGACGACAGTGACAGTGGAAGCAGCAGCGGTGAGGATTCATTTGTCGCAAGTGATGATTTGGAGGGTTTCAGTACCAGCGGTGATGACAGTGACGGATCCGAACGAATGCGGCGTCTTGAAAAGAAGCTCAAGAAACAGCAGAAAAAGCAGCGCCGCACCCGTCGCTGGGTCGATGATGATGAGGAAGATGAGGAGATTGAAGTCCCCCGTGTCAAATCATCTCAACAGCAGAGGGCATCGGACTCATCGAAGGGCGTCAAGGTCGTGCGTATTAAAGACGGCGAGGGTCAGCGTCCCAAGAAGTCAGCAGAAGAGATTCGCGCAGGATCAATTGACACACTCAGCTCAATATAATACCTGCGCTGTGGTAGGAATACACATGAAAATAGATAGCCTGTTCGGTTTATTACATGCTAGTTTACGTACAACCTTCGTAGGTAAAAGCGAACAGAGCTTTACATCTTCGTGTCTTCGGAAACGCTCTGTGGGCCCTCCTCGATAATGACAAACCTGCTGTGAGTTACACCTAGTGTAGCTAAAACACCATGATTATTCGAGACACTTGAAGTGAACTCTGCTAGCACACGCTGATTGTACGCATCGTCGTCCTCTGTGCCATCCGACTTGAACTCGACGGTAGGAGCATTGTACCGAATCGGTCGGCCATACATATCCGTCAAGCTACCGCCCAAAGCCTCAAGAATTGCATGAACAGCGCAGATATCCCATCTTTTTGTGCCTTCGCGTGGGTATGAATAGACGTTTGCCTCACCAGTCACGAGCAATACACCTTTGTTACCTGCACCGCCCACACGGATCATGTCCTCCTCTCGGTCGAATCCGATTCGCTTCAGCCGAGCACGAAGAACGTCATTCATGTGAGAACGCGAAGTGCACAACCTGCAGCGATCTATCAGGGGGTGATTACTTGCTGAATAGATTGGTGAGACTGTACCAAATGCGCCCACGCCCTTGATTCCCCAAACGAACTTGTTTTCGAAGGGGACTACAACTACACCTGCGAATGCCTCTCCGTCCACGGAAATACCCACAAGGGTAGTAACCGCATCCTTGCGTCCCTCAGTGAACTCTCGGGTGCCATCGAGTGGATCCACCCAAACAATGATCCTCGAAGTCTCCAGTTGTGCGAGATTCTCGAGGCTAGCTCTTGCCTTTTCAACACTATCATCGCTTCCAAGAATAGACTCAAGACATAGAGAGGTGGAAAGCTCGCGGCTATCGGCTGCCTCGCACTTCAGCTCTCCCTCTTCTCCCACAATCGTTACTGTGGGGTACTTGCGACGAAGGGAAGCGACAATGATTCTCTGAGCCGACAGGTCAGCCTCGGTTTGTGGATCGATTTCGTTGGAGTTCGACATGCCCTTTGGTGTCTCATCGGGCGCGCTCAGTGATTTATCAATGAAGGTTTTGTTTGCACCGCGTTGGAAGACGTCACGGATGACGCTTCCCGCTTGAATAGCTGCATCTAGGCATGAGCTCAGCAAGGCGGCGATATGAACGTGGGTATTTGATGTACTCATGGCTCGATTTGGGCTGAAAACGCGAGTAAAGAGGGATATACCGGGCCGTGTGAGTCGCCCAAGCAAGTTATACACCGTATCCAACCGCAGCTTGGCCCGAATTTGGACCACCTGGAGTTGTGGAATCTAGTTGGAAATTTCTCAAGTTAAGGTTGAAAGGAGGTAGAGGGTAATGGTGGGTGAGGTGATGTTGAGCTTTGGGTCGAATTTCAATCGAGAGCGCAGCCCAGGGCTGATTCAGCTCGAAGTGTATTAGAATTAAAACTAAACCAGAGCAGCCAACCAACCAGCCAGCTGTAGACAAAGAATCCGCAAAGCGTGCCATTCTGTAAGGAATGGAGCAGTTCAAGTTCCCGCGCTCTAGTGTCTGTAGGTTAAAAATTAGACGTAAGGCAGGAGGGAGAGAAGGCGATGCACCGTGTCCGAACAATCGGCCGATAAATCGAGACCGCGTTCACCAAGCAGCACATCAGTTTGCCGTAATCTTGACCTACTACCCAGGATAGGGCAATACAAATAACAACGAAAACGTAAAGCTACTGCGGTCTGATTGTGACGTTCCAAATCCTATTGAAGATATGAGTTTGGAGAACAACAACCGCCGTCGTAGAAATAATGAACTGAAGAAGAACAGTATGAAAACAACTGCTTGAGCGGCTTCATCGCGCTTAGTTCACCCAAGGAGGGCTGTAATGAGGCTGCCACTCAGTTGGGCAGAAGTTCTTGCCATACAAGGGAGCCTTCATGTTGGCACCGTTCTCAATAACTTGTGCATCGATACCACGCTCCACCAGCTTGCAGCGGAACTCATGAAGACGAATCTCTGCTGAGTAGATGTCGATCTGAGTCGCAGGGGACCATGCACGCTCCGCAACTGCAGCGGCGCGTGGCCACATGCGGGCGATGAAGTTGGCAGAATCGACATACTCTGACCACATGCAGGCCTCAATACCCGAAAGAAGACCAGAGGCCTCGGCAGTAGCGCCGCCGGTGAAGTTAGCAGGCTCGATGGTGTAGTACTTCTTCCAGTCTGCACCATAGGAGATGTAGTTCAGATAGAAGGGAGCAGAGAGAACAGTGTGATAACCGGCCTTGGTAACGGCAGCCATCTCATCTTGCCAGTTCTCGTCCTTCCAGACTTCAACCACAGTGTCGGGACGGATCTTGTTGCCCGCATCGAAGATCTCTTGCCAAACAATGTAGGAGCTACCCTGCTTAGCAAGGATGTCCAGCAACTTGGAGATGTAGTACGACTGGAGATCTTCACCTGTCTTGACCTCGGGGTGCTGCTTCATCCAGGCCTGGATCTGAGGGTTCGACAACCAGCAGCGCATGATAACTTCATCACCACCGACGTGTACGAACTTGTCCATGAAGACGGTCTTGACCTCAGCAAAAAGCTTGGTCATCACGTCGTAAGTCGCATCGATAGTGGGGTTCAGTGGACCGGTGCCGGTCTTGACGTTACCACTGTAGCAGTCGGTGAGAACGGGAGGCACGAGTGCATCGTAGCCCTTGGTGACATGACCAGGAGTATCAAACTCGGGAATAACGCGGATACCGCGGTTGTAGGCATAGCCAACCACACGCTTGATGTCCTCGATTGAGTAGACGTGTGCAGGAGTGAATGCACCCGCGGCAGACATTTCGGGGAAGACCACAGACTGATAGGGGAAGGACTGATCATCGACGATGTGCCAGTGGAGGACGTTCATCTTTGCGTAGCTCATAGCATCGATGTGTTGCAAGATGACATTGATGGGGTAGTAGTGGCGCGCAGTATCGATCATGGTGGCACGGTACTGGAAGCGGGGCTTGTCCTTGATGATGTAGCGACCGATAGCATTACCACCGAATTCAACAAGCTGGGACAGGGTCTCCAGCGCACGCAATGCACCAAACACGGTGTTTGCAGTGATCTTGATCATGGGTGCGGTGCTTGTGTCGAGGGTGTAGCTCTCGTCAGTTTCGAGGGAGAGGGTCTCATCGTCACTGGCCACTTCAACGATACACGAGGTCATCTGAGCCGCGGTTGTAGGCTTGACAGTATTCGGGTGACGCAACAAACGGCGATTGAACATGATCGAGAGGTAGCGATTGAAAGCATTGCGAAGGATAGGTCTGGAAGGGAAATGAGATTATTAGAGTGGGTGTTGTGCGTTGTTATTAAGATATGATATGCAACGTACTTGAATCTATCGAATAAATTTCATTTCTCGCAACAACACAAGGTGTACCCTACGTACGTAGTCGCCTTTGTCGCCTTGAACTGGAAAGTGTTTCCGTCGAGGTTGAAGAGCGTGGAGTTATCGACCACAGTCATGCTTTCGGGTTGGGGGAACACCGTGCGTTCGGCGCAGATGCCCAGCAGCATGCAGCTTGCAAGCAACGCGACGCACGCCAATAGCTTCTTGGTCATATTTTTGACTTTGAAAGTGCGTTCTACGACAGTGAGATTTCTTGCGCAGCGGTGTAGCCACTGTGCCTTAGTCACTGGAGTCGGGGGTGAGCGCACATGAATGAGGCGGAGATAGATGTCCTACAATGCATCATGGTGTATGTCAATTTTACGAGTCCGGATGCACTCGATATGCATTGAAATGACACGTGTCAGCTACGAATCCTGACTCTGGAATCTTGCCCAGCAGAGGACATCATGTGCACCCAAAGCCTGGATCGAGATTACAAAGCGGTGATGTGGATGGACTGAAGCACTGAAGCTAACCAACATGCAGTCTCTTCTGCAGTGTGTTTGTATCCGTCCAACCAATCCTTCGAACCGCTGCTGCGCTCACACTCCGACCTGGAATTCCTCTTCCATAAGTCACACAAGCCTTGCGAGTATTGAAATGATCTCCGTCATGTAAGCTTTCCAGTCAGACACAAAGCGATAAGTACGGTGTTCGCTTCTTATCACCACATCGTTGCGAGCTCATGTGCTCCTAGACACAAGCAAGGGTTCTAGGTGATCGGGGATTTCATACGATTCCTTGAGCACCAGCGCTGTGAATTGTGTGGAACGAGCTAGGCTGCGTTGGAAACGTGCATGGTGCACCATACTGTCCCCATACCACTAACGAGTATGGCTCACACGAGCACACGAGCGTGCGTAAACTGCTTTGGCCGAACCCTGGTGGATCGTATTAGGTTTCCTGACCGAAGTGTTACACTAGTATGTGATGTGAAACTCGTGAAGTTTGCCGCTGCGAGTGAGCACAAACCCGTTACATGTCAATTGTGGGCCAGTCTACACTACATAATGCGTACTATTGCTCTGTGCATAGCCTGGACCGTCCGAAACTGCCCTTATTCCACTCCGCGGACGATTGAGTCAGCACTCCTGTGCTGCATAGGCACAGCGTATGCACACAGCGTATCCGCATAGACGAGACCGTGATGCAACTCCACTCAACTTACGCAACTTATAATCAATGAAAATTCAAATGTCTAGGCACCTGGTGAGCGAACTATGGCAAGCGAGGACAACGCGCAGGACGAGCTGGACACTCGCCTCAAAGAGGAGGGCGATCACAGCGCAGTCCAAGGAGCTTCAGACCAGAATCCTGCTGCTGAATCCCAGACGGGCTCCAACGAAGACACAGAGATGGAAACACTGCGACGGGCGGCAGGAGGTGATCTTAGCAGATTCACTGATGCTCAGATTGAGGCCCTCAAGCGATTCGCCTTTTCGCCCCGTCCTGGCTCGGATAACCGGGGTGATGAATCCGTCCCGGACCCACTTTCCTTCTTGCGATCAGTGCGTAAAGGAGTAGAAGAAGACAAGGCAGCTGAGAGACGACAGAAAAAGAAGCAAAAGGCCAAGCAAGGGTCTGACAATGAGGAAGAGAAAGACGGCGGTGAGAAGAAAAGCGAGAGTGACGGTGAGTGCAGCCAAACCGAAGAAGACGAGCAGACAACTATGGGTCCACAACCCAAAGCTGGCCCGAACCCCGATGACAATGACCTTTTGGTTACGCAGGATGATCTCGACGAAGCGAACCTCATGACTGGCAACATTGCAGCGATCGACGCTTTCAGCCTGATGTGGAAAGACGCACTGCCGCCACCCCTTATGGGACCGCCTAGTCGCAGTGCCGAACAGCCTGTAAATGTTTGGATGCGAGTGATCGAGGAGGGTACTGCGATGAAAAAGATGATCAAGGTTGTGAAGCGTGCCCCACTGTCGCCCGAGGAGCAAAAGAAGAATGAAGCCATTAAGCGACTGGATGAGAAATTGGTTCGAACCAGCGTCACTGGTGAGCCTATCATTGATGCGAAGGTACTTCACCGTGTGTATGGCACGCTCGTTGCGAAGTGGTACCCAAGAACTATCAAGGACTTCGACCCAGTGCCCGCACCCCCACTGCCAGAGGGCGTTGATATCAATGATCCAGAATTCAACCCAACACGATATGCTGCATGCTACATGGGCACCAATCCGGAAGGCACGATTTTCATTGATAGTCCGCATGAAGAGGTGGATTATATGCTTGGACACGCGCAGGCCGCTCGCGGTTTGGAGGTTGCGATTGCGACAATGTGTGTTGGTGAAACTGTGCTTGTGCGTACCACTACTGGTAGCTGCTACAGCTCTGCACGGCGCCCAGCGGATGTACCTCCAGATGCCGTGTTGGAATTCCTCTTCACACTTGTCCGTGTTGAAAAGGAGAAAAACCTGCACGAGATGACCTTCGAGGAGAAGATGGATTTCGTCGCTCAGCGCCGTGAAATCGCAAAGAAGCTGTTTGCGCAAGGTCGTCCTAGAAGTGCAGCTCGCCAATATGACAAAGCTCTTACCGTTCTTGATGACGAGGAGGTTGTTAAGAAGGTGCACCTCGACCGGCTCAAAGAAGTTGCCGTACTTCTTGTCAACCAGGCGCTTTGCGCGAACAAGTATGGGGATTACGTCACAGCCATCGAGCTTGCCAGCAAAGTCATCGACGGAATGAGTGATGCCCGCAACGTCAAGGCTCGTTACCAACGGGCAATGGCTTATAAAGCTCGACAAGACTGGGACAATGCGGCGCGAGACCTCCGAATCATTATTGATGTCTTGGAGCAAGAGCTACAACGACTGCCAACGGCAGCTGATGGAGAGAAACAAGTGCCGCCTGCCGAATCGAAGGAGTACAAAGCAGACGATGATAGTACGGAGGATCTCGCAAAGCTCCGAACTCAGAAAGAGGCTCTACTAAAACGTACCCGAGCTGAACTCAAAATTGTGGAATCCCGCATCGCTGCAGAGCTTAAGCAGAGTGCAACTGCCTTCAAGAGCGCAAACCTCGCGAAAAAGGCAGAAGTGTCGCTATTCAATCAGGATGGTGGTCTATACGCCGATCGTCCAGTTATTCCACTTGAGCAGCAGCTCAAGGAGCAGCGTCGAAAGGTTGTTGGATCCGAGGAGAGCAAGGGTACATTCTGGGAGGGCGTGTCAACCCTGGCACAATTCGCTGGACATGTCATCTGGAACGGCGTCAAGCGCATGACTGGTAATTGCCTGCGCCGTACGAAGAGTTGGTGGTCGAAGGACGCCGGGAAGACCAAGAGCCAGTAAACTCTGAGAATGACACTGAAGTACTCGATTTCGGATGAGTCGTTTCGGACAGGGGTTCTGTTTTGATTAATTTATTGTCTCACGAAGACGGTTCTCCTGCCGAATGCAACGATCGCCGGTCAATTCTAGTCAAAGCCCAGCCCAGGTCCAGTCGCAGATGAATGGTGGAAACAGGATTGTTAAAGCCCGATGCCACTTTTCTACGCAGTGCGCTGCGGGGGCTGTGGTGCGTTCCAGGTACGTTGTTTATCATGATTTTATGCAAAGTGTGTATATATAATAAATGCGCTATTTAGATCTCATCGCCACCACGTGGATCTCCCTAAATATTGACCTATATAGGTCGTCCCACACACCAAGTCTCCCAAGTTCACATGCAAGGTTTGCCATGGAAAGCAGACCCGGCGAAAGGTAGGTTGAATGCTATTGGCACATTTCTCACGTCGAATCTGACACTTCTTCTTATTCCCTGGCTCATGTCCCTGCTGGAACCCTGAATACCTCATCTAGATTTATATGGCCTCAGAGAAGGCCGCTGAGGTCCGGGCGTACGTTCAGGATGTGAGCTTACGCGTGGGTCTCAAGGCGGAGGCGGAGGACGAGAAGAACCGGGCGAGCTTTGCGGCAGCGAGCGAACACGTTGCACTGGCACTCGCGACGGAAGACTACTCGGACGCCGAAGATCAGGAGTTGGGATCTAAGTCTTCAAGTCAGGACCCGTCGAGGGAATCGCGGTGGAGTGCGTACCTCGGGTCGGATAATGCACAGGAGCAGCTAGCCGAGGAGTCCGAAGGAGAGGAAGGGGAGTTGAACACACAGCTTGCAGGGGATAGCAAGTTCTCGGGACGACTCAGTGTATCCTCCAAATTGGCGGCATGCGGCTCAGCTCTAGAGTCGGGCGGTTGGAAGGGTCGAAAACGATCTAGAGAGTATCCCTCGGCCCCAAAGCAACGACATGAACTCGTTGACTCTGCAACCTTGCGTGCAGCCCAGAATGGTTCTAAGGAGGAAGAGACTAAGATACGCATCGATCGAACAAAACGGGTTATGCTCGCAACTGTGGAAAGGAGCTCAACACCAGCTCCCACAAAGCCACTCACGGTTGCGCAGCATTCCCTGACACATAACACCACTATCAAGCCAGCTACTAGCGAGATAACGAGCCAAGGTGATGCAAACCTCCAGTTGCTAAGACTCCTGGAGAATGGCTTTTGGGATGAACCCGCAGAATCGGCTGTTGAGAAGCCCTCGACCCTAGCTTCTGACCCAGTCGCTTCTGCCAATGACACGAAGTCATTATTAGTTCGGGTGACATCGCAATACTCTGAACCTCAGCTCCCACCACCTCCACCGTCGAGTACGAGATCCGCTGCAGCTTCTCGACTGCACTCGCAACCTCAGACTGCCGTACGACAAGAGCAGTCAGTGTCACTACAGCCGGCGCCACCGCCGGTCCCAAGCGCAGCCAAAGTCACCTTCGGTCCCAGCTCGAGTACTACGCAAACGTCAATTCAGTTGAGGGCTGTGAACGATCCAACACCGAATCAGACTGTCACAAGCGTAGCCCCATCAGGATTTGGTTCAGATTGGAGTAAGTTGATTGAGGCGGCCACTGGCAATGCTAGGAGCAATCCAGCCTCAATAGCTCCACCCCCGCCACCACCGCCTCCTCCCAATATTCCGACGAGAGGGGGAATTAGATCACTGTATTCTCGTACTTTCACCTCGACATCGTCGATCAAGGAAAGGGAACTCATGCCGCTGCCGGCCTCATCTGCAATGGAGCACGCAAAGCCTAGTGTACCCGCAACTATCAAGGCAGGTGATATACCCTCCGTGACTCCGAGTACAAATCTCCCAACCAAGATTAGCATTCTCCCAGTCTCACGACGTGTACCTGACACGCTAGCTAGACCCGAGGTGAAGTCTCAAGTCACAACTTCAGGTTCAGAGAGTGCGAGCGCAAAGCTGGAGGCTTCTGGTGCAGGACGTACACAGCCTGCCGCTGTAGCAGCCTCGGGTCGATGGGCAAAGTACGTTACAGCGGAAAACGAAGAGACCGCGTGGGACGAGGAAAGCGATGAAGACTGGGAAGCTTAGGGAAGAGCATCTCTCCCTCCAAACTCACCTGTACATAGACACAGAGCAAATCATAGACTTTATCACAAATTAAGTGTATTGTACGAACTTATGAACGGGATTACTGGTGTCAAGCACAGTAAGACTGGATAGTGTGGCTGCTCCTGTGACTACCGAGGGGATTTCGAGTGTTCGCGAATGTGTTTTGTATAGTCAAAGCTAATATAATCTCTAGAAGTACACAGCAGGGCCAACTATCTCATATAAACGATGCAATAGCACGTGGAACGTTGCAAACCTCTTACTGGTTATTTGTGGAGCCGGAAGATGCGGCTGCAGCCTCTGCCTCTGCTCGATAATCAGGTGCAGGCTTGCGGTTGGTGAGGCGGCGAGCTCGCTGCTTGGGAACGTTGATGAACTCAGGCATAGTGAATGGCTGTGTGAGAGTGACAATAGCCTTCTTCCAGTCGGGGCGCTTGTAGTAATGACCCTTGCGCGAGACACGGAGCTTGCCGATGAAGATCGAGGTGTTGACTCGGACGACGGGCACCTTGTAGATCTCCTCGATGTAGTCCTTGATTTGGATCTTGTTCATATTGAGTGGGACGCGGAAAACGACGTCATTAGGAGGCATGGGCTTGCCTGGTCGGATCATGGTGAATACTGCATTGGGGAACACAATACCCTTCTTCAGGCCCTCTCGGTTGAGCTGGCCCTTGGAAGTGATGTACTTGTGGGTTTTCGACACGGCCTCTTCCAGCATGGGACGGATGCGCTGGCCGTACTTGGCCAATGTGGACGCCATAGTTTACTTTATCAAGGGGTTAGATGCGGTTACCTACGGGTGACGCTCAGTGGGCTAGTCAGGACACAGACTCCGATCAAATGCCTTGCTCTGTGGGGCAGTGGGGTCTTTCCGAGGGTAAGGGCGTCTGCAGTGGAGGATTTAATATGAGTCAGCGGGAGGAGCGGGTTAATTAGACACAGTGTGTGGTTTTTTGTGGAATCACGCAGCAAAAGAGCGTGAATGCATACTCGTAGAACACGGAGAGAAACTGCGAAGTCGCTTGACACACGATTTGTGGAGGTTTTGATTGTCTTGAAGGACTATATCGAGGGAATATTAATCCATACAATCGGTTGGAGCCGAACCGTACCACTTTCACCAGTATGGCAAACCCCTGACACTCCAATTTGCCCTTCGTTTATCCCCAGCAAAAGTGCCCTCTCGGCTCCGTTTTTACGGCGACACAAAAATTGTCTGCAACCGACCGAAGCAGCGTCTTGCGGGCACAAAAAAATTCCATGCAACCGGGGATGAGGGTTTCGGAGAGTATTTCAGCAGCAGTTAGAAGAGTGACGTGGCACTGTTTGAATACCAGACACGCGAGTACCGTGTACACACGCTGTACAAACCAATTCATGTGAGCCGCTGGCATGGGAACTAGCATCGTATGCGTCTTCAGTGCTTTGACCTCTTGCACCTCAAACGAATTGAAATGTAGAAGCGATGTTTGGGATATGGGATGCATGGGCAGTGCAAACTGTGTGCCTGAACGGTCTGTTAGCGCTTAACAATACTGTTCCTTGGTGCTGGCTCTCAGTGTTGGGCCGAACACCTGCCAAAGGCCCGCGAAGGGATTTCAAGCGACCGAGCAGTAACTGACATTTGGAAAGAGAGTGCAAACGCTGAGTGTGTGAATCCCTAGATTATGCGATCTGCACCGCTACGTGTATTGTCATGTGTTGTGTTGAGGTAACAAGTCCCACGGCAAAACACTGAGAAACATCCTGTAAACCAGTGGAAAAACACCTCACTCCATCGAACTTTACCCTTCGCTCCGCTTGTGACACTTCCCATGTAGACCCTCCGCCGTGTGCGTTACCAGGTAAAACCTCCAGCAGAAACAGTTCACTCACTGACATTCTAGCCTCGGAGTACCTGCTTTCTCACCATGGCCGACCGCGAAAAGCCCGTCGCGAACCGGGCGGTCGCTGAGCGTTACTCGAAGTATGTGCATGCATTGCACCGTGCGAACATTAGCCAGATGAAGCCAGTGATCAACACGACGCCTCCGGCAACCCTCCCACATCTGTCCGGCGCCCGAGGTAGCAAACGACGGCAGCAGGAGATCGAGCGCCAAATGACCATCGCACGAGACAATCGCATCTTGATCGAGAAGATGGAGCGCATTCGACAGACTAAGTCGGGGCCCTATGCACAGCAGCCGTACGTGAAGCCTTCCCTCAATCGCGAGGCGCGTACACGTGAGTTAATGAAGATTGACAGGGAGAACCTTGCCCTGTATGCTAGAATCCAAGCACGTAAGCCTGTGCTCAGTACGGAAGAATGGAAGAAGCACCATGTCGAAAACGAAATGCGATTGAAGAACATCTCGCGCTTCCACTATCAACCGCGTATCACTCAGTCTGACTTGCAGATATTAGAGCGCACTGGGACACAACGAACCCCAGGAATCACACACTCTCCGACAAGCACACAACGGGGCAGTGGCAGAGTCCCTCCAAGCTTGCCTCCTTTCTCGCAGAAGACCCAACAGCAGCATCAACAAGCCCAGCAGGCACAGGCCCAGCAGCAGCAAGCACACAACACATGTGTCTTCAGCGAGCGTGGCATCCGTGTCGGTGGCATTTACTCGACTCTTTCAGTGTATGAGCGCCTACGGCCTTTCCGCCTCGACTTCGTCGCACGCGATGACGGTGGCAGATCGACCCTCTCTCCCGTGTCGCTGCCCTTCCGTGACCTCAAGCGTGTGTTCGCAGACCGACCAGATGTCCTCGCCCCAGAAAACACCAACTTACTTGTACGATGCATTCTTCCAGCCCTTTGGTGGCATGAACAGCAAGCCAAGTTTGTTCTGCAGCTTGCCTTGGATAGGATCGCGATCCCAAGTAAGGTAGTTGTGAATGAAGACGGCGAGGAGGAGGTTGTCCTTGAGGGTGTGCCCCCAACGAACGTCCGCCCGAAATGTCTCGATGAGGAAAGTGGTGCCAGCAGCACCGATGCCAAGTCGGATCAACCTGCGTCGGGTGACGACTGTGTCTACGAGTTCGCTTTGAAGTGCACTGGACTACCCAACTCTCCATTGACAGGAGAGTGTAACCCAGTTATTTTCGTTTGGAAGCGGACCGCAAAAGCCGATGGTGCTAGTGGTGATGCAGCAAATGACGAGAAGTTCGTGTACATTGATCGCACTGAGTGTTGCCTGGCCAGCCCATCGCCTGTGTTCCAGAAGGTTGTGGGCATTACCCTGACCGATGCTGATTTCCGAGCAGCCCTGAAAGGCGAAGGCGAGACAGAAGCCAAGGGAGATGTCACGTCAACGTATCGCTTCGATGCTTGCGAAATGGTCAACGGACAGGCCCAGGACGTGCTGGGCGCCGCAGACGTTGCTCCAAGCGCGCTTGCTGCGCTTGTGTTGAATCACTTTAAGCCAGGTGCGACACAGAGTCCAGACGCGCTTGTGCTGACTTTGTTCGCATCGCAGGCCGGTGAAGCAGCTGCCAGTGGCGCACAACCCCAAAGCGCTGGTTCCATTACAATTACATTCTCGCCACCTCGCCGTCGAAACAACACTGCAAACCAACAGCCAGCTCAGACTTCGGAGGCGCATGCTCCTGCTGCTTCATCATCAGCAGCTGCCGCAGCTGCAGATAATGACTCCCAGGCGCAGGACCAACAGAAGCACCAAGGAAGCTCAACACCTCAGCCCGCAACGACCACCGCAGCTGCTCAGGACCAGGAGGATCAGTATGAGTTTGAATCCGACCAATCGGATACGCGCTAAATCCAATAAGGGACTGTTTTCAGTGTATCAAACGAATAAATGCATCTATTCCATATTTTTCTTTCAGTCGGGTCGTGGTGTAGCAATATAGAATGTGTGTGTCACGTGTGGTCTGGAATGGAAACGAAGGAATGCGCCTCAGCACCACGCAGGTACCAAAAACCTCCACGCCTTCAGAGTTTCAGCTGGAGTTGCCGGGAAATTTCTATAACACTCCAAAAGTGATTCGCTCTGATTTTGCGGGAGATCACCATGCTTGCTCTCGTGCGACATGCTGCATTCAGTCGCCTTTCTACCGATCATTTATTTAGTGCTAGCTGAAAAGACCTCCCATGGCGGATCCTTGCGGTACCGCGATCGAAATGAGATTTCTACTCACGAAACTGGCGCAGATATCGTGATACGCGATTCTACGGGCGTACGGAAGAGAATCTATGCGGCTCCTCATGGAAGACCCTATCCTACCGCTTGATCCCAGCGATGAGCGGGTTATAAGGCGGAACAGTGTGCGGATGCGGAGATCAGCCTATATGGTCGACTCGATTAACTCACTCAAGTTCCACCTGCCGGTAGGTTGCGAAAGAACTCCTCATAACTCCTCAATGCCTATAAAGCGTCATATGGCTTAAGAGCACAACCTGTGTGAAACACGAGATCGGCTTGGCCCCATCTTGACTCCATGAATCGATTCTGTACTGCTATCATCCCACAACTCAGGTGAGGGCCCGTGTGGCCAGCAGCTAGCCGACACAAGAACAAGATGAAGGAGAATGGCCAATCCTCCAAGTATGCTGCAAGGCCTAACTATAATCTCCAAATATCATGCCTGCTGCATGTCTGTGGCTCGTGCAGGAAAGGCCTAAGCTCAAAATGAGATTGTTCTTCTAGTGGCAGCTAGGTACAAAAGTGTGCCATCTGGACCTCTAGTGTCTTATGTTTGGCATATTACCAGCAGCAAAGCTTGTGGTGATGCCATCAACGCGCCCTAGCAGTAATCTCGTGTACTGCAATCTTCACATGCGAAGAAGCTCCATGCTTCTATCACATATTCGCGACCATGCCACTCCTCCCAGGATTCCGGTTTAGGTCCTTATGTGGAATTGAACCAGCAAGGCGAGGACCCCGTCGCTACTCCGCGACGGGAGTAAATTCATATCGTCGTCTTAAAACTATACTTGATTTTGATTTGCGACACTAATGTGCAACAGTCGCCAAAGAGGCCGTCCTTCATTGCTCCTTCAGAATCGTCTGCTGGCCGATTTGTGACCGCTATACGAGTATCGCCATCTGACGAGCAAGGTGAACTGAAACTGAAATAACCCGCCTATTGACAGTTCTAGAATCGAATGTCACTCAGTATTCTTATCGTCGGACCCCTTAGTTCCGAGTTTCATTCTGCGGTCAGGCGTCAAACGCGTTTTCCCGGCAAATTTTTCCGAGCCTCCCCTGTCCACTCGATTGCAACAACCGTAGATGCTGATTGTATTTCGGGACCGTATACTTGCTTACCACGCATGGTTAGCATTTGATAATAGTGCAGCGTGATTCCTAAACGTCTTGTTTATGCTGCCAGTGTACCATATGTATGTAAGGTCGCTGTCTTATGCCCAATACGAAGGAGAACAACAACCCGGGCGATTTCCTTCCTCTGTGATGACATCCTGACCGCTGCGTTATTTCGTGCAAGCATTCGGCGTGGCATCGGAATGATGCCCAGTTGAGTTTCCTGAGTGCCTATGAAACTTCCAAACTTGGATTAGACTTGTGACAAGGATCGCATGAAGTTCGTTGTGCCAATGAATGCACTAACGGCGAAGAGGTGGCCGTGAAACGCTGTCAACGCCAATCTACTCCGGCGTCTTATGCACCTCGATATCGGTGTTAGTTCTAACCAATATGGCCTCCGTGATGTTCTTCCCCTCTTCCAAGTCCTACTTGCTTCTTTGGGGCGCTGTGCCCACAGAAAGGTCTCCGATCATACTGCTTCCCCCATGTCGAGTTCATACGGCCCCTTAAACTGTGTATCTGACGATTCAGAGGCAGGCCCATCTCATATTCCCCAGGAGACACAAATCCATTCGTGGGTAAGCACAGGGCAATCGCTCGAGGACACCTCTGGCCAAGTGCCCGAAGCAAAAACTGAAGGTGTCGTGGTTGATGTCAAGGCCCTAACTCCGCAACATCCTCGCAGAGCACGGTACCCTCCTGATGCGTACCTTCCTTTGATCGAGACTCTCGGTTGTACTCTTTTTGCGAATGATCAGGATATGATTTTTGAGCATGTGAAGGCAATTGTCAAATCTAGTGACCGGGATCGGGTCGAGAGCGAGTATACGGAATTGGTCCTCAGCACACGCACACGACACCCAGACCCTGAGATTGACAGCAAGTTAGTAATCGCTGCGAGCAATGCCATTAGTATCCTCCATTATGGCGGCCTGCTTGGTGTCCTCAGGTTTCACTTCTCCCTGATCCGAGACTGGAGCCATATCCGCATTCCTCTTGCATGTTTGGTTCTGACCAACTGGCATCAATGTAATCTAGACTATGCGGATCTATCGAAAGCAGTTATTGGACGAGTGACTGCGGTAAAATGCAGTTTCAAGCATGCGAATTTGGGCAGAGCGGTGGTGTACCAATCGCCGATGTTGAACGCAACCTCATTCATAGCCAATCCCGCACTGACCTTCTCTCCAAACGGTGAATACCTATTGGCAATAAGCGCCGTCGGAGGGCTTCGCGCCATCCTCTGGCACATCAAACACCCAAGTTCTGCGCACTACCTTCCGATCACCAACAGCTCGGGAGAGGTCAGTTTAGACTTGAAAAGCGATGTTTCGGGATATCGAGACGAAGAGGGATTAGTGGCGCGAGAAGTGCGAACCTCGTTTTCTCTTGACTCAAAGCTTTTGGCGGTGGCATTGGCAGGGGGATACGTCAAAGTATTCGATGTGTCCACCACCGCACTGACTGCTGAGTTCCGAGCCCATACCGCTGAGGTAAGTGCTCTCGCATTTAGCCCTGACGGCAGATGGCTGGCAACTTCGGCCACTGACATTAGGGTAATGTCTGACGAGAAAGTGGTGGCGACCGAGAGAGGAATACGACTATGGAACGCTGCTGGACAGTTTGAGTCAGTGCGCAAGCTCATTGGTCATTCGACTGGGGTGAGTGATCTTGCCTTTTCCCCAGACTCCCAACAACTAGCAGGCATTAGTATCGTCGATAGATCTGTATATGTCTGGGATATCGCGTCGTCTACGTGTACGCTGCGAATCCAGCGACCTTTTGAGCTGAACTATATTTCTTTCTCGGCTGATGGTGCCTTCATAGCGACGAGAGGAAGTGCTCAGACTCAGCTCGTATTATGGGACGCTCGTAGCGGTCAGCGAGTTCGGACTTGCCACATTTCGTCATATCTTCAAGGCTCCATCGAGTATGAGTACGAAGCTCCCACCCTCGAGAATGACTCTAAAGCTCTTAAAGTGATCGGTTTGGACTCTTGTGAAACGTGCAAAGCAGTGCCCACAGAAACTATCATGCACTTCCCTGTATTCAACACATCGCATCACACCTCCTGCAGCGAATCTCTCGTAGGTAACGTGTCAAGAGACCGGAGTTCCTTTGCAACATGTCACTATGGTTCTAACCTGTGGATACGCGTGCATGATAACCAGTTCGGCGTATGGATGCGTAAGTTTCGAAAACACTTCTACGAAGCCTTAGCACTTGACCCAAGAGCCTACGTTCAGTGTATGAATTTCCGGAACCACCGACTCTCTCCGGGCGGTAAGTACCTTGCCGTCTGGCATCGCTTCAACCTGATGGTGTTCGAAGTCTCAAATGGAAATCTCGTAGGGAGAATAAGGGCCCAACTGACAGTTCCTGAGCACCTTGCAGATACGCAGATAGATGAAATGAACGAGTTATCGTCGTCACAGTTGAATGATTACGCGTTTGCCTCTGCAGAATTCGCTCCAGATGGGCTGACTCTCGCTACCATAAGCACCAAAGTCGTCTCTATATGGGATGTTCCCTCGTGTAGTCTCAAGTCGGTACACCCTAGCTCACTCACTCTCCGAAAACTTCAGTTCTCCTACATGGATGAGGAAATTATCCTCGCAACTAGTGCGCCGCAGATTTATATCAGACTCAATCCCACGACAAAAGAATCGCGAATAGTAGCAGACATCCTCCTGACGCCTGATTGTTGCTATTCACCACGAAGGAAATGGGTAGCAGACATCCCAAAGGATTCCGCCGGTGCACTGATCAGAATTTGGGAGGTCAATTCTCTTCGACTCTCAGCACCGGTTACCTTTGACATCAGCATCACCCCCTCTAGGACTCTGGCGACCCAATCCAGACTTGCTTATTCTCCTGATGAGCGGTTACTTGCCATCAGGTCACCTCTGGAGAAGATATGTATCTGGGACCTTGAAGCGAAGGTTCTGAAGAGTTCATTTGATATTCCTCGTGTCGGTGTGAGCTCATTTGCCTTTTTCGGCACCTCTAAGTATGTAATAGTCGCGGACCAGTCTGGAACAATTCAGGTTTGGGACACTGAGTGTCATGAGATCAAGGGGGTCATTCAAGACATCGACCGAATCACTAACCTGCTCGTTCCAGTTGATCTCTCTCGTCTTGTCATCACAGCCAGTGAATCCACTTTACGATTTTGGGAGCTAGACCTGGAAGCGATGCAATGTGATAACCTCTTATGGTGCCGACTCATCTTTGTCGCTGGAGTCAAACCAATAGCTGACTCCAATGTGCTAGCTTGCGATTTTACTGGTGCAGAGCTTAGTCCTGGGCTTCTAGCCCTCGTCCAGGGGTTCGTTACCCCTGCATGGCGCCATTAATCGATGGATCCAGAAATGGTCCCCAGCCGACAACTCGGAAAAGTTCTTCTAACGTTCGAGCCTCTGTTTAATGTACATTTATGACCGGCTCCAAAGTTGTAACGAACGTAATTATGGTTCAATTTAAACCGACTAGTATACAATGAGCATACACAACGAAAGTGAAGAAATACACGTTTAGTCTGGAAGTTCTGCAGAAGCCACGTTTAAGGCTAATGCGAAGCAGGTACGCTTAACCGAACGGAACATCCCTAATAGAGAATCGCATCTAAACTGAAAGTCTGGATCGTGATCTCCAAGCTGCAGTAACACGCCGAGATGCAGATCCGTGGTAGGTCGCAGCGATGATGCTAGCTCGGGAGGAAATGGAAGGCAGCTCACAATCTGGTTCAGAGATGGGACTGAGATAACCATCGGCTCTGACATCGGTGCGGGTATTGCTTTGCTTGTCATCGATGGTCCAGGTTTCACACCGGACTGAAGCGATCCCTCCGACTGGGGGACGAGTGTGGTGTGGTTTCGTTCCGCAGCAGGACGTTCACTCAGTGACCTGGCACTTGTGGTCAGTGCACGGTGTACTGCAATGGCACTTTGAACAAGTTCGCCTGCGGCCGCCAACCTAACATCCAGCGAAAGCGAATACGGGGTTGAGTCGTTCGGATCCTTACCTTCGAGTGGGACTCTTACAATTGAGTTCGACATGGAGGGGCTGGCATTTCTACTTGCTCCGGCTTTAGGGCATAGGCATAGAACCACGCCCTGAGATAAACGCTGTATCCTGAATGCTTCCCTACCTGAGAAATCCACGGGATTGCTTGGGATGGCCGAACTATCCAATAGCTTCATAATCTGTACAAGGAGTTCGCGTGCCTGACGAGCAATCAGTTGCCTCAGCTCATATCGGATCCGTTTTGGCCATCGTACGACTCCCGATTGTCCTCTACACCCTCCTGTTCCAGTTCGTACTCCAGTGGCAAGTCCTACACCAACTTCCTTAGAAGTGAGCGGTGGGACAACAAACGTTTGCGATGAGTGCGCCGTATCGCAGGGACCATCCGCGTGTAGGTTGGAAGTCTCAGCAGGTCCCGGCCTTCCAGTTCGTTCGGTCTGAGTCGGAGTGTGGAGGCTGGGTTCGTAGAATCCGTCGTGGGTCTTGGCAATTTCAGTGAGAAGTGTGGCTGCAGCTTGGTCAAACATCGAGCGGCAGTGTTTGCTTGTGAAGGAGCAAGGGTACTCAGGATCCGTCGCAAAGGTTATCATACACAGAAGGTCACGACTCCTGTCTCCATAGACCCGTGTGTGGGCCAGACTCGATTCTGCGGTCACTTTACTGGGCAAACCATCCGCAGCGAGGACATACTTAGTGGATGCTTGTGCGAAATCAAAGTCACCATCATCCAGGAGGCCCAGGGAGTCGGCACCGTACGCCATGGCGAGCAACGCGTGCTCATTCACCTGAGGGACCAGGCTGTCCAGGGCAGAGAGGAATATTCGTTGTCTATCTGCCGTGGGTGGCAGTGAATCCAGGTCACAGTTGCTAAACAGGACATGTCCCGTGGTGGCCTGTAGAAGGATAATGCGCATGGTGCGATTGCATCGCCCGCAATCGAGATCCAGAGGTCGAGCAAAGGTACCAGAAGAAACGGAATTAGTGACACAAGTGAACGACTTGTGTTGAACAAGCGGTATGACTGAAGTGTGAGTAAGCATAGAGGAGTGAAACGACTTGAAACGACAAGATCGGGCCGAATGAGTAGCATACTTTTGGTGATATTAAGCAAAACACGAACTGTATGGATGAACGAAACACCCCTAGCATCTACTTTACTATGTTCTATAATGACTGCCACAGAGACAAATGCACGTACTAGTACTGCAGTAATTTTGGGTGGAAAATAGTATGGACATCAACAATACATCACATGCACGCGTGTCACTCTCGTTCACCCTCTCGTTCACCGTCAGTCGACTCAGCATCCGTCGAATCGCCAGTAGCCGCGGCGGCGTGCTGAACGACCTGAGCAAGCTGAGGTGCCTTTTCCTTCACTTTATCCTTTACACGGGCGAGGATGGGCAGGTATTCATGTGCATAACGATTAACGGTACCAAGCAGAACACTGGACTTGCTCTCGATAACTTGGTTAACCTGGTACTCGACGTAGGCTCGGACCTCGTTCGAGAACCAACTCAGCAGCACATTGTACAATGACGAGAACCAGCTGTCTGCGATACGGACGCTGAGCTCAGGCATAGTGACATAGCCCTTCTGACGTCTAGGCTTGAGAAGGATTAGTTCGTACTCATTGTCAAAGATCTCATCGAGCTTGTCAAGACCTGAACTCTTCGACTCACCCGCGGCCTCGGGTGTAGCAGTCTTGCTATCCGCAGTTGCAGCCTGTGGTTGCGATGCCTGTGGCTTAGGTTTCTTAATTAATTCCAAAATGAGAGATAACGAAATACCGTGGGCCTGACTCTCGGCAGTGCCTCCTGTGCTAAGATAGGGGAACGTTTTGGCTTTGAAGTTCCATTCTAGGTTCTTCATATCACAAATAATATTCTTCGCTGTGACAAGAAGGCCCTGATCTAATAACGTAACATCAACATCCTTCGACAACACCTTGAATCCTGACAAGTCAATGTTCCTGAGAGTCACTGTCTTGCTTTCATCATCAGCTTCAAGTGGAGGGACCTTGAGGGTGGGTAGGTACTGGAGCAGAAATTCGAGTGCGGCATCTTTGACTTTAGTTACGAGCTCCTGTCGTGCATTGGGGTCTGAACCAAGTCGCTGCGCAGCCTCAACGAGATTCTCGGGTCGCAGTTGCTCCGAAGATTGAAGCTCAGTGAGGACCTGGGTCCCTTTTCGCAAAAGATCTTGACCGATTGCGCTATCCTTCAACTTCTGCAATGCTTCCTGACCCTTCTGTGAGGCCTGCGCGAGCGTCTCCTCGGAGAGTAGTGTCTCTGCGCCACCATCCTCGGACGAAACGACGGTCTGAAGAACGCCCTGGGCGCCTGCGGTCTTTTGTTTCAACAGCTCCTTGCCCTTATCTACCCATTCCTTGAGCTCGTCGTCCTCTTCTATCAGCTTCTTCACTCCCTTTGCGGCTCGCGACAGCATTGCCTTGTGTTTCTTTGCGTTTGCCTTGAACGAACTGGCATCTTTGGCGTATTCCGTAACAAGGTCGAGCAGCTCGATACCTTTCGTCTCAACTGTGCCTTTGATAAAGGTGCTGAGAGAGTTGATCAGCGCCTGACCTTGTTCGCTACCGCCATAGCGCTTCCAGTCATCAATGATCTCCGAGCCAACCGCAAGGAAATCCTTTGCCTCACCAGAGCTCATCACTTCGTCCCAGAGCTCCTGGCTCTGTTTGAAGAGTTCTTTGCCGTGGCGCTCGTACTTGTCGGCTACTGTGTCAATAAACGCTTGTGCGCGGTCGAGGACCTGGGCAGTCTCTTCGGAGCGCTGGATCTGCTCGGCATAGTACAGGAACTTCTCGGCATCCTCCTTCAGCTCAGCACCGCGTTGAGTGTCCTTGAACTTGTCTGCAAGGCCCAGCAGCAAGACGGCGCGCTGAACAAGCACTGAACTCTGTTGCTGCTTGTCCGCAAGCTCGGTCAGCAAGGGGATCACGCTCTTGCCAGTCTCATCGACAGACGCGAGCAGCTCTCTCAAGCTGGTCTGCTTGACTTTCGTCACAATAGCTGCACCAGGAGAGACTGTATCTGCCGGTGTTGTAGTAGCCCGAGGTGACTCGGGTACAGTGCCGGAGCTGCCTCCTGTCTTCTCCTCTCGCTCCGATCCCTTTCCAACTGGGCCTGTTTCTGAGCCTTTGCTCGTCATGTCGATTCGATCTTGCCTGACGCTACGCTGGTGTGGTTCTAGGTTAGATTCTTTAACTCTCTACGCGGTGTCACGTGCGTGCTACAGGACTCAAGCCTCTGTCGAAGCGCCAAAGACCCGGATGGGGACGTGAGATCTGTGTGAGAACAGGAAATACGAGTCAAAGTGAGATCACTGTGGGGTATTGTGGGGTGGTAATCCGATATATGGAATGATATTCATACTCCTGACAGATTCATTCATTGTCTATACCAGTCAACACTCGCACATTCCCACAATACATCATGTCAAACATGTCTCGGCTATGTCTTCCAAATGAAATTTACGGGTACGAAAAAATCTTGTGCAACCGACCGAAACTTCGTCATAGCGAGAGTGGGAAACCACCATCGCCTCAGAGCGCGAGGTACCAGCGGTGACAGGGTGAGCTCGAAGACAGCTGCACACAGCCTCCCCAGTCAAGGCCCCGCCATGAAATTTACCCCTCATTGCCCCAAAAACTCAAATGGCCTGGAAATGAGACTCTCGAGAAGGATCAGTTGCGATCCAGTGCTGCGCGTGACTCGGGTGATGTGACAGTCCACCTCGCACAACAGGCGCTGTCGTGTGCTAGGCTGCTTCGTCCTCCACTGGAAGACGCGTATCCCGCCCCGCAGCCCGAGCGGCCCGCGCCGCGCGCCGCCAGCCCCGCCCAAACCCAGCCCCAGGCCAGCTCACCAATTCAAAACATGATGGAATCTTGGTTAGATACGAGCTTGGAAAAACTCGTGGATCGCGAGTGTGGGTGAGTGCCCGCTCTGGCTGTGGTTACTGACGACACTTATTAGGGGTCTAGACCTTATTGAATCAATTGTTACAGTCCGGCAGTCCACGACAGCCTGCTAAACTAACCCCCTGTATGAGCACCTTCCAAGAAGGACACCCATGAGGCCTACTACCACCCCTCGGATGGACCATACCGACCAGTATCCGCGCCCAGCAGTATTGAGTTGCATTTGATGGATACGCAGACACACCCTCTAACAGGCTCCGGAAGCGGAGCAGCGCCAGGCACTGCGCTTGGTGCCAACTCTGATGGGGGTAGCCAGGGTCCTAGGTTCGTTGTCGACATGAACAGCTACGAGCGTGAGCGAGCAGAGGCAGAAGAACGCGAAAGAGCGCAGCGCTTAGCCACTTCAGATCGTGAGGCACAGGCGCGTGGAGATGGTGAGCCTTCCGAGCACAGGCCTACCCTCTACGACCAAATCAAAGAAAAGGTCTCGGGACGATGCAAGGAGCTGAACATCTGGCGGTTCACGGAATGGTGCTACGTAGTACTCTTCTTCACTACGGTTGCCATTGTGATCATCACGGCGATACCATTCTTCGACAGCCATTACAAGACCGCCAAGAAATGGACATGGCAGTGGGAGCGTAGTCCGATTGTAGATATCGTGCCAACCACCCAACCCGACTGCCCCACTGGGTACGTACCAACCGGCCCGAATGAATACTCGGTGAGTGCATCTGGTAGACGCAGCGCCACACCCAACACATTGTGGTGTACTAGCAGGCTCTGTGCGAAGCGGTCCAAGTACTTCAGTGCCTACTGGAAGCTGTGGGATCAGAAGAGCTGCAAATCGGGTTATACACTTTGTCCGACAGGAGGGTGTGTACCGGATGCTGAGTACCCTGACGAATGTCCTATCACGGCTGTCACCTATGAGGCAGCAACGGCCGAGACTGACCCCGCTCGGATTATTGAGTGTGACCACGATTCGACGCCAACGCAGAGCACGCTTGCGCTCGATCGATCAGGATCGGCCCCTCTTTTAGGTCTCGTTTCAACCCCTAACTCGTCCCCACGGTTTGATGAGCGACCAGGTGGCGTGTACGAGTACGACGTGAAAGATACTGAAGAGGAGGCGCTCTACACGGCCAAAGCAGTAACAAGTCTGCCAGCGGATGCATTTTATGATTACAATGGTACGCCATTGGACATGCGACGACCCGGTGACCCTGCAGCGAACAACCAAGTCAGTCTGTTTGCGGTCTACTCCTTGACCATTAGCTCACAATGCGCAAGGCCTTACGACTTCGTGGCTGGTATGGAGGATTATTCACAAGCCAACTACTATTACACTCCTGGCTTTTACGACGATGATGACGACTACGAACTGTCGCTCTTCGACCTCAGCACTCGCCAGCTCTTGATAGCCTTGGTCACGATTATCTCGATTGTTGCGGTAGTGTATATCGTCCTAGCCGTCCTGGCATACTACTATCGAAGAGACGAGGAGAAGACACTCTTCTACCTTGTTGACCTTGGTCGACTGGCATACTTGGCCGTGGCGATTGTACTCTGGATGTCGATCTCGATCTCCGGTCTATTCAGCTTTACTCGCGATGTGAAGGGTGGCGGCTGCTTTCCCGCTGCCGACCCAGTTGGCCAACGATTTGAGCGCGACATCTCAAAGATGCATGATCATCTTGTGACGATTGTAGTGACGTCGTGCCTTGGACTGGTTCTGTTCTGGAGCACGCTTTGCTGCCGGCTGAACCTGTGCTGCGAATATGACGAGGCCGACCTCTGAACCAGGATTTTCTGCAATTCGTGAGAATGTGATATTGTGTTCAAGTTTCACCGAGGTCGATCCTGGTTCACTAAGCCCGCGAAACCAGGATCTTGACAAAGGAATCTAGAATTAAGACTTAGCTCAAGACCAAGACCAAGACCAAGAAAAGACTTACAGCACATGCAAGGCTAGGATAAACAAGCGAGGCTTATTGAGCAATACTGTAAGGTTGGCGATAGAACAGCGGGTCCTCTGCATGCCCGTCTGAGCCGACTCACTGTGCATACACAGATCGAGACCATGCATATGGTCCTCATCGTCCACTGTTACAAAGCACTACACCATGAAGTAGGATCATAGAAATAAATGGAATCATTCTCGAGTGGTCCCGCACATATCCTGATGAATAATGTGGTATCTTGAGACCGGCTTATCTCGATGCCCCCCTGCTGAGTCGCTACAAGGGACCTGTCACTCACTTGAAGATGATCATAGAATGCACTAGTGATCGAGGATATAGATTTCGCAGGAGCCTCGGAGCCATCCCTTTGCGTATGCGAGCCATTCGAGATTGGCATGCCACAAGAAGCCGCTAGAAAAGATGAGTCGACAGCAATCGCTTGACAGCAATTTGGTTTCGTGCGCTCGGGCATCATCACCCACCAAACACATGGCCCATGGATTGTGCCATACGGACAGGCCATCAGAGGTAAAGTACATCCGCCTTGTTGAGGCGGATCGACCGGCGGCATGCCTAGCATCGCCCGCGCGTAGCCTGTCCTCAAAACGCACTCGGACTCCTTTCCCCGAACGTCAACAGGTCTCGAGAGCCTATCATACACGACGAGAAGATCCAGTTGTAGTCGCATTAGATAGTGCTTGACACGCTGCCTCGGCGGCAGTCCGCGCTAAGGTGGCTTTGGCCCCCTCGGACCCGAGCGGGCGCGGAAGTCGCCCCTGGTCCAAAAAACAGCCAGTTTTGGAGCAAATTCTGGTTAGATAGTCGGTATAATTTGGTGGACAAATGTGCAATATCAAGTGAGTGTGAGTGAGTGTGAATATAAGAAATCAACTCACGCAAGTGATTTAAATTAAATACATATCTATAGGCGAGCATGCAATCGCCCAAAGATGGCGATTCTAATATCGAGTTAACAACACAAGATTCATCTTCGTCTTCCTCGGTGCATGACATCACCATTACCGCGGCGCAGACGCGCCCCGCACCCTATGCCGTGTTCGATGATGCTGATGATGACCTGGGTGACGTCATCCGCCAGTACGGTAGCGCCGCTCCCCCTGACGTTACCGTAGATGTGGACACTCCGCCAGGTGGTATGCCCACTCACACTGTGAACCGTGTGGAAATTCAGCGCTCCGCCTTCGCACGACGTGAGGCTGAGCGGGCTCCGAGACAGCAGATCGTCACAACTGACGCGTACAAGTCTGAGAGCTATGACCAATTCGGCAAAGGGGACTGTGCCGCCCAACCTGATGATGATAATCTCGAGGATCCTGTGCTTCGGAACCTCGAAGGCCCAGATGCAGCTGCGAGAGCCTTGGAGCGACTCCAGGAGGCGGGGCAGCAATCCGTGTTCGACAGGTGTGTGGAGGCGCTTGATAGTTTCCTCTGGGAACACACCGGCTGCAAGTGGTACAACTGGTTCTACATCATTGTCTTGCTCCTTGTCATCGGCCTGTGCATTCTTTCCTCCGTTGCACTGTGGACTAAAGAGTACAAGGATGTTAACCAGTGGTTTTGGCAATGGAGGCAGGCGCCCGTTATCGATATTAAGACCGTTGACGGCGCTTCTTCATGCCCCGAAGGCTATGTTCGAACCGGACCGAATGAGTACTCGGCGAGCCAATCGGGCAGAAAATACCACAACACGCTCTGGTGCGGCAAGCAGATTTGTGTGAAGCGATCTAAGAAGTTTACGAGCTATTCGGACGTTTGGTCCGAGACCAGCTGCGGCGCAAACCAGGTCCTCTGCCCCACAGGAGGATGTGTTGACGCAGGTAACTTCGATACAGACTGCCCTATCACTGGGGTTGTGTTTGAGGAGACGGCAGATCCTGACTCAGATCCTGACCGTACCCTCACATGCGGCGGCCAAACTTTCAAGATTCTACCAAAGCGCGAGTTTGCATCCGAAGGAGATCCTGACCCAGACAAGCGGTTCGCATCACCGTTCCTTGGCTTCATCTCAACTGTTAATGCTAAACCAGTGGAGGGTGAGAAGCCTGGCAACGAGTATGTTTACAACCCACCGAGCCTGCAGGTAGGTCCTAGGTTCACCTTTCAAAATGTTGCAAGTCGTCTAGCCACAGAGTTTTATGACGATAACCAAACGCCAGAGAACATGCGAAGGCTTGTCAATCCCGCAACCGATGAAATCCACCTTTTCTCAGTCCACCCTCTGCTGAGCAGTCATGAATGTCGAGATCCGGGTGAAGCGATCAAAGGCGTAGACCGCTTCACAGACAAGGGTGTCATCTGGACCTTCACAGACGCTCTGATTGTGACGCCAAAGGGTACGCGAATGCTCCTTATTTGGAATATTGTCCACATCGGCCTCATTGCAGTGTGGTACTTGGTGACACTTGATACCGCACCCTCCAAGCGCAAGATATGTGAGCTTCCCGAGGTTATAATCTTGATTGAACTCGGCTACTCCATCGCGATTTGGGTGCAGAGCCGTTGGTTCTGGAGATACGGCAAAAACGTCGAAAGCCTCGGTTGCATTACGGATCCCTTCGCCGCTGTAGGCTATACCAATTCTGCTGTTTACTTCAAAGACAGCATCACGGATATGACGAACTTGATATCTAGCCTGTACACCACCACCATGATTGTCAACATCATCCTGGGCATTCAACTACTCGTCGCGATCCTCCGCTTGCTCGCATACTGCCTTCGGAACAAGTGCTAATCAGATTCATGGGCCATGCGGTTTGCACCCTGCCTCGTTATTGTTATTGTAGTTCCCCGTTGCTTTTGTTTGAAGCCCTCACGTCGTAGGAGTCAATCCACATCACACCTGCGGCACTATTGTGTAGAGACGGTCGCTGCGATCGCTTTTTTCCCCTCCTGCGTTGCATTCCTGCGTCTTGTAGAGACCGCTTCTTCTCTTTGACTTCCGTTGTACCTTGTACTGAACATGAATTGTGTTAGTATTGATGATGATTTGTCCGGGGATATCAACTAGTGAGCTATCCTATCCACTGCGTACTGAGTCGAGTTAGCCGAACTAATCTAGTTATCGCGTTCATTCTTGAACTGGCCCTGCAACAGCGTGCATCATCCGTGAAACTCGCTATCACCGTCTAGCACCCTGCAACTGTGACTGGGTTGTTGGAACACTGAGCGTAATAATATATCCTGGTTTTTGTTTATTCCACCGTTATTAGAACGGAACAAAACGAACTCAAACTGAAATTCGTCTTGGTTATGTTTGTGTGTTGAGGGTTGTTTTGTATAATCGTGTCATAAGTCGTCTTCGTTCAACCTTGACTCGCATAGAAGGAGTTGCCGGGCCCGACTCCGTCGGGGAGAAGCAGGCTGGGGAAAAAGAAAGCAACTCGCTTCCGACACCGGCAAGCTCCGAGCTAATTGACATACCGTGAGGGTTCTCTCCCCATTGCGAGTACTGTTACAACAATAGGTACAACGGCAATGGACAAGATCTTAAGGAACATAGAAACGCGGGACGGGCGTGTAGGAACGCATGAAAATACAACCGAGCATGATGAGTGACGATACGATCATGACTATTTTAATCATAGCATCGCTACGATCGGTCGCCACCCACTCGTCTTAATCAACCAGGGTTCGAAAGGCAACTCCTACATCCGAGATAGCATCACCGCCGCAGTAGTATTACGACCATTAGCAGTGCTAACAGTGACGGCATCGGCGACGGTGACGGCGGCGGCGACGGCCTCGCTCGTCCGAGTATCGGATCTGTCTGGCAAAGTCATGCCCTGATGCTGGTTGTACATCCTACTGGGCATTTACCAGTGCAGTAGGTGTAATCACGCATGTCATGATGAGCGAATCCCCTATTGGCCTTCCTTTCTTTTCTTCTTTCCTGGTGTTTTCTTCGTCTTCTTTTTCTTCTGCTTCCTTACGTCCTTCTTCTTCGTCGTCGTAAGTGTGTCGCTCCTTATTTAATCCAGGTGGTGCGAGCAGTCTTAATGGGGTTCCAGCGGAAGCGCTTGTGATAACCAGCGAAAAGAGCAGCGATCGCCAATGCAGTGATAATCTTGCTACCCGTGCGCTTGCGTTCATCGGACTCGGGTTCGGAGCACCAAGCAAGGAAGGTGGTGACATCCTTAGCAAGCTGAGAGCGCGAAGGGATGGTGCCATCTTCGTACTCAATCTGTCCATCGTTCAAGGGAGGAGCCATACCAATAGCACCACCGGGGAAGTAAGGGTTGTAGTAAAGACCCTTGCGGATGACAACACCGGCAGGGGGCTCACGGTAACCAGTCAGGATGGAGAAGACGTAGTCCTCCTTGCGAGGGCGAGCCTTGACAAGGCACGACAAATCAGGAGGCAAGGCACCACCGTTAGCGAAACGAGCGGCCTCCTCATTGGGGTAGGGTTGAGGGAATGCATCCGAGGGCTTACCAGGTCGCTCGAACATCTCACCCTCAGAGTTGGGACCATCACGGACCTCGTATTGCTTAGCGATAAGCTTGACCTGCTCCTCGTTGTGTGTCACACCAATGAGATTGCGGAAGTACAAATATTTCATCGAGTGGCACGTGCTGCAGACCTGGCGGTAGACCTCATAACCACGGCGCAGACTCTTGTGGTCGAACGTCGACAGGTAGGGCAAGTGAGACCAAGGCAGGTAGGGCGGGTCAAGGTCCTGTCCGCTTGCCAATGCGATGGAAGTAGCTCCGGCGAGCGAGCCGAGGAGCACTCCGAGCGACTTTGCGTTCACCTGTTGGAGGGTTGGTACGGATTGGAGTGGTGTATGTGAGACGCCATGGAGTTGGGTATCCGGCGAAGATGCGTTTAGCGTGATATACCCCGTGTATCCCAACAAAACCTGTAAAAAGCCACTAGTGAGAATGATCTCGTAGCAACTTTCTCCGTTTCGTGACTTTTCATCATGTTTTCATCCCCATCCCGTGAGTGTCAAGCGATCATAATACTATCATTGAGTAGCCATGTGTGTTACCTACCTTCGAAAGGGCCTTCTGGACCAAATTAGACATTGTATACCCTCAAAATCAAGTATAAAATGTGCAAATTTTAACTAAAATTTTCCATTTTTTTCTCGGGGGTACGAGGCAGGGGCGAGTATTCCATCCCCCCGTGTTGCGGTCGTCGTCGTCGTCCTGTCCCCTCGTCTGTCCAGACCTTGCAGTCGCTCAGTCAGTCTACCTTTTCTCCCCTTTCTCTTTAACCGCATCCGGCTAAAAGCCCCCCTCTCAGGACGGCATATATTACCTCTCTGATGGACGGATGGACGGATGGATGGATGGATGTATACACAGTGTCTGTATGTATGAATATACTGCGTGTACCCCAATAGGCTTCAATGCATGACGAGGATTAATCAACGAGTGAATCCAAACATAGACACAGCCCCGCCGGGTATGACGCCTCCCGCACTGGTGCAGTGTGAACGCGAGTGTGCATGTGCATGTACATGTACATATACAATATACCAGTACCAGTACTAGCAGCAGCACCACCAACAACAACAACAACGACAGCAACAACAGCAGCAGCTTCGACACCGATGTCGCTGGCAGACCCCCAACCCAACCCAACCCAACCCGACTGAGTACAACACGCGAAACGAATATCACCCCATGCTCTCCATCCATATTCATACTGCAAGTATACCACCCACCAACAAATGTATTCTCAAATTAGGCAACGTCGGAGAGGAAACCATGTCAATGTCAAATCAAGTGACTGACACCCCGCAGGAGAAACTCACTCAGTTGCAGCACCAAGTCAATGAGCTGCATGAGGCCTTGACTCAAGCCCGACTTGCTGAACCAACGGCTCGGTCTGAACGAGAACGTGCAGTGAAACTTCGTATCCACCAACGAAGGGTGGAGATTCTAGAGGAAGCTCTTCGGGACGCCGAAGCGCAACTCCACCAATTGGACGGGACTCACAGCGGGCTCGGTCAGTCTTCCTAAAGTAGTGGGTCGGTCGGTCGGTCGGTCGGTCGGTCGGTCGGTCGGTCGGTCAGTCGAGTAAGCGACGTGTGTGGGAATGTCTGGGGTATCCTCATTTGCTCGGTCACAACATGCGGTATCGATACACGCTCGTTCGTCATCAAATCTAATGTTGATATGTTAGTCGGATGTCTAGACAGGCTGGACACGATAGATTGTTGGATCATAGGAGTAATACGTACGCACTCAAACTTGAATACAACTCAGTGGAACCTCGTGGATATGTTGCGTGAGTAATAAGCGGCACCAACATAATCAGCAGCAGCAGCAGCAGATGCGAGCCTCACTCCTCCACCTGACCTGAATTCAGGTCGGCACCAGCACCACACTCAGAATTTATTTTTGCCAAAAATTTGGGTCACGTAGCGATACTTGATTGGTTGTGTTGACCTGTTATACTACACTCGTGTGTGAGTGCTAGGATTGCAATCGATTTGCATTCAATGCTTATCAAATCAATACATCGCTCTCTGCTCACTCTATCACACAATGATTATCCTAACGATACAGAAACAACATAACAATGTCTGACCCCGCCCTAGAGGACGAGTTGCGATACGAACGTTTGTTACAGCAGCTAAACGCAGAGCGGCTCGCCATGCTACAACGGCCCCAGAGGGCTTCGAATGGTGTGAGCGCCAACGAGGAGCGTGTCGAACAGGCTGAGCCTGAACACCCCGATCAGGACACAATGGACTACGCGTCTTGACGAGCGAGGGTGTTTCGCGAGAATCGACAAGCCACCATTAGCACGCATGAGCTTGCCAGCCATGTCTGAAGACCCGAAATCAGGCCAGTGTTCATATGCAGAACCCTGCTCAGCATCCCCGCTTCCATTCTACTCTCACGACTCATGCTACTGCAATAAAACTTAGACAAGCAGAGTTTATTTTCTGCACCGTAGCTCCGCGGCTCACTGTCGAACCTTGGCTGTATCGATAACACGTAAGGTGGTTGGTCACGCAGTCATCTGCTTTCTTCTTCACTTTCTTTCTCTACGCAGAGCGTCTGCTGCTTCCGCTTCATGCTGACAAATTACATCATTGTCTTCAACAACTCGTTGATCTCATCGCCGCGGTAGCCGCTGTTGCCGCCGAACTTGAGGTGCGAAAGAGATTCATTCCAACCGGTAGATGGCGACTTCAACTGGAAGTAGCGGAAGGCAGACAAGCACTTGGACACGTTAGGGCCTAATGTGAACAACTCATGGATCAAATCTTCGATACACACGATGTCGTACTTGCCAAGCTTCTTTTGGATATATGCGTTGGTAAGGCGGTCATCCGAAGATGTAATCGACTTGGTTTCGCCCTCCTCGTCAACAATGACATTCTGCTTTGTGGCCTGTGCATCCGAACGGGGAATCTTACCATGCTTGAAGAAGAGGTCTGTGACAGTCTTGAGTGTGGGCACACCATACGTGACATAGCTCTGGACACGAGCAAGTGCGTTACGGTAGGGCTCCGTCGAGGGCACCAACGAGGCGGTGTTTTGGCCTCCAAGACGAAGGAAGCGAAGATCCTTGAGAACCTCAGGGGAGACACCGAGGGTGGGCAGGTGAATACGAACAACGAGAAGAAGGACATTGTCGGGCACTTTCAAGCTGTCTGCCTTGACTTTCTTAGGTCCAAGCTTTGCGCGCTTGGTGTGACGGATAGTGGCGAACATCTTGCGTCGAGCCTTTGAGACGACCTGCTCCGCGCGGAGGACCTGGGAGTCCTTGATGGTTCTCTTCATGTCACGCTGACGTTGCTTTTCTGCCTCACGACGGCGCTGGTACTCAAGCTGGTTGACAGTCTTGTAAGTGCGCCTTCGCTTGATGAAGGTTGCGTTCTGCTGAATCTTAGCATTGGTGGCACCGGCACCGGAAGCACCTGCGGCTGCTGCAGCGGGAGCCTTAGCAGCCTTCTCTTGCTTGGCTGGCGCAGCTGGTTTCGTCTGTGGCTTGGGTGTGGGTTGAGGAGCATTGGATGCGCCAGCCGACTTTTTGGTTGCACCCGCGGCGATCTTGGGCTGTTTAGTGGTAGCGCCCGGCATTGTGTCTGTCAGTGATTGTGTGCGTATGTGCTACTGTAAGTGTGGTATATCTGGTGTGTTACTGTGGCACTCTCTGCAAGCAGATGCTCCCAGTAGCTGTTTTCCTAGCTAGTATAACCTTAGTGGAGTCTCCGATAGCCAAGGTCTCACTAGTTCGCGCAGAATCAAGTCTCTGATCTTGCGAACTGTGCACTGGCGATGGAGCGGGGCGATCCGGGGCGTCACGCGTCGATACTATCTACTCTGCGTGGAAAGCTTCCGGTCCGAGCGGGTAGGTTTCGGGGGTTCAGGGAGCTAGAGCGGGGTCAAACGGGAAGCGTCGCAGTAGGATGAGCTTTTGAAATGTAGCTCAGTCGACTAGTGTGTGTCTTATCTTACACTCGCGCGGGGATCCCACCACGGCGAGGAGAATTGCAACAGGGATCTACGGGCTCTGAGCGGTGAACTGGAAAAACGTAGATTTGACGCACTTGCCGATGGTGGTGGTGGGATTAAACCGGTGTGAGCTGCACAGCTCGCGATATTACGTGGAATTATGCATAGCACTCCAACACGCACATACACCGCCCCACATAATTACGCCTTCTCCACTCACGGTATTTTCACGTTTTTTCGCCCCCCGGCAGCCGCTTTGCGCGGGTCCAGCTCGGCGCACAGCGAGCTGATTCGCGTGAAACTCGGTTGATAGGCTCCTGGCAAGAGCAGTCGTAGTCCACAACACGAACTGCCTGCTATGACCGCGGGAAGGAGATTACCCAGTCCCACGCGGCCAATTCCGAAAGACCTCAGAGCTGCCGCGGAGTGGGAGTACAAGCGCGGTGACGGATAAACAAGGCGCGATGCATTCGCATCGAGTCTGGGAGGGGATATCGGCGTTGGATTGGAAGGATGCGCTGTATGTCAAGAGGAATCCATCCCTGTCCGAAGCGGGTAGACCACACTGTGCTGAGCGAGGTTTCAGGGGTCATTGTGACGTGTATGAGGTGGTTGAGTAAGTGATCCCGTAAGCACCACTACCTCCAGGTCGCTACAAGTGTGTCACGCAAGTACGGTATCGATCGCGAGTGTGTCAGGTTACCAAACCATACCCCAGAACCTCCTTCTGGAATGAGGAAGTGGGGGATTCATAAAAGTTGAGTATATGCGCGGGGTGGCTCGAGCACGAGTAATTCGCATAGCGAGTATGATTACTACACTGCTCGCGCGACGCCGCGTGGATTGATGTAAAAACCATAATTCTTGGTGAATTTCCACCCTCTCAGCCGCTCGGCGCGTCGCGCGCGTGGCATATATTTCTCTTATTTTTCCCCCACGGCATCGGCCCAAAATGCGGAAAATTTGCGATCGAACCGGGTGTTGAAAAGTGGATAAAATGCGGGGTTGTGGGATATATACCGCTCTGCAGTGGTTTTATTATAATAGCGGATGTGGTATGGTATTCAATTGCCATATTTATCCTCTCAAGCGATATCCTCGCCCGCGTGAAATTCATCTTTTTATCACGTTTCATCCTTAGATGGTGAAAAATCCCCGTCTTAACAACCCGGTTTCATGCATATTGCGCGGGATTGCGTGTGTGGTATGCGGGATATAATACCATTATTGCACTCATACTCATACGATCTTGCTTTTGATTCAACCGATCTAGATGTCCACTGAATCTGTCAGCACTACCACAACCACCGTCTCGGTCGATTGCCTCGAGAACAAGACCGGCAAGGACTACTGGGTTGCAGATATGTCCCTGGCTGCATCGGGCCGCCTCGAGCTTGATCTCGCTGAGGTTGAGATGCCCGGTCTCATGGCTTGCCGCAAGCAATTCGGCGCTGACAAGCCCCTCGCTGGTGCTCGCATCACCGGTTCGCTCCACATGACCGTCCAGACTGCTGTCTTGATTGAGACGCTTGCTGAGCTCGGTGCTAAGATCCGATGGTGCTCTTGCAACATCTTCTCCACTCAGGACCCCGCCGCTGCTGCTGTTGTTGCTCGCGGCTCCGCTGCTGTCTTCGCTAAGAAGGGTGAGACCCTCGATGAGTACTGGTGGTGCACCTACCAGGCTCTCGTCTGGCCCGATGCTGAGCAGTGCCCCAACCTCATCGTCGATGATGGTGGTGATGTCACTCTCTTGATCCACGAGGGTGTCAAGGCTGAGAAGGTCTTCGCTGAGACTGGAAAGCTCCCTGATATTGAGGCTATCCCCGCTTCTGAGGTTGAGTTCCGCATCATCATGAAGACCATCTCGAACTCCATCAAGCGTGACCCCACGCTCTTCACTCGCATCTCCAAGAGCGTTGTTGGTGTTTCTGAGGAGACCACCACCGGTGTTCACCGTCTCCACCAGATGGCTAAGAAGGGCGAGCTTCTCTTCCCTGCTATCAACGTCAACGACTCTGTCACCAAGTCCAAGTTCGACAACATCTACGGTTGCCGACACTCGCTTCCTGATGGTATCATGCGTGCTACTGATGTCATGATCGCTGGTAAGTTCGCTGTTATCTGCGGCTATGGTGATGTCGGTAAGGGCTGTGCTCAGGCCATGAAGGCTGCTGGTGCTCGCGTTGCGGTCACTGAGATTGACCCCATCTGCGCCCTCCAGGCATGCATGGAAGGTTACCAGGTCGTCCGCCTCGAGGATGTCATTGAGGACGCTGACATTATCATCACCGCTACTGGTAACAAGAACATCGTCATGAAGCACCACATGATCCGCATGAAGAACAACGCTATCCTCGGTAACATTGGTCACTTCGACAATGAGATCGACATGGCTGGTCTCCTTGCTCACCCTGGTATTCAGCGCATCAACATCAAGACCTGCGTCGACCGCTTCGCCTTCCCTGAGACCGGCCGAGGCATCATCGTCTTGGCTGAGGGTCGTCTCCTCAACCTTGGTTGCGCTACTGGCCACCCCTCTTTCGTCATGTCCTGCTCTTTCACCAACCAGGTCGTCGCTCAGATGGAACTCTGGAAGGAGCGCAATACCAACAAGTACGCCAAGCAGGTCTACGTTCTTCCTAAGGAGCTCGATGAGCAGGTCGCTCGCCTCCACCTCGAGAAGCTCGGTGCTCGCCTCACTGAGCTCACTGACGAGCAGGCTGCTTACATCTGCGTCGACAAGAAGGGTCCTTACAAGCCTCACGCTTACCGCTACTAAAAAGCTGCAGGCACAGAGGAGGTATTATAATGATTGTTTGTTACATCACACACCCCCACTCACCAGCATAATACTCATATTTTTGCTGTTGAATAAGTAGCTGTGACTTATCACTGTACAGCAGTTAGGTAGTCGTGTTTGTTGTTGTCGTTGTTATCCTTCTTCATGTGGTCCTTCGCACATCTCTGCTTCAAAGTGGTGTTGTTGATGTGCGTGGCATGTGCTGAATGATTTTCAGATTAAAAATAAACTTTGTTTCACTCTGGACGTCTTCAATTAATTTTATTTTGCCTTGTATTCAAGCTACTAAATGTGTATTATCCCCGCTTTGTCCCCTCCACGCTCCAGCTCACCCGAGTCAAATTTCGAATTCTCGAGTTTTCGTCTGGGGTTGAAGGGGGGAAAAATCCGCTGGCGGGTGGACGGTTTCATCCCCAAAACGGCTCTAACGGATACTCGTTTGAGGTCGGAATATGCATATGTGAGTGAGTGTTGAGCAGTGCTGATACTATAGAGAGAAAGATCATACTTTCAAAATACTAATCTATATTTTTATTTGGTCGTGTAACCCCCCAGCATCCCAGATTTCCTAGGAGAACCGAATCTCCTTGAGATAAGAAGAAACGCATCGCTGCAGTGCTTCTAGCCTCGCTCTCCGATCGGCCAGCGGCTTCTGTGCCCCAGAAAGCGCATCTCCAATCACATTCGGAGCGGATCTTCCTGCACGAGGTGGATAACACGTCACATAATGTCCTCGGCGACTGCATCCCGCAGTTTCGTCGAGGATGAAGGCTACGACGACGAGCGAGAGTATGTCGCTCGTGGCGGTGGCAGCAGCAGTAGTAGTCGAGGACCGATGGCTTATGAGCCAGACGGTTCCAGATCCAGTTCCCGATCCGCGTCTAGAGCCAGCAGAACGGTAGGGGCTGCGGCAGCGGCGCAGAGACCCTCGGCGCCGAAGTTGGCGAGTCGGAGACCATCTTTGGCAACAGCTACTGCAACGGCCGATGCCGAGTACTACTATGGAGGGTCTGAGCACCGCGTGACAGTCTCTTACACCCACACCCCTTCGCCGGTCCGGCCCTGTCGCTATCGGTACAGAATAGAGAGGGAGCAGGACAGTGACCAGGCAAACGATGAATACTACGAGCAGCGGGCTAATGAGAACGGCTACGATGACAATGAGAATGATGATCCGCGTGGCAATGAACCTGTGAGTGCCCAAGACGAGGGTTCCTATTCTGGTCAGTATTACGGACCGCCTATCTCTGTGAAATTTACTCCAACTAAGTGTGGCCATCATCATCACCATTGCGCCCACTCATGCGATCATGATACAGTCAAGCCCATTGTATCCTCTTCGAAACGTAGACTCTTCCCTGGGTCTCGGCATAGCTCATCCTGTCGAAGACTTAGCCCTGAGGACCTTGATGATTCAGAATCAACTACGTCAAGCCCAAACGATGAAGATTATGATGGCGGGGAAGAGCACGACCAAGACTATGAGGATAGTGGCCGGTCTCACCTAAGATCATCTGCGCGATCTGCTTCACGTGGGCGGTCCAATCGAAGTGACAGGACACCTCTTCGTCCCGCAGAGCGTCCGGATGCGGATCAGCTTAATCGCTCCATGGACCGCAGCACCAGCAGCGGGAAAGCAGAGTCTCACGTGGGCACTGTTGTTCAGGCACTACAAGATGGCCTTCGTGACCGAGCGGCGCTAGTGGATGATTTGTTAGATCGTGTGTCTTCACTTGATGATGCACGAGCTGATGCACAACGGCATGCAGGAGATCTTCGCATGGCATTGGCGCGAGCCAAGGCAATGGCTAAAGAAGCAGCTAAACGAGCAGATACAGCTGATCTCGCATTGGCCAACGTGCAAGGTGGGGTAGTACAGCTCCAGCAGGAACGCGAGCGTGAGAGGATCGAGATGCAGTCTCTAATCGAACGGCTCAAGCTCGAAAACGAGCATGCCCAGAAAGAACTAGCTCGCGTCAAGACCGAGCTCCACATCTGTGCCGGCGCCCGAGATGAGTTCAAGCTTAAGTTACAGCAGCAGACCGACGAGCTCAACAATGCTATCTTACGTGTTGAGCGTGCCGAGAAGCGAGCGGCCCAGGCCGAGGCAAGCACAGTGAGCCTCAACGACCAGCTCATGAATGCGTTGGGTGCGAAAGAGACGCTTGAGCAACAGCTGGCAACAGAGCGCAAAGAGTATGCGAGTGCACTGCAACAACATGAGAAGCTCCTCAGTGAAACGAAGGAAAAGCTTCACGCTACTTCGACAGCACGCAGCGAGGCCGAGAACCGAGCAAGCGAAGCCCTTCTTGCACTCAATCAGGCTCGCGACACACTTACGCGGCTCCAGCAGGAAAACGACCACTTGGTACAGAGAAACAACGAGTTATCACGTGATAAAGAAGATCTTCGTAATAGCGCCGCAGACCTGGCCAATAGTCTTGCGAGGGTTCAGTCTCAGGCTACTGATCTCGCCGAAGCATTGCGAAAGGAACGAGAAGCTCACGAGAACGCCAAGGCTGTGTGCAACATTCTTCGCCGAGATGCAGCCGCACAAGAGAAAGAATTGATAGCACGCACCGAGGAGCTCAAGACTGTCACAGAGCAGTTAACTGTGCAAAGAGAGGAGTTGCTCGCTCAGGTTCTTAAAGCAGAGCGGACTGCAACAGAAAAGGCAGCCGAAATCGCACAACTTCAGAAGGAGCTGGAGGCGGAACGCTCTGCCAAAGCAAAGCTGATCCAGGAGCGAGACTTGCGGGAGCGTGAGTCTGTCCAGCGTGAGAGAGAACTTGCTCAGAGTCGTCTCGCAGATCTTCAGGCAGAGGCAGCTCGACGAGAGGCCTACCTTCAGGACCGCCTTGAGGCCGCAATTCGGTTGGAGCGGCAGAGTCTGAATGAGGAGCGAGCCGCGATGGCGGCTTCTCGCGAGGCTGCGGCAGCCCAGGCTCGTGCTGAGGAAGTTCGGGCTCGCGAAGCGGCTATTAGGGACTTACGCGAGGCTATGAGCCGCGAGCAGCGATTACACGCTGAAGAGATCGAACGCTTGAATCGTGCCCACACTGATTATATGAATGGGGAGGAGGCTCGCATCCGCTCAGCTGTTTCAGACGCACTTAAGAAGTATGCCGCTGAAATGGAGGCGCAACTTGAGAAGGAGCGTACAGCCCATGCAAACGAACTGGCTCGTGAAAAGCTAGCGTTTGGTGATCGTGTGGAGGAGCTCGTTCGTCGTCACGAAGCAGAGCTCGCACAAGTACGAGCAGCATTGGCCGCTGCAGAAGCTCAATACGAAAATCGCCTTGCACAAGCCAGAGCAGTCGCAGAGCAGAAGGAGGCAAGTGAACTCGAACGAGCTTTAGCCGAGGCCGCGGAGCTGCATCGCCTTCGTATGGAAGACCAGCGCGGTAGCTTCAGAGAGCAGCTCGTTCGGGTCACAACTGAACTTGAGGATGCAAACCGTGCGATGCAAGCCAGCCTCGCGGAACGCGATGCGGCTGTTGCTCAGCGGGATGAACTCGTGAGAGCGCTGAATGCACAGCGTATGGAGGCGGAGCAGCAAATTGCCGAATTGGGACACCAACTCGAGTTAAGCCGAGGAGAGACGCGTCAAGTAGCAGAAGCTAAGCAGAGCAGTGATGCTGAGGTAAAGCGCTTGAGGGCGGTCTTAAGTGAAATGGCGTCAGACTTCCAGTCCCAGAGCCAGCAAGCATTGGCTCGCGTCGCTGACCTTGAGCAGTTACTACAGGCATCTGAGAAAGAGAAGAAAGAGCTACAGAACGAGGTAGTACGACTGAGCAAGGCATTCCATGACTACGTTGACGCGAATGATGCGGCACACGCGAAGGCCTTAGCTGAGGCTGAGGATAAAATTCAGCAGCTTGAGCAGCGTATTCGTGACTACGAATGGAGGGCAAACCTTAGCTCCGTTACCTCTGAGCCTAGCCAGAAGTCCATGCGTCAGGCTGCTAAGGCCCACATGTCAGCACCGTCTGCTCAAAATGAACCCGAAGAAGAAACACCCAGCTTTAACATCTCGTTGCCAAAAGGCCCCTCCGCGAGTGTCATACGCTCGCTGACACCTATTCATGCGCCGAAAGCAGCTGCCGGTCTTGCACAAAGTGGGCAGGCGCTTGGACGCGATTTATTCGTTGCCGCTGGGCAAGCAGTAAGAGGCACTGGCCCACTCAACACTTCCACGAGCTCACAACCTGAATTCCGATACCACCATCTTCCATCCGCATGGAATGCATCTCACCCCAACCCAACTGTTCGAGGAGTAGGGCTCACGCCTGAAAGTCAGTCGCAAATACCAGCACAGGACGCGACGAACGTTGGAAGAGGAGTGCCGCCCCCGGTTCCAAGCCGGCCAGTTCCTGCCCACTTGAGGTCCAGTAAGCCTACAGCCGAGGAAAGCATCGAGTTGCCTGCTCCAATGCAAAGGACAGATGGATACGGTACTCGCGATGGAGATGATGAAGATGAGGATGATGACTTAGCTAGACTGATTGGACTCCGCCACCGCGAGGCGGAACTACAGTTTAGAGCGGATGATGAGGCCATGGCAGCTGAAAAGGAACAGCTTGAGCGACGATATCAAAGTGTGAAGCAAACCCTCGCCTTATTTGATAAAATCATTGCACACAAGACGGCTCTGTTAGAGGGAGAAGAAAACCCCGAGCAACGCGAGCCGCAAGGTCAGCAAGAGTAAACATTCCAGAGCTCGAATAGCTGCTGGGCACTGTGGAATAAACTTTACCTCCTCCCTTGTAGTGAATACACCAAATAAGTCAAGGTCTATGCTCTACCAGTCAGTGTAAGTTTATTGAATAAAAGAGGTTAAACACACAAACACCATTCTAGCTAATATAGTGGTCATGAAGGCTGACATCACGTCATTACCCTCAGGGGAGTTAATTATTCAGAAGTACATTCAACCGGGCGGCTACGTCAGGTGGGAACGCGAACCGATTGAGGAGTGGGTAGAAAATGTTTACGAGTCGCGAGATTGCTCGGTTTACGTCCGCCTCCGCCACGAAGCAGAACTTACAAGTCATCGCATATGGCGAGTCATCCATCCACTGTCGGTTCAGATCATCGACACTATTCACGCCAGCGGCTGTTGCAAGAACAGAGGCATTGGCGGATTCACGGAGCTCTGCAGCTGTAAGCAGACCAGATCCCGCATGTTCAAAGCTTGCGTCAAGGGCAGATCGCACTTGAGACTTTCGACGTCCTGCACCCGATGCTGATTCCGTATCAGCAGGGGATACAGCCATGGCTGTCGCAGTAGCAGTGGAGAGTCGGTGCTGCCACATGCGCAAAGCTCGCGATCGCTTTAAGCCTCGTGCCACGTAAAGATCCAACGCAGCACTGAGCTGGGCGAGTGCCGTGAGGGCAGATGGGAGCAAGTGTTGGGATACAAATCCAGGCGCGGCCGAATTTTGGACGAAGCGTGCCTGCGACAATAGGGTCGTGTAGGCATGCATCGCGACGCCAATAAGCTGAAGATCCACCGCCGACTCATCGGTCTCGCCGTCTTTGCAAGCAACTAGCCATGCGACGAGGTTCTTCAACTCGCGCAGGGGATTGAAGGTTGTAATTGCAACAAGAACCCGTGGTCCTGCGGCAGCCATGGGGAGAATAACAAACCTCTTCAACATGCCAAGGAAGGAGAATCCTTCGCTCGACTCCTTTGCACCCGTTCCCCTGACCACCTGCGGACCTGATGTGGCGGTGGGAGATGATCCACTCTCAAAAGGGTTTAGGAGTAACACGAGTGTACGCATCATGGCCGTAAACATAAGAGGCAACAAGCTGAGGACTGGGAATCGTTCGCTCGCAGGAGGGGCAGGGAGCGTGACAATCGATTCCATCAACTTCTGGATGATTGATGGCGACTGGCCGTTGTCTTCGACGTTGGAGCTGCCCAAACGCAGCAAACCGCCAAACATACTGGCCGCGATCATCTGACGAACCGTTTTCGGTGCTCGCGCTTCTCGGCGCAAATCATGAATGATGTGCGTGTATAACCGCTTCGTATACAGAGTAACCAAGTATTGAGTCGTGGCCGCATGTACAGCAGCAAGAGTTGGAATGGGCCCTTGGTATGCCTGCAGCACCGGGAACTGATTCGTCGCGAGCGTTGAGGACGATCTATGACCAGACGCCGTCGACACACTCACAGGAATTGGTAGTGGATTTCCAGGGCCCAGGCCAACGAGCAAGCCTGCTCGTAGGCCACTTGCTATGAGATGCTTCTGTGCCAGTGCAGCGGGCGTCAAGACAGAATGGTTTGGAATTGGATCATAGTCGAAGATGAACGGCACATCCAGACTCGTTCGCTGTGTGGGGAGTGTAGTCATGACACGAGTCCCGGTGTTGTCATGATCCAAGCGTGAACCGAATGATGCTGCTTTTGGGTTCAGTTTGGAGGCTGTTGCGTCCTGTGGCAAGGGAACGTTGATGAGAGCGAACTTAGCAGGCAGGCCATCCGCAATTAGTCGCATCGCACGCTCTGGGTCGGTCTCGAGGATGCGCAAGAGATCAAGGTATGCGAGTAGACGGGCCAAAGGAGCTTCGACATGAGCCAGGCCGTGGAGCAAATAGCCCTCAAAGGCGAGAGGCTCTCTCAATACAAGCTGCAGGACCTCACGCTGGAACATCAAGGCCAACACGAAAAAGCATGCGACCACATATGCACGGAAAATAGCCAGCAGTGCGAGCATCCAACGTTTAGGAGGTGGCAGGACCTGCTTATCAATTGTGTAAATAATACCATCTTTGAGATATGTGAATACCGCCATGCGTCCGGAAGAGAGTGCACCTGATGTAGCGAGGACAGGCGAGTGATCATTAAAGGTCCATGTTGGTGTACCAAAGGCATGTGTGACTGGCTGATCATACAATCCGTTCGCGATGACGAGAGGCGGTGCAGTCAATAGACCACTGGCAGAGTGCTCGAGCCGACTCCTGATATATTCGTAGTATACATCATCCGCGTCGCTACCCACGAGCAGCTGCGGCACACCGATTGATCTAAGCATCTTTCGAGTGTACCTTCCGACTCGACTGAAGGCGTTGGAAATAGTGTTGAGCAATCCACCTCCTAGAGACGAGTCTCGAAGTACTGTCTCCTTCAAAGTAGCAGAGTCAAGTCGCCAGTCTGCGCGATTCAGTTGCGCCAAAAGTTGAGTGCTAAGGTGCTTAGGGAGTCCCAGGGCGGCCGCTGAGGCTGCAGCCAGGCGTTCACTTGCTGCATTGCGGTTGTTGTGAAGCCCGAAGATGAGCGAGTCGAGGTTCGGACCTTCAAGCTCGAGAGCAACTCGAAGATCTCGGCGCACTCGCGCCGCTCGGGTGCTGGAAATCACGAGCGCAATAAACGCAAACAAGGCAAAAGAAAGGCAAAGAATCCTAAATGAGGCCTTAAGAGTTCGGCAAAGGATTCTCGGCGTAGCTTCAAGTACATGAGCCAGGCGAGACTTGGAAACGTGAATGGTCGGTGAAACAGGAGATGTTGCACGGTTTGAGCCAGGTGGCGAAAGCCACAAAATAACCGCCACAAAAATGGCATGGAATGTTGTGAACAAGAACACCAAGTCAAGCGGATCGGGAGCAGTATACGACTTTTCTGAGTTGTCCTTATTCACCTCGGTGTCTGGCTTGGCCTTCTTGGAGAACCATGTGACAAGCCACCTGTCAGATGGCAGCAAGGCTAAAAGTGCACCAGTTAGTCCATGAGTTCGCCGACGGATGCTGTACGATTTGTTCGCATCTGGTGATTCACCTTGGGTTGCAATTGTGTCTTCTGTAGTGGCCCACCCATCTGACACAGCCAAGCTGTCTTCGGTCAAGGTCAAACGTCGCGCCTGATCTGGGCCCATTGGGGCATGCGACGTGCTCCTTAAAAATGCCGCAAAGGTGGAGGACTCCAAGAAAGAGGCAGGAAGTGCGACATCGATACTTCCATCACCTTGAAGTGCAAGAACATAGTGCGACGTTGAGAAGCCAAAGGAGATATTAGCGATTACGACAGCAATGATCAGGGCGACGAGTGCGAAGATACGACCAACGAGACTTGAATCAGTACCGTTGCATAAACGAGTGCGGATGCTTCTCAACTTTCGGCCAAAGGGTCCGCTTTGTCGACTCGTTCGGCCAGTTCCTGCACTCTGGCCTGTACCCGCTTGAGAAGAAGTCGACGAAGACGACGATGGTTCTGAGCCCACAGTGCGTCCGATGCCTGAAAGCAGTTGCTCTTCGCTTTCAAATTCGTCCAAGTCAAAGTCATCTGCATCTACGTCTTCGTCAGAAGTCAAATAGAGTGAGTTCACTGATCGGCTTGCGACAGAGCCCAACCAAGGAGATACTGCAAGCAAGACCGTTATGAAAAGCGGAACAACTACGCAGAGACCTAATGGCCATGTGAAGCTATTTCGCATGCTGAAAGGATCGAAAACAATTGTTCGGGACAGGAGTTTTCGTGTCAGGGGCGTTAATGCCATGGCGATCTGGGAGTATTCCACAACCCAGCGGCATGCCACGAATAGGATTGCAAGAATTGGCGCAGTCCACACGAACGCAGCAATGCGACGCCATGTGACAACACCGCGAATCCAGTCAAGGTAGTAGGGATTTGGTCGGCTGGGCAGTGCCAAGGCAGGAAGATGCGCTGCACTGGCATACTTTGGTGCCTCACTTGGGCGCATAGGCTTCGAGTTCAATATGTTTTTGATCGACTCGGCTTTCAAACTGGACTGATCAACGGGTGGGATTGTGAAGGCTGCTGAAGAAGCGGGAGCCGCTTGCGCAGTCTGCTGGCCTGCTAATGGTGACAGTTGTGGTTGCCTTGGCGTCGTCTGCCTGCTCGAGGCTGTGGTTCCAGGGGTAGCCTGTTGCTGTTGTGGTTGCCGTTGTTGCTGTGGATCAGCCACAACATTTCTGATGTTACCAATACGCGCCGATCTACGACGGTACGGAATGACTGAGACCTGCTCCATCGTCTGGATCGAAGCACTTGTGGTCGGTGCTGACCTCACCTAATAACTCCCAGAGCGAGTGGCTAGATCTGCGATCCACAACTGGTGCCACGAAACTAAGTCTGCGACTGCGGCCGCGGATCTCCTGTGTCCGTGTGCTTGTACTGGTCTCACTGCCTCACTCTGCTGACGCACACACTGACACACAGACTCACCGTGCAGTGTCGGACTGCGGGTCGGATCGCCTTCGAACTAGTCTCCAGTCTTCGGGGCAGGCAGGACGGGGTGCTGCGCCGACTATGAGTTCCTACATGTGGTTAAGGGGAGCAAGCATAGGGTAAGGGCGTACCTGTTCTGAACATCGCGCTACTCTCTGGTGTGAACAGGCTTTCCAAACGATGTTGCCACGGATGTGTCCCTTGCTCGCGGGGTCCCTTTGGACAAGTGCACAAGCTACCATTCCGTATGTCCCAGAACCACCGCAACCGGCTCGATGAAGAGTACCAAACATCACCGCCTGACTTACAAACGCCTCGTGGATCCAACGAGAGCAGCCCCTAACCGATAGCACCAAGGGCGCGCAATGTCGAGAGGAAGACGAGAGTCTGGTGTAGAGCGTCGTCAGGTGTAGCCAAGATCCGAGGCGATGGACAGACGCAGTGGGCTGCAGTCTATCTGCCGAGCACGGTTTCATAGGCAGCACGGTCTAAGACATGCGCAAGCCCACCGGATGCGAGAGTTGATCGAGTCCGAGATGCGGGTTCTCAGTAGATTTCACGCGATCCCGTGCGATGTGTGGATAGAAATCAATACCATTCGACAACATCGAACCAAAATCACACAATTTACGTGTTTTCTCAACACACAACCCTTGCTACTCGGATATATCGCTTCCAGTAAAACTAAGCGAAATCGTTTTCAACGGCCGCCAGCGGGCAGTTCCGCAGGTGTTTCTCGGGGCATATCTCGGCTCCAGGCCTGGTTCGGGCTGAGTGAGTCTATGTGGGTCAATCACGTTTGTGTGCGCGAGCTCAGCCCAAGACGCAGTATATCCCTGGCAGAATAGCCGAAAAACCCCCAGACGGAGCGAAAATCAGAGTTGCAGGCATACTACTAATATTGTTAAAACTTTGGATTGGGGTGTAGTAGTCTTTCCCGAATGCTGCCAAGGAGTTAGCTGAGGCGATATAACCCCACTTCTATCCATGAGCGAGTCGCTTAACTCCGCGCCCGCACTCGCTAGCCCCGCAAGAAAGTTCGCGCCTTCGAGCTCTCGTGGACATGCTTGGGTGAGGTTCATTCGCAATGTGGTGCTGTTGGGAGTGGACCGAACCCTTACGGGGATTACTCGATGGGGCTGTTACTTACTGATTTGCGGGATGATATGCGCCATCACGTGGGTGTGGCTCATATTCTGGCTTGAAGGCGTACCCTTCCTGCTCGACACGCAAGGCTACTGGACGGCATGTCTCAAGACATTCGTCGTGACCTATGGCGTGGTACTCCTGTTCTATCACTATTTTGCCACAATCTTCGTAGGACCCGGTACGGTTAAGCAGGTCATCGGCGAGTACACACGTGCAAAGCGAGCCTCTTCATGGGGCCAGAACGAAGTTTCGGATCGGGAGGAGGAACGCGGGCTGCACCCTGCGCCAGTGCAGGGTCTACCGCCATCCATCCTAGCCAAACTGGAATATGATCCTGAGCTTGCTGATGACAAGCTGGAGTTGAACGAATCCGATGCTAACGTCGAAACACTCGTGAAGCTGCCGTATCGCTTCTGCACCAAATGCAATCTCCCCAAACCCATGCGTACGCACCACTGCAGCGTGTGCGGTACATGCTGTCTCAAAATGGATCACCACTGTCCATGGTTCGGCACCTGCATTGGCTTCCGCAACTACAAACACTTCTTTATGTTCGTCCTGCTGGTGAATGTTCTCGCGATATGGGTCACATTTGAGTTGCTCCCCTTGATCATTCGAGCGTATGCTGAGTTACCTGCTGCGACGTCACACCTCATCTCTGTGAGACACATCCCATTTCCGTATGTCTCCAATGCTGCGGCAATACCACATCAGACAGCTATCGCAGATGTTCGACATGGTGATGCAGGGATGTCAGCTATCGGAACATCTGATTCCATTTTGACGCGAGTCACCGGAGGCTTTATATTTAGTCTGCGTTTGCTGCTAGGCGCGAATTTGAAGGCTCCAGAAGGTGATTTGGTGACCGCGTCGCCTTGGATTACACATGTAGGTGTGGACCCACTTACGTCCTTGAGCTCCAAATCTTGCGCGCTGGGTGCAGGAATCTTGGCTAGTGCTGGATGGCTCGCCACGACCTTGTTTATGGCTTGGAATGTCTACTTACTCGCGCAGAATCTCTCCACAATCGAGTTGTACTTGCGACAGCGTGGGCCGCCCAAATCTACGTACTTGACCGGTCGTGAGCTTGATGAGATCCGATCAACCCCCAAAGCTCTCCGTCTCAGCTGTGCGAAGCAGCATCCGTACGATCTAGGGGTGGTTCGTAATCTTAGCAGCGTGTTTTTTAATGTCGATACCATGCGAGGAGCATCTGACGTGCGTGTCTTAATAAGAGGGCTCATGGCTTTTTTAAGACTGCTTATTCCCATCTCAACCCCTCCACCAGGTGACGGGCTCACCTTCCCGCTCTCAAAGTCGGCAACTAAGGCACTACAGATCGTATCACTACGTCCACGTAGCAGCCTATCTTTAGCTACACAGACAACGGTTCGTGAGTCATTGCAATTTGCTTCTGCACGAGGATCTACAGCTACTCACCACAGCAGCGACCAAGAGCCTCGTATCCGACTTGAATTCGATGCATCGTTTGACGCTGATACTGAGACTGACGATGCTGATCTCGTTTCATACTCGCACAACCGTGAGTATGCAAGTGCCACCGCAACCACAGCTATGGCCCGAGCCACAGCACGACACAATCGGGAGCTCCTAAACACCTTGATAGGTTGCAGCTCAGATGAGGACACTTCCGACGAAGAGACCAAAACAGATGCCAGCGAGGTCATGAGGACTGCGTCCGATCAGATCGATCTCTAATGATCCATGTATAGAAACACTGTACAGATTACTAGTATATTAGCACTGATAATGTTAAATCATGTTCTAGCTCATAAAGGACAAACTGAATGCTGAGCCGCAGTTGCTTTTATTCTGTATACAGGCCAAACTCACGTAGGCGCGCCAGGTACCTCTGAGTGCACTCACCAACACCACCTAATTCATGCACGACCTTCCTGAGCATGCGCCAGCCAGGCTGGCCTGTAATCAGGATATACTCATTGTCAGGCTGCAGCGTTGCATTATAATTGGACATGCAAATGGAAACACAGATACGCATCAAAGCCAGTGGAAACACAGCTCTTAACTCAATGGGTGAAAGTAGAACACCCGTCGCTTTCGCGCTGCCTTCGCTGCCTGAGGGATAACCGCATACGTATCCTTTCGTGATCTGTGCACAGACTTCAACAATATCATCCTTCTCTAGCATCATGTAGCCTGCGCAGATTGCTAGTTCGTACACTCGACGAGATCGGGTAAAGTCTCCAAAGTCAATGATGCCCGCCACTGTGGCATGCGACCGACCCTCAGCTGGCGGGTTTACAATCACATTGTGGTCGTTGGCATCCGCATGAATCTATAGGGGACAGGGATATTACAGCACAAGAGTGAGGAGGCTCGTTAAAACGAGGTGAGTTCAGGTGAATCTGGCACCGTGTAAGCATGGCTAGGAGATAGCAAGAAGACGTACAAATCCTTCGGGCATGCCTTCCAGGGTCGCATGAACCTTTTCCTCATAGTAGGCTAGGATCTCCTCCACGACCACACGCTTCTCCTCAGGCAAGAGGCCCTTAAAGTCCTTTACAGTTCTCGCGCAATATCGCATCTCCCACTCACAATCGCGGGGGTTGCAGGTCGGGTCAACGAAGTCTTCAAGTGCTCGATCGAAGGCGCCCATGTAAGCGCCCATGTCCTCCATGAGTCCTAAGTGCTGCTGGTCAGCTAGAGACAGATCGCTCATGAGCGTACCCTCGACAAAACTTAGGAGGCGCGCCAGCTTGTTAGGGTACTTAGTGAACGAGAACGAGTGTTGATCACGACCCAGCACATACAGCTCAGGATCAGGCGACTGGTCGACGGCAATTCGCTTGACCCTGCTGGTGAGGATCCCCTTCGACTCGAGATGCAGGAGCGCGCGCGTCTGAGTCTCGAGCACTTCGAGGGTCTGTCCGTTTCGCAGCATGTTCGAAATCTTCAAGACGTATCTATTGCCATCCGTACACTTGACTGAAATATTCTGGTCATCGTACGAGTCCAGACCACCAAACGCCTCAGGAATTGCGGTCAGTCCATACAGTGCAGCCTATAAGACATGTATAAGATATTTTATCCACGTTAAGAGCCGCGAACGCATCAAAATCGTCCTGAATGCAGGTCCATCGGAGGGTGCGGCTCTCTATGGGGTGTGAAAACGTACGATTGCTGCGCTAGCCTCTGCGTATGTGACGCGGGTTTCGAGGGATTTGATGTCAGCCTCGGTGTCTACGGCGCTCATTGCGGTCTGCTTAGCACTGCACTGCGTCAGTGTAGAGATATACGATTCGTGGAAAAGAGCACCGATGAGTTTCAAATTCTTCTCATGCGCTCTTGAGAGCTGGAGTTGAGGCACATTGTGGCTTCAGCACGGCTATGATAGGGGACATTTAGGGGCGCGATATAACTGCCAGCTGGAGGTAGCCATGATCATTCATTTCTGACTGCAAGTCAATGAAAAGGGGGCTACATAAACAGCCGATGTTAGTTTTCTATTAAACAGCGGGTTTGCGCTGAGACCGCATATGCATGCAGTATCGTAGCAAGTACAGGATGTGGCATGGCGTCATGATAGAAACAAATATTATACAGGTGAGGTTTGGGTTGAAACGCATGCGTCCATGGACTATTCACTATTCAATCTCGATCTCGTACTCATCCTCGTCTTCGTCGTTCACTTCGTAGGCCGTAGGAGCTGGTCTCAATGACGCAGATGCCAAGGCGTGGTGGTGCATAGGCGTGCTTTGAGCGTACGGGTTCGGGAACGCCGACTTGGCCACTGATGTTGTTGTTGGGACTGCGGGTTGTGCTTTAGCCAGGGTAGGTTGAACCGGCCGTGTGGGTTGACCAGCCGCAAACGCTGAAGAACGGGAGACACCCGTTGAACTAGTTGTGGGCTTTGCGCTGACGATCGAATCTTCAAACTCGATGTCATATTCGCTCTCATGTGTGCTCCGACTCACTCCCGCATTCTCTTCTGGTTCATAGTAATAGTCGTAGCCTTCGTCACCTTCAACTTCAATCTCGATCTCATCACTGTCTTGGTGCTGCACTGGCTGCCTGTGCTGTTGATTGTTTCCAGTGCGGCGGGCTTGGGAGGAAAGCCCAAAGGATGACAAGCTCTCATCAAGATAATAGCGAGGGTCCTCAGAGTCAACCGAGTTCATGCTGATGTCACCATGCCTAGACATTGGCGCCGAGGGCTTGGCCATGGGAGCGGTAGCCACAGCTGCACCTCCTGACGCTCGCTTCGCTCCGACTTGCTCTTGACTAGCTGCTTCTTGGCGTCGGCGGAGTTCCTCTTCATATTCGGCCTCACTTTCACTTAGCGTGCGGTAGGTGGTGTAGTTGCTTCTTCGCCCTGACTTGCTCTCATCTTCCAAATCCTCATCTTCATCGAGGGCTTCTCCTTCATTGTCCTCGCGGATATGGATGTCGGCTTCGGATTCTGAGTCTTCCTCACGCGGAGAAGAACCGCCATGCACGGACGCGGCTGTCATTGTACGGTCTGGGGCCGTTGTTCGTGATGTAGGCTTTCCAACCGATTCTTGAGCGGTCGGTGCCTTGTGCACATGCGCTGGTGGTTGTGGCGGCTGCGTTTCAACTCGTCGCTGCGATCGATCTTGTGATACAGCTGCCTTGACGGGGGTTGCCTGTGCTGGACGCCGAGATGCAATGACAACATCGACATCGCCTTCGTCCGTGTCTGAGCCACTCTCGTATGTAGCCATCGGATTAGCATGCGAGACACTATCCTGTGAGGTCTGTTGTCTTGCACCAGCGAAGGCTCTAGCCTGCCGGGCCTCCTGGGCCTTCTCCATAGTCTCTAGCCTGTTCTGAGCGAACTCGAGCATTTGAGAGGTATGCGCCAATGTAGCCTGAAGTGAGGAAATCTCACTTTCTTTAGCAATAACAAGCCGGCGGTGCAGCTTTCGTTCTTCGCTCGCGGCGTCGATCTCAGCCTGCAGACGTCTCCGCTCTTCGGCCCACTTGGCCTCACGATCACGCCAGCGTTCTAGTTCCTGTTCCTGAAGTTTCAGCTTTTGTTGTAGAATCGCACATTCACGTTGGCTTTCAGTTTTCTCCGCCTTGACTTCCTCGAGTCCCTTCTTCAGAACATCAACTTCGGAGAGCTGAACATTGAGAGAAGCAATCTCTTCTGCACGGGTGTGAGCCAACGCTTTGGCCTCTTGTGCAAGTTTTTGCTCGGTTTCCAACCGCACCCTCAGTGCAGATGTTACAAGCTTCTCCTCCGCTAAGAGATCCTCTGCCTTCCGCGCCCTTTGAAGAAGCTCGTTCTCAGCCTCAAGCTTTGCACTCTCGCGAACGACTTGCACCCGTTGCTGAGCTTCCTCTGCGTCTTTGCGAGCAGCTGAGGCAGCCGCTTTCTCAGCTGCAATACATGCTTCAGCCTGAGATAGCTGCTCTCGTAGAAGCTGTACCTCTACAGCTGCAGTTTCAGCACGCTTCTGCGCTGAAGTCAGAGCCTCTCGTAATGCGTGAAGTTCTCCTGCATGCGCGGCTGCCTCAGATTCAGCTTTGGCACGTACCTCCGCAGTGGCCTCGAGGACAGCCTTCCTAATGAGATCCTCTTGGCCACTTTGTGCAGCTGTAACAGCCGCGGTGGCGTGTGCAAGTTCAGCTCTGAGTCGTACGCATTCCTGCTCGAGTTCTTCAAGCCGACCGGTGCGCTCTTGTAGCTCACGCTTGACGAGTGCCAGCTCATGCTGTGCTTTAACGAGGGCCTTGAGGCGGTCTAGCGAACCTAGCTTTAAACAATATTCAGGTGATCGGTCTCCAGCAGCCGCAGCGGCCAGAAATGCATGACCTACTCCAAGCGCTAAACCTGTGGTTAAGGTCGTTGACCCGACAGGGCCAGAGTTTTCAACATTTGGATCTTGTGTTTGTATCTGACTTGGCTGAGCGCTGATTTGATTTGTTCCAGGCTCAGTAGAGCTAGTTGTGACAGCATCCCGCTTTCTACTAGGGTCATACGAAGGTGCCATGGGAGAAGCCTTGCTACTGTTGGCAGCAAGCTCCGCCAGCTGCGCTTCGATTTGATCGATTGGGCTTTCAACAAGTTGGGCAAACTGTTGTGAGCGGAAGTTGCCACGCAACTTCAACATAACAGGTGGCAACGCAGGTTTACTGGCGTGTCTTGCGCGCGCCACTAAAGCATCTAATATACGGAGGCCTGAAGAAGAATACGCGTCCAAGGCAGCGACTGTACTAGTGAGAGGTATTCTCAGATCCAGAGAGTTTGAGCTCAAGTCGAGGATCAAGCCTTGCTCGCCAGTTCGATTTGCCCAAGTGCCAGTCTGTGCGTCCTCACTAGGCTTGGGGTTAATCGGACCTGTCGCGCTTGCCGCAGCGGTTGAGACGGCCCCGCTCTCATTTCTGGGTCGAATGAGGGCGAGTAGACCATTGATGGCGCTCCTTGTATCCAACCCACAGTTACTGAGATTAACCTTTCGCAGGTTAGGACACTGTGCCAGTACCTCACACAACATTTCGAACCCGCCCTTGGCGAACGCCCCTTGCGTTGCGGCACTTGAGGCTAACGGATTTGAGCTACCGAGGGTTGTTGATACTTCCGAGTTTCTGCCGTGATCACCAATACGGTTCCAAGCCAAGTTGACTTCTCTCAGGTAAGGTTGCGACTTTGTATCAACAATAAAACGAGCCAAATCCTTTGCTCCAGCCGCCGTCAATGCGTTGTTCTCGAGGTTGATCGATCTGCATCGAATGACAGGCGCACCAGCCGTTGCTTGGGCCTCAGAGCGCGCGCCGGCATCGACACCGGCCTCAAAAAGAACACTCACCCCATCTACATTCTCCTCACCGTCGAGTGTGGATTTCGCGAGGTACTGTCGGGCGAAAACACTCAGGCGTTGCATGCCAGCATCGCCAATGGGTGCAAAGGGAGCAAGATCCAGGTCGATAACACGGAAGGGGACACCTTCTGACGAAATAGCGGTGGATCCAGGTACCTTCGCAGGTATTCCAGCATATCTCTGGTACTTTTCATCCTCACGCCACTGCTCCATCAGCCCACGCTTCATACCTGCCAACTGTTCCAATAGCTGGGAAAGACTGGGCTTTGGTTTGGTGGCGGATTGTGTCGCGGCGCGGACTCCGCCGTGGAAGCCACCCGTTAGGGATGGCTCCTCCATGCGTTATCTACCTCACTCGCTCACCAGATTGCCAACACAAATCCGCGATGTACCGGATCGCGCGTATTTGGAAATATGGAGTGAACCGTTAGTTTTCAAAATTTGGGCCAGGACGCATGGGGTGGCGTCGGAAATTTCCGGGCCAGGACGCATAGGAAGCAAACGGCAAAAACTACAATGGTACAAGTTTGCAATAAGCGGATTGGAGGATGAGTGTATTGCTATAAAGGCTAGATGGAGGTGGGGAGTCCTTCAAGAAGCCCAAAACCCAGTCCCAATCTGGACTATGCTCTACCGAACCCCTTGATTTGCCTGCTATTTCACTCCTCACTGGAAGTTTGCCACTTTGACCCCTTCGTCACTGCACTTTCGACGCGATTCTAGAGCCAAAACCTTTAGTGCCAAGCCCGCACTAGATCGAGAACGGCAGAGGACCTCAATTACAGCGCGCTATTGCCCAGGGTGCGTGGAGTTAGCGGTCGTAGATCATGTCTGATTCGGCTCTTCTAGCCTACGGTCTGTCCCGTGCGCTTATCCTGCTGCCGATTACGATCTGGTTGCAGTGGTACTATGCGCGCTATTTGAGCTCGTGGATCACCCACATCATTACCTTCATTACCTGGTCACTGTCTTTCAGTATTGTATATGTTCTCCCCCTGGATCTCATTCCTGAAAACAAAGATCAGGGACTAGTTGTAGTCTGGTACGCACGCGTCAGCAGTTGTGAACGGCGTTTCCGTCCTGAACAGATGGTGATTTCAAGTTCGCTGCTGCCCATCTCGGTATCTAACATAATCTGGATCTACCCCTTCCCCACCTTTAGGAAAGTTATCTACTGGATGTCGTTCGGCCTGTGTTGGGTCGTTGTCCCTCTGATTCAGGACTTCTACGCCAACGGTGCGTTTACCTTCAAACGGAGACTCATATCTTCAGTCAGGTTCAATGTCAAGTTTTATCTCATAGCTGGTGTGGCCCTACTCATTTTCATGATCGCCAAGATGATCGCATCGCGACTTACTATTACCGAAGTTGGAGCTTTCATCATGTGCTTGGCAAACACTTGGGGTTTGCTCCTGCTCGTGCTGCTCATGGGATATGGTCTTGTTGAGGTCCCCCGCAATTTGTGGTACTCAGGAAACCGCAACATTGCGCTGAAGCGTTGCCACTACAAGCTCTCTGAGCTCCACGGCAAGGCGATCGAGCAACAGGATCGTCTAGAGCAAATCTGTAACGTGGTTCAGGCCCTGGATCGAGCTGTTCCGTCGACAAGCCCCCTGCGGTTCTGCGTTGACAAGATCGTATCCAACTGCCCATCTGTCCGGAGCTTTGAGGGTATGCGGATCTATCCGGACGGTCGAGCCGTCGAGATCGTTGAACGCTTGACCAAACTGCGCAAGGTTCCATATGAAGCATGGTCCGAGCGTGACATGGAAGAGCTTAACTACCTCTGTATCAAGGCTTCCAATGCTGTTCGTGTGCTCACTGCAGATTGGGAGGCCACAATTAAGAAAGCACTTGATCTTGAAGGTATTATTGCCTGGCAAACTTCAGCTGCAGGTTCAACTACGATCCCTGCGTCAGTGCGACATCGCAGCACGCTATACCAATACTATTGGCGATTTTCCGTATTCTGGAGCCCAGTAACGACCCGTATTGTGGCTGTTATCTGTGCCCTTTCTTCTGTTATTATGCTTTGGGGTGAACTCGCTCTAGTTTTCCCCAAGAATCTCTCGCCTCTAAGCCATCTTCTAAAAGCCACAAAACACAACTACTTCATCTCACAAACGATTTGCTTGATTTACCTCTTTTACTTGGTGTGGTGCACCTTCTACACGCTCTTCCGAGTTCGTTTGTCTTCCTTCTATTTCATGGATCCAAGAGGCCATACCAATGCGGTCTCGATCTTGCACAACGCCGCGTTCATGCTCCGCGTGCTGCCTGCACTAGGTTACAACTTCTTTGCTGTGCTTGAGTTAAAGAACACGGCATTCCAACATGTCATAGGTACTATGAAGGCCATTCCCTTCCTGGGAGGATCGTTCAATACCTACTTCCCACTTGTCATGTGTGTCTTCTCGGCGTGCACACTTTTCAACTTCTTCTCGAAGCTCCTCGATTTCCTGAATATTCCCCACTTCCGCTATTCAGAAAGCTTCGATGACGAACACATTGTCGAGGGTCGCACGCTATTTGAGGCTGAGAAACGACGTCGCGACTTGAATCCTCCAGTTGCCGTCGCTAACTCATTGAATGAATCTCAGGCTGAACTGACGACACAGCTTCGCAGCGATGTTGGTTCTCCTTCGGATAACGGTTCTGCCGTAAAGTATGGTGCGGCCAATGTAAGCACAAGCGGTAGCTCTTCGTCAAAGATCGTAAGGACAACTCGAGGATTCAAGGGCGGATCACTAACCGACCAGCTGGACGCTCTCTAGCTCCAACAATTGCTTAACCCCAGCATTAGTTGCCCCATTTCATACAACTTATTGTATTTGTGTATATTTTTCAGTCATCCGGCCCCACCTGGTTGCGTTAACAATGTGAAGTTCACATGCATGCCATGCGCACTGGACCTGCCCAGACTGTAACACAGTTGGATGCACAGTGGCAGGTCCTAGTACGGACTTGCAACAAATTGCGAGTGAGGTCTGGCCCAATTTGAAATTTGGAACCAACCTGGGGAAATTTGAAAATTTGGAACCGGGTTCCAAATTCTCGTCCCTGGTTTGGAACCTGGTTCCAAATTTTTGGAACTAGTTCCAAACCGCACGGGCCCGCGGTGCTGAGTTTTACACTCAAACGCGTTGTGATCAGGGTAATTGTTGGGGCTCATGGAGAGTGCTATTGGGATATAAACACCAGTGTTGGGTTGGTAACCCCTACAAAAATCCACCCCAGAGGGATATATTTCACTACGAGTGACACCAGTCTATGAAAACTCTGCTGAAACTCGTCGGGAGTGAAAAGCCAAACTCTTTGAGCACTAGTTTTCCGTGTCTAGCGCGTGAGATAAAAGCTTTTGAGGCACAAGAACCCCTATGGATCGATTGCGCTGACGTGCCCGCGTTGATTTTGCTATATCCCATGTAGATGCCTGTGAACCACCTGTACGAAGTGATCGGCCGTAACAAGCCCACGGAGAAGAACCCCAACCCCCAGATCTTCCGCATGAAGCTGTTCGCTCAGAACAAGCCCATCGCGGAGTCTCGCTTCTGGTACTTCCTCCGACAGCTCAACAAGTCCAAGGCTGCTCTCGGTGAGATCATCCGCGTCACGGAGATCTTCGAGCAGAACCCTGGCCACGTCAAGAACTACGGTATCTCCATCCGCTACAACTCCCGCTCCGGCACCCACAACATGTACAAGGAGTACCGCGACGTAACCATCAACGGCGCTGTTGACCAGATGTGTACGTTTTAAATTGATCTATTGATCAGATCTTCATGCGCAGTCGAGACAACAGTCAGAGTAGAGCAGAACATCGCAGTCGGCAGTCACAGTAGGACGACACTAGACAACCAGTCAATTCCATGTCGCGCACCAATATGGGACGGAGAAGAAGATGTATAAGGTCCAGCATCTCACGCGTTCCCCTTGCCGCTGATACAACGGCAATGGAGCGGACCTGAGGCTGTAGAGTGGTCCTTCATGGAGGGGTGACCACCTTCGGCGGCTACAGAGTAGTCTATCTGTATCTCTGCCCTCCATCGTGAGAGGTCATCATGCATTGTAAGACTGCACAGCGGGACGGTCAGGGTTGCGTCGCGTACGCAGCACTCAACTCACGTTTGCAGTCGACAACGCCCTTTTGTCCGTCTTCCCCCGCCCCCATCTGATGCGTGAACATTGACTGGCCCTGGTGTAGCACGACGTAGAGATTGATGATGCAAATGATTTTCTGCCTACAACAACTGTCCGAGCTTATTTGTGCTTAGATGTGTCTTACAATTTGCATTTCACAATTGATAATTCACAACTCACCTTGCATACCCTTGCCCTCGCCTCAACCTCTAACTCTAGACGCCGAGCTTGCTGGTCGCCACCGTGCTCGCCGCTCTGCTATTCAGATCGTCGACACCTGCATCGTACCCACCAGCAAACTCCAGCGCGATGTTACCAAGCAATACGTTGAAAAGAACCTCAAGTTCAAGCTCTACCACCGTATTCCTCGCCCTGCAACCAAGGCTTACAAGTCCGTCTTCGCGGCAAAGCGCCCTGTTGGCTTCTTCTAAGCACCGATGGGTTCCATTACTCAAATACAGTATCACAGGTCTTGAAAATACTCAAACACATGGCTTAACATTCAGTTTCGATCGCTTTATTGGACTACGTAGCACGGTTGGGAGGGGTGCGTCTATGTATTGGGGTGCAAATAGGGGAACAGGCCGTACAATTATATATACTGAGTGCTAATCAAGTCTACTCTCTTGCCCTCTTCTTATCATTTGTGTCACTCACGAAGGCGCCTTCATAGATTAAAAGTCGGATGCGACCTAGTGGGCGTCCACGCAATCTAGGATCGCCACCATCCTTAATAGGAAGCTCGAACACGCCGACTTTGTAAATGAGATCTGTTTCGCTCGACTTGACAAGTTCTGCAGTCTCCTCAGGTGAAAGCTTCAGCTCGTTTGCGATGGATGCCATTGTACTTCGGTCTGGTGCAGTCGAGAAAACCTTGTTCGGAATGGCGGGATAGCCCCGACTTTCGCTGCGAGACTCGCGCACCGGCAGTAAAGCTTTCGTTGCATCATATGCTGTCTGCAGCTGGTTGGGACCAATTTCCACGACACCCATAAGGCGATTTGACCCGATGCGCTCGTAGTCGTAAACCCGGATCCTGACCGAACTGGCATCTGCGCCGGGTACAAAAACCACCGAGTTCCATACAGGGTTCACGGTGTTGCTGACCTTGGGAGTTTCTAGCTCAGCAGAGGTAAGCATTGTAGCTTTGAACAGTGGCGACGAGAGCGGTGAGGACAAGGAAGAGGTTGACAATTTGCTCATTTCATTCGCGCTGAAGCGGTACGAAGGTAGTGAAATGCGTTCAAATGAACCGGTCACCGTTACGTACGGGTCGCTTGTGCCGTTGGTGTTGAGACCCAAAACATTCGTTGCACTCACAGCCATGACTCTCATGCCAACGACGAGTTCATGTGGAGGCTTCGTATGGAAGCGCACGTGCGGGTAGAGTTGCTGGATCAGCCGTGAGATGCCCACGACACGCTGCCAATCACTCTTCATGTCACGCAAGAAATACTCGAAGAGGAAGTCAGCAAGATCCGATACCTTATCAAGATGCTCTCGGTTCTTGCCTTGCAAGACAGAATCCGGGTTACCTATAATACCAAATGCTGACAGTGCACCGATCGTGCTCAGCATCGGCCGATAATCTGGTCTAGGCTGTAAAGGCGGTTCTTCCACAGTCTCACCTGCAGTCGACCCTTGTCGGCTCTTCTTCGCCTTCTCCTTTTCTCTGCGTTTCTTCTGCTTTTCTGTCATCGCCTCTTTGCTCTCAGCGATACCCTCCGCAAACTTGCTTGCGGAGATTCCAAGGAAACGCATGTTAAAAATGGAGTCCCCACTTGGATTTCTGAGGGCTAGGTCAAGCATTACAATCGCTGCCCGGTGATAGAGGTGCGCTGCGAGGTCTTCACGCCCCTGAAGAACCCACGACTTATTGTCGCGTGGCTCGAGAGCATTCAGAACAAATGTGAGCATAGTGGAGGTAACCTGGCCCTTTTCTGCGGTAAGCGGAGGCTCCACCATGCCAAATGCGCGATGCAATGCGATGTTAACGCACGCATCACGCGCCTGGGAGCGGATGTAAGACATCGAGTTGATGATCGTTCTCACGGTGCCAACCTTCGCATCCGTAATTTGCTTCCGGCACTCAGCAATTTGTTCTTCAAGACTGGGACCCGAATCAACCTTTTCTTCAAGACGCGGATCCACAGATACCTTCGAGCGGGAGGCGCTTGCCTTCTTCGACACAATAGATGCGAGAATCTTATTAAGGCCATTTTCCATTTGGTCGAATGGATCGGTATCCAGCGGCTCATATGCCAAACGGAACAAGGCTGACAACGGTAGCTGCTGCATCTCTGCAGGATTGAAGTCCATGCTGCGCGGACAACCTTCATAGGCGTCCCTTGCTTGCCGATGGAGCGGCGTTAAATTGATGGATACGCTTGCAGCCTCTTCTAGCCTCTTGTTCTCCTCTCGTTTGTCCAATCCCGCTGCGCTTTGCGCGATTTCAAGAGGGTTGGCAGCCCAGAGTGGAGATCTTTCGGTTGCTAGATGATTCGCTACGAGCTGTAGAACTGGCAACACGCTGGTCACCGTGGGCACAACACCATTGACCCACAATTCGCGGACAAATGACACATCAACAATGTTGGCCGCCTCGGCCTTGTTTGTAAAGCTGGCGCAGAGGTTAACCCAAATATTGTTCAGTTTACCATCTTGCCAGTAGTATTTCAGTAAGACTTGTGGCGATGCCCATTCCGTGCACAGTTCCTGGAAACGAGACTTGACAAACTCAGTATACGTGGCTGCGAGTGATGCACATTCAGACAGTGGGGTAATTTCGTCAAGAATGCTTCCAAATCCCAGAATCAGAGAGAGTAAGATCTGGCTTCGGACATTATCCTTTTCCATCTCTCCGAGGACCTCTTGGAATGCCGCAAGGAGGTTTGTGAGTAGCACTTGGACTTGGGGTTCGAGATGAGGCACCTGTGGAAGCCGTCTTGTGAGGATAATTAAGTCGAATCGGCTTTCTTCCAGGATTTGCTTGACTAGCTCCGGCTCAGTTTGTTTCTCATCATCCTCGGACACGAATTGGAATCCCTCCAAAACCTCTTCCAGAGTCCCTCGTCGGGTTGAGTCAACCTTGAGACCGAGTCTGTTACGCAGTCTTGTGCGTCTGTGATTTACCCGATCGAAGAGCGTCTTTGTGATGATAGAGTCAATCAAGCTTCTGAATGCCATTGGTTTCTGATCCTCCAAGAAGGCGAGGAGCTCTCGGTTTTCAGAGAGGGCGTCTTGGAGTACCGGCTCGGAGGCCACGTGGGTCTCGGGTATCAATGGGAGAATAGGTTCGATGTCAAGAATTTCTAGCACGAGCGCGTTGAGATTCATCCGAACCGGATCCTTGGTCAGTCGGGCAATTCTTGATAGGATTGGCCCTCGGATATCTCGGCATGCCTCACGCAGCTCATATTGCAGGTTGGTTAAGAGCTTCGACAAGGCTGGCACAAATGTGCTGGTCAGTTCCTGACGCACAGGGCTGTCCTCATTATTCCACGCTTCTGTCGGAACACCAAACAGATACGGTTGGACTTGTTTCACATCATATGCCCTCTTGCTTGCTAGATGCCTTAGCGGTGCAAATGCACTGGGAAGACATAGCTTGGGTGGAACAAATTGGGTATCTACTGGACCTTCAGGCAGGCAGCGTTCCAAATTGGAGCGAGTAGCGATGCTAATTGCGATTCGGCGGTAGTGACGAAGGATGAAGGCAACCCATGTCATGAGGTCCACGACTTTCTCCAAATCCTCTGCATCATCTTCGAAGGTTGTACTCTCGCATTCTTCATACTCTCGACGCAGCTGGTCAATTCTTTCCGCCGACAAATGACTGGGAATCTCAGGCGCCTTGGATTCATCATCGTGCTTGGCAATGGAGGCAACAAACCCTACCTTCTTCCGACGGTACGCGTTTGATTCGGAGCTGCTACTTTCGGACGTGCTCGTAGTGCGGCTGTCTTCAGTGGACTCGGAGCTTCCCTCAGTATCATCCTCAAAGTCATCATCGTCGTCATCATTCTCCGTCTCATCCGAATCCTCCTTGTCACTCTCAGTCTCGTCCCCACTGCCAATGCGACCAACCTGCAGTCCTTGCTTCAAGAGATCGTTTAGGTTCTTGCGCTTCTCCTCACGCTTCTCTTGCTCCGCTCTTGCCTCGGCAACTGCTCTCTCTCGATCTTCCTCCGCCTTCTTCAGCTGGTCTCGACGTACACGTCGCAGGTAGACCCGATGGCTGATCTTTGCAATCAATTCTCTGGTCACAGACATGTACGTGTGGACAACATCATGGACCTCTCGTGAGATTGCAGCATCCCCCAGGGTGCAAGAGTAGGGCAAGCGACGGAACGAGTCAGGAGGACACACGTTCTCACGCTTTCCGAAACCTCCATATCCGATCTGGAAGAGGCCTGTTCCAGGCATGCGCCAGATCGAGAAGCATACTTCATTTTGACCTGGCTCCTTGACGAGGGTTGCGAACATAACCTCTTCGCCTTGGCTAACCTTCAGGTCTAACTTATGGACATTAGAGGCATCGTCAAGAGTGTGGCTTGCATCCCTGGCTAGTCGAGCTTGGTTGAGAGCGCGCTGGACAACTAACGGGTCCGTAGTATACTCACCATCGTAGAGTTGATAGACTTGCAGTTTAAGGGCGACGTCCTGGTCCCTTCCACCTTGATGCCGTTCAGCCTGATGCCGAGGCGAGGGCTGTGGCCGTCCAGGTTGCCCAGGTTGAGCGGCTGCATTGCTAGCCGCGACGGTAGCACGACGCTTTATCATGGCTACCAAAGAGGGCACACGATCAAAATTACGCTCGTCACGCCATATGAGTTCAGGGCGGAGCATACGTTGCTCCTCCATACGTACCGCTCTCTCGATTTCTTTGTCTCGCCAGTTAAGCTCTTCCGTGGTGTTTGTTGCTCGGGATGCGAGCTCGCGCGTGCCGAGGCCCATTACCCCATTGACTAAAAGCGAGCACGCGTCCTGAGGAGGAACCATCATTTCGTGTATCTCGCCCGTTGCGGTTTTGCGCCTTCGTAGGCCGCAGAATGCATCATTGCATGGGCGTTCGCCATGGATACAGAAGGCAGGGTTCCGTAGCCTTGTATTTGCACGCTTATTTGCCTGCAAATGGGGCTCATCAGCAATAAAATACTCCGTAGCGTTACTAGATACTCGCGCGCGGTCTTCATAATACATTAGGCGCGCGACCGATGGTGCAAACATCGGCTGGAATGAACCAAAGGCAACACGCACCTGATCAGGAGTGACGAAGTCGGATGTCAGGTCGAGTGGTATGAGTCGGTGGCGTTGTGAGTCAATACGGAAGGGTTTGAGCACGGAACGACGCGTGTGGACGTCAGTGCGTCGATGGCGGGGTGATAGGTCAGCGATTGGTTCGTCCTCGGATTCTGTAACGGAACCGGTGCTGTCTTCAAGCTCGGACAGAGGGCTTGAAGAATCGCAATCCAAGGCGGACGCTGGTGAGGCCTCAGGAGCTCTTTGTGAAGCTGTTCCTGTGAATGGTGGCAACGTTGCAGTAGCTCGCTCTGTTTGCAAATCCGTCTCATCCACATCGACGGGCGGAATCGCCTCTACGTCGGCTTTCGTCAAGGTTTCTCCATGGGCCTGATCAACACCTCCGGTGGGGTGGTGGTCCCCTTCCGAGTCCTCGAGTTCCGACTCGCGGTTATCGTCACTCTCGGTAGCAGCGATGTCTTCGGTCTCCGAATCAGTGAGGTCCTTAACAAGTGGTGCAGATCCAGATCGTGGGTCGGATGTTGAGGGTCCTGTCTTGACCTGCTCTGATGTTGTTTGTGTTGACCGCGACGTACTCGTCTCCAAACTCGTCGAACTTGAGTGGGATCCGGAGCGAGACGATAGGGACTCGCTAGATGCCGTCAGGCTTGGCTCATTCGCACCTTGTGAAGGCACACCAGCCTTTTCAGGTGTTGTTGTTGTTGGCTGATTCTGGTCGTGCGTGTAAGAGGATTCATCTTCCGATTCCTCCAGGTCACTTAGGGAACTACTGCTCTCATCTCCTTTCGATTTCGGCCTTAAATCGTCTGTTGGATGCGGCAGAGGCGGTGCTTTCGGTGGACCGTATGGCTTTCGTTTAGACTTGGTTGAAGTAGCCGGTTTCAGCGCCTTCAGTGGAGGGATGAACTTACGCCCAATTGGCGCGATGGGCTTGACGCCGCTACTGCTACTACTGCTGTCGGAGTCTTCGTCACTGCTATCATCGTCACTATCGTCGAAGTCGTCTAAGCTACTCGCTGCCTCCTTGCTTTCGCTGAGTTCTTTGGTCTCATCGAGGTCAGACAACTCATCCAGAGAAGACTCACCACCTGCCGCTACTCCTAATCCAACTTTTGGCGAAGCTTGTCTGCTGGCCTTCGGTGAGCGCTGGCCTCGGATTCGAGTCAAATCTACGGCATCACTCACCGAGTCCGCGTCGGAATCAGACTCTGTCACATCGCTATCGATCTTGAGCGCTTCCTTGGGGGCCAGCACAGCGTCATGCAGCCGGCCTGCTTTCTTAGGGAGGCGAGGAAGGTGATAGTTTGGTACATCGCGTGCCTGAGCTGCGGTAGGCAATAACTGGGGCCTCGGTGCAGGAGGAAGCACAGAGGTATCGGCTTGGCTCGCTGGTGACTTAAACTTCAGCTCTGAGCAGAATGGCAAAGTCAGGTGTTCCGGAACGCACCGGTATAGTGCACGGTTTAATGGGACATCAGCGGTAGCTGCAACGCAGCCCAGAGCAATATACCCAAGCGGCGGTATCATATCATAAATATTCACAACTAGTGGGAGGTCATGATTCACCAACGTAAGCCTGAGTTTAAATCCGAGGGGTGGCAGAAGATCCGCTCTATCCTGGACACAGCATCGCGCAGAAAGTATATCGGGGGTTCGCAACGAGCGAGAGGCAACGTCTCCGAGGTTAACATAACCCTTCGGAGGGACGGGTCTCCAGATGGAAAGGGGATGCTGCGCCCCTGAGCTTGGAGTGGCAAACACGGGAAGATATCCGACAGCCTCGGGTGGTGCCGTACGGAGAGGTAGTAGAAACGGGTTGATGTTGACGCCTGCATCACGCACGTCCTTATCACTAGGCGCAACTGCTTCGGCGTAGATTGAACTGGGGTTGGGAGGCTGGTTTTGCACTGTGAAGCCAGTTCGAGCGCGTTCCATCGCCTTTTGTAGGAGCATATAGTATTGCGTTTGTGGAGTCGGTGGGCGTTGCACTACACGCGTACGCTGGGTTCCGGTTGCAACCATAGGCATTTCCACTTCGCGGTTTCCAGCCAACAAAAATCCAGGGTCCTTGAATCCATGAATCTCGGGGATGATGCCCGGAGGAACCCACGGGGCTGGCATGGGACAGCGATCCTGTATCGACATTCCGGCTAGATCCAGCGCTGCACGGGCCTGGTCGCGCTGGAGACGCGCACGAGCAATCAAACGAGACATCTGAGCCAGCGCTGCTTGGGTCAGTGCTTCCGCACGGCGTGCCAAAAGAACATCCTCTTTGGCGGCGAGACTCAACTTGGCAGCGAGTGGTTGCACCACACAAGTCTCATAATACTCCTTCCGCGTCATTGGTATAAACTGACGCAGATATAGATTGCGCAAGCATTCCTCGGTGTGAGGACGGTATGGCTGAAGGTGCATTGCAGTCCCTAGCATCAGATCACTCTCGATGCTGTTTAATTGCAGTGCACCGGCCTTGAAAATGCCCGTCTTCGGGATGATTGCTTGAGAACCAACGTTGCTATTACTGGTACCAGCGCCATTCCTCCTTTCAGAACGTGTGTCGTTCTCTTTTAATTCACTGGGGTCAGGGAAGGCGACTTCATTTCGAGCGAGGTCCACAAGGCGAGGTGCGAGAACAAATCTGGCTCGCGGAAGGTTCCCTCCAAAGACGAGCTGAGCGCTTGTGCCACAGTGATGCATGGAGTCGAGAAATTGGGGAAGCCACTCAGCAAAGAGACTGCGCAGACCAAACTCTTTCTTGACACCGATGCGAACCTGGCATCGAACGCGGTAAATCCGTGAGTCGGCCCGATCAGGAGGTGACAGGATCCATCCCTGTTCATCTGTGTACAGCTCCTTCAGCGCCGACGGAAGCAACTCGACTGCTGCTGCCACATCAGCCACATCATCATCGTCGTCTAGACCGGTGGAAGCTGTGGATTGTGTGACAATCGAGTCCATGCGCATGAAACTCGGTGAATAGAGTCCAGAGTTGCGTAAGCCAGAATCCTTCATGCGCACGAAAGCCATCCATGGTCCATCCCATACATATCCAAGTTCAAGCAGCTTATCGTCTTCGCAAGGCTGCCCAAGGTCATTAAAGTAAGGGGGGTTGGTGGGACAGAATGCTGACTCCGCTGGACTAGGTCCTCCAGGATTTACACAAACCTGTGCTTGCCAGCGACGAATGACCAGAATTGGCATTTGTTCCGGAGAAACAGTCTTAGCCGTGGACGGACTAGGCGCGGCAACGGGTACCTTCAGCTTCTTCAACAGTCTTTGTGAGTCTGAATCCTTGACCTCGGCGTAAATATCTCCGTTTACGTCCTCTGATGCGAACTCCATTTGCGATAATATCGCAAATGGATCGCTTGGGTTCACTCCAAATTTTTCGCGGTTGGTCTGCACAGTGGGTACTTGAACGGGGAAAACCGTTTTGGCGCGGACCATGGGCGCAACGTTGCTACTCTTCGGCTCGTTCTGTGCGGGTGGGCCTGTTGAGAGTACATCCGACTTTGCTTCATTCGGTTTTGTATCGCCCCCGCCCAGACCGAGGAGCTTCCGGATGGAAAAATGTTCACCCTCGATGCCATCCAGGTCCATTTCAACGTCGGGCAACCCTTCGATGTCGTCAAGTCCAATACCATCCGCCCGGGATTCAGGTTCCATGCGTCGAAAGGGCGTTTGAACTGAAGGGGACCTCGGGATGGATGCAAGCATGGTTGTCATTGAACTTGGAGAGCGCATAATACTGCCTCGTCGCGAACGATCCATTTCCAAAACTTCCCCCACAAAGGCGAGGGTTCGGCGATCCAGGCCTAGTGCAGCTGAACGCGATGTTTCACTGTTTGTTAACTCGGCTGCTTTTAGCAAGAACACAAGTGTATCAGGTGATATCGCGAAGAATGGAAGAGAAGAGGGCTGCCTGGGTGGGGCTAACTGGTTATGCAATTGTTCCAAAAGCTTGGTTGATTCCCTTGCCTCATATGTCTGTTTGTGAACGAGCTTGCGAACCATTGTTCGAGTAAAACGCTGCACGCGCGATCCTGGGGAAATAACCTCGCCTTCTGCATCATACTTGTCCGACTTTCCATACGGATAAAATCGAATCCAGGTGGGGTCCTTCCATACGTAGCCCTGTGGAAGGAGCTCACGGTCGGCCGCTTCCAATGAGTCAAATGTTTGTGCACCTCCATCCAACGACCATTTGGATATCAAAAACCCTCGTTTTGCACTATATAGCTCATGATTAAGCGCGACTTCGATCACATCCTGAGTCACATCGTCGCTGGAATTGGATGAAGTGGGCCTTTTGCCACCAAGAGCTCGTAAGGATTCTCGCACGAAGCCTTCTTGGAAAGTCATGAGGGGAGTAAGTTTCTCATATCCGTCTTGAGACCATGCAGCAAAGAGCTGAGTGGGTGATGCAGTAGGTTCATTCAGGAAGAACTCAAAGTGATCGTTGTAGCCATCTACTTTTGGTCCGCGTTCGCTCCGGCTCAAGCCAGTATTGGTGGATTTCCCTTTGGGGACGAGATTCTGGCGTGTTAATAGCAGCTTGGTAGAAGCGCCAGTCCAATCGGAGATGTCGTCATATTTGGAAGGCTCCTCAATGCCTGAGCGCTTACGAACGTCAAGCACTAAAATTTTTGTGCCTACGCGTTTCGCAAGAAGCTTCACAGCATTGGAGTAAAACTGCGACTCAAACGACACCTCCTGCTCCGGTGCGTTCTCAACTGTCATTGCATAAGGTGAGACCGGGCAGTTGAGGTTTTTTCTGAACTCAGAATTGTACCTAACCAGCAGTCTGGCATTTGATGCAGCGGCGGCCTGTTCGAGATGGTAACGCAGCGGAAGCAATGCGGATAGCCCGAAATGCACCGCGTGCGAGCTCGTCATTGACACCAACTGTCGGAGAACTACCCTGGGCAAGGCGCACTGATACGCAGACGCAAGCTGGGTCGTCGCAAACCAGATACTACGTCGCAAGGCCAAAGTTTCATGATGTTGATGGTCAGCCCATGCTTTTGTTTGCAGTACGAAGCCAAGGAACGTGACCAACACGAGGTCCGATTGCGTGTGGTTGTTTTCGGTGAGTCGAATCGAAATAGGCTCGTTGTTGTGAACAAAAAGTCGAATACCACTGAATTGTCCGCGTGTGGCCTTTGTATCCCGAGTGCCATGAACGCTTGGAGAAGTAAGGCGAATGCTTTCTTTTACCTCTTTACCGTCTTGCGACGGGATGTCGAACTCGTCTTCTTCTTCTTCGTCTTCTTCCTCCTCCCCTTCGTCAGAATCGTCGTCACTATCGAAGAAACGACTGCTTCGTCCGACTGTTGTACTAACCTCAGACTCCGATTCTTCATGAGACGTCAACGACCTGACCTTGCCCATAATACTGGATGTAACAGCCACGGGAATATTCACTGCATTCTTCAAGAAATTACCCAACAGTGGTACTTGTTGAATCAGGCCCTGAATCTTTTGCATTACCCCTCGAGAGCTGTACGCGTATTGGACGCCTACAATGCGATCCAAATCGACTGACACTTGGATGCTGCTGGACCTGTAGGCAATAATTCGCTTCGAAGTCAGGAGGACAAAGTCCCTTCGCAGCCGACTCCGAGTTTGGACCTCGTAGATACCGGTGTACAGGAAAAGCATCGGGTACTCAGCAGGGTTATCATCCAGAATCTTATACTTGATCAGATCCGCATGCAATTTGGGGTTGCCGACAAAGACCCTGGATGGCAGAGTCGGGTAGAGTTTGAGGATACGCTTCTGGAACCATGCATATTGCTCGTTTGGTCGAGCGAGTCTGCGGAGATTCCTTGTCCAGAAGACACGTGTGGCCGCGTCATTCGTTCCAATCATGAGCTTCTCGTCCCTACCACGCCGCGACACCAAGAGTTCGATGGGATAGATCTCGGTTTGGCTTTTGTTCAATATCACACGTTCACACTCGGCGTTCAACACTTCATACAACCGCACGCGCCTGCCAATACCCTGACGAATGCGCTCACGGTTGGCATCGTAGATGAGGCCACCTGGAACGAGCGCCATGTAACGCGCATCCCAGTCGCCTCTTCGGTTCCGCTTCCATAACTGACCGTCGAGGTGCAACAGGCGGTTGTCTACCACGCCCACATTCACCCATGTCAAATCAGTTTCAGCAATTTGACTCGTAGGGCTCTCTGGGGAGGGCACCGTGAGCGGCGTCAGCGCGGGTGACGCAGACAGCATATCGTGAGCGGTAGAACCCACGGGCGCGCCGATCCTGGTCGGGTCTATCTGAATGCCTCGCTCTTAGCACAGATACTCTGAGAGCGAAAAGGCTGAAATGAGATAGTTCGGAAAAGTAGCTAGGTCAGACAGATTTGGGGTGCGAAACGTGAGGAAAGCTGGAGGATCAGACAGTACAAGGTCAAACATAGCCGATACATATATTTAAAAGCAGGTTACAACTACAATCTCCTCATTTTTTACACTTGAAGAACTCTTCAGTCGATATGTGTTCCATGATCCCATCCACCAGTCCCAGAACTTCCACGACTCGAGTTGGGGGTTTGCTGCGTAATCACGTCGTGTAAGGGTCTGCCACAGGAATAAAATGGCAAATACGTTTATTACATCGGCAGGCACGGCTCGAAGAAATGTATTAAGGGTGGAAGGTTTATTCACCAAATGGGGGATCGTGCTCTCGAACCTCTAGAGACCCATCGTTCCTTCTGTGTCCATGGAGAGATCATTCCAGAGTTCGTAACGCCTGATTCCGTCCGCACTGGCCACCCAAGCATGTCCCATGCTGGTGGCACTCGCGCTTGTATCCGCGGGTGGCCTCCAGCAAATGTCATTCACCCTCATCACATCTACGCCTGTGAGGGTACTGCGGAATCGCAGCGAGTCTGGGGGTGAGACCAGTGGATTGGCTGCAAGAATAGCAGCTAATCCGTTGTTAGTAGCGAAGAAGAGGTTGTCATTTGGTCGAGTATCCGATGTGGTTGACTTCAAGCCTGGCTGGACTACCAATCGACTGACAGCATCTCCGGTGATGTGGTTCATCTCAAGCGCCGACCTGGGATTGCGAAGGTCAACTGTCATCAGTGCTCCACACTCTAAACCTGCATAAACAATGTGTTCAGATAGGGTGCTGATTGCTACCGCATTCACTGCTGCACCTAGTGCGCTGTCTGCAAATTGAGATCGCAAATGATCTGCTCGAGATGGGAGCAAAGCAATCGAACTCAAGTCGACCACAGGCTTACACGTGCATGTTGCAGAGGAGGGGTCGCTGCTCGCCGTGGTGGTGTTAGCACGCGGATCGAAAATCCTCAGGTGGCCTGAATCGGTGCCGGCCAAAACCAAGGTTGAACCTGCCTCAGTAGAGGATCCGGAGCCAATCGCGTCTGATGAGAGAAGGGTAATATCACGAATTGCATCGTATTCATCAGCCGGCTCACCGCTAGCACCGTGTCGCTGCTGTGTAGCATAGAACTGCTGGAGTTGGGTCTTGTACGCAAACGTCTGAATACAAGCGCCTGTACCGGTGTCCCAAAGACGGATAGTGCCATCCAGTGATGACGAATAGAAATTGCGCCCGCTGCCAGGGAGCATGGCCACACGTGTAATGCCACGTTCGTGACCCACCAAGGTGCGGACGCACCGGGCGGGTTCCACTGCCCAGATTCGAATCGTACGATCTGCGCCAGCCGTGAGCGCAACCAAATTCGAAGGGAACCATTGAGTTACATACACCGCGCCAACATGACCTCGATCGTTAAGCGTGACCGGCGGGTCAATTATACTCTCGTTTGCTTCTTCATGCTCTTCGTCACCCTCATCATTGTAGTAATCAGTATGGCTCTTCTCCCCAAATGCACGCTCAAATTGTTCAACGACCGAAATGGGCTGAGGTGGCTCCCATTCGGTATCAAACTCATCACGCGCCTCAGTACCAGGCTCAGGATTGCGACGAAGCGTACGCATGCGACGCTCCCGCTCCAGACGCTTGCGATATTTTCGACCTGCTTCAGACTCGCGCAGGTCTTTGTACAGCTCGCCAGTGTGCGCATTCCAAACACGCACCGTCCCATCATCGCCTCCCGAAATACCCTTTCCATTGGAGTTCACTGATACGCTGTGAATCGTCTTCCGAACCTTCACAGGACCTCGAAGCGCACTTAAAGTGTCACTCGTAGCCGCAACAGGCATCTCTTGTTGGGTTTGCTTCGTACCCTTTGTCGCTTCGCCCAACTTGGCTGCCTTGTCTGATGGACGGAGTCCTAGAGCAGCCTTAACTTCTTCATCGTCGTCTTCATCTGCATAGATTCCTTCAACCCAGTCTGATATGTGTCGCGCAGGGTCCTCCAGTCCGTCCGAATCACCGTCTCCATCGCTGGCGTCAGTGGCGAGTCCAGTGAGTGTTGGCCGTGGCGGGATGTACTCCCCATGGAGGGTATCCCAATAGTGAGTCGGTGCCGTTACGATGCATGAGAAGGGAGGATCAGTTGTTCTCGATAGCTTCAAGTGATTGGGCGATAGTAGATTCACCTCGACGTTGGGTAGGTCCTTGAGCTGGATTCGTGGCAAGGTCCGTTCACTGTCGCTAACAGGGGCTACGTATGCATCTCCATGCACGCCCTCGGAGCCGTCTTCGCCGTACGTATGGTAAATCGACACCCAGAACTTGGCCATATACTTGGGCGCGGATTTAATCTTGATTGATGTCTTGCCCTCGTATGGCAGGTCAAGCTTCACTTCTGTCTCCTGTACAGTTGAGGACTCCAACTCCCGCTTTTTGACCTCCTCGGGAGACATGGCGCACCGCACCGCGATCTCCCAATCGCATTGAACGTCAGGGTATACGAGTCCGCGCACAGTGCTCGTGGTACTCATGGTGCTGACAAGTGACGGTGAGACCGGTCAGGTACTATTCCGCTGGCTGAGTGACTTGAGAGGATGACTTCGAGTGCTGTGCTACGTGTGTGCAGCGTGGGTGCAGTCCGTGTGACGATGGATCTAAGCAGTTCTTTGGATTTGTTGCGTGATAAATAACCTGGTGCTCAGCCGATCCCGTCGCGATCTCGGCTAGATCCTCCTTCACAGCGCTGCAAATGTCAATGCTGACTGACTGATCCAGTCGCATCGGAGTAGAGAGGAATTTTTTCGTGTGCGCAAAAACCACATTGAGGGGTGACAGAATACCAGGAAACTCGAGTGAAACTCTCATTTGCTCTTTAAGTGCATCTCAGGTGTGAGGTTGTGCAGTGTCAAAGCAATTACTGCATTGAATTCAGACTAATCCTGCGATATTATCCGGAGCCCCTCAGCTCAACTCGACGCGCGACTGAAGTGAACAACGCCGCCCACTCAAATCAGTCGGTAACGGCCCAGTCAAAGCATTGGCTTAGGGACAGGTAGGTGCTGGTCCGGGCAGACGAGTACAGCTGTTGCTGCATTTTGTGAAACAGAACCTGCACCCTCCGCGCTTTCACAGCTCTAAACCCAGTGACAAGATGTCTCAAGCCAAGAAAACCAAGAAGTCCTCGAACTTGAAGAAGGAGAAGGAGGAGAGCAAGGTAAGTTGGCGAGGATGTCACTGTGTCATGTTCATCGTTCCTGTATTGAGTTTGCTCGTTGCCGCTGCATCTAATGCTTCCTGTTCATGTCCCAGTTGCTGCTTGCCTCTATCGAAGCCACAAGTACTCATGGAATGTGAACTCCTTTCATCGTCTCACTCTAGGACAAGACCCCTGTGAGCGTGTTTGCACCAACAGACGCCCGCGATATTGGACTGCTTCGCGCACATGAAGAGGCCTCCGACTACGTCAAACTCGAGTTAATTTGCCTAGAATGGCGTGTGGCTAGCTTCTCTATTGTCGTCAGGATCAACACTCCTCTACACACGATTCGACGGCATATTCTGGAACGCTTCCCAGGTGCCGATCATCTCTGCATCTACAGAACAAGTGATATGAAGAAGGAGCCCCTAAGTCTACAGCTGACGCTCGCAGACGTTGGATTTACTGGTGGCTTCCGCGAGTCGCACATGACAGCAACGCTGTATTTTAATTTCCAGAGCAGTTGTCGGGATCCCATCCTAAAATCTAGTCGTGTGTTGAGTCTATATTCAGACATTGTCCCGACCAGTCAATGCCCACCAAAGCTTTCGCCTGAATTGGTGAGCGCACTCGCAGCTTCGAGCTCGGACAGTTCGATGGATCAAGGCTCAGTCCAGACGGCCGCTTTACCGACACAGGCATCCTCATCGTATCAGCCCTATGGATATTCTTCCACGCCTACCACAGGTTCACTCACAAGTACCAGCTACCCGGCATCTCAGAATTCCACGACACTGAAAGCATCTGATCCTCGTGACAATCTGAGCCCCCCAAGGTTCACGCGAAACACAATTGGTTCAGTCACTTTTACTGACGGCCTCCTATGACCCGACCTAGAAACGTCAAGAAACGACTATTGTACTGTACATCATCTTGTAAGCTGTGAGTCTAAGAATAAAACTATTTAAGTGAAAACATTGAGAAAGGGGCGACAAGAATGAAAGCGCAATTTGGAGGTGAAGAAAATGTTCTTACAACGACCACGCCAAAGAGACGATACTATTGAGTTCTAGCGATAGGATGAATGACAAAACTATCATAGCATAACGTAAAGGCTCAAGGAGACAAGCCGTGGGTGAGAAAGTGGCAAAGTCAGTCGTGCGAAAGGCGTGACTACGGCTTGAATTTAACTTTAGGATCGACTTCATGCGCGGTAGAGTCGTGCAGGCTTCTATGCGCCCCTGAGAGAACGTCAGCAACTGCTTCAGCAGCACCTGATAGCGGCCGCAGTACCGCCGTTGGAACCGCCTTGACAACAGCCATCACGGCGCGGCGCGTGGATCCCCGTCGGTACTCTTTAACTGGAACCATAACAATGTTCTTCGCAACCACAAGCATAGCCTCTTCGAGTTCTAGACGTGCGCGTTCTAATCCCTCACTCCACGTGAGCGAGACTCGTGGTCGCTGAACGGAAACCGCATTGCGGCCCTGAGCCTGTGCCATGAGATCCTTGGGGAAGGTTTGGTTGGTGCCAGCGGCGGAGCCGATGGTTGAGTCAGCCATTTTAAGTGCCGAGCCAACAGCACCCGCAGCCAATGCACTTGCCCCCAAAAGTCCTCGACTGAGCCCCGTAACGAATGCAACTGCACCCTTAGCAAGCCCTGTCCCAAGTCCGCCTGGCTGCTGGATCTCTTTTGCAGCTGCGTCATCCTGACCTGGGAGACTGGCCCGTCGTCGTTTGCGTAGCTGTTCCATGGGAACCAAAACCAAATCACGGACGCCTGTGGCCACATCAACTACAGGTTGAATTGGGCGTATGCTAGACAAGTATCGTGGGAGCTGCCAGCGAAGGATAGGAACCCAGGCCTGCAACAAGGTTGCAAATGCAGCCTCCCAGCCTACCAAGTTTCGCACACGTGTGGTCGGGAGCCTGATGCAAAGATCGTCGAGCGGGAAGAGATGAAGCAGTTCAAAGAACTGCCCTCGTACCAGCTTTCCAAAGTTAACTTTCTTTGGTGCATAATCCAATGAGATGAAAATGCGTGGGAGCTGCATCGAGCCAATCGCAATTGTACTGGCAACCTTCTGCGCTGGGCCAAAGCGTTCAGATTGGGCTTCGCTTGGTATCGAAAGAGAAGACTTCTCCCCATCAGAGTCCTCATTCATATGATCTGACGCATACAGCTGGGCCGTCGTCGCAATTACACCATCATGGAATGGGACAAAGAAATCAATAAGGAAGAGCAATGTGTCCTGATCAAGATGAATTTTGATTGGGGCCATGTGTGTCACATCAAGGTGCACTTCCTCATGCGGAAGGTACTTCGTGTCTCCTTTCACCGCGCTCAAAGACTTGCGATACGAACGGAACGTATTCATCTCGAGGGAGAGCTGGTCAGCCCTTGGGTTTCTAGCAGTAATCCGAACACCCAGCAGACTCGTGGATGGCTTCGTCTCGCTGACTGTGTCAGGACCAGGTATAGCGTCAGTTGTCTCTGTCGAACGATTTTCGCTTGCATCATCACTCTCAGACCGAACCTCGAGACTTTGCGTTTGGTTCGCCACTTGTGCGCCATGGAAAAACCTAGGCGCCACAGGAATGACGGGCTTCGCGGATTTTTGGTCACTCACCAGCGCACGAGCAGTTGCTCGGGCGTCTTTAAGGAGCCGCTTGCCAAGCTTCTTGAGCTTGCTCGTCCCCTTTCCCGCCTGAACTAGTGTATGAACAACATGGTCCTGAAGGGTCTCAGGCTTCTTGGGGTGAGTGCTAGGCTTGTGGTTGAGACTATTGGGATCATCAACGTCATCACTTTCATCCGTCGGGCACCAGCATAGCAACATCTTAAACGCTGACTTGGGCAGGTGGTCAAATATCTCAACGGTCGTCACAATCAATCTGAGACGGCTGACAAGTTCTTTGGGCATTCTCTGAGCAGAGTTGGGACGAACGTGCTCTGACGCACCCTTTCCCATTGCCGCAGCGACATCATCTGGACTTGACGGTGGGAGGCTATGATAGCGCATAAAGACTCCATGGACTCGGAGCTCAACTCCAGGCTGATGGGCAGGATGCAGTGCCGCTGGATGGCTTTCTACGAGAGAATCGGGTAAGTCTTCAAAAACAGCGTCTGAGAGATAGTTGCCGACAGCCGGTCTCGTAGATTGGTGCTTCGTTGCATCTAGCGTCTCAGTGACCTTTCGGTATAGGCTAGGAAGCGCAATACAGCGTTTACCGAGTGTTAGGGCCAGTCGGCATGCATCACGTTGAATATCCACTCCGGTGCCAAGCCCATATTTGGATGTTGCTTGGAGCAATGCTGGTAAGCCTTGACGTGAAGTATGCAGATGCATCTGGTTCTCAGCCGCGATTTTGCAGAGCTGAAACGCCCCATACGCAACAAGCGCCTGAGCCTCGGATAGACCTTGAGACTTCCAGGTTGTAAGAACATCTTCTCGAGGCGCGGAAATAGCCTCGATCTCTTGACCTTGTACACCTAGGGCCATGGATAAGCCTGCGTCCATCCCTAGTCCGAGGACAATAGGCGCGCCGGGTGGCAGATCGAAACAGGTTAGTCGTTGGATCCCTAAGTACCTCTTTGGAGAGAGGCAGCTTCGCGACCTGACCTGTTTCATTATAAGCTCAATAGCTTCGTCAGAAATGGAGTAAGCAAGGTTTTTGTCTTCATTACCAGGCAGCTCCGAGTTCGTCGTTAGTTCTTGGTCTCCGGAATCATCTTCATCCCGCACAAGCGCATGCCTCAAGGGGTGACCGCTGGTTGGACTCATCCGGATTGGGCCTCTTGGGAGAGTTGATGGCAGGTCTTCACCGTCATGGCGAAGAATTGAACCTTGACGATTTGCGACCTTCGATGTGGGTTGGTCATCAAGTGTGAGCTTGGATTCCCGGGGCTTCTCTAAGCCAGATGCAGACGGTCGCGAAGCGGGGATTTGGCATGGCACTGGGGTCGACATCCAGGCACGACCTGACAGCAGCTGCAGTGAGACCATTCGCACAGCAAGATTGAATGTGATTGTAGGCCAGCGCTCGACACGGCTCATCTTCGGAGGTGGTTGTTGGTCGGATGCCGTCGTGCCCTGATCATTAATTATGGTAGTAGCTGGCGCCCTCTCTTCGGCTGTGAGCGTGCCTAGCCTCATTAGTCTCAGCTCGGATGCCGGAGCTTTAATAAGTCCATCACTCGCGGCCCGAGCGGCAACACCGCGTCCGATCAAATCAGATGATGCATGGACTTCAAGCTGACGCTTACGAGCGATGGCTGTACTCAGTACACCGAGGCGATCGCCACTTTCCTCTTTCGATTCGGCCAGCTCTACAAGCGTCTCAATGTCTTCCGCAGCTTTATCAACACTCATTAAGCTACGCGTCAGGTCCTCATAGAAAAGAATCTCGTTATCACCTCGTTTCAAGTAGAAATCGTTTCGGAATTCCTTCGGGACTCTTGAGAAGAGCGCATAGTCTGAATCTTCAGCCTGCTGAGTGCCATCTTGCTCCTCAGCGTCGTTTTGCGTGAAGATTTCAGCGGCGTTCATGAATGCTGTTGCGTAATCTTCGATAATCACTAGAGGGGGTCTCCATCGAAGCCCTGCGAGCGCAGCCTCGGTTGCTGCTTGTTCTAGTTCGTCACCATCCAGCACTCGGCCGTCGGCCAGGAACCACAGCGCAGCTACTTGAGAGTTCCGGTCCTCATGTGCTAAAGAGTCGAGATGTGTGCGATTCACGGAGCGGTTTGGCACCGAGGTTTGAGGCAAAGGGCCAGGGATCGCTGAAGATTGGGCCGGACCAAGAACCGGAGACGGTGGCAATGAAGACGGCTTACCCGATGACAATGCGGGTGAATCCAGTACTTTTGGACTTGCATCAACGTGCTGGGAGGGTGGTGTGCCTAAGAGTGAGTTGGGAATGACCTTTTCAAACACCCCCTTGAGCTTTTGGAGCGGCGATGCTAATTGCTGGGGCAGCGGCACCGGCGTAGAGGGTCGAGATGACAACGTGGGTGATTGGGCAATAGGGGTTGAAGGAAGGGATGGTCGAGGCTCCATGATGGGAGCGGCAACATTTGTCAGGCTTGATGTCGGCGTTGAGGCCCTTTGCTGGGCTGACGCAATGGGAATTGCGAAGTAGTCTTCGATACTTGTTACTTGGGTACCGAAGGGTTGGGCTAATGGGGATCCCACAGTTTGATAGTCTTTGGATGTTTGACTCGTTGTTATCGTCTCGACTGAAGGACGACTTGGAGGTGTTGTCGAGTCGGACCCACCAAAATAACCAAAGACAAGAACGCTTTCTGTCATCCCGTTTGTTCCTAATGTCGTCTTTTCATCCTCACGAAGCGACGTGGAGTTGCTTCCCAGATCATGCTCAGTTTCGTCGGGTTCCAGCTGCCAGGCGCCGAATTGCACAAGATGATGCAGCGATAGCTTTGCATTGGAGGACGGCAGAGCTGCAGCCCTCGTCCAGTCTTCGGCTGCAGGAGCATTTAGTGATTTGCCCTCAAGCTCCCGAGGTCCGCTGGCGGTTGCTACTGTACCATTCGAGGGTTGGGCATCAAAACTGAAGATTGATGCCGCAGCTTCTTGCATAGAGATGAATTCGGCTTCCTCTTCTCTGGTCATGGTTGCCACAGCCTGAATCTCATCGTCCTCTTGGTCAGCCCAGTCATCGTCAGTTGTTTGAATGAGTTGATCAATTACGTTTGCTTGCATGACAGAGGCAACTTCCTGCCTCTCTTTCAAGGCTCGATCAAGTGTTGTAGTCTCTGCGACGACGCTAGGCTTGCCTGATTTCGTGGAAATTGTTTCAACAAGACTAGGCCAGACGCTGGATGATGGCAAAGCGACGGGTTTGGCTCTTGGACGAGGATCATCCACTTCTGCCGAGTTGACAGTCGCAGGTTCGGGCATGGAGGACTTATTCGCATCGGAAGGTAGTTCATTTGACTGAATGCCTACAGCTCGTGCTGCAGCGTCGGCCAATACATCTAATGCCGCCGGAGCGGTTTCGAGCGACCATTCTTCGGTTAGTTGGTCTTCTGTGGGAGGAGATATCTGAGAAACAAAGAGCTGTGAGAGCTCCGCCAACGGCTCGAGCATGTCATACGTGATGAAAAATCGCATGTTTCCGAGAATGAGGCTGAGGTCTACTGTCGGACGTGTGCGCTGCTGCGGATTTTGACTACCTTCCTCATCGACTTGTAGGTTAGTCTCCATACCTTTGACGATAGCATCAGTGTCTTCTCGCACTTCATTTGGAGCGAGAGAAATCGATACTCCAAGCTCGTCAAGAGTGCAGATACGGGCGAAACCTCTCTCTGCCAGGAATGCACCCAAGGTCCCCGTGCTTGGTGCGGCTAATAGCAAAGATCGGGACGCTTTGGTTAGTGGAGGATTGGTATTTGTCGATGCTGTCACCAGCTTAGAAGGCAGCGGAATATGACTAAGCCAAGGGCCAGTCTCAGCCGAAATAAATGGGCCTCGAGGACGCTTCGGGAATATAGCAGAAGCATATCCAAATGACAGCGTGTCAGACCCGAGAGCAGGGCTATCCTGCATGGGCGGAGAAGTCGAATGAGTCGCGGGCATGATCAATGCGCGAGCCGTCTGACTCTTACTTAGAAGCTGATGTGAATGTAGTGAATCAAGTCGCGCTTTGAGTTGCTGGAAGATGTTGTCACTCGTAGTGGACGGTTGGTTGGACGGCGATGACTTCATCATGTGCGCATATGCAGCAACCGCACGCGTGGCACGAATTGTCGCCGCATCAGCTCGTGCATACAATCGTAGTTGCGCACGCGCTCGGTCATAAGGGTACCTAGTGAGCGTGGAAGCAGCTGGGACCAATGTGCATTGTGTTGGAATCCTCTCAAACTGGAAAGGTGAATCTACGTACAAGCTGGGTGGATAAATAGGTGCATAATACGGCTTCTTGGATTCATTAAGCAAATATAGCTCAACAGCCGAAGAGAATATCTCCAGACATGCGCCCAACATAAGCTGTGAGTTAATACGTAGTGGGTCGATCGAATGCACTTTACGAAGCAACTGATGCTTCGCCGCCTGTGGGACAAGTTCTGTTGCCATGCCAATCTTGGAGATCAGCAATACTGCACGTGCAAGGGAAGAAAGTAGGAGTTGTTCCGCCCTTCCAGGCTGAAACGCGAATCCCAGTCTAGGATTGAAGTCAATTGCACAATTCGACGCAAGGGCACGCACAAAGAACTTTGGCATTTCAACAAGTCTCTCAAGAGGAGTATCACGTGTGGAATCATGTAGCCCCTCAACCACACTGGATGCAGTGTTAGCACTCCTTGTGGTATCAGACCACCAATTTGGTATGCAGAGATCAGTGAGAGCAACTGTGATAGGACTTGCACCAACACGTGTTTGTGATCCTTGCCACGCGGCAAGGGCCATAAGCGCAAGCTCGTGACGATCCAGCGGGATCAACATCGGGCAAGAGGGGGGAGCGAATAGATCCATTAGGCGAGAGAACCATGAAGAGGTCAGGTCACAATTCCACGTTAGAGAATTCAACTCAACAAAGAGACGGGTGATTCTCGGACGCGACTCGGTCTGCTGGACGATGTCTGGCAATGCATCTCGATCGTCTTCGCTATGAGTCTCTTGCGGGTCGAAGTGATGATTCGTATTGGTAGTGCATGGCTCCTCGACTGTCGGCCGCATCAGGATTCTCAACGCCAAGACGGGGCCACCCCAGCTTGCTGATGGCTCAAGTAGGACAGGATCGACTCTTTCGCCACTCGTCCAGTCATGAGATTGATCGAGCTCTGCATAGTGCTCGGGTGAGAGTTGATGTTCAGGTTCTGCAGGTTTGAAGGATGATAACCTGAATACTAGTGGAAGCGACAGCTTGGTCGTCAGTACGGAGTTCGGAATGGTTGGGATACGTAACACATCAGGATCTGTGTCAGAAGGAGGGGTCAACTCCCTTGCGCACTTCTCAGCCACGAGATCATAGAGACACTCTGAATATTCTCGTAAAATAACGTCTCTGGTTTCGATGTTGACATGGCAAGCGCCTTCAACATCGTTAACCCCGGCTAGCACGGTAAGATCGGTCTGTAGCAAGTCGAGTGTAATTGTACGAGGATCCTGTAAGCCAGGGGCTTTTGCTGACTCAGCGCTGTCAAAGACAAGTGAATTTGGCGCTTCGTGAATAACAACAGCTCCACTGTGCACCAGTAGTCGTAAAGAAAAGCGGTGATGGGCACGGTTGTCGGACTGCAACGCTGTCTCTGTCTCGGGTGTAGTCTTGCATTTCTTCTGCTTCGCACTCTCGTGTCGCGAGGCGAGCACGCGTGGAAGGGGAACAAGAAATACACACTCCCATATTGATGCTTGGTCCTGTGCTAACTGAGGTGCTTCGGTAGTTGGCACAGCCTGATAGTGGTTTCCGGGAAGCGAAGAAAACGTCACGTACGACGGGCTAAGCTGACCTTGGTTGTCGACGTATCTAATACTTTCAAGGCCATCGGACTCGAACTGCGACGAGAAGTCTGATCCTGACTGTGCTGCCAAGGGATCCTTTGGCGACGACAGGTCCGAGGCATCGATCGAATCTGCCATCGTCAATGGAAGACTAGATCGGGAATGTGATAGCACAAGGGCTCGGGCCGCACCTCTACGCTGGGACTCTTCGCTATCTTGTCGCAGCAAGGTGGTAACCGACTTGCTTGCAATGTGATGCTGGTGTGGAGCGGGTGTGGCAGCCTTGCCTGAGGTACCCTGCTCCCTTGTCCCGCCAAGCGGCATTCCAGTTGATGCGGATCTATGTGCTAGACCCATGGGTGATAGTGTTGTTACTGGCGAGATCGGATCGCCCATATTCGAATCCGACTCACGAACGCGACGTGGCGTTCTGGGTGGTTCCATGCCGACGGCCGCTGAAGCAGGCGAAGGCTCCTTCTCAATGTCCCCTGTGATGCGAATAGCCAACCTGTCAAGTCCGACACTTGTGGCGCTCGCATGCCGCTGGAGCTGAAGTTCTGGCTGTTTCTCACCCTCTTGTCTAGCCCGACTCGTTACTGCTCCATCCTGTGCTTTGTGTTTGAAGAGCATCTCAACTGCCGCAAGGGCACGCTCATGTTCGGACTCAGGGAGTTCAAAGGCACTCTGGAAAGAGGCGTGACTTTGGCCTGCATCGAAAGTTTCCCGACTAAGCTGTGAAACTGTATCGATGCTCTGCGCTTGATCCAGAGGCTGCCTTGCGAGTGCCGAATCGTGGCAACCCTCAGCATGCTCATTCTCGTGCGGGTAGAAAGCAGGCGCGAATTCTGCAATTTCCTCACTAAGCTCGACGGCATCATCAGTTGTACTCTTCGCCACCGTGATACCATTCACATCAAGCGATGCTTGGGCATTCGCGGCTGTCCGTTTACTGACGGAAATAGTCGAAACGGTGCAGAGCAAAGGTTCGCTTGAGCTGAGCGGATTCGCCTCCCCTTCCATTGTGACTGTATCTAAAACATGAGCATTGGCCTGATCACTCTCTCGCTTGTGACTCTCGTCCTCCGCAAGCAATGCCATCTCGTGCGCATGCTGAGACAGATCCCTCTCGATCTCGCGCATGGTGTCGGCATCAACATAGTTTGACAGCTGGGCTCGGATCTCCGGCGAGGCACGCAGAAGCACTACGTTCGAAGCCTTGGTTTCAGCGCCCTTCACTTCTTTCGTCGGAGGGAGAACGATGCAGACCTTCCTCATGTAGCAATCGTTATTCTCATCGATTAACAGGAGATCGATGAGCTCTTGAAGCAAGTCTAATTCAAACTTACTAGCATCAAATCGACAAATAGGGACTGTCACCGCCACGGATAGCTCTGATTCGCACACTGCTTTGAGTTCCTCGCGGTGTAATCGTCCCTTCTTCGCAGCCATGCTGGTTTCATACTTCGCCCAGAAAGTGGTATCGGGGCTTTTTCCGACCTCCTGTCCTGGCAGAGCGGTTTTACGTACATTTGCCTTGAAACTTGCAGGCGCATCTTCGCATATATCCTCGTCAAGTAGGGAACTTAGGCTATCAATAAAGCTTGCCTTCTTGGGATGGGTGAGGTGCTCACGGTGTAGTTGCTTGGAACTCTGCAAAGCCGTTATTGGCGAACTGATGATAATGAGCGGCCATGAGGACGTTTCGGAGCCCAAAGGCCGTGCTGTTGCGGAAATATCCATAACCTCATCCTCCTCATGCGATCGAGTCTCCTCTGAGAAGTTGGCTCCCTCCGAGGCTTCCGTTACAACCAGGATTGACTTTTCAACATAGTTCAGCCTTGTCCATCCGGGTGATATTTCACGTTGTGCTAGACCACTTGATCGAAGGTAAGCTTCACGAATAAGAGCCATAGAATACGCCAAACTAACGACCACACTCGAAAAGCGAAGCCTTGATTGCATTACGGTGTCGTCCGAAGAATTATCACTACTGATCCTGCCATCCAAATCGTGCCGCTGAATGATCTCTTTCAGTGCAACAGGATACTGAGTTCCATACAAATCATGACACACAACACGAATATGCTCATCACGGATCGGCCCTCGCGAGTCTAAATGCATTTGACTGGAGTCTTCTGGCAAGTTATCGAGGAGTCTTTGCAGGCCAATATCAAACGCTCCTGACTTGAAACCATTGAGTTCACCTGGTGTGGCGTAGTTACGTGGCATGAGTAAAATAAACTCCAGGTCTTGAACATGTCCGACGACTTGCGTCCGGCTTTCCGGAAGAGATACCTGAGATCGCATAGACTCTGGATGCATTTTAATACCAGCCGGTGGTTGCGGAACTGGTGAAGTGCCCCGAGCAACCGGACCTGGACTGAGCTGTGAGAGATCCAAGGGCGGGATCGAGGCTAATGAAGGAGACCCCGGAATTAGTGGTGGGGTACTTGTAGTTATCAAGCGTAGTGGATCGCCTGACGTTGTTGTGATGCACTGCTGCGGTATGTCTTTGGATTCGTCTTCCACGGTATCAAAAACTTGTGGCACATCTGTTGCGTCGTCCCCACCGGTTACGGGAGCATCATCCTCTTGAACTCTTGGTTCTCTCAACAAATCTCCAAGACGCGAGATCAGACCCATATCGAACATAACCGAAACTGACTGAAAATCAACCAAGGTTCTAGCGGAAAGAGCAAGCCCCATACGATTTTTGTCCACTGCGTGTGGAGAGTGAGTCGGTGTTAAATAGCTTTCTTCTCCAGGAATCGAGACCGGAGAGAATAAATGTGAGTGTTTCTCTGCCGTTGCTGCGGATTGTAGGAGGCGAATACGTAATCCAGGTTTGGCAGAGGCCTTCGCGAGCAAGGTACCAACTGAGAAAATAACAGATGCAGTGTGTGTAAGCGGGACACGACTACTCAACTCTGGATCCGGGCTCGAGCTGCGTGGCATCGGCGCAGTTGTTGACTCCCAAGGGTTGTTGTGATCTTGCTGCTGTCTTCGTGCGAGGATCTTCTGATAACGAGTTAGGTAAGTGGACTTATTCGAGAGATTGCTTGGATGGGCACTTGTTTCCTGAGTTGCGGTGCTGCACGTTATGTCTTTTCGGAACATATTCGCTGGGACAGACGTCTTGGGTAAATGTTCGACCGAGACTCGCCGTAGTAGCTCTAAGACGTGAACTCCTCGTGCATCAACGCCCAGGCTGAATTTGTAAGTTGACTGCGAAGCTTCAATCGTGATAGCGGTGAAAGATGCGTACAAGTGGTCAAAACTCTCATACCGCTTGCGGCCTCCTGCGGCACATGTTCCCCATCCTCGAATGCGAGACATTCGTTGCTGATATCTCTGAGACGTACTATGATCTGTAAGTGCATCTGCTGGGTTGCTCGTTGAGAGCTCCATACTCGACACCATCTCTCTGAAGCGCTGATTGAATCTGTCCGCGAGGAGATCTTGCTCGAAACTGTACGGTGCACTGGTGTTCGATGCATCACTCGGCAAAGGCAGGGGTTCAGCATGCTCAGCCACGAATACTTCAAGCCTGGGGAAAACGAAGGAGATGGACCAAAGTGGGGACTCGAGTATCACGGTAGCAGCAGCACTTGCTGCTGCATTTGCCTCCGATGAGATGCCTTGTGTTGTTGAGGTCCAGTTGATTGGCATTTCAGTTGACTTGACGGAATGTGCTCGGGGTCGACTGGATGATGTGGTTTGCGGAGTAGGTGGTAGGCTATCTAGGGTCATGCGGAAGTGCGCGGGTGCATCAAGAGCATCGTTGGACTGCAGGGCCGCCTCCATCGTCATAAAAGGCTTGAGATGAACGCTATGGTGGGTTGTGCTGTCCACACTGCCTGAGCGATTTCGTGGTTGGATGGATGGGCTGCTGGGAGCAAGTGAGACCGGAGGCGATGGTGGAGGCGGAGGTGGAGGAGGCAACGGTGCGACTGCTATTGGTGAGGAAGCTCCACTTGATGGCATGCGTGGGATTAAGGAAACCGGTGAGGGAGCATTTTGAAGAGTAACCCCTGATGCCGGAGACGGTGAGTTCGCGGCTCGCGGTAGTAGCGGTGGCTTGGTCTGCTGGTGAGGCATAGGAATGGTAGGCGACGGTGGCCGCGTTAGCAGAGTTCCTGCGGACCCGGCACCAGCACTTGGGACTTGGAGCAGTGGGCGGCTCGGACCCGAAAAGGAATTTGAAGCAGAACGTCCAGGATTTGGGAGCAATTGTGGCGAATTCTGCGCAGTTTGTTGCATAGTTTGATTGAGGTTCAGGCGCCGCTGCTGTTGCTCTACCAACATTGCCTGTATCTTCTGAAGGTTAAAGTGAAACTCAGTTCCGTCGAGCAGATCTGCATTGAGAAGGTAGTGTGGAATGACGGGAGCGAGCAATCCCTCCTTTGTGGCGAGCAGTTTGGCCCATCTTTCGAACTGGCTCATGGAGTTCGATGTGTCGGTCTCGGGCGACTGCTGGTCCATACCGCGGAGGAGTGCGCGCGCAAATGCAACCTCACGCGCCCGAGCTCGTTGTAGCCTGGCATTGATTGCGCGTTCTGAGACAACTGCAATAGAGGCACTCAGCTTGCGTTTGAGCTTGTTCAACATTGACAAGGAGGGAGGGCACAGAAACACAGAGAATGATCGTAGTTGTGCGCGTAATGACACATTTGTTTCGCCTGCTAGCTCGTTGCCTCGCATTTCGGCATGCGAACTGTTGTCCTCGGCAAGTTCGGACTCAGAATGTCCCTCTCCTTCATTAACCAACGTCGATACGAACTTGCTCGTCATGGATGATACGACGCTTGAGATGTCGATAATACTAGGCTGCCAGTCAGCATTATTATGAATGTAGCTGCCATCCAGTCGAATTCGGGACTCTTCTAGGATCACGTCGTCGTAAACCACATCATACTCATCCTCATTTCCATCACAGTCCAAAACGGAGGTCCCCTGCTTGTAGCTCCGCTCACAGAGCCTCATCTGCAGACCAGAGATTGTGAGTCGCTTGTGAAGTTCAAAGGAGTCGTGTCTAGCGAGATTGTCATTATCCGATGACTTTCTGTCTCCACCTACACCACGGCGTTGTTGGGTTGGATCAAGATAATTGCCAGATCTGCGAGATCCTGTGGCTGGGCCAAGCGAAGCATTCTCGATGAGCGCACCGAGGACGCAAGCTTTGGATGGAACTTGTGATGATGTCCCGGAATCTGATGTATCCGACCCGATGCCTGGCGCGATGAGCTCAAGATGTACATTGCTAAATCGCATCTCTGCACGCTCCAGAAGGTCCTCCAATAAACCGGATACTACTGCGAGACTTGGGGCAGCATCAGCGTCTGCACTGCCGGTGTGAGCCTCCGATTGACTTGGGCTGGGGCGTTCGAGTTGAGAGGTATCTGAGAATGACCTGGGTCTGCTAGGGGTCTTACGCCCTTCTGCATCGTTGCCACTCTTTATATCTTGCGCGAGTGCTGTTGCGTAGGCAGCCACACGAGACCTAAAGATCTGATACAGCTCATTCGCATCGGGGGCACCAACACTTTCTCGGATGCGACTGAGTTCTTCCTGAGTGTACGGCTTGGAATCACGAATCAAGAAAGTCAGATGCAGTCCGTCGAGCTCGAGAACGCATGGTTCCGAGAGCAGTGTCCGCCAGGGCAGCGAGATCTTCAGTAATTTGATGGACCCTCGATGGACAACAAGGGGTGTGTTCTCGAACGCCTCATTGAGTGCATCGGGGAGCAGTTCAACATTCTCAAGTGTGGTAGTTCCGGATGTCAGCTGGACGCTTAGCTTGGCGTCCTGGATGTCAAGATACTTGCCAAGTAGTTTCTGCAGAAACCTTCGATAAACCCATTGTAAGTTGTTTGAAATGAGGCCTGATACGAGACTGGCCATACTCTGCTTGCTTCTGCTGGCTTAGTGGTGAGGTTCTGGCCAGACCCGTGGCGAGCTGGCCAAGTGAAGCAAGGAAGCGGATTCACCCGCGCTAATCTTGGGCAAGACTGAGGTCAGGGGCGATCAGCGGACGTGGTGAAACAATTCGAGTGATCCGCGTCGTAGGATGTTACCTGAGTGGAAGCTAATCCGCTCCAGTTCTGACGACTCAACTGGTCTGTGCAGGCTGTCGTCAACCGCTGCAGCCACGTGTGCAACGGTCGTCCTCGAGGTTCGATCAATGTATCTGCCCCGCGTTTCCGTGTGTAGTCTTTTCTGTTCGACAATTTCAAGTACTCTCCGCAATAGAAAATCAAATCAAATCTCACAGAAGTCGAGAATTATCTAGAACGCAGGACGAACAGGTGTGAGAACCAGTATTTCAAGGCGATCACGATGAGAGAGCATTCGTCAGCCAGGCCACGTCGCGTGATTTTTGGAGGCGCTAAGGGGGTTATACGGCGATTTAACGGCAGAAATCGGTTTGCATTACCACGCGGTACGAAAGGCTTGCTACACTTAAGCGACCCCACCCGCTCACCCCACTCTAACAACCCTACATAAGCACCTCAGCGTGTGTGGTGCCGACACATTTGAATGTCTGGGGGTAATTCCCGCGCTTCAGGGAGTCATTGCTCGGTATAACTTATGCTATCAGCTTATCTCACTTAAATACTCGCTCCTACGCCGGTTGTTAACTTGAATGTCCATCGCACCTCCCACCATTCACAGCCCTGGTGTTATATAGAAAATCGAAAATTCGCCCGGCACCGGGTGGATGGAGTCTCTGTGGCGCGGGCTGGGAATGCAGTTGTATTACTCGCGTTTTGCCGGGAGTTGCACGAAGGCAACGCGAATAAGGGGCCTCCATAGGATACTCAATGAGGATACTTGCTGTTTGACTCGAAAAGTTCGGAATCTTCAAGATATCCCTGCTTTAAGGAGGTCGAGCCAGTGAGGATCCGGGCTGGATCTCGTGAAGCGAAGTGAGCTATAGGCCAGATATAAACTACTTAAGCAGTTGAGGTAAGCCTGCACATGCTTCAGCGGAGCTGTGTTTTTCTGAGCCAGGGTTGTGTCTGAGGGGGAGCACTTGTCCAACCGGACACGGGCTTGGAACGAGGTCGTTCTTCCAGAACAACTGAATGTTTGGTCTCTAGGGATCGACACGTTGGAGTACTTTGCATTAAGTGGCATTGTATGTGGGCGTACTGGGAAGGCTGGATCGCACCCCTCATTGCTCTACTCGCGCCTATGTACCCATCGAAAATCAACAAATACCTCTCCGATACCTCCAGACCGACTCACTTAAGGAAGTGGATACACCCTCTCAACCCCCCGCACCAGACCGACCCTTGTGAAAAAGTCGCACATTGGCTTGGAACATCGCGTAGGGCTGCACGTTCCCAGTGATCAAGGCGTCTGCGTGATACTCCACGCACAATAGCGACACGACCTAAACGTTGACCGCAAGACCAGGTCAATCTAGACCATGAACGGTTCGAAGGAAACGCCGCTACTGAAGGCGACCGATATGGAAGGTCAACCAATCGAGGACGACACCCGTCCTCTAACATTTGATGCATTGCCAGCCCGACTCACCATCAATACGGGTACCGCCAACGACGACGAAGAGGAGGCCAGGGCACTGCTTCACTCACAGACCCATGGTAGTCGATACTACGTCGGACCCAGCTCAAGGCCAGCTACTTCCACCGCCGAGATTCAGAGCGTGTATGGACCGATGAAACGGAAACGCGCCGGACCCGGTGCGGACGAAGCGGAGACAGCAGAGGCAGAAGACGACGAACTCGAGGAACGCATCTGCCCCAAAGTCAGGTGCTGTACAAAGGACGAATGTACCGAATCACTGCACGTTGCATGGATTAGATTCAAATATTTCCTTTCGCATGCCTGGATTGAAGCGCGCAAACGCAAAGTCCAGTACTGTCTAGGCTTCTTCTCCATCTTCTTTGTTGTACTGATCGCAGCACTGTGCTTCACCCTCGTTGCCAAGGCACCCGCTGTCTTCCTTCAACAAGCTGAGAATACCGTGGGTCAAATCGATATTCTGTTAGCTCCTGTGCAAGACTCGCCGGCACCCTACCTCAACTACACCCTCATGCAGACAGAGCCGCGTACGGCGTCACTCTATGGATCTCCCCGCTGGACCGTCCAGGATGCCATTTTCTATCCCGTTGAGTGCACGACATACCTAGAGTCATTCGGCATAATTACGCCGCTCAGTGCGCAGGATCCGCTACCGACACCTACCGCACCCCAATCCGCAGTGCGTCCAAGCGTGCACGAGCTTGGCTGGGCTTACACAGGCCCTACAGTTCCCACCGACACAGTCGGTGTGTACGACCCTGTGCCAGGCATGAGTGATCCAACGACCAAGATTGCCCCAGCCGCATTCCCCTCTGGGTGCCGAGTGACAGGCACAAACTGCCTTGCAGATATGTGTCGACCTGTAACTGACTCGTCGACCTCGACACCTCCTCCACCCTCGCCCACAGGAGCCGAGGTACTGCTGCCGTCTCGGGTCGGCCCATTGGTTGCCTGGGACTCCAATCGTGACCGAGCCATTGCTGCGGGGCGCGATGCAGACGAGGCCAGTGCTGCGAACGATCCCGGACTGCGACCTCTGGCCCCGCGCCATATCATCTTGACTTCAGAATCCGCCACCCGTCTTGGAGCGAATGCGGGCGACACGATAATCGTCAGTGTTCCAACATCGGGTCTGATGAAGTTCTTGCTCCGTGATAGTGTTTTGTGGGCAGCGGACCTGAAAGCAGGCGATGCCGGTACTGATGGACCTTCAGGGCTTCCTGAGCTCACCGAGTCGCAGCGCGAAGCATTACTAAGTAAACCGGTGCTTTCGATCCTCGAACACGCTGTCGAAACCTTGGTTCCATATGTACATATCCCTATGTACGTTGAGGTTATCCAAACTGGATCCAAGGGGCGACTATCTTCCGAAGATGAGACAGAACATGCGCGAGTTGAACTGTCTACAGTGCTTTCGGCACTCGCGTCAAATCTTCCTCCTGCGCTGTTTGTGAAGAACACCTTGGTACTAGCCTCCTTGACTAACTATAACCCAGAAGCATACGACACCACACTACCCTCAGCGGGAGACGCCACACTTCCTTGGTCACTTGCAGATGTGTTTGCCAAGGCTATTTCTACACCCCGCTCCGTCGGTGTAATGCCAAACGGTAGCCCCACCAACTGGGAGGCACCCGGTGACAGCTATTGGGCGGATCTAAGAGATTATGCGACTACAATCATTGTGAATGGCCCTCACCCGCGTACGGACATGTACGTGGAGTCGAACTACGATGCCCTACAGGATGCGGTAGCAAAGCTAGGTGTTGACACTGCGTTTGCAGTTGGCTTCTCTGAAGTTTCAGTAACACTTCCCATCTTGGATGAGCTGCGACCACTTCGATTCTTCGCGCTGTTCTTGGGTCTGATCCTCTCAGTCATTCTAACCATTCTGTTCATTCTTTCCTTCATGCTCATTTATTCCCTTCTAATGATCTCGATTGAGACAAGGACATTTGAACTGGGTGTGCACAGAATGACCGGATTAACTCGTATGGGCATTGTCTGGATGATGATTATTCAAGCATGTAGCTACTCTCTTCCTGCATGGGCACTCGGTCTGATTTTGTCACGAGTCGGATCTGCCATCGTCACGCAGAAGCTGGCCGACGCTGTAGGCGTCCCATTGAGCGGAGAGCTCACTGGCGAGTCAATTGGTGTCGCCACAGCGCTTGGTCTGTTGATTCCACTGTTTGCTGTCATCTTACCAATTCGTGAAGCTCTTGGGAAGAACCTACAGGACGCGCTGGATACACGCCACAGCAAGACGCTGGGAGTCCAATTCCATATCGAGCGTAGCGAAGATAACAAGATTAGTCTTACTAGTTTGGTGCTAGGCATTGGCCTGACCGTATTCGGGTTCCTGATCTACTACCTACTACCATTGTCGCTTATCTCGATGAACCTGGGACTATTCTTCAATATCTTCTTTGGTATTCTTCTGGGTTTGCTTTTTGGTCTGATTATTTTGTCACTCAACTTTGAGCACATTATCGAGCGCTTTTTGGTAGGAGTTTTCTTCTTCTGGGAGCTATCATCGATTCCCAAGATTGTGCTCAAGAACTTGGTTGCGCATCGAATTCGAAATCGCAAAACCACCGTCATGTATGCGCTTTCTCTAGCATTTATCATTTTTATCACCGTCGCTTATCTCACCGAAATTCAAACAGCGCGAGCCAACCGTCTAAAGCGTGACGGTGCTCCGATTGTTATTACAGGGCGCTTCCGTCGCGGTGCATCAGCCGCAAGTGTAGATGGCGAAAATGCAGAGTCGGGAGGTTCTACAGCTCCTGGCGGAAGCAGCTCTGGAAGTGCTGGAGGTGAGATGGCTGGAGTTGATACTGTGCGCTGGCGGAACGAAGGCATGTCCTACCAGATCGCAACGGAGTGTGAAAAGATTCTCGATGGCAATCCAGCCGTTCTGAACTGGGCGTGGCAGACATCAGAGCTTAACAGCGGATTTTTTGATGCCATTCGAACGTCAAACATAGGACACTACTTTGAACACTCCATCAACGTATTTGGCGTAAGCCCAAGTTACTTTGACGTCACTTATTCAGAGTATTATATTGCACGAAAGGAGGATAGATCTACTGCTATGTCGCTCTCAGAACAACTGTACACTATCCGAGGCCAGCAATCGGCTGCTATTGATTCTGGTCTAGCAGATTGGACTGGTCTAAAGGATATTGATGGAAAGGAGTCGCGATTCCTCTTGAACCAACAGATCATGCGAACCGGCGCGCTCTCGAATGGCTTGCGGACTGAGGCAACCTCGGGTTCTTCTCTTCGAGTCCACATGTTGAAATCAATCGCGCATATGGACTCTGCGGCGGGTATTCCCTTCACGGCCTTCAGGCGTAACAACCCATATCAGCTCGTCGTGTCTATCCCAACGTATATTGCACTCTCGGACGGTCATTTCAACACAATGGAGGATCTGTCCTTTTCCAAGCTAGTCATCACTCCTAACCCTCGTGCCACTAGGGCTGAGCTCCGATCTTTCAAGCAGCGCATTCGAGCCCTGGTAGCAGAGCATCAACTGCGGTGGATTGATGAAGACGACTTGCGTACCACATTATCGAAGACTGAGGACGTGATGGGGATCATTTTCGGTGTCGCCATGTACCTTGCCATGTTCCTGTGTATGTTCTCGCTGATCGCCTCCATGTACTCGAACATCTTCGAGGCAAGTAAGGAAATTGGTGTGTTGCGTGCAATCGGATTAACAATCAACCAGATTACACGAATCTACCTGTATGAGGCGTTTATCCTTGTGGTCGCAGCATCATTCCTCGGGATGATTATTGGTTTCATTATCGGCTTCACCATGACGCTCCAACGCGTGCTCTTCACACAGCTCCCTCTAACATTCAACTTCCCTTGGCTATACGTAATTTATGTGCTTACAGCGGCCGTTATCTGCGCGTTTGCAGCGGCCTGGGCGCCTGTTCGATTGCTTGTGCGAAACTCCATCTCAAGTATTTTCAGGACTGTGATGTAAACCAATTATGAATACGTTTACCTTAGTACCTTTATTTCAGGTCTACATTACACTGTCACATCCCACATACGCTCGGTATATGTGGTGGAAATGAAAGTACAAGAGAAAATATACGCCTTCGTATAATTCGAGCATCATAACTTATCTGTGGATCAATTGTTACTCCATTATGTACTTCTTTGTAGCAAGTAAACTCCCTCTTGGCGAAAAATGTCAATAAAAGACTACAACCCTAGTGTGTTACCGAGTTCTAAACGGTCAGTTCTTATAGGTAGGCGGGCTGACGTTAAGGGCGAAGGGTCAACTTGTAACAGTGCGGCTGCGTGCGCAGAACTCACTCCAAACTCCAAAGGGCTTATTGGTGACGCGACGTCTAACTTCCACTTGTTCACCTCCTTCGTATCCGAAGCATTGGGATCGGAAATGGCCGGTGAGGTGTCTTTGCTCGCTAGTCTGTTTGATGAAAAAAGTGGAGCTGAAGCGTAGCCAAGCATAGGCTCTGGCGTCGCGATATGAGCTTTTTCAGGCGCCACACTTTCCTCCGGTGCATCTAGCTGAAGGCCATTTGCAATGCGAATGGCTTTCTTTAGTTTCTGTACGGTTGGACCCTCGGCAATAATGCGCGAGCCTTTCATGGACCTGTAATCCCAGGCAACCAGTCCTCCGGTGGCACCACTATTACTTGAAGACGTTCGTCCAGATTCTGGGCATGCAGTAAACATGAAGTTGGTTGGGATGTTCCACCTTCGGGTCAATGACTTGAGCAGACTTTTCGACATCACGCCTGTGACTGCCTCAAACTGCAAGTGCAGCGAAGAGTGCGAGTGATACTCGATTGCCAAAGAGTCGACCAGAGTTCGAAGTGACAGCTCCAGTGCCGGATTCATCTTAACGGGGGTCACTGCCACGAACTTCACGAGCCGCCTCTCTTCGTTCGCCAGGATATAAGCGAGTGCCTCACGAAGCTCGGGCTTATTCTCTGTAGGCTGCATAAAATATACGATGCCTTGTTGTACATGCTGGGCGATTCGTACTCTAACGACTTGCTCCAGAGGCCGAAGTGCTGGAACAAGGGACAGTAGCCACGCGAGAACACGAAGAAATGTGACCCAATAGATGCATGCCTGAACAACTATAAAGACGAAGGCGATGTAAACAAGAGAGTACATAACCATGTGGGGTTGATAGGAAAAGGTACCGCATAGGCCAATGGTGACTCCCACAAACGCGGCAATAAGCGAAACCCAAGTTGCACGAGATGAGGTTGCTGACGTCGTATCAAGGCAACTAGTGATTGTTGAAATGCATCTGCCTGATGCTGTCGCCCCATTCAAACGGAAGGCATGCCTGAGCCTACCAAGAATACCCGTGGTGGTGTTGGATCTGTCCTCCATCTGTGAGTTACGTTTACCTTCGCGCAAGAGTGCGGATCGTCCGAGCTTTAATCGAATATCTCCATAGACGAAGCACGCCAGGAGCATCAAAAATGAGCAGGTGTACGTTGCTGACAGCACTCGGATATCTGCCGCTGAGACAATGTGTAACGAGACGCAAATGAGGAAGAATGCCAAGATCGTTTGGTGCTGCGTACCACGCGCCGCGGAGCGCTGCGTGAAGAATGATGGAAGGCAACCATCAGCAGCCATGCGATAGACTAAACCCTGAACACCAATAAAGGCTGTCAAGACTGCACCAGATAGCACAGTCACGGCATCAATTGTAACCAAGGTCTGCAACCAGGTGCCCTGTGCCAACAAGGCGGTCGAGGATAACAGATGTGTTTTCGCACCTGGGACTGCCTCAGCGGGCAGAATAGCCAGAGAAAGGAAGGACACGAGAGGATTGACGATCGACACCAACAGCCAAACGTTGCGAATGACCTTGGGGTATACACCCTTTGCCTGCTCTTCAATGTAATTGCAAGAGGTCTCAAAACCGGTGACACCTAACAAGCCAACGCTAAAGCCGATGAAAATCGCATGCAAATCCCGTCCAAAGGAGAAGGTCCAAGTTGAGGCTGCGCCGGACGCTGCACTGACGGCTGCAGCCGTACTGGATGATACTGCTGGGACTGTAGTAGGATCTGCCAAAAGTGCGTTGATCACATCCGAAGGCAGAATCGCTAGGTTGGCGTAAAGCGTCGTGAATTTGTCCTCTTGGACGAGGTACGCAAGGCATGCAATGAAATAGACGACCAAGGTGATAATATGCAATGAAAAGATGATAAACGCGTTGTAGGCTGACTCTCGAATGCCTATCAATGCGAGAACTGAAAAAATAAACAGAACAAGTACAACTGACCAGTAGAGCCCTAAGGCAGGGAAGAGCTCATGAAGGTAGTGCATAGCTGAATTAGCACTCACCACAGCAGTAGCTGCATAGGCAATGAGTGTAAGCGTACCGGCAAATGCAGCGGAAAACTTGGAGGATGTGTTGAGCAGTAATGTATAGGTTCCTCCGTTCACTGGAAGTGCCTGACCAACCTCAACGTAAATCGGTCTGAAGAACGTCATGAGAAGATTGACGAAAACAAAGCACAGTGGTGCCCAGCGTCCAGCCGAGGCCGCCACAAGACCTGCAGCATAGAGACATGAGCCGAGAATATCGTTACCGCAGATGGCGGATGCGAGAAACTGATCCAACTTAGGCGCGGCCTGCGCTTTCGCCCTGAGCCTAGCAAGTGTACCCTTGGATGGTCTCCGGCTCGAGTGCGTCATTTGCTGGATATTTGAACCTAGACCGGCGCTCGATGAGACAGGCTTGGGCAGCGAGCCCTCTGCCGCCCCGCCTCGCTGCTCCGACCCGCCAGGCTCCGCCAACGCGGACGCAAGTCCCGCGAACAGGGCAGTGTCTGAACCCGTGTTGTCATCTTTGTTCATTTCGGGTGGAGGTGATATGAATTTGCGAGGAGATACGATAGTGGTGTGGGTTGCAACCCCGCTAGCCAACGCGACAAGTACGTTGCAGAGATGAAGATATTTTCCTCTACGCAACCACTCGCCCCAGACACGAGATATGCAACACCTGGAAAAGTGAACGGAAAGCTCATTTCACTCACTTTTTTTCTCATTCACTGGGTTGCTGATGTATGTGTGTTGGTCATGGGGTCGACCGAAGTCAACACGGCCTGGGAAAAGAAAAGAAGTTAAATAGGGAGAAATACTCGTTTATTTACAATACTCACTCTTCACCCCCTGCGGAATTTCTCGTCCTAACGCCTCGTCCGCAGTACATGCGTTTGTGAGCCAAAGGAAGTATACTGCCTGCCATCGGTACCCGTGACCGTCTGGGGCATCATTCCTCCGCCCCCTGGCGCGCCTCCACCGAGTCCATCAGCGCCCGCCGTGGATGGAATGCCCTGTCCGTTTGCAAGTGATGACGCTTTACCGGAAATAAAATCGGCTATGCTTGCTGTGAGTGGTCTAGGACTGCTGCTTGCCTGAAGCCCCGACGGTCCGTGGGGCGACGCGTCATACGTCGAATTGGGATGTGACGGGTGTTGCTGCTGCATCATGCTCGTTGCACTCAATGAGGTCGTTGCGTCCAAGTTCTGGGTCGATTGACCCGTCAGAAGCCTTCGCGGGGATGAAGTGAGGGCGAAGCCTCCTCCTTTCATAGGCACGAAAGAAGGGTTTCCAAGCGATGACGTTGTCGAATTGTGTCGTGAAGTGTGGGGCACATTGCCCAGTAACTTGGCTGAGCATACCAAACACGTCCCGCCTGGCGTGGACGCGGCTCGCGTGTGACAACTGGTGCAGGGTCCATTTCGGCGATGGTTTGGTAGGCCGAGGCTTCCGATCCCACCAGGAATCAAGCCAGCGCGCTCACCACTATGAATCTCCGCTGCAAGGGCTTTAAGGAGAGCGTCAAGCTGCCTCCTTAGGCTCTTGCGAGTGACTGTAGCATCCTGAAGAAGCTGAAGATCCTGCTTCGAAGCAATCTCACGCTCTACGAACATTTTCAGGCTATCCAGATCGGCATGAACCTTCGGGAAGCTGTTCAACACATTAGCGACATCTACCAGATCGCTCTTGCTTGCCTTACTTGACACTTCGCTGACAAGGGACTTGAGATCGTTAGCAATGCGGACAATGTTCGCATTGCGCTGTTGATCCTCCTCGGTAAGATCGTGACGCAGGCGCATGACAAGTTCCTCAACCTCACTTCTAGCGGCTGCGCGTGAGAGAATCTCTTCATCAGCATGCCGCAGCTCATTAACCACAGCCTGCCATTCTTGTCGTGTGATCTTGTCCAGAACCAACCGAATGTCGGCCTTCGACTCGAGTTTCTGTTGGAACTCACCCAATGCGCGCGCTTGCTCCTCAATCTCTGCGTTTACACTCGCCTGAAGGCCCTCTGTGCGCTCACGAAGCTCTGTTCGGGTCTCTTCCAGCCGTGTAAGCGCCTCAGTCACTTGCTCTGCGAGCTTGGTACGCTCCGACGCCTGTTCGGAGATGGCGGTGCAGAGCTGGTCACTGGACTGCATGACCATGTTCTCTAGCTGCACCATACGTTCCGTAAAGCTGTTTACAGTGGCCTCCATGCGTTCCAATGCTTTCCACATCTGCTCAAGCCTTTGAGCGGCCTCAGCACGCGACTTGATCACGGCGGGCTCAGACTCGGCTAGCACAGCCTGCAGTCGGGCATCAACATGGCTTCCTGTTTGGCTCTTCAGGAACGCTTCGAATTGCTTCTGGCGATATTCAAGTGTTTCTATCCGAGAAGCAATTGAAAGCACACCTGTGCCAGATCCCCCTGCCTGATCGGCACCGCTGGAGCCTCCCACCTTCGACGGCAACCGTTTATCCTCCAAACCGGGTCGGCTTCCTGCACCAGTACGAGTCCCACGTCGGGACTTGGTGGTACCTGGGCTGGCCTCTGGTGATCCTGCAGGAACTGGGCTCAGAGAATCTTCTGGACCAAGAGCAATGGCCGGGTGCTCCGAACCAGTTGTCAAAGGTGTCGCACGACCGGCTCTACGGCCTGCTGTGGCTTGCTGGGTCACACCGGGGGCAATTCCTTGGGTAGTTTGACCTGGTGAAAGACCCGCTTCTGATGTTGCCCCTGGTGCAGTTGGCGGAGAAGCTGAAGGGCCGGTCACGCCGAGCGCGGGAGAAGGCAGTTGATCACCCTCCTTTGGAGTCACTTCCGCCTGATCAGCCCCCCGAGACCTAGTTCCTCCAGGGGTACTATCGTGGTCTTGTTGCTCCGCGCCTTCGTCTTCCCAATCCTCATAGTCATCCTCGCTGTCTACGATGTCCAACGCACGCTCGATCCTACGGATGCGATCCAGCAGAGTTAACGTTCCTGGTCCGCCAATTCCAGCATGGTGCCTTCCATCAGGGGTCAGATACTTGAGTCTGTCCAGAACGCGTGCTGAGAACGCCTGCTGCTCGGCCTTCAAGTCCTCGATCGTTGCCGCATGCTCATTAATTGTTACGACGAGTTGATTGATCTGCTTCTGAACACTTTGCTCGTGCTGAGTGGTCTGTGTCTTTTGCTTTTGAAGGGCATGGGCGAGGCCAGTAAAGGTACTGGCCAAGCTCTGCACCGAATTGACGGCTGCTGTTTGGAACTGCCGCAGCGATTCGTCTAGGACGAGCGACTGCAACACAGCTGCACGTGAGACGGCCATGTCGGGGTGAGTTGGATAGGGAGCTTATCCGGCGTAGCTCGCTTCGTTCGCCCGAAGACAAGCGGGGGTAGAACAGGGTAGATCTACGATGTTCCTGGTGTTGTGTGTGCACAACGGTCTCCTCCGTATACTGAGCTTCCAAACGGATTTGCTAGAGTCTATCGCGGATCCTCACTCTCGTCCGTTCGGGCGCGATTCTCGCGGTCTGTATATAGTTCAGGCACAGATTGGGGACCGATTCGGTGTGTGCTAAGGTAAGTGAATCCAACACGCCAGGCGAAATGGTCGAGCAGACACCAGCTACTGAGATATAAAGACTATTCCAACATGTCCTCGAGCTCTAACCGTTACTCGTTTTCCGGGCCAGGACAGATATGGACACTTAGAGATGTAATCTATGACGCCTCTGCCGCACCCCCACCGACCGAAGGAGAACCCATCCACCCGAGGAAACCGCCCACGCTCTCCTTGGGCGGAGAGGGGTTTGAAATTTGTGTTTTCAAACCC